>Ga0206103_100007_pt1 | contig 472504 bp, 455 predicted proteins | sample 1B5Ametagenome_FD_148638 | JGI IMG/M metagenome (GOLD analysis project Ga0206103, IMG submission 148638) | Enriched microbial communities from leaf-cutter ant dump, University of Wisconsin, Madison, United States - 1B5A | ecosystem: Environmental > Terrestrial > Nest > Insects nest > Nest dump... | reverse complement strand
CCTCACTTCAGATGGCAAAGTGTACAGTTGGGGGCTAAACGGTAATGGGCAACTCGGTAACAACAGTACTGCGCAAAGTAATGTTCCCGTTGCCGTCACTACCACTGGCGCCTTGGCAGGTAAGACAGTAACGGCAATCGCCGCCGGCGGTACCCACTCTCTTGCCCTCACTTCAGATGGCAAAGTGTACAGTTGGGGGCTAAACGGTAATGGGCAACTCGGTAACAACAGTACTGCGCAAAGTAATGTTCCCGTTGCCGTCACGGCTACCGGTACTTTAGCCGGCAAGACGGTGATAGCAATTGCCGCGGGTAATAATCACTCCCTCGCCCTCACCTCGGACGGGGCGGTATACAGTTGGGGGCTAAACACCAGTGGTCAACTCGGTAATAATAGTACGACACAAAACACTAACCCAGTTTACGTCACTACTAATGGTGCTCTGGCAGGCAAGGCAGTAACAGCGATTGCTGCCGGCGGTACCCACTCCCTCGCCCTCACCTCTGAGGGCAAGGTGTATAGCTGGGGGCAAAACACCTACAGTCAGCTTGGTAACAACAGTACTACGCAAAGTAACGTTCCCGTTGCAGTCATTGCTACTGGTGTTTTGGACGGTAAGGTAGTTACGGCAATTACGGCGGGCTATCAGCACTCCCTCGCCCTCACCTCTGAGGGCAAGGTGTATAGCTGGGGGTATAACAACCAGGGTCAGCTTGGTGATAACACAACAACGAGGAGCTCGGTTCCCGTTGCAGTCACTGCTACTGGTGTTTTGGACGGTAAGGTAGTTACGGCAATTACGGCGGGCTATCAGCACTCCCTTGCCCTCACCTCTGATGGCAAGGTGTATAGCTGGGGGTATAACAACCAGGGTCAGCTTGGCAACGATACGACCATCAACGAACCTGCTCCTGTCGAGGCGCTCCTGCGGGCAGCGCCTCCTACCGTCACTTTCGACACAATCAACGCCCTCAACACACACTTCGGCCCCGACACCTCAACCATCATCGCGACCACCCCACCTCACGACCCTGGCTTCGTTGACGTAACGGTCACCAACCCAGATGGTCAACTTTCGACGCTTGAAAACGGCTACGAATACGTTGCGCCGCCAACGATTACTGGGGTTGCGCCGGCGACTGGTTCGATTGCGGGTGGCGAAACGGCCTATGTATCGGGTACGAACTTCACTGAAAATACTAAGGTAAAGATTGGCTTGGCCGATGCCGAGGTTGTGTATGTGAATGCTACTACCTTGCTCGTAACGGTGCCTGCGAGTGCTACGCCTGGCGAGGTTGACGTGGTTGTGTCTGATGAATTTAATCAAAGCGCAACTGCAGCGGGCGCGTATACATACACACTGCCTGCGCCAACTATTGCGAGTGTCACGCCAGCGTACGTTAAAATGATCGGTGGCGCGGCAAGTACTATTACGGGCTCGGGCTTTGTTGCAAAAGCAGGCGGCGGTAGTTGGTACGACATTACCGTCGACGGTGAAGCTGCGGCTAATGTGCAATACGTGAACGCGACGACGCTTCGTTTTGACGCACCTGCGCACGCACCTGGTAAGGTGTCGGTAACGCTTGGTGGGCAGTATAGCGAAGAGGTAACGCTTGGCGACGCGTTTGAATACTTGCCTGTAGCGTATAGCTTTACTAATGAAGCGCGTTCGGTGATGGCAAACGAACCAGCTGAACTAACGGTCGAAATGCGTGACGAAAACGGCGACCCTGTAACCTCGACGCAAGATATTACGCTATCGCTGACAACATCGTCGGCAACTGGCTTCTTTGCGCGCGCACTAACGGGCGAAAATGCGGGTTGGGATTACGACACCGTAGTGGTGCCAGCGGGTCAATCATCGGCAACGTTCTATTACCGCGACGCGATATCAGGTACGCCAACGGTTACTATTGCCGATGCGCTGACAACACAAGCCTCGCAACAAGTAACGATTGGCTCGCCATATAAAATTTTAGTGACTGGTGTAAGTAACCCAACGCAAATGGGCACGCCAAGTAGTATTACCGTTCAAGCGGTTGATTACATGGGTGTTCCACAGGCTGATTACCGTGGTACAGTTCACTTTACAAGTACTGATGGTGCGGCTACACTGCCTGGTGACTACACATTTACTGCCGCGGACAGGGGTCGCAAGACGTTTATTAACGGCGTGACTATGGGTACGATTGGTACGTGGGACATAACGGCGACCGACACGGCCGACGGTACGGTTGTCGGTACGCAAGAAGATATTATTGTGGGCGCACCTGCGAGTGGTACGATTAGTTCGCTCCACTTTATTACACCAGCGCAAAGCTTCCCGCTTGACCAAACGTCGGGTGTTATCACCGTACAAACGCAGGATGCAAATGGTGTTCCAATTCCTGTTGAGAGCGATACAACGGTATATGCGCGTACCACATCGTCGACTGGTCAGTTCTCGATTGATGGTGGTGCGAACTGGCTTGATGCACCAGCTGAAATAACTATTACGGCTGGCAGTAGCTATAAGAATATTTTGTACCGTGATGCAACGGCTGGTAGTTACGAGCTAAAGGTGTCGCAGCAAGCAGTAACCGACTTTGGGTGGGGTGTTGCTGAGCAATCAGTAACTGTAGGTGTTGGTGCGCCTGCAAAGCTTGGTCTGCGTCATGTAAGTGGTGCGGCGATTGGTCAGTGGTTGCCTGTTGATGTAACGTTAACCGACAGCGCCAATAATATTGTTACGACTCAAAATGACGTTGCGGTTGAGCTGACAATATCGGCTGGTGGTACGATGAGCGCTTCGGCTGATGGTGCAAACCCGGTAACGCAGTTAACGGTTGTTATTGCCACGGGTCAGCAGTATGCAACGGTATGGGTGCAAAGCATCAGCGAACCATCAGTAACGCTGCATGCGACCGATGCTCGTCCTGTTGCAAGTGAAGATGCGTATGAAGAAGCGGTTGATACATTGGAATTTGGCGATGCAACACCAACTGCCGTAACGTTTAATATGCCTCCAAGCCAGGCGGTGGTAAAAGCCGCAACGCCACTGCAAGTATCGCTAAAAGACGAGTTTGGTAACATTGTGATGGCGCCAGAAGACACGGCAGTAACGGTTGATAGCACCAGCCAAGATGCATCGTTTGCTATGGCGGCGAATGGGGTATGGCAAGGTCAGCAAACGGTAAATGTTGTTGAAGGTACAACAACTGCAGCGGTATACTTTAAGCACGAAACAGTGAAAGAAGCGGTTGCAATTGCGGCGCATAGTGATGGGCTTCAAACGGCCGAGGCGTCGCTTGATGTGATTGCAGGGCAGTATGCGGGCAAGGTGCGGTTTGCGCCAAGTAACGCGCAACAAGCAACGGCTGGTGAGTCGACGGATATAACAGTTGAACTGCTTGATGCCTATGGCAACCCGACTATTGCTGGCGAGACGGTCTCAATTGGCTTTGGATCGCATCACGATACGCAGTCTACCTGGAATGGCGACGAGGCTGTTAACGCAGCAGCGCCAAGCGCTGGGTACACCGTGGTTATTCCTGCTGGTGAAGGTACGGCGCAGGCAACTTACCGCGACACACTAAGCGGGCTAGCCACACTTCAGGCGTATGACCAAGCAAGGTGGAGTCGTAGTTGTATTGAGTACGCCTACGAAAATGGCCCTTGTAGTCAATATAGTGCCTGGTCGAACAGTAGTATGGCCTTGTGGCAACTCGATGTTGCGGCTGATAAACCAGTTGCCTATGCGTTTACGTCAGAGCCGCAGGTGATTACAAAAAATACTGCATCGGCACCAATGACGGTAGAATTGCACGACCAATTTGGTAATGCAACATCATTTGACGAGCCAACAACGGTCAACCTAACAACGGCAAGCGAAACGGGTGGGTTTGACCAGCTTGAGACGGGCGACTTTACTACCACATCGGTGTCGGTTGTGGCGGGGCAGTCAACGTTTACGGTGTACTACAAGGACTCTGAGCTCAGTCCGCAGACAGGCGACGAGCTAACAATAACAGGTAATGGCCTTGAGGCGGGTCAGCAAAACATACGCGTGATTGAAGGCTTTGCGGCGCAGGCGGTGCTTGATACTGCAGGGCACTCAACGGCAGTCGCTGGCGATATTGTGCCTGTTACGCTACGCGCCCAAACGAACGACGCGGTTGAAGTGGTTGTGTTGAACGACACCACCTTTACACTGGCGGCAGATGACGGCGAATTCTCGCTCACCGAAACACCGTTTGTGCCAATTTCGACTATTACACTTTCAGCCGAAACAAGTCAGCGACCACTCTTTTATAGGTCGACCGTGGCGGGGTTGTCAGAGTTAGAGGCTCGTAGCTCAAAGCTTGACGCAGTGCCAACTGAGCTTGCGATTGTTTCGAGTGCCTTCTACAAACTTGGCTATACTTCGTTGCCGACTGACGGATTAATTGAGGTGACCAAGCCAAGTTCGGCAATGGTGGCAACCGCCTATGACGAATACGGTAACGTGGCAACGCCAAGTGTAGATCAGTCAACTAATGTCACGCTTACAAGTAGCCGACTGTCTGGTGACTTTGCGCTTACGTTGGGTGAGTGGAATGCTCATGCGACAGAAATTACCGCTGGGGCAACTACAACGCGTCCGTTCTACTACCGTATTGGTACACTCAATACAGAAACTGGTGCCTTGAATGACGCGACGGTGCTAGGGCTCCAGACGATTACAGCAGCTTCGACGGGTGTATTGCCTGCAACAACCGAGGTTAGGATTGTTGGAGCACTCGCCACACGTGTTGTATTTACCTCGGGCGAACAAAACTTACGCGCAGGGCAAGTATCGGCGCCGGTAACAATACAGCTACAAAACACCGACGGAACACCAGCGGTAGCGAGTGCGGCCCAAACGGTGAGCCTTAGTAGCTTAAATCTCAATAATTCTGATGATTTCCAGGCTATTCATGGTACCGACATATTCAGCTTAACGCCTGGCGGCGACCCAATTACGTCTGTGACCATTCCGGCTGGTAGTTCGGTGGCGGAGTTCTATGTTATGCCGCAATCGGCCGAAGTGCACCGCATTCGTGCAAGTGCTGCAATCGTTAATCACGACGGCGGCTACCTGCGCACGGTAAGTAGTACGCAGCGTCTTGGTGTAACGGCGGGCGATGCGGCAAGTCTATCCTTTACTACTACCGAGCAAACAATTCACCCTGATGAAGTATCGGCGGCAATTCGATTTACCGTCACCGACGCATACGGCAACCGCGCAAGTAACACTCAGCAGCGAACAATTGCGTTAAGTAGTTCGTGTGCTACTGGCGAATTCTTAACAAGCCCAACGGGCAGCCCTGTTACAGAAGTCACCATGAATAGTGGCGAAAATGAGATCACAATGTACTACAAGGCAGCAGAAGCGTCGGCGGCGCCATGTGACATGATGCTTGAAACGAGTGGGCTCGAAGATGCGATGCAGCCAATTGTTGTGCGCGAACCAGTCTACGCATTGGCAATTACAAGCGCACCGCAAACAGTTGAAGCAGGGCAAACATCGGCACCAATGACGGTTGAAACGCGTGACCGTTTTGGAAATACCGTGACGGTTGAAGCGCCGCTTACCCTCACGTTTGAAGCAGAGGGCGGCAACAGTACCTTTACGCCTACGTCACGAACGATTGCGCGTGGTGGTTCATCGACACAATTTACCTATAGGTACGATGGCTCAACGGCAACCTCTCTGACGATTCGAGTGAGTGCAGTTGATGGTACGGGTGGTGTGATTGCATCTGAGCAGGCTGTGACAGTGCTCCCAGGTGAGGTAACGGCGGCGGCGTTTAATATGCCAACCTTTACAACTGGCGTTGGTGACTATCAGCCGTTAACATTGCAGGTGCTCAACGCCTACGGTAAACGAACAGTCACAACGAGCGAGCTATCGTTTGCGCTCAGTACGTCGGCGGGTAGCGGCGCGTTCTACCAAAAGGTTGGTTCGGCGTACGAGCCAATTACAACCGTGACACTGGGTAATGGTGCGACGCAAAGTCCTGTATTTTACTACCGTCAAACAACGGCCACTCAGCCAACGCCACTCAGCACAAATACACGTGCTACATTGACCGCCCAGCGTAGTGGCCTTACGGCAGCTACATCACGGGCAACAATTAAGGCGAAGCAACTTGGCTTTTCAACGGGCAACTTTAGCGCGCAGGTTAATGCCATGACACCGATGCGCGTCACGCTTTCATCGCCATTACCAAGTAATGTGACGGTCACGCTTTCGACCACCGATGCAGCTGGAAAGTTTTACGCTACCGAAAGCACATCAGAACCAATTACCACTGTTACGATTTTGGCCGGTCGTACGCAAAGTGACGAAGTGTACTATTTGCAAGACACCGCCACAACCAGCGGCTACCCAGAACGGCTTACGGCAACAGCAACCGACAGTACAATGACGGTGTGGGGCGGTACGGTACGGGCAAGCTTTTACGTCAACCAATTTAGTTCGCTGGTGTTTGTAGCGCCGCAGGCATCATTGCAGCAGGGCGAGCAGGCGTCGTACAGTGTTGAGGCGCGTGACGACTTAGGAAATGTGGTTCCATTTACAAATAGTATTAGTGGCTACTGCATATACATTGGTTCAACTTCGGGAACGGCAACTATCGGTGGGTCAGCAAACAACGCCCGAGGCTGTGTTGATACGGCTGGCAAAAAGGCGGTATATGTAAGTCGCTATCAAACCCGAGCAACATTTACATATAAAGATAGTACCGTTGGTGAAGCGACCGTAACGGCGGCTAACTCAACTGGTACGGGTGGTGTTCGCGCCTCGACGACGGTTGCGGTAACACCTGGTATAACAACGAAGCTTGCCTTTGCGCGTACAACCTACGGTCTTGTGCGAGGCGACGAAGTTGCGGTGAAGTTGCAGCTCACAAATGACTTTGGCTTCGTCGTAAATAGCAATGGCGACACGCTTGTCACGCTGACGTCAGACTCGGCAACAGGCGTGTTCTACGATGCCGCAACTGACCAGTGGAAGAGTTCAATTGCTATTACTGTCCCTGCGGGTCAGGCAACGGTTGAGGGTATTCGTTACTCTGACACGACCGAAGCCGCGTCGACGAACATTCATGCGACCGCCGACGGGCTTGCCTCAGCACAAGCAAAGGTAAACCTTGGTGTTGGCGTGGTGAGTGGCTTACGATTTACAGATGCTCCGGCCACACTTGAGCGCGGCCAGACTGGCGACTTTGCTGTTGAGTTTGTTGACGACTTTAATAACGAAACACCTGCACTGACTGATTTCTGTTTGTACGTTGACGCGCAGGGCCTTAACGGTATAGTGACGCCAGGTGCAACCGATGAATCGTGTGCCGACCGTACACTTCCTGGTGGCGGTACGGCCGTGGCGGTCTTTATTCAGGCTGGTGAAACGGGCGCAACGTTTACGTATCGTGCAACTGAATCTGGTACGACTACACTTCGCGCAGCGACCGTTCCTGGTGGCGGTGGTGTTGCCGACAGTCATTCGCTTACGATTGAAGATGGCGAGCTTGCTCGTGTTGGTATTGAACCAGTCGATAGTGAGCTTGAGCGTGGTGGTGTGCTTGCTGGACGCGCGGTGCTATATAACGCCTACGACGCCGAAGTAACCACCGACCACGATGTTACAATCCATTTAACGGGCGACTTTATTGACGGAACGTTCGCACTTGCTGGTGATGGCCCATGGACTCAGTCGCTTGACGTAACGGTGCCTGCCGGAAGCCACGAGGCAAGCTTCTTGTATCAAGCTGACGAAGAGTACCTTGGTGAAATAGAGTTACAGGCTGTTGCCCCAGACGAACAGTCAGTTGAAGGTTCGTCTGCGAACGTGACCGTTGTGATGGGCGAGGTGGCGCAGTTGGTATTTGCAACGCCAGAACGTACAACAACCGCAACGCATCCGTCGGAAACAATGGTAATTGAGGCGCGCAACCGCTACGGTGTTGAGACGGTTACCGATCATGCACTCACGATTTACTTGCGCTCAAGTAGCTCGACTGGTGCATTTGCCCTGTCAACGGTTGGCCCTTGGGGTATTAGTACGGCAACACTAGGGGTAGGGCAGAGCCAAGTGACGGCATATTACCGTGATGAAGCCGTGGGCTCACATACTATCATTGCGCGTGATAAACTTTCACCACAAGAGGGCGAGGCCTTCCTGATGGCAAGCCAACAGCATCATATTGTTGCACAAGTTTTCGATCACTTTGTAGTAACGAATATTTCATCGCCAACCAAGGCGGGTATAGCAAGCTCGGTCGTGGTGTTTGCGGTCGACAGCGAGGACTACGTAGTTGCTGATTACGCAGGTACAGTCAGCTTTAGTTCTGATGATCCATCGGCGATTTTGCCAAAGCAGTACACGTTTGTGCCTGAAACCGACAAGGGAATTCACACCTTTAACAACGGCGTTGCCTTTAGGGTGCCTGGTGTTAAATCGGTAACTGCAATTGATAAAGATAATAAGCAAGGTACCCAATTCGACATTATTGTTGAGGTGGGTAATACTGCACCTGTGCGAGAGGTTGCGTTCGCCGATGCATCGATTTCGATAGACAAGAGCAGTGCGTCTCATAGTCTACTATTGACGCTACACGATGTGGCTGGCGCCCTCACTAATGCCCCTGCGGGCGGTATGCCAATTCGCGTCACAAGTGACTCATCGACTGGACTGTTCAGTCTTGATGGCGAGAGTTGGTCGTCGGCAGTAACGTTGACGGTTGAGAGTGGACTAAGCTTCTCGACAACACCGCTGTACTACAAAGATAGCACCGGTGGGTCGGTGACACTCACGGCACGTGACTGGATTGCAGGTGTTGATAGTACGCAAATTATCAATGGCGAACTGCCAGTTACTATTAACGACCTTGACGTTGCGGTAGAACAACATATTTACAGCACCGATACGAGCGGCGCACCTATTGAAAACCCGTACCTATTCTCGTACAACGATCGTGGGGATATTCGTGGCTACACAACACTTGATGCGACGGCACACGATAGTACTACTGGCGACAGCGCAGTGAGCGATTGGCGTATTGATGTTGCTGGTAAAACCGAGGAACGCCAAGGTACTGCGCAGCTATCATACAAGAGTGACATACTTCTGCCTGCTGTTGGTGCTGAAGATTACGATGTAACGGTGCACGCCACAAAGGGCTCGCTAGGTGCAGGCTGGCAGGGTAGCGTTCCGGTTTCGCCATGGAAGGCGGCACTCAACGAGGCGGTGATTGACGATACAATTTTGAATGGTCGTCTGACGATAACCCGTAGCGGCCAACCGGCTGATAGTTCGCAGGTAGTTATAAAGGTAGTTGGTGGTGTAAATCACGTTATTCGTACGTGGCATTTGAACGACCTACTTGCGAGCGGCCTTGCGCAGCGCCTTAACCCAGGAGTAGTTACCTTCCGCGTACCACTAAGTTTGTTTGCAGGTGGCGATTACACCGTAACGGCGCAACTGTCTGATGGAGTTGGCATTACTGCTGAAGACGCAACGCAGTTTACCGTAGCGGTTGAAGCACCTTCGAGCCCAACCGTGCCAGGTAGTCCTGTAGCGCCTGGTGGTCCTGTGGCGCCTGGTGCTCAGAAACCTGGTGGAGATACGGGTACGATTTCACCTGAATCGCCTGGTGATAACTCAAGTCGTCCAGAGCCAGTTCAGCCAACGCCACCACGCGATGGCGCATACGAACAGCACGAGGCGGGCCTATTGACGCGAATTTTGCGCTCGCCAGAAACGCCGGTTCGTGTGGCGCAATCATTACTTGGATTGTTGATTATCGTTGCTGGGGTACTGCTTTACCAAATGTACCGTGAGTGGCGACACGCTCGATTCCTGCTAGCGATTATTCGCCGCGACAACGAAACGATTGCGCACAAGGATAACTTCTTGCAACTAGCGGCACACCACCTTCGCACGCCGCTAACCTTGCTCACCTCTGGAGGTGACATGATGAAACGCACTGTAGCGGCTGCCATCGGGCGTGATGTTGAGCAAATGACGAGTGCCGTAGCGGCTCTTCATGAAAAAGCCGAAGCGATTCTCACTCAAACGGGTACCTCAAACGAAGTAGCGTTAATCGCTGCCACCCCAACTGAAAAGGTCGCACGCCGCACTATTTATAGGTCGCCAATTGTATGGGTACCACTTGCCTTGTCGGTAGTTTTGACGATTATCGCCAACATGCTTGTTCAGGTATACGGCGAGCAAACCCTTTCGGCAGGTACGATTGCGCAGCAGATTATACTCTTACTCATTGGTGGAGTGCTTCTTTACACGGCAGCTCGAATGGCGATGCAGCGACGAGAGCGACGTAAGGTATTAGAGCAATCACAGGCTAAGGTAAGGGCGCTTAATACGGCAAAAATAACCTTTGCCCGCAAGGTGAGCCGCGAATTAACGGACGACATTCTGCACCTTAATGGCTATATTCAGCAGGTACAGACAGGGGCCGATCCATCGGTTGCGTCGATCTTAACTGAAGGTCTTGAGCGACTCGAACGACTCGTTGCGCGCTTTACGGTGCTCAATTCGGTATACGACAGCAAGCCTCAGCAAACAGTGATTAATGTGGCGCGGGTTGTTGACGAGGCGCTGCAAACGGCTCGGCAGCAAAACCCAGCTGTATCGGTGGCGATTAATGAGGAAGTCGAAACGCTCACAGCGTCACGCTCGGGTTGGTTCGTAACGCGACTATTCCAGGATATTTTTGCAAGTATGGCGCCGCTGGTTGGCGGGGGAGTGATTAAAGTCGAAACGCATCGTTCAAAGGATACAACAGAGGTTGTTATTACCGGTCCAGCCCAGCACGATGCGCCAGCCGAAGACCTGTTTAGCGTGTATTCACGCTCTGATCAAGAGACTGCCGGCACCTTTAGTACCGACGATCAAGATTCGCGTATGCACCGACTTGACCTGTACCTTGACCAAATGATTGCCGACGAACTTCAGGCAACACTTTCGGCTGATCGTGTTCGTGGTCGAGCGCGGGTAACGATTGCACTGCCAAATGCAGGCTAATCGTAAAAATAACGCCCGTATATTGCATTTTTAGCAAGAATATGCTATAATAAGAATAGTAGTACCTACACAATTCGACAACCTGAAAAGGGGTGATTGGCATGGCCGCTGTTTTGCAGTGGATCGGTCTGACCTTGGGTGCGATCGTCGTGTTCGTGGTTGCCTTGGTCGTGGTGGCGCTTGTCGTCGTCGCGCTCGTGGCTTCCGTCGACCGTCTGGTGGCCCCGATGAGGCTCCAGCTGTCGCGAACGGTGTACCCGCAGGTCACCAGCGGAGGCAAGGCGATCAACGGGCTGAGTTCTCAGCTCATCATCTACCTGCCGGGTATCCTGGCAGATGGTGACACGTCGTCCGAGCCGGTCCGCGCGACCTGGCAGAAGTACGGCGACGTCATGACCGTGTCCTACGGCACGGAACACTTCGATGGCGCAGCCACGGCGCTTGCCATCGCGCAGTTCCTGCACGAGGACCCGACCTACGCTACGTACAAGCGGCTGACGTTCATCGGAAGCTCGATGGGCGGCATGCTGGCGCTGGATGTTATCCAGCACCTGCGCAACATGGGTGAGGTGGAGCGGCTCGAGCTGTCGTCCCTCATCATGGTGGACACGCCGAGTGGTTCGCAGGACATGAAGGCGGGTGGTAACATTGCCGCCCCGCTGATGCGCCTGCTGCCGTTCGGTCGCTTCTGCAGCCGCCTGTTCGCACCCGCGATGCGGGCAATGCTGCAGCCGCCGAAGGACGAGAACATCGAGTCGCACCTGGACGCCGAGTACATCAAGGCGACCGCCATGATCGCCATGGAGCCGTACTCGCTGTCTATCTGGCGCGACCAGCTGGCCTACATGGCAAGCTACGACGCGCCGGCACCGCAGATGTTCGAGGGCCTCGACGTTGTGCTGTACTTGAAGTGCGGGCGCAACAACGAGACCGTCGCGCAGCCCCAGGCGGCTAACCGCTGGCTGGAGGCCTGTGCTTACGGCGACACCGTGTGGGTCGACTCGACCCACTGCGGCTACCTCGAGCGTCCGTTCGTCTGGAACGAGGCGTTCAAGGAGGCTCTCGTCTAGTCCCATTCATCTGGCTTCCAAAAGAAGCCCTCAGGTTCAGAAAGGTGCTACAGGCCCCGGCGTAAGTCGGGGCTTGTACTTTTTGAAAACACCTGTAACTAAGCCGCTTATGCTATAATGACGGCATATAGACAAAAGGGGTGGGTATGAGTAAAAGCGATAATCATGCGTTAGTTCTGAGCTACAAAGAGAAAGCGCGAGCAAAATACAAACGATTTGTAACAAGCCGTAAAAAGCGCCGAGGCTTACCGCTTGGCGAGCGATTCGAGCTATGGAAAAAAGACCGTCAGTCTAATAAGCGCTGGCATCAGCGTATTAAAAAATTGCCACAATCGGCCGATCGAACGGCTCAATTAAAGGGCTATAAGCTGTATCGAAAATTACAGCGTCGTAAATACGTTATTGCCACCTGGTCGCTAGTGGCTGCTGTTATTATTGTTCTGTTTGGTAGCTGGTATTATGGCGCAACTCGTCCACTCACCGCTGAGCAAAAGGAGGCTCGCGAGCACTCGCTGGGTGTTGCGCGTGAGGTAATGGAAGAGGGTATGGTGTTGCTACGCAATCAGCACACCGTTCTGCCGTTACAATCGAAAAATGTAAGCGTCTTTGGTGCGGCGGCTGCCAGTCCTGTATACGGTGGTGGTGGCGCTGGCGGTATTTCGAGTAAAGACGCCACAAGTCTTTACACCGCCTTTGACGCGGCGGGCATTGTGTACGATAAAGGGCTTTATAACGTCTACAGTAATTATGCATTTAATAAAAAAGCTTCAACAAAAGAGTATAAATCTCCAAAGGGAACGTCGCTGCTTGATACGCTGTTGCCAAACGTGGCGGGCTTTTTGGCTGGTGCCACAAAAGAAATGCCAGTTGATGATTTGCCAGATGAAACACTCCAGCAGGCTAAAAGTCATGCAAACACGGCCCTGTATGTTATTTCGCGGGTTGGTACCGAAACGCAAGATTTAAAGCCAGAGCAGCTACGCCTAGACGACGACGAGCGCGCGACACTAGCGCTTCTTGATGATAACTTTGCGCATGTTGTCGTTCTTCTTAATACAACAAATGCTTTTGAAACTGGATTTGTTGAAACATACAAACATATTGATGGTGTGTTGTGGATAGGTGCACCGGGTGAAGTGGGTGCGTATGCTGTTGCCGATGCGCTTACGGGCAAAATTAATCCGTCGGGTAAGCTTACTGATACCTACGCATACGATATTTCTTCTAACCCAGCAACCCGCAACACGGGCGATTTCCAGTACCTTGATAACGGCAAACCTGCAGGTCGATACTTTGCTAACTACCAAGAATCAATTTACGTTGGGTATCGCTACTACGAAACATTCCTGAAGGGTACTGAGTACGATAAAGCCGTGCAGTATCCGTTTGGCTACGGACTGTCATACACGACATTTGACTGGAAACTTGCCTCACACCGCGCAGACAGCCAGAATATTCAGGCTAAGGTTACAGTCACGAATACTGGTCGTGTTGCAGGAAAAGAAGTGGTACAACTATACTACAAAGCACCATACACCAAGGGTGGTATTGAGAAATCGGCAATTGCACTTGGTGGATTTGCAAAAACAAAACTACTTCAGCCGGGTGAGTCAGAAACGGTGACGGTGAGTTTTAAAACGCCTGTAATGGCATCGTACGACGACACCAAAGCAAAGGCCTGGGTACTCGATGCGGGAACGTACACGCTTGAGGTTGGGCGCACTGTGCATACGCCAGTAGCAAGCTTTACCTACCAGCAGCCATCGCGGGTTGTGCTTAATAAAGACGCCGAAACGGGCGCCGACATTACCAACCGTTTTGATGACGCACGTGGCTCACTTACTTACTTATCACGGGTAAACCCGGCAGCTACGTTCCCTGTTACTCCAAAAGGTGACGCGCTCAATCTACCTACTATTGTGCCAAGTTCGGACTACAAGCATGTTGCGGTAGACGCGGTTGAGCCAATCACAAAAGCAAAGAACAATTTAAAACTTGCCGACCTACAAGGGCTTAGCTACGACGACCCTAAGTGGCAGCTTTTCCTCGATCAGTTTAGTGATAAAGAACTTGTGAAATTAGCTGGCGACGGCGGTTACTGGACGAATGAAATCAAGCGCCTTGGCGTGCCTCGAACATCAATGTACGACGGCCCCGCAAGTATTCGCAGTTTCTTGCAAGCTTGGGCGAGTGTTGCCTACCCAATTCCTGTTAACCTTTCAGCAAGCTGGAATACGGCGCTAGCCGAAAAGGTGGGTAAGGCAATGGGCGACGAGGCGCAGTCGTTTAGTGTTGATGCTGTTTATGCACCATCACTTAACCTACACCGTAGTCCACTGGGCGGTCGTAACTTTGAGTACTTCTCAGAAGATCCGCTTGTTGCGGGAGCCTTTGGGGCCGCCTGGGCGCGTGGTCTGCAAAGTACAAAAACAATTGCTGTTATGAAGCACTTTGCGGCTAACGACCAAGAGACCAACCGAGCTAACTACGGTCTTTATACTTGGCTGACCGAACAGTCACTACGTGAGCTTTACTTAAAACCATTTGAAATCACTGCAAAGCAGAGCGATGTACATGGGGTGATGTCGGCCTTTAACCGTATTGGGGCAATTTGGGCGGGCGGTAGTAAGCCGCTCCTTACCGATGTGCTTCGCGGCGAATGGGGTTTTAATGGTTTCGTTATTACCGATGCTGGTGTTGGTCCGCAGGGTGAATACTTCGATGCGTTGCAGGCGGTCGAGGCCGGCAACGACTTAATGCTGGGCTTTGTACTCAATACGCCAAACGACAATGCGTTTGAGGGGCAACTGAAGAAATATCTTAAGGAAGATCGCGCAGGTACGCTGATTGCCTTACGTAATGCAGCGCACAACATCTGTTATTACGTCTTGCAAACGAGTAAAATGGAGTAAATGGCACATTCGCACCAGCGCATAATTGAAGCAATGACGCTTACCGAAAAGGCGTCATTGCTGTCGGGTGCAAATTTTTGGAACACCACTAGTATTGAGCGTCTAGGTATTCCATCTATGATGCTCACCGATGGTCCACACGGGCTCCGTAAGCAGGCTGGCAAGGCAGATCATTTAGGGCTGAGTTCGAGTGTTCCTGCAACCTGCTTCCCGACGGCAGCAGCTCTCGCGGCGAGTTGGGACGAATCGCTACTGAAAGCTGTTGGGCAGGCGATTGGCGCTGAAGCGGCAGCACACAAGGTGAGTGTTTTGCTTGGCCCGGGGCTTAATATTGTGCGCGATCCACTGGCGGGGCGTGCGTTCGAGTATTTTTCAGAAGACCCATACAACTCGGGTAAACTTGCAGCAGCAATGGTGCGCGGTATTCAGGCGAACGGTATTGCCGCAACGCCAAAACACTTTGCGGTGAATAGCCAAGAGCATATGCGTATGTCAATTGATGAAGTTGTTGACGAGCGGACAATGCGCGAGCTGTATTTAGAAGGTTTTCGCCGAGTCATTCAAGAAGCTCAGCCGCGTATGCTAATGACGGCATACAATAAAGTGAATGGTACGTATGCTAACGAACATCCACAGCTACTTGATACCATTTTGCGAGGCGAATGGAAGTATAAAGGTGCACTTGTCACCGACTGGGGTGGTAACCACGATCCTGTGGCTGGTGTCGCCGTTGGTGGTGCGCTTGAAATGCCATCTTCGAATGGCTTAACGGCAGCAGCTTTAGTGGCGGCTGTGCAAAAGGGCGACTTATCCGAGCAAGTACTCGATGAACGAGTGGGCAGCTTGTTAGATGTTGTATTTAGTACAACAGAAGCACTAAAGAATGCGCCAGACGTGCAGTACGATACGCATCATCGGCTTGCCCGCGAAGCTGCTGAGCGTTCAATTGTATTGCTACAAAATACAAACGCAACATTACCATTTAAACAAGGCGAAACGGTCGCCGTTATTGGTGACTTCGCTAAAAACCCACGCTATCAGGGTGCTGGCAGTTCACTCGTTAACCCTACGCGCGTAACTAATGCCTTACAAAGCCTTTTACAGACCGATAACGTGACGGTTGTTGGTTACGAACCTGGCTTTACGCGTACGGGTCAAAAAAGCACACGGCGACGCCGTCGTGCGGTTGCATTGGCACAAAAAGCGAGTACGGTGGTGGTCTTTTTGGGTCTCGACGAGGCAAAAGAGGCCGAAGGGATTGACCGTCAAACAATGGCATTGCCGGCGGTGCAACTTGAGCTTATTGATGCTATCGCGGCGGTGCATAAAAAAGTCGTTGTTGTTTTGGCAGCTGGTGGTGCACTTGAGGTTCCTTTTGCTGATAAAGTTCAGGCAATTATTCATAGTTCACTAAGCGGGCAAGCAGGTGGTGAGGCGGTAGCAAATGTGCTAACTGGTGTACACAACCCAAGTGGAAAACTAGCTGTTTCGTGGCCATATCGTTACGGCGACGCACCAACAGCTCGTTATTTTCCTGGGCACGAGGCGACGGCCGAGCACCGAGAAGGCTTGTTTGTTGGCTACCGTTATTATGAAACAGCCAACGTTGCCGTGCGGTATCCATTTGGGCACGGGCTGTCGTACACCACATTCGACTATAGCAACGTGAGTGCTAGTGAACATGGTGTAAAAGTGACCATTACAAACACGGGCAAAGTAGACGGTGAAGAAATTGTACAAGTGTACGTACAGCCTAAACAGGCGTCGGTATTTCGCCCAGTTCGTGAACTAAAAGGGTTTGTTAAAGTTGCATTAAAGCCTGGTGAGCAAAAAACGGTGTCGGTTGAGTTTGATGATCACGCGTTTGCATATTACAGCATTGCCCAGCAGGCATGGGTTGTTGACGGCGGTGTATACGAGGTAGAAGTTGGAGCCTCGGTGCGTGATATTCGTCAAACAGTAAGCGTTACTGTAAAAGGCACGGCGACGATGCAGCAAAAAGAGGGCTATTTACAGCAATCGCCGCTGCTCACGCCATACCATACAGGCGATGTGACAAAGGTTTCAGACGAGGCCTTCGCGGCGCTCCTCGGCTATCCAATTCCGCAAGCAACCTGGAATAACGCGGCGCCGTATCGCTACGACGATACGATACGACAACTACGCTGCGGGCCGTGGTGGGGGCGCTTGTTTGTTGGTACACTCACGCTTGCCCAAAAGTTTTTATTTGCAATCCATAAGCCGTATGTAGCTAACAATGTGGCCTTTATTATGAACTTACCGTTTTCAAAATTACCTGGTTTTACGGGCGGAAAAATATCAGAGGCTCGTATTAAACGAGCGCTCCGAATAAAGGAATAGTTGTACTTAATACGTTGCTATAGTCGTTTGCGACGAGCGGCAATAACTGCGCCACCAAGAAGTGCCAAAAGGGCGCCACCTAGCGTTGATACGGCAAACTGAGGAGTATTCATACGTTGAAGCCCTGTGTTTGGCGCGCCTGGTGTCTGAGTTTCATTACCCGTGCCACCAGTGTTGCCGGTTGGTGTGTTGTCAGTGTCTGTGTCTGTGTCATCAGGGTTGCTCGTGTCATCTGAAGCTTCGGCGTAGACGTAGGTGTACGCTGTTCCTTCGCCACCGTTCGCACTGTTTGGTGTGGTGAGTGTTACCGCTGCGGTTGCAGGGGTAGTAAAGCCTGCAATTGTAAATGGTACTGGGTTAGCAACCTCGCCAAGGTGGTAGTAGTCACTCGTGTCGACTGTTGGTGCTACCGGGTCGGTTGTGTCGAGGGTATTTGCAATGAGGTAGTCACTGAAAAGCGGACTGGTGTGATAGGTTGGCGTGTGTAGTTCGTTGCCGTCCTCGTCTTCGTAGGTCACGGTAAGGGCGCTCGGGTTAATAATGAGCCCACCAATGACGCGGTTGTCTTCTTCGTCGACGTAAATAGCGTCAGTGTAGGTTTGGCTAGGACTGGTTGCGTAAACAGCAACGAGGCTAGCGTGTTCTTCAATGTAGTCGTACCACGCAGCATCACCCGGCGCCACGCCTACTGGTAGGTCGGCGTTTTTGAAGCCGTTAGCTGCAAAAGCCTCCTTATCGATTGTTGGTGTTCCTTCAATAACAACACTCGTAAGGTCGTTGTTGTAGAATGCCTGAATGCCAATAGCGGTAATGTTTGCTGGGATAACAACACTAGTCAGCTTGTTTCCGGTAAAGGCACCACCGGTAATTTCGGTAAGGCCGGTTCCGATGGTGAGCGATGCAATGGCGTTGTCACCAAACGCACCGTTACCGATTGTTTCTACAGAGTTGGGAATAACAAGCGAGGTGATTGCGTTGCCAAAAAAGGCGCCACCCGCAATAGTTTTAACAGACGATCCAAGTGTTAACGAAGTAAGGTTAGGCATGTTATTGAACGCGCCACCGCCAATTGTCTCAACTGAATCAGGAATGGTAACCGAGCTAATCTGGGTAGCACCGTAAAAGGCACCAGGGCTGATTGAAATGATTGAGTTACCGAGCGTCAGGGTGGTAATTTCGCCGTTATCAAAAATACTCGAACCGATCGTAAGGTTTGCTGGCCCCGTGTAGTCGGTTGTACCGATTGTGATAGTTGAGAGCGTACCCGCACCTGTGAAGGCGCCTGACTCAAGTGTTTCAACCGAGTTAGGAATTGCTACGCTCGAGAGTTCGTTGTCGCTAAACGCATAGCCACGAATCGTTGTTAGCCCCTCATTGAGCGTAAGTGATGCAATTGGGTTACCGCTAAATGCGCCGTTACCGACCGTTTCGACTGAGCTTGGAATGGTAAGTGTTGTGATGTCGTTGTTATCAAAAGCATAGTCGCCAATTGATGTAACCGTCGAGGGGATTGAAACCGATGTGATGTCGTTTGACTGGAATGCGTGCCCATCAACCGCAACAACTGTATCTGTACCAAGTGTTGTTGGAATAACAACATCTGCTCCACCAACTTCTGGGTCATAATCAGTAATTGTTGCCTCGCCATCGGCGCTCGTGTAGGTAAATGCACCGCTTACATCAGCGTACACTGGCGCGCGTAATATATTGCCAAGTGTGAAAGTCGCGCCCGCAAGCGACAAAACACCAATTGACCCAACAGCAAACATACGCCGTACCTTATTTTTATACGTGTTAATAGAAATACTCATAAAAACCTCTCCACTCTTTTATGCCAGTATAGTATAGCGTCTATGCTTATGCAAACGCGTAAGTATGGTATGATAACAGAGATACATAAGAGGAGAATCCAATGAAACTGTCAGAAGAACTTTTGTGGCGTGGTTTTATTAACCAGCACACGTTCGCCGATATTACCGAACTTGATAAAGCACCTCTTACGTTTTATTGGGGAGTAGACCCGAGTGGTCCAAGCATGACAATTGGGCACCTTGCGGCCGCAATGATGGTTCGCCACCTTATTAATAATGGCCACAAGGCAATTTTGCTGATTGGTGGCGCTACTGGTATGATTGGCGACCCTGACGGTAAAAAGCAAGAACGTGATTTGTTAACAATCGAACAAATTAATAGTAATAAGCAAAAGATTGTCGAGCAGTACAAACGAATTTTTGCAGGGCACGATTTTGAAGTAGTTGATAATTACGATTGGTTTAAAGACATGGGCTACCTTTCGTTCCTGCGTGAAATTGGTAAAAAAGTGCCAATGTCGCAGCTCCTTGACCGCGAATTTATTAAAAGCCGTATTGGCGAAGATGGTCAGGGTATTAGCTACGCTGAATTTAGCTACAACCTTATTCAAGGCTACGACTTTTTGCACCTGTACCGCGAAAAAAATGCACAGCTACAGGTTTCGGGGGCTGACCAGTGGGGTAATGCTATTACCGGTGTTCAGCTGATTAAAAAGCTTGAAGGCGCTGAGTCGCATGTTTTAACAACACCGCTGATTATTAACAAAGCCACGGGTGTTAAGTTTGGTAAAAGCGAGGCTGGGGCTGTGTGGCTTGACCCAACTATGACGACGCCATACCAGTTCTACCAATTTTGGCTCAATATTGACGATGAGTTTGCTAAAGATTTAGTCACAAAGTACACCATGCTTGGTCGGGACGAAATTGCCGCGCTCATTCAAGAGAGCCAAAACCGCCCACAAGACCGTCTGGTGCAGCGCGCACTTGCAAATGAGTCTACACGCATTGTTCACGGCGAAGCGCGCCTGGCGGCCGTTCAGGCTATTCTAGATGTATTATTTGGCGCCCAGGCTACAACTTCGTTGTCTGACGACGCTATTTCAATGCTCGCTCAAGAAATTCCAACTGTTACACGGGGCGTATCGCTTATCGAAGCGTTGGTCGCGGGCGGTAGCGCTAAAAGTAATGGCGAGGCTCGTCGCTTGCTTGCTGGCGGTGCGGTTCGTATCAATGGTGAAAAAGTTGCCGACGAGGCGATTACCTTGGCGGCGAAAGACCTCGTGAAGGTCGGTAAAAATAAGTTTATTCTTACCGTTTAGCTACGATACTTAATAAAAGGAGGGGTAATTACCCCTCCTTGCGTTATTGTGTAATACTTTACTAATGATTACTTCTTGGTTTGTCGCAGGGCAAACGCTACAACAACAAGAACGGCTGCGCCAATAAAGGCAATCACCGAAGCGATGCCAGCAATTTCACCAACTGTTCCAAAGCCGTAGCCGCTTGTGAGCAGAATGCCACGAAGAGTTTCGCCCTGGAAGAGGGTTTGTTTTTGCTGTTGAAGTTTAGCGTTGGTTGGGTCTTTTTGCGCTTCGGTGCTTACTTCTGCATACACCTTACCGCCAGCGGTTTTTTCAAGGTGACGTGCAATGTAGCCATTGGCGTATGCTTTGGCTTCTTGTGGGGTGTCTACCAGCTGGCCGGCGTACTGCTGAAGGTCTGGGTATGTTTCGGCGTCAAAGCCAGCGCTTCCTTTTTCTGGGAAGTACACTTTTTGTGCGGCAAGTTCGGTGCGAACCATGTCGCTTGTAAAATTGTGCGCCCAAAGCGCAAGAATACCAATTACAAGTAGTAGCGCGGCCCCAAAGACCGATAGGTATGAAAATACCTGCTTAACGACGTCGGGTTGACGAGTTGATTTCTTTTTTTGTGCTGTTGCCATGGTGTTCCTTTTTATTTTAATTAGCGAATATCTGTACTCTATCGTAGAATATTAATTAAATATGTGACGATAGTCAACTTTATGAGATTTTATTAAAAGTGGAAGAGTATGTGAACAAAGATATAACCGAAAAGGTCGAGGCATTATTTGCCGAAGCAGACGAACGCACCTATGTAAAAGGTGATATCTTAACGTTTGCCGATCAAGACCCTGAAGGTATTTTTTTGCTACTCGAAGGTGTGGTTGAGCAGTACGATATTACCCCAGATGGCAATAAGATTACGGTAAATATGTTTAAGCCATCGAGCTTTTTCCCAATGTCGTGGGCAATTAACCGAACACCAAATGTTTATTTTTACGCCGCATTGACTGATGTACGAGTTCGTCGGGCGCACCCTGATAAGGTGGTGGCGTTTCTTCGCGACAACCCAGATGTGCTTTTTGACTTATTGAGTCGAGTATATAAGGGGACTGATGCCTTGTTGCGCCGATTAACGCTTGCCGCGGGCGGTATTGCCTCGAGCAGACTTATTTTTGAACTGCTTATTGAGGCGCATCGTTTTGGCGCAGATGTGAGTGGTGATAAAAAACTGATTACAATCAAGCATAACAGCTTGGCTGCGCGGAGTGGTTTAGCGCGCGAAACGGTCAGCCGCGAACTTCACAAGCTAGAACGTGATGGTTCACTGGCGCTCACAAAACGCGGAATTGTGCTTGATATTGCCAAGCTTGAAGACCAATTAAACTTCTCGGTCTAAGCCTCTTATGCTATTATAAGATAAATACGAATAGGTAAAAAAATGGGAGAAATAGGTGAACGGTGATCCGTATCGTACGTCACAGCAGCCGGATAGGCGAGTGATTAATAGGTCTGGAGCGGGTACTGGGCCTTCGGCGCAGTCTGCGCGTCAAGGTGAGGAGCCGCAAGTGCCTTTGCGCGACGAACCGCGCGTAGCGTCGTCGCGTACGGCACCGCAAAAACCGGCTGGTAAGGGCGAGCGAGCATCAAAGTGGCCTATGAAGCTACTCGTTATAGTTCTTTTAGTGCTTGCTGTTTGCGCTGTCGGTTGGGTAGTATTTTCGAAAATCGAAAACAGCAATACGGGCATTAACACAAGTCAATATCAGGCAGTTTCGTTTGCCGATGGGCAGCTTTATTTTGGTAAGCTCAGTCGCGTCAACGATGAGTATATGAAATTAACCGACGTGTACTACTTGCAACCGCAGGCGGCCGGCCAAGAGGGCAGCGAGAGCGTACAAAATGCAGCCACAAATCAAAATAATTTCAAATTAATTAAATTTACCGATGTTGTATATGGCCCAGAAGACACAATGATGATTCCTAAGAACCAAATTTTGTTTTACGAAAACATTGCACCAAACGGTAAGGTTGCTCAGCTCATTAAACAATCACAGAGCAATAAATAGCGCCATCAGAATCAGTATCGCAGAATTAGTGCCGCTAACGCAGTGAAGCAACGTAGGCTTTCCAGGTCTCGTTGCTTATTTTTTGCTGCGATTTAATCATAATAAGGAGCTGTTTGGTAGTAAAGATAACCGACTGCGGCCCTTTTGAAGATGTTCCGATGTAAACAGTGAGGCCGTTAACATTCATGGTGTCGTACCCCTTTGCTAGGTCAGCGACTCTGCTGGCGGTGTCCTGTTGAAACGATGGCGGCAGTTCTTGCTGGCTGACGCTCACGGGAACGTTGTCTATCATGTCGTTGTAGGCGTAAACGGGGGTATTATCTGGTGGGCTGACGCGGTGCCAGCCACCTAGGGTGCCAATGGTGGTGTGTGCCGGGAGTACTGTTTGGAAGGTAGGTGTATTAGTGGTTGCCGACGAATCAGACCGGCTGTTTAAAATGACAATACCAACACCCAAAACAACGACAGCACTAGTGCTAAGAAGAAGTGTTTTGGTTGAGGGTGTCTTCCATCTCATATAGGGCTATTTTACCATAACGGCTATGCCGTAGGGCTGACCGCCGTTTAACATTTAAAGTTTACTGCTTATTACCAAAGGCGAAGTTGAGGTTGCTAATGTAGGCGCTTGCTTCGTTTGCAGCCGTAAGATCAATCTTAATGACGATACTGTCGCCTGCTTCAAAGTTGCATGAGCTTGTTGAGTTGAGGCCACCAAAGACGGCCTTGTTCCAGGTACCGATTGGGTTGCTTGATGCGTCAACACTACTACCACAGGCGGTCAGGCCATCTGCTTCGTTCTTGCGGTATAGTTGGTACGAAACACTGGCGTCTTCGCTGTCGGTGCGAGCCATGAGTGAAATTGAATCTTCAACGAATTCTTTAAAGGTGTCTGGTAGTTGGTAGGTAACGTAAATACTCTTTGTTTGTTCGGTCGTTTCGTCTGAGGTCCAGTGGTAGAAGTTGTAAGTTTCTTTTTCGCCACAAACGTCGAGTTGGTCTTGAACCGAGCCGTCGTTGATGTTGAGTTCGTCTGAACAAATGTCGGTGGTAAGTTGACCGTTTTCGCTGCCGTTCGTTACGGCGTTTGTGTACTCTGGGCTCAGGGCAATAAAGGTATCTGGGCTAGCACTACAAGCGCCCCAGCCGGTTTCTTCGTAACACTGAACAGCACCAAGGGTGGTGTCGTAGTACATACTACCAAGCATTGCCTCGCCGTTGGTAAATTCAGGGGCGTGGTCGGCTTTGTCGAGGGTCAGGAGGCTAAGGTCGCCGTCGTCGGTGCCACTACCAATTTGTACATTTTTAGTAATTTCTTCGGCATCATTGGTACCTTGGAGGGTTGCAGCGCTCGAAGCACCTGTGGTAATCCAGTCGTTCCCATTCCACATAAGCGTTGCGGCGGTTTTTTGTTTGAGGGTGGTTGTGTTGCCTTCGCCACCGCCGTTTACGGCAAGAGTGAATGTTTCTGAACCCTCGGCAGCAATGACGTAGAAGAGGCGACCCGCTGTAATGTTGGTTGGGTCTGGAAGGGTAGCGGTTTGACCTGCCGCGTCGAAGCCAACAATAACGGTTGCTGCCTTATCGACGCTTGATTGACTAATGGTGCAGCTTTCTGAAACGGCTGAACCGTTAGTGAAGCAGTTTTCGTCATTGCTAACGGTTGAGAGGGTAGGGGTATTAATAATAACGAGTCCAGTTGCGCCATCGCCACTGCCTTCGCCGCCCGAAAGGGTAATATTACCACCGTTAGCATTACCAACGGTTGCGTCACCTCCCTTAAGCGCCAAAGAGCCACCGTTAACGGCGGTTGTTGAGCTTCCAGTTCCTTGAATCGTAAAGTTATTCGGCGACTCTGATGTCTTGCCGTTACCAAAGTAGGCAACGTTTTCATCCCCTCCGATGGTTATGCGAGTTTCGCCATTCGTTTTAATTGCTACTTCATCTTTTGCCTGAACCGTGGTCGAGCCTTCGTCGGCTGCACCGCCCGATCCAATAATGACCGTTGATGAGCCGCCTTCGGTGTTAGCAGCGCCAATCGTGATTGTTTGGTTGGTCGCTACTGATGTGCTGCCGATGCTAATTGAGCCTGCGTTGTTTGAGCCAATCGCAATCGTGCCAGCCGCTCCAGTGCCGGTGTTAGTGCCAGCGTCAAGGCTAATTGAGCCACCGTCGCCATTATCGCCACCAGCGTCGCCACCCTGGAGGATAAGTGCGCCACCGGCTGCGCCATTACCACTACCGCCAGCTCCGGCGGTGAGTGTTAAGGCGATCCCTGCGGTATCAACTGGTGATGAGGCAACGCCAATGGTGTGGTTCGCGTTATTGCCAAAGAGGACGTCACCGGTACCAGCGATTGTAAATACGTCGGTTGCCATGTTTTGTAGTTGCATAAGGTTGCCGCTGCCAGTTTTGTTAATGGCAATGCTGCTGTTTGCGCTGTTGTCGTTTTGCATACCTTGGCCAAGTTGGGTCAGTTGATTAACGGTTTTGCCGCCAACCATACCAGAGTTAAGTGCCATTGGTGTTGAGGTGATGCGCTTCATTGGAAGCATTTCGCCATCGTCGGCACACGGTGCGGTTCCAAACGACGAACAGCCGGCAGCAGCGCCAGCTATATTCATTGACAACCAGAGGGTGTCGCTATTCCAGTCCACCAGCTCTCCAAACGGTGTTTTTGAACCTAGGTTAACTGAGAGGTAGCCATTTTTAATGTAGACACCTTTTTCGGTACCGTTATTGGTGTACGTTTCAGTCCATTGGTGGGTGCGGTTTGGGTCGGTTGGCTGTGTGCCGTTACCGCCGCTGTAAATCTTAAACTGAATATTGTAATAACCCTCGGGAACAACTTCCCCTTGGGCATTAAGTAGGCGACCTTGGAAGCTAATAGTCTGGTTAACGCCAGGCGCCGCGTGAGCTGCAACGTTTAAAAATAACGTTGTAATTAACGCAACACATAACGTAAGTAGACCTACAATTTGCAGGACACGTCGCTGTTTAAAAATAGTGGATAGGTGATACCACACGTACATTTTTTTGAAGTTTTGTCTTTATTTTTCTCTGTTATTTGTAGAAAAATATTTGTTTCACTTATGACGTGTGGTGGTTCATCAAAGCTTGAGGTCATTCTATCATAAGCGCCATAAAAAAGACAATAATTTTATGCAAAACGATTATGCTATAATAATCGTAAGCACATAACGAGTGTATGGGAGTAAACAAACAGTGAAAGCGGTGCGCATTTTTGTCGGCTTAGTGTTCGGTATAGGTGTCCTATATCTATTTGCATTGCCGGCGGCGGCCGAACCTTTCGGTGGCGGTAGCGTTGCTGGCTATGGTGCCGAAACGCCAATCGATAACGGTCGTATTGTTAAGTTAACGGGTAAAAATGCTAACCAGGTTGCAGTTGTTTCGCAAGCCGATGTTGAAAACATGTTTGGTGTTACCGTCGACCGCCGTCAATTACCGCTAGCAATCACAAACGATAACCTCAAAAACGAGGTATTTGTTGCCGTATCAGGTACATATAATGTTCTTGTTAGTACACAAAGCGGCTCAATTAAGTCTGGCGACTACCTCACGCTATCATCACTAGACGGTGTTGCTATGCGTGCAGGCACCGACGAAGTAACCGTGTTTGGGCGTGCCAATGCCGATTTTGACGGCAAGGGAGTTACCCTTGGAACGCAGGCGCTCAAAGACGCTAACGGTGGCTCAAAGACGGTCACACTGGGTACGGTGCCTGTCACAATCGACATTAAAAGCAACCCCAACCACGATAGCACCGAAGCAAATGTGCCCGACTTTCTACGCCGCGTGGGGGTAGCGATTGCCGAAAAAGAGGTAAGCCCTGTGCGCATTTACCTGAGCGTCGCCATTGCTGCTATTTGTTTAATTGCTGCTATTGCCGTGCTATATGCAGGTATTCGTAACAGTGTTATATCAATTGGGCGCAACCCAATGTCGCGCCGTTCTATTTTTAGGGCACTGATTGAAGTTATTTTAACCAGCGTATTAATTTTAATTATTGGCTTATTTGCGGTATATTTACTACTAAAGCTATAGCAGTATATTAGGTGGGGAACATGGGATTATTTCAACACAAACAAGACGGCGATAAGAAGACTTCGAACGAAGCCATTATTGCTGCTGAAGAGCATTTCTTTGACGAGTACTTCCGCGAAGAGCTACGCAACCACGGTCGCTGGTACTTTGAAAAGGTCATTAACGAAAACGGCGAGCTATTTAAGCGCGACCTCGAAGAAACTATTAAAAACGTTAATATTAGCCTTAAAGAGCATATTACCGAACAGCTTGATGCCGCGATTGCTCAAATAGACAAAGACCTTAAAGAGCACACGACCAAGCAGCTTGAGGCTCAGTTTGGTGAATATAGCAAGTCGCTTAAAGAGGCGCAGGACGACGCCCTAAAGGGGATTGTTGAAAGCACCAAAAAACTTGAGGCGCAGCACCACGATCTTGCAAAAGCACTTGAAAAGAACGTAGCTGATCAGCAAAGTATTCTTCACGCCACCTTTGACGAAAATAAAGCACAAATTGTTGCCATGAAAGACGCCCAAGATGCAGCGCTGAAATGGCTCAACCAAAGTGCGCAGGCGCTTCACGATCAGTATAAGCAACTCAGTACAACACTCGAAAAGAACGTTGCTGAGCAGCAGGCGATGTTGGTTGGTGCCTTTGAAGATAACATGGCGCAAATTATTGAACATTACGTCGCGGGGGCGCTGGGTGAACAATACGACTTAAAGGCGCAACTACCAGCAATTATTCAGCAACTAGAAGAAAACAAACAAGCAATTGCGGACGACATGAAGCTATGAGTAGTGATGTAAAAGAGCACACCGAATTTATCCTTCCGCCTGCAATCGCCACAAAAGCCGATGTTGCTCGTTTGGTACGTGAATTTGAGGCGGTAGACAATGCGCTTACCGAAAAAAACGTCCACGAAAAAGTCGGGTTAGGCGAAGCATCGACGCCGCCATTTTCGCCGCACCTTGAGGCATTTTTGGAAAAGAACCCCGTAAATCTTGATGATTCAGGTGCTCGAAGCGATTTTATTAAACAGCTTCGTCAACTAAAAAATAATGTTCGTGTTATGAACATGACTTTCGCAGCAACAGCGGACCCAGAAAGCCTGCAAAAGTTGACCGCTTGGTTGCGCGAACAAGTGCACCCACAAACGGTCATCGATGTGCATTTGCAGCCAGCTTTGGTTGCGGGTGTGTATGTTCGGTCGCAAAATCACGTCTTCGATTTTAGTGTCCGTAACGCATTAAAGGCTAGGCGCGAGGCATTAAAGCAAGAACTGGAGGCGCGTCGTGGCTAACGGTCCATTATTCGAAAAGCTTGTCAGCGACGGTAACCCTGTCGGTGAAATTATTGGTATTGATTCGTTCATGGTGAGTGTTAAGGGGTTGCAGCCAACAAACGTCCACGCAACGGTTCGGTTTGACGATGACACGCGCGGCTATGTTCATCAGGTGCTCGAAGATCACGTTGTGGTGATGAAGCTCGACCCGTCGCCGCTCCTTATCGGTGCGGTGTGTGTGATTGAAAAACGCGACATTATGGTGCCTGTCGGTAAGCAGTTTATTGGTCGTGTGGTCAACGTGTTTGGTGAGCCAATCGATGGCAAGGGTGAAATTACGGCCGACCAAGAATGGGACGTATTTCACTCGGCACCAATGCTCTACGAGCGTGAGCTACTTGATACGCCAGTCGAAACAGGTATTTCTATTTTGGACCTTGAATATTCGCTAGCGCGCGGGCAGCGCATGGCAATGCTTGGCGATAGTAAAGTGGGCAAGACCGCCCTGGCGGCATCGGTTGCAATTAACCAAAAAAATACCGACATCACCGTTATTTATGTGCTGATTGCAAAGCGCCAGCATGACGTTGCTGAACTAGTAAGTAGCCTCGAAAAAAACGATGCCTTAAAAAAGGCAGTGGTAGTGGTGAGTAACTCGTTTGAGTCACTTATTTTGACCTACCTCGCGCCATATGTTGGGGCGGCGCATGGCGAATATTTCTGGCACCAGTGCAATATGGACACCCTGGTAATTTACGACGACCTCACCGCTCACGCTCAGGCCTACCGTGAAATTTCGCTGATTGCGGGGGTGAGTCCTGGTCGTGACTCGTACCCGGGCGATATGTTCTATACGCACTCTAGCTTGCTTGAACGAGGCGGAAAAACCGCATCTAACCACGCAAGCCAAACGCTCGTGCCGATTGTGTACGCGCCAGGTGGCGACATTACGGCGTATTTGCCAACAAACATCATGTCTATTACCGATGGTCAGTGGATTTTAGATGGTAAGATTTTTAAAGACACCATGAAGCCTGCGATTAGTACAGCGCTGTCAGTGACGCGTGTTGGTGGCGTTGGTCAAAATAAGCGTCAAAAGGGCCTTGCCGACAAACTCAACCTAACTTTGGCTGGGTATCGTACGGCCGAAGAATACGCTCACTTTGGTACCGAACTGAGCCCTCAAGCCCAGGCTGATTACGATAAAGGTAAGGTGCTGTTTAAGCTCATGAACCAGGCGATTGGTGAAACATACAACTTTGTTGAACAGCAGTTCCTGATGAGCATTGTGTTAAATAGCACGCCAGAAGAAATCATAAATGTTGATAAACTTAAAGAAAAAGTACATGATTACGCCGCGCGTCTTAAAGAAGATAAAGACATGACGGGTAATTACGATGAACTCGAAGCGGCCCTAAAAGCAGAAGTGACAACGATTGACGAAGTAAAGCGCGCCGCCCTTGAAAAGGCAGCTAAGGCCGAGGAAGAAAAACGTCGTCAGGCAGAAGAAATCGCGAAAGAGGAAAAAGCCTAATGCGTCGCCCGCTAGAAATTAGGGCCGAGGAAGTCGCCGCGCAATCTGTTGTAAGTCTTACATCGGCCTTGGAAACGCTCAGTAGCATGCAAATTGCTAAAACAAAAAACAAGGTACTTATTAGTAACCAGTTTTTTGAAGAAGTCTGGAACATTTATAAGCAAATCCGCGTTGATGCTTTCTTTAACTTTGGCCGTACCATCGACGAGCGCCCAATTAATAAAGAACTATTAATTTTAATTACTGCTAAAGGTGGGCTAAGCGGCGACATCGACAACCGCCTTGTGCGCCGCGTCACCGAACATTACGATGAGCGTAAAAACGATATTTTAGTGATTGGTCACCACGGTGCACAAAAACTGCGCCAATCCCACATTGAATATCAGTACTATTTTGACCTCCCTGAAGGCGACTATATTAATGTTGACCCGCTCATGGATATTACGCGAAAATACGCAAAAAGTCGTATCTATTACCAGCACTACATTTCATTGTCTCAACAAGAAATCAAAGACGTAGACCTGAGCGAAGTCGTGTCGAGCAAAGGGCGTATTGCCGACCTTTCGACGGTAAGCGACAACCTTGTTACCGAAAAAACCTATATTTTTGAGCCAAGTTCATATGCGGTTGCGGCCTATCTTGAAAATTCAATTTTACGCCTTACTATTTCGCAGTTTATTTACGACAGCCGTTTGGCGCAGGTGGCAAGCCGCTTTAAGGCTATGTCGGCAGCGAAAGAGCGATCGGTTGAACATGCAAACGAACTACACACAGAATATAACAGGTCGAAACGTACACAAATTGACACCCGCCTTAAAGAATCGCTTGCTGGTTTAAAGAAGGTGCGCGCCGAAGGAGCAATATCGTGAGTGAAGAAACGCAAACAATGTACAAAAAAGGAGTCATTCGCTCGCTAAAAGGGCTGGTGATTAAAGTGCAATTCGAAGAAGACGTCCCGAGCGTCAACGAAATGCTCTATGTTGATAACGATAATAAATCGCCGCTACTCGTTAGTAGTATTGCGGGCGGTGACACGGCGCTTTGTTTGAATATTGGTGGTGATTATGCGCTTCAAAAGGGCGACGAAGTATCGCGCAGCGGTAGTAGCCTCGAAATTCCTGTTGGCGTTGAGATGATTGGTCGCGTATGGGACACGATGGCGCGTCCGATTGACGGCAAGCCACAGCTCGACCAAGCGGTGCTCGATAAAATGATTAAGCGGCCTATATTCTCGCCTGCTTTTCAAGAAACGAGCCTTGTTAACCGTCAAGACGAAGTGCTCGAAACGGGCCTTAAGGTACTCGACTTTTTCACACCGTTTGTTAAGGGTCGTAAAATCGGTATCGTCGGTGGTGCGGGTGTTGGTAAGACTGTGCTCACGATGGAAATCATTAACAACGTCGCCGAAGGTTCGGGTGCGATTAGTATGTTCGCGGGTATCGGTGAGCGTATTCGTGAGGGACACGAGCTTTATAAAACCCTCGAAGATAACGACCTGCTTAAAAACACCGCCATGTTTTTTGGGCAAATGAACGAAAACCCCGTGCAACGTTCGCTGATTGGCTTGGCGGCAATTACACTTGCTGAATATTTCCGCGACGACCTTAAAAAAGACGTGCTCCTTTTTGCTGACAATATGTACCGCTACATTCAAGCAAAAAACGAGGTATCGACTATTATCGACCAAACGCCTGCCGAGGGTGGGTATCAGCCAACGGTGTTTAGTGACGTGAAAACATTCCAGGACCGATTGGCAACAAACGATAATGGTTCGATTACTGCCCTACAGACCATCTATGTGCCCGCTGACGACCTGAGTGACCCGGCCGTGCAAATGATTCAGCATGAGCTCGACAGTACAATTGTGCTCGACCGTGCCGTAGCGGCTCAGGGTATTCGTCCTGCAGTTAATATTTTGGCGTCAAAATCGAGCCTCCTTACCCCAGAAGTCGTCGGCGAACGCCACTACGAGCTCGCAACCAGGGCGATGGCAATTTTGCAGAAGTACGAATCGCTCAAGGGGATTATTGCAATTATTGGTGAGTCGGAACTTTCGGCTGAGGACCGTGATGATTACTACAAAGCAAAGGCCTTGATCGAATTCTTTAAGCAGCGCTTTAATGTGATGGAAAAAGTAACAGGCGTTCCTGGTGAACATATGACCCGCGAGCAAACACTTGATGGTGTCGAAGAGATTATTGGTAAGGCGGCGAGCGCCGCGGCTAAAGACGCCGACAAAGACGACAAAAAATCGAAAGAAAAAGAATAGCAATGGTTGACGACGAAGGCAAGCCAACAATGGCAGTAAAGGTGTACGCACCGTTTAAGGTGTACTTTGAAGGCGAGGCCTATAGTATTAGTGCCGTTAATGCGACTGGCCCATTTGATATCTTGCCGCGTCACCACAATTTTTTGTGCATGCTTGTACCGTGCGTTGCAAAAATCAAAACAGCAGCGGGTGAGTTAAAAGAAATTAAAATCCACCGCGCACTTATGCACGTTAAAGCCGATAGTATCGTTGTTTTTATGGACGTTTAGTTCAGCTGCTTTTAGTTAGTGACTAGGTAGTCAAAACCAAATGACTTGTTAGACTGTGCTGGGTTGGCTGAGCAAATGCTAAAGCCTGCTTGGTCACGTTCGGTGTAAAATTGCAGCTGCCCTGCCGCCTGCCCAGCAGGGCTGACGATTACACGTGGTTGGCGCGGGAAGCTTTGACGGAAGTTGATACGAATAAAGCAGCCTGCTGTTGGGTTATTGCCACTGTTCACGTTAACAGTACCAGATGTGTCAGACCCATTGAGTGATGATGAACCGCCAACACCGAGAACGGCGTTATTGACGGTGCGAGTTGGCGTTGGCCCTGTAAAGCTAATGTGGTTAGGCACTTCAAGGGTTGCGTTGCCACTCAAAACAAGGCGCGTAACGGTAATCTGCGATGCAGTCATAGCGCCACTAAAAGTTGATGTACCTGCGACGTTAAGGTCGCGCATAGTGGTTGCTCCCTGAAGAGCGGTGGTTGTTGCCACCTGTAGGCTATTAGCCTGTGTTTCGGCAAGGTTAGTTGCACCCGAAACGGTTAGTGTTGGGCCTTCAATAGTGCCACCAGTTTGGAAGTTGCCTGCAACGTTAAGGTTACCGCGGGTGAGCGTTTGCCCTGAGATAATTGCGTTACCTTGAATGGTGAGCGTTTGCGAACTCGCGCCAACCGATGCATCGGTATTAGCAAGCTGCTTTAGAGCATCTTGACTGAGTGATTGGCTGCCAATTTCAGCCTCTACCGGTGGTTTTTGGCTATTAAGGTAGTTTACGGCAGTAATAACACCTGCAACAATCAAAATAAGGATAAAAATTAAGAAGTATACATTGATTTTGCGAAAGAATTTTTTGGCAGGTGAGAGCTTTTTCTCTTCTGGTTCGTCGAGTCCGCTAAGGTCGGTGTCGGCTGCAGCTTTGGCTGTGCGGTCTTCCTCAAGTTCTTCTGGCGTCATACTTAGGGCGTCGGCCGAGTCTTGCTGGACTGGCTCGCTAACATCATCGTTGCTGTTACTACCGCTACCATTACCACTGCCACCATCACTATCACTAAGTGGAGCGCTAGTTGGCTCCTCGTGTTGTGTTTCTTCGGCTGGGGTGTCGGGTTTCTTGTCGTCGGTGTCCATGATGTGTCTTTTTGATTATGCTTACGCCTAGCTTACCATAATTATGACCACGTGCGCTAGTTGTGTTTTTGCCACGTGTAAGGGATAATCAATGTAAAGCTTATGCGGAAACAAAGATTGTGGGGATTTTCGGGGCAGGTGCTGTGCGCAGCGCTTCTTGTCGGTGCTATTTTAGGGGTGCCTCGAGTTGCTGCCGAAACGGCCACGTCAGAAAATTTTCAAATGGTTGAAACCGAGTTTGGCGCGGGAACAAATCTTGAAAGTTGTTCATCGCAGTACTGCGCTAAAGCGTCAATTGGTGATATGGGGGGCACAAGTAGTGCCACTACGCCAGAGTTTGGTGAGGTGAAGTATACCGAGCCCACACTTGAAATGATTGTTGGGTCGGGCCAGTCAAACTTAGGTGTGCTTACGACAGAGCACACGGCAACTAAAACAATGACTATTAAAGTACGAAATTATTTAACAGGTGGGTACACCTTGCAGATTTTGGGCGATGCGCCGAAGTTTGATGGCCATACGCTCGAGACCGTCTTAACTCCAGAAGCTTCAACCCCTGGAACAGAGCAATTTGGTATGAATATCGTCGCTAATACCGCACCAAAGGTGGGCGAAGACCCTGTGCAGGTGCCAGCCGATGCTGGTGTATTTGGCGAGGCTGCCGAGGGGTATGCTACCGCTAACATGTTTAAGTATCAAAGTGGTGATGTGTTTGCTCGGAGCACTCAAAATACTGGCGGCACTGACTACACGGTAACTATGATTGTGAACATTTCAAGCAATACACCATCGGGTCATTACACGGGTGATTTTGCCGCAGTTTTAATGCCAGCTTACTAGCTTACAGATGAGCTGGGATAGTAATTATGAAAATGTTGTGGATAACTCACTAATTGGGCTTGCGCCAGCCTTACTGCTAGTGCTAAAATGCCGTCATACCCCCTGTATTGAAGGGTAAAGTAAAACAAACATTAAAGGAGATATATGAAAATATATACACTCAAGTCAGCTGCTCGACGTGGTTCGATGCTTGTTGCTGCTTTTGTGGTTGCCGGGGCATCCCTGTTGCCATTTGCATCAGCATCTGCGGACGCGTTGAACCCATTGACGGATCGTAGCTTGACGCTCTCTAGCTCGTCACCGGGCTGGGACTACAAGGACGGTTCGGGTAATAGCACCTACGCACCACCTAACTCTGGTGCAAACGGTCGACAAACCGGAAACACCTTTGTATTTAAGGTGAGTACCGACTCAACCGACACTGGAACTGACAAGCCAATTATGGCGATGACGTTCCAGTACTGTACTACATCAGCCGGAAAGTGTGCTGGCCCTGGTAACAATGACGACCACACATTAACGAACGATGCAGTGCTCGCGGCTGGCCACCAAACAAGCGACCTTGACATTGTAACGGCTAGCCCATCAGCAATCTCAAGCGGCGAGTTTACCACTTACGTTGACGCTACCACTGGTGCTGTAAAGGAAATTCCTGCAGCAAACAGCACAGGTAAAAACTTCGTTGTGTACTACCAAAGTGCCGGTGTAAATACTCCAGCAAACACTACTGACGACGTTTGGACATACAGCCCAGACTGGGAAATGACCACTGCTAATGTTCAAGCCACCGACGCAACCGACCCTGCAACTAACAAGCAAAACTTCATCACCCTTGCCAACACTGGTGATGGTGCGGCGCTTAAGGCGGGAACGCCTGTAAAGGTTGTATTCTTTGCAACAAATACTAACTACATTACCAACCCAGGTTCATCATGGTTCTTCGTAAAGATCAACACCTACAGCGATGTTGACCTCACCGATGCAGAGGCTCCTGAAGTTGATGCGGCAGACCTCATCGACGGTGGTGTAACAGTTGCGAACGTTATGAACCGTTCAATCCAAATTACCACCAAGGTTTTGGAAACCATGGAGTTCTCAGTTGGTACTGTTGACCCTAATACGCTTGACGAAACCCAGCTATTAGCTTCAGACCTTCAGACAGATACTCACAGTATTTGTCAGCGCATTTTAACCCGCATGGTGAAAGATGACGACAAAAACACTAACCTCCTGCGTATGGGTAACCAGACTGGTGAGTTCTCACTTGAAACTGGTCACACCTACTCAACACACTCGTACTGGCGCCTAAGTTCGAACTCTAGTGCTGGTGCAACTGTGTACTACTCAGGTAACACCCTCAGTAACACCGTTGACGACAAGATTGACCCTATTGGTCCAGTCATGAAGTCACCAGCTCCTGGTTCAGAGCAATTTGGACTCGCACTTGCTAACGGTGATGGTACTGATGTCACCACTGACGGTAATGGCGTAACCACTGGTTACAAGGTAAACTACGCGACAGAAACATTCCCAGGTAAGGTATTCGAATACGGTGCTGACGACGCAGCCGCTGGTCTTGCAGCCTTCAATATTCCTGAAGGTATTGAGGAAGAAGACCCAGATCCAATTGGAACTGGTGTTCACCAATCATACCTTGACGACGCAAGTTCAAACCTTAGCTACCACTATCCACAACTTTACCCACTTATCCCTACAGCTAACTACGGTAGCGGTGCTGGCCCAGTAAACACTGAGTACGGCTCAACTGCAAACACTAAGTTTGCCTTCGACGAAACTTCACAGCAAATTCCAATTGCTATTGCAACAGAAGACGCTGAAGTCGTTGACTGTGTAACCGGTAAGATGCGTTACATCGCTAACATTGCAGCGACCACGCCTGCTGGTATCTACACAACCAAGGTTAACTACATCGCAGCTCCTCAGTACTAAAATCTAAAGTATTGACGATTTTAGCCACAACAACTCGAATGTAGAACCACAAATAGTCGGTCGGAAACGGCCGGCTATTTGATTGCGTATAACGCCTACGCATAACGCCTATTCTTTAGTACAATAGGGTTATGCACCGTCGTGTATCTCGCTTTCATGCACCCCTTTTAAAGCTCCGAGCGTTTTTTTCGGAGGAATTTCTTGCGCTACTACTCGCTTTGTTTGTGTTTACCGTACCTGTTGGTGCATCAACTCGTTTTGAGCCCCGCAGTTTGTTTATGCACAGCGTAACACCAGGTGCAGTCACCACTTACGACGTCATGTTGAGTTATATGACAATCGCCCCTGTCGGTTCGGTTGATATGCTGTTTTGTGAGTCGCCAATCCCGTACGACCCGTGCGTTGCTCCTGAGGGGTTAGATGTTTCTGGTGCAACCCTTAGTAATCAAACGGGCGAAACTGGCTTTTCGATTTTAACGCAAACGACTAACCATATCGTGTTGTCACGCCCTTCAACGGTGATTGCGATGGAGGGGTCGAAGTCGACTTATACCTTTGATAATATTAAAAACCCAACGGGCGGCAGCGAGGCATTTTCAATTCGTTTGCGTAGCCACAGTACAACCAACGCAACGGGCGCTCAAATTGATTTTGGTTCGGTGAGGGGGCAAATTGGCGACGGCATAACTATCGAAACACAGGTGCCCCCAATGCTTATTTTTTGCGCCGCCCAGCGTGTTGAATATAACTGTGTCAGCACAGATGAAACATACTTCACAGATATGGGTGATTTAACCGAGGACAGTACCTTAACGGCGCAGTCACAAATGGCGGTCGGTACGAATGCAACCGCCGGGTTTGCTATTACAGTAAGTGGTGATTCGCTGGCTGCGGGTACAAACTTAATCGATACTATCGAGTCGCCTTCGCCGAGCCAACCTGGTGTGAACCAGTTTGGTATTAACTTGGTCGCAAACGACGAACTGAATGTTGGCGAAGATCCTGAAGGTGAGTGGGCGAATGCTGTGACCGCACCAAACTATGGGCAGCCTAACCTCTTTATGTATCAGCCAGGCGATGTTGTTGCGTATTCATCGAGTGTGAGTCTTATGAAAAAATTTACCGTGAGCTATGTCGTTAACGCGAGCCCAAACTTGCGCGCTGGCGTGTATACGACGACAATAAATTTCATAGCCAGCGGCCGCTTTTAATGCTACAATACAGCTTATACTTAGCTACTAATTTAACGTGAGGATACAAACGAATACCATGAAACGCTTTAAGGGCATAGTATTAGCTGCTTTGGCGGTGCTTGTTGCAACTGCTTATTTACCAACCCTGCCGGCATCGGCGCAAGAAGCAAAATCGGCCGCACTGGGCATTGCTCCTAAAAAGAACTACCTACTAGAACCAGGCGAGTCGATTAAAGACACACTTAGTATTCGTAACGTTGATACAAGCTCTGACTTGCAGCTCAACCTGCGTGTGATTGACTTTACCTACACTGACGACACGGGTACGCCGAAGCTTATGCTTGATCAAGACGCCGAACCGACAACCTGGTCGCTCCGTTCATACATGGACGTTCCTGAAAGGGTAACAATTAAGGCTGGTGAGACGGCATCGCCAGAAATGAACGTGAAGATGCCCGCTAATATTGGTGCAGGTAGCTACTACAGCGCAATTATTTACTCAACAGGTGCCCCAGACGGCGGTAACGTGGGGCTTAGTGCTTCGGGTGTAACGCTTGTATTCGTTACGGTACCTGGTAAGGTGAACGAAGACCTTAAAATTACCAAGTTGGGCGCTTACAACCCAAACAAAACCAAGGGTGATGGCTATATGTACATTGCTAGTAGCCTACAGCCACGTTACATCGGCTACACCCTTGAAAACAAGGGTAACGTCACTGAAGCGCCAGTTGGTACGATTAAACTTAAGAATAGATTCTTCGGCATGGAATATAACATTGCCGATATTAACCCAACAAAGTCGCTCGCGCTCATTGGCCAAACGCGTACAATTGCTGCTTGTATTAAGCTTGATAACAGCGAAAGTGCCTCAAATAGCGCTGGGCGTTGTACTGATTCGGGTATATGGCCAGGTCTTTACACGGTTTCAATCGATGCCTTTTATGGGCAAAACGGTAATTTAACCAAAGAGCTTACGAAAACATCGCACTTTTGGTACTTACCACTTTGGTTTATTGTCCTCGTTATCGTTCTTATCCTTGCGATTGTCCTTGGTATTTGGCGCCTACGCATTGCAATGCGAGAGCGTACCAAAAAACCACGTGGTCGCAAATCAAGCATGATGCGTCGCTAAAGTATGGGGTATACGTTCAAAAAATAGCGTAAGCACGTTACAATAGCAGGTAGTATGCAGCAAACACGAATAACAAACAGCTGGTGGTTTACCTTTGTAGCGATTGGGGTTTCGTTGGTCGTGCTGCTTATTGCAGCCCGCCCTGCGGCCGCGCTTAACCAGCTGCCGACGCCACCCGACCAGCCAGGTGCGTATGGCTTAGCGGCAACCAAGACTCAAGAGCCACCAACACAGGGTGCACGTATTACCACGCCAGGTAATGGTGCCTCGTTTGCTAATTCGCCTATTACAGTAAGTGGGTTGTGTCCAAATGATCTATTAGTGCAGGTGTATAACAACGGTGTATTGGCTGGTTCGGTACTATGTAAAAACGGCAGCTTTAGTATGCGAGTCAGTTTATTCGCTGGAACAAATGAATTGTCGGCAATTGTGTATGATACGCTCGAGCAGGCTGGTCCAACCTCCAACGTTGTGCGAGTAACATATACCGATACAAGCTTTAAGCCCTTTGGGCAACTCATTACCCTTACTAGTTCATATGGGCGTCGATCGGCTGCGGCCAATGCGCAAATTACGTGGCCGCTTCAGTTAACGGGTGGTAATGGTCCATATGCCTTTAGTCTGGATTGGGGTGATGGTTCAAACGCTGAGCTCAAAAGTCAGTCACTTGCAGGGCTTGTAACCATCAACCATGTGTATAAAAATGCTGGTATCTATAATGTCAACGTACGTGTAACAGACAGTAATGGTATAAGTGCGTTTTTACAGGTTGTCGCGGTGGCAAACGGCAAGGTTGACGCGGCGGCCGCAAACGCAGTAACGGCGGGCGATACGCCTGCAACAAAGGTGATTATTTTATGGATCCCGGCTGCAGTTGCGCTCATTTTACTGATTCCAACCTATTGGTTGGGTCGACGTAGCCAGCTTGTATCGCTTCACAATAAGATGCTAAAAGAACGCGACGCATATAAGGACGAGTAGTCGTATTGCATAAGTTCTTGCAGGCGTGGGCACGAAGAATTCGTAACGAGTCTGTGGATAACTAACAAGTCATCGAAAATCACTTGACAAACATAAGCATAACTATGCTACAATGAACCTGTTTTCTATAAACGAAACAAATACATTAAAAAATCATAAGGAAAAAGTGGGGGATATCATGACTTCCTTGAAATCGGTCAACCGAAGGGTTGGATCTCTATTTGCTGTGGCGGCGTTAGTGCTTGCCACTATTACACCTGGCTTAGTGCCGGCATTTGCATCGGCTGCTCAGTTAACTGAGCGTTCGGTAGAACTCAGTAGCTCATCAAAAGAAGCGACTGATGTTGAATACAAAGTTTCATTTACAGCAAAAGCTGCCGCTGGTGCGGTTGTTCTAAACTTTTGCCAGAACACGCCACTGATTGGTGCAGCTTGTACTGCTCCAAGTGGCTTTAGTGTTGCAACGGCAACGGTAGACCCTCTCAGTAGCTTTACAAAGTCTACAGGAGCTGCCGCTTCAGCAAACACAGCGGTTATTGTTGGTGAAATTACAACAAGTGGCGTAACGTCTGTGACACTTCGTGGTGTATCAAACCCATCAGAGGCCGGTCCACTATACGTACGTATTGTTACCTACACAGATGTTGACGCAGAAACTGACGCGGAAGACGCAGCTAACACCTACACTGCTGCAGCAGAACCTGGCGAAGGTAGTGTTGATCAAGGTAGTGCCGCGGCGTCTATTACCGACACCGTAAGCGTATCTGCAGCCGTTCTTGAAAGTATGACCTTCTGTGTGTCTGCTGACGAAATCGACGGCCCTAACTGTACGCTCGCAAACGAAGAAGAACTCTCAGCTCCAGTTTTGAAGCTTGGTAAGAAGACTGGTGACATCGTTGCCCTCGACTCAAGTTCTGTGAGCGAAGGAAATCTATACAGCCAAATTTCAACCAACGCTGCAAACGGTGCGGTTGTTAACCTAAAGAGTGCAACTACATGTGGTGGCCTTAAGCGTCTCGAAGCAAGTGGTTGTGACATTGAGCCAGCACAAGGCGGCGGCATTACAGCCGGCGAAGCTAAGTTCGGTGTAAAGGTGAGCGCTGGTACTGACCTCGCTGGCAACCTTTCTCAGGGCGCTTACCAAGCAGCTGGTACATACGACGACTCAGTCTTCCAGCTTAACTACAACGACACTGACGGTTCAACCGGAGTAACAAGTACTTACGGTGACCCAATTCTTAACACGAACAGTGCACCTGTGAACAACAAGAACGTTGTTCTCACCTTTGGCGCAAGTGCTGCGAACAACACTCCAGCCGGTCTTTACTCGACTGATCTTAGTCTGATTGCAACCGGTAAGTTCTAAGCTCCCCCAAACCGCATCTCTAAAACTACGAATATTCAAACAACACCCCTATGGAACCAGGGGTGTTGTTTTATGTAATGGTCATTCACAAACATAACCGTATCTGTTATGATGGAGAAGAATTAGGTAAAGGAAAAAGTATGTTGGTGAGAAGTCGTTTCTTGAAGAACGTCCAGGTGGGTGTAGCGCTATTGGTGTCAATCGTGTTGGTTGCTGTGTCTCAGTCATTTGCGGCGCACGCCGAAGGGAATGCGAACGTTCTTAAGGTATCACCGCTGCGAACGGATATTCAGGTGAAGCCTGGTGAATCGGGCAAGGTGAGTATTACAGTGACAAACCTCACCGAAAACGACATACTTGTTCGTCCATACGAAAACGACTTTATCTCGGGCGACGAAAACGGAACCCCGTCTATCATTCTTGATGAGTCTCAATATGCACCTACGCACAGCTTGAAGCGCTTTATGGCCCCGCTAAGCGTTGTAAAGGTACCTGCAAACGGCTCGACAACCGTTGACGTTGTCATTAACGTTCCGACGACAACACAAGCTGGTGGGTACTTTGGGGCTATTCGTTTCGCCCCTGCCTCACCAGACGGCGGTGGGCAGGTTAACACCAGCGCTAGCGTTGCCTCACTCATACTCTTGACAGTGCCCGGTGATGCCGTAGAAAAGCTAAATATCAGCGACTTTTCGATTCTTCAGGGCGACAAGGCGGCAACCGACTTTCGTACACCTAACGACCTTAAAGTATCGTTCCGCTTTGAAAACAAGGGAAATGTTCAGCTTGGGCCATTTGGCAAGGTGTCGGTAACAAAGGGCAAGGCTGTTGTATACGAGGCTGACTTCAATAACAAAAACCCACGCGATGTTATTTTGCCCGATGGTGCTCGCCGCTGGGATATGCCTCTCGAGAATATCGGCAGCTTTGGTCATTATACGGTGAGTGCTACATTCACGTACGGAACAAAAAACGAAAGCATTGATATTAGTCGTTCGTTTTGGGTTATTCCAACAGCGGTGATTGTGGCCGCCTTGGCCGTACTGGTACTTATTGTTGGCGCAATTATCTGGCTTATCTTCTTCCTAAGGAGTCGACGTAGCCGCAAGCTTCGCCGTCAAAGCACCGGTCGTTTGCGCTAGCGCCTAAAGTTTGGCGCTTGGCGACTGTAACGAGAAAAGCCAGTAGGGTAATGCTACTGGCTTTTTATGTAGTGTTTCGCACAAAAGTACAAAAACTATTTCTTGTCTTCGGCCTTGCTGGCGGTTTTGTCGTCGTCTTGAAGGCCTTTGCGCAGTTCTTTGGCTGACGTGCCAAGGCTACGAGCAAGCTTTGGTAGTTGTGAGCCACCAAAAATAACAAGAATAATAACAAGAATAATGATGAGTTCTGGTGCACCTAGTCCAAACATATCGGTAATTTATACTCCCTCTAAAGTAATTATACTTATCGTACCTCTAGGGTGTCATAATTGCAAGCGCGTGGTTGGCTACTTTCGGGTGATGCCGCCGTATGGTAAACCGCCGTACCCATGCGATTTTGGCTGAGTACTTGTTTGCTGAGTTAAGGCCTTTAATACCTGTGTAACCCCTAGCGCGGCAATAAAGCCAAAGCCAAGAAGTTTTAGGAAGTCTTTACGCTCAAGTTCGGTTTCAAGAAGTTGTGAAATGTTATTCTTAATCATTGTGCTTCTCTTTTTTGTTAGGTTATCTTTTTATTTTTATAGATTGTCCTAACTATATTTTAGAAGCATAGGCGGTATTGTCAATAGGTATATGTATAAATTTGCTTGATTTTGCTTAGGTTACGCGCTACACTCAAGAAAACGCTTATGAAAATAGATGATTTGGTAAATTCTACTCTATTTTTCGCCCAAGCCTATGGGGGCAATGCTTATGGCGCTGAAACATTTGGTGATTGTTCGCAGGTTGGCGACGAGTGTATTGATGTGACGCAAAACCCTGGCACAACACCTACGCCTGGCGATACTTCTACGCCTCCAACAACTACAACAACGCAAACTCCAAATGCACCGAATACAGGGTTATTTGGGCTTACCCCTGACGCGGCATTCGCATCAGTAACGGGTGCACTTCTTGTGGCGCTTGCTATTGTTGGCGCGGTCTATGTTGTTATGCAACGTCGTTTACGTAAAAAGAAATCTGAGTAGCATGGGAATTTTACATTACCTTGGTTTTGATGAGCTAGCCGATAGTGTTAACGAGCTTGTTACCGGGGTTGATGAACTGCGCAATGAGATTGTAGCGTCAGTTGTTGGGTCTAGCGAAGAATTGAAAAAGACGGTCGGTGATTTTACCGGATCTATTGGTCTTCATGAAAATAGCTCATCGCACGATAACGCTGGCGATAACAGCAGCTCACCGACGGTATAGTTTATTTAGTAGGCTTTAGCTGGGGTATACCTAAAAACTTGTGGCGCGCTGAGGGGCGATAATCCCATCAACGTGTAGACTCTGTCGCGTTGATTGTTGAGGTGATCCACCGTTTCGTTGTGGGACTGGATTGTCGCGACGAGGAACCTGTAACTTCGGTGCCTGACGATATACGATAACGCCATCCATCGTTTTGCGCTGCGGAGCGGTTTGCACGGGAGTGCTTGATGTAGCATTAGTGTTATGTTTGCGGGCGAATTCTTGCAATATGGGTACATCTTCTATCGAAGGTGTAGGATAGCTATTGGCAAGGGCGGTCCGGAGAACTGGTGAGTGATCGGGTGCCTGCGCCTGCTGGAGCGCAGTATGCGCTGCTCTATTTTGCTGTTTTTGCGCTTTTTTATGTGCGCGCCTACTTCGAAAAATACGAGCAAGAATAGCAATAACGCCAATTTGATACACCAAAACAACGGGGCCTGCTATGATTGTTTGATTAATAGGGTCGGGTGTTGGGGTAATGATTGCGGCAACAATAAAGGCAAGGAGTAGCACCCATTTTTCTGACTTCATAAGGCCGCTTGGCGTAAATGGTCGAATTGTATGAATGAGAAGTAGTAACAGGGGAAGCTGAAAAACGATACCAATGCCAATGGTGTAGGCGATAATAAAGTTAAGATACGATTCGGCGGTTAGAGAGGCTTCGACGTACTGGTCGGCAAAGCTATATAAAAACGTAAGGGCATTTGGAACGGCAATGAAGTAGCCAAATAGTACGCCCGTTACGAGCAGTAATAGTGAACTAATAATGATAACGACCGATTTACGCTGAGCATTTTTGGGTAGCATTGGCCGTACAAAGGCATAAATTTGCTGTAGTAGAACAGGAAAGGCGACCGCCATACCAGCATATATAGAAATCATAAAGATAAAGCTAAACCCACCGGCGGGGTTGAGGTACACAAGCTTTTGGCCTTTGAGTGGGTCAAGAAGGAGTGGAATCAGGCTACTTTGTAGGTAATACGCAAGACACGCACCAATAATAAAGAAAGCAGCCACAAGCATAAGTCGCCACTGTAACTCGCGTAAATGTCGCCTTGCTGACATCTTAGTCATAAATGGAATTCAGGCCCCTTACCCCACGGTTAGCGTCGTATACATATAGTACTTCGTTTGGGGGCGAAGCACAAGCAGATTTAGGGGTAGTGCCAGTATTTGGTGAGGCGTAGACAAAATTACTACATTAATCCCGCTTGACCTTATTGCAAGTTATCTTTGCTTTGCGGTACTATAGAAACACGAGCGTTATTAAAGGCGCGTTCTTGACTATTCCAGGCAGGGCTGGTACTATAAATGATGTGTCCCGAGCCAAAACTAATTAAAGGTCGGAGTGCTAGGGACTGTACATAGTACAAGGAGTGTATAATCACATGCCAATAGCCATCGAGTTTGTGCCGTCTAGGCGCAAAAAGATAGCAGTGGATGTGGTGCCCGCCGAATGGCGAATTTTTATCGCTCACTAGCATGATACGTTGCTTTGCAAGCATCAACCGCAGTGAACGACTTCACTAAGCAAAAAACAAAAAAACACCCCAAGGCACCGGGGTGTTTTTTATTATGGTCGGTATTATTTTTGTGAAAGCTCGTCAATCTGAGCTTTAATTTTTGTAAGGTCGCCTTTGGCAATATCGTCAACGGTTGCGGCGTCAATTTTTTGACCATCAAGGAAGAATGTAGGTGTCGCATCGACATTAACTGCTTTAGCGAGTGCGGTATCGAAGTTAATTTTTTGTGCGACTGGACGTGCGGCAAGGTCGGTTTTAAATGTGTCGACGTTTATGCCAATGGCACCTGCGTAGCGGCTAAAGATATCGGTGCGCTGCGTGGTGTTAAGGTTGCTCCAATCACTTTGATTTTCGTAAATCATATTGTGCATTTCCCAGTATTTACCCTGCAAACCAGCAGCTTCGGCGGCAGCTGCTGCGGCTTTAGCATTTGGGTGAATGGTTGTAAGTGGGAAGTTGCGGAAAACGAAGGTAAATTTGTCGCCGTAGTCTTTAATGAGTTGATCGACGTGTGGGTGAGCCGTGCCGCACGCTGGGCATTGGAAATCACCATATTCAACAAGAAGGAGCTTATTTTCGGTGCTTCCTGCGGTGTGATCGGCGATATTACCGTTTTGGCTTGATGCCGCCATGATGCTGTTATTATCAAGTCCTGAAACGTCAATTGGCGGGTTGGCAATGCGCGTCCAGGCTACGAGTCCGCCCAACACAAGTACAACAATGGTACTAAAAATAATCCAACCGGTTTTGTTCATATATCCTCCAACAATTAGTCCTTTAATTATAGCATGAGCGGTTGGGGTAACGCATGGGGTAGGGTACAATAATGCTTACGATGAATATTTTACTTATGCTTCTTGCGGTGGTTATTTTGGTGTGCCTTGTGCTGGTCACGGCAATGTCGCCCGAAAAACCGCGCTATAGTCGTGCCGAATTAAAGCGACGCGCCAAAAAATCAACCGATTCAGCCCTCGAGGCACAGCGCAGCGAACTATACCCTGTATTTATAAGCCTACTACGTGCGACCCGCGCTATGTTGCTGGTGCTATTGGTCTGCGCATTGATTGGTGCGCTAGGTTGGGGTTGGGGGCTTGTTTTTGCGTTGCTGCTAGCTGTATTTTACCCTAGCATCGCCCGCCTTGCCGTGGTGCGCCGTAATGCGCAAAAGCTCTACATAAAAGGTGAGCCTACGATTTTGCGGTATATGGTGCGCTTCGAGCGGGCACTGCGCGCCCTACGTGACCCAGCGACCAGCTTACACGAAGCGCCGCGTCGGCTTTATTCACGCGAAGATTTAATTGATATTTTAAATCAGTCGCAAGAAGTACTAAGTCCGAATGAGCAAAAGCTCGTCACATCAACCCTGGAATTTTTTGATAAAAATGTCGCCGAGGTGATGACGCCACGTACGGTCATTAATTTTATTAACAAAACAGAATTCCTTGGCCCTCTCGTACTTGATGAGCTGCACGAATTGGGGCACAGCCGACTGCCCGTGATAGATAAAGACCTCGACCATATTGTTGGGATTCTTCATTTACGCGACCTGCTGTCTCTTGATGTGCGACGCTCGGCCACGGCCGAAAAAGTAATGGAGAAAAAAGTCTATTATATCCATCAGGACGATACGCTCGAACATGCGCTAGCTGCATTCTTGAAAACGCGACATCACCTATTTATTGTTATTAATGATACCCGCGAGACGGTAGGGCTTTTAACGCTCGAAGATACGGTCGAAGCAATGATTGGTCGCCAAATTATTGACGAGGACGACATTCACGCTGATATGCGCGCGGTTGCCCTGCGAGAGGGTAAAACTAATAATGCGAGCGAAGGGCGAGTTGATGTTTAGATGGCAACTCTGGTCGAACGTAGCGCTGTTTGCTATAATTAAGTAAATATGACGTGGATTATGCAAAACGATAGCAATCAGCGGGTCGGCGACGAGTAGGACGAACTCGACGCTTGCGGCCCTTTGCAGTCCATTTTCTCGATAATTAAACAGGATATATAATAATGAGTATGACTCGAACTCTCACGAGCGACCTAAGCGCTCATCTTGGTGAAACAATTCGTATTGAGGGGTGGCTGCATAAAAAGCGCCTGCTCGGTGGACTGAACTTTATTACGTTACGCGACCGCCGCGGTGTGGCGCAAACGAAAATCGATAACAAAGATGAGCTTGAAAAGCTGCGTGGTATGCAGGTGGGCACAGTCCTTGCGCTTACGGGTACTGTTGTAGCTGACGAACGTGCGCCTGGGGGTGCTGAGCTACACGATGTAACTGTTGAAGTGCTCGTACCAGTCACCGATGAGCCACCAATTGAAATTGATAAACCAATTTCGCATAAATCTGAAAACCTTGAAACACTCTTTGACTACCGAGTGCTTAACATCCGCAACCTGCAAGAGCAAAAAATCTTCAAAATTAGGGCGAGCCTCACTCGCTACCTACGTGAATTCTTAACAGCACAAGAGTTTATTGAAATTGATACACCAAAGCTACTTGCCGAGGCGACCGAGGGTGGTGCCGAAGTGTTCAAGCTTGATTATTTTGGCAAGACCGCAACATTAGCCCAAAGTCCGCAGTTTTATAAGCAAATTATGGTCGGTGCTTTTGAGCGTGTTTTTGAAATTAACCACAGCTACCGCGCCGAGCCAAGCGCGACAACGCGGCACTTAACCGAACTTACGATGCTCGACATTGAAATGGGCTTTGTGCGTGACCACGCCGAAGTGCTTGACTTGGTGGGTGAGATGACGCAAACCGTGCTCCGCCGTATTTACGACGACCACGCTGACGATTTGAAATCGCTCAACGCCCCAGCGCTTGTGCTCCCTGAAGACGGCACAGTGCCACGCTTTACAATTAGCGAAATTCATGACCTATACACCAAAGCGACTGGCACTGATACAACCAGCGAGAAGGATCTTATTCCTGATGAAGAACGCTGGATTTCTGAGTATGCGCGCAAAACGCTTGGTAGTGACCTTGTGTACGCGATTGATTTTCCAGCTGAAGCAGCTAAGTTTTACCACAAAATCAAAGATGACGGCACTGTTGCTTGGGGTGACCTATTGTTCCGTGGTCTCGAAATTTCAACCGTTCCGCTTCGTGAAAACAGCTACGACAAGATGATTGAACAAATGAAATCAGCTGGCCTCGACCCAACCGAAGATGGCTTTAAACACTACCTACAGGCCTTTAAATATGGCCTTCCGATGCATGGTGGCTGTGGCTTTGGTGTTGATCGCTTGGTGCAAAAAACAATCGGGCTTGCTAATGTTAAAGAAGCAACGCTCTTCCCGCGCGACATTAACCGCCTCGCACCGTAATACATATGACGACACAAACAAACACCCACGCGCCACTAAAAATTAAAAAGCTGCCACGCCAGCGACACTTTTTGGCTGTCTTTTTCATAAGTTTTGTATGGGGTGTGTTTGGTGTTGACCGCATGTACCTTGGTAAATGGGGGACGGGCTTTTTAAAATTAATTACGGCCGGTGGTGTGGGCGTTTGGCTGATTATTGATTTGTGGTTAATTATGAACGGAACAATGCGTGACGCCCAGGGGCGAGAAATGGCTGGCTTTGCCGAGTATAAAAGCCTAGCATACAAAACAACGCTTATTTTTGCACTTGTCGTTGCTGTTATGACGCTTGTGGGTGGCCTGTTTTTGGTTCAGGCGGTTATAAATCTTATATCTGAATTACAAAACGGTACTCTACCAGGCTTTGAGGTGATTGACCTTAATAGCCCAACCTTTACTGGTCTGTAGTGGTTAGTTCTGGGAGGGTGATACTGTAGCCGTCAAGGCGTTTATATTGAGTATTTTGACCACTGGCGGTGGCGCCGAGCATTCTGTCCGCAAGTTCTTTGCCCTCGGTAGATAAAATGGCGTCGTGCGTTGGAAATGTAAAGTGTGGGTGCACGGCCGCAAGAAAGTGCATTGCTTCGCTTAGCTTCATCCACGGCGCGCTAGCAGGAAGGGCGAGTTCATTTACTGTGTGATCAACGGGTGCTACAAACGAGTCCCCAGGGTAATAAAGGCGATTATTAATGAGTACACCGAAGTTAGGCGGCACTGGGGTGCTGTCGGAGATTTCTGCATGTGTACCCCCAAAGAACTGCAATGAAAACGGCCCAATGATGTATTGTTCGCCAACTTTAGCGCCAATTGCTGTGTAGTTGGTAAAACGCCCGCTAATTGACTCGTGGGCAATAACCGTCGCTTTTGGGTGCGCTTTTAAAAGCTCGAGAATACGCGCTTCGTCGAAGTGGTCGGCGTGCTCGTGGGTAACGACAATTGCAGTAACGTGCTTAGGCGCAATAAAGTCATGGGTATATGCACCCAGGTCAACAATAAGGGCGGCACCGTCCTCTTCAACAACAAAACATGCATGCTGAAATTTTGTCAGTTTCATATATTTAGTATACCTCGCTATACTAAGAGGAGCGAATGAATGTGAGTGATTTTCAAGAAATTGTATGGGAGCAGGGTCGTGCGCTGTACCGCGAAATGCCGTGGCGGCGCGACACACGCCCGTATTATGTGCTGGTAAGCGAAGTTATGCTTCAGCAAACGCAAGTTGAGCGCGTGATTCCAAAGTTTATGGCGTTTATTGCGGCATTTCCAACTATTCAAGCACTCGCGGCTGCATCGCTGGCTGATGTTTTGGTGCTGTGGAGTGGCCTTGGGTATAACCGCCGTGCCAAGTTTCTTCATGAGGCTGCCCGTACTATTGTGAAGGATTTTGATGGTGAGTTTCCGTCGACGATTGAAGCGCTTGTGAAGCTGCCAGGGGTTGGTATAAATACCGCGGGCGCAATTATGACGTATAGCTTTAATCAGCCGGTTGTTTTTATTGAAACAAATGTGCGAACCGTCTATTTTCATCATTTTTTTGAAGATAGCGCTGAGGTGAGTGACGCCGAGTTGCGTCAGGTGGTGGAACGTACAATTGACCACGAACATCCGCGCGAATGGTACTGGGTACTCATGGACTACGGGGCACATTTAAAACGACAGGGCGTGGGTCGCATCAACAAAAGTACTCACTATAAAAAGCAGTCAGCCTTGAAGGGGAGTGTGCGTGAGGTGCGCGGGCAGATTATAAAAGCCCTTGCACGTACAAGTTGCACCGAGGAATCGCTGCGCAGTATGCTGGGTGCTGATTTACGGTTTGAGCCTGCACTTGAGGGCCTATATCGTGACGGCCTTGTAGGTGAAACGAACGGGCAATTACATTTGGCGCGTTAAACAGGTATAATAAAGAGTATGAAACGTTTGATGGCGATAGTATTTGTAAGCGCTGTGGCACTTGGAGGTGCTTTGTTTTTGGGTGCATCGCCAGCCGCGGCCGATGATTTAACGCCCGAACAAACGGCGCATATCAAGAGCAACTGTGTCGCTATTAAAAACAGCCTTAACCAACTACACGTAAGTGATGCATTGCTGCGCGTTAACAGGGGTCAGGTATACGAATCTATGGCGAGTAAGCTTATGGAAAATTTCAACGCACGACTTGCGTCGAATCGCCTCGATAACAAAGCCATGGAAACAGTTACGGCGAGCTACCGCAGTGAGCTTACGGCCTTTCGGGCCGATTACATTGCCTATGAGCAAAAACTATCCGAAGCGATTCGTATTGATTGTGTGGCGCAGCCAAACACATTCCACGCAGCCCTGAGCGAGGCGCGTCAGTTACGAAAAGTGGTACACAGCGATGTGGCGAAGTTGCATCGCCTGATTGATGATTACCGTTCGTCGGTGAGTGGGTTTCTTGTCAATTACGAAAGGGTTTCGCAGTAATGGCCGAACCAGTGTCTATTTTGCCTACTAAGCAAGCCTCGACGAGCGACGAACTATCATTTTGGGACCGTCACCGCTTGTCGCTCCTGCTCATTATTACCGTTGTGATTGCTATTACGCTCACGATTGTGAGTGTCGCTATTTATAACAGCTCTGGGGCCGCCCAGCTCGACCTTAGCCGCCCCGGGTACCGATCGGTGAGTGATAAGGTGGAAAAAAATGACCCAATTGACACGTATAGCGCAACGGGGGCTGTTAATAAAGAAACAATCGAAGAATTTATGAAGCTCTACGACGAACAAGCTACTAAGGCAAAAAAGGTCGACGCATTTAACGGCGACCCTCTAAACCCAGAAGTGCTTGAGTTTGGTACACCTACGCGCGAGTAATTTTCTAGCAAAACGCATACCTTTTAATAAAGGCTAGTGACAGTCTGCTTGTGAGTTGCTACTATACGAATATCTAGAAAGTATAATTTGAGTCAAATATGATTGAGTTTTCATCTGTAAAACACCACATTCAGAAACATATTATTGACGTACTTATGTATCAAAAAGTAGCGCGCTTTCGTGACTTACGTCCCGAGCGGGTTGATACAAATTTATTTACCTACCACTTAAATAGTCTTGTAAAGCAAGGTATGGTGCAAAAAGAGAGTGGCGGGTACACCTTAAGTCCATTGGGGTTATCGTATGTTGATCGGGTTAGCGCTGAGGAGCGCGGGGTGCGGACTCAGCCAAAAATTATTACGATGCTGGTGGTGCAGAATAGCGACGGTGATATTTTATTACAAAAGCGCACCAAGCAGCCCTATATTGACACCTGGACGCTGCCGTATGGGAAGATTCATATTGATGATGCATCGGCGATGGCAGCTGCAAAGCGTGAAGCTGCCGAGAAGCTCGCGCTTGATACTGAGGCGCTTGAACACGCTGGCGATTGTTACATTCGCGTCTACTCGGGCGAGGCGCCACTTTCAACGACGCTTGCGCACGTTTTTCGCCTTTACTGCGACGACATTACGCCCCACGAAAACCTCATATGGGCACGACCGCACAAATTACACACTCTTTCTTTAGCGCCTGCTGTTGAGGAGGTTATGACGCGGACGTTCTTTAAAGACCCCTTTTATTTTGAGGAATTTACTGTGAATTACCAAGCTGCTGACGAACCCAGCCGTCAATAGTACCCGCACCCATACAAAGGACTAAATACCCTTGACTGCGGTATGATTCGATCTGCTGCCACAGCTCACTGTTGAGGTCACTGTAAACGATAGCTTCTTTGTTGGTGATATTGGTCGTAAGTTCTTCGGGTGTGAGTATGGGTTGTTCGGTGTTTTCGCGGGTGAGGTAGGTAGGGAGCCAGTGAACTTTCTCGGCAAGGGCGAACTGGGTTGTGTAGTCACTGCGAATAAAGTGTTGGCGCCAGTTTTGGTGTGGCTGGTACACCAAAACAACGCGGTCGGATAGTTCGCGGGCAAGCTGAAGTGTTGCGGCGATTTCTTCTGGGTGGTGCCCGTAGTCGCTATAAAGGTTGTTGGCTAGTTTTTCAAAGCGACGGTCTGTTCCGGGGAACTGTTCGAGGTTTGTTGTATTTTTTTCAACACTTCCTATATTAAGGTACTCGAGTGCTTTGATAATAAGCGTTGCATTGCGGCGGTTATGTTCGCCTGCAATATGAATAGGGAGCACCTCGCTATTTTCAAGTGACCAAATAGTGTCGCCAAGTGGCTGGCTAAGATATGAAAGATCCTTATTCCAGCCAATCGTGTGCGACGATTGACTAATGTAGCGCCGAAATGTTTCGCGGTAATCGTCCTCGGTTGGGTATGTGTCGGGGTGGTCGTAGTCGATTGAGGTGAGGAGCGAAAGGAACGGCGAGAAGTGTAAAAGGTTGCGGTCGTATTCGTCACATTCATATACAAAGTATTCACTACCAGGTACGAATGACCCGCTCGCGCCAAATGAAATTGTTGTTCCGACAGAATAACTAACGGGCACACCAAGGCGCTGTAATGCCCAAATCATCATACCTGTTGTCGTGGTTTTACCGTGGGTACCCGCAATGGCAATAAGCTTGAGATTTTTTTCTTGAATAAGCATTGCCAAGAATTCGTCGCGCTTGCCAGTTCGAATACCAAGAGACTTAGCGGCAACAAGCTCAGGGTGATCGGCGGGGAGGGCGGCGGTGTAGACAAACCAGTCAAGGGGCTGTTTGGTGTGGGTTTCTTGTAAAAAAGAACCATCTTGATTGAGGTGGACAGTAATGCCGCGCGCTTCTAGCTGCCGAGTAAGCGGCGAGGCGTTCGAGTCAGAGCCAACAACGTGGTAGCCTGCGTCGTGCGCGATTTCCGCAAGAGGCCCAATGCCGACTCCGCCAAGCCCAGAGAAGTAAATATTCATATGCCTAGTATAGCACTCGTGCGCCCCTTGTACTACGGGGGTAACTGTGCTGTAATGAGAGCAAAGCCAACAACATAAACATGGTAAAGAAATTTTTCCACACTATTTTGCTCAGGCGTCATTTTTGGCGTTACGCTAGCTTCGATGAGGTAGCGAGTTTGTATGTGTCGCGCATGCTACGCATGGCGGCGCTTCACTTGATGAGTGCGTTTACGTCGATTTATTTGTATCAACTTGGCTATAGCGTTGCAACGATTGCGTTTTTATGGGCTGGATTTTATGCAACCAAGGTACTTTGTGCGCTCACTGTGGCGCGCTTGACGGCCTGGATAGGCCCAAAGCACACTATTCTTGTATCGAATCTGCTGTACATACCCGTGATGATTTCGTATGCTATGCTGCCGCAGTATGGTATTCATTTATTAATACCAACACTTATTGCACAGGCAATTTCAACGACAATGTATACGGTTGCATATAACGTTGATTTCTCAAAGGTGAAAAGTTTGCAGCACGCCGGTAAAGAGATCGCCTATATGAACATGTTTGAGAAGATTACCACAGGCCTCAGCCCGCTTATCGGTGGGTTTATCGCCTTTGCTTGGGGGCCTAAAGCGGCGATTATTATTGCGGCGCTTTTGTTTGCCTTTGCTGCTGCACCACTACTACGAACGGGCGAGCCAATTACAATTAACCGTAAGTTAACATTTCGAGGGTTTCCGTGGAAGCTGCTCTTTCGACATTCGCTTGCGCAGTTTAGCTACGGTTTTGATGTATTTGTATCGGGTACAATGTGGTCGCTGTATGTTGCCATTATGATCTTGGGGGTTAGTGCGTCTAATAATACCGTCTACGCCGCAACAGGAGCGCTTGTTTCGGTGGTGTTCATTGTGGCAATTTTGGCGTCATATACGTATGGGCGCATTATTGACCGTAGGCGCGGTCGGGAGCTGATGCGCATTGCAACAATCGCCAATGCTGTTACGCACGTTATGCGCCCCTTTGTGCAGTCGCCAGTGACCGTTGCGGGGCTTAACGCGGCTAATGAGCTTGCCACAACCGGTTATACGCTGCCGTACACACGAGCGCTGTTTGACAATGCTGATATTTCAGGAAGCCGCGTGACCTATCTAGGCGTTGCAGAGATGCTTGCAAATGTCGGCGCATGCGTTGCGGCTGTGCTACTTGGGTGTGCTGCGCTTGTGAGTACCGAGGATGTTGCCTTGCGGGCCTTCTTCTTTGTTGGTGCGGCGGTATCGCTGCTTGTGTTAACTGCTCGTTTCCCGCTCTATAAAAAATAGTATCCATGCTACAATAAAAACAGTTATAAAGGTGGGATATCCTAGGGTTGTGGCTGATAAGAGTCGAATGAAACAGAGTATACAGGGTCTGCAGCGTGTCAAAACGTGGCAGTTACTTGTATTGCTCGTGATTGTTGGCTTCGTCGCGGCCACTTTTTTGCGCTTAAATAACGTTGGTATGGTGCAACGCCGCGATGCCGTCATTGCAGCTGACAAAGAGGGAAATCAGGACGTGCTCGTTAATAGGTTGTATGACTTACAACGCTACGTTTCGTCTCATATGAACACCGACCTTGGTCGAGGTGTGTACCTTGAAAGTAGCTATAACCGTGATCTCCAAAACTGGCAACAAACGCAGTATGGCGATGCAAATCCGCACGGCAATATTTACAAAAAAGCACAAGAAATTTGCGCCCCTCAATTTAGCTATTATTCGTATGCCTATTTGCAATGTACCACTAATGAATTGGCAAAATATCCCGCTGCCGCCAACCCTGCAAGCGAGACGGGTGGCCCTCGCCAAGAGGCCTATATTCACGCCTTCTCTTCACCCCTATGGAGCGCCGATTTTGCGGGGTGGTCCGTACTGGTATGTGGGGCGATTATTTTGCTGATTATTATTCGTTTGGCAAGTATTGGTATTCTTCGACTCATGCTCAGGCGGCATTACAAACGCATTTAGCTGTTGACAGCACCCCTAGTAAGGCTGTACGCTAACACCGTATAGCACTAATAGGAGGTATATACTTACAATGGCTTACAGTCACACTAATTCTAAAGGCGTTACTTACTACTTGCACAGCACCGAAGTTACTCTTCGTGGTGGCAAGCCGCAAACAATTTACTTCTTTGCGAAGACTGAAAACAACGCAAAGGGTACTCCAGTAGACCTACCATCTGACCGCGTCGTTAAAGAAAACCCACGCAACGGATTCCTTACTGTTTCAAAAAAGAAGTAGTAAAAAATACTATTGCACCATAAGCAGTTTGTCCCTATACTTAGGTCAAACAAACAGGTGCCAAAATACCCCCTTTCCCCGGGGGTATTTTTTGCTGTTTGAGCAATGGAGTGACATGAGCAAAGCCTCGGCGGACGAATCCGGCGAGGCTTATGCTCTTGGGTAGGAGTGGAATCATGCGAGTACGGGCTCGGGCAGGAGCTCGGGGAACTGCTCGAACGCCTTGTTGATGGCGTCAGGGCGGTAGCCCGACCAGTGCTCAACCGGCTCGGCCGGGTGGTTCGAGTCCATCAGCTCCTCAAGGGTAGCGTCCGAGATCATCACCACGGGTGCCTGCTGGTGGCCGTAGGACTTGACGAAGTCCAGGGCGGACTGGTCGGTGCTGATGTCGACAACGGTGTAGTCGCCGTCGTCGAGCTTCAGGTTGCGCTTGGCGAGTGCGGCGTACGTGCCGGTGCACTGTACGCACGATGGCTTGCTGAACACGAAGAACTTCATGGGGAGTGCCTATCTATGAATAGCCGTTTCCGGCGGGCCAGTGAGTGTCGCGATTCGGTAGAATCCTAATATCCAAGAGCGATTCTAAAACGCCATGGAAAAAGGAATACTACCCCCTATAGGTGTACTCTACCCTCCGGTAGGGCGCGAATCTATTTCCATTGTAACGCGCCCTTGTACATACAGCTAGCGTTTTTTGGTGTAAAATTTACGTTAACGACGCTATATATGGGAGTCAAGGGGTTGTAGCGTTCTTATTGCCCTTAGTATAAAAGGGGACTAAAATAGTTCTATGACACACATGGTAGAGGTGAAGGACTTAAAGAAGCGTTACGGCGACAAACAAGCCGTTAATGGGGTTAGTTTTACGGTTAAAAAGGGTGAGATATTTGGAATCTTGGGTCCTAACGGTGCTGGCAAGACGACAACACTCGAAATGATGGAAACGCTACGCCCAATCGATAGCGGCACGGTCAAGATCGACGGCATTGATGTGGCAGCCAATCCTTATGCCATTAAGCACCTTATTGGCGTCCAGCCGCAGTCACCAGCCTTTCAGGATAAAACACGCCTTACGGAGGTTATTGAGCTGTTTGCTGCCGCGTATGGCGAAAAAGTCGACCCAATGGTGTTTCTTCGCGATGTTGACCTTGAAGATAAAGCTAAGAGTTACGTCGAGGACCTTTCTGGTGGGCAGAAGCAACGCCTTAGCATTACAACCGCACTTGTGCATGGCCCCAAGGTATTTTTCCTTGACGAGCCAACGACAGGCCTTGATCCACAGGCGCGTCGTCACTTGTGGGATTTAATCGAGAAGGTGCGCGATAAGGGGATTAGCGTTATTATGACGACGCACTACATGGACGAAGCAGAAATCTTGTGTGATCGTATTGCAGTCATGGATAACGGTAAAATTATCGCCATCGACACACCACGCAACCTCATAAAGCAACTGCTCGCAAGAGGCTTTAAAAAGAAGCAGGAAGTCCAGCAGGCAAGCCTTGAGGACGTATTTATTGACTTAACAGGCAAAGCCCTAAGGGACGAAGTGTAATGGGTGAAAAATTTATGAGGCAGTGGCTCACAGTCCGCACATTTGTACGCATTAATACGCGTCGCTTTTTTCGTGACCGCACGGCGATCTTCTTTACTATCGGCTTTCCGCTGATTTTCTTGTTTGTATTTGGTAGCCTCAACAGTGGCTCAAGCGGCACGGTTTCGTTTAATGTGGCGCTTATTAACCAATCTAGTTCTCAGTTTGCTAAAGATTTTGTACGTCAGACTGAGGATAGCGATGTTCTGAAGGTGAATACCGATATTACAACAGTTGATGTTGCTAAGGAAAAAATGTCTCGCTCAGAACTCGATGCGGCGATTGTACTGCCAGAGGACTTTGGACGGATTGGTAAAGGCCAGCGCTTGCCAAGCGGGCAGGTAAAGGTGCTTTATACACAAAATAATCAACAGTCCGGTGCGGCACTGACGTCAATTCTTGAAAGTCAATTTACCGCGGTGAATGACTCGCTCGTAGAAACAGTCACGCCCTTTACTGTTAAAGGCGAGGAGTTGAACGAAAATAGTTTGTCGGCCTTTGACTACACCTTTGCGGGCCTACTTGGCTTTGCCATTATAGGTATGGGAATTTTTGGCCCAATTAACGTCTTTCCTGAGCTTAAAAAGATGGGTATTTTACGCCGCCTTAGCACTACGCCGCTTCGTGTATGGCAGTATTTTGTTTCTACGATGGTAGGCCAAGCAATTATTGGGCTCGTTTCTTTGGCAATTATGTTTGCTGTTGCAATTACCGTGTTCAACTTGCATGTGGTGGGGAATTGGCTTGAACTTGCGCTATTTTTGGTCGTCAGTATTATGATGATTTTAGGTATTGGTTTGGCACTTGGTGGGTGGGCAAAGAACGAGCGGCAAGTTGCGCCGCTTGCGAATATCGTCGTGTTTCCAATGATGTTTTTGTCGGGTACTTTCTTTCCACGATTTTTGATGCCACAGTGGTTACAGCACGTTTCGGATTTTTTGCCGCTCACACCAGTGATTGACGGCATTCGCCTTATCACAACCGAAGGTATGCACCTTGTGCAAATTTTGCCGCAGGTTGGGCTTATTCTTGGCTGGATGGTGATAATTTACGTGATTGCGTTCAGGGTATTTAGGTGGGAATAAAGGTGCGACTACACGCCGCGCCAATAAAAGCTAAAAATAAAAAACGGTGAGGAATTCTCACTGTTTTTTGGTGGGGCTGGTTGGAATCGAACCAACTACCAAGTGGTTATGAGCCGCCTGCTCTAACCGATGAGCTACAGCCCCGCTTGAGCTATTATACTACGAGTAGGGTGATATCTAAAGGGTTGGACTAAGGGTAAAATCGAAAGTGGTATATAATAATAACCACAAGCCATTTAGCGGTTAAACGATGCAAAAAATAAACCTTCGAAAAATTATCTATTCATTACGTCACGATTATTTGACGTTTAATAACCTCGTTATTGCCGTGGCGTTTTTGATTGCTGCCGGCTGGGTGTGGGGGTCGCTCCAGGTGATGCAGCGTAATTATGGGCTACAAAAAGAGGTAGATTATAAAAAGCGTCAACTTCAGCTCGCTGAACTACAAAAAGAGAACCTAGAGCTCCAAAATCGATATTATGCGACGAATGAGTATAAAGAGCTAGCGTTACGAGATTCGCTGGGCTTAGTGATGCCCGGTGAAAAGCTGCTCATTCTTCCTGAAAACTCCGAGGCGGCAAAAAATGCCGACAAAACTGCTGTAGCTAGTGGGGCTGGCGCGACACACCTTGAGCAGACGAGTAATATGGAGCAGTGGCTTAACTTCTTGTTTGGTGGGTATAGCAAGAGTATTAATGGCGAGTAGATGACGCTTAGTTTTACTGAACGCTTTTTACTAAAATAGTGTGATTGCAAAACAAAAAAAGGCTTCGAAATAAGTTCGAAGTCTTTCTTGGTAGCGGGGGCAGGATTTGAACCTGCGACCTTGTGGTTATGAGCCACACGAGCTAACCGGGCTGCTCCACCCCGCGTTACCTTCTTATAATAACAGATACGGACGAGTTTTTCAACCCGTCCGTCGCTATTTGCGCTTTTGTGGTATAGACTGCCTTAACTATGCGACCGCTGGCAGGTTACTTTCGAGCGTATGGCCAGGTCCAGTTGCGTACTTCGTCCATGTCTTCGCCGTGTTCAACGATGTAGTTACCATGCTCGATGAGCTTTTTCTCCATGTCTTCGTATAGCTTTTGAGCCTCGCTACTATCAAGGCCTGCGCGTTCAATAACGTCCATGACAAGGTGGAAGCGGTCAAGCTCGTTTTTAACGGTCATGTCGAAGGCGGTCGTAATAGTACCTTCTTCTTTGTACCCGCGTACGTGGAGGCGCTGGTTTGCGCGGCGGTACACAAGGCGGTGAATCAGCCATGGGTAGCCGTGGAAGGCAAAGACGATCGGCTTATTGGTCGTAAAGAGTGCGTTGTAGTCGATGTCGCTCAGACCATGTGGGTGCTCGGTGTCGGGCTGTAGGCGCATGAGATCAACGATGTTAATAACGCGAATCTTCAAGTTAGGGAGGCGTTCGCGCAAAATCGATACCGCTGCCATGCTTTCAAGGGTTGGAATGTCGCCAGCTGCAGCCATAACAACATCGGGTTCGCCGCCGTTATCGGTTGAGGCCCAATCCCAAATACTAATGCCCTTACTGCAGTGCTCAACTGCCTGTTCCATAGTGAGCCACTGTGGTGCTTCGTGCTTACCCGTGACGGTAAGGTTAATATAGCCACGGCTGCGCAAGCAGTGGTCCATAACACTTAGTGTAGTGTTAGCATCGGGTGGTAAGTAAATACGTGCCACGTCGGCCTTTTTGTTAATAAGGTGGTCAATGAAGCCTGGGTCTTGGTGGGTGAAGCCGTTGTGGTCTTGGCGCCAAACGTGTGAAGTTAGCAGATAGTTAAGTGACGAAATTTCTTCGCGCCATGGCAATTCGCTGCACATTTTCATCCATTTGGCATGTTGGCTTACCATTGAGTCAACAATGCGAATGAACGCTTCGTAGCTGTGTAGTAGCCCGTGGCGGCCAGTCAGTAGGTAACCCTCAAGCCAGCCTTGCGCTTGGTGTTCGCTGAGTTGTGCGTCAAATACGGCACCCTCTTGGTCGAGGAATTCGTCGCCCTCTTGAACACGTGCGTTCCATTGGCGGCTGGTTGTTTCAAACACAGCCTCAAGGCGGTTAGACATCGTTTCGTCTGGAGCGAAAACACGGAAGTTACGGCCAGTGGTACCACTGGTGTTCATTTTAATAACATCGCGGAGCCATGGGCCGAGTGCGTGTGTGTTGCCGCTATTAACAATGCTTGGGTAACTTACGTCAACGGCGTAGTCGCGGAAGTTCGGCAGCTGTAGTTCGCGTAGTAATGTACCGCCATTTGCATGCGGATTGGCGCCCATGCGGCGCTTACCTGTTGGCGCGAGTTCGGCAAGCTCAGGAAGAAGGCGGCCATTTTCATCGAACAGTTCTTCTGGTCGGTAGCTACGTAGCCAATTTTCAAGTTTTGATAGGTTTTCGGTGTGACCTTCGTCGACCAAAAATGGCACTTGGTGTGAACGGAATGAGCCTTCGTTAGGCTGCCCGTTTACTTCTTTTGGCCCTGTCCAGCCCTTAGGAGAGCGTAAGATAATCATTGGCCAGCGTGGGCGAACGGTGTTGCCATGTTCACGGGCCTGCGATTGAATGTGCTTAATTTCTGCAATTGCCTGATCCATTACCTCGGCCATGCGGGCGTGCATAAACTGTGGATCGTCACCTTCAACAAAGTACGGGGTGTACCCGTAGCCACGGAAAAGCTGTTCAAGCTCTTCGTGTTCAATGCGGGCAAGAAGGGTAGGGTTGCTAATTTTATAACCATTCAGGTGAAGAATTGGCAAAACAGCACCATCGGTTTTTGGGTTTAAAAACTTATTAGAGTGCCATGCGGTTGCAAGCGGGCCAGTTTCGGCCTCGCCGTCACCTACAACACAGGTTGCGATAAGGCTTGGGTTGTCAAAAACGGCACCAAAAGCGTGACTGAGCGAGTAGCCAAGTTCGCCACCCTCGTGTAGTGACCCTGGTACTTGTGGTGAAACGTGGCTCGATAGGCCGCCTGGCCATGAAAATTTACGGAATAGCGTTGCCATGCCTTTTTCGTTTTGTGGCATGTCGGGGTAAATTTCGCTCCAAGTGCCTTCGAGGTAGGTATGACCCATAAGCGCAGGGCCGCCGTGCCCAGGGCCCGAAATATAGACCATATTGAGGTCGTTTTCTTTAATAACGCGGTTTAAATGGACGTAAATAAAGTTTTGCCCCGGGGTTGTACCCCAGTGCCCAAGGAGCATTTTTTTCACATCGCCAAGTTCGAGTGGACGACGCAGCAGTGGGTTGTCGCGTAGGTAAATTTGCCCAACCGAAAGGTAATTAGAGGCGCGCCAATACGCGTCCATTTTTTGTAACGTATCTGCCGATACTGTTTGCCCACCATTCATGAGTGTTATGCCCTTTCCTTATTAATAGCTGCGAGTGATTGTGTGATGATACTGTAATCTTCCTGGGTTTGAATAACATGCGCGCTGACTTTTGAGGTGTCAGTCGAAATAAGGCGTTCATTTGTAGCGTTGCGTGCGTCATCAACCTCAAGACCCAAAAAGCCAAAGTTTTTCAAAACGCGCCCACGAATTTCGGCTGATCGCTCACCAATACCACCGCTAAAGATGATACTATCAAGCCCGCCCATCGCAGCCGCATAGCTACCAATTGTTTTGGTGATTTTGTAGCAAAATAGGTCCAGCGCGAGGGCAACTTTTTCGTCGTTGTGCTGGTTTTGCACAAGTGTGTACATATCGGCGGTCATTTCTGAAACACCGAGCAATCCAGATTTGTGGGTCATCATTTCAGAAACTTCTTCGACTGACATGCCCAGCTGTGTTTGCAAGTAGGTGGCAACACCAGGCTCAAGGTCGCCTGTACGGGTGCTCATCATGATACCCGAAACAGGGGTGAAGCCCATCGACATATCAACGGGCTTACCATCTTTAACAGCGGCAATACTCGCACCACTTCCTAGGTGGGCAATAACGAGGCGACCTTTTGCAGCGTCTTCGCCTTCGTGCTCTTTAAAGTTGCCAAGTAGGAACTGGTACGAAAGCCCATGAAAGCCATAGCGACGAATGTGGTTTTCGCGCTGCAATGTGAGTGGCAGTGGCAATGTTTTTGCCACCTCTGGAATATCGTGAAAGAAGCTTGTGTCAAAACAGGCGACTTGCGGTGCATCAGGGTAGACGTCGCGGAACGCATTGATTGTTGTGAGTGTTGCGGGCATATGGTTTGGTGCTAGCGCTGTAATTGATTCAAGGTAGGCAAGCAGATCGGGCGTAACAAGTGAGGCCTCTTTGTAGCGTTCGCCACCGTGAACAACCCGGTAGCCAATAGCTTGAATGTCGTCGGCTTTTACAGCGAGTTTTTCAGAAAGCCAATTTTTTACCTGTTCAGCAGCGTCGTCAAACGTGTTAATAACGGGGTGCTCGGTTGCGTCACTTCCGTATTCACCGTTAGGAATAAGGGCGGCGTTAGGCGTTCCAATATTTTCAACAAATAGCGAAGCGCGCGGAGTGTTCAGATTAGATTCGTCAAAAACAGCCACTTTTAGGCTGGACGAACCAGAGTTAATAGACAGTAATACCATAGTTTTCACCTAGCGTAGTTAGTAATGTTATATTGGGCATACTTAGCATAGCATTTATGAGGTAATTCGCCCGTGATTTAGCTCACAAGTTTCTGAGCCGCCACGCGAATTGCTTCAGCCCACGACAAAAAGGCGTGCGGCGTATCAGCCAGCTGTGCTGCGGTTAGGGAATATTTCACCGCTACCGCAATTTCGTGAATCAATTCGGCGGCGTGCGGCGCCACGATTGTGCCACCTAAAATAACCCCCTTTTTGTCGGTGATGAGCTTTACAAACCCTTCGCGCTCATCGGCGGTGTTGCTGCGCGCAATGATGCTTAGCGGCGCAACCGCCTTATTAATAGAAAGGTCGCGGCGGCGGCAATCGTCTTCAGTAAGACCAACCTGGGCAATCTCGGGGCTCGTAAAAATAACCGATGGCGTTGCGGTATAGTCAACGACAACTTTGGTGCGCTCAAGCATATTATGTGCAGCAACGCGACTTTCAAGGAGCGCCGAGTGCGTGTGACTTTCGCGGCCTAATACATCGCCAGCTGCATAAATGTGCTTTACGCTGGTTTGTAGGTGATCGTTAGCGACGATGCCTTTTGCGGTGTACGCTACCGATGCATTCTCGAGACCAAAGTCAACGTTAGGGAGGCGCCCAGCAGCAACAAGAATTTCATCGGCTTTAACGTATTTCTCAACGCCGCCACGAGAAATGAGGATTTTCTTAGCAAGACCATCTTTTTCAACCGACAAAACGCGGCTATGTGTCAAGATTGTCGCGCCCTTTTGGTCGGTCAGTACGCGCTCGATGACTTCGGCGACTTCTGGGTCTTGATGGGGAAGGAGTCGACCAGCCTGCTCGGCAATATATACCTTTGTTCCAAAGGTTGCCATAAGTTGAGCAATTTCAACCCCGTACTGTCCGCCACCAATGATAAAGAGGCTTTTTGGTGGACGTAGCGTTTCAAGAATGGTACGCGGAGTGAAGTACTCAATATCGGCAAGGCCCTGAATTTTTGGCGCTACCCACGACGAACCACTGGCGATCAAAAACTGTGCCGCCGAAAGATGCCGACGATTAACGGTAATTTCGTGTGGCGTTAAAAAGTGAGCTTTGCCGTTAAAGGCGCTGATGCCGTTATTTTCATAAAAGCGACGATTGTTGGCAGCACCCGTTCGTTTTACAACAAGATCTTTCCAGTTACGGATAGAAGGGTAGTTGTACCCTAATGTATTAGTGCGTAGCCCAAAACGGTTGGCATGACGAGCTTCGTCGTAAACGCGAGCCACGTGTAGCAACGCCTTGGTTGGTACGTCGCTCCAGTTTGGCGATTCGCCCCCAAATGTACCCTCTTCAATAATGGCAACGCGCTTGCCCGCACGGGCAGCAATGGTTGCGGCGGCGCTTCCTCCGGCGCCACTACCAATAACAATGAGGTCGTAGTCGAATGTGTATTTTTTTGGCATAGCGCTCTCCTTATAATGTCGATCGATGATGTTCGTATAAATAACTTGCGTCGGGGTGGTAGGGTTTTAAATACCGAGCGGTAATGCGGCGCATGTCGTCACTGGTTACCTCTGGGTGGTCGCGTAACCAATCGGTCACTTCGGTGGCAACGCGCCGCGCAATACTTTCGGCGTACCCAGCTGGTGCCCCAGCGCTGAGGCAGGCGCCAACAATGCTTTTGTGAAGTTTTTCTTGGTTAAAGGGTTCGGGGTGACGCCGACGAGCACCACTTTTAACAACATACGTTATTGCCCCACCCGTACTCATTAGGCGACCCCTGTAAGGGTAGTGATAATTTTACTGACGTATACGAAGAAGCCGAGTACGATTAAAGCGCCGCCAGCGGCAAATTGCAAAAACTTTTTGTTATCAACGCGCCAGCGCTGTATACGCGCTAGCGATTTACCGCTGCCAACAAACGACCATGTGAGTAAAAGCCCAAGTAGCGACACTATAGTATAGAGAGCAATGCCGGCCAGCTGCCAGTAGCCTGGTAGTTCAAGGAGCACTAAGGCCGAAATAGTCATTGATGGGATGATAAAAATAAGTTCGGCGACAACACTTGTGAGGCCAAGTCCAAATGCCTCGGCGCTATGATGGGTTGCCTTGCTACGACTATGTAGGTAGTCTGCAAAGCTGCGCGGAATCCATAACTCGGTACCATTTGTGTGACGGCGGTAGTAAAACAGCCAAACGGCGATCCCGATACCAAGTACAAGCCCGCAGGCCAGCGCCCACACCACAAGCGGAACGCTCGCTCCAAATGAATGAAGCAAAATGAGCGAAATAAACGAAAGGGTAAAGAGGGTCATAACCCCCGCGCCAAGTGTGTAGCTTGTCGTTAGGTTTAGCAGGCGAGCTCGTGACTTTTTTGCACTTAACGCGTGACCACTAAGCAGCGACAAAACACCAACACTTAGTTGGAAACTTGCGTGAATAAGTGCGGCAAAGGCAACGATTGCAAGAGAGGTGAGAATGTCCATATTGTTTCTGTTTTTTGAGAAGTTCCTCCACCGTAAGTTATACCATAAGCAGGACGGTTACGTCAAAGAATGTATACAAGGGTATTGACTTTTTATCAAGCTTATGCTAATATAAAAGTATAAACCAATAAAAACAAACAAGGCACATTTACAATATGGAAACCACCACAGCAACAATCGAACCAGTAACCGTTAGCGACGTACTAAACCTTGCTACCTGGGATCGCCCACGCACTAACGAAGAGCTACGTGATTTTATTTCGCAACGTGAATTTACCGTTGGCCTTTAGTAAGCCCTTTAGTATATAGAGTCAGTTTGATTGTAATCGTATTTATTATTGTCGTATACAACTTCTTGTAGGTTGTAACAAGTTCGCCCCGCCCCGTGCCCGTACACACTCACGAAGCTACTGTATACCGCGTCGCTGTTGTGTCGTTGTGTACTGTAACTACTGCTGTTTTGCGCAGCGGCCTTGTAGGTCACGCATAATTTATAGCGATACGCCATGTTACTGCCACCGTTTATGGTAGGCTTGGTAACTGGTTCGCCTGGAATATATTCAACCCTATTACTGTCAACGAGTTCTTGTGCGCCCTGAGATCCAAGAGCTACATTATTAAGCGACGTTGGGAGCTTTTGGTTATCTGCAATGTATTGATTAACTGCGCTATTAACGGTGCCTAGATGCTCTTCGATAAGCCTGTCGTCGCGACTTGCGATTGATTGAACAAGCGGACCAACAACGCCAAGCGCGAGCAGACCAATCGATACAACAAGCATGGCGGTGCTATACATCATAGCTAGCTTTTTGGTCTTTATTGGATTGAGTGTACGCACAAACGCGCCTGCGTAGAGGAGCGCCCCAGCACCGGTTGTAGCAAGTGCGGTAACTTGACCACTGGTAATGCTGTTTCCGTTAATAACAAGACTGAGGCCAAGGAATACGGTTGTAATAAGTGCGCCAATGCCTAAGAGCGCGAATAAAACGGCGTGGATCACCATAATTACCATGGCGGCGCCAGATTTTTTGACTGGTTCGTGCTTGCGATACAAAAGGTCACACACAAAGGCGAGTGGTAACAGAACAACGCTGGCGGCAATAGCGTACGGAATGCTTTCGGTCGCGCCCGCACTACCTTGAGCTGTTGCAACAATAACGCCAATAAGCCAAATAAGCGCTACAATGAGCCAGCCCCAAAAGGCGTACGTAAGCCACTGCAAAATAACAACACCAGGTGAGTTGTGGGGTGGCACTTCAGGGTGCGACGGCGCCTTTGGCGAAGTTTGTGCTGACTCTGGGTTTACCTGAGGTGCCGACGATGGTGGCGTTACTGGCTCTGGTTGGGGTGTTAGTTCTGGCTTTTGATCTTGATCTGGGTCTGGCGGTGGGGTTGAGGGCGTGTGCAAGTCGCCATTGATGTGCATTGAGTGCGCGTCCATTGTAGTGTAATTACCTTCCTGTTTATGCTTTTAGTATAGCAGGAAATAGGTTTTGTTTTGAGTCTGATGGCGGGCAATGTTATAAGTTTGGATATAAAAAGTACCGCCACTGGGGCGGTTGTTTTGAAGAGCAATTTGGTAGACCACTTGATCGAAAATTGGAACCAAATCCAACGAGAACTGACAGGTCTCCATCAACTATGGCAGCAAGTGAAGTCTGGTGCAGTGGTCAGTACTACGTCATAGGGATGGAACCAACCTAAGCGCAGAGGTGTACATTACTGTCTAACGGGGGTAAAATATATGTATGAGGTTTCTTTCTTTTTCCATCACAAATTTCAAAGGTATCAAAAACCTTACTTTAAACCTCGCTGACGCACCAGCTTTGAGCATCTATACGCTTGTTGGTCTTAACGAGAGTGGCAAGACAACCGTACTTGAAGCGATTAATATGTTTCAAACACCAATTACTAAATCTGAGCGCCATACACTAATACCTAGAAATTTAGCTTCAAATTTTACTGGCAATATCTCCGTTAGTGCGGAAATTGAACTCAATGAAGATGATAAAGCGCAGATTATTAAATATGCCAAAGAGCAATACAAATTTAATTTAGAGCACGTCGGAAACAAGGCTACTGTCACTAAAAACTACCGATTCGAAGATTCTGATTACGTAAGAGAGTTTTCTAACTGGTCATTTGAGCTTGTAGGCAAAACCACCAGTACCTCTAAGACAAAGAAAATGAATGAGTGGGATAAGGGTAAGTGGAGCGCATTACTTGATTATGTGTCTTCAACATTAATGCCTCGCATTATTTATTACCCTGACTTCCTTTTTGACTTTCCTGAGAAAATTTTCCTAGGAGATATCTCTGATAGCAAGAATGATGTATACAAAAATATGCTTCAAGATGTCCTTGATTCATTGGGTGGCGGATACGACCTTGAGAAGCATATCCTTGCCAGAATGAAAGTAGCAGCTACTGATAACGCTAAGCGGAAGGCATTAGAAGCTACGTTACTCCAGATGAGTACAAAGATAACAGATATTGTTATCAAGCCTTGGGACAGTATTTTCTCATCAAAGGCATCAGCCGGGGATGCAAAAGAAGTTAAAATTGAGTACGGCGAAGAGGTATCGGTAGTTCCTTCTGCAGTAGGTGAAGAAGTTGAAAAAAGCTTTTATCTGTCTATCGGCATAAAGCAGGGTTCGGAGTCTTATCAGATTGAGGAGCGTAGCCTTGGGTTTAGGTGGTTCTTTGCATTTTTGATGTTTACCCAGTTTAGGAAGAATCGTTCTACGGACCAGGGAGAGACGCTTTTCCTAGTAGATGAACCTGCTTCGAATCTCCATTCATCTATGCAGACCCGCCTTGCGAATGAAATAAGTAAAATTGTTGATAATAGTAAGCTAATGTTTACGACTCACAGCGAGTACTTAATTAACCCAGATTGGCTTGAGGCGACATACGTAGTAAAGAATAACGCCCTCGACTACTCCAAGGAGATGGAATACAAGACAACTCAAACAGATGTAACCGCAATCAGTTACCGTAAGTTTGTCGCTGAGCACCCCAATCAGCAAGATTACTATCAGCCGGTTCTTAATGCGCTGGATTACGAGCCGAGTCGTCTTGAGATGGTTGATGCAATAACGGTTGTTGAGGGTAAAAACGATTATTATACGTTCAAGTATGTTAACCAAATCATCCTGAAAGGTAAGTACAAGGTATTTTTCTATCCTGGAAACGGTGCAATGGGCAATGCTGATGTAATGCGACTTTATCTTGCTTGGGGCAAAAAGTTTAATGCACTATTCGATGGTGATGATATGGGTGTAAAAGCAAAAAAGTTTTATATTGATGAAATTGGCGCAGAGATTCAAGATGCAGTGCTGACTATTGCCGATATTAACAAGGCCTGGAAGGGTAAAACACCCGAACTTCTATTTAATCCATCCGAGCAGCTGCGTGTAATCAATACATTATTCCCTCGTCAGAAAACTTACTCTAAAGCAAAGTTCAACCAAGCTATGCAAAGCCTGTTGTTTCATCGAACGGAAATTAAGTTATCTCAAACTACAATTGCTAAATTTGATTCAATTTTCGAGAAAATTCAAATTAAGTAGTATTTCGAATGCTAGTATCTAGCAAAGACTGCACTTCGGCCTAAAGCTACCTGTCGGCATATCCCTACTTCGAGAGCGCTCGTTAAACACAGCAGGTTTGACCTTGTGTTTGCTATAAAAAGCACCATTTTTATGCAGATAATCTTTAAGTACTCCATCCTTAGTACATACCATCCTTGCGTTAGCTACATACGCGAGGGCGACTATATGTTTGTCATTAAATAGTGGATCGGTATAAGCTTTTTCTATCTCAGCTTCTAAAGCATCAACCTTATCGTCTGATGCGAAGGTGATTTTATTAGCCTTTCTCATTTCGGCGAGAATTTTTATGTACTTAGGTAATTTGCGAACCTCTCCGTCGAAACGCGAACCTCCAAATATCATTTTTGATTTGCCTGAATTGATATGGTCGAGTATAGGCTTAAATTGCCTATGCTCACTGTCGGATGGATTTAATACAGCCGCCAAAGTATTTGAATCAACAATTATACACATAGGCTAAATTGTTAGATTGTTCATCTCTTCGTTTAAAAAGAAATTGCGAAACGCTTCCGGCTGGCTTTCTGAGTAAGTGCCATTTTTTTCGATAGGTATAAGATGGGCTTTGTTTTTTCCGTCGACTTTCTCGAAGTAGACTACTTGCGCCTTAAGATTCTTTTTTTCTTGAGACATCTTTTGTCTGAATCTATCAATAAGAAAATCACTATGTGTTTCTATTATTAACTGGGCTTTATTCTTTGATACGATATCGTAAAAAAGCCCGCCTAAGCTCGCCTGAGCTCTTGGATGAAGATGCACCTCGGGTTGTTGAATCTCATAGCGGCGTGAATAGTTGCTGCCTAGTATAGATATAAGAATAGGTAATACTTGAGACACGCCATAGCCAACTTCTGTGATGTGGCGAGTCTGCTCTTTCATAACGACATCAATCGAGAACGGTGCGTTCCCTTCTTTTGAGTATCGCTTGCTCTTAATTGAATCAAATAAGCCACTAGCTTTGCCGAACTCTTCCAGTGAGTTTATGATTTCCGAAGAGTTTTTAGTCTTTTTTTTATCAAAAATATCACGCAGAGCATAGGGCGTGTGCGCACCATCAGCAGAGTATTCGTATACATTACCATCGTATGTTTGCTGAGGCTTCATTCTAATAGGGGCTATCCAAGAATAACTACCAAAGGTGTTTAGAATTGAAGGAGGTCTTTTTGTGAGCTCTTTGTCACCTGAATCTTTAGAGTGCTTGTTGAGAACAAGTTGAGTCAAAAAGAAAGGAGAATCGCTCATAAAGAACTGGCCTTTTTTAATCTTTAAGTCCTTGAGTTTTACGGGCTTTTCATCATCTTGACACCAAGTCTTAAAATTAAGCTCTTTGGTGTTTATCTCAAACGGCTCGATGGAGTATTTCAGGCTTCGCGGAGTAGAGCCCGCCTGGATCCTAATTGACTGACCTTCACTTATCAGATGGAAGGAACTTATACTCGTCCGGTTATTCGCTCCGCTTTTAAGGATGATTTTTGCGTATGAAGTTTTATGCTCTTTATCTCTTCCTTCAAACATAACGCCCAATTTAGTTCGTGATATGTGAAGATTCTCGGCTAAATCGCCATAGTAACTAAAGTCAACATTTTCATTCCTGAAATTACCATTAAACCAGAACTCACTAGATGCTAGGAGGTCTAATAGTTTTAAGATAGATGTCTTACCGGTACTGTTTTCTCCTACGAAGAAGTTCACATCCTTAAGTGGAATTAAAGTATCTTCAAATCCTCTGTAGTTGTCGGCGTAGATTTCTTGTATCTCGTTCATAGACAAATTATACAATAGTTTCTCGAGGTTACTGCACTAGCATCCTTAAAACATAGCTAGGGTAGCTCCCTGTCTATCGCTTCTTCTGACGTAAAATCAGATTCTGAGCTGTTTGAGTTATTGCGTGGCTCCGATGGAAATAATAAGTTCAATGCCACGAAACCAGCCATAACGGCCAGTACCAGTAAGACTGGTATCGCCTTTTCCTTAATGTCGAGCCATTTATCTTCGTTCACTTTTCATACTTGCTCTTAACGTTTTTGTCGATAGTAGCCAGTGCTATTGTCTCAGCCTTGGCTCACCGTTCGTTCTGTGAGACTGCCGTTGCTAGGAGGCGGGAATGTGGGTCGTCGAGCAATTGTCTACGCTCTGAGTTCACCGCCTGCTTATAAGATATAAATCCGATTAATTGGTTAGCGATAAGCACTACTACGACCGATATAATTCCACCCCAAACACCCCAAGTTATAGCAGATGTAACAATTGTCGCTGCTGTTAAAAGCCACTTCGCTAATTGCACTGCGGGGAAGTTATAAAGAAGGCTTTTTAGTGACACTATGACACTATACCGATTCGACACTCGTAAGTGATGAAAGATAATAAATGCGACTAGCGTGATGATATATGTAATTGATGCAAATAGGACCATTGGATACGAAGCTTTCTTTTAAGTAATAAAAAAGGACAGCCACTGCGGCTGTCTAGACCTATAAACAGAGTTTTTACCTCGTTCTACAATGGCTGCCCATTTTTGAGGTAAAAGAAGAATAGCTCTTTGGCTCTGTTATGTATAAATCTAGACTATTTGAGTTTATCACGGCTTTCCAAAGACGTCTATAAGGGGTAGGTATGTTCACCGCGCGCGTTCCTTGCTGCACAGTATGCGTAGAACTTTATAGTTTTTAACTTAGAAACCCACATATTACGTGTACGTTTTTCTATCTGTTAGGATACATAATCGTATCCATTATATTGTCCATCCATCTAAGGGGGTACTTACTGCGCACCTGGGGGTGCTAAAAGGGACCCAATTTAACAGTCTATAGATAGTTTTACTATGTTTGACCCCTGTTGCCATACGTTTTTCCCTATGTCGTATTTCAATAGATATAGGTATAAAAATATATGACAGAACCAACAGTTACTATTAGTCAGGCAAGAAAGCTTCTTGGTAAAACAGCCAAGCGGCTTTCTGACGAGCAGATAGTGAAGATGGTTAAATTACTTGAAACATTGGCCGACTACACGCTGAGCTTTAGCGCCAAGTAAGAAGTTATATATCGGTTCTAAAAATAATAAAAATATATAGTAACAATCTGTCAAAAGTAGTAAAATGGTTCTAAATGAACGCAGTTATATACGCACGAGTCTCGACTGAAGAGCAGGTTCACGGCACGAGCCTGGCTACACAGGTGAAAGCTTGCAAGGAGTACGCTGCGAAGCTAGGTCTAAACGTACCAGAGGACCATATTTTTATTGAAGAAGGTGTGTCCGCTAAGCTGTTGAGTCGCCCTAAGCTTAACGAGATGCAGCGGTTTTGCGCGGCCAACCCCAAGACCATAAGTCATTGTATTGTCTGGAAGGTGGATAGACTTGCTCGCAAGTCCGAATATCATCATATTATTGTTGCCAGCCTCAAAAAGCTTTCAATTAAACTCGAATCCGCTACAGAGGTATTAACAGATGACCCAATGGGCGAGATGATGAGTGGTCTACTGGCTGTATTTGCGCAGCTTGAGAACGATGTTCGTACAGCCCGAACTGTTGAGGGTATGAAGGCGCGTACGCTCCAGGGCGGATGGCCACACACTGCACCAGTCGGCTATCGTAAGTGGACTACGCCAACTGGGGTTACTTCAGTGCAGCCTGACGAAAAAGCTGATTTAGTAAGAACCTTCCTCGAAGAGTTCTCTACAGGGGCTTACTCCGTCGCAGAGGCCATCGACCTAGCTTACAAATTAGGCATTCGTGGCCAGACGCAAAAGTATAAGAGCTGGCAACCAATTAAGAATATTCTCACTAACCCGCTCTATGCTGGCCTTGTAAAAACTAAGTATTCTGACGGTCAAGAAATTGCAGGGCTACACCAGTCAATCATCAGTGAGGAGACTTATCGTAAGAATCTTCGAATTATCAATGGTCGCGGCCATAGTTACGCGCCCGCAAAGGACGAATGGCCGCTTAGGGGTAAATTTATGTTACATACTTGCGGAAAGCCTATGACGGGCAGTTCACCTAAGGGCAGGAGCGGGCCGAGTCCTCGCTATAGCTGTGTTACTTGCAGGAGTAGCGTTATTGGTAAGCCTGTAAGCACGGCAAAGGCTACTGTTCACGAGCAGTTCCTGCAGTTCCTGGACCAATATAGAGTTTCAGACGATGTCTTGAGGCTCTTCAAGGTGATTGTGATGAAGAAATGGAATAATAGCTATGCCGACAGTTCTCTGGCCATCGAGCAGCTTCAGAAAGAAGAATACAGCCTAAGGGATAAGCGCTCTCGTATCATCAGTTTATATATTGATGATAAATTGAGCGATTCAGAGAAGAACGAGCAAATTGAGCTAGTTGAGCAGGCTATGGCCGACCTTCTACTCCGCAAGGTTCAGCTTGAGGAGAGGTTTGAGCTTAGCGAATCAATGATTGACGCTGCAGTTAAGCTGTTGGAATCACCTGGTTTGTACTGGACCCAAGGTGATAATGCCGTAAAGCAGGTGCTGCAGAACCTTATTTTTCCAAAAGGAGTCATTTATGACTGCGTAGATGGTTTTAGAACCACCGAAATCAGTGCTTCTTATCTGTTAATACAAAAAATAGCGCCCGAAGACGCTAAAAATTCAACTTTGGTAGCAGCGACTGGGATTGAACCAGTGACCTCGAGCTTATGAGTCTCGCGCTCTAACCAACTGAGCTACGCTGCCGTGACATAGGGTACTAGACCCGTACGAGGTACAAAAATGATTTTAGCAAAAAATACCCCTTTTGGCTAGTGTTAAAGCATCATACCGCTGCCCGAGAGGCGGGTAATTTCACGGTCTATTTCGTCAATCATGCGCGATGTGTGCGCGGGGTGATGGGCCTTGTGCGAGCTTTTCATTTTGAGGCGAAACTCATATAATAAATATAACCACGCAATACACACTGGCGTGTCGCTACTCACTGGGTGGCGTTCACGTAAAGCGTCCCTTGCGCCTTGGTCATTCATCGTCTTCGGGTACCCAATTGCTAGAAACGGGCAGGGGAGCACGGGCGAACAATTCAACAAAACGTTTCTCGAATTAACCAAAACGAGAATTATTGAATATGAATGACGAAACCTTTTTACATGAACCCGTACAGGTAATAGCACGCTTTAAAAGTGGTCAGCAGTCATGTGTGCCGATTAAATTTAAGCGGGCGAGTGGGCGAGAAGTAGTAGTGACCGAACTTGGGTTGCGTCACCCACTCCCCCACGGTTCTAAAACAATACACGCCTTTGACGTAACTGATGGTGGGGCGGATTATCGACTTGAATTTGATAGTGAGCGCCTGACGTGGCACTTAACAATGGAGGCGGATCATTATGAATAAACACGTTAGCACTTCGTGGTTGCCTGCACACGATGAATTTTCGAGCGAGCGGCCACTGATTATGCACATCGACCTTAATAGCTGTTTTGCGACAGTCGAGCAGCAAGCGCGGCCAATGCTGAGGGGAAAACCTGTGGCGATCGTGAACCGTCGTAGTGAACATACAGCAATCGTGACGGCAAGTTACGAGGCAAAAGCTAAGGGTGTCAAAGTTGGCATGAAGTTAAAAGAGGCAAAAATACTGTGCCCAGGTATTATTGCCCTTGAAAGTGACCCCTCGAAATACAGGTATGTTTACCACAAATTACTCGCAATTATGCGCGACTACTCGGCGCACGTTACCATGAAAAGTATCGATGAGGGGGTGATTGATTTTCATGATGCGCCTGCGGCAATTGCCGAACGTGATTTAGTCGACATAGGGCAGGAAATTAAGCAGCGCTTAAAAGACGAAATTGGCGTGTGGATGCGCTGTAATATAGGTATTTCAACCAATCGTTTTTTGGCGAAAACTGCAGCAGGGCTGCATAAACCCGATGGCCTCGACGTAATAACGTCGCATAATATTAAGGAGGTGCTTAGTACGATGAAGCTAACCGACTTAACAGGTATTGCAGCGCGCAACGAGCATCGGCTAAAAAGTGTAGGTATTAACACTCCCCTACAGTTTTTAGAGGCGAGCCCTATTACACTTCGCAAAATTGTGTTTAAAAGCGTGGTGGGCGAATGGTGGTATAAACGTTTGCGCGGCTTTGAAGTCGACGATGTTGAAACGCAGATGCAGCGTGTTGGGCGGCAGTATGTTTTGGAGCGGTTTGATTTAACGTACGACGAAATAGTGCAACGATTGCATCATTTATGTGAATCAGTCGGTAGCCGCATGCGGTCGCAGGGGAAGGCGGCAAGGGGAGTTTATGTGTATGCAAAAACACTCAACCAAGGCTACTGGCACGCCTCTACCCTATCCCCCCTACCCTTTTATAGCGACCAAGCGCTTTTTGCTCAGGCTGTTCATTTATTTGCTGGCGCGCCAAGCGATGTAAAAGAAATTGGCGTGCATTGTTATGAACTAACTGGTTGCGATATGTCTCAACTTAGTCTTTTTGCCGATGAAATTGCTCGCGAGCGGCAAATTGTTGAGGTGGTTGATGCGCTTAATCAAAGGTTTGGTGAGCGTACGATTCATTCGGCCGGTACGCTTAGTACGGGTATATACGTCAACACAAAAATCCCGTTTGGGAGTACGCGGTATCTATAGCGCTTATGATATAGTAGGATTAATGAAAAGTCGTGGGCAAAAACGTGGATTTACGATCATTGAGCTTTTGATTGTCGTTGTGGTTATTGCGATTCTTGCAAGTATTGTTATTGTTGCATTTTCGGGTATTCAGCAGAAAGCTCGCAATACGGCGCGTATTGATACTACCAAGGCTATATTAACGAGTATGCAAATGTATGAAGCGCAGAATGGTGCGGGGTCGCTCCTGCCGTTAATGACACTTGATGGCACGGGTGTGTGTATTGGCAATAGCGCCGAAGACGTTGACCCAACCGAGGCATACAGCTGCCGATATACCGAATTTAGTACGCCCGTCATGACGTCTAGTGCCGCGGTCAACCAGGCTTTGTACGATGCACTGCAAACGGTCGCGCAGTATCGACTGCAATACACACCGGTCGTACAGGAGAACTTTTCGAATATTAAGAAAGTAACTGCTTCGTCACCTTTTGTGGTTGGTAATGAGTATGCGACATCGGGCGTACGCTATACGCTCGACGGTGGAGCTCAGCAGGATCACTACGTACTTATGTCGTATCGGCTTGAGGGGAATAACCAAGACTGTACGCTGCCTGTTGTACGGCAAGACCCAGTGACTGACGGGGTGCTTAACTTTACATCGGGCCATCTGTATTCTGCCGTGAACGGCGGAGCGACAGAATGTTGGGTGTGGCTGGCATGGTAGGGGTACATGCTGGTGCTCGTGACAGTGTCTTTTAATAGTGTCTCGTATCTGTTATAATAGTTGAAACGACCGAAAAATAAACGGAGCTTTCTTATGTCTGGACACAGCAAATGGTCAACAATTAAACGCGAAAAAGGTGCAAAAGACGCCAAACGTGGTGCTATTTTTACCAAAATTGGTAATCAAATTGCCATTGCGGCTCGTAGTGGCGCCGACCCCGCCATGAACTCGGCGCTTGCCCTCGCGATTGAAAAAGCCAAGGCAGCTAACATGCCAGTCGCAAATATTCAGCGCGCGATTGACCGCGTGAGTGACAAAAATGCCGCCGCACTTGAAGAAATTACCTACGAAGCAATGGGCCCTGGCGGTGTTGGTATTATCATCGAAACTGCAACCGATAACAAAAACCGTACCTTCCCTGAAGTTCGCAATGCGCTCACAAAAAACGGTGGTCGCATTGCCGATGCGGGGAGCGTGATGTTCCAATTTGCACGTAAGGGTGTTATTACGGTAACCGAAACCGGTGAAGACGCGCTCCTGACCGTGCTTGATGCAGGTGCCGAAGACGCAACCGACGAAGGCGACGAGCTTACGGTGTATACCGACCAAAAAGATCTCGCAAAAGTTCGTACAGCAATTGTTGAAGCTGGCCTAACAGTAACTGGCGCCGAGTTGCAGTACGTACCAAATGCGTCGATTCCTATCACCGACCCTGAAGTAGCTGCGAAGGTTCTTAAGGTTCTTGACGCGGTTGACGACCTTGATGACGTAACCAATGTTCATACCAACGCCGATATTCAAACGGAAGAATAATATATTTATAGTGGTTTTGTAACGTAAAATACCCCCGCAATGTGGGGTATTTTTATTTCATACAAAGAATTAATAGCAAGTTAATATTTGTTTTTTATACTAAGACCCATGCTGAAGAAAGTAAGAGTACTATTTTTGGGTTTGATGGTTCTCGCAGGTAGTGCGTGCGTAACCCCTACGCGCGCTTCTTCAGCTGACGGCGTTATTATTACCTATGCGCAACTTGCTGGCGGAACGGGCGCAAAAGAGGAAGCAATTGTTATATATAATCCAACGAGCTTACCTATCTCTCTTGCAAACTGGTACTTTAAAAATAACCAGGGCAAGGAATTCGCGCGCTTTTTGCATGATACTACCGGCGAGCATGCCCCTGAAGACGAGCCTCTCCTGCCGGCGTATAGTTACAGCGCAATTGTTTCCGAAGAATATGTAAGTAACCATACTGCACCCCGAGATTTTTATGGGCTTATTTATACGGTAACAAATCAAAATAGCGGCAGCCTTGCAACGAGTGGGGATACGTTGCAATTATTAGATGCAAACGGTGTGATTATTAATAGCGTATCGTGGGCGAACAACTCTTCTAGTTACAAAACGTGGGGTAGGGAGCTTTATTCTCGTGATCCTGATACATATAACAACGATCAAGGCAAAATAAGTGATTGGTTGTCGCTACCTGCGGGTAGTTTACCGCCAAGGGTACTATTATTTGATGACGCCCAAGATGCACCGCCTGGTGATACAGGTGGGCAAGGCGACGAGAGTGATGGGGACGATGGGGACGAAAATGGTGATAGCGAGGGTGACGATAGCAATGAGGTGGGTGGCGGTTCTGGTGCGCAGCCCGACTCCCCTGCTATAGTACCGATTGTTATTACAGAAGTACTACCAAACCCTGCGGGTCTTGACGCCGGCAATGAGTTCATTGAACTGTTTAATCCAAATCAACAGACGGCCGTATCACTCGAAACCTTACAAATGCGCATAGGAATTGATATGCCAACGTGGCATTCGCTTGCGGGGCTAGGGGCGATTGAGCCGCAGTCGTATCTTGTTGTTTACAATCACACAATTAAGTTTAGTCTAACAAATACCCGGGGTGCTGTGCAGTTATTTCAAGGGTTTACACCTGCGGGCGATGCTGTGCTTTATAGTAATGCAAAAGATAACCAGTCGTGGGCGCTTATTAATGAGCAATGGCAATATACTATTCAACCAACACCGGGCTTACCAAACGTACCGTCGCCTTTTGTGAGTGTTGAGGTGGTTAGGCAGCCAAAGCAGCCCAAACCATGCGCCGCAAACCAGTTTCGCAACCCTGAAACGGGCAGGTGTAAACTACTAGCCACGGCACAAAAGGTGCCAACGCCATGTAAACCAGGCCAATATAGAAGTACTGAGACAAATCGCTGCCGAGCGATTGCTCAGGCAACGGTGCCGGCGCCATGTAAGCCAAATCAAGAGCGCAATCCTGAAACAAACCGCTGCAAGGCGATTGTAAAAATGACAAACGCCGATTACAAAGTTCAGGGTGTGCAAACAGCTACGGCGAATCAGCCAGCCTGGTATTATTGGGGTGCAATTGGTGGTGTTATAAGTATGGTGCTTGCCTATGCATTATGGGAATGGCGCCAAGAAATCAGCACCGCGCTCAACTATCTAAAACGCATAGTTACACATAAATAACGTATACTAAAAGTATGAGAATTCTTGGTATTGACCCAGGGACGGGTATTCTTGGTTTTGGTGTTGTCGATACCAATAAGGGCAACGCTGGCTTTACTATGGTTGACGCCGGTGTGATTACAACGCCTGCGCATACGCCGCACGACGAGCGGTTGGAGGATATTTTTAACGGTCTTACGGAAATTATCGAGGCAACAAAACCAGATGTTTGTTCGGTTGAAAAGTTGTTTTTTAGTCGTAATATTACAACAGCCATGACCGTTGCTGAGGCGCGTGGTGTAGCGCTGTTGGTGGCGCGTCAACATCATGTTCCTATTTATGAATATACGCCACCGCAAATTAAACAAACGCTCACAGGTTACGGCAAGGCCGATAAAAAGCAGGTCCAAGAAATGGTTCGTGTGCAACTTAACTTGAAAGAAGTACCAAAACCCGATGACTGCGCTGACGCGTTAGCGGCCGCAATTACACACGCGGTAATGGGGCAAATGATGGCTGATTCGGCTGCATCGGTGTAGGCGGAATTTCTAACCTGTAGTAAACAAGCGATCGGTAATACGCACTGTTGTTATCGTACAATTTTACGAGTCGCCACAAACGCACCCAATCCCCACGGCGGTCATGAAGGTAAAAGCCGATACTAGAATAGCGATCATATTCCCAGTCTTCGTGTTGTAAGTGAATGGTAACAGAATGCTGGAGCGCGTGGTGGGGGCCTTTGAGTTTTTGTAGTGATATATACGGTGTTATTTGCGGTGCTTCTTGGGCGGTATTAATAAGTGTATGTTGCTCATCGCGAAAATTTGTAAGCCGGCTTGCGAGCTCGGCTGCAAGATATTGGCACGCCATACGGTCGATTGCAAAGACAATAAGCTGCACCGAATCGGCGCGAATCGAAAACGCCAACAGGTCGACACATGATGCAAGTTGCGTATGTGCAGGCACGGTATTAATTAATAGGCGAGGACTAAGAAGGTCCTGGAGCTGTGCGACAATAAAAGCGCGTTCTGTATTGGAATAAAGCAAACGCCGCCCTAGTAGTGCCGATAGAACAATGGTGTAGTATCCGTATGAATTTTTGCGTGTTTTCATAGCTTTACTGTAAATAAAGACTTTATTTTTCTTATTAATTTTTATTATGAAATATGGCACTAGTGGTTGAATGGGGCGGTATGTGTCATAATAAGGGGAATGATAGCGCATGTTTCTGGGGTAGTTGCCGAAAAATTTGGAAATTCTGTCATCGTTGATGTTCACGATGTTGGGTATGAGGTGCAGGTTGCCGCCGCTGATTTTGAGCGTAGCCTACTGCACGAACCAGTAAAGTTTTACACGTATCACCATATTCGCGAACAGTCACAAGAGTTGTTTGGGTTTTCGTCACTTGCGGCAAAAAAGCTTTTTGAACTCCTTATTACTGTTCAGGGCGTAGGTCCAAAGGCGGCGTTGTCGATTTTATCGCTGGCTGAAAGCGAACAGGTGCGTAACGCAATTGCAAATGCCGATAGTGGTTTTGTTGCCAAAGCAAGTGGTGTTGGTAAAAAAATTGCTGAACGGGTCGTTGTTGACTTGTCTGATAAAGTTGGACTGGCGGTCACCGTTGCGCAGGCGAGTGGCGTTACGGCTCCGGCGGCAGGCGATGAAGCACTCGAAGCCCTTATGGCGCTAGGATATACACTAAACGACGCTTCGGCTGCGCTCGAAAATGTTGATACCAAATTGCCAACCGCTGAACGTGTACGTTTAGCGCTACGAGGGGCCTAGTATATGGCAATTGAACGACTTGTAACTACATCGGCTAACGAAGATGACGCCGAAGAAGAAGTAATCGAAATTACCTTGCGACCGCAAACATTTGCCGACTATGTTGGTCAAGAGCGCCTAAAAACTAACTTACAGCTTGCCATTGATGCCGCCAAAAAGCGCGGCGAACCGCTCGATCATATTTTATTGTATGGGCCACCAGGCTTAGGAAAAACAACCATGGCAACGGTTATTGCGCACGAAATGGGCGCCTCAATTCGCGTTACAGCCGGTCCTGCAATTGAGCGCGCTGCTGATCTCGCGAGTATTTTAACGAGCCTTACCGATGGCGATATATTGTTTATTGATGAAATTCACCGCTTGAGTCGATCGGTTGAAGAGGTGTTATATGCAGCTATGGAAGATTACAAGCTCGACATTATGATTGGCAAAGGCCCTGGCGCTCGAAGTGTTCGGCTTGATTTGCCGAAGTTTACCGTTATTGGCGCAACAACGCGTACGGGTGCATTGGCGGCGCCACTGCGTGACCGTTTTGGTCATATTTATCGACTCGAATTTTACACACACGATGAAATTGCCCGTATTATTCAACGGGCGGCAACAATTTTAGAGACACCAATTCATGAGGAGGCGGCGACGCTTTTGTCGACGCGCGCTCGATTAACTCCGCGTATTGCAAACCGCCTTTTGAAGCGCGTGCGTGACTATGCCGACGTGAATGGCGACGGCATCATTGATACCGTCATAACAACTCAGGCGCTAACACTACTTGAAATTGATGAGCTTGGGCTTGATGCGGGTGACCGAAACCTACTTGATAGAATGATAGAAATGTACGGCGACAATCCCGTTGGACTCACGACGCTTGCCGCGTTAACGGGTGATGAGGCGAGTACGATTGAGGACTTTTACGAGCCATATTTGCTACAGGTTGGCCTGATTGAGCGAACACCGCGTGGGCGCAGGGCTACACCACGCGCTATGAGCCATTTAAATCGTACCCCAAACAAGTAACCTAAGGTATAATAACGGTATGAAAGAAACGCCAAATGAATCTGTTGTAATTGATACAACGGAAAAACCAGTTGCCTACGATACCGAAGGGCGTCCACTTTACGCCGCACCGCAAACTGCGTCGGCCGCACCGCAGCCAGCACCGCAGCCAGCGGTTGTTCATGTTGCGCGCTCGGTCGAACCCACAGCTCAAGTTATTAGCCCCGAAGTTCAAAGGCTTAACGAGCGCTCTCGCCGACTTTACCCCGACCTTGATATTAGTGCAGGTGAATATATTATTAGCGCTGTTCACCGTCACCCAATCGGCGTTATTGCGCCACTTGCCGTGGGAACACTGGTGATTGGGCTTGTTTTGTCGGTATTTTTTAACTATGAGGCGTTTGTTGAAACACTTTCTATTCGAGGTGTGTTTGCAAGCGCGAGTACTATTGCGCTGCCGGTATGGATTTTCGTCGCTGTTATTGTACTCGGTATGGTTATTTCGTATTACGTGTACTCACGCAACCGATTTTTCCTTACAAACGAAAGTGTAATCCAAGAGATTCAAACCTCGCTATTTTCGCGTCAGGAACAAACGGTGAGCCTCGGTAATATTGAAGATGCAAGCTTCACCCAAAAGGGTATTATGCAACAAATTTTCAACTACGGTGATATCCGCCTTAGTACCGAGGGTGATGAAACGACCTATCGTTTTAGTTATGTTGCGCGACCAAAAGAGCACATTGCCCGTTTGAATAATGCGGTCGAGGCATTTAAAAACGGCCGCCCCGTTTCAGATAAGTAGCAAAACGAATATTGAAAAAGTCGCAGCTAGTTATTGCGACTTTTTTTGATGTAATCATCTTCGTTTTCGAGTATTGTGCGTAGGGTATAGCTTTTACAGTTGGAGTCAGTGCAGTTGAGCGGTTCGTAGCGGAATTCACTTTCGCTTTCACCAACCTTCACGCCGTTTGTGTCTTTGAATAATTCAGGGTCAACCGAGTAAAGAATTTTTGAGTCAATCGTTTGTGGATATGATTGATGCTCTTTAAAGTAAACCTCTTCGAGTGCGTAGTACATGGCGTTGATTGATGTTTTTCGTGCTTCGTCGCGGGCAGCAACCTCAACGTGGTTGCGCTGTATAAAAAAGAGTGCACTTGCCGCAAGTAAAATAACGATAATAACGATGAGTTCAATAACCGTAAAGCCGCGTGATGATTTCATATCTATATATTATAGCAAATTAAGATTTGCCTGCGTATAATAGAACATAGAGAAAGTGAGGGAAATATGGCAATAAAGAAAACTGAAGCGACTGAATCTACCAATACAGCAAAAACCCAACCCAAAACCCAAACCCCTGCCGCATCCGAGGCAAAACTAAAGGCCCTTGGCCTAGCGCAAGAACAAATTAACAAGCAATTTGGCGACGGGGCAATTCGCCGACTTGGTGATACAAAAACAGTTGACGTCGAACTCATCAGTAGCGGCGCATTAAGCCTCGACCTCGCTCTTGGCGGTGGCTACCCAAAGGGGCGTATTGTTGAAATTTATGGCCCTGAATCGTCAGGTAAAACAACACTTACCCTTCATGCGATTGCTGAAATTCAAAAGAAGGGTGGCACGGCAGCCTTTGTTGACGCCGAGCACGCACTTGACCCAGCATATGCACGTCGCTTAGGCGTTGATACCGATAACCTGCTTGTGGCGCAACCCGACAACGGTGAGCAAGCGCTTGAGATTGTCGAAACATTGGTGCGTTCAAATGCGGTCGACCTTGTAGTTGTTGACTCGGTAGCAGCACTTGTGCCGCAGGCTGAAATTGAAGGTGAAATGGGCGATAGCCACATGGGGCTTCAGGCTCGTCTTATGAGCCAAGCGCTCCGTAAGCTAACGGGTATTATTAATAAGAGTAAAACAATTGTTATATTCATTAACCAAATTCGTATGAAAATTGGTGTTATGTTTGGTAACCCTGAAACAACCACTGGTGGTAACGCACTGAAGTTTTACGCATCGGTTCGTATGGACATTCGTCGTACAGGGCAAATTAAGTCCGGCGAAGATATTATAGGTAACCGCACAAAGGTGAAGATTGTTAAAAACAAGATTGCGCCGCCATTCCGCACTGCTGAATTCGATATTATGTACAACGAAGGTATTTCGCGTACGGGTGATGTGCTTGATCTTGCGGTACTTCACGGTATTGTTGGCAAGGCTGGTGCCTGGTTTGACTATAGCGACGGTAAAATTGGCCAGGGTCGCGAGGCTGCTAAACAATACCTCGCCGAGCACACAGAAGTGCTTGATGAAATTGAAACAAAGGTACGCAAAAAGGTTATTGAAACCGACGAGGCGTAGTGTGCGCATCGGTCATGTCGTTAGCGTGCCCTGTTGTGTATGAAAATTACCGCTCTTAAAATTCAAGTTCGCGATAAAAACCGCGTTAATGTGTTTGTTGATGGTGCCTATTCGTTTTCGCTTGATATTACGCAGGTGGCTTCGCTTGGTATTAAAACGGGCAAAGAATATACCGAAGCCGAGCTTGCCGAACTGGAAAACGAAAGCCAGTTTGGTAAGCTTTATACCCGGGCACTTGAGTATGTATTAACACGACCGCGTAGCCAAAAGGAGATGCGTGATTATTTGTATCGCAAAACTCGTGATACGCGCACTAAAACGGGCGATATTAAAAAAGGTGTTTCGGTAGAGTTAACGCAGCGTGTCTTTGATAGACTGTGTGAAAAAGGGTACCTTAACGATGAAACGTTTGCTCGCTTTTGGGTTGAAAACCGCAACGTGCGTAAGGGTTCCAGTATGCGAAAATTGCAGGCAGAGCTAGTCGCTAAGGGTGTAAGCAGGGAAGTTGCCGATGCTGTGTTGGGGCAATCTGAGCGGTCTGATTCAGCTGAAATTCAAAAGATTATTGCAAAAAAGGCAAAGCGTTATGCGAGCGAGCAGCAGCTTGTTGCGTACCTGGCGAGGCAGGGGTTTTCATACGACGATATTCGGCAGGCGCTTCAGTCAGTGACGGTGACTAGGGGTTTTGCTGAGTCTGAATAGAATTTGGCGTGGCCTGTGGTGTTGTGCCTCGGAATGGGTTGGTAAACTCACTGCGAATACTTTGCATAACAGGTGTGGCGGTTTTAGCGTCGGCCGATTTAACAACGATTGTTGAATTGTTAATTTCAATAATTTGCGAACGATGAATTAAAAGACCCGTGTCTGTGATGCCCTTTAAAATACCACGGCGAACGTTAAGTTGTTGAATGAAAAAATCGCCAGTTTCAACGGTGTAATCGTCAACTTTGCCAAGTTTTCGTTTGTGCTCGTCGACTACGGTTAGTCCAATTAGTGAAAATTGTAGTTCATAAATTTGTTTCAGCTTGATAATATCATCAAGCTCTACAAACTCGTCACTACTGTTAACGATCATACCAAGGCGGCCATATTCACGAATATCAAGTGTGCGTAGGAATGACGGGTGCACCGTTAAGAGGTCGCCTTCTAGCTCGTAGGCCATAATATGTAGATTTGCAGGGTCAATAATAGGCTTTGCCGTAGTGGCAAGTTTTGTCCCTGTTTGAAGGCTCATAACAGGAGTATGGAGAAGACGGGATCCTATGAGTAGCATGTACTTAGTATAAGCTTTTTGGTGGCTTGTGGCTACTCGGCAAATGGATTTATTCGACCCGAAGGAATAACTGGCTTTGTTCGCTGATTACTTGGGTGGAGTGATTGAATTTGCTCAAGGGTGGCTTGGTCGATTGAGCCAGCATTGATATTTGATGTGTAGTGTTGAGATGAGCTTTCGGCGAGTGTGCGGTTAATGAGGACAACCGCCACCGATACGCAGCCGGCAACAACAACAAAAAATATAAGCAAGTGAAAACGACGAAGTGATGCAGTAAGAAGCTTCAAAATCGTACCATGTTGTTTTTTGATGGTTACTTTTGCCATAACTTACCTTACTGAAACCCTTATTTTAATATGATCCACTTCGACTGCGTCGGGGTCGGTGCTGTCGGCTCGTTTTAATGATAATTCGGTTACTTGTAGCTTTGGTAGGTTGCCTTCGACGTGGTGCAAGAAGGTAACGAGGCTTTTGAACGAAGTGGGGCTAGCGACGGTAACGGTAAGAAGTGGTGCGCGACCTTCGTCAAAACTAGTACGAGTAATGGATAGCCCCGCCGCGTCACCGTAGCGCTTTACGTCTGATAGTACTTGCGATTGGTAATTGGTAGGGGTTGCAAAGAGTTTATTGGCTTTTGCAATGAGTGAATCACTTTGGGCGATTTGCTCTTTGAGCAGGCGCAGTTCGTCTACCTGGCGGTCGCTTGCTTCGGCGTCGGCTAGTTTTTGATTGACGGTAACGGCGTAGTCTTTGACCTGGTTAAGACCCCAGTAAAAAACTGCCGATCCGCCAAATAGTACAACGAAGAAAAGGAAAATCAGGATTCCGCGTAAGGTGTGTGGAGTAAATTGTTTTTTTGGTTGTTCCATAGTGTTTTATTGTACCCCTGCCCTGTTAAGGCTTACGCTGAGTGTTATGACCGCAGGGTAGCCGTCAATACCCCCGGTTGAGGCGGTATCTTGGAGGCTCACCTGAGTAAACAGGGGGGAGCTTTGGAGCTGTGTTTGTAGTCGAGTTGCCTCAGAGGTTGAGCGGGCGTAGGCCTTAATAGTAAGAGGTATGCCATTTATTGATGACTCGGTAATATCAAGCGAATTGAGTACAACACCTGCGGGAATGAGCTGTCCGATTTGTGTAAGAATGCGCGAGTAATGAACATCTTGGCTAAGGACGGTTTTGGCCTCGCTAAGTTGGGCGCTAAGGGCGGCGACTTGCTGGCTCGTTTGGCTATATACATCAGCCTTAACATCGCTTGCCTCTACCCGCGCCTGGGCGCTTTCGAGAGTTGAGCGCAAAACAGTGTACGAAATAAAAAGTGTTGCGCTCATAAAAATAAGGGCAAGAAGGATAATGCCAATATAGCGTACTAAAATTAAGTTGACGCGGGCGGCAATAATTTGTGATTTACGACTAGTGGCAAGAAGATTTATCATTTCCAAATACTCCCCGGGTTAACACTGGCGATGCCGGCAACGGTAATGTAACGTGGACGGAATTGACGAGGCGGCTCTTGTACTTTATCGAAGTCGAGCTTTTGCCAAGGGCTTGCGACACGTGCGGCCATTGTGAGTTTATCGGTAAAGTATTCACCAATACCGGGGACGTTACTGCCGCCGCCAACAACAAGTAGTTGCTCGAGCTTTCGTTCGCTGTTAATACGCTCGTTGTAGTAGCGCATAACCTTTTTGGTTTCGACTAAAATGCGCTCAAGGCTTGGGCTCAGCGCCTCTTGTAGTTTTTGTTGGCGAGGGCCAGCACTTAGGCCATTGAGGACTTTAAGTTGGTGAGCGTTTTCGAGGGATATATTCATTTTTTTAGCAATATCGAGTGTAAAAGAGTTTCCTCCAACGGGTACGCCACCAGTGACGCGAATTGAGCCGCGGTCAAGTATGGCAATGTCAGTGCTGGCGGGGCCGATGTCGACAATGACCGTTGGAAGCGTGCCGTCTTCGGTGGCGGTGAGGACTCGCCCGACTGCATTGATACTTGGTTCAATTAAAATAGGGAAAAGACCAGCAGCCTCAACACTTTTGGTGATGTTATCAACAATTACCTTCGATACGGCGCTCATAAGAACGACAATCGTTTTATGTGAGCGTTCGATAATTTGGTAGTCAATATATAGTGTTGAAACGGGGATTGGGATATATTGTTCAGCCTCTAGTACAACTGCTTCATCAAGGGATTTTTCGGCTGAGGCAGGTAACGTAAAGGTGCGTGTATAGCTGCGGGTAGTTGGCACGGTGATTGCAACGCGATCACTGGCAACGGTGCCAATAATTTTTTCAGCCATGAGCGACTTAAGGCTATCGGTAATGAACGTGCTATCGCTGCTTTCAAAGGCTTCTTTCATTTTGAGCGGGTCAAGGTCGAGTGAGCCATAGCCATTAACAAGCCAGCGCTTCGAATCAATCGACATTAATTTAATGCCGGTACTACTGATGTCGAGGCCGATAATTGGTTTATCTTTATAGAAGAATTTTGACATATGCCCACTAATGTAATTACTTTGTCTATTATAGCATGAGCATGACGTTATTTAATGTTCTGAGATAGTTGTGCAATTGGCGTCATAACACTGGCGGCAATAAGCCCGACCATACTACCCATAATAACGATCATAACGGGCTCAATAATGGCGCTAATACCTTCAATAGCGAAGTCTACTTCCTCTTCGTAGAAGTCGGCGACTTTGAGAAGAACGGTGTCAGTTTGGCCTGTTTCTTCACCAACGGCAAGCATTTGCGCCACAATTGATGGAAAGAGTTCGTTATTTTCAAGGCTTGCCGACAACAAGCGACCGTTTTTTACCTCGATGCCAGCTTGTGTGAGGGCGTCTTGATAAAGAACGTTGCCGACAGCACGCGAGGTAACATCAAGCGCTTCAAGGACGGCAACACCCGCACCCATAAGCGCCGAAAAGGTTCGGGCAAAGCGCGCCACGGCCACCTTTTTAATAATAGTGTTAAGCCCTGGAATCTTTAAAATAAGCGTATCAAATTGGCGCTTACCGCCAGGTGTTTTACGAATGTAAAAAATCAGCCCCACAATAGCACCAATCAGTACCGGGAAAATAATAAACCAAAACGAGACAATAAAGTCGCTTACACCAAGCATGAATATAGTAATGCCTGGTAGCTTGGCATCTGGGCCGCCAAGGTCGGTAAGGATTGAACCAATTTGCGGAACAACGAAAAGCATTAAGCCGAAAAAGGCGAGGACGGTAATACCCATAAGTACCATTGGGTAGGCCATGGCGCTACGAATTTTTTTGCGAATAGCGGTGCTTTTTTCAAGTTGGGCGGCCAGGCGCTTTAAAATGTCGTCAAGAATACCCGCCGACTCACCGGCGCGTACCATGTTAACGTAAATGTCGCTAAATGTTTCGGGGTGCTTACCAAGGGCGTCGCCAAGGGGCATTCCCCCTTCAACATCTTTTACGACAACGGCAAGAATTTTTTGCAGGGCTTTATCTTCAGAGTGCTTTTGAATAGAGGTCAGCGAGCGAAGCAGTGGTACACCCGCGCCAATCATGGCACTGAGCTGACGCGTAAAGGCAACAAGGTGGTCTTGCTTAACCTTAGTCGACTCGAATAGGTGGTCGAAATCAATAGAAGTAGCTTTTTTGTCTTTAAGTTTGCGAATACTAATTGGGCGAAGCCCTTGTTTTGTGAGTGCGGTAATAACACTTGCACGATCGGGCAAGTCGGTTTTGCCTTTTATGGCGTTGTTTTGCGAATCGGCCGCAACATATGAAAAACGCGCCACTTTTTATTATTCCCTACTTACTCGTAGTACTTCTTCGATTGTTGTTTCGCCGCGCAGTGCTTTAATGAGGCCATCGATTTGCATGGTAATCATACCCTCGCGGATAGCAACTTCTTGAATGGCGTCGCTTGTAGCATGGGCCATAATGAGTTTTTGAACTGCAGGCGAGTTGTAGAGCACTTCGTAAATACCGATTCGTCCGCGGTAGCCTTCCTGAACGTCTTCTTCGTTGTAGTTTTTGTTCGCTCGCCAGAGCGTTTTAATGCCATTTTCATCGGTACTAAGCGGTGTATCGCCACCAAGTCCTGCGGCGGCCGCCTGTTTTTCAAGTTCGTGAATGATGCGGAAATCTTGACCTTCGCGGAGGTTAAAGAGCCTAATAAGTGCGGCTTTTTCTTCGTCGTTTGGTACGTAGCTTTCGCGCGATTCTTTATGGAGTCGACGAATAAGGCGCTGACCAACAACGGCGCGAATAGTACTGGCAATGAGGAATGGCTCGATACCCATATCAAGCAAACGGGGGAGCGATGTTGCGGCATTATTAGTGTGGAGCGTACTAAACACCATGTGCCCCGTAAGGGCGGCTTGAATTGCCAGGCTCGCAGTTTCGCTGTCGCGAACCTCACCAACCATAATAATGTTTGGGTCTTGACGCAAAAGGGCGCGCAGGCCATTGGCGAATGTCATGCCCGCTTTAACGTTGGTCTGGGTTTGGTTAACGCCAACAATTTTATATTCAACAGGGTCTTCAATGGTCGAAATATTAACATTTGGTTTATTAAGAATAGTCAAAATACTAAAAAGGCTAGTAGACTTACCACTTCCGGTTGGGCCAGTCATCAGCACAATGCCGTCTGGTTCGGTCATTTCGCGGGTGATATCAGTCAGTGCGCGACCCCAGTAGCCAAGTTGTTCAAGGCTCACTGCTTGGTTGGATTCGTCAAGAATACGCATAACGATTTTTTCACCATCAACAATAGGCAGGGTGCTAACACGCAGTGCGTATTGACGACCGCTGACGCCGATTTTAAAACGACCATCTTGAGGAACGCGTCGCTCGTCGATTTTTAGGTTAGCGAGAATTTTAATGCGACTAATGAGTGGCCCCATAACGTTTTTAGGCAGACGGTTAACTTCTTTTAAGATACCGTCTACACGGTAGCGCACCTGAATGTATTCTTCGCGCGGCTCAATGTGTACGTCGCTGGCATGAGAGCGAATTGCGTATTCGAGCAGCAGGTTTACGGTTTGTGCGATTGGTGAATCTTCAGAAATATCTTGGTCAACAACTGTTTGGGTCGTGGTATCTTCTTCGCGCTGACCCTCAATAACTTCGTTTAGCTCTTTGTTGACGTCGCCGCGGTACATATCGAGAACGGACAGAATGTTATCGCGAGTTGCAATATAAATGCGCGAGTTGGTGCCGATTTGCTTTTCAATGAAGTTGATCGCTTGAACGTCGTCGGGGTCCTCCATCGCGAGGTGGTGAACGTTATCGGCGTCAATTTTAAACAAGACGGCCATATATTGACGGGCAACGCGTTCGGGGATAAGTTTTAGGACGTCACTTGGAACAGAACGGGGGTCAACTTCAATGTATGGAATGTCGGTATATTCAGAAAAGGCTTGAACGATTGCTTTTTCGTCGGCAATTTTTTGGTCAAGAACGATGTCTTGCAACGGGCGCTTTGAACGCTCCGCCTCTTCTTTCAAGGTGGTAAGTTGCTCAGGAGTTACAAGTTGTGCCCGCCCAAGCACCGTTTCCAGAATAGTATCGGAAATGCGCATAATGGTTACGCTCTATTGTAAAGGAATAGCTATAAAAGCGCTAGATGCTATAATAAAAGAGATGATTATAGAGGTCGACAGCGAACGTGCTACGCAGGCACTTGGTGAGCGCATTGGGGCGCTGCTTCGTGGTGGCGAAGTGTTTCAGCTGATTGGCGACGTAGGCGCTGGCAAAACGACCTTTGTTAAAGGCCTGGCTAAGGGATTAGGGGTTGATGACGACGTGCAAAGCCCGAGCTTTACAATTAGTCGCACGTACGATGGCCGTGACGCTATTCAGCTTGTTCATTACGATTTTTACCGTTTGAATGACCCTGGCATTATGGCAAGCGAAGTTGCCGAAATGAGCCACGATGCAAAAACCGTCACCGTTATCGAGTGGGCCGATATTGTCAAAGGTGTGCTACCTGAGGATCACTTTACACTTAGTTTTACGTCTCCAACCGAGACGTCACGAACCATTACAATCCCCGACACATTTAAGGAGGCGGCATGATTTTACTACTTGATACATCGACCCCGCTTTGCCGACTTAGTTTTATAGATGGCGACTGGCGCTACGACACCGTCTGGGAAGCAGGGCGTGAACTCGCCAAAGGGCTTTTGGGCTTTTTAGAACGTGAGCTATCGTTCCATAATAAAGCGTGGGCTGATGTTACGGGAATTGTTGTGTACAAGGGCCCAGGCAGTTTTACGGGGCTGCGGATTGGTATTACGGTGTGTAATTCGCTGGCGTATGCTTCAGAGCTGCCGATTGTTGGAACAACTGGCGACGATTGGCGCAATGACGGTTGCAAGCGGCTTGCCCAGGGCGAAAACGACGCAATTGTACTGCCTGAATACGGCGGCGAAGCTAATATTACCGCACCACGCAAATAAACGTATTGCCAAGTCTTTTGTTTGAGGGCTACAATAGAAGCAGTCCGTTGTATTTTTATCCAGGGACTTTCAATATTTTTTTATTTCGAACATTCAAGCAAACCTGTGATTAACGAAGGGTCAAGACGAACACTTGGCCGGGTTTTCTTGAGGAAGGACACAATATGGTAGAAGGAATTATCGCCGCGATTATCGGAGTACTTGCTGGTGTTGGCGGAACGGTTGCCTATGATCGTCAGCGCCAGGTAGGCGGCAAGCACAAGGCCGATCAAACAATTGCCGATGCAAAAACGAAGGCGAGCGACATTGTTTTAAAGGCAAAAGACGAAGCCTTAAAACTTGCGAACGATGCTAAAAAAGAAGAAAGCGACCGTCGTAAGACTTGGGAAAAAACCGAAAGTCGCCTTGCTGAACGTGAAGTTAGTCTGGACAAAAAGCTTGATGAACTTGATAAACGTGCCGAGTCACTCCGCGCTCAAGAAGATGAGGTTGAAGACCTAAAGAATGAAATTCGCGACATTCGTACTCGTCAGCAAGAAAAGCTTGAAAAGATTGCAGGCCTCAAGAAAAAAGACGCGGCTGAAAAACTCATGGACATGACCGAGCGCGACATTAAACAAGACCTTACGGGCTTGGTTGCGAAGTTGCAGAACGAAGCGCGCGATACCGCCGAAGAGCAAGCGCAGCTTATTTTGGTGACCGCAATGGAGCGCATGAGTAGCGAAGTAACCGCTGAGCGCACGGTAACGGCTATTAAGTTGACCGACGACGAAATGAAGGGCCGCATCATTGGTAAGGAAGGTCGCAATATTCAGGCGTTGCAGCGCGCAACAGGCGTTGATATTTTGGTAGACGACACTCCAGGTATGATTATTCTATCGAGTTTTGACCCACTGCGTCGCCAGGTTGCACGCCTCAGTCTTGAGATGCTCATGAAAGACGGTCGTATTCACCCAGGCCGTATTGAAGAAGTCGTCAAGAAGGCCGAAAAAGAAATTGAAAAAGAAGTGCTACGTGCCGGCGAGGATGCTGCGCGCGAAGTTGGTGTGATTGGCATTCCAAAAGAAATGCTTCACCTTTTGGGTGAGCTTAAATTCCGTACCAGTTATGGGCAAAACGTATTGCTCCACAGTACCGAAATGGCACACATGGCGGGCGTTATTGCCGAAGAACTTGGCGCTGATGTGCGTATTACAAAAACGGCGACGCTGCTTCATGACGTGGGCAAAGCGGTAACACACAAGGTAGAAGGTAAGCATCACCACATTGGTGCCGAACTTGCTCGCAAGTATGGTATGGACGACCGTATTGTTCACGCAATTGAAGCGCACCATGACGACATTGAGGCGACTACTGTTGAGGCACTTGTTGTGCGCGTCTGTGATGCACTATCGGCGGCGCGACCTGGAGCGCGCAACATTAGTGCCGAAAACTTTGCCGAGCGTATGCGCGAGCTTGAAAACGTTGCAAATAGCTTCCCTGGCATTGATAAGTCGTACGCAATTAGCGCTGGTCGCGAAGTTCGTGTGATTGTTCGCCCGGAAAATGTTGATGACCTTTCGGCAATTAAGCTGGCGCGCGATATTGCCAACAAGATTGAAAGCACCATGCAGTACCCTGGTACTATCAAGGTGAATGTTATTCGTGAAACTCGTGCGATTGAGTTTGCGAAGTAAACAGTCTATAGGTAATCGTACCCAACTAAAAAAGAGCGCCATGTGCGCTCTTTTGTTAGGTGTACATGGGGCGTGTCACTAAGCCGCCTTCGTTGCTGCGCCGAATGATTTCAGATATTTCTGGCTGTAGGTGAGTAGCCTGTAGCTTTTCAATGCGAGCCATCACAGTTTCGTAGCGTTCACGGGTCAGGATTGTACGTTCTTGTATGCGGGCGCGGTCTTCTTTTGAGAGCGAGAAAACAGCAGGTCCGTCGCCATTTATCGCCGCGTAAACGTATGGCGGTACGTAGTGGGTCCAAGCGCCATTTTCGTTTGATTCTTCAGAGTAGAGCTGCTCACTGTAAGAAGGCATGCTGGTTAGATCGGAAGTTGTGGCGTATTTTTCTACGGTCCAGTATTGGTGGTCTGCTCCGCCAAGGGGTGTTGCTACTTCAATGAACGCACGTGGGGCGCTTGGAGGGGTTATGGCTACGTCGTCTGGGATCATATTGGGAAGAGTCTGCTCGGCTGGTGCCGTGATGGTAATGTAGCTTCCGTCAACTGCAAAGTGCGCTTGTAGCGAAAGTGGGGATAGGGGTGTCACCTGAACGATATTACCGTAACGGGCGCATAGATCCTGTGTTTTTTGCGCAAGAACCGACCGCTCCATATCTGTAATGGGGCGTTTTTTGTATTCAGCGCTTGAATCACGTTCCATATCCTCTTATTATACACTATTTTTGTTAAAAAAGCAAGTTTTGATGTGGTGCGGGAGAAAATGGCATAAAAATACCCCAGGGATGCCTAGGGTATATCAAACGCAAAAATGTGGTCGGGGTGAAAGGGCTCAAACCTTCGACCTCTCGGTCCCAAACCGAGCGCGCTATCAACTGCGCCACACCCCGATGTGTGTTCGACTAGAGTAGTATACAACACTTTGAGCAATAAATCTAGCACCTCGTGCTATGATAAGAGCAGTTTATGAAAAAGATATTTAGCACAGTGTATAACTACATTCAAACACACCCCCGCACCGATTTTGTTGCCCTTGGGGCGGGCGTAGCAACCTTCCTTACCATTACGCTTATTAATGCACCGCGAGCGTCAATTTGGTTTGACGAAGCCTTTAGCGCGTACATTAGTCAATTTAGTTTTTGGGATATTGCAAAATATACCGCAAGCGATGTGCACCCGCCGCTGTATTATTGGTTTTTGAAGATTTGGTCGAGCTTGTTTGGTACTACCGAACTGGCGTATCGTTCACTAAGTATTTTGTTTGCGATTGTCGCAATTGTCGCCGCTTTTTCTTTGGCGCGAAAACTTTTTGGACGCAAGGTGGCCTGGGTGTCGCTCCTTTTCTTGGCGATTTCGCCAATGCTTGTTCGCTACGGCGATGAGGCGCGTATGTATACGCTATCGGCAGCACTTGTTTTGCTGGCTACACACGTTATGCTCCGTGCGCAGGAAACTGGTCGTCGGTCGCTATGGGTGTGGTACGGGGTGCTTGTGTCACTAGGAATGTGGACGCATTACTTTACGGCACTGGCGTGGCTGGCACATTGGGTGTGGCGACTTATGCAGGTTTGGTGTAAGGGTATGCCATTTAAGAAACTTTGGAAGGCGTTTTTCACCCGCGAATGGGTGCTGGCATATGCCGTGGCGGTTGGGCTATTCTTGCCATGGCTACCGTTTATGGCGTTCCAGCTTGGCGTTGTTCAAGGCGGTGGTTTTTGGATTGGCCCCGTTGGTGTTGATACGCCAAATAACTTCTTAACGAACTATTTCTATTACCTCGAACATGGTCAGGTTCGTAGCTGGCTTGCGCTTGCTATGCTGGGTGTTGTGACGCTTGTTATTGTGTTGCTGCCCCGCGCCTACAAGGTATTGGCTAAGCGTGAGAAAACGTCGTTCTTTTTGGTTGCAGCGCTCGCCTTCGTTCCGCCTGTGCTGCTCTTTTTGGCGTCGTTGCCACCAATGCGATCGTCATTTGTTGAGCGCTACCTTGTGCCGTCGATGGTGGTATTGTCGATATTCTTGGCGCTGGTACTTATTGCTGGAACGCGTCGCTGGAAGGCTGCGTGGCGCGCGCTACCGATTGTGATCGTAGCGGCTATGATGATTTTTGGGGTAACGAATGTTTATAAATACGGTAATTATAATAAAAATTCAAACACTCATATTTTGACACGTCAGGTTATTGAGCTGGCGCGCCAAAACTCCGATGCCGGCATTCCGATTGTGGCAAATTCGCCATGGATTTTTTACGAAGCCGCACCCTACTCAACGCCCGAGCACCCAGTTTACTTCATTGACGCTAATACCCAGTATCTTTACGGCTCACTAGACATGCTCAAGAATAACGACATGCATAAAATTAAAGACCTTGCAGCTTTTGCAGCCGAGCACCCAGTTATTTGGTATTTGGGTAATACGGGCGAAGCGGATGTTCCTGCCTATAAAGATGGCTGGAAGAAGTTACAAACTCAAGGTGTAACCGATGAGCTGAGTGGTAATACGTACTATAAGGCAACTCAGTACGATATTTCACGTTCTAGCGTGGAATAATCTTCATTAAAAATTTCTTACGTAGTGATAGTTGTACGAGCGCTGCCGCCACGAGCGATAGAAGCAAGTTGAGGAAAGCGCTGCCAAGGCCTGGTGGCGCTACAATCAGGTGCATAAAGAAAATAACAAACGCTGAAATAGTGTAAACATAGAGCGAGTTAGTGCCAAAGCCAAGAATAAGCGAGCCCGTGCGACGTAGAATTTGTGTTTCGTACCTGCGAACAAGGTAGAATAGCCCCCAAAACCAAATTGTTCCAAGGAGCATGCGCGGGATCGGTAGCCTGTCTTTATTGAAGCCTTGCTCAACAACGTGGTGTACGGCGTCGATATTCGCCCCAATTGTACCGCCGAGCATGTTGCCAAAGACCAAAATAAAAGTCGCGAGTGCAGTGACCGCAAACGTACCGACAAATGACCAGCCTATACGTTTACGTACGATGATTGGGAGTGATCGCCATGTGGCGAGGATTTTTTCCCAGTAGAAGCCAATAGTGAGGCCAGCGAAAAAGATAAATTGCCAGCTAAATGGCTGAGCGAGACGTGTGATTGGCGGTAAGATCGGGTAGAGTGACCATATAGCTGCGCTGATAATAAGTACTACGTACCACCAGCCTTTTCGAAGTAACCATAGAGCAAATGGCGCAAAAAAGATAAAAATTGCATAAAGGCGCAAAAAGTCAGCCCAGCCGTAAGTATAGTTGAGGGTGGCGGTGTCGATAATTAAGTTCCACCAATGCGCCCAGTCGGTGTAGGCGCCCGACTTGAGACCTGGGTTGTCGATAAAGAACGCGCCAATGACAGCAAAAATAATCGTTAAAACAAAGCTTGTGATGTAGAGCTGTAATGATCGTTTCCAGAGTAATTTTGCCGCCACGGAAAACGGCTGATTAATAAGTTTTAAGCCGCGGACAATACCGAGTACAATACCCGACACGACAAAAAATCCTTCGGCGGTCGAAACGTACAATATGCCGCGGCCTGTAAAAACGTCGAGCCCGCTTGGGTAGTACCAGAGGTGGTTGAATAAAATAACGTAGAGAAAGTAGCCGCGTAGCAAATCGAATGCTAAAATGCGCTCAGATGGACGTTTTGTGATTTTAGCGCTTTTTTGAACGGCAACACGGAACATTGCTATCTATTATACCAATTTAAAATGTAGCTTATACTTAATTTGTGAATAAACAATTATACATCGTGGCGGTGAGCGGTGGTATCGATTCGATGGTACTACTGGATATGCTTGCTAAAACTTATGACCCCGCCTCGCTTGTTGTGGCGCATTTTGATCATGGTATTCGCCCTGATTCGCAGCGTGATGCTACATTTGTGCAGCAGGCGGCTGCGCGGTATGGTGCTGTATTTGAGACTCGTCGTGAAGAGCTGGGTGCGAATGCGAGCGAAGCACTTGCCAGAAATCGCCGCTATACGTTTTTGCGCGAGCTAGCTGAAAAATATCAAGCACCAATTGTTACGGCGCATCACCTTGACGATGTTGTTGAGACGGCTGCTATTAATATGACGCGCGGTACTGGCTGGCGAGGGGTAGCGGCGATGAGTTCGGCGGTGCAGCGCCCACTTCTTAATCAAGAAAAAACCGAACTTGTGGCATATGCTAAAAAAAACCACATTACGTGGCGCGAAGATTCGACTAATGCAACCGATGCGTATTTGCGCAATAGGCTGCGTCGTAAAACCTCGACTATGGGGTCGGATCAAAAACGTGAGCTACTGGCGTTACGAGCGCAGCAACTATATCTTAAAGACGAGATTGAGGCAGAGGTGCATCGTTTGGCGGGTGCTGGTCCGGAGTATGAGCGCTACTTTTTTACGCACGTATCACCGTTAGTGGCGCTGGAATGCCTTAGGGTTGTCACGAAAGGACGCCTCACTCGCCCGCAACTAGTACGCGTGCTCCATGCTATTAAGGTTGCGAGGGCGGGATCGGTTTTTGAGGCAGGAAGTGGCGTAAAGGTGCATTTCAGCACTCGCCAATTTAGCCTGTAACTGGTAAAATTATATAGATATACCTAGGTTTCTTAGAATGCCCGAAAGGATGAAATAATTTATTTATGGCAGCAACAGCACCCTCACCAAAGAAAAAACCAAGCGCTATTTTGCGAATTACGCTTTTTTGGGCAATTATTGTCTTTGGCGTATTATTCGCCTACGCATTGACCGCGGGGAATGACACCTTAAAGCAGGTGCCGCTTTCAGATGTAATTACACGTGCTAATAACGGTGAAATTAGTAAAATTGTCGTAGAAGGTAACACACTTACTATTACGCCAAAGGGGAGCGACAAGCCAACTGAAACGTCGGTAAAAGACCCAAGTGGCTCGCTGCAAGACCAAGGCCTTAAGCCAGACACGTCGGCGGTTGTAGAAATCAAGGCACCATCAGCTACAGGTGATGTTATTTGGAACCTTGCGATTATTATCATCCCTGTAGTGCTGATTGCGGGCTTCTTTATGTTTATGATGCGCCAAGCTCAAGGGCAAAATAATCAGGCAATGGGCTTCGGTAAGTCAAAGGCTATTTTGTATGGTGACGACAAAAAGAAGGTGCTTTTTGCTGATATCGCAGGTAACGATGCCGCTAAGCAGGATCTTGAAGAAGTTGTTGATTTCTTAAAGCACCCTAAAAAGTATGAGGCGCTTGGCGCAAAAATCCCTAAGGGTGTGTTGCTGGTTGGTAACCCGGGTACAGGTAAAACAATGCTAGCGCGTGCGGTTGCAGGTGAAGCGAACGTACCATTCTTTAGTATTTCTGGTTCTGAATTTGTTGAAATGTTTGTTGGTGTTGGTGCATCACGTGTACGCGACCTATTTGCAAAAGCAAAAAAGAACGCGCCAGCAATTATCTTTATTGACGAAATCGATGCCGTAGGGCGCCGCCGCGGAAGTGGCATGGGTGGTGGTCACGACGAACGTGAGCAAACGCTCAACCAAATTTTGGTGGAAATGGACGGGTTCGAAACAGGTACGAACGTTATTGTGTTGGCCGCAACCAACCGTGCTGACGTCCTTGACCCAGCGTTGCTTCGCCCAGGTCGTTTTGACCGCCGTACTAATATTACGTTGCCAGAGCGCAAAGACCGCGAAGCGATTTTGCAGGTTCACTTTAAGAACAAGCCAGTCGAAGACGATGTAAATATTGACGCACTTGCCGCAAAAACGGCGGGCTCATCTGGTGCTGATTTAGCTAACATCGCTAACGAAGCAGCGATTATTGCGGCGCGCCGTAGTAGCAAAAAAATTTCTAACGCCGACATTACCGAGGCCTTTGAAAAAGTTGCCATTGGTCCAGAGCGCAAAACAAAGGTTATGAACGAAGATGAAAAGCTCATGACTGCGTATCATGAAGCTGGTCACGCACTCGTTGGGCATGTTGCGCCTGATAGCGACCCAGTCCACAAGGTAACGATTATTCCGCGCGGCGGTACTGGTGGTGTGACGTGGTTCTTGCCACCCGAAGACCGCAACTACACAAGTGTGATTGAGTTTAAGGACATTCTTGCTCGTGCACTAGGTGGTCGTATTGCCGAAAAAATCATTTATGGCGCCGACCGCGTAACGACTGGTGCTGGTTCTGACCTCCGTAAAGCGACCGAAATTGCCCGCGATATGGTGATCGAGCAAGGTATGGGATCGAAGTTACGTGACCAAGTATTCCACGAAGATAACGGTGGTATGGTATTTGATAAAATCACTCACGAGCGTCCATACAGTGACGACACTGCCCGTGAAATTGACACCGAAGTTGCCGAGCTCATTAAAGAAGCGAGCCAACGTGCCGAAGCGATTCTGATCGCTAACCGCGAAAGCCTCGATAAACTTGCTAAAGAACTTGTTAAGCAAGAAACGATCGAAGAAAAAGAAGTGAACGAAATCCTTAAAGATGCCAAACTACCAAAGGAGGCTGCTCTCTACTAACGTGAGGCACCTACAAAGGGCTGCATGATTAACTTTCGCGCTACAATCTCACGAGCGAATAAACGGTTGCCGCTTAAATTAGCGGCAGCCTTGCTTGCTGGGTCTTCGCTGATTGGTAGTATGCTGGGGTTGTTCCGCGACCGTCTGCTTAACAGCCTGTATTACGACACCTACCCAACGGGTATCGATGCCTACACGGTTGCATTTACGATCCCTGACTTCATGTTCTTTATTCTTGTTTCAGGGGCGCTCAGTGTGACGTTTATCCCCGTATTTAATCAGCGGCTTGCAACGGGTAATAAAAAGTCAGCCTGGGAGCTTTCGACTAGCCTTTTGAATTTACTCGCGCTGGTAACGCTCGCAACAAGCATCTTGATTATTATTTTTGCCGATGTGCTTGTGCGCTATATTGTGGGGCCTGGTCTTGACGAGTCGAGTCGGTCGCTTGCGGTTAGCATGATGCGTGTTATTGCTATTAACCCATTCCTTTTTGCAATTGCAACCGTATTTGCCAGTATGCAGCAAGCGGTCGGGCGATTTGCCTTTTTTGCTTTGGCGCCAGTGCTCTATAACATCGGTATTATTATTGGTGCGCTGTTCTTTACGAATGGCATTTCGCTCTTTGGTGTGCAGATTTTTGAAGGTGGCATTATGGGCGTCGCACTCGGTGTTGTGCTTGGCTCTATTTTGCAGCTACTAGTGAGTAGCCTAGGGCTGTATGGCATGGGCTTTGATTATAGGTTTAAGATTTTTTGGAAAAACAAAGGCCTACGGCAGGTGCTGCGCTTGCTGCCGCCACGTTCGCTCGACCAAGGCATTGATTACATTAACGGTATTGTTGAAACTAACCTTGCGTCGCGGTTCTCATCAGGGAGCGTTCGTGCCTACCAGCAAGCGACGACATTATCGTATGTGCCAATTAACTTGATTGGCGTTGCGATTAGTACGGCGGCGTTTCCAAAAATGACCGAACGCCTTGGGCAAGGCCGCCCTGACCTTTTTAAAAGCGAGCTACAAACAGTGTTGCGGGTGATTATCTGGCTGGCATTGCCTGTCACTGTTGTGGCGTATTTTTGTCGTGGCTATTTGGTGCACTTTATAAACCCTGGCGGTGACCCGCGCATGGCAAGTATTTTAGCGATTTTGGCGCTCACCATCCTGTTCCGTTCGATTTACTTTATTTCGGCGCGTAGTTTTTACGCCCAGCAGGACACAAAAACACCGCTCTATATTTCGCTTTTTACAATTAGTCTTAATATTACGCTGGCGATTTGGTTTTCGATGGGGCTGTCGATGGGGATATACGGGCTGGCGTGGGCGGCAGTGATTGTTTCGGTTGTAGAGGCGATTATTTTGTTCGTTATTATGTCGCGCCGCATCAAAGGCCTGTTTAACGGCGCATTTATTCATGCTATTTCTCGAATGGCGATTTCGGCGGCTGTTTCATCTGTTATAACGTACATTTTTGTAGCAATGATGCCACTTGGCGTGGACGACGTATTCTTCTCGGCATTCCTTAAGTTCGTGCTTATAGTTGGCGTGAGCCTCATAACCTATATAATAATGTCTCGGGTATTCCGTTTAGAAGAAGTTAACCCAATTATTAAGCGCACACGTGATATATTATTTAAACGACCAGAAATTAGCTCATGACCCAAGACCACATTCGTAACTTCTGTATTATTGCCCACATCGACCACGGAAAGTCGACGCTTGCTGACCGTATGCTTGAGCTCACCGACACCGTGCAAAAACGCGACATGAAATCGCAACTGCTTGACAGTATGGAGCTGGAGCGTGAAAAGGGCATTACGATTAAACTCACGCCTGCCCGTATGAAATATAAGGGGTACGAACTGAACCTGATTGACACACCAGGGCATGTTGACTTTAGCTACGAAGTATCGCGTAGTCTGCAGGCCTGCGAAGGGGCAATTTTGGTGATTGACGCTTCACAGGGGATTCAGGCACAAACACTCGCCAACGTGTACCTTGCGATGGCGGCCGACCTTACGATTATTCCTGTGCTTAATAAAATTGATTTGCCAGCGGCCGATGTGCCGCGCGTGAGTGCCGAGGTGATTAATTTGCTCGGCTGTACCGAAGACGACATCATTAAAATTAGCGCCAAAACAGGCGAGGGTGTGACCGATGTACTTGATGCGATCGTTGCACAAATTGCGCCGCCATCGGGCAACGGTACGGGTGCAACGCGATCACTTATTTTTGACAGCTACTATGATGATTACCGTGGCGTTGTATTGTATGTTCGTGTCTTTGACGGCGAAATTAAAAAGGGCGACACCATGTCGATGATGGCAACAGGCGCACAGGGGCTAGCGCTTGAGGTTGGGTCGCTGAGCCCCGGCATGTCACCAAGTGATAGCCTTAAAGCGGGCGAAGTTGGCTATATTGTGACGAACCTGCGAACAACCCGTGAAGCGCGCGTCGGTGATACGATTACGACAAAACGCGCCCTTGCAAGCGAAGCGCTGCCTGGGTACAAGCTTGTTAAGCCGTTTGTGTACGCTGGGTTCTTCCCCGTGAGCAACGACGATTACCAGGACTTAAAAGACGCGATCGAAAAGTTAAGTATGAGCGACTCGGCGCTGCAATTTGAACCAGAAAATTCGCCCGTGCTTGGGTTTGGCGTGCGGATTGGTTTTTTGGGGCTATTACACCTCGACATTATTCGTGAACGCCTTGAGCGTGAATACGACCTTGATTTGGTGGTAACAAATCCTTCAACTGATTATCAGGTATCTCTCAGTAATGGTGAAGAGCTTGATATTAAGAGTGCTAGTAATTTGCCTGATGTCAGTAAAATTACAGAAATTCGCGAGCCCTGGATTAAAGGTGAAATTGTGGTGCCGCAGCAATTCATTGGCCCCGTTATTCAGCTGATTGTTGCTAAGCGTGGTCGCCAATCAAACCTCAGTTACATTGATGAAAGGGCGCTGATTAGTTTTGAAGCGCCGCTTGCGAACCTGCTGACTGATTTTTATGACCAGCTCAAGTCAATTACGAGTGGCTACGGGTCGTTTAACTACGAACTCGACACCTACCGTGCCGAAGATTTGGTGCGCGTCGATTTTTACGTGTCGGGAGAAATGGTTGATGCGCTGAGTGTGATGGCGCACCGTTCTGAGTCGCAAAGCTTAGGCCGCGAAACGGTGAAAAAACTAAAGGAAGTAATCCCACGACAGAGCTTTCAGGTGAGTTTGCAGGCGGGAATTGGCGGTAAATTTATTGCCCGCGAAGACATTAGCGCCTACCGAAAAGACGTGACGGGCTACCTGTATGGTGGTGACGTGTCGCGTAAAAAGAAGCTGCTTGCTAAGCAGGCTAAAGGTAAAAAACGCATGAAACGCTTCGGTAAAGTTGATATTCCGTCGGAAGCCTTTATGGTCATGCTTAAGCGTGACTAGTGTAGGTTGCTCTAGAAAGTGCTATACTAAGGCATGGATTTAGAGCAGCTGATAGACGAATATAAACTGCCAAAAGAGGCGGCAAAAATTATTAAGCATACCAAAATCGCCCTTTTGGTAGGCATTTCGGGCGCTGGAAAAGACACAATTAAACACGCACTGCTGCGACAGGCCGCCTTTGGTGAGATTGTTTCGCACACTACCAGACAACCACGCTATAACGAGGGGATCCTTGAAAAAGATGGCGTTGATTATCATTTCATTAATGAAGAGAAAGCTCGCCATATGCTTGAAAATGGTGAGTTTGTTGAAGCAAAGTTTGTGCATGGAACAGTTTACGGTACGTCTGTAAAGGATATTCGTGAAGCGGCCCAGCGGGGCATTGCCATGACTGATATTGACGTGCAGGGCGTCGAAGAATATAAAAAAGTTTCAAGTAAGGTTGTGGCGATTTTTATCGTGCCGCCAGACTACGATACATGGGTCGAGCGTTTGAAGCGACGCTATGCAACTAACGAAGAATTTATGAAAGAATGGCCAAAGCGTCGAGCTACGGCCATTCGCGAACTCACGCGTGCGCTCGAGTTGCCGTATTATCACTGTGTGATTAACGACGACCTCGATCGTGCCGTACATGTGGTGTCAGAAATTGCTCACCGTGACGATGTATTCACGCGCAAAGACGATGAAGCGCGCATTGCAGCGCGAGATTTGCTTTTGCAAATTCAGTTAGAGGCGTAACGCGGTTGGAGTCTCGCTTACTAGCACTCATTGACACAGAGTGCTAGCCTTGCGTACAATAGAAGCATGATGACAGAACGCCAACGACTTATTTTAGCCGCTATTATTGAACAGCATGCCGAAATCGCGGCACCTGTAGGGAGTGTGATGCTGGCGAAGCTGTTTGGTGTGTCGAGTGCGACGATTCGCAGCGAAATGGCCAAGCTCGAAGAAATGGGGTTAATTGAGCAGCCGCACACTAGCGCGGGGCGCGTTCCAACTGATGCTGGCTATCGATTTTATGTTAATAGCTTGACCGAGTCGCAAAACGCCCAACCGCAGCTACCCGACCGTAGTGCGCGCGCCATTGAAGCTCGCGTGTCGACCCATGGTGATCGTGCCGATAGGGCAATTCGCAGCGCGGTTGATAGCCTTGTTGAGCTCACGCATAATCTTGGTATCGCAACGATTGGCGACGAGCTTTATTTGAGCGGTATTGGTAACTTATTTTCACAACCTGAATTTATGCACGGCGAACATGCACAACAAGTAGCGCGCCTGCTTGATAACCTTGAGCCGTGGCTGCGCGAGGCTAAGCCAAATGAGCCGCTTAACGTCTATATTGGGTCTGAAAACCCAATTGGTAAAGCCAGTGGTGCAACGCTGATTATTAGCAAATTCCGCTCACCCTATAGTGACAATAGCTATATTGGAGTGCTCGGCCCAACGCGGCAAAGTTACGCAAAAGTAATGCGCCTTGTCCGCCATACTGGTGCAATGTTAGAAGAAATTTTGTAGGAGGATTGTTATGCCGAAAAAGACTGAAAAACCAGAAGACGTGCAGAATGAGTTTGAGCAACAACTTGGCGAGCTCACGCTTGATTTGCAGCGTACTCGCGCCGATTTCGAAAATTACCGCAAACGCGTTGATGCTGAAAAAGCAGCTGCTCGCGAATCGGGTCAGTCAAGCGCCGTACTCAAGCTCCTGCCCGTGGTTGACAATATCGAGCGCTCAATTGCCTATATGCCTGACGATCTAAAAGATAACGCATGGGCGCAGGGTGTTGCCAGCCTCGTGAAAAACCTCGAAAAATCACTTGAAAGCCTGAACGTGACGCGTATCGATGCAAAGCCAGGTACCGAGTTTAACCCCGATATTCATGACGCGATTCAGTTCGACGAAGACGCAGAAGGCGAAAAAGAAGTCATAGCCGAAGAGCTCCAGGCGGGTTATATGCTCAACGGCTCACCGATTCGTCACGCGATGGTAAAAGTCACTCGGGCGTAGCGTTAAAAAACGACAGCGAAATAGTAAATTAGCACTCTTGACACGTGAGTGCTAATTATTTACACTAAGAGTACTTGGCAATCTCACCCAGAGAGTGCTAAAATGAATACAGAATACGAAACATATCTAAACGAATAGGAGAGGATATATATGGGTAAAATTATTGGAATCGACCTTGGTACAACCAACAGTGCTGTTGCCTACATGGTTGCGGGTAAGCCTGAAGTGATTGCTAATGCCGAAGGCAACCGTACGACACCGAGTGTTGTTGCGATTAACAAATCTGGCGAACGCCTCGTTGGGCAAGTTGCACAACGACAGCGCGTAACAAACGCAAAAAACACCATCTATGGCGTAAAGCGTTTGATTGGCCGTAAGTTTGGTGACAAAGAAGTCCAAAAAGATCACGACATCATGCCATACGAAATTGTTTCTAAGGGTGACGGCGTAGCGGTAAAAATGGGCGACAAAGACTACACTCCAGAAGAAGTATCAGCAATGATTCTTTCGAAGCTTAAAGCTGACGCCGAAGCCTTTCTTGGCGAAAAAGTCACCGAAGCGGTTATTACCGTTCCTGCGTACTTCGATGACTCGCAACGACAGGCAACTAAGGATGCTGGTAAAATTGCTGGTCTTGAGGTAAAGCGTATTATTAACGAGCCAACTGCGGCGGCGCTTGCCTACGGCCTTGAGAACAAGAAGGAAGAAAAGATTGCCGTCTTCGACCTTGGTGGTGGTACGTTTGACGTCTCTATTTTGGAGCTTGGTGACGGTGTATTTGAAGTAAAGAGCACAAATGGTGACACTCACCTTGGTGGCGAAGACTTCGATAACCGTATTGTTAACCACTTCCTCGATGAATTTAAGAAAGAAAGCGGTATCGACCTTAAGGGTGACAACGCAGCTATGCAGCGCCTGAAGGATGAAGCTGAAAAAGCTAAAAAAGAGCTTTCATCAACCAGCGAATACGAAGTAAACCTACCATTTATTACTGCCGATGCCGAAGGTCCAAAGCATTTTGAAACCAAGCTTACCCGTGCAAAGCTTGAAGAGCTTGTTAAAGACCTGATTGACCGTTTAGCCGAGCCAGTTGAAAAAGCACTTAAAGACGCTGACCTTAAGGCTGGCGACATTAACGAAATCGTGCTCGTTGGTGGTATGACTCGCATGCCAGCAGTGGTCGAAAAAGTAAAGGCGATCTTTGGCAAAGACCCACTAAAGGGCGTTAACCCTGACGAAGTAGTGGCAATTGGTGCTGCTGTTCAAGGTGGCGTGCTTGCGGGTGATGTTAAAGACGTGCTGCTCCTTGACGTAACTCCACTAAGCCTTGGTATCGAAACGATGGGTGGTGTATCGACTAAGTTGATTGAGCGTAACACGACTATTCCTACTTCAAAGAGTGAAACATTTAGTACAGCAGCCGACAACCAGCCACAAGTTGAGATTCACGTCTTGCAAGGTGAGCGCGAAATGGCAACCGATAACAAAAGTTTGGGTCGCTTTATCCTCGATGGTATTGCGCCTGCACCGCGTGGTGTGCCACAAATCGAAGTCACCTTTAACCTTGACGCTAACGGTATTTTGAACGTCACCGCTAAGGACAAGGGCACTGGTAAAGAACAATCAATTACGATCCAGAACAGTGGTAACCTTTCGAAGGAAGATATCGAAAAGGCAGCTAAAGAAGCCGAAGAGCACGCCGAAGAAGACAAGAAAAAGCGTGAAGCCGTTGATACTCGCAACCAACTTGAAAACGCGATTTATCAAGCAGAAAAAATGCCTGACGAAGAGCAATTTAAGGACAAAATTTCTGATGACGACAAGAAGAAGATCGCTGATGCAGTCGAAGAGGCGAAAAAGCACAAAGATGCAACTGATAAGGATGAACTCGAAGCCGCACTAAAGGCGCTCAATGATGCAATTATGCCAATTGGCGCAAAATTGTACGAAGAAGCCGCAAAGGCCGAAGCTCCAGCCGAAGGCAGTGACGCACAGAGCGCCGACGACAAAGATGGCAAGAGCGACAAGTCTGACGAAGCCGTCGAAGGCGAAGTTGTTGACGACAAAAAATAGCCAACGCCTCATCTCGTAGGGCATTGTGACATGAAAAGCCCCGCAGCTGGCTGCTGCGGGGTTTTGAGTGGGCTTTACGCGTCGGCCACCTCGATGATGACCACGTTGATGCGCGGCGTGTAGCTTCCGACGAAGGGCTGGTTACTGTTGACCAGCATACCGCCGATGGCGAAGGATCCGTCGCGCTGACGGAACGCACCGGTGAGGTACAGGTAGACGGCGTCGGCGCCTCCACACTCCTTGCGGAAGGGGAGGGCGATGAGTCGACCGCTGTTCTCACGCAGGGTGCGTGCGTTGTGGCGTGCCGCCTGACGAAGCCTCGGGGTGGTCATGAAGCCGCGTCCCGACAGAACCAGTCGCGTCGTGCTCCTTGGTGGTGCACTCTCGCTCGAGAGCATTGCGCCGCTCGGGGCGGTGATGTCCATTGAGCTACCCTTCTTGTCGCCGATTGGTCGGCAGCCGATAAGAGCTCGGCCCGCTCGTTGCCCATGTAAAAATACCAGGGCCTCCCTCGTTTGAGTTGATAGTTATTATACAAATAAATAGAGAAAAGTCAATTTAAGGCTTGACTCAGTATTATCTATTTAGTACCGTAAGGCTATGGACAGGTTTAGTACATACCAAATGCCAACGACAAAGCGCACTCTCGCGGGTGTCATTTCGTATGTCGTCGTGCTTCAAGGTATGGCTTATCTGTAAAAATTTCTAACCCACTATTTTGATACAAGATAAGCCTCCAACTCGGGAGGTTTTTTCATACAAATCACTCTGTCAGTTGGTGGCCTATCTGGTCTCGAAAACGAGGCTGATAATACTGGCATTGCCAGAGAAAGAGGCTATATGGCATTTGGTCCAATTATACGCTTTACAGCGGGCGACCTGGCGCTTGAACTTGCGCCAATCCCCAAGGCGGCAGTTCATGAATTTGTAAACCATGAACATGGTGGCGGGTTGCAGCGACAGAGTATTTCACGCTACCTTGGTTTAATGACTGCCCCAACCGAAGAAGATGAGAATGAATGGCACGATAAGGTTCGCGCCGACGTACATTCAGTTATTTGGGGTATTTGGGTTATTGAAGGCGAAGGCGAGGCCAAGACGCGCACACTCATTGGTAACTCAAGCCTGAGCGGGATTGACAAGGGTAATAGCACTCGCCTCATTCGACAGGCAACAAGTGGCTCGGTGATTTTTCGCCCAGAGTACTGGAACCGAGGGATTGCTAGTGCAGCTCATAAGGTACGAACATGGTATGCGTTTCAGCACCTTGGCCTACACAGGATTCGGTCGGCGGTTATTCAGGCAAACGGTGGGAGTAGACGTGCTTTAGAGCGTTCGGGATACACGTACGTATACACGGAGCGTAACGAACAGTATGGCGATGGCCAGTTTCATCACTTAGATAACTTTGAGTGTCTCAACCCAGATACACTTTTTTGGAATCAATGGTGGCACGGCGATCGACCAGCGCGGGCATCAAATGAAGCTCGCCGCTTGACGCGCGAGGCACTGGCGTGGGCAGAGGAAAACGCTACACTTGCGTAGCGGTTGTTGGTGCGGGTAGTTCTAGAAATAGCGCTACCCACACCATACCTGGGTCGGCTCGGTAAAATGGTGCGTTGTACCATGAGCCGTCAGGATTGGTAAGTTCAGGGTAGGTTTTGTGACGTTCAATCAGTGCGCTAAATTGGCGATATTGTTTATCGTACTCACCTCGACCGTAGCGGTGCAAAAGGTGTAGGTAATAGGTTGCATGCCATGTCCAGAGTGATGTTTCGGTGTAGTTGGGCATTGAAATTGGCCCCATGCCAAAGCGGTAACGCAGTTTTTTAGATGGTTTTTCGCCGTATTTCATGGGGTAAGGGAGGTTGAGCGACGTTTCGTCGATATACGAAAGCGTTTTATTTACCATGTCGTCATCGTCAACGACGCGTAGGAAAAATGGAATTAGCGAACTGTCGGAACTAAAGTTTGTGCTTGTTCGGTCGGCACGGAAAAATGACCCCGTCCAGTAGTGCTTAATGAGCAAATCGCTATATATACTTGGCGCAAAGGGGAAGTTATGGAGGCGAAGTATATCGGTGCACTGCGCAAGGCGACCAACGAGCGCGACCGCATAGGCGCTGCGGTCGTAGTAAACGGCGTCGCGCATTTCGGCGTAACGAATGCCCTGTTTAATATCACCGGTTTCGGTAAGAAATTTAGCGACGTATCGCTCAAGCTCTGCTTCAAGAAACTGTTTTTCATCACCATTGAGCGAATAGTGGCTCACGACAAGTGAATGGAGTAGCCATGGCAGCGCGTCGATACTGGGCAGCCCAGGTGCGTTAAAAACATTGCCACTTTTATCGATACATAACTTTACGCGCCCGCCGCGTTGATAGTGGCGGAGTGCCCATCGCAATGTGTGGTGCACGCGCGTGGTTTGATTAAGATGAACCAGCGATTCTGCAACAGTGCCAAAGTCGCGCATCCAGAAAAAATTATAATGACCAAGGCTCGTGCGGTAAAAGTCGCCGTACCATAATCGATCCACGATTTGTTGGCAAATTTCTTGCGCGTTACCTTCAAAGCGCTCAATACTGGCAAAATAACGGTTAACAATTTGTCGGTACTCGGCACGAAGGATTCCAAAGGTGGCGCCAAGCGCGCGAATAAGCGGTTTCATTGAGGTAAGTATAGCACAACCGCTAAGGGCTGCCAGCTAACGCGTGTGCTTTTGTGACGACATGCTTGTAAGGTGCCATTGACGGCAGGTTGCGCATTGGTAAACCCCAAGGGTGACGGTCATATTTTCGAGCATACCAACGTCGGCTGCCTCTAGGGCCTCAGCTTCGGTGGCAAAAAATCGCTTACCACTACAGGTGGGGTCAAAGCGGTATAATTTCGACTCGGCAACTTTTTTACTTCTTCGCGGCATTCTTTTAGTATAGCGCTCTGGTGCCACGGCGCAAAAAGAGGAGTATAATAGAAAGTACATAACCAACTTTAAGGAGGATTAAAGTATGAGTTTATGGGGAATTATTACATGGGTAGTTGTTGGTGGCCTCGCCGGATGGGTTGCCTCAATTATTACAAAAACGGACGCCGAACAAGGGCTGCTGGGTAACATCGTCGCGGGTGTTATTGGTGGGGTTGTCGGCGGTTTTATTTTAGGACTCCTAGGGGGCGAAGGCTTCACAGGCTTTAACATCTGGAGCTTCCTGGTCGCACTTCTTGGTGCTGTGGTTGTGCTTCTAATCTGGAAGGCAATGACTGGTCGCAAAACATCAGCATAATAGCTTTTAGAATTATAAAAAGCTAAGAAAATGGTCGCCGGCGCGGCTATTTTTTTTGTTTAGCACTCTAGACATTTGAGTGCTAAAATCGTATACTAAAATAGATATGAGTAAGCGAGATTACTACGAAGTACTTGGGGTGTCGAAAAGTGCCTCAGCTGATGAAATTAAAAAAGCGTTTCGTCGCTTGGCGGTGCAACATCACCCAGACAAAGAGGGCGGTAACGAAGAGAAGTTTAAAGAAATTAACGAAGCGTACGACGTCTTAAAAGACGCACAAAAACGTCAGCGTTATGACCAGTTTGGGCATGCGGGTGTTGGCGGTGCGGCTGGCGGCGGTGGCTATGGTGGCGGTAATCCGTTTGAAGGCTTTGGCGGTTTTGGTGGGCAAAGCGCCAACTTTGATTTTGGTGGCGGCTTTGGGGATATTTTCGACCAATTCTTTGGCGGCGGTGGTAGTTCGCGTCGGCAGGGTCCTAAAAAAGGCCGCGATGTTGAAGTGCAGCTGCAACTTACCTTTGAAGAAGCAATTTTTGGGCTTGAACATGACATGTCGCTTGATATGGAAGACACGTGTGAACACTGTAAAGGCACGACGGTTGAGCCTGGTTACGAACTAAAAACCTGTCCAACTTGTCATGGAGCTGGTCAGCAAACGCGCGTTATGAACACAATGTTTGGCGCCATTCAGCAAACTGTTCCTTGTGACACCTGTCATGGAGCTGGTAAGGTGCCTGAAAAAGTTTGTAGCGTGTGTCGCGGTAGCGGTACACAGCGCAAAAAGCAGGCAATTAAAGTTAAAATTCCTGCAGGTATTGATGATGGTGCGACGATTCGTTTGAGCGGTCGTGGCGAGGCAATTGGTGGCGGCGAAAAGGGCGATTTGTACATTCACATTCGCGTCAAAGCTCACAAGCACTTTACCCGTGAAGGCGATATTATTCTTTCTGAGGAGCACGTTTCAATGGTTGACGCTGCCCTTGGTACCGAAATCGATGTCGAGACCGTTGACGGCCCAATCCGTATGAAGGTCCCAGCTGGTACCCAAAGTGGCACTGATTTTAAGCTATCTGGCCACGGCGTGCCGCACCTTCGTAACGAAGACAGGCGGGGTGCACATATTGTCAGCGTGGTGGTAGATACGCCAACCAAGCTTAGTCGTAAGCAAAAACAAATCCTCGAAAGCTTTCACAAGAAGTAGCGTAGGGCTATACTTTATACATGACAAAAAAGTCGTTAGTTGTTGTTACGGGTTCGCTTGATGCACCAGGGGCGGTATTGCTCCATGATGCCGCGCAGGCGAGCGGTCTTAATGCGTCGCTGGTACTGATTGATTCGCCTCAAGTAATTGACGAAATTAACGGCGCGGATTATGTGTTGTACCGCGTTTCACCTCGGACGCACTCACTTTTCACTGCGCTCGATGAGCACCTTAATGACGGTGCACGCAGGTCGCTTCGGGCGGTGCTTAATGCGTTTGATAAAGAGGTAACGAACGAATTTTTGGTAGCGCACGCGATACCAACGCCGCATACGTATAGTATTGGTAGGGAAGATGCGATTGACGAATATCCCAAAGTTGTAAAAATTCTTAACGGCAACCAGGGCATTGGTGTTCGTTTAATTAATAATGAAGAAGAATTGCGTGCGTATCGTGACGAGTTTCAAGACGAGGCTCAGTTCATTGTTCAAGAATATATTGAAGAATCAAAGGGCAGTGACGCTCGGCTTTTTGTGATTGGCGATAAGGTATGTGGAGCGATGCGCCGTGTGTCTCAATCTGATGATTTTCGGGCAAATCTTCACCTTGGCGGTCGTATGGAGCCGTATGAACCAAGCGAACTCGAGTGTGATTACGCCGTTCGAGCCGTAAAAGCGCTTGGGCTGCAGTATGCGGGCGTTGATATTATTCAGAGTCACCGTGGACCGTTGGTACTAGAAGTCAATTCATCGCCTGGATTTGGCGTCCAGGCGGTCACGAGCATCGACCTACCATTAGCGGTCATCGCAGAATTAATAGGCGCGTCATAATGAATATTCGATACGCCACAAAAGACGACCTTGAGCAAATGTATCAAGTGTCGCTGTCAGCACACGGGAGTGGGTACGACCAGATGATTCCTGCCGATCATAAGGTAGACTTTGCGAGCCGTTTTAGTGAGAATGAAAAAAATCGACAGGATTTTTATAAGCGCGCGCTAGGCCGAATCGAAAGCCCTGACTGGCACGTATGGGTAGCGGAAGTTGATGGCATTGTGGCGGGTCATACCTATGCCGAAGTAATCAGTGATAAATGTATGTATAAGCGCGGTATTTTTATTAGCCCTGCCTTTCAGGGGAAGGGTATTGGCAAGGCACTGTTTGAAGTTTCACTTAAAATCGCGACAAAGGGTGTTATTCGCCTTACGGTGATAAAAAGTAACGATAGGGCGCGCAATATGTACAAATCGTACGGGTTTATTGATACGGATATCCCCGTTGAGCCGTTTTTTGGCGCACCGCAGGTGGTTATGCAGCTAACGTTAGGACGACATCATCATAAGTAACTTTATGATATTATTTCCATAGATAATATGACCGAGAAAATAAACACAATTGAATCATCTATGGGCTACGAACGCAGCTTATTTGAGGATTTTATGTTAAATGATCCAAAACCAATTGTGAAATTCGTACCAGATAATGCGGCGGAGCAAAAAGCACTCTTTTTGAGTGGTGAGGCGTATAATCCGAGGCATGTATATTCAGCGGCTGATTCAGTAGATTTTGAAGATGAAATTGAGTCGCTAGAGCGCAAATCGAGATCGATGATAATCGCGCAGGGTGACTTGAAACCCGTGCAAGAAGCAGCTTACCGCGCCATGGCGGAACGCTATATAGCTATAACTCGTATGATGCAAGCTGCTCGAGATTTTAGGCATGCAGCATCTGACGATGAGAAAAATGCCGCGAAACATGAGTTTATGAAACATAATATCGAGGTGTATGGCGAACCTGATGAGGCCACATATAGGTCTATTATGTGCAGTAAACTTCAAAAAATACAAAGCATGTCACTCGATGAAAAGGGCGAACAGATTCGTAGCGAACTATTTGAGCTTATTGACGTAGATAGTTTTATGGTTGAACAAGATGGTGCTTTCGAGCCATCTCCGGAGACGGTTGAATGGATGCAGGATATGGTGATTCATTTATATGGCCCGTGGTTTAGACACATACCCGAGGATACCAAAAGGTTTGATTCCGAGGGAATGCAACGGACGTTTCAAAGTATTTTGGACAATGAGTTTGGCGGCGCCGCCGATGAGTGGAGCGTAGTAATTCGCGATGCGCAATCGGTGAACGTGCGAACCTCTGAAAAAGAGATTGTTATTCCACCTGAAAGAAATGTAACGCTGGCGCAACTCAAACGACTCATTTGTCATGAAATTGGCGTACATGCACTACGGGCTATCGTAGGTGAACAAACTGATACGCCACAGCTGCGCATTGGGACAGCCTCTTATTACGATTCGGACGAAGGGCTGGGTGTGGTTGTTGAGGATGCACACGATGGGGTGTACCGCGCACACGGCGAGAATTATTATTTAGTTGCGGGACTATCGTACTTTGAGCATAAAGATTTTAGGGATACGTTCGAGATTTGGTCCCGTATGTACACGCTTCTGGGTGCAGAGGAGCAACGTATTGATAATGCGTATATTGAGAAGAAGCGTCGCTTCGCGTATGGCAATGTCATGCGTTTAATGCGTGGCACTGATGAATTGCCATGGTTTAAGGATCTCGGGTACTATAACGGTGCGAATAAAGTGTGGCAGTTCCTTGAGAAAAATCGAGGAGATGAGGTTATGTTCATGATGCTTATCACGGGTGGTAAGATCGACCTCGATAATCCGAATGATACATCGCTAATGCTAGAATCGAGAACTCCATAATGAATACATCAATCAAACTTGTTATTGAGGAGCTTAATAAAAAAGGTATTGGCACGCAAATCGTGACTTTGCCAGATGGCGGAACGCTTGCGTATTTCGAATACAACGGTCAGCAGCATGCACTTAGTGGTACCACGCCCGATCTGAGTGCGCATACGGGGCGCATTATTGTTAATGACAAGTACATTGCGGGGCTTCTTGCCGAGCGGTTAAATATCCCAACGCCTGCGACGGTAGTGCTTGAATCGAACGCAACCGCTGCCTCTGCCGCGGTTGCCGCTACTGCTGCTACTCCTGCTGTAGTCGCCGATAAGTTTCTTAAAGAGTACGGCACAATTGTTGTAAAGCCGCTTGATTCTGCGCATGGCAATGGCATAACAACCGGGGTGTGTACACCAAAGCATTTAAAAAAGGCGGTGCGTATTGCCCAAAAGTTCTCACCAATGGTGTTGCTACAGCAGCAAGTATCAGGTACTGATTTGCGCGTACTGGTGATTGGTGACCAGGTGACTGCCGTTTCGGAAAGGGTGCCTGCAGGGGTGGTGGGTGACGGTGTTCATTCGGTCGAAAAGCTGATTGAAATCGAAAACCAAAATCCAAAGCGTGGTGAAAATTACGAAAAGCCGCTGAATAAGATTAAGCCAGAAGTCGCTATGCAGTACTTGGGGCGAAAGGGGTTAAGGCGTGTACCCGCAAAAGGCGAAACGGTACAAGTTGTAGGAACTGCAAATATTGGCTCGGGAGGGTACGCGATTAATAAAACGGGGATGATTCCCGAAGAGATTGCACGGCAAGCGGTGTTATTTGCGAAATCATCGAACATGTTCGTTTGTGGTGTAGATTTTTTGTTTGATGAAGCGGCTCAAAAGTGGTATTTTTTGGAGGCAAATGGGTCGCCAAGTTTCGGGCTTCATTTGTGGCCAAGTGAGGGCGAGTCAATTGATGTGACCTCTATTTTTGTTGACACACTCCTTAAGGCGTATGAAGCCCGGTAGCGCGTTCAGGCTTAGGGGTACAAGGCCTTAACGGGGCGCCTAGGTATTGCTTTTATGCTTATATTATGGTATAATGAGGAATGACACTAGATAAATAAAGAAAGGTGGAGCAAAATGAGTAGTCATGAAGTGATTGTTGGGTGCCTAGAACCTATTTCGTTTCCTGAACTTGGCATAGCCGAACTACTGGCAAAAGTCGATACTGGCGCCTATTCGGGCGCGCTCCACTGCCAAGATATCAAGGTAGTAAAAAGAGGCAAAGACAAGCGTCGAGTTCTAAAATTTACGCCACTTGGCATGAAATCGTTAGCACAAGAAACAGACACCTTTGAAGAAACGTATGTACGAAGCGCAAGCGGGCATCGAAAAAAACGATTTATCATTACAACCACGGTTACGTTGCAGGGCAAAAAATATACAACAAAAATTGGCCTGTCTGAACGTGATACCATGAAGCGAGAAGTACTACTCGGCCGAAGGTTTTTAAGAGAAAACAACATAGTAGTCGACGTACGTATTAACAGCGAACTTGATGACGAAGGAGAAAGAACACGATGAAAATAGCTATTCTATCAAACGGTCCAGGCAATTATTCAACCAAGCGTCTCAAGGAAGAGGCACTTAAACGTGGTCACGAAGTAAAGATTATCAAATACCGCGACTGCTACGCGTCGATTGAAAAAAATAATCCAACCGTAAGTTACAAGGGTGAAGACCTTGGTAAATTTGATGCAATTATTCCTCGTATTGCCTCAAACATGACACGCTATGGTACGGCGATTGTGCGTCAGTTAGAGATGCAAGGTGTATACACCGTTTCTGGGTCACTTGCTATTAACCGTTCGCGCGATAAGCTTCGTAGTATGCAGCTGCTCGCTAAGGCGGGTGTCGGTATTCCTAAAACAGTCGTTTCACGCAACTCGACCGATATTGATAACCTCATCGACAAGCTGGGCGGAACGCCAGTGATTATTAAGTTGGCGCGCGGTACGCACGGAAACGGCGTCGTACTTGCCGAAACGAAAAAGGCGGCAAAGTCGGTGCTACAGGCGCTCTACTTGACTAACGAAGACGGTACGAACATTTTACTGCAAGAGTTTGTAGAGGAATCTGCAGGTACTGACATTCGCGCCTTTGTTGTTGGTGGGCGAGTAGTTGCGAGTATGAAGCGTCAAAGCCTTGATGATGATTTTCGCTCTAACCTTCACAAGGGTGGCGAGGGGACGAAAATTAAACTTACCGAGGAAGAGCGTAAAATGGCCATTAAGGCTGCCCGCACAATGGGGTTGAATATTGCCGGTGTCGACATGATGCGCTCGGAGCGCGGCCCATTGATTCTTGAGGTAAACGCGAGCCCTGGCTTTGGTATCGAAAAGGTAACGGGGCGCGATGTGGCATCGCCAATCATTGAATATATTGAAATGAATGCTAAGCGCCGCAATAAAAAAGATAAAGTTGGCGCGTAGTCCACTGAAATAACACCGCTAATGCTATACTGGGCTTATGAACAAGCCCAGTATTGTTTTGTGGCGCCCGCGAACAACTGTTATTTTAACGTGTAGTTTAGTGGCGCTGTTAATTTATTCGGCTGTGGCGTATATGGTGACGACGTTTCAGCCAACTGTTGAGGTGCGGCTTGGGAGTGGCGTGTATCATCTTCGTGTTGCCGATGACCAGGCAGAATTAACCCAGGGTCTTTCGGGGGTAGAATCGCTCAAAGCGGACGGCGGCTTGCTGATGAAGTTTGCCAGTGATGATACATGGCGTATTTGGATGAAAGATATGCAAGTTCCACTTGATATTGTATGGCTAAATAGTAGTAAGCAGGTTGTGTATATTGTCAAAAATGCTCAGCCTGAACTATCGACAGATACTATTTTTGTACCAAAAGAACCAGCTCGTTATGTTGTTGAGCTGCCCGCGGGGAGCGTAAAAAACGCTGGTATACGAACAGGGTCGGTGGCGTCATTTGACGAAACGGACGACGGGAGTCTGTGGTAATGGCGCCAATTATTGTTTTTAGTGGCTTGGCGCTGGTATTATTTGCTGGCGCTTTTCTTTCGAGGCGTCGCTTTGGGCTGCTTGGGCTTGCTTTAGCGGCGGGCGCAACGCTCAGTACAATATGGAGTTACGATGCGGGTTTGGTTGTGTCGAGTACAGGGCTTTTCCCCGAGGGGGTTATCACACAAGCTACTACACAGGCGTTGGTTGTGCTATTGCCTGCGATCCTTTTGTTGTTCCACGGGTATGCGTATAAAAATATCGTTGGCCGTACCGTTGGGTCGTTACTTTTTACGATTTTAGCGCTGGCTTTTTTGGTCGACCCAATTGGCTACGCGTTGCCACTCGATGGACTTGGCGCTCAGGTCTACGGAACACTCCAGCAGTACAAAGACGCCATAATTAGTGTCGGCGTCGTACTGGCGGTGGTCGACCTCTTTTTTACCAAGCCTGCGCATTTGGCCGAAAAATCAAAAGGCAAGCACTGATTGACAATGCACCCCTGTTGATGTATAGTGCATAAGGTCATGTGTGTATTAGTAGTACTGCACATTTACGACGCGGGACCATAGCTCAGCTGGTTAGAGCACCTGCCTTTTAAGCAGGGTGTCGTGGGTTCAAGCCCCACTGGTCCCTCCATAGAAAGCCCGCCTACACTATGTAGGCGGTTTTTCTATGTAAAAATTATGCAAACGTGCTAGCGCTGCGACGCTATAATTCTATGTCGCCATATTTAAGAATTATTTTTAATAATTAGTTCATATTGTTTTTCTACACTGGAGCTATGTGGTGGTGGAAGCAAAAAATACATGTTTCGTGGACGCTTGCGCTCGTGTGTGTTTGCTTTGTTGTTGGTGTTTCCCTTGCCGCTATTATTCAAGATGTACCGTTTTTATTAGCAGCGCTTGCTGTCATTGTGGCCGTAATCTGCCTTGTGGTCGGTAGGGTGTACGTACTTGCGCCAGCGGCCGCCGCGTCAATTCTAGTGGGGTTAGGGTATGGCGGCGCACATATCGGTCAGCGCAGTGTCTATCAGCAGCTTGTTGGTCGCGAGGTAATTGTGCGCGGTAAAATCCGCGAAGATCCAACAAAAAGCACGAGTGGAGCTACGTCGGTACAAATCGAAAACGTCGTGATTAACGATGCACCAATGCCAGGTGCGGTATTTTTAAGCATACGGAGTGTTCGTGATATAAAGCGTAGCGATGAGGTCGAGGGGGCTGGTATGGTGCGCGAAGGGTTTGCGAATTTTCCTATTAGTATGAGCCTTCCTTCGCTACAAAAGGTGATACGCTCACCAACAGCCGATACGGGTCGTCGTGTGCGTGATTGGTTTGCGGGTAAGGTGCGCGAAAAAATACCTGAGCCACAGGCAAGTCTTGGTATTGGGTTTTTGACGGGGCAAAAAAGTTCACTGCCGACCGAGCTAAGCGATGCATTAAAAATTGCTGGCCTCACGCACATTGTTGTCGCGAGCGGGTATAACCTAACGGTGCTGGTGCATTTAGCCAGAAAGCTACTAGTGCGGGTATCGAAGTTTCTTGCGGCGATGTCGTCGGCGCTTATGGTGCTATCGTTTATGGCAGTAACGGGCTTGAGTCCGAGTATGTCGCGGGCGGGATTGGTGTCGAGCTTAAGTTTAGCGGCTTGGTATTATGGGCATACGTTTCACCCATTTGTTCTTCTGCCTCTGGCGGCCGCTGTTACTGTGGCGTACCAGCCAAGCTACGTCTGGGGCGACCTTGGGTGGCAGCTAAGTTTTGCTGCATTTGCTGGGGTGATGATCGTATCGCCTTTATTGCAGGCGTACTTTTTTGGCCAAAAAGAACCAGGGGTGTTTCGTCAGTTGCTTGGCGAAACTATTGCCGCGCACGTGGTGACGATTCCAGTTATCGCTTTGAGTTTTGGTGTTATTTCGAACGTTGCGCTTATTGCCAACCTGCTTGTAGTACCGCTCGTGCCACTCGCTATGCTACTGACGTTCATTTGCGGCGTTGGTGCGGCGCTGAGCGTGCCTTGCTTGCAGATTATTACCGTTCCAACGACGTGGCTCTTAAGCTACATGGTTGGCGTAGCGCAAATGGTCGCCGAAATACCGTGGGCACAAAGCGAGCTAGTGTTTCCGCTGTTTGTGTGGGGTATCTACTTGGTTGTTGTGGTGTTTGCATGCTTTTGGATGTGGCGGCAAACAAAGTACAGTTTTATGGGGACGACAAAGGAGCCTGGTGGCTAGCCTGTAACTAGCGTGGGCGATTACGCGCAACTTCTCGGGCAAGGTCGGCGAACATGTCGTCTACAAGGTCATCGCTAAACGTACCAAACTTCTTTCTAGTAGCTGTTTTTATAAGAAAGTCGGCAAGTGCGGGGTTTTTAGGTAGTAATGAGCCGTGCAAGTACGTCCCAATAACATTTTTGTAAACCGCACCTTCGTGTCCGTCTTTTGCATTGTTGCCCGCGCCCTGAATGACGGTTGCAAGCGGGGTAGCGTTAGCACCAAGAAAGGTTTGCCCGCTGTGGTTTTCGTAGCCAATAATCGTACCAAAACGAGGGTGTTCGGTGACGATATTGCCAATGAGTCGCTCGTTAGTACCGTAGGTTTTTACATCTAAAATACCAATTCCATCAAGACGTGTGTTGTCGATGGTTTGGAAGAAGTGCCCGAATAACTGATATAAACCACACACCATCAGCATAGGTACGCCCGCATCGGCCCACTTTTTAAGGGTTGGTCCAATTGATATAAGGTCGGCTTGAATTGCAGCCTGGCCACTATCTTGACCGCCACCGCCAATAACGATGTCGGCTGATTTTGGCAAGGTATCGCCAGGGTCGTATGTAATCACCTTTGGGGTGTAGCCGTACCATTCAAGGCGCCTCGTGAGCGCGAGTAGGTTGCCATGGTCGCCGTAAATATTCATATCGCGTGGGTAGAGTTGCAAAATAGAAATTACGCCACGGCTGGGGGTAGTGTGTTGGCGTGCCTCGTGACTTTTGGTGGTGTTAGTATGTTGACGCTTTGTCATGAAACAACCTCCACGCGTGTTAGTTTGGCAAGGTCCTTACGCAGGGTGAGCATGGCGGTGTAAGTGCAGTAAATGCGCTTTGGTGTATCGGCATGGCGGGCAATGAATTCCTCAAGGGCAAGGTGAAGGTCTGGAGTGACTTTTTCGACGCCTACTTCGTCGTACTGAAGGCGCAGGGCCATATCGTAGGCGCGAATACCACTTACACAAACCGGATGGTCGGTAAGTTGAGTGAAATCAACATCCCATAGCCACGACATATCGCGGCCGTCGGCGTAGTTGTCGTTAATGGCAATCATGGTTGCATAGCCATCGGGGCTAAACGAGTCAAGGCTAAGGCGAAAACCAGCGGGGTTTTTCACGAGCACGAGTTCGAGCGGGTGACCGTTGACTGTTATAGTTTCGCCACGACCAAATGCAGGGGTAACGGTCGAAAGCGTCCCAAGTAAGCTATTAATAGAGGCGTCAGGAACGATTGTGCGCGCCAATGCAAGCGCTGCCGCGCTGTTATATATGTTATAGATACCTTTTAGTTTGAGCGGCGTGACGAAATCTTTGCCGCTAACAGTAAAGGCTGCGCCCTTGGCGTTGAAATCTTTCAAAAGAACATCGGCTTTGGGGGTGTTTTTTCCGCTTTTTGAGGCGTGCGCGCTACTTGCTGCGCTTTTTGAAGCTTGCGAAGTGGTTTTTGCCGACTTATGTAGGTCGTCATCGCTTGGAAAGTGCTGCTTAAGGGCGGGCGCAAGACCAAAATAGCGAATAGTTGTTGAGCGGGGCAGGACAGTGCTAATACGCTGAATACGGGCATCTTCGCGATTCATAACGACAGTGTCGGTTGTTGCGAGGGCAATTTTTTCAAGCATCTTTGCTGTTGTGTCGATTTCGCCAAAGCGGTCAAGTTGGTCGCGCATAACGTTTAGAAGGAGTGAATAGCGCGGGGGAACTATTTCAACAAATTTAACAGCGTGGGCTTCATCGAGCTCTAAAACGGCAATATCGGCAGTAAGGCGACCTTTGGTGTCTACCTCGCCAAGTAACGCCGCGGCAACACCTCGTACAAAGTTGCTTCCTGTGCGGTTTGTGAAAACAGTCAGCCCTTGCGACTCAAGTAGTGAAACAACCATTTTGGTTGTAGTCGTTTTGCCATTGGTACCACTAATTACCACAACGCCATGCGGAAGTTGCGCGAGGGTTTGCGGGACGAAGTGAGGGTCAATGCGTTCAACAAACAGCCCAGGAAGGGCCGAACCGCCGCCGCGTAGTTTTGCGGCGTAGCGAACAGCTTTGCCAAGGATAATCGTAAAAGATTGAGGCATTACTTCATTATATCACTCACTCGTGGCGAGAATACCTACGAACTGCCTATTTTACTCATGCTTCTCGTGGTACAATAAAGGCATGTTTTTGGTGGGTCTCATTTCATGGTGGTATGGGTATGGCTGGGTACAGCAGTGGCGCTCAATGGTAAAGCGCTTTCACGCAACACTTGAGTTCTTTTCGGTTGGGCAATTACTTTCTACGCTGTTTGCACCGTTTAGGCAAATTTCGGCGAGCGGAGCAAGCGACGGTTCATTTGGCGGCGCCCTGCGCGCATTTGGCGACAAACTTATATCACGTACAATTGGGGCAATTATTCGCTTCTTTACTATTGTTATTGGGGTTATTGTGATTGTGCTTCAGGCAGTATACGAGGCAATCGTGATGGTCGCGTGGTGGTTTGTACCGCTACTACCTGTTGTCGGTGCGATTTTATTTGCGATTGGTTGGGTGCCGTTATGGACGTAAAACTTTTTGATTGGCATGCTCGGCGCGCCCAGCTTGCACGATATGGGAGGGCGCTCGGCCCGTGGGTGATTGTTTTGAATGTTTTGGTGATTGTTTTACTTACACTTGGTATCTTTGCTCTAGCAGTTGAACTAGCGCTGGGCTGGTTGCTTGTTGGCTTGGCAGCTTTCCCTGCCATGGTTGTTCAGTGGTATCGGGTGACACTTAAAAATGTTCCTATTAACAAAGAGGTGCGCTCGATTGATGCGCGTGCCGAGGTGGATCTTTTAGCGCGTCTTTCGCCGCAGCCAACGCCCCGCGAACTCGCACTAGTTTTAATGCAAGTAGCGAGTGGGCACTTTTTTGAAGTACGCTTTGGTGTTGGTGGGGCATTTTTAAAAGAGGTTGCTTCAGATTCCTCAGAGGATATGGCGGCAATTTTTGAAGAGGCGCTCAAGATTGCCGACGGTGTCGATGGTAAAGTAACAAGCGGCGCGCTTATTTTGGCTATGGTGCGGCAAATGCCCGCACGAGACACGCTACTTGGGCATTTACAGCTCAGTGACGATGATTTACTCAAAGGCGTTGAGTGGTACCATCACCTGCTCGATATTATTGAAAACCCAAGGCGGCAATCAAAGCAGGCGGGCGGCATTGGTCGCGATTGGTCGTTTGGGTGGATACCGCAGCTTTCGCATTTTGGAAGTAATATTTCACAAAGTGGCACGATGGCTCGTGAAGGAGTGCGCGTTGATACAATTAATCAACTCATGGCGGGTTTGTCGGGGCACGGTGGCACAATTGCCCTAGTTGGGCGCGATGGCGTAGGTAAGACAGAACTTGTATACGAGCTGGCGTCGAAACTTATGCGCCCTAACGAGTCTATTCCTAAGGACTTATGGTACCAGCAAGTATTTATGCTTGATGCATCACGACTTTTGGCCGCAGCGGGCAACCAAAAAGGTGGACTTGAACACTTAGTGAGTAGTTTGCTTGGCGAGGCCTTTGCTGCCAAAAATATTATTGTTTGCCTTGATAACGCAGAATTGTTTTTTGAAGAAGGCGTGGGGTCGGTCGACCTAACTGCGCTGTTGCTGCCGATTGTTGAAGCAGGGCGCCTCAGAATGGTTTTCACCATGGACGAGCAGCGATTTTTGCAAATTAGTAAACGTACCCCAGCCTTGACCGGCGCGATGAACCGTATTTTTGTTGAGCCGACCAACGAAACCGAAACACTAAAGGTTTTGGAAGATCATTTGCCACTTATTGAGCATAAGCGCAAGGTAACGATTATGTATCAGGCGTTGAAAGAGGCGTATCGGCTCAGCCAACGCTATGTGTATGACGTTGCAATGCCTGGTCAGGCAATTACATTATTATCACAGGCGGCCGAGTACGCCGAAAACGGTCTTGTAACGGCACGTTCGGTTAATGTGGCGATTGAAAAAATGACAGGTGTAAAAACGGCAACCGCCGACGACAGTACCGAGCGTGAAACACTTTTGAACTTAGAATCACTTATTCATAAGCGTATGATTGGGCAGGAGCGAGCGGTGAGTGTTGTGGCCGATGCGCTGCGTCGGGCTCGATCGGGGGTGCGCAATGTGAATAGACCTGTCGGGACGTTCCTGTTTTTGGGGCCGACTGGGGTCGGTAAAACGGAGCTCGCTAAGTCGCTAGCAGCGGTGTATTTTGGTGGTGAGCGCAATATTATTCGGCTTGATATGAATGAATTTGTATCGGCTGATGACGTTGCTCGCCTGATTGCTGATGGCGCCGATGATCCATCGAGCTTAACAGCGCAAGTTATGAAGCAGCCATTTAGTGTAGTATTGTTTGATGAAATTGAAAAAGCGCATTCAAGCGTTTTAACAACATTACTGCAGTTGCTCGATGAGGGAATATTGCGTGATGTTCGTAACCGAGAAGTGAGCTTTAGGGATACGGTTGTTATTGCCACAAGTAACGCGGGCGCCGACCGTATTCAAGAATATATTCAACGTGGCTATGCGCTGCAGCAGTTTGAAGATACGTTTATTAACGAACTTATTAGTAGTCATATTTTTCACCCTGAATTTTTGAACCGTTTTGACGAGATGGTGGTGTTTAGTCCGCTCGATAAAGTGCAGCTTTTGCAGGTTGTTGATTTAATTTTGAACGATGTAAACGAAAATCTTACCGACAAACAAATTACCGTTATTGTTGCGCCAGATGCAAAAGACTATTTAGTCGAAGCTGGCTACGATCCACGCCTTGGTGCGCGCCCAATGCGCCGCGTTGTGCAACGAGCGGTCGAAAACACGGTCGCAAAATTATTGCTATCAAACGAAGCAACGCCAGGGAGTACTATTACAATTACGCGCGAACAGGTTGAGGCAATTTTAAGTAGCCGTGCTAAGGCTGACGAAATCATTGAGAGTCAGCGCCAGTAAAGCGTTTTAAGGGCAATAAACTTTAGAGATTAAAGAAGGCACTAAAATAGCCCTGCAAAATACAGGGCTATTATCATAATGTTGGGGCGAAAGACGGGAATTGAACCCGCGACCTCCTGGACCACAATCAGGCGCTCTAACCAACTGAGCTACATCCGCCAAACTTTTATAAGGTACTCTATATTATTAGCATATTTGAAGGGGAAAAGCTAGTAAGAATGGTCGTTATGTATGGCGCTTATGGTATAATTTACAGAGATAAACGCAAAAAGGGCATCACTAAGGAAATGATTAGTTCCATTATAGCACATTTTAGCAAAAAAGTCAAGTCTCTCTCTCTCTCTCTCTCTCGTAACAGGGTAGAATCTGCCAGGCTCCACGGGTTCACTATTGTTGAACTGCTCATCGTCGTTGTCGTTATTGCTATCCTCGCCGCGATTACGATTGTCAGTTACAACGGCATTACCTCGCAAGCCCGCGAATCTGCTCGCAAATCAGACCTGGCGACTTGGAAAAAGAAATCCGAAATCTACAAAATAGAACATGACATTACCTGCCCTGACAACTGGGTGTTCGTGTACGGAAACCCAGCAATCCTAGGCTCTAAAGATTTTTGTGTGATGAAGTACGAAGCAAAAATCCAAGGCCAAGACAATGGCAATCAACCGTACAGTTCTGCTTTTGTTGCTGAATCTCGCGCTAGCGGCACGCCTTGGACAAATATTTCGCAAACAAACGCCATTGCTGAATCTGCTGCACTAGGCGACGGCACACATCTCATTACTGAGACAGAGTGGATGACCCTCGCGGCAGACGTACTCTCAGTTAAATACAACTGGAGTGGTGGCGCTGTCGGCAGCGGCTTTATCTACAGTGGTCACAACGACAACTCACCCGCAAACCCCCTCGCCGCGTCAACTGATGACGAAGATGGCTACGTTGGCACAGGTAACCAAGCACCAAGTAACCAACGCCGCACCCTCTACCTTAAAAGTGGTGATGTAATCTGGGACATGGCGGGCAACGTATATGACTGGACGAGTGGAACGATAACGGGTGCACAGCCAGGGCTTGCGGCTGATGAGGCAACGGGCGCTACATATTCGTCAAAACAATGGAACAACCCAAGTATGAACTGGGGAACTGCCTTCCCTGTATCGTCGCGCCCAAGTGCGCTCGCGGTTATTCCTGAACTCGGCAATATTAATGCCTGGGATTCTACACGAGGTATTGGTCAATTGCATTCAAACCAGTACCAAGTAGCGACTCGTGGGTTTCTTCGTGGGGGCGCTTATACTACTGCTGAATATGCAGGTGTTTTAATGCTTAAGATACATGCCGCACCCTCGGGCTTGGATGTGGCTATTGGCTTCCGCGCCGCCCGCTAACCACCACACCTACCCTTACCTTGCGAAATCTTATATATATATATATATATATAGTAAAAGGTAATGAAAAATCGTGGGCAACGTAGCGGATTTACAATCGTCGAATTGTTGATTGTGGTAGTCGTGATCGCAATTCTCGCCGCGATTACAATTGTGAGCTACAATGGCATTACCAATAAGGCGAACGATAGTGTCGTCAGCTCAGATGTGGCTTCAAGCGCCAAAAAGGCTGAGCTCTACAAGATTAATAACGGGTACTATCCAAAACCAAGCGATTTTGCGACAGATCCTAATACTCAAGCTGCTCTTAATTCGGTAACGGTGGCAACAAGGGGTGCTTATTGGACGGCTTCGAACGCGTATCTGTATTGCTATAGTGAAGCTGGTGTTGCTTTTATGGCGCGAAGTAAGTCGGGCGCGGGTTTTTACAGTGGGACTTACGGATCGGGGGTTTTTGAATGGGTGAGCGATGCGAATGCGAGCCTTTGCCCGTTAGCTGGTGTCGAAACGACATCGACAGGGTATGGGAATGCTTGGTTTTATTCGGGCAACCCAGGTAGCGGATATAAATGGCAAGATTGGTTTATCGGGTGATGCGAGGATGATGCGCCGCGGGTTTACTATCGTCGAACTTTTAATCGTCGTGGTCGTTATTGCCATCCTCGCGGCAATCACAATTGTCAGCTACAACGGTATCACCAGCCAAGCCAAAGAAGCCGCCCGTAAAAGCGACATAGCCACCTGGAAGAAAAAGTCTGAAATCTACAAAATAGAACACGACATCACCTGCCCTGACAATTGGGTGTTTGTGTATGGTAACCCCGCTATTCCTGGCTCTAAAGATTTTTGCGTCATGAAATACGAAGCTAAAATCCAAGGTAACGACAACGGCGCGCAAACCTACAACGCCAGTTTTGTGGCTGAATCACGCCCAACAGGTACTCCTTGGGTAAACATTTCACAAACTAACGCTATTGCCGAAGCTGCAGCGCTGGGCAACGGCTCACACTTAATTACCGAAACTGAGTGGATGACGCTCGCGGCTGACGTGTTAAGCGTTAAATATAACTGGAGCGGTGGCGCTGTTGGAAGCGGCTTTATTTACAGTGGGCATAATGATAGCGATAGTTCACCTACAAATGCGCTGTCTGCTTCAATAGATGATGAAGATGGCTACTACGGCACGGGTAATCAGGCGCCTAGCAACCAACGCCGCACGCTGTATCTAAAGAGCGGTGACGTCATATGGGATATGGCTGGTAATGTGTACGACTGGACGTCTGGCACTGTTGCTGGTGCGAAGCCAGGTCTACCTACTGATGACACAACAGGTTTGACATACTCATGGAAACAATGGAACGACCCCGCTATGGTCTGGGGCGTAGACTTTCCCGTATCGTCGCGCCCAAGCTCGCTTGCAGGAGTGCCTGGGCTGGGCGGTATTAATAACTGGGATTCTGCACAGGGTATTGGACGGCTTTATTCTAACCAGTACCAAACGGGAATTCGTGCATTGCCTAGAGGCGGCGCATTTAGTACAGGTTCGAGCGGAGGGGTATTGATGCTGACTCTGGGCGGCTTGCCATCGACAGCATATAATTATATTGGCTTCCGCGCCGCCCGCTAATCGCAGCTTTCTTGCCACTTTTCAACACGACTACTTTTCATATCACCTCTTATTTGCTATACTAACCTGAGTTGCGGGCGTCGTATAATGGCTAATATACGTGCCTTCCAAGCATGTGATGAGAGTTCGATTCTCTCCGCCCGCACCAAAATAAGGAATGGAGTAAAGCTCCATTTTTTCTTTTGGTATGAACGCAATGAACCAAAGCAGATGGTGGATTATCTTTTTGGCACAATGAATTCATGAACAATTTACTGATGTCAAGGAGGTCGATGGGGGCTTTTATTTGTGCTATATTTATAACTATGAAAAAGAATAAAACGCAGCGCAAACCAAGACATTGGCTTTTGGTCGGAATAGCGTCAATACTTTTAGTGCTGGGCGCTATACTTGTCGTGATTGCGATGGCGAATATACCCGCCTTCGGTTGGTGGAGTCTTTTGATAGGATGCGCTGGTCTAACGACGTTTGTTGCGGCGCTTATGTCGATAATTAAAAATGACCCAAGCTGGATTTTATTGGACCTTATCTATTGATGGTGCTCGGCTTCGGCAGCGTCCGCATCGGCTTTTGTGACGTGGACAGTACCGTGCGCATGCTCAGGTGCGGCGTAAATCGAGTAAAGCTTCAACGCTTCGTCGCCGGTGTTAATGATGTTGTGCCATGAACCTGCTGGTACAAAAATGGCAAAATCGTCGGCAGCGTCCCAGGTTTGTAAGTCGGTTTCAGTTGGGCCCATTTCAACGCGAGCCGTGCCTTGCTCGATGCGTAGGAATTGGTCGTGGTCGTCGTGAACTTCAAGCCCGATTTCGCTACCCGGCTGAATCGTCATAAGGGTCATTTGTAGGTAGTTGCCCGTCCAGGCGGTCGTACGGAAGTTTTCATTTTCAAGAGTCGCTTCCTCGATATTTAGAACAAAAGGGTTTGGTCCGTTGTCTTGCATAAAATTCCTCCGTGTTATTATTTGCTCTTTTTATTATAGCACTGGTGAGGTGTGTGCTGGTGTGCTACACTAATTTCACTATGAACCTATGGTTCCGCTATGCGCTGACGTTTGGACGGCCAAACCGCTGACGCTTCTTAAGAAAAATATAATAAGGAGACTGTTATGGATAAACGGCGTGTTAACGTGCGTGGCGTTGTGTGGCGCGATGGCAAGATACTTGCAGTAAAACATAGAAACGACGATGGTAGCGAAGTGGATCACTGGGCGATTCCTGGTGGCGGTCTTGACCCAATGGAGTCGCTCCAAGATGGCGTAAAACGCGAAATATATGAAGAGCTTGGTGTAAGGGCGCAGCCTGGAAAATTGCTATTTATGCAGCAGTTTCGCAGTAAACGAGTTAATTTTGACGAAGAGCTTGAACTTTTCTTTCATATACATGACGACCCCGGGTTTGACTCCGTTGATCTAAAGGCAACAAGTCACGGGCTGAATGAGCTTGTGCGTGTCGAGTTTATTGACCCGTCGAAACACTTGGTGCTGCCGCGCATTCTGAATACGCTTGATATCGGTGCTATTATTACCGCCGACACCGAGCTTCATGTTGTTAACGAACTGGACGCCGACGATTAAATCGCCGTGCTATAATAACAGAGGTATTCGCTTGAATACCTCTTTGCCCCGGTAGCTCAGTTGGATAGAGCAGAGGACTTCTAAGCCTAAGGTCGCTGGTTCAAGCCCAGCCCGGGGTACCATATAGATTTTATTTTGTTATTGAGCAGAATCTTTTAAAGCTTTAACGTTAGATTTAATTATATTCCAATCTCGCTGAAGTTGTTCTGGGGTGCCATCTTCTAGTTCAAGCCTGCTAGCGTGATCATCTATTGTTTGTAAGAGTGAGCTACTTTCGTATAGCTTATGGGGTTGCTCGAGGATAGCACCGATAATATACCCCCCGAGCACACATAAAGTTTCGTCATTCTCGAGGGCGATAATCTCATCAAAGCGTTGAATTAGGTTTTGTAGATCGTTCATGCCCTTATTCTATTACGGAGTGCCTCCTAGTCAAGATGGGCGCTTGGCGTAGTTGGTTTTTGTCGGCGTGATGTTGCGTGGGTGTGGTGAATCGATGGGGTGTTTACTTATCGCTCGGCACTGCGGTAATCGCCACGACGATTTTGCGCACTTGTGGCATGACAACGATAGCAATAGGTAGTGCTACAATCCAGCCTTGAAGCCATTCGGTTGGCCAGCCAGCAAGAGTGGTGAGTGAAAAACCGCCGTGCATAAGGCTAAAGGCGAGTGCAATTGCGCCGCTCATAATAAGTGACATGAAAAATGCCATGGCTGTTGTCGTGTGTTTTGGGTGTAAAAATTTCATAAAAACTCCGTAATGGTTACATATTACAACTATTGTAACTTGTAATTTACGGACTGTCAAGCTATAATTTAGGTATGAATACAGAAAATGGATATTCAACAGAGGTCAATGCAGTTCGCATTGCGCGTGAATTAGTGCGTCAACATGGCTACGAAAAGTTTCGTTTAACTGACGTAGCGCGCGAATTGGGTGTGAGTCACGCGGCACTTTATAAATACTTTGAAGATAAAGATGCCCTTTTAGATGCCGTTAATGCGGAGTGGCTTAATGAAATTGATGAAACCCTTGAGGCTATTTTGGATATGCCAAAGCGACCAGCGAAAAAAATCGAACTATGGTTCGAAACGTTGTACCGCCTAAAACGTGAAAAAATCCTTACCGACCTTGAACCGTACCAGGCATTTATTGCCGCTGATACTAATGAGCGTCCATTTATTGCAGCTCACCTTGAAACGCAGCATCGTCAGTTGGCAACCCTTGTGGCGGAGGCGTATCCAAAGAAGAACAGTAGCCAATTGGCGCGGATTTTTCTTGATGCGACACTACCGTACCATCATCCACAGTTGCTATTGCAACATGCCAAACACGATAAAATTCGATCGCTCCATGTTACGATCCGCTTGTTACTCCGCGGCGTTTAGTGGCGCAAACTGCCCTACGCTTCGTGCTTTGTACTGAGTTGCTACCCAGGGATATCAATACGTACAAACCCTTCGGCGTAGTCGCACCCAGCCTCGGCACCGCTTTTTGCAGCCATATCGCGAACCCAATTGAGCGTTTCGTGCGGGCCAAACTGACTTTTATGCGCCGCGAGCGCCGCTATTTTTGTGTCGATTGTATTTGAAATATCAACATAAAAATTACTATGCCCAAAATTAATCATTAGTAGCGTTGGGGTTTTGTGTGGCTCGTGGCCTTCGGCGTGAAGGGCGGGGAAGCTCAGCCAGTCGCGAGCGAGCGGAAAGACTGCATCAAGCGTCGCCTGGCCGGCCGCGCGGTGGTCGGGGTGGTTAATAATACCGCGTTCGGCTATGTAAATCACCGAAGGATCCATGGTAATGACAACGTCGGGCTTGATGGTGCGTATCGCCTTCGCAATTTGTTCTTTGAGCGTGAGCGTCACTTCAAGCTCTCCGTCGGGGTAGTCTAAGAATGTAATTGTTTTACCGCCAACGATTTCGAGGGCTTTTTGCTGTTCGTCGTGGCGGATTTCGGTAAGTTGCTGCGAGGTCATAGTGCGGTCGTCAGAGCCTTTGCCACCGTCGGTAAGAATAAGATAATGAACGTCGGCGCCTTGTGCGGCAAACGTTGCCATAGTGCCCCCTGCGCCTACATCAAGGTCATCGGGGTGGGCGGCAATACCTAAAACAACGCGTGGGGTAAGTGGTAAAAACGAATGTGACATATATCCACTATAGCATTATAGGGGTGGTGGCACTACTGTAGGTTAGTAGGCACTACTCCAGGGCTTCGCTAATTTTATGGCAATTAATTTCAAAAGTATGGCGCTTAATACGAATAACGCGAAGTACGTCGGGGTCTTTAAGTGTGATATTGACGGTTTCGCGGGTGAGGCCTGTCATGTCGGCAAGGGTTTGCTGGGTGAGTGGGAAGTTAATGCGGTACCATTCGTTGCTGACGCGGTTACGAGTGGCGTGCTGCTGCCCAAGGTAGTGAAACGCCTGTAAAATCTTTTGTTTTGCCGAACTTTTTTCGAGGCTTTTGAGGCGTAAAACGATATGATCAAGTTCTTCGGCATAACGGCGCAGCGTTGCAAAGCTATAGGGCGCGTCAGTTTTTAATTTATTATGAAATTCGGTAATGGGGACAAGCCAGATTTTGGTTTCGGTGATGGTTGCGTAAAACGCATCGACGCTGGGCTTGTCTTCGAAGGAATAAAAAAGAGGAATGAGACCACCCGCACCACTAATGTGCATGATTTTCTCATTCCCGTCGGTGTCTGTATCGTAAAACTTTACGGCACCACTTTCAATAAACATGACGTGATTTGGCGTGTCACCATGATAAATAATGATTTGCCCCGCGCTATAGGTGCGCGCTACTGCGTGAGGAAAATGCTTTTGTACATCTAATACAGTGAAATTCTTCACATATTTATTGTGACATACTCGACGCTGTTTGAGTAGGGCAATTCATAGTGCGGCTATGAACTACCCGACAGACAAAATAATAGGCGGCGGGTAAAGTAGAGATACAACCAATACGATAGATTGGCAAGGGGAGGAACTGTATGAAAAAGAACCACTACGAGCGTCGAGCGTTGCTTGACCGCCTAGAGAAAAAATACATCAAAAAAGTCCAACTCCACGCTTTTAAACGAGAAAGCGATATATTAAAACATCAACTGTCGGCCGTGCGGGGAGCGAGCGTATCGCGGCTGAGTGAAACCGACTCAGAGGCATTTGAGATGCCTGATTATAAGTTACGCTACTCGTAGCTATTTTTGGTAGGCTGCATCAGCGTAGATTATTCGGTAATATCGCGAATAACGGTAATTTTGGCACCAAGGCTATTGAGGCGGCGGGCTAGGTCTTCGTACCCACGATTAATCGAGTAGATGTTTCGAAGGGTTGACGTACCTGGTGCCGCAAGCATCGCGAGCAAAATAACAACTGCAGGGCGGAGCGCTGGCGGAGTGATTATCTCGGCTGGCTTCCACTTTGTTGGCCCCTCAACATACAGACGGTGTGGGTCAACAAGTTCAACTTTGGCATTAAGCTTGGTGAGTTCGGTAAGGTAAATCGCGCGGTTTTCGTAGACCCAGTCGTGAATAAGTGTGCGACCCTTTGCGGTTGCGGCAATAAGGGCGAAAAACGGCAAGTTATCGATATTAAGACCAGGGAACGGCATTGGGTGGATTTTATCAACCGAAGCGCGCAGCTGACTTGGCTTGGTGGTAATATCCACTAGGCGTGTGTGGCCGTTGTGGGCAACGTATTCGTCACTCAGTTCGTACTCAAAGCCCATATTTTCAAGGAACTTGAGGTCAATTTCGAGGAACTCAATCGGAGCGCGCTCGATAGTAATTTCAGACTTTGTAACAATTGCCGCGGCGATAAAGCTCATCACTTCAATTGGATCTTCGGCAGGGGAGTACTCAACGTTTTTGTTAATGTCGCGGAGCCCGTGGACAGTAAGGGTGGTTGAACCAATACCATCAATTTTTACACCAAGTGCTTCAAGGTAAAAACAAAGGTCTTGCACCATGTAGTTTGGGCTAGCGTTACGAATAACGGTAACCCCGTCGTTAAGGGCTGCTGCCATAAGAACATTCTCGGTAACGGTGTCGCCACGCTCTGACAAAACAAGGGTGTGAGTTGGCTTTTGTGCGTGGGTGCTTGCCTTGTATTTGCCTGTTACCGTTTCGACTTCGAGGCCAAATGGCTTGAGGCCGTCGAGGTGCGGTTCGACGGTGCGTTCACCAAGGCTACAGCCACCTGCAAACGGCAGTTCAAATTCTTTGTACTGGTGAAGGAGTGGGCCAAGGAACATGATAATACTACGCGTTTTCTTAGCTGCTTCGACGTCCATTTCGCTCAGTTTGAGCTTGGCTGGTGGAGTGATTTCAAGGTCGTTGTCGTTAAACCAGCGTGTTTTTACGCCAATACTATTAAGAACCTCAAGAATGCGGTTAACTTCTTCAATACGTGCCACGCTACGGAGCGTAGTGGTGCCGCGGTTAAGGAGTGATGCACAAAGGAGTGCAACGGCAGCATTTTTACTTGTTTTTGCTGTAATACGACCCGAAAGTTGGTGCCCACCTTCGACACGGAAGTTGACTGAACCCGGCTGGTTAAGGCTGACAATTGGGCTTGACAGAACCTCGCTAATGCGTCCAAGCATATCAAGGCTGATATTTTGCCCACCCTTCTCGATACGGTTAATGGCACTTTGGCTGGTGTTGAGTGCTTTGGCCAGTTCTTGCTGTGTCATCCCTCGGGATTGACGGGTTTCTTGAATAAGTGTTCCAATTTTCGCGGCGTAATTTTTAGAATCCATGCCTCTTATGATATATCATGGGTGGTATAAGTCAAGCTTATTGTGATGAATTGGTCCGCCCCGCACCGTCACTCAAGAGACTAAGAGCGAATTGGCTTGCCCCGCACACGTCATTCAAGAGACCGTTTCGCGCCTATAAAAATCGCTCCTGGCTGATTTTTATAGGGCTGCACTTCGCTTTTAGTCTCTTTCATGACGCGTGCGGGGCAAGCCAATCCGCCCCCGCTTACCTTGCGACGGCACAGGGTGTCCAATTCGATGTATAATAAGACGTAATAAGGAGACACCCTATGGCAAATAACAGACCAACGGTTCACGGTGACGAGGCGGTTGCGCGGCTCATTGCGGCCGAAGAAGCGCGCCAGCAAACGGTTATCGAGCTTATTCCGAGCGAAAATTACGTAAGCGACGACGTGCTGGCGGCGCTTGGGAGTGTGTTTACTAATAAATATTCCGAAGGCTACCCTGGCCGGCGCTATTATGGGGGTCAGCAGAATACCGACCCGCTTGAACAGCTTGCGATTGACAGAGCAAAGCAGCTTTTTCATGCAGACCACGCGAATGTGCAGCCGCATTCGGGCGCGCCAGCAAACGAGGCGGTCTATAGTGCTTGGTTAGAGCCGGGTGATACGGTACTGGCGATGGATTTGGGGCACGGCGGGCACTTAACTCACGGCGCCCCGGTGACGCGGAGTGCAAAACTGTACAATTTTATTCGTTACAAAATGAAAAATGTTGATACGGGCGAAATTGATTACGACGAGCTACGAGCTTTGGCGCTTGAGCACAAACCAAAGCTTATTTTGGCCGGCTTTAGTGCCTACCCCGGCGAGCTTGATTATGAAAAGTTTGCAGCAATCGGTAACGAAGTGGGCGCCTTACTCATGGCCGATATGGCGCATATCGCTGGGTTAATTGCTGGCGGTGTTGCTAAAAACCCCCTCGATTATGGCTTTCATGTTATGACTACAACCACACATAAAACGTTACGCGGTCCGCGTGGTGGTATGATTTTGTCGAAGGGTGTTGTAGGCAATCCACTGAGAGCCCCTGAAAAAACGATTGAGAATATTCCAACGCTGATTGACCGAGCGGTGTTTCCTGGTACGCAGGGTGGCCCACATATGCACGCAATTGCTGCAAAAGCGGTGGCGCTGCACGAGGCAATGCAGCCCGAATTTAGCGTTTACGCGCAGCAAGTTGTTAAAAACGCTGCTGTGTTAGCGAGCGAACTACAAAAAGGTGGGCTAAAGCTGGTAACGGGCGGGACAAAAAATCACCTTATCTTAGCCAACGTGTATGAAAGTTTTGGTATTGACGGTAAAGAGGCGCAAGAACGCCTAGAGGCGGTTGGTATTACACTTAACGCTAATGCCGTGCCCGACGACCCGCTGCCTCCGTTTCGCCCAAGTGGTATTCGCCTTGGTACGCCCGCCGTTACAACACAGGGTATGCGCGAAGACGACATGGTGCGCATTGCCGCAACGATTATCGAGACGCTGAGGAAATAATCGGGCCCAGGCGCGAGGGCGCAGTAGGGAATTTAGTCAAACAAAAAGGCGACTCGGGGGAGTCGCCTTTGATTTGAGTCGCCCTAATTAGTTAGGGAGGTTTACTTTATCTGCATCGCATACACCAAGAGTTGCGAAGGGCTGGACACTCTTATCGTCGTAAGACCAATAATTAATCTCTGCTCCGGTAACGTTTGATGCATCAATTGCTGCTCCATCGTCTAGCACACACGCCCTAATCTGCGCGTAACCAGTGCCCTTGGTGCCTGAGGTATCAGCGGTTGGCGCCGCACCGCCAAATGCGGCGGCAGGAAGGTAGTATGATTTTTCAGTACTTGCACTCGATAGATTAGCTTTTGCAACTGGGTAGTTGCCAACTTCAGCAAAGTACAGCTCGGTCTTCTTCTGAAGCGTTGCTGCGGCGGCCTTTGAGGCGCTTTGGTTGGCTTTACCTGTGATGCCGTTGTACGAAACGATAGTAATTGCAGCCAAAATAGCGATAACAACTACGACGATCAAGAGCTCGACGATGGTGAAACCTTGGCTCTTAGTTTTAATATCTGTGAAACTCATATTGAGTTGCCCCCTATGTAATATCATTATTGTCCTGGTACAACTTTACTACACAGGGCGCAATAAGCGCAAGCGTTTAGCAGGCTTTTTCGGCCAGGAACGAGATGTTATCAAGAGAGAACCAGGCGTTTGATGTACCATAAAAGACCACGTCGCCTGTTAAGGTTATATCGACACGTGAAAAGACTCCGTTATTTGTTGTGGCGTAAAGAACGCGCGCTGCGGGGCAAGCAAACGCACCGGTTGGGATTTTAGCAACTACGGTACCTGATGTAATGGTGCCGCTCTTTACATGCCCCTTGAGCTGCACAACCCCGGCGCCATCAACGGTGTATTGAGGGGTGGTGTATACATCTCCAAAGTTTATCCAGCCCCCTTGAAGTGTTAAGTTTGACCATGTTGTTGCAGGGGTGGTGAGCACTGGGAGGTATGTGAGGTTGAGTGACATATAGCTGTTTGAGCCCGTACCCCTGGCAGTGATAGACGGTACGTCATTCCTAACGCCAACGTGAGCATCAACGCCAGTAGATCGCGTGAGGACATTCATATATTGCGGTGGCGCGTAGCTGGTATTATTCGGGAGCGTGAAAATAGGTAGATTAGAAGTAAGAACGCCGCTTTTAACGAGCCCCTGAACGGTGACGCGCCCAGAGCTGTCTTTAGCGTACGATGCGGGTGCATAGCCAGCGTCGTAGTTAACCCATGAGTTTTGAAGGGTTGGCGTGGTGCGGGTATACGAGGCGCTTGCAGGGAGGAAGCGAATTGTTTCAAGTGAGGTCCAACCGTTAGCCACAACGTTAGCTGTGATATCCCCGCTGGTGCGAACATCTATACGCCCCTGTACATTAGCGTTAATTGAGGTGCTAAAAATAAGGGTACCGCCACCGGGTGCGTAGTCGCTTGGCAGCTGCGCGATCACACTGCCGGCTGCGGGGACGGTGCTACTTTTAATGAGCCCCTTTAACATTACAAGCCCTGCTTTTGTTTTAGTATAGGCGGCAGTGCTGTAGCCTACACCGGTACTTTGCGTGTAGTCGGTCCAGGCACCTTGAAGAAGAAGGGGCGCCCATAATGGAATGACGACATTAGTAGTACCAAACGATGTTGAGGTGCCAAGTGAGTTTTTAGCCTTAACGCGGGCACAAACGCGGTCGGTGTGGGTACCTGCGCTGACGCTGTAGCTACGAACGGTACTACTGATGTTAGTGCTGCCTGTCGTCCAGGTGCCCGAGCCTGTTGCATCGCAGGCGGCGCCCGCGCTTTTTATTTGATAATCAATAGCATACGAGGTAGCGCCGTCAACGCGTGGCCACGTAAACGTTACAACGTGCCCATTAGATACATTGCCTGTTGGGATTGGCGCATCTGGAACGCTGGTAACGGGAGTATCTTTTGCAATGCTGGTTGCGTTAACATCAAGGCGTGTTGCTCGTAATGATGCCGAGCGAGAAAGGTCGCGCCCTGCAATGGTTTGCCTGGCGGTAATGTTCACCTCGACAGTTGGCGATGATAATAACGAAGTGTTACGCGCGTCGTCGGTTGCGGCGGGGTCGACTGCGGTTGGGTTAGGGCTGGCTGAGCCAGCGGTTGCATAGTATTGGAAGGTGAAGTTTGCAGGGGTGACACCTTCGAGCATTTTTTCGTCTTTGGCCTTACAAAAGGTAGTTCCTTGGCAGGTTGGAACTTGCCAAGGGGCTGTTCCACAAATAGGTATCGAGGCGTAATTCTGGGGCATAAGGACGCGGCGCCATAAGGTGTTAGAGGTGTCGACGAAGTATACAATGTTAACGGTCATGGGGCGGTTTTTGTACGTTTCGGTGCTACTACACGGGTTTGGCTGATCCTTTAAGTAAACAGGACCCGTTGTGCTTGAGAGTGGATTGCCGTCGGTTGCAATGGCATTCAAAATAAGGCTTGCTGGGGTGCCACCGCTGGTGCGCTTATCAACGTTGGTGAAGTTGGTCGACGAGGTTGGGTTGTAGCCTTGTTGCGTTGTGGCATTAACGGCAATGTTGTTAACCGATAGAAAGGTGGTACTTAGCTTAACGTCTTCTTCGATACGATTAAGGGTGCTTTGTAGGTTGTAGGCTAGCATGGTCGCCCCGCGTGATGACATTACTTCACCTGTAAGGTTAACGACCAGGGCAATAAACCCACCAATCAGCAAAATAACAATTGGCGCAATGACCATCATTTCAACGAGAGTAAAGCCCGCGCGCAGGCTATTGGTGAAACGCTTCATTATTTTGGCCCTCCGTTGTAGAGTTGGAGTACTTCAGATGCTGATATGGGTCGATTAAAGTAGCGGGCGTCGTCCATAACGCCGTTAAACCAGCTGCCGTCAACACAATCGGTCCAGTTTGGCTCGCCTCCAAGACAGAGCGGAATGCGCTGGTCGGGCCCCCATGTAAATACGCCGGCGGCCGTAGAAACAGGCGCCTTGTTATCGATATATAGTTTTACGGTACTACTGTCGAATACGCCAGCAATAAATATCCAGGTATTTTGAACATTTGTTCCTGCTGAGCACGAACTTTTGTAAGCGCCGTCTTGGTAGAGGCTAAAGATAATACCGTTAACGCAGCCATTTGCGGGTCCGTTCAGGTTGATAGACCAGCCACCTCCATTAGTGGTTGATGCAATGACCTGACTAGCTGGTGCTGACGTAGGCTTAACCCATACTGTAAAGCTAAAGCCATCTGTTGGTCGAGGAAGGGTCTCTCCTGGGATTTGTATGGTGGCATTAGAACCATTAAATTGTAACGCGCTACCTGATTGCCCATTTTGCCCAGTCGTACTAGTGGTATTAATGGTAGTTCCGTTGTAAGGGCCTGCGCTGCTGATTGCGTTGCCATTTAACTTCCACCATCCAATGAGACCATCAATGACATCGCTATTGGGCGTGGCGCCTTTTGAACGGTCAACGAAGGTTGCGTGGCGAACGACGGTTGTGTTGCTGCCCGTACCGTAGCTAACGACAGCCTCGACTTTACTGAGCGACGGCGTATCGGATTCGGGGCACGTAACGTAAATACTTACATTTGGGTTGGCAACGCCATCGATAGAGATAGGCTGGCTACGAAGTGGAACAGATATTACACATGGCGTGGCGCCTGCGTCCGAGTAGCGGCGCAGGTATTCATAGGCGACGGTGCTAGCGGCGGCTTCGGCACGAGCGTTGCCGCTATCAGTAATAACAAGGTTAAAAAGTTGGTAACCAGCAGCTAAAAAAAGCGCCGCCACGAATAATGTTACAAGGAGCTCAACGGCTGTAAATCCACGCTGGAGTGTTTTTTGTGTCCCTTGGCTCATTGGTGCTTGCTCGTAATGACGTGAACAGAATCGTCTGTCTCTTGGTAATAGTAAATATTAAACCGTCGGCAGTCGGTGAGCGCTGGGTCGGTACACAAAGTGCCTGTTTGGGTTAGGGGCTGGTAAACGTAGACGTCGTTTTCTTTTGTTGGTTGGGGTTCTATGTTGGTAATATTGAGGTCTGCAGTAGTGGCGGGTACGACACTGATAGGGTCGTCAATAGATACGCCTGGCGCTCGGGAGTTTTTAGGGTCGAGGTCAAGCAGAATAGTGGTGATTTGCTCGTTAGTCATCGAAACGGTCCCGGGGTAGCTACCACCACTTTCGTAAATATTTGGGTCTTCGTTGGTGTAGTACCCCTCAAGGTTGAGCGCTAGGCTTTCAACGTCACCGGTGCGTTCGGCGTCGCGACTATTTGCTTGGGTGCTACTAAGATTTACGACAGCAAGCGTTAAAAGTATCCCCATAATCGTAATGGTAATTACTAGTTCCACTATTGTGAACCCACGCCGCATCATACTCTATATAGCATAAGGGGTTTTGGGCTAATGCGCAAGGCTAGGCGGCTGGGGTGATTTCAAGTGGCTCCTGCTCAATTTGAATGCGAAACGTGTCGCGGACTTTACCAATAATTTCCTCGCGGGCAGCGGCAAGATCGCTGTAGCTTGTAGCCGATTCATTTATAAGTACAAGGGCATTTTTGTCGTTTACACGCATGCCATGTAGCAGTTGGCCTTTTAGTCCTGCGGTCTCAATCAGCCAGCCGGTCGGCACCTTGATGCGACCATCGCCCATAGGGTAGGTTTTTATCGTCGGAAATGCCGCCTTGAGTTCGTCGAGTTGCCACGATTCGATGATGGCATTTTTGAAAAATGAACCAGTGTTGGGTTGTAGGTTTGGGTCAGGGAGCTTGTCGGCACGAATGGCTATTACGGCATCGCGTACGGTTTGCTGAGCAAAGACCGATATGGCATGTTGGTCGAAATAGGCCTGAAGTGAGTCGTAAAACGGAGGTGCGGGAAGGTTTTTGGATAGTTTTAGCGTGATGCTTGTAATAATGTAGCGCCCTTGCTGGCTACTGCGAAAAATACTGTGGCGGTAGGCAAAGTCACAGTCGGCATTTTGTAGCGTGACTATTGCTTTTGTTTGTGTATCGTAGGCTTCGAGCGAAACGAGCGTATCGGCAACTTCTTGCCCATAGGCGCCAATGTTTTGCACTGGTGCTGCCCCTGCGGTACCCGGAATAGCCGATAGCGCCTCTATGCCACTCAGTCGCATATCGACGGTTCGGGCAACAACGGCGTCCCAAAGTTCGCCAGCGCCGACTTTAATGGTGGTAGTGTTAAGGTCGTCGGCAATAACGTCAAAACCAGGAATTTTCATGCGAATAACAAGGCCGGGGTAACCTTCGTCATGGGCGAGCACATTGCTGCCACCCCCAAGAATAAAGATGGGAATTTGTTTTGATTGAGCGTTCTCGTAAAGGTCGTGTAATTCTTGAACGGTGTGTACTTCAGCGAAAAAACGAGCGGGGCCACCAAGCTTCATTGTTGTGAGTGTTTTGAGCGGAACGTCAGTGTGTATATCCATAAGTAGTTAAATTATAGCTTTTTTAAAAATATTATGCTACAATTACCCCTGTACTTTTGGTACAACGGTACGCGCAGCGCGTCTTGTGTGCACCCGTAGCTCAGCGGATTAGAGCACTGGTCTTCGGAACCAGGTGTCGCAAGTTCGAATCTTGCCGGGTGTACCATATTGACTTATAGCTACAAATGTGCTATAATGAGAGTATATGGGTCAGTAGCTCAGCTGGTTAGAGCGTCTGCCTCTTAAGCAGAATGTCGTGGGTTCAAGTCCCACCTGACCCTCCAAAGAAAAAATCGCTCAGTTACGAGCGATTTTTTCTTTTAGCAATTACACAATTGGTGGAGGTGTGGTTGGCGGAAATGGCGGCTGTGGGTTTTGTGGAGGTTGTGGTTGCTGCGGGGCTTGTGGAACTGGCTGTACGGGCTGTACTGGTTGTGTCGGGAATGACGACTGTGGCTGAGGTTGAGGATATTGCGGCATTTGCGGTTGTTGTGGCGAGAGGGGTGCTTGCATTGGCTGCATTGGCTGCGCAGTCTGTGGTGACATAGTAGGGTTAATCGTCGTAAGACTTGGCGCACCAGCCATATCATTCCAGGTTGATTTATCGAAAGCAAGAACTATAAACCAAATAAGCGGGAGGAAGACACCAAGAAAAACATACCCAGTATCCTTACCGAGCTTAAGGCCGACATTGTACATAGCGATGTAGTAGTAAACGGTTCCAATAATGCCTACTACAGGAATAAAAGTAACCAGGGACATAAATCCTTTTTGTCCACCAAGCTCAAGAAAGCGCCAGTTGCTAAGCACTGGGACGTATGCTTGCCAGCTTGCCGCACCTGCTTTTTTGAAGATACGCGACAATAGATACGCTGTAATAAGCCAGCTGAAGAAGATAATTAAAATAGTAGTGAGGACTATGGTGGCGTCAATTGTAATATCGGCAAGTGTCGGGTCGGTCGTCGTGGATGATTCCAGGTACGGCGCTAGGTAATCGTCTGAGGCTTGTGCGAAAAGTGTAAGCATATTCATAATAGGTACATTGTAGCACGTGGGGTATTTTTTGTTGCCAGGGTCATCAAAGCACGCCGCGATACTATGCTATAATCTTGGGTATATTATGACTAGCTTTCGGTGGGCTTTTAATCAAAATAGGCGCGGCTTTACCATTGTAGAGCTTTTGGTCGTTGTGATTGTTGTGGCGATTCTCGCTGCAATTACCGTCGTTGTTTATGGCGACATTCAAGCTCAGGCGCGAGATTCAACGCGCAGGGCTCATGCCAAACAAATCACCCAAGCAATGACAATTTATGGCAATAAACATGGTCATCTGATCGGGTTGGGTAGCGGCTGTGGGATAGATGGTAAAGGCAAGGGGTGGTTTAACAGGGGTGGACCGAATGACCCGATGAGGCTTACCAGTACGCCAGAGCCTAGCTATGAACGGTCTATTCTTGATTGCCTTATGGACGATGGCTTACTTGGTCCTGACTTTTATGACCCTCGCGGCCGTTCAGGATTTGGGTATAGTCAGGCTAATACCGACATAGGGTATGCTTACATGTACTATAACTGTGTCGATACGTTAAGTTCAAAACGGGGCTACTTTTTAATGAAACTCGAGACTATACCAGAGGAAGATCGCATGAGCGGCGAAGGTATGTGTGGCACCACTAATAGTGCTCCCAGGCAAGCATACGACTTATACCAGATGAATTATTGGGTAGAGATTGAGATCTAGTCTTCGTTGAGCGAAAGCCATGTGGTGCCGTTCGTCTTGGTGAATTGATTGCTGCACGTACAGGTGTTTGGTAAGCTAATATATATGAAGATTCTTGATGGACGTGAACTTGCTGACTATGTAAAAGAGCGCCAAGCGAAGCAGGTGCGAAATTTGCGCCAAAGTTGGAAGACGATTCCAAAGCTAGCTATTATTGTTGCGAACGATTCGGTTGTGATTGATACGTATGTTCGACTAAAGCGCACGTATGGCGAGGATATTTTAATTGACGTTGAACTGCATCGTATTACCCAAAGTGAAGTTGCTGATCGTATTGCCGCACTCAATGCTGACCGACTGGTGCATGGTATTATTTTGCAATTGCCGTTACACGACCCAACCGAAACGGATCGCCTCGTGGCAATGATTGCCCCGGAAAAAGATGTTGATGGACTAGGCCCTAAAGCGCAGTATATTTCGGCAACTGCAACTGCAATTGATTGGCTCCTTGCGGGCTATAACGTCGCGCTGCCTGGTAAGCGTATTGCAATCGTAGGTAACGGACGGCTGGTTGGTGCGCCACTTGCATCGCTTTGGAGTAAGGCTGATCTTGATATCGCTGTATATGACGACACGACAACTAACCTGCAAGAAGAGCTCCGCAAAGCACAGGTTGTTGTGACCGCGACGGGCGTGCCTGGGCTCATCGAATCTTCGATGATTACACCAGGAGCCGTTGTTGTTGATGCTGGTACTGCGTCTGAAGGTGGTGTGATTGTTGGCGATGTTGCAGCCGACGTGCGCGACCGTCAAGACCTGACGGTTACCCCTGTTCGTGGGGGTGTTGGTCCGCTTACCATCGCGGCATTATTTGATAATGTTATAACGGCGGCACGAAAAACCGTGCCAACGACAAGCGAATAGTAGGCGAGTAGCCAGTAAGCATGTACCGCCAGTAAGCACACCGCGCGATCGCGTAAGAACTAGGCGTTACCTTGTAAATTGAGCGCTTCTTTAACGCGTTGTACGACTTGGCGCGGCGTTAATTCGGCCTTAACGATGTAGCTATGAATGCCAAGCCCGCGGATACTTTTTGGAGCTTCTTCTTCACCAAGGTTGGTTAAAATGATTGCTGGAATATCTTTACCCCATGGTTGTTTGCGAATAGCCGCCAAGGCTTCGTCGCCGCTCATTTCGGGCATTTGGATATCGAGCAAAATCATATCGGGCGAAAAATGCTCAACTAAAGCAACGCCTTTAGCACCATTATTTGCTAGCTGCACCTCAAAGCCGTCCGCTTCAAATTTCATGCGGTACATCTGGCTAATTACGGGGTCGTCTTCGATGATAGCAATTTTGGTCATGATTATACGTTTACTATACCATAAGTGCTAAAATGGGGGCAGTATGTCAATTCAGGAAAAAATAGACACAGGTGCCTTCGAGCGGCTGCCTAAACAATATACCTATCACGAAGTGGCTGTAAGTGATTCGTTCGAGACGGGTCACCGAGAGCGTATCGAGGCTTCACTGCGCGAGCTCGAATCAATGGGGTATTATGACGACACTAATATAGATCACGCGCTTGCTCGCAAGCGACTCAGTGCAATCGATTATAATAACCCAGCAACCAAAGAGTTATTGGCGCGCGTTCCTGGTGTTGAGCACTGGCTTGCACTTGTGCCAACCCCCCGCGCACTTAGTCCGCTTTACGACCCAAGCTGCGAGCGCCTGCCTGGTGGCCATATTGTTGGCGACGAGCTTCGCACCTGGATGACTGAAATTGCTGATGCCCGCGGGTTGCGCTACCGTTCGCAAATGGTAACTGGATTACTGACAGAAAAAGGTGGCGAGAGCGATCAGCACGAGCAAGCCCAGTGGCTCAGTATTGCCTCTGGTGCCGCACAGCCTATTTTACGCGCTGCCCAGCTTATTAATGAACGCACCGGGAGCGCCCCCTACATGACGCTGGTTGACCTTAGTAGTGAGGCGCTTCACGACGCAAAGAGCTATGCCGATAGCCTTGGGCTACGCGACAATCTTCGCATTGAGCGCAATAATGTGTTGCGCCGACAGGGTCTTCATACCCCTGTGCGCTTGGGTGAAGTGGTGCTACAACGTATGCTAAACCCTAATGATAGGGCGAAGTTGTCGCGCGCAAAATTACCAGAAGAAGGTTACGATGTTGTTGAGGCGGTTGGTATTCTTGAGTACATGAAGCCCGAGGATTGGCCGTATCGATACAATGGTGTGGTTAATTTAAAAACAATGCAGGCTGGTGCAAAGACATTTCTTAAAAATAGTTATCGTCTTGTTAAGCCTGGTGGCGATTTAATCGTTGGTAATATGCTTGATACGCACCCGCAGCTTGGGTTTACTCTTAATACAATTCAGTGGCCACACATTCAGCCGCGTTCGATTGATGAAATGATGGACATCTTCGACGAGGTTGGTATTGAGGGCGAGCGCCATGTGTATGTGCCTGACGATGAGGAGAATCGCGTGTACGCCCTGTACCGTATTCATAAACCTGAAATAGAGGGTAACTAACATGGAATGGGTGGCGGTTTTAGCGTTAGGGTTCATTGCCGTCGTGACGACGGTCTTAGGACTTTTGGCGATTCATCAACGCGGTCGCGACCCAATTGGTTGGTCGTTTGCTGTTATTATGTTTGCTGTTGCGGGCTGGTCTGGCGGTATAGCCGCCTTTTACGCCGTTCACGACTCGGTTGTCTTAGTTGATATTGCCGTACGAACTTACTACATATCGGCCGCGTTGATTGCGCTTGCGATTTTATACCTCGCTATATTTATGACGCATAAAATAAAGCCGATTGGTAAGGTGTTTTATTGGCTGTTATTGCTGCCGTTTGCAGTGATTAGTCTTGGTTTTATTGCGGCACCAGATATGTTCATTCAGTCAGTGTATGTAGGGTCGGTCACACTTAATTTGCACGGCTATTTAGTATATATGGCGTACTTCCTGGCGTATTACGGCTCGGCCTTGGCGTTCCTTGGCTTTGGTGTGCGGCGCAGCAAGGGGATTGAAAAAGCGCGCTTTAAGAATTTATTAGCGGGGTATTCACTAGCGGGTGTTATTGGTATGACGTTTAACCTTATTTTGCCAGCACTCGGGAGTTACCAGTATATTTGGGCGGGGCCGCTTGGGTTGTTTATTTTCGTCCCAATGATATACGTCACCATTGTTAAATACGGGCTGTTCGATATTCGCCAGGCCGTAGCACGAACGGCTGCCTACGCACTGACTCTAGTTCTGATTGCGGGAGTGTATGCGCTCGTTGTTATAGCTTTGTCAGGTGTTATTGCAAGTAATGTGATTGCTCAAACAATTATTATCTTGGCGGCGGCGCTTAGTTTTCAGCCGTTAAAGCACTTTTTTGATAATCTTACCGACACTGTTTTTTACAAAAATACGTATCATACGGGCGAGTTTTATGCAGAGTTTAACGAACGGCTCACAAGTACGACTGATCTGCGCGCGTTATTAAAGCGTACCGCCGATGTTGTAAAGAAAAATCTTAAAGCACAGCAGGCGTTCCTTTTTGTGTATACCAGCGATACTCAGTACGTTACAGCCGGAAGTGATAATTATGTTAAGTTGCCATATAGCGATGCGCGTCTTCTTGATGAACTAGACGATGAATTAATTGCGGCAGATTCGCCGTCGACACCTTTAACAGTACAGAAAATGCTGCGCAGTTATAAAATCGATCTTGTGTTACGCCTGAGGGCAGGCGGTAAAACAATGGGATATTTTTGCCTTGGTAGTCACTTGACCTCGCATTTTTCGAGCCGTGACATGAAGGTATTAAGTACCATTGCTGATAGTTTGGCGATTGCTGTGCAAAATGCCGTTTCAATTCACGAGGTGCGTGAACTAAACAGTACGCTCCAGCAGCGTATTGATAATGCCACGAGCGAACTACGACGCAGTAATGCTCAGCTGCAGCGTCTTGACGAGGCTAAAGACGAGTTTATTAGCATGGCAAGTCACCAGCTGCGTACGCCACTTACGAGTATTAAGGGGTATCTTTCAATGCTTATTGAGGGCGATATCGGTCCAATTACAAAAGAGCAGAAGCATATTTTGAACGAAGCGTTTATTGGTAGTGAGCGTATGGTGCGTCTTATTGGTGACTTTTTGAATGTCTCGCGCCTGCAAACGGGTAAATTTGTTATTGAAAAGCGCCCCGTTGATTTGGCGCAGTTAGTTGCACGTGAGCTTGAGGCGCTTGAGGCTAATGCAGCCGCTCGCAAAATCACCTTTGTGTATAAGCGACCAAAAGATATTCCACTCCTGGAGCTCGACGAGAATAAAATTGAGCAGGTGATTATGAACTTTGCCGATAACGCAATTTATTACTCAAAAGACGGCGCAAAAGTTACGGTGACTCTTGCAAAACGAGATGGCTACCTTGAGTGTAAGGTAACTGACAAAGGAATTGGTGTGCCAAAAGAAGAGCAGCAGCAGCTCTTTAATAAGTTCTTCCGCGCGACGAATGCGCGACGCGTCCGTCCAGACGGCACGGGTGTTGGGCTATTTCTAGCCAAGAAGGTTATTTTGGAGCACGGCGGAACGATGATTTTTGAATCAGAAGAGGGCAAGGGGAGTACGTTTGGGTTCCGTTTATTGCTCCCAAATGAACGCTAAATAGGGATCTAACGATGAGGCGATTGGTGGCTGCCTAGCTGTTAGTGGTTAGCTATTAGCGATACGAATAAGTTCGGCGATAAGCCAAACAATACCCACAATAACAGCAATTGCAATCAGGACAGGTTTGGCGATGCGCTTGTTGTCAAACCACCACTGACTAATTTTTGAGCGATTAGCAGCGGTAATGCGGGTGACTGATGGGCGAGTCATGGCCGCATCGGCACCGCGGTACTGCTTGTTGCGTTTTTTCTTTGCTTTATTTGCCATATTACTTTTAGTATACCAAAAACCCCACATACCAAAAACCCCGCTCGAAAGGGAGCGGGGTTGTGTTGGGGAAGCCAAACTGCTTCGGTTGTCGGTATCGACAAGGGAGCGGTCAGACTCGATTACTGGTTTAGTGCACGGCGGCTTGCAACGTAGTAACCTGCGCTTGCAATGAGGGCACCAAGGCCAGTGAGGGCAACAATGTTTTCACCAATACCAGTGTGTGGAAGCTCTGGTGGAGTTGGTGGTGTGGTTGGAGGGGTTTCCTTACAGTCGTTAAGGTCCTTTGAGTGCTTTGATGCGTCAAAGTCGTTTTCCTTGATTGTAATTGTCTTCTTGGTAGCAAGCTCACAAACAGTAATGTCGCTTGGGAGTGCTGGTACTTCGAAGTCACCCTTACAGCCAGTGCTTGTAGCGGTCTTGGTTTGACCGTTAACAGTAACAGTTACGGTTGCTTGAACGGTGTACTTACCGGCGGTTGGCTGGGTGTACGCAAGTGCGCCATTAGCGCTTGTTGACGTCTTGGTGTCAATAGTCTTGCCGTTAGCATCCTTAATTACGTAGGTTACGCTCTTAAAGGTTGCGTTTTGTACACTGTAGCTTGTGCTGAACTTAAAGTGTGTACGGTCAACAACGGTAATACCGAGTGCCTTACAGGTGTAGCTAGCAACTGGTGGTTGACATGTTTTGTCAGTTGTAACGGTTGCTGTATCTTCAACAGCGTAGCCGCCAGTGTTAACCTTACCCTTGTTAACAAGGGTGTTAGTGCCACAGGCAAGCTTGTCTTCGGCTGCAACTTTTGCGCTAAAGATAATGTAGGCGTTAGCCCCTGGTGCGTATGAACCAACGTTGATACCTGTACCATTTGTAAGGTTGGCGTCGGTTGCAAACGGAACGTTTTGCTTAACTGCGCTGCTCCAGGTACCAGACTTAGCAACGTAGCTAAGGCCAGTAGGGAGGGTGTCGCGGAAGGTAACGTCGTTGTGGTTTACTTCACCAGTGTTCTTGTAGGCAAGTAGGAAGTCAACAGTTTCACCTGGTTTTGCTTTGTAGCTTTCAACCCAGTTAGCCGCACCGTGCTTACTTACCTTCTTTTGAAGAGTAAAGTTAGTGGTCTTTGCAAGTTGTGGCTTAACCTTAAAGGTAACGTAGCCAGCGTATTGGAAACAACCAGGAATTTTACCATCAAGCTTGTTGTAACCAAGCTTTACGCCAGTGCTTGTAAAGATGCTTTCTGAAAGTGAAGCACCCTTAGGGCCAAAGACGTTGTTTTCGTACACAAGACTTCCCTTAACGTATGCAAGGTTGAAGTTAGTGGTGCTATTAAAGGTAGCGTGGTCGTACACTTCAGCGTACTTACCTTTGTTGCCTTTTTTGTCGGCACCAACGTTTGATGCGCTTAAAAATCCGTTCACCTGAATTGACTTAGCGCTGGTGGTTGGAAGGTTGAACTTTGCTGTTACGTTTTCAGCAACAAGACCAAGGCTTGATGCTGCGTTGTTGTGAACGTACATACGAACGTAGTATTCTTTGCCATCTTTAACGGTCATGTTGTCGTACCAAACGTTGCTTGAACCAACTTCGCGGATTCCAACGAAGTTACGCTCGTCACCAATGTTTGGGTTGTTAGTGATTGAGTTAAATTGAACGTGATCACTTGGTTTTTCAAGTGTAAATGTATCGCGACTTGGTCCCCAAGCAAATACCGCAGCTGGAACGATGATTGCAGCAGCAATCACGGCAACAACAGCGCTAAGGCGCTTAGGAGCACGACGAATGAGCGATGTAAGCTTATTCATAAACTTCTCCTTTTCTTGATTCATCTCGCAGAAAGAATCAAATTAATAAAATTACCATAGGTAAGGTGAATACAATGTTGCCAAATTGTTAACAATAACAAATCAGATCATTACACAAGTGCATGTCCGAGCGAGTAGCTCACAGTAATACTACTCAACGGCGAGTCATAAATGACTCAAGCTGGAATAGTATTACTGGAAAACAGAAAAGAGGGGTGGTGGGCGCGCAGCTGCTTGTAACAGCATGCTGCGCGCCCACCTGTTGAGCACCTCAGCAGTCCTCGACGCCCGGGATCGGGATGCACTCCGTGACCGGAGCGCTCGTCGGGGGCGCCTCGGGCTCGGGTGCAGGCGGCGGCGCCGGGTCCTTGGTAGGAACCGGGGTCGGCTTGCTCGTCGGCTCGGGCTTCGGCTTCGGCTGCGTCGGCGGTTCGGCCGGCGGCGGCGTCGGGTTCTCCCGAGGCTTCTTGGGCGGCTGCTCCATGTCCTTCGGCGGAACGTACGGGCCGGGGCCCGGGTCGTCGTTCTTGCCGTGACCACGGGGTGCCTTGCCCTGGGGACCGGGATCCTTGCGCGGCGAGTCCTTGCAACCCGTTTCGGGGTTGCCGTAGGGCTTGTCGGGCGGGCAGGTCGGCTCGGGCTCGGGCTCCGGCTCCGGCTTGACCGGCGGCTTGCACGGGCTGTCGGTGCACTTCCACGGCGGAACCTTGGGGATCCAGTGGAGGTTACCGCAGTCAATGAAGACGCCAGCACCGTGGTCGTCGTCCAGACCGATGACGTAGCCGTCCTTGTCGTAGACAAAGGGCAGCAGGGACACGCGGATCATGGACTCCTTGTCGAGGTAGTCACCCATGACGGGCGACTGCTTGGTTCCGGCCTTGAGGGTGTTCATGACATCCCCATAGCACAGGATCGGCAGCTCCTCGACCGTGGTACCGATGGTCTCCTCCACCTCGGGGGTGATGTAGCTCGCCACGCTGGCCCTGATGGACCGTTCGGCTGCGGCAGTCACGGTGGACTTGCCCTTCGCCGACTTGGCGGGTGTGCATCCCTTGGTGTTGTAGACCTTGATAGCCAACGGGTTGGCCACCTCACCGGACTTCGTCTTGTTGTTCTTGGCGAACTTCAAAACGTCGTCCCAGTCGAAGCCAGTCTTCTTGGCACGAGCGTCCAGCCCGTCGATGAACCACTGCTGGCTCCCCACTCGCTGCACCAGGTCGTCCCAGGAAAGGGTCAACGCGTTGTAGCGGAGCGAGTAGTCCAGCAGCGGCGGGGTCGCCGGGTTGTTGGTCGTGTCGGGACCGAGCGGCTTCTCCGGGTGTCCTCCCCTGATAACGGGGACGACCTCGGTGCTGCCGTCGGGGTTCTGCACGCCAACCGTGCCGTCCTGCGTGGAGCTGGGCGGCGCGGTGGTGGCAGAGGCTTCGGGCGTCGGCGACGACGTTGCGGTCTCGCAGGACGTGTTGGCACGCACCTGCAGGGCAGCAATCGTCGAAGTGACAACCGCGTCGTCGGACGGATCGTCGATTCCCCACTTGGTCAGCGTGTGACGCTTTCCAGAGTTGGACAGGGCATCGGCGGCCGGGGTGACGGTGCGCAGAACCTGAGCGGCCGTGTCTCCACAGAGACCGTTCATCACGGTCGTGTCGGTCAGGTTGATCGGGTCCGACGTGTCGGATCCGGTCGGGCTCGTGCCGCACCCGGTAAGGGTGGCCACGAACACCAGGATGCCGACCATCAGGCCGGTCTTGACGATGCGCGACATAGCACGCACCTCCTTCCTAGTTGGACCCACTCTTGCGGGTGACGGTAGTGTTGAACCAGGCGTGGATGGCCACGAAGACCAAGAACACGCCAGCCTGCACGAGGTGTGCGCCGATGGTCAGGTGCGTGAAGGTCAGGCCTCCGCCCACGAAGACGAGCGCCAGGAGCACGAATGCTCCGACGTTTCGCTGCTTCGCGAACAGGTTGCCGACGGCCTTCGCGACTGCCGCGACGACACCGATGATGATGATGAGCGCGAGGAGCTGCCAGAATCCTCCGAAGAGGAAGCTGACCGCGTCGCCCACGCTCGACCAGGTAAGAGCGGACTTGCCCTCGAACCCGGTCGCGAGACCGATCGCCATGGCGAACACGACGATGATCGTGTCGACGATCGCGTTCACCAGGAAGTGACGCCAGTAGGCGTGGGACTTCCTCGGCTGGACGACCGGCTGGCTGGCGAAGGTGGTGGTCTTCGGGGTGTTCTGCGAGGTGCTCATGATAGTTCTCCTTGTACTCCCCTGGGGATAGATATGCGCGGGTCGCGCATTGGTATGCGGTTACCGCAGCTGCATCCCTAGGGGGTCGGGAGCAGCGCGTCAATCCGTGTAAGCGAACTGACGCGCTGCTTCCGAAAAAAGGAGCTTTTCTGGTTTTTCAGTGCGTCTAAATGTAAAAAAGCACATTCAGGACATGCACTGTAATGATCTGACTTGTTAATGACCTCCTCACCCTGATGGGGCTCTCATACCTCACCCGTGAATGATGTTCTTAATGTATCACAAAATACGCAAAATGTCAATGCTTTATACAATATATATGCAAAAAGCACAAGCATTTTAGATAAAAATTAGATACTATTTGACAAAATATGTCAACAGGAGTATAGTCCCACGTTATAGTGCACGCTGCTGATGACAGCACATTTGTTACCATTTCATAGGTAGCAGTGTCCAATAAGGGGTGTACTTACCCGAGTGGCGCTCGGGTAGAAGGTAGGAGTCACCGTTGACGAACACCGCAAGTAACAACAAGGAGTTGACGTCGGACGAAGCGCTGACCGAGCTCTGCGAGTGGCTGGGAAACATGCTGGGCCGTAACGAGCTCAACGAGCTGCTGCGCTACGGCGACAGCGGCATCGGAGCGCTGGCCGAGGAGCTGCTGGTGGACAACCGCCACCGCCCCGACTTCATCCAGCTGCTGGACCAGATCTGCGGGCCGCAGTCCCGTGGTACCAAGGGACGGTGCGTGCACCGTAGCGCGCTGCGCGAGGCGCTGCGCACCATGCTCAAGGCACACCGGGCGAGCCCCACGCTGCCGCCGCACGAGCAGCTCAAGGCCCTGAAGGTCCGCGAGCAGCAGGACATGGCCGCTTCCCCGGCCACGACCTCGCACCAGACGCCGGCAGCGGTGTCGCGCGGAATGATCTTCCGCGAGCCGACCCGTGTCTAGCAAGGCACATTGACTCGCACACACCATGTGCTAGAGTCGATCATCGCCGAGACCCTAGGCGGGTAAGCCTAGGGTCTCGGCGAGACACACTTTCACTAAACGAGATAAAATACTGTAAGCCTCTAGCCAAAGGGGGCTTTTTTTGTTATAATACCCCAGTAAAAGAACATTTTTGGTTTGTTCTTTTGGTGATTATGCACCAAATTTGAGTAAGAAGCACAGCTTGGCCCATATCCTTCGGATATACGACCTTTGCACAGCGATTGGCCCATATCCTTCGGATATACGGCCAAATTGCTCGGAAAAGGTTTTAAAAATACATTTTTAAAACACTTTTCACTCACAATTTGGCCTCATCGTCTAACGGTTAGGACACCAGGTTTTCATCCTGGCAATCGGAGTTCGATTCTCCGTGAGGTCACCAAAAGAACCAACCAAAACATAACACCACAGTAGAAGAGGATTATTTCTGATATGGCAACGACACTTAAACGTACAAAAATTCTTGCGACCGTCGGACCCGTTACAAGTTCCCCTGAAATGCTGAAATCTCTCATCGACAACGGTGTTAACGGCTTTCGCCTTAACTTTAGCCATGGTGACTACGACGAACGAACCGAGCAGATCCAGTGGATTCGCGAAGCAAGTCGCGTAGCTGGGCGCCCTATTGCTATTTTGCAAGACCTTCAGGGGCCAAAGATCCGCCTCGGTATGCTTAACGAGAACGTCGAAGTAAATAAAGGCGACGAAATTATCCTCGACCATGCCGCCGAACATAACGGTATGACGCTTCCAGTGCAATATAACCTTGCCGAAAAGGTGAAGGTTGGTGAACCAATTTATATTTTTGACGGCAAAGTACGCACAACGGTACTTGAAATCGTTTCTGATACAGCAATTAAGCTACGTGTTGAAAATAAGGGTACGCTCATGAGCAAAAAAGGGATTAACCTCCCTGACACCGACTTTGGTGGCGATATTTTAACGCCAAAAGACCTTAAAGACATTGAATACGGCTTAACACAAGATATCGACTACGTTGCCCTTAGCTTTGTGCAAAGCCCCGAAGATATTCATAACCTCCGTCAACTGCTTGTTGCCGGTGGTTCAGAGGCGCATATTGTTGCCAAAATTGAAACCAAGGCTGCTATTAAAGACGATGTTATGGAAGAGATTGTTAAGGCAACCGACGGTATTATGGTGGCTCGCGGTGACCTTGCGGTCGAGGCTGGTGCCGAAGTAGTACCAATTGTACAGCGCAAGCTCTTGGCGCTATGTCGCAAGCATGGCAAATTATGTATTGTTGCGACGCAAATGATGGCAAGCATGGTTGATAACCCCGAGCCAACTCGTGCCGAGGTAAGTGACGTTGCCAACGCCGTTATCCAGGGTGCCGACGCAGTTATGCTTTCAGACGAAACAGCGAACGGATCGTACCCAGAAGAAACGGTGGCTGCCATGCGCAAGGTGATTCTTTTTGCGCAAGATAACGCAAAAGTAGCGCCAATCAACGACATTATTCCTAAGAATATTCAACTCGATGCAATTAGCGCGTCGGCCGTTGCTCTTGCTGAGCAGCTTAAGGTTGATGCAATTATCGCCGAAACAAAATCTGGCGCAACTGCGGCAACTATTGCAGCGTATCGTCCAAATCTGCCTATCATTAGTGTTACAAGCGAAGTGCGCGTTGCTCAACAGCTAGGCCTGAGTTATGCAAACCGTAGCTTTGTTCGCCCTGATTCCGAGAGTGCTGGGTTAGAAATTGCTCAAGAGCTTAAAGAGCAGGGTATTCTTGGTGAAGGAGCAGTTAAGGTGATTATTGTGAGTGGTCAGCAACCTGGTGTTGTAGGAACTACTGACACAATTAAAGTTCGCGTGCTAGAATAGTAGTAAGTAAATCATAGGGTGGGGATTGTGGCATTCTTTAAACGCACTATCAAAGACGTTCCAGTAGGGGGTAAAACAGTACTGGTTCGTGCAGACTATAACGTTCCTTTGAATAAAAAAGGCGAAATTAGTGACGATCTTCGTATTCGGGCAAGCCTGCCAACGGTGCACTATTTGCTTGAACAACGCTGTAAGGTTGTTATTATGAGTCACCTTGGCCGACCAGAGGGGCGTGATAAAAGCTGTAGCCTTCAGGTTGTCGCTAATCGTTTGGCTGAGCTTATTGGCCGTGAAGTCATCTTTGTGAACGATTGCATAGGCGACACCGTCATACAGGCGGTTAAAAAGGCGCCGCCGCAAGCAGTAATTTTGCTTGAAAACCTACGTTATTACCCCGAGGAAGAGGCAAATGATGCAGCATTTGCACAAGCCATTGCCAAAAATACGGGCGCACGCTATTTCGTACAGGATGGTTTTGGAGTAGTGCACCGAGCGCACGCGAGCACCGATGCAATTACACGTTATATCCCAAGCGTTGCGGGGCTGCTACTTGAACGTGAATACACAACTATTACTAACGCTATGGAACACCCGCAGCGCCCGCTAGTGGCAGTTATGGGTGGCGCGAAGGTAAGCGATAAAATTACCGTTATTGAGCGCTTTGTAGGTATCGCCGATCGTATTGTGATTGGTGGTGCTATGGCTAATACGTTCCTAAAATATAAGGGGTATGGTGTTGGTGCGAGTGTTGTTGAGGACGGCCAGTCACAAGTACTTGACGGCATTTACACTGCTGCTCATAAAAAGGCGCCTAATCATGCTGATGACTTTTTGATGCTACCGTCCGATGTAGCCGTGGCTGATTCTATTTCACCTAAGGCAAAACGGCGCACCGTATCGCTTGGTGAGGTAGCGGATAGTGATATTATTCTTGATGTTGGCGACAGTGCAATCGAGAGTATGGCAGAAGAAATTCGTAAGGCAAAAACGGTTATTTGGAATGGAACGCTTGGCTATGCTGAGTTGTCGGAATTTGCACATGGGTCGGCGCGACTGGCACTTGAGCTTGCTTCGAACCCCTCGATCACCTCTATTATTGGTGGTGGCGATACGGCAGATTTTGTATTGAAGTGGGATGGTGGTAGCGGCGAAAGCTTTACGCACGTTTCAACAGGCGGCGGCGCATCGTTAGAATTAATGGCAGGCAAAAAACTACCCGGGGTCGAGAGTTTGCTCGATGCCGCAAGATAGGCTAAACTAAAGGCAAAGAAAAGCACAGACACTATGGCGAGGGATAAAAAACTCATTATTGGCAACTGGAAGATGAACCTTGGCGTTCATGAGTCTAGCTTGTATTTACATAAATTATCAAAAAACGTTAAAATTCACCGCACCGTTGAGGTGGTTGTTGCTCCGACTATGCTGGCGCTTCAAACATTAAGTTTGCAAATTAATAATCGCCAAATGAAACTAGCGGCGCAAAACTTTTATTGGCGCGATAACGGCGCGTTTACTGGCGAAGTTTCAGCAACGCAGCTTCGTGGTATTGTGGCGTATGGTCTGATTGGGCACTCTGAACGACGACATGTTTTCCATGAAACCGATAAAGACACGCGCGCAAAGGTTCAGGCGGCAATTCGTAATGGTATTCGCCCAGTGCTTTGTGTTGGTGAAACAGCGGGTGAGCGAGCGGCCGGTGAAACGAAAGATATTATTCACGATCAACTGCTTGGTGGGCTCGCTAATGTCACCAGCGATGAGCTTGAGCGAGTTGTGATTGCCTACGAGCCTGTTTGGGCAATTGGAACTGGCAATAATGCTCGCCCAACCGACGTAACAGAGGCGATTGTTTCTATTCGCGCTCAATTAAAGCACTTGTATGGTGCCAAGGCGGCTAAGGAAGTTCAGGTATTGTATGGTGGGAGTGTGACTGCTGAAAGTGCCGCCGACTACTTGGCGTTACAAGAGGTAGATGGCCTGCTGATTGGCGGCGCCAGCCTTGATGACCGAGCGTTTGTTAGTATTGTTGAAAAGGCTCATGAAAGTGCCGGGAAGGGAGCGTAGTGGCAATGTCTGATTTTGATTTTGATGAGCTCGATAAGGCAGTTAGTAGCGCCCTTGGTGGTAGTGATGAGTCGCAAAAAGAGGCAGCGCAACGTTCCGAGCCGCAACCTCAGCCGCAACCTGAGTCGCAACCTGAGTCGCAGCCCGAGTCTGAGCCAACTTCTGAACCGCGTCGCGCTACGCCACCGCCAGCAGCTCGTCGTGGGCCAAGCGGGCGATTTATGGATATGGTGCATCCTTCGTCTGACATGCGTACAAAAACCGCTACCGATACCGCATCGGGCATATCGAGCGCATCTTCTACAAATAGCGTTGTAACAGCTACAACAACTGCTTCGTCGAGAGCAGGCGTGGTATCGGCTGGGCTTCCAAAGCCTCCGGTATTTACCGACTTCAATACGCGCCAGTCAAACGGCAGTGCTAAGACGCCGCCCACTGATTGGTCTAAGCCACTCGAATCACCATTCTTACCAGATGCAAAGGTCGAGAAACGCCCACTGGGTGGCGAGCCTGCGCCTGAGGAATTATTGCTCGAAGCCCCAGACGACCCGCGCCTTGAAGCAATCAACTTGCCAGACCCAATTGACTTTGCTGCAGCTTCGACCGATATAAATGAAGATGACGCCATATCGGCCAGTGCTGAATTTTCGAACACTAAGCCCGAAGTTGAAGCAAAAGAGGCTTCAGTCGAACCAGAAGATAGTGACCTACCCGAAGTGTCAGAACTAGCAGAGGTACCCGAATTACGTGAAACCACCGAAGAGCCGGCAGAGGATATACCCGTAGGGCCTACTTCGATTACGCAGCAATACAAAGAGCAATCTTCAAGTGAAACTGTGTCGGGCGCAATTTACGATACCGAAACATACCACCAGCCATTAACACCACCCGTTAAAAAACGTTCTGGTGCATGGGTTGTGCTATGGATTTTCCTCCTTGTCGCACTTGGCGCTGGAGCAGGCGCAGCCTTTTATTTGTATGTCCTACCTCTTATTTAACCCTACCGCCTAGCGGTTAAATCCGCTACAATAGAATAAATGGATATTCTAGGGGAATTAAACGAGGCGCAGAAAGAAGCGGCCCTTACGACAACGGGCCCGCTTTTGATTTTGGCAGGCGCTGGTAGTGGTAAAACGAAAACATTAACACACCGCATCGCGCTTCTTATTGCCGAGGAAAAGGTGTGGCCAAGCCATATTTTGGCTGTTACATTTACAAATAAAGCCGCCAAAGAGATGCGCGAGCGCCTTGCGGCACTTTTGCGTCAACCAAATGATAGGTCGTTTATGCCCTGGATGGGAACGTTCCATGGTATTTGTGTGCGTTTACTGCGTATGGACGGCGCCGCTATTGGGATTTCGCGCAACTTTGTTATTTACGACGAAGATGACCGCCAGGGGCTTATTAAACAGGTGATGAAAACGCTTTCAATTTCTGATAAAGATATGAAAGCATCGGCTGTCAGTGGTGCGATTTCGTCGGCAAAAAATGCCATGCAAGACCCCGATGAATACGAAGCTTCGGCTCATTACCCATTTCAAAAAAATGTTGCCAAAGTCTACCGCGAGTACGAAGTGCGACGTAAGGCTGCAAAGGCGCTTGATTTTGACGATTTACTCCTCGAGGCGGTACATTTACTACGCGATAACACTGAGCTGCGACACAAGTGGCGTGCTCAGTTTAGTCACATTTTGATTGATGAGTACCAAGACACCAACGCGGCACAGTATCAGCTTGTAAAACTCTTGGTAAATGATCAGCAAAATATTTGCGTAGTAGGTGACGACTGGCAGTCGATTTATAGCTGGCGGGGTGCCGATTTTACAAATATTCTTAACTTTGAGCGCGACTTTCCTGGTGCTAAGGTGGTGAAGCTTGAGCAAAACTATCGAAGTACCGGCAATATTTTGGAAGCAGCGCATTCGGTCATTACGAAAAATACGCAACGAACCGATAAAAAACTATGGACTGCCGAAGGGGCAGGGGCGCCAGTGCAGGCGCATGGTACGTACGACGAAGCCGAAGAAGCTCGCCAGGTTGCCGACCGTATTTCGGCGCAGGCGAGTATTGGGGCGCGCAGGTATGATGAGTTTGCTGTTTTGTATCGCACGAACGCCCAAAGCTACACACTTGAACGCGCTTTTTTGCAACTTCGTATACCGTATCAAATTATTGGCGGAGTACGCTTTTATGATCGCAAAGAAATTAAAGACATCGTTGCCTATTTGCGTCTTGTGTATCAACCATTTGATCGCATGAGTTTTAGCCGTATTGCGAACGTTCCTACTCGCGGGATTGGCGCAACGAGTCTTGAGCGCTTTTTATCGTGGCAGTCACAGACCGAGCTTGATATTATTGAAGCACTGCGCCGTATGGGAACTGAGGCAGTAGTAACGGGTAAGGCAAAAAATGCCATGGTGCAGCTTGGTGACGCGCTGCATAAGGTGCGATTACAGCTTGAGGAGCGCACACCCGCTGAAATTATTGAAGCCGTTCTTAGTGCAACGAACTACCGCGACTATATTTTAGACGGCACGCCGCAAGCCGAAGATCGCGAAGAAAACCTTGGGTCACTCTTGTCTGATGCTCAGAATTTTGCAACACTTCCTGATTTCCTCGAAGAAGTGGCACTTATGTCGAGCGTTGATAGCGCCGATGGCGGCAATAAGGTGACTCTTATGACGCTTCATGCGGCTAAGGGGCTGGAGTTTCCTGTAGTCTTTATGGTTGGTATGGAAGAAGGCATTTTGCCACATTCGCGCGTGTTTGAGGCTGGCCCATCAGAGCTCGAAGAAGAGCGCCGCCTTTGTTATGTTGGTATGACTCGCGCCCGCGAAGAGCTCCATCTCAGTTACGCCTATAGTCGGTTGCAGTTTGGAACGCGCGGCTACAACCCGGTGTCGCGATTTATTTCTGACATGGGTAATCAGGTGGCAATGGTTAATGCTGAACCTAATATTATGGGCTACCAGGCCGACGAACCCTTTTACAGCGACGAGCTTGGTTTTTCAGAGGGCGACAGAGTTCGTTCGGCGGCCTTTGGTGATGGTGAAATTATTGAGGTAGACGGCATGGCAGTGACGGTAGCGTTTTTGAATGGGCAAACGAAAAAACTCAACGCCGAATACGCTCATTTGCAAAAGCTTTAGCACCATGTGTGCTATACTAATATATACACACTACTAGGGGGTGTAACCTTTCTTCTTATGAAGTTACCTGTAAAAAAATCCACCACTTTTATTACCCTGTGCGCTTCGGCGCTGGCTATTTTGGCGATAGTTATTGGGCTATCTACTTCTGGGGCTCCTTCGGTACAGGCGCAATCAACGGGTGGTCGCCTGATTACTGTTCACGACCGGGGCGTTGATACGGCGTTTATTACAACAAAGGCGACGCTGAAAGAGGCGCTTGATGAGCAAGGCATTACGCTTGACGCAAAAGATGCCGTTGAGCCAGCAGTAGATGAAAAATTAGTCGCACCAGATTACCAGGTGAATATTTACCGCGCACGACCAGTCACGATTGTTGATGGCGCCTTGCGTCAAAAGGTTGTTACTCCTTATCAATCGGCAGAGCGAATCGTGAAAGATGCGGGTATTGCGCTCTATCCTGAAGATGAAACACATGTGACTCGTTCGGCTGATATTTTGGCTGACGGCGCTGGCCTGCAACTTACAATCGACCGTGCGGTTCCGCTGCGGGTTGATTTATACGGTACTATTACAACAATTCGTACGCAGGCTGAAACAATTGGCGCTTTCCTTAAGGAAAAGGGAATTGAACTTGGTGAGCACGGGCGTGTATCGGTGGCACTTGATACGCCAGTAGCGACAAATATGCACGTGCGTATTTGGCGTGAAGGTAAGCAGACGTTAACAGCTACCGAAGCGGTGAAGTTTAGTGTTGAGCGCATTAAAGACGCCGATCGACCAGTTGGGTATCATGCTGTTCAGTCGAAGGGGCGCAATGGTAAGCGAACGGTTACGTATGAAATTACCATTAAAGATGGTAAAGAAATTGCTCGTCATGAAATTGCCAGCATTACCATTACAGCGCCAGTGAAACAGGTTGAAATTGTTGGTACAAAGCCACTCACTCTGGAATACACTGGCGGTGGCACAAAAACCGAATGGTTAGCAGCTTCAAATATACCCGAAGAGAGTTGGGGATACGCTGATTATATTGTGATGCGTGAAAGCACCTGGAACCCTAATGCACTGAACGCTGCGTCGGGTGCGTGTGGGCTTGCTCAGGCGCTCCCCTGTGACAAGGTGCCCGGAAATCCATACAACCCAATCGATTCGTTGAACTGGATGAACGGATACGTGAATGGTCGCTATGGTGGTTGGGCTAATGCCTATACTGTTTGGAAAAGCCAAGGGTGGTATTAAAATAGCGGTATGGCGGGTCCTAAAAAATCACTTGGGCAACACTGGCTAAAAGACCGTGACGTACTGGCGGCGATTGCTAACGAGGCGGAAATAACTGCCGACGATACAGTACTTGAAATTGGTCCAGGACTTGGAACGCTTACAAGTGAACTGCTAAGGCGGGCAAAGCGTGTTATAGCGGTCGAGCTTGATGGTGACTTGGCGCGCAAACTACCTGGGCAGTTTCCGGGTACGCCGCTTGAGGTGGTAAATCAAGATATTTTATCGTTCGACCTCAGGACGCTCCCGAAAAATTACGTCGTTGTGGCAAATGTGCCGTATTATATTACGTCAAAAATTATTCAGTTATTAACAACGGCTGAAAATAAGCCACGTGCTATTGTGCTGCTTATTCAAAAAGAGGTGGCCGAGCGCCTTGCGGCTGAGCCTGGTGATATGAGCATTTTAGCGGTAAGTGCTCAAATATATGCAACCGTTAGACTAGGCGATGTTGTACCCGCAGACCTTTTTACGCCGCCGCCAAAAGTCGACAGCCAGGTGGTTATTTTAACTATGCGGTCCGAGCCGCTTGTGCGTGCAGATGAAGAAAAGGCCTTTTTTCGAGTTGTGAAAGCGGGCTTTGTGGCAAAGCGTAAAAAGCTGCGCAGTAGTTTGGCAAGTGGTCTTCATATGACAAAACCAGAGGTCGAGACATTGCTTTCGGGCCATGGCATTTCGGCTGATAACCGCGCCGAGGATCTTACCATTCAAAACTGGCTTGATATTACTCGCAGTCTATAGGCGAGTGGTACAATAAAAGGAACGAAAGGTGGGTGTGGCGTGTTCGAATATGAGTGTTCGGCATAAGATGATAACTATAGCACTTCGTGAGCGCGCGTACATTTACGCGCTTATTGGCGTGGCTGTCATTGCTTGCCTAAGCAGTATTGTGCCGCATGCCTGGGCAGCTGACGATTCGCGTAACGGGCCGTACGACGAACCAACTGGGCGCTTGATGACCGTGTACGACAGAGGTCTGCGTTTGTCGTTTATAACGCATGCTAAAACAGTGAGTGAGGCGTTAGAGCAGGCGGATATTTTACTTGATCCGCACGATACAGTCGAGCCGTCGCGCCAAGAAGAGTTGGTGGCACCAGAATATAAAGTAAATATCTATCGTGCGCGCCCTGTGGTGGTTGAGGATGGTGCTGTTCGGACAAAAATTATGACACCGTATCAAACAGCCGAGCGGATTGCAAAGGATGCGGGCGTGCCACTCTATAGCGAGGATCAGCCGGTGCTGGCGCGCTCGGACGATTTATTGGGCGACGGAGCTGGGCTACGACTTACGATTAAGCGTGCTGTCGTGTTTACACTCGATTTGTATGGCCGTAAAACCGAGGTTCGTACGCATGCAGCAACAGTTCAAGAAATGCTAGAAGAAAAGCAGATTGAACTAGGCGATAAGGGGCGTGTTTCGGTTGCGCTGCGTACACCAATGCAGAAGGGCATGACGGTCCGGGTGTGGCGCGAGGGTCGGCAAATAATTACCGTTGACAGACCAATTGCATTTGCAACCGAGATAATTTACGACGCCGATCGCCCACTTGGGTATCGAGCGGTGCAAACCAAGGGTGTAGCGGGTGTGCGCACTATTAGCTACGACGTGACGATTAAAAAAGGCAAAGAAGTGTCGCGTAAGGAAGTTGCGCAGCTGGTCGCAAAACGGCCAACGAAGCAAATTCAGGTGATTGGTATTAAAAACCTTGACAAAGGGCTGACAAAAAACAAAGGTGCGCTGTTTTCGACTGATAGTAACGGCGTTATTCACCGTGAAACGTACTACGACCTCAATATGAGCGTCGTGATGTATTCGTGTGGGCAAGGCGGGAAGTATTCGGTGCGCTTTGATGGTATGAAGATTGATTCGGAAGGGTATATTATTGTGGCGGCTAATTACGCTCGCTACCCAAAGTGCTCGATTGTTGAAACGAGCGCTGGGCCTGGGCGTGTCTATGACACCGGTGGGTTTGTTTCGCATCATCCAGATGGCTTTGACCTTGCGACCGACTGGTCGACCCCTAACGGAATTTAGTAAAAACTGGTACAATAGACCCCAATGGAACAGATAGAAAAAAACTTATATATTACAACGGCTATTCCGTATGTAAATGGAACACCGCACATTGGTAACGCCCTTGACTATTTATTAGCTGATATTTGGACACGCTACCAAAAGCAAAATGGTCGTCAGGTGCGATTTCAAGTAGGTACTGACGAACATGGTAATAAAATAGCCGCTAAGGCTGCCGAGCTAGGGCTGACGCCAAAGGCATACACCGATACGACCTACGTAAACTTTGAATCACTCATGAAGAAAGTCGGCGCCGAATACACCGACTTTGTGCGCACTACCGATGATCATCACGTTGCCGCTGTACAGCATATTTGGCAGCAGCTCAAACCGTATATTTACAAAAGCAACTATAGCGGTTGGTACTGTATGGGCCACGAAGCGTTCTTTACCGACAAAGAAGTACAGGCAACGGGCGGCGTCTGCCCTGATCACCAGGCGCCATACCAGCAGGTGAGCGAAGAAAACTACTTCTTTAAAACCAGCGCCTTTACTGACCGCATTAAAGAGGCAATTAACAGTGGCGAAATGCAAATTGTCCCTGAATTTCGTAAAAATGAGTTTTTGGAACTTATTAAAGATGGCTTGGCCGATGTTAGTGTGTCGCGCCCTAAAAAGAGCCTCACTTGGGGGATTCCAGTGCCCGACGACCCCGAGCAAATTATGTACGTTTGGCTTGATGCTCTAGCTAATTACATTACCGTGATTGGCTACCCGGACCGCGTTGACGAATACAAGGCGTTTTGGCCGGCCGATGTTGAGGTGATTGGCAAAGATATTTTACGCTTCCACGCTGGTATTTGGCCTGCAATGCTCCTAGGTATTGGCCTCGCGTTACCTAAAAAGCTATTAGTGCACGGCTTTATTAACGTTGGTGGTGCAAAAATTAGTAAAACTGTTGGTAACGGCGTTGATCCAAACGAAATTATCGATCAATACGGTGTTGATGCCTTTCGTTACTTCTTCTCGCGCCATATTCCAACACTTGATGACGGCGACTTTACCTGGGAAAAGTTTGAGGGTGCCTATAACGGTGAGTTGGGCAATGACCTTGGCAATCTGATTCAGCGCGTTGCTGGTATGATTACTCGCTACCAAGCGGGTGTTATTGGTCAAGCTGAGCAAGCCGAGCACGATATGACGCTTTACCACAGTGCAATGGATAACCTTGAATTTAACAAGGCAATTGACGAAGTGTGGTCAATGGTGCGAAGCCTTAACCAGTATATTGATAACGTAAAACCATGGGAAATTGCCAAAGAAGTTGGCAAAGACCCGGAGGCCGAACCTCACCTTACCGAGGTGCTTGCACACTGCGCTGGAGCGCTTTTGCAGATTGGCGACTTACTTGTGCCGTTTATGCCAAACACTGCGCGCGCCATTCACGCGACGTTCGAAAGTGGTGTTGTAAAACCACTTGAAACAGTGTTGTTCCCTAAGGTTTATATTCATACGCCCGACCCACGTGCACCAAAACAATAATGCTTGTTGATACTCACTGCCACATTCACGAACCGTACAAACTTCCTGTGGACGAGGTATTGCAACGTGCTCACGAAGCGGGTGTGACACAAATGATTTGCGTTGGTACTGGCGAGGAAAGTTCACATCAAGCGGTAGTATTTGCCGCCGAGCATGACGGAGTGTATGCCTCGATTGGCGTGCATCCACACGATACGAAAGACGGGTACGATGAAATTGCACACATTGCCGATGCTATGCCCAAAAAGCTGGTTGCTGTTGGTGAAATTGGCCTTGATTATTTTTACACCCATAGCCCGCGTGAGGTGCAGATTGCTGCACTAAAAGCGCAAATGGACGTTGCCCTGCGGCACAATTTACCAATTATTTTTCACGTTCGTGATGCATTTGATGATTTTTGGCCACTTTTTGAAGAATTTGAGCAGAAATACGGCGCGGTGTGCGGTGTGCTGCATAGTTTTACTGATTCGGTCGAAAACCTTGAAAAAGCGCTTTCTAAGGGGCTATATATTGGCGTGAACGGCATTAGTACCTTCACGAAAGACGCAGCTCAACAAGCGATGTTTGACGCGATTCCGCTTGAGCGGCTGGTGTTTGAGACAGACGCGCCATTCTTGACACCAACCCCTTATCGTGGTAAAATAAATGAGCCAGCGTATGTAAGGGTAGTGGCTGAATACCACGCCCAGCGCCGGAGTATTTCACTTGAGGAAATCGCTCAGGCTTCAACACGTAACGCCCGCACACTTTTTGACCTACATTAGGCAAAAGTGTCATCTTAAACCAACACACCACCAGCCAACCCTCAAATAATGAGATTTATTTTTATGGCACACGATCAATATCAAATCCCACAGTCATTGTCAGAGCCCGAAGCTCGCGCCGAAGTCGAGTCTATTACGCGTACCATCGAGCAGGAACGGGCGCCATACCAGCACATTAAAGATATTGAAGCGCGTATTTTTTCCTACCGCGAAACAGCACTTGCGATGGAAAAGAAGCCGCGCACATGGCTTGGTGGATTAGTTTTTGCTCCACAAAATACCAATCTTCGTACTTTAGTAGACGAAGAAAGTGTGCTTGGCGGTTCGCTATTTGGTGAAGGACACCGTTTTTGGCTCGATAATAAAGCACAGGCAACGGTGTTTCATAACGATATAGCCGATTGGTATCACATGCAGCCAAACCCGGCTGACCCTAAAAACCCAATTGTGCTCAGGTTCCAAACAACACCATATAGTATTCACAAACTGTACAACGGGGTGGAATACAGCCTTACTATTCAGGATTTAGAGCACTTTTTGGCGGCAACCGAAGCGTATGTGGGGGCAGTTTTGCCGCTATATCCACTGGATAGAACTATCAACGAACTGCAAAACGATTTATAATAAAGACGTGAACGAAGAGGTTATTTATCTTGACCACGCAGCGGCCACGCCGGTTGATGCAAAAGTACTAGCGGCAATGCAACCGTTTTTTTCGGATGACTTTTACAACCCTTCGGCACCGTATGCGCCAGCTATAAAGGTTCGTCGTGCTTATGAGGCGGCAAAACAAACAATTGCTCGTGCGATTGGCGCAAAAGCTGACGACCTCGTGATGACGGCGGGTGCGACCGAGTCGATTAATTTAGCGTTTTCGGCGGTACAGGGGCCTGTTGTTACGTCAAACATTGAGCATCATGCCGTACTTGCTGCCGCACGTCGCCATGAGGCTACTTTTGTTGAGGCGGACGAAAAGGGTATTGTGTCGGCCGAGGCTATTCGGCAGGCAGTAACACCCCGTACGCAACTTGTGAGTATTGCCCTTGCTAACAACGAACTCGGCACCATTCAGCCACTTCGCGATATTGCCGAAGTTATTCGTGAAGAGCGCGAGCGTCGCCTCGGCGAGGGCGATCACACGCCACTCTATTTTCATACCGATGCATCGCAAGGGGTTGGGCAGCTTGATGTTAACATTGCCCGCCTTGGTGTTGATATGCTCACACTCAATGCGGCAAAGGTTTACGGCCCAAAGCAGGTGGGTGTGTTGTGGGCAGCGTCGTCGGTGGTGCTAGCGCCATCGATTGTTGGCGGCGGGCAAGAGCGGGGATTACGCAGTGGTACCGAAAACGTTGCGGGTGTTATTGGGTTTGCAAAAGCGATGGAACTGGCTGCGGCGCACCGTAAGTTTGAATCTGATCGTCTTGAAAAATTACGAAACAGTATGGAGCGCACACTGCTAGAGGCGTTTCCAAACGCGGTTGTATCGGGCAATCGCAAGCACCGCCTAGCGGGGCATTTGCACATTTCGTTTCCGGAGCTTGATGCCGAGCGCGTGTTATTTGCGCTTGAAATGCGGGGCGTGCTAGTGGCAACCGGTAGTGCCTGTGCGGCAAACAAGGGGACTCGCTCACATGTTTTGACGGCAATTGGGCTTGCGCCCGACGTTGCTGATGGCAGTTTGCGCTTAACATTTGGCCACCTGTCAACCGACGAAAATACCGCCAAAGCGGCACAGTATATTATTGAAGAAATCACCAAAGAATACCAGCGGAGCGCAAAATAATGCGTTGGTTGATTATTTTACCTGCTCTTTTATTGGCGATTATTATCAGCATAAGTATTTATTTGCAGCCAAATAGTTTTACAGGGTGTAGCGATGCACCATCTGAAGTGGTGGGCTGTGATGCGGCCGATGCGATTGTGGTGGTGAGCGGTGGCGATACCGAAGCGCGCACGGCGGCAGGCATTGCGCTGTATAAACAGGGTTGGGCAAACTTACTCGTATTTTCGGGCGCCGCACTTGATAAATCAGGGCCGAGTAACGCGGCTGCTATGATGCTTCAAGCTGAAGCGGCGGGTGTGCCGACGTCGGCAATTGTCATTGACGAAGATGCGGCAAACACAAAGCAAAATGCAGAAAATACACAATCCATTATGAAAGAGCGCCAGTTAAGCGATATTATTTTAGTAACATCGGGGTATCACCAGCGCCGAGCAAGTTTAGAATTTCACAAATCGGCCAACGACGTGCGTGTACGTAATGCGCCCGTAGCTAACGACAAAGACTGGAGTGCTTTTTGGTGGGTGACGCCGCGCGGCTGGTGGCTAGCGGGCGGTGAACTGGTTAAAATTATCGCCTTTTATGCAGGAGCAACCGCATGACAAAAGTGTATGTAGGAATGAGTGGCGGTGTGGACTCATCGTTAACAGCGGCGCTTTTGGTTGAGCAGGGCTACGACGTCACGGGCGTCTACATGAAAAACTGGACACAAGACTTGCCTGGCATGCGCTGCCCATGGGCCGACGATTTAGCCGACGCCAAGCGTGTTGCCGTGCAGCTCGGGATTGATTTTAAGGTGTTTGATTTTGAAACCGAATATCGCCAAAAAGTCGTTGACTACATGATTGATGAATACCGCAATGGCCGCACTCCCAACCCTGATATTATGTGCAACCAAGAGGTTAAGTTTAAGCTCTTTTTAGACGCCGCCCTCGAAGATGGTGCTGATATGATTGCCACGGGGCACTATGCGCGCGTAAAAGACGGGCACTTGCTACAGGCAGTCGATGCCAATAAAGACCAAACCTACTTTTTGTACCGTGTGACGGGCGAGGCGCTGCAAAAAACACTCTTCCCACTTGGCGAATACACCAAGCCTACGGTGCGCAAAATGGCCGAGGAGCGCGGGCTCTATACGGCAGCGAAAAAAGATAGCCAGGGGATTTGTTTTGTTGGCCAAATTGGGATTCGCGAATTTTTGAGCCAATATGTTGAGCAAAAAGCCGGCCCGATTATCGACAAACAAACGGGCAAGGTGCTAGGGCAGCACGACGGTGCGATTTTTTACACCATTGGGCAGCGCCACGGGCTCGATGTTGGTGGTGGGTTGCCGTACTATGTGGTTGGTAAAAATATGGACGCCAACGAAGTATACGTGACGACGAATCTTAATGATGATGCCTTGTGGCGCCCTGAATTGTCGGTCGTCTCACCGCACTGGATAACGAGTCGCCCAGCCGAAGGCCGCTACCAAGTGCGCGTGCGTCACCGTGCGCCACTAATTGACGCGCAGCTTACCTATGCGAGTGACAGCGAAGTTAAGCTGGCGCTTGATTCGCCCGAACGCGCCGTCGCTCCAGGGCAGTCGATTGTGATATATGACGGCGACGAGTGTGTTGGTGGTGGCATTGTAGTGTAGTAGCGCGGGTAGTGTGAAGTCGCTTATGGTATAATTTGGCTATATGATTTATGCGTTTTCGCCCTCGAGGCATCAAGTGCCCCGGGGGTTTACGATAGTTGAATTACTCATTGTGGTGATCGTTATTGCGATCTTGGCGGCGATTGTGGCAGTTGCGTATAGTGGCGTTCAGCGTCAGGCTGTTCGGGCGATAATGCAAAATACCGCCCGCGACGTAGCTAAGGCGGCAGAAATGAAGAAGGTTGTCGACGGCGTGTATCCATCAGCTATACCCGATACGCTCACTATACCTTCTGGCGTAGGCGTCGGGATAACGGAAGTGGATAGTGCGGATAAGTTTTGTTTTAATGTAACGACTACACGCTATGCGGATATTGTTTATTCGATTAATCAGATGCAGGAGCTAAAAGATTCACTATGCCCGGGTGCGGTTATCGCGACCGAGGGCGAATACGGTAATGAGGCGCCAGTACCGGTTGAGGATTCCTGGGTAAATGCGCCAACCGCAGGCAGGGCGGTTGCCCCTGGCGATATGGAGTTTACCGCCACGACAAACGACACGTGGTCGCAATTAACACTGTCATGGAAGGCTATGCCAGGAGCAACGCTGTACCGAATAAATCAACGCACTAGCTCTTCTAGCCTTTGGTATGTGCGATCATTAACAAGCTCGGCTGGGTACAGCGCCGACAGTACAAAAGATAGTGGCGCAATTGCCGCTTCGGTGACATCGCAGGTTTGGAATTACAATATACCAAGCACATTATCCGATACTTACGGGTATCGGATTCAGTACAAAAAAGCTGACGGCACTTTTAGTGATTGGCAGGAGCTGACGCTTTCACCTATGGCGAATCGGACTATGCCAACAATTCGAAACTTTAAGGTGACGCCGAACGCCAATTGGTCGAACATAACGCTATCGTGGGACAGTCTTGGAAATTTCGCTAAACTACCAAATATTCAGTTCCGTATTAATCAGCGAGATTCGCCTCAAACTCTTTGGTATGTTCGCAACCCTGCTGATGGAGGGGGTTTTAGCTGGGACGCCACAAAATATAGTGGAGTGCTGAATGCGACTGCGACGTCACAGGTTTGGGCTGCAAGCATTCCCACCGATGTAAGCAAGGTGTATGAGTATCGAATACAATTTTATTCAGGAACAGCAACGAGTGAATGGGCTACATTTACACTCAACCCACTGAAGGATCGTTCACTTCCTCGGCTAAGTAATTTTAAAGTTACCCCGAACGCCAATTGGTCGAACATAACGCTATCTTGGGATAGTATTGGTGATTACGCCAATTTGCCCGCTGTGAAGTTTCGTATCAACCAGCGCGTCTCACCTAGTGGAGTTTGGTACGTTCGCAACGTGGCAAGCGGTGCGGGATATAACTGGGATAATACGGGGTATAGTGGAGCGGTTTCGCCAAGTCTTACGTCACAGACCTGGACGTATACTATTCCCGCCGCAGGCAGTACATACGACTATCGAATTCAGGTGTATTCGGGCCCTGTAGCAGGTGAGTGGGCGGAGTTTTCACTCAGTCGGTAGCTCGTCTCTCGGAAATAACAGCAAGCACTTATTTCTCTTCACTCACCTCCTCGTGGTATCTCACGCTTCGCGTGACATTCCACATCGTCGTCTCGGAAGAGAATGGGAACCATTCTCTTCTCTCGCCTCCTCGTGGTATAATTAACAGATATGAACGCTCAAGAAATCCGTAACTCGTACCTCGAGTTCTTTAAAGAACGTGGCCATGCCGTTATTAAGCGGGCGCCACTTGTGCTTAAAGACGACCCGTCAACATTATTTACAGGTAGCGGCATGCAGCCAATGATTCCATACCTTTTGGGTGAACCGCACCCCCAAGGTGTGCGTATTACCGATAGTCAAACCTGTCTTCGTGCTCAAGATATCGACGATATTGGTGACAATCGCCACACAACATTTTTTGAAATGCTTGGTAACTGGAGTATGGGCGACTATTTCAAGGAGCAGCAAATTGAGTGGATGTTTGAGTGGCTGTCTGAGGTTGTACAACTTGACATGAGCCGACTGTACGTCACTGCCTTTATTGGTGCGCCTGAATACGGCATTCAAAAAGACACCGAAGCGGCTGCGGTGTGGCGCCGTTTATTCGAAGCGAAGGGGCTTTCGAGCGATGAAGCTGAAATTGGTTCAGAGGCAGACGGTTACGCGCGTGGCATAAAAGACGGCGAGCGTATTTTCTACTACGACGGCAGTAAAAACTGGTGGAGCCGCAACGGTTCACCTGAAACAACGCCAATTGGCGACCCATGTGGCCCCGACAGTGAAATGTTTTACGATTTTGGTACGCCGCACGACCCATCGTTTGGTGAATTTTGCCACCCTAACTGTGATTGTGGTCGTTTTATGGAAATCGGCAACAATGTATTTATGGCCTACCGCAAGGTAGCCGAAGGGCAGTTTGAGCCGCTCGAAAAGCCAAATATTGATCACGGTTCGGGGCTAGAGCGCATTGCGGCGGCAAAAATTAATAGCCCAGACGTATTTCGTATCAGCTTGATGTGGCCAATTATCGAGAAACTTCAAACGCTGAGTGGCAAAAACTACGAAAGTAACACGGCAAGCATGCGCGTGATTGCTGACCACCTGCGCGCGGCAACGTTCTTGGCGGTTGATGGCTGTGTGCCTGCTAATAAAGAGCAGGGGTATGTGATGCGCCGTTTGCTGCGTCGGGCGATTCGTTTTGCCTTTGACCTTGGCATTGAACAAAACTTCTTTGAACAAATTGTTCCTGTTATTGCCGACCTTTACGCAGCCGATTACCCAGAGGTAGCAGCCAACCGTGACACGATTATTGCGGTACTTATAAAAGAAGAAAAAGTTTTCCGTCAGACGCTCCGCAAGGGCTTGCAACAGCTTGGTAAATTTGCGCAGGCGGGCGATATTACGGGCGTTGAGTTGTTTACATTGTATGACACGTACGGTTTTCCCGTGGAGCTTTCGACCGAAGAGGCGTATAAACAAAACCTTGCGATTTCAGATAATTGGCGTGCCGAATTCGACGCCCACATGGAAGCACAGCGTGCTCGTTCGCGCACCGCAACCAAAGGTGAATTCAAGGGCGGGCTTGGTGGCCAGGATTTAATTCATAAAAAGTATCACACTGCAACGCACCTACTGCAATCGGCCCTCCGTGAAATTATTGGCACGGGGATCCAGCAACATGGTAGTAACATTACAGAGGAGCGACTACGCTTTGACTTTAGTTTTGATCGTAAAGTAACTCGCGAAGAACTCGACAAGGCCGAGGCACTTGTTAACGGCTGGATTGCAGAAGATTTACCCGTGAGCTTTACTATGTACCCAACCCAAGAAGCACTTGATATGGGCGCAATTGGTCCATTTGGCGAGCGCTACGGCGACGAAGTTAAAGTGTACCAAATGGGCGAAGGCGACCATATTGTCAGCCTCGAAATTTGTGGTGGCCCTCACGTTGACCACACAGGGCAACTCGCCGAAGATGGTAAAACCTTTAACATAACCAAAGAAGAAGCCTCGAGCGCGGGTATTCGCCGCATAAAAGCGGTGCTTAAGTAGTCAGGCCGTTAAAGGCTTTTTCGAGCACTTTACTGCCCGGGATGCCGAGCGTTGGGTCGATTTGGACTAATTCGTCAATCAGTTCGCCCGTGCCTAACTTACCATGGTAGGCGCCCATAAAACGCCAGCTGGCTTGCGACTCGTTGCGCTCAAAGCGGAGCATGTTTCGGTAGCGCATGTATGGCGCTGGCGGCATTTCGTCAGGGAGCGTCGTGTATTCCGTTTGGTCGAGGTGATCAATGTTTATGAGTAGCTCTTGAACGAGCTGTTTGTCGTCATCGATGTCTTGGTGCATTTGTGCATCGTAGACAAGCTCGAGGGTGGTGTAGGGGTCAACAAAGAGTTCGGCGCGCTGCGTGAGGTTAAAATCAGAACAGCTATAAAGGTCGCGCGTTAGTTCTTTGATGTCATTTTCGATAAAGCTATTAGGGAGGCCAAGCGATTCGACGTACAGTTCCATGAGCTCCATGGGTACCAATTCGGCGTGGTGGGTATGCCCGTTTTCGCCCGAGTCTTCGACTAAAAGAATCGACTGACCGCCCACTTTAGCAAGTCGGCACTGCAAGCCATTTGACCATTTAACCGCAATATTCCAGGGGTTTTCGGTGTCACTTTCAAGGGGATAGTGAAAAAGTAAATCCATACCAATAAAATCACCAGGAGTAGCGCTAAATTGCTGAAGGTAGGTTGTTTCAAGGAGGTCAAGCCCAGTAGGGCGCTCGCCATGAAGTAATTCGGGGTGGTAGCCGTTGGCGCGAATAGTATACGGGGCGTTGTGTAGAACTTCGGTATAGACGTCGCTTACTTTTTCTTCCAAATCAGCAATAAGATACTCTGTTTCTGGGCTAATAGGGTGCTCGCCGTGAGGCTTGCTAGGAAACTCTTCATAAACCATAATGTCCTATTATACCACAAAACCTAAAAAAATTCAAGTCATTTCTACCATAAGCTCAATTGGTATATAATAAAGGGCAACTATGGTATTAAATACATTCAAAAAAACACGCAGAGTATCTGACGAAGATTACATTGTTGCACTTGATATTGGAACCGAATTTGTAAAGGCGCTTATTGCTAAGCTTGAAGGTGACGAACTGCAAATTGTGGGCGTTGGGCGGGCTCGGCAAGAGGTTAGCGACATGCATTCCGGTGCGATTGCCGACATTGCAGGCGTGGTGCGCAACTGCGAAGAAGCTTTAGCGCAGGCCGAAGAAGCGGCAGGCTTGCAGGCAAAACGTGTCGTAATCGGTATTGCTGGCGAGCTGGTGAAGGGCGTGACTGACACAATTCGTTACCGCCGCCCGCAGCCCGATCGTCCGCTCGACGAGTCAGAAATGGAATTTATCATCGAAAAGGTGCAAGAGCGGGCACAAATGAAGGCGCAACGGCAAATTGCGCTTGAAACTGGTAATGAGCAGGTTGAAGTGAAGCTGGTAAACAGCGCGCTTGTGGGTATTCACATTGATGGGTATAAAGTCAGTAACCCAATTGGCTTTCAGGGGCGTGATGTGGCGGTGCAAATTTATACTGCTTTTGCGCCAATGGTGCACATTGGGGCGCTTGAGCGTGTGGCGCAAGAACTCTCGCTTGAACTGCTCGCGGTTGCAGCCGAGCCGTTTGCGGTGAGCCGTAGTGTGCTTGGAAACGACGGGAACAGTAACTTTACGGCTATTTTGGCCGACGTTGGTGGTGGAACAACCGACATTGCTGTTGTTAATGACGGTGGTGTTGAGGGGACGAAAATGTTTGGTATTGGCGGGCGCAGTTTTACGCAAACAATTGCGACCGACATGAACTTATCGTATAAAGATGCCGAAAAACTAAAAGTGAATATTACTCACCAGCAAATTAAGCCAACTGTTAAAAAAGACGTCAATGCCTCAATCGATAAGACGCTTGAAGTATGGCTGGCGGGGGTTGAGCTTGCCTTAAGTGAGTTTGATTCGGTTGATCATTTGCCAAACCGTATTTTGCTGTGTGGCGGTGGGTCGAGCCTTGATAAGTTGGTTGAAGCACTTGAAGGTACGCAGTGGCATAAGGAGCTACCGTTTACGCGCAAGCCAACTGTTCATCATATTGATCCAAACGAGGTGCTAGGGGTAACCGATACAACAGGTGATATTACTGACCATACCTATATTACTGCCATGGGGCTGCTGCGGGTTGGATATGATACACTAGTAGGGAGTGGAGAGGGAGATTCTTTAAAGGAAAAATTTAATCGCCTTCTAAAAATTTAGTATGAATAAAGACGTTATCTACATTGATGTTGACGACGACATTACCGCAATCATCGGTAAAATAAAAAGCGCCCAAGAAAAAGTCGTCGCAATCGTTCCACCAAAGCGTGCTGGTGCATTGCAAAGTGCGGTTAATTTGCGTTTGCTTGAGCGCATGGCAAAAAATGATAAAAAGCAACTTGTACTGATTACAAATAACCATGCGCTCGTTGCCCTTGCGGCAAGCGCTAAAATTCCGGTTGCTAAAAACCTACAAAGTAAGCCAGAGCTTGCTGAAATTCCTGCCATGATTGTTGATGATGCGGATGACATTATTGACGGTGCTGATTTACCTATTGGCGACCACGCAAACACCGTTAAGGTGAAAGACGGCACCAGGGTTAAAGCAGTGCCACGTACTACCCGAAGTGACGCGGCGATTGAGACCGACCTTGAAATTGACGACGACCTAGCAGCGGCAAGTGCTGCATCCGTACCGGTGGTGCGTGGTGCAGCGAAAAAGCCAAAAAAGGCGGCTAAAATCCCTAATTTTGATACATTTCGCAAAAAACTGGTGTTACTTATCACTGGGGGTGTTGCGTTAGTTGCACTGCTTGTTTGGATGTTTGTTTTTGCACCAGCCGCGACAGTTGTGATTACTGCTCGCACCGAACCACAATCGGTTAGTTCGGCTATTACACTAGGTGGATCGGCGGCAACCGATTTTAAAACAGGAGTATTAAGCTCAGTTTCACAACAAGATAAAGTCGACGAAGTAGTCGAATTTGAGGCAACTGGGCAAAAAGATGTTGGCGAGAAAGCAACGGGTACACTTAAGGTGAGTCGCTTAACGCAATCAGATTACACCTTGCCAGCTGGTAGTCGTTTTACCGCGGCGGGCGGGCTAGTATTTGTTACACAGGCCGATGTGACTATTCCTGAAAGTATTCCGTGTTTTCCAACGTATTGTGCACAAAGCGCAACCGTAACAGTAGAGGCGGCCGAGTCGGGAACAAACTATAACGCCGTGACCGGTTCAGCGACTGGCCCAAGTGGTACTAGTGGCGTGTTCCAGGACGCTACATCTGGTGGTACATCAAAAATCGCCAAGGTTGTTTCGACGGCTGATGTTGAGCGTGCGCGCGGGCAGCTGATTGGCAAGTCGACTGATACGCAAAAAGCAGCCCTTGTAAAGAAGTTCACAAACGGCGAGGTTGTGGTTGATAGTAGCTTTGCAGTTGAGCGTGGCAAGGCGGCGGTCGCGCCAGCGGTTGACGAAGAAGCGCCAGACGGTAAGGCAAAGTTGACTGTTCCAACAACCTATACCATTCAAGCGGTGGCGGTGTCGGAGCTCGAGACGTACTTAAAGGCGTCGCTTCAGTCGAAGATTGACGAGGTAACTCAAAAAATCTATAGCACAGGTGCTGAATCGGCGACGGTCAGTAACTTCCGTAAAAATGACGACACAATGACCGCCTCGCTTAATGCGACTGGTGAAATTGGTCCAAAGATTGACGAAGCACACATTAAAGAACAGGTAACGGGTAAGCGCTACGGTGAAGTGCAACAAGGCCTTCAGGCGATTAATGGTATTAAAGAGGTAGATGTACGCTTCTCATACTTCTGGGTGCGCACTGTTCCAAACGATACTAATAAAGTAACTATTGAATTTAAAGTTGAGGATGAGTAGCCGAACCCTTGTAGGCTTGGACGTGGGCGAGAAGCGTATTGGCGTCGCAGTCGCCGATACGGGCGTTCGTATTGCGGTGCCGTTTGCGACAATTATTGTTGATGGGTCAGAAATTGCAGCGATTGCCGAAATTGTAATTAAAGAAAGGGCTGACATGCTTGTGATTGGGTACCCGCGCAACCAACAGGGCGAGGCGACAACACAAACGCAGTATGTGGAGCGCTTTGCTGAGCAGCTTAAAGACCTTGACGTTGAGATTGTGTTTCAGGACGAATCACTCACGAGCGTATTAGCGGAGCAACGCTTAATTGCATACAAGCGCCCATACACCAAAGGTGATATTGATGCGCAGGCCGCTACTATTATTTTGCAAGATTATGTGGAGCGCCAGCGTGGATGATTTGCGACGCTTACGGCGGTTAAAGCCGCATAGTGTAGCACGCCAGTGGTGGAAGCGGCCATGGGGGGTAGTTTTAGCTGCTATTGGGGTAATTGTTATTGCCTGCGCGGCGATTTTTTGGTGGTATGCGTACCAGTTGACGCCCGTCAATAAGGACGATACGAGTAAAAAGGTAGTGACGGTTGTTTCTGGTAGCACGCCCCAGCAGATTGCCGAGACGCTCCATGATGCAGGCGTTATACGCAACCAAACGGCATTTTTGTGGCGAGCACGTATTGAAGGGGTTGAAAATACACTTCAGGCGGGCGCGTATCGGCTGTCGCCTTCGGAATCTACCCCAGAAATTATAGAACACGTGGCAAGTGGACGTGTTGATACGTTTAGCATTACGTTTTTGCCTGGAGCAACAGTGCGCGACAACAAGGAGGTTTTTTTAGCCTCGGGGTACAGCCAAGCCGAAATTGACACAGCTTTTGCTAAGCAGTACACCTCACCGCTCTTCCAGGGTAAGCCCGCCAGTGCCGATTTAGAGGGGTATATTTACGGCGAGACCTACCAATTTAGTACTGAAACATCAGTGGAGGCGATTTTAGAGCATACATTTGAAGAGTTTTACGGAGTTGTTACAAAAAATAACCTCGTAGCTCGCTTTAAGGCGCATAACCTGAGCCTTTACGAGGGAATCACGCTTGCGTCTATTATTCAGCGAGAGGCAACACCCGAGGGTACCGACATGCCCCAGATAGCTCAGGTATTTTATAGCCGTCTTGCTAAAGATATGCCACTCGGCTCGGATGTGACATACCAGTATATTGCCGACAAAATGGGCGTTGAGCGCGATACAAACCTTGATTCGCCGTATAATACCCGACGATTCCAGGGGCTTCCGCCGGGGCCAATTGCTAGCCCGGGTAAAAAAGCACTCCTTGCTGTGGCGCTGCCCGCTAAGGGCGACTATTTGTACTTTTTGAATGGTGACGATGATGTGACGTATTTTGCGCGTAGTTTTGAAGAGCATGAGGCGAATATTGTTAATCATTGTCAAAAGAAGTGTCAGATTTTGTAATGACCTCGAGCACCCAGATGGAGTCTCGAGGTAATGACCTTGAGTACCCAGATGGAACCTCAAGGTAACAAACAGACCGCTACACGCCTGTAAAAATCGCTCCTGGCTGATTTTTACAGGGTTGCACTTCGCTTTTAGTCTGTTTTTATACCTTGAGGCTCCACCGCGCGCCAAGCCTGTGCTAAGGTGCTCGTATCGAGGTCGTACTGGGGCTTGACAAAAACCTATAGTTATAAAATAAATTGACATAAAAAGCTAGAGTTGGTAGAATAGAAAAAGCACATCTTACATGTCTATCTACTAGTGATACCTAGGGCCGGCCGTAAAAAGCGATTGTCCAGTAGCACCTGCGAGTGGGGAATGATATGAAGATGCGCCTATCTGAACAGTCGTACGGATACCAGAAAACTATAATAAATAACACTGGTCGACATGTATCCCTTTCTTTGGCCAAAATTCCAAAGAAGCAAGACTAAGTACGGTAGACGCCCTCGTAGGAAACTCGAGCGGCAGGAGAACGATAATTCGTAATGATTTTACGAGCAGTATTGCGAAACGTAATACTCAGGGTGGGGTAGCTGTTGTACGGCCTCAGGGTGTACCAGCTCAATCTACAAAACGATCTTCTAGGTCTTCTAAGGGTCGTATTAAATCGTCAACCGTCGCTATTTATGCCAGCGTATTTGTACTGCTTGTTTCAGTCATTGCTGTTGGCTACCGCGCTCCGCAACAAGAGGTAGAAGTATCTGCCGCTGCTGCATCTGGGCTTGTTTCAAACCTTGCCATTACCGACCAACCATCGGTGAACGACGTTGTGGCAACTAATATTGCCGCCTCGGTTGCACAGGCTGCTGATTTAGCAGTTGCGCCAAACGTTGCTGAGTTGGCTGTTTCGACTCGTGCGAGAAATGAATTCCAAAGCACAGCAAGTGACGCATCGACTATTTCAAAGCCAGCGATTGTCCAGCTTTCGTCTGCTAGTCGAAATATCATGTCCTATGAGGTAGTGTCTGGTGATACGGTGGCGAGCATCGCAAAGCAGTTCGGCATTTCTGAGAATACTATTCGATGGGCAAACGATCTAAAAGCGGACGACGCGGTTAAAGAGGGAAGCTCTCTTTCAATCCTTCCTGTCGATGGTATTACTTATGCTGTGAGGGACGGTGATACGATTGCGAAGATCGCAAGTCGCTATAAAGCCGACAAATCTGTTATCGTTAGTTACAATGACCTCGAGCTAAATGGCATCTCAAAGGGTCTTAAGATTATCATTCCTAGCGGTACCCTTCCAGTTGAGGAGCGCCCAGGCTATAGCGCCCCATCTAACTATGGTAGTATCTTCCGAGCCGGATCTGTCGGTAACCGCTACGCTTTTGGTAACTGTACGTGGTATGCCTACGAGCAGCGTCTTGCAATTGGCAAGCCTGTCGGTAGTTTCTGGGGTAATGCGAAAACTTGGGACGATGCTGCGCGTTCGCAGGGTTACTCGGTCAACAATAAGCCTCAGTTTGGTGATGTTATGGTTGAAGAATTTGGTTACTATGGTCACGTAGCCTTCGTGAAGCAAGTAAAAGCAAATGGTGATATTGTCTTGAGTGAGATGAATAACTACGCTTACGGTGGATTCAATATCGTTACTGAGCGTACTCTTACTGCTGGACAAGCTGCGCTATATCAGTTTATTCACTAAAAGTGATAAAAACACAAACGACCACTCGCTCGCGGGTGGTTTTTTATGATGAATTGCTTATGGTATAATTTACAGAGATAAACGCAAAGAGTGCATCGCTAAGGCAATGATTATTTCTATTATAGCACATTTTGGCAAAAAAGTCAAGTGCCCCTCTCGTAAAAAGCTAAAAGCTACTCTAGGTTTTACTATCGTTGAGCTTCTTATAGTTATCGTGGTGATAGCTATTCTCGCGGCCATTACTATCGTTTCGTACAACGGCATAACTTCGCAGGCGAAGGAGGCGGTGCGTAAATCAGACCTTGCGACTTGGAAAAAGAAATCGGAAATATACAAGCTACAGAACGATATTACCTGCCCCGACAACTGGGTGTTTGTCTATGGCAATCCGCAAATCCCAGGTTCTAAAGATTTTTGTGTGATGAAATATGAAGCTAAAATCCAAGGCAACGACAATGGCGCACAAACCTACAACGCCAGTTTTGTGGCCGAATCGCGCGCCAGCGGTACGCCATGGGTCAATATTTCGCAAACAAGTGCCATAGCTGAATCTGCAGCACTGGGCGATGGTGCGCACTTAATCACCGAAACAGAGTGGATGACCCTTGCTGCCGACGTTTTAAGCGTTAAATACAACTGGAGCGATGGCGCCGTTGGTAGCGGCTTCATTTACAGTGGTCACAACGACAATTCGCCAGCAAATTCCCTCGCCGCGTCAACTGATGACGAAGATGGTTACGCTGGCACGGGCAATCAAGCACCAACTAACCAACGCCGTACCCTCTACCTAAAAAGCGGTGATGTGATTTGGGATATGGCGGGCAATGCGTACGATTGGACGAGCGGCTCTATTACTGGTGCGCAACCAGGGCTTGATGACGACGATTCAACGGGTGTTAACAGTACTTGGAAACAGTGGAATGACCCGGATATGAACTGGGGTGCTTTTCCAGTGATGTCTCGGCCGAGTGCGCTGGCGAGCCTGCCTGAACTAGGAGCAATTACGAGCTGGACTACCGATCAATATATTGGACGTGTCTATTCGAATCGGTATGTAACGGCAACTCGTGGGTTTATTCGTGGCGGTGCGTGGACTAATAGTTTGAGTGCTGGTGTCTTAACGCTTGCTTCGCACCTATCGCCGTTAACGTCGGGGCCTAGTATCAGTTTCCGCGTGGCACGCTAACCTTGTATTTTTACTAATTTTAAGGTATAATAAGTAATAATATGTTTGTAGATACCGCCAAAGTGTTTGTGCAGGCTGGACGCGGCGGTGATGGAGCCGTCAGTTTTCGGCATGAAATTTATGTTGATAAAGGTGGCCCAGATGGCGGCGATGGCGGCCGTGGTGGCGATGTTGTTTTTGTTGCGACTGAAAATCTTAATACTCTTATTGATTTTCGTTATAAGCCCGAGCTTAAGGCGGAGCCTGGTCAGGCAGGGGCAAAACGCGATCGTCACGGTAAGTCGGGGGCTGCGCTGTATGTGAAAGTGCCTGTTGGTACGATTGTTCGTCGTGACGGTACGGTTATTGCTGATTTTACAGAGGACGGGCAAGAGCTCGTTGTTGCAAAAGGTGGTGATGGCGGGTATGGTAACGCCCACTTTAAATCGTCGGTGCGTCAGACGCCGCGCGTTGCTGAACGCGGCGAGCCTGGTGACACGTTTGAGGCCGAGCTTGAACTAAAACTTTTGGCTGACGTTGGGCTGGTTGGGTTTCCGAACGCAGGTAAATCAACCTTTTTAAGCGTTGTGTCAAACGCTCGCCCTGAAATCGCTGATTATGCCTTTACAACCCTCACGCCGAACCTTGGTGTGGCTGACATTGACGACGGTAGCTTGCTGATTGCCGATATCCCTGGTTTGATTGAAGGTGCAAGCGAAGGCAAGGGGCTTGGCGACGCATTTTTGCGCCACGTTGAGCGAACAGCGGTTATTTTACACCTCATCGATGCCTATACTGATGATATTGCGGGTGCCTACCAAACAATACGCCACGAACTTTTGGCTTATAGTGCTGAACTTGCCGAGCGCCCAGAGGTGATTGCTCTCACTAAAATCGAAGGGCTTGATGACGAGCTGGTTGCAATGCAGGTTGAGGCGGTACGCGCTGTTGCTGGTGATGCGCAGGTGTATGCGATTTCTTCGCCAGCTCACACCGGCCTGACTGACGTACTACGAGCGCTTCGCCGTGAAGTTATTGCCGTACGCGAAGCGGAGCAGCAGGCGGCCGAAGAGGCTGATGAAACCAGTGGACTAGCGGTTATTTCGCTGAGTGACGAAAAGAAGGCGCTTGCCTGGACGATTAAAAAGGTTGAAGAAGACGACCGTACAGTCTTTGTGGTAAAGGGTCATAAAATTGAAAAGTTTGCGCGACGCACACAGTTTGATTCGTACGAAGGCGTGAACCGCTTGCGTGACATCATGAAAAAGATGGGTATTACCCATGCGCTCAACCGCGAAGGTGCCGAAGGTACGTCGATTATTCGCATTGGGCTTGATGAATTTACCCTCCTCGAACAATAATTGCACGCTGATATAATAATAATTTCATAATTGCCCCGTATAATAAGGGTATGAGTCAGACATTTTTCTTTTACGACCTCGAAACATCTGGGTTAAACCCCAGAGAAGACCGAATCATGCAATTTGCAGGTCAGCGTACGACGCTTGATCTTGAGCCAATTGGCGAGCCGTACAATATTTTAGTTAAATTAAACGACGACACGCTCCCCAGCCCCGACGCCTTAATGGTAACTGGTATTACGCCTCAGCAAACCCAGGCCGATGGCCTTACCGAAGCCGAATTTGCCCATCTTTTAATGGACGAGATTTTTACCGAAGACACGATTGTCGTTGGCTTTAATAGCATTCGCTTTGACGATGAGTTTATCAGGGCGCTCTTTTGGCGTACATTTACCGACCCATACGAATGGTGTTGGCGCGATGGTCGTGGTCGATGGGACATGCTCGACGTTGTTCGCATGACGCGCGCACTACGACCTGAAGGTATTGAATGGCCCGTTGTTGACGGTAAAGAGGTGAATAAACTCGAACTTATTACAAAACAAAATGGTATCGACCATTTTAAGGCGCATGATGCACTCAGCGATGTCGAGGCGCTTATTGCGGTAACGCGGCTCATAAAAGAAAAGCAGCCGCAGTTATATGCCCACCTTTTTGCCGTAAAAGATAAAAAGAAGGTCATTGAACTTGTAAACCTTGAGAATAAAAAGCCGTTTGTATATGTGAGTGGGCGGTACGAGGCCGAATATCATAAAGCAACGGTGGCGTTTCCGCTGACGTCGGGGCGAAACGGCAATGTTATTGTTTACGACCTTCGCTACGACCCAACACCACTACTGGGGCTTTCGCCACAAGAACTTGCTAAAAGCATGTTTGCTAAGTGGGAAGATCGCCAAAAAGACGATTTTGTAAAACTGCCCGTTAAAGAACTGCAGTATAACAGGGCGCCGGCTGTGGCGCCTGTGGGTGTGCTTGAGCGTGAAGACGGCTGGAGGAAAATCAGCCTTGACGCCGCTACGATTGAAAAACACCGTAACATTTTACTGAGTGCACCAGCATTTGCTGAAAACGTTAGGTCGCTATATGAGGGTCGCCCAGAATTTGCCAAGGCCGCTGACCCCGAGGCGCAGCTTTATGATGGGTTTGTGCCCGATGTCGACAAGCTACGCATCGAAAAAGTCCGTCACGCCGATGCCAATGCACTGGCCGACCTTCACCCCGATTTTACCGACGAGCGTTTGAACGGGTTACTGTTACACTACAAAGCTCGTAATTTTCCGCAAAGCCTTGCCGAAGATGAAGTGGTGGCGTGGGAGCAATGGCGATCTGAGCGTATCAAGCGGCAATTACAACCATTTGTAGAGCGTTTGCAGCAGCTTGCCGCTACGCACGGTGCCGATGAATCGAAAGGTTATATTTTGCAAGAACTTCAGCTTTGGGCTGAAAGCATTGTACCGTTCGACGAATGATGCGTTGCTGTAGGTTGCATTACAACTGTTTGCGATGCGATAGCCTGTGAGGTGCGGCGAATAATTCCCATAAAAAGGCGCGAAAGCGTAAAGCCTGTGGCGAGTGCAAAAAACGAGAGCATTGAATCGGCGCTGATTGCTGTATTTGTGCCTGGAATAACGCCAGCAAACATAAACATTGCGAGGGCGTGGCCTGCGTTGAAGGTATCAAGAATTATCAGCGCCGACAGGCTGGTGCAGGTGATAATAATGACATTCTTCATAAGCTGGCTCCTTTGTGTTCACTGGATTTTAACACCTCTGTTGAGCGAGTTGCAAGCATGAGCTCATTGGCGGGGCTGCAACTGGAAAAAAGCGTCAAAAGAGCGTATAATAAGTAAGTTATGTCAGAGGTTATTCGTGTAACGGGAGCGCGGGAGCACAACCTAAAAAATATTAGCGTTGAAATTCCCCGCGATAAACTCGTGGTTATTACTGGTTTAAGTGGTTCGGGCAAGTCGAGCCTTGCGTTTGATACCATTTACGCCGAGGGTCAGCGCCGTTACGTTGAAAGCCTCTCTAGTTATGCTCGGCAATTTTTGGGTCTTATGGAAAAGCCTGATGTTGATCAAATCGACGGCCTAAGTCCAGCTATTAGCATTGACCAAAAATCAACCAGCCGTAATCCTCGCTCAACTGTTGCAACGGTGACTGAAATTTACGATTATCTTCGTTTGCTGTATGCCCGTATTGGCGTGCCGCATTGTCCAATCTGTAATAAAGCAGTCAGCCGCCGAACACCGCAAGATATCATCGATGAAGTTGTAAAGCTCCCCGAAGGTTCGCGTGTGATGATTTTGGCGCCGATTGCTAAGGGTAAAAAAGGTGAGTTTGCCCATATTCCCGAGCAGTATCGACGCCTTGGGTTTGCTCGTGCTCGTGTTGACGGCGTGGTCTATTCACTCGATGAATACCCAGAGCTCGATAAAAAATATAAACACGACGTTGAAATTGTGGTTGACCGCATTGCCATTGCTGAGGAACTTCGTTCGCGTGTGGCGCAGTCGGTTGAACAAGCGCTTGAAATTGCCGATGGCGTGGTTGAAGTGCTTGACGTTGACGCTGAAGAATCGCACGTGTATAGCCAGCGCTATGCCTGTATTGATCACCCAAACGAGGAAATCCCCGAGCTTGAGCCGCGCCTCTTTAGCTTTAATGCGCCGCAGGGTGCGTGCCCTGTATGTACGGGGCTTGGGAGTCGCCTTGAAGTCGACCCTGAACTTGTTTTTAACCCTAATTTAACAATTGCCGAGGGTGCAATTCGTCCGTACAACCGCGTCAACAGCGATGCTTGGTATATGAAGCGCCTCACTGTTGTCGCAGAAGCTCACGGCTTTAGTCTTCGTGTTCCCGTTAAGGACATGTCGCCAGAGTCTATTCAGCAAATACTCTACGGAACTGGTGCCCAGAAGTACAACATTTCATTAGGTGACGGCCGTTCGTACGAATCGACCTACGAAGGAGTAATTCCTAACCTAGAGCGCCGCTATCGCGAGACCGACAGCGACTTTATGCGTAAAGATATTGAGCGCTTTATGCGTGAGCGTGAGTGTCATGCGTGTAAAGGTATGCGCCTGAAGCCGGTGGTATTGGCGGTTACAATTCACGGGCTCAATATTATGGATATTTGTACGCTTGGCGTTGAAGACGCGCTGGACTTATTTACGAATAAACTGAAACTAAGCGAACAAGAGGCCTTTATTGCGACACAGATTTTAAAAGAAATTAAGGCGCGGCTTGGCTTTATGAACGATGTTGGCTTAAGCTACCTTGAGCTATCGCGAGCAGCTAATACACTGTCGGGTGGCGAGGCGCAGCGTATTCGTTTGGCGACGCAAATTGGGTCGGGCCTACAGGGTGTATTGTACGTACTTGACGAACCATCGATTGGGCTGCACCAGCGCGACAACGACCGCCTGATTGCCACCCTTAAGCACCTGCGCGACCTTGGTAACACGGTACTCGTAGTTGAGCACGACGAAGACACGATTCGCCAAGCTGATTACCTACTTGATATTGGTCCAGGCGCTGGCGTTAATGGTGGCGAGGTCGTGGCGCATGGTACGCCAGCCGAAGTTGCCAAAAACCCATCGAGCGTCACGGGGCGCTACCTTAGCGGTGCTGAAAAAATTGCCGTGCCTAAAAAGCGTCGAGTGGTTCAAAAAGACCGAGTGCTGGTCATTAAAAACGCGCGCGAAAATAACCTTAAAAATATCGACGTTACGATTCCGCTTGGCGTCATGTCGGTGGTGAGTGGTGTGAGTGGTAGCGGTAAATCAACACTGGTGAATGATATTTTAGCCAAAGAGCTATCGGCGCGTTTGCACCGTGCACACGAAGTGCCTGGTAGTCACGATTCGATCGAGGGTATTGAGCAGCTCGACAAAGTGATCGTTATTGATCAATCGGCGATTGGCCGTACGCCGCGCTCGAACCCCGCAACCTATACAGGGGTATTTACGCCAATTCGTGAGTTGTTTGCGGGCACACCAGAGGCCAACATTCGCGGCTACAAAGCGGGGCGCTTTAGCTTTAATGTAAAAGGTGGTCGCTGTGAAAACTGCCAGGGTGACGGCGTGATTAAAATCGAAATGCACTTTTTGCCTGATGTATACGTCACTTGCGATGTTTGTAAGGGCAAGCGCTACAACCGCGAGGCGCTTGAAATTAAGTACAAAAACGCAACGATTAGCGATGTATTGCAAATGACGGTTGAGCAGGCGGCGACGTTTTTTGAAAATATTCCTGCAATTGCCCGCAAGCTCGACACACTGGTTGATGTAGGGCTTGGTTACATTCGTCTGGGGCAGCCAGCCACGACGTTTAGTGGTGGTGAAGCGCAGCGCATTAAGCTTGCAAGCGAACTATCACGCCGCTCGACAGGTAAGACGCTTTATATTTTGGACGAGCCAACCACGGGGCTGCACAGCGCCGACGTTAATCGGTTACTTGGTATTTTGCAAAAGCTGGTCGAAGGCGGCAATAGTATGGTGATTATTGAGCACAACCTTGACGTGATAAAAACCGCCGACCACATTATTGACATGGGTCCAGAAGGCGGACTTGGTGGTGGTACGGTAGTAGCAAGCGGAACGCCTGAAGAAATTACCAAGGTGAAAGATTCGTTTACGGGCACGTATTTGAAGCCGCTGCTATAAGGCGTGTGGTAGGCGGGTGAATGGCTTTAGGCCTAGCCCTCCCTAATGTTTAACTATCCATCGAAAGTATGACCGCACTAAAAGGCGCAAGCGTCACGCGGGCGTTGCCATTTTTGTCGGCGATGGTACGGGCAAAATCGGTTTCCTGGAAGTCGATGTTGTAGCCTTTCCAGCAGCTATTAAAGCGCACAACCCAGGTGCCCTTATGTGGCAGCGGAAGTTCGTATTCGTCGAATTGACTATCGCTGCAGTTAATAATAACTACTGTGTCATCGCCAGGGCCGCCTTTTTGTTTGCGGTGGTAAGCAAATACGGTGTTGGTGTCGTCGCGATGAATAAGCGCGGTGGTGTTACCAAGGAGTCCGCGGGTGTTGTCGTAGCGGTTAAGGCGCAGGTCGATTAGGTGTTTATGAGCCAGCACGATACCCGAAAATTGCTCGGTTTTGTCCCATTCGAGCATTTTCCAATCGTTAAAGGCACCTTCTTGCATGAATTCTTGCCCCTGAAGCAGCATTGGTACACCTGGCGCGGTCAGCGTAATCGCACTTGCTAAAAGAACGCGCTGACGTGCCGAAAGGCTTTCGGCATTGCCAGGGCTTACCGCCTCGTTAAGGCGAACAGAACCGTTAGCGGCGGTGTCGTGTGAATCGCTAAAAATAACTTTATCAAATGCCTTGCCTGTGTAGCTGTGCGAAAGTTCGTATTCGATACCCTGCAGGGGCGGTTGTTGTTGGTCGGTGGTGATACCAAGGCTGTCGCGAATCACATGCGGAAACCCAACTTCCCACTGGGCATCAAACCCGGCGCCGCCATCTTTAATTGGCGTGACGAGCCCAGGGTTGCTTGAATTATCCTCGGCTATCATAAACGAATGGGGGTTAATTTTTTTGGCAAGGTGATTCATTTCGGTCATGAGGCTCCAGGCGTCGGGGATTGCCTGGTCGGGGTCGTCATTATTGCCGTCGGTGGTGCGCATGTAAATGGTCGAATCAACACGAAGCCCGTCGATCTTAAATTCGGTAAGCCACATAGTGACGTTATCAAGAATAAATTGTCGTACTTCGGGGCGGCCGTAGTCAGGGCGTCCGCCCCACGGAGTGTCGCCGCGTTCGTCATTGTAAAAATATATTCCGCCGCGTTCGTTTTCGCTCCAGCCGTCAAACTGCCATAAGTCGGTGTCGGTGTAAAAGTGGTTGTAAACGACGTCTAGGATTACACCAATCCCTTTTTCGTGGCAGGCTTTGACGAAATCGAGGAACCCATGGCGACCGCCGTAGGCATTTTCGACGGAGAAGATATAGTTTGGCGCATAGCCCCAGCCGTGGCTAGTTGCCATGCTCGTGACGGGCATAACTTCGACATAATTAACGCCTAATTCATTTTTGAGGTAGTCGAGTTTTTCGATTGCTGTTGCGAATGTTCCCGTGGTTGAAGCGTCGGGGCGGTTAAATGTGCCGATATGCAATTCATAAATAATAGCTTCTTTTTTGGGGGCAGGCGTAAAGTGTTCGGCACCTTCCCATTCAAAGTCGCGGGCCACGATGATTGACGATCCGTTGTCGGAATCGGTTAGTTGGCGGGCGTAGGGGTCGTTGCGATCGAGCGTGGTGCCGTCGGCTGTGGTAATGCGGTATTTGTAGGCTTGGCCAGGTTCGGCGGGGACGTCTTCGATGTACCAATAGCCAGCGTTATCACTTTCCATTGGGTATTCTTTTGAATCGAACTCAATCGAGAGCATGAGTGACACGGCCTTAGCAAACGGCGCCCAAACGGCAAAATCGACGCCGTTGTCGTGGGCGATAGCCCCTAAGTGTTTGCTGGCATGATAACGCATAAACTACGTTTAGTATGAAGCCATAAGCGTCATTTGGCAACCAGCAGGGCGGTTATTTTCGACGAAAAATAGATTTAATTTCACGCTTGGTGCCTTCCCAGAAGGCGGTGCGAGTTTTTTTGTCTTTGAAGATGTGAATTGCGGGTGGCAGAACCGAAATAAGGATAATAATTGCAATAATCGGCAGTAGAATGTGGTCAATTTCAAGCCCCATGCTTTCGAAAACGCTACCAAGGAAGTACCCTGCATAGGTAACACCCGCCGACCACAAAAGGCCACCAACAATATTGAAGGTAATAAAACGTTTGTATTCCATTTTACCTGCACCAGCTACAATAGGGGCGAACGTACGTACGATAGGAATAAAGCGGGCGATAATAATAGTTTTGCCGCCGTGCTTTTCGTAAAAATCTTGCGCACGCTGAATATATTCTTGCTTAAAAAGGCGGGCGTCTTGTTTATGAAAAATGCGCGGTCCAAGGCGGCGACCAAAGGTGTACCCTACGCTATCACCAACGACGGCAGCGATAAAGATAAGCAGGACAGCAAGGTGCAAGTTAACGGGCAGGAACCCTGCGTGAATCAAGAAGCCTGTCGTAAAGAGTAGGCTGTCGCCAGGAAGGAAAAAGCCAATCAAAAGGCCCGATTCGGCAAAAATAACGGCCGCAACGCCAATAATGCTTACGTACTTAATAAAATCAATCAGGTCAACGCCAGGAATCATTACCTACTAGTATAGTCGCCAAGTGGCACAGTGCGCAAGGGGAACTTTCTTAAGCGTTTTCCCAGATAAACCTGTATAATAAGAGGTGCAATATCAAATTTCCGTAAAGGTATCCACCAGTAAGGAGGAGAGACATGGGAGATAAGATTAACTTAAAGCTCGATATTCGCGAGCAGCAGGGCAAGAAGGTTCTGGGACTGCGACGAGAAGGGTTCGTGCCTGGCGTTGTATATGGCCACGGCTTTGACCCAATTCTGGTGAAGTCAGAATATGGAGTCATCGACAAGGTTGTCCGTGAAGCAGGTAAGCATACTCCAGTACACGTTACTATTGACGGTAAGAAGAAGATTACCCTCATTAAAGACATTGATCGCGACCCGCTAAAAGCACGCCTTCGACACGTTTCATTCCACGCGGTGAAGGCAAACGAGCTTGTAACGGCCGAAGTGCCAATTCACTTAGTTGGACTGGGCGAAAGCGAAGCCGAAAAGGCGGGCCTTATTGTGCTACAAGCAATTGAGTCGGTCGAAATTAAGGCTAAACCGGCCGACTTGCCGGAATCGCTTGAGATTTCGGTAAATCACCTTGTAACTGACGAAGATAAAATTACCTTCGCCGACGTAACGTTACCAAGCGGCGTTGAGTATGCCGACCTTGAGCAAGATCTTGAGCTTGTGATCGCTAACGTGTACGAGCCAGCAGCGCTTGAGGCTGCCAATGAAGCGGCTGCAGGTGACGCCGAAGAAAGTGACGCGGCGCAAGTTGAAGCCGAGCATGGTAGTGATACACCGCAAGACACCCAGGCTGAAGAGACTCGCCCAGGAGGAAAACTCCAAGACGAGCCCAAGCAGTCAAATGTTGATGCGAACAAATAGTACGGCTATTCTTCAATGAAACCGCCGGATTGGTGCGCCCATAAACGGGCGTACCTTCCTTTTTTGGCAAGCAGTTCATCATGCGAGCCGTCTTCGACAATAGCGCCATCTTCCATAACAATTACGCGGTCGAGTTTAGCGATGGTTGAGAGTCGGTGGGCAATGACAATACTGGTGCGGCCCTTCATGAGTTTATCGAGTGCAGCTTGAATAAGTACTTCTGACTCACTGTCGAGCGCAGAGGTTGCTTCGTCAAGAATAAGAATTGGGGCGTTTTTAAGAATGGCACGAGCAATCGCCACGCGCTGACGCTGACCGCCCGAAAGCTTAACGCCGCGCTCACCAACTAATGTGTCGTACCCGTCATGAAGCGTTTTGATGAATTCGTGTGCGTGGGCCTGTTTGGCTGCGCGCTCAATGTCGGCCTGGCTTGCCTTTGGCTTGCTGTAGCCTATGTTTTCGCCAATGGTGCGGTGGAAAAGCAGCGGCTCTTGGGGGACGTAAGCAATGTTGTCGTGAAGCGACCGTTGGGTGACATGACTAATGGTGGTTCCATCAATAGAGATTGAGCCATCAGTAGGGTCGACGAAGCGAAGGAGTAGCTTGGTGAGGGTGGTTTTGCCCGAGCCGCTGACACCAACGATTCCCACTTTTTGTCCACCAGGAATGGTAAGGTTAAGATGCGAGAATAAATCGTCGTCGCTATCGGCGTGATGAAACGACACATCGTTTACCGAAATCGTGCCAGTTGGTGCGACAAGACGCTTGGTTGAGGTGTCTTTTACGGTAATTTCTTCGGCAAGTGTTTCAAGCATTTCTTCTGAATCACCTGTAATTTGATATACCGAGCGCATGATATTGGTAATATTGGATAGTTGGCTAATCAGGTTAAACGTATAGGTGAGAGCGAGGTAAATGGCGCCCGCATTGGCGACACCGCGCTGAACTGCCCAAATAGAAAACGCCAAAACAGAAATGCGAATGAGTACATTAATGGTTTGGTATACCATACTCACAGTAATAATTCCGCTACGGACGGCTTTTTCCTTTTCAACCATGCTGGCAACGCTTGTTGCGAATCGTTTGCGCTCAAAGTTTTCGCGGCTATCAATTTTGACAGCGAGCATATTAGAGATTGAATCTGACAACCGAGCGGAAATTTCGGTGTATGACTTTGAACGAGCTTTTTGCCGAGGGCGCATAAAGCGAGTACCGTAGTAGGCGGCGACGGTATAAATAACGACAAACACGCCAAGTACAATTGCATACTGCCACATAATAATACCCACACCGACAAGTGTTGCAATTAATGCTGTGGCAATTGGGACGACGCTATAAATAACAGTGCCCCAAAATTGCATATAAATGCCGCTAAATTTGTTAACGCGCGATACAAGCGAACCTGCAAAGTTGTTATTGTAAAAATCAAGCGACTGCGCGGTGAGTTTTTGGTAGGTTTCTTGGTAGAGGTTGCGTGTACCGTTAATTTGTACCGCCCACATACTGTAAAGCACGAGCCGGTCACCGATGACGTGGGTAATAATTTGGATAGCTCCGTAGGCGACAATCATCCACCAGTTTGTTTCAAATGTTACGGTGCCGGCCTGAATGGCGGTAAGCAGGGCGGCAATAATCAGTGGGGTAATATACTGCTCAAGAATGATAGTAACTGGCGAAACGATCAGGCTAAGAAGGGCGTGCTTTTTGGAACGCATAGCCTCCTGCCAGTGAAAGCGTAAAATTTCTTTAGTTGAAACACTAGCCTTGTTTTTGGGCACAGTAGTGGGTACTTGCATAGGTGACTCCTATTTTAATGGATAGTAGGGGGTGCACGGCGACTTTAATAGATGCTTTTAGGCGGTGCAGTATTAAATAGAGGATTACAGCGTAATCATAGTAATCTGATTATAGAGGGTGCTTACTTTAAAGTAAAGTGTTGGCGGCGTCGAGGTGCCTTTGCCCTGGCGCCGGGTCAAAGCTACCTCGACAAAATCACTAAAACGTGCTATAATGAGAAGATATGCAGAAGATTCTTCTTTACTACAAATTCACCCCAATTAGCGACCCAGAGGCGGTGAAATTATGGCAAAAAACGCTGACTGACAGTCTTAACCTACGTGGTCGAATTTTGGTGAGTAAGCACGGACTCAATGGTACGGTTGGTGGCGATATGGACGACCTCAAGGCCTACATTAAGGCAACCAAAGAATACCCTGGCTTTAAAGATATTGTCTTTAAGTGGAGCGATGGCGGCCGCGAAGACTTCCCTCGTATGAGCGTGAAGCACCGACGCGAACTGGTTGGCTTTAAAAATAGCGACGATGAATTTGATGTGAACGGTGATGGCGTCATTGGTGGTGGCGTTCACCTAAAGCCAAACGAAGTTCACGAACTGATTGAAAAATACGGCGACGACGTTGTCTTTTTTGACGGCCGTAATGCGCACGAAGCAAAAATTGGTAAATTCAAGAACGCGATTGTACCTAATACTAACACCTCACGCGATTTTATTACCGAACTCGAAAGCGACAAATACGACGATATAAAAGACAAAAAGGTTATTACCTATTGTACTGGCGGTGTTCGCTGCGAAGTTATTTCGGCCATGATGAAAAAGCGCGGCTTTACCGATGTTTACCAAATTGATGGTGGCATTGTAAAATACGGCGAAGCGTACGGCGACGATGGCCTATGGGAAGGGTCACTACGAGTGTTTGACAACCGAATGACGATGGACTTTTCAGATCACGCGAAAACAATTGGCGAATGTACTCACTGTAGTGGCAAAACAAGTAACTTTGAAAACTGTGCCTTTGCGAACTGCAACGACTTGGTACTGATTTGCGAAAATTGTAAGCAAACCCCCGATCTTTTGTTCCACACTCCAGCTTGCCGCGAGCAGCAAAAAGCTCGTTACGGCGCCGAAATAGCAGCATAATCCCGTTCCAGACCCCATATGTGGTGTTTTAAGCTATTCAAAAGCCTTTATTAGGACTATACTGTAAGCACAAACCATAACAGGAGAGCGGTATATGGCAAGAAACGAAGTAACTTTACTTGAGCGACGCCTTTGGGGGCTGGGCATTGCACAGGGGGTTTTGGCAATCTTATTTGGAGTGCTGGCGCTATTTTGGCCCGGACTAACGGTCGCGTTATTTATTGTACTTTTTGGCGTCTTTGTGCTGATATGGGGTGTCGTTGGCACCGTCGTGGGGCTAGCAACGCTTGGCGCTAATAAGTTTTGGTGGCTCGAAATCCTTTTTAGCGTTCTTGCTATTGGGCTCGCAGTGTATGTGTTGCGTAACCCTGCCGCGGCAGCGGGAATCTTTGTGCTATTTATGGGGCTTACCTTCCTTGTAAGGGGAGTCGTTGACCTCCTTGAAGGACTCTTTGACACCGACCGCACTGGTGACGCACGCATCTTTAGCGGACTAGCAGGCGCAATTGGCGTGCTTGCTGGTGTTGTGACGCTGTTGCACCCGGTTTCGGCTGGCGTTGCAGTGGTATGGGTCGTTGGACTTTACGCCGTGCTTTACGGAGCGCTGGCAATCGGCTTTGCGCTGCGCGCCCAAAAAGAGCTTGCGTAAATTGGTTAGTTCTTGAACTAGTAAAGTTCCAGTGGAGAGCCGCTCATTGAGCGGCTTTACCATGTGGTTGAGGGGTGCGTCTGCACCTTGGGGTACGTGGCTTGAATAGGTTATTTTGCTTATGCTATACTATAGCCAATTAAGCAATATACAAGGTAAAAACGAGGGCACGATGATACTTTCTGGAATTATAGCACATTTTAACGAAAAAGTCAAGTCTCTCTCTCTCTCTCTCTCTCTCTCTAGTGGACTAAAACCTCGTACAAAGCGAGCGTCGGGCTTTACTATCGTCGAACTCCTCATCGTCGTGGTAGTCATTGCGATCCTCGCAGCCATAACAATTGTCAGCTACAATGGCATAACCTCTCAGGCAAAGGAGGCTGCCCGTAAAAGCGACCTTGCCACTTGGAAGAAAAAGTCTGAAATCTACAAAATTCAAAACGACATCACCTGCCCAGACAATTGGGTGTTCGTCTACGGCAACCCTGCCATACCTGGCTCTAAGGATTTTTGTGTCATGAAGTACGAAGCTAAAATCCAAGGCAACGACAATGGCGCACAAACCTACAACGCCAGTTTTGTGGCCGAATCTCGCGCTAGCGGCACTCCTTGGGTGAACATTTCGCAGACAAACGCTATTGCCGAATCGGCTGCACTAGGCGATGGTGCACACTTAATTACCGAAACAGAATGGATGACTCTTGCTGCTGACGTGCTAAGCGTAAAGTACAACTGGAGCGGCGGCGCCGTTGGCAGCGGCTTCATTTACAGTGGCCACAACGACAACGCGCCTGCAAACTCACTCGCTGCCTCACTCGACGACGAAGATGGCTACATTGGAACAGGCAACCAATCCCCAAGTAACCAACGCCGTACCCTCTACCTAAAGAGCGGTGACGTGATTTGGGATATAGCTGGTAATGTATACGATTGGACAAGCGGCACTATGACTGGTTCGCAACCAGGACTTTCGGGAGATGATGCTACCTTAGCGACGTATGCCTGGAAACAATGGAACAACTCTGGTATGAACTGGGGTTCTGCCTTTCCGACTACCTCTCGCCCAAGTACACTCGCAGGTGTTCCTGAGTTAAGTGACATTAATAGTTGGGCTTCGGCGCAAGGTATTGGCCAACTGTATTCAAACCAGTACCAAACAGCGGCTCGCGCGTTTCGTCGCGGCGGCTACTGGAGCCACAGCTCGCTCGCTGGCGTGTTGGCGCTCGGCTTGCACAACACGTCGTCGAGCCTGTACGCGTACGTTGGGTTCCGCGCTGCCCTGTGATACTACCCGACCTTCATTCTTATAGCTTAACCTCTTAGCTCTTACTTATTTACCCTTCTATCTTTTTATCATGGCTTCAGCACCCCACCAGGATATGATTATCTACACCCGCATGCTCGAAGTGTATTTGTGGCTGTTCGAAAAGGTAGCAACGTTTCCTAAGGCGCAGCGATTTATAATTGGGCAACAAATCGAAAACGCGGGGCTTAATTGCCTGCGCTATATCATCGAGGCGAACAATGCGCGTTCGCGCGGTGCAACGCTTGCAAAGCTTGACGCTTTAAACACCGAGCTTGCGGTTTTGCGTGGCTTGCTGCGCATTACCTACGAGATGCGTTTCATGAAGGCAAGTTCACTCGGCTTTATTACCCAAAAAATCGATGAGGTGGGCCGTATGACGGGCGGGTGGAGCAAGAAGATGATGGCTGGGTAGAGGGTACAAAGAAAAGACGTGCTTGATTCAGTTCAGTATCTTGCACGCCTTATCTAAATGTATATTACCAGAATAGCTATAAAATGACAACGACCTTTTTACTTTTTGTAATCACGAGAACCTTCTTGAAATGATGCGGTGTCGATAGGTAGAATCTAATACGTGCATCTGCCTTGTTTTGGTGCATTTTTATGCGGCGTAAGTCCATTACAATATTCTCTGATTGTCCTCGGGCTGCACTAAAGTTGTTGTCGATCGTCCGCTTTCCCTGTCCAAGTGGGCTTTTAATTTCCCACTTGATGCCATCAATGTCTATGTCTGGCGTCCTAGATGTTTGTGGGCGTAGGAAGATGATGTCTTTCTTGAAGTGGTTAGCGAGAATCATGGCCGCAGATAGTTCATGCTCTTTTGGGGCATCCTCAAGACTTGTCTTAATAATGACTTTGAATTTCCTTAGCATAGCTAAATCTATTTTACTACCCCGCGCCCTAATCGTATATAATAAACTACAGATGAACGCAAAGTTAGAAGCGAAATTGAAAACACTACCACGCTCGGCAGGGGTGTATTTTCATAAGTCAAAAACTGGGGAAATTATCTATGTTGGCAAGGCGGCGGTGTTAAAAAACCGCGTACGCCAGTATTTCCAAAGTACGCGCGATATGGATGTAAAAACGCGGGCGCTCGTTGACGAGATTGAAGACACTGATTGGATTGAAACCGAAAGTGAGCTTGACGCGCTCTTTTTAGAGTCCGAAATGGTTAAGCGCTATATGCCGCGCTACAACATTTTGCTGCGCGACGATAAATCGCAAACATTTGTGCGGATTGACATGAAGAGCGAATGGCCAACGGTATCGTTTACGCGCAATCCAATTGACGACGGCGCAGAGTATTTTGGCCCTTATTACAATGGGTTTGCAATTAAAAAAGCGTTGCGTTACCTCCGTAAGATTTTTCCGTATTATACAAAACCGCCTAAAGACGGTGCGCGGCCCGACCTTGACGCGCATATTGGCCTCAGCCCGCGCCCAGGTACAACAGCCGATGAGTACAAAGCGACACTAAGGCAGCTCATTCGTTATTTTGAGGGCGGGCGCAAGGCGATTATTCGTGATATTGAAAAGCAAATGAAGCTGGCGGCAAAGCTACATGATTTTGAAAACGCTGCTTTATACCGCAATAAATTAAATGACTTACGCGCCTTGCAGCAGCGTATTATGTTTGGCGATAAGGAATTCTTAAATATTAGTAAAGATCGTGCTTTAAGTGATTTAGCGGAGTTGTTTGGGCTAAAAAAAGTGCCAGTGCGTATTGAGGGCTACGATATTAGCCACATGGGTGGCGCTAATGTGGTAGCAAGCATGGTGGTGTTTACAAACGGTGTCAGCGACCGCGCGAACTATCGAAAATTCAAGCTGCGCGTGCAACAAAACGATGATTACGCCAGTATGGAGGAGGTGCTAACACGGCGCTTAAGTGAAAAAAATCTTAAAAGTTGGGGTACACCACAGCTCATATTAATTGATGGCGGTAAAGGGCAGCTTGAGGCTGGCATTAAGGCGATGGCTGTTTATGGATTAGAAATTCCTATTGTAAGCCTAGCTAAGCGCGAAGAGGAGCTTATTGTTCACTCAACACGGTCTAACGTCGATACGACACTACTTGAAAGGTACCTATCGGGGCACAGTACGGCAAATGGCGTGGGGGTTTCGCGGTCGGGTGAGTATTTGATTGTTAATTTGCACGTTGGGCAAACGAATGCTTCGGGGCATTCAAAAAACTTACGTGGTTCGCATACAACAGTGCCCGCGCGTTATAGTCACGTAACCAAACTCTTTCAGCGTATTCGCGACGAATCGCATCGCTTTGCGGTGAGTTACCACACCGTATTAAAGCGAACGCAACAAACAGCAAGTAGCCTTGAAGATATTCCTGGTATTGGCCCTGCAACGCGACGGGCGCTTATTAAGTCGTTTGGAAGTTTGCGCGGTGTACAATCGGCCGACGCTGGTGCAATTGCGGCGGTTATTGGCGAAAAAAAGGCAAAGCAAATCACCGCTTACTTGCAGGCTAATTAGCGCTTATGCTATAGTTCACCCCATGGGAAAGTATCGCTCGGGCTTTACAATTGTTGAACTTGCAGTCGTTGTGATTGTTATTGGTATTTTGGCTGCAGTAGCGGTCCTTGGGTATGGTACCTGGCGTCAAGATATTGCCGAGCAGCAGATACAAAGCGACCTTACTAACGCGGCGAGTGCCATGGAGAGCGCGCGAAATTTCGGTAAAGACTACCCATTGTCGCTACCGACAACATTTACGGCAAGCGAGGGTGTGACACTGACGGTAACGAGCAGTGGTCTCGATTTTTGTATTCGCGGAACTTCTACATCAGTAGCAAAAACCTATTCGATTAATAAAGGTAAGGCGGTCAAAGAGGGGGCTTGTGATGATTTATCGGTGTATAGTATGCAGCGCCTGACAAACGCAACGTGCCCAATTAATCGCGCCTTGGCGGTTGATGCACGCGATAGTCATACGTACTGGGTCAAAAAAATTGGGCCGTCATGTTGGATGATGACAAACTTAGCGTATGCTGGTGGTGGCGATACTACGTTTGAGGATGTAAAAACACTACAGCTTGGTAGTGGTGCGTTCGAAAGCTCTGGAACATCCAGTGAGCCAATGTATTACATTCCGCCGGGTGCTAATGTGACAACCTTCCCTGATTCGCCGTCGACTGCTACGAACGGCATTGGGCAATACGGCTATTTGTATAACTGGTGTGGGGCAATGGGCGGTCAGGCAACGAGCGCCTGTAGTGGTACGGCAACAACACCAACACCTGTAACAACCACATCGGTGTGTCCTGCTGGGTGGCGATTGCCCCTTAGCGCTGAGCTGAGTGTGATAAATTCTGTCGCAAACGGAGGCTCGACGACAACCTCTACGGGGTTGCGTATAAATTGGCTCGCGCAATATAGCGGCAGCGGTAGTCCAACCTTTTACGATCAAGGTTTATGGGGGCACTATTGGTCAGCGTCTCAGTCTGGCACGAGCACGGCATATAAGATGGCGCTTAGTCCGACGTCTGTTTCGTCGGCGACTTCAATGCCAAAGTATTTCGCGAACGCACTACGGTGTATGATATAAGAATGAACAAACAGCTTCCGTCGCCACTTGTCGTCACTGCTTTTGATGCTGCTCAAGCTTCTCGTGATAGCGCTTACCCATTACTACAAGAAGCGAATTTTTTGTGGTTAACAGGTATTTGTGAGCCTGGCTGGTGTGCTGTTATGTGCGATAGTCGCTTGACGCTTGGTATGCCTGAACGCAGCGATGTGCAAAGGTTATTTGATGGCGGATTGTCTGCGGACGAAGCGAAGGCGCTCAGCGGCGCCGATGCCGTGCTTGAGTATGCTGCATTTGATTCACTACTGCGCGATATTGCAAGTACATACGAGACGGTTTATACCCTTGGCGTCGACCCGATGGCGGCGCACGGCGATTTTGCGCTTAACCCAGCTCCAGCTCGCTTGCGACGACGGTTAAAAAAGATGTTCGCCCAGGTTAAAGATGCACGCCCGATACTCTCAAAGGAACGCGCCATCAAACAGCTGCACGAACAAGCAGTCATGCAAACAGCAGTCGATGTGACAATGGCGGCCTTTGAGCAGGCGCGAACTGATCTTCAAAAAGGAGCCCTGCAGCATGAGTATGAACTAGAGGCGGTGATGACGCAGGCGATTCGGTCATCTGGCGCAACGGGTCATGCCTATGAGCCAATTGTTGCGAGCGGTAAGAACGCGCTGACGCTCCATTGGTCGGCTAATACCGATACGCTGCCTAAAAATGGGCTTGTGTTGATTGATGTTGGCGCAAGAGTAAATGGCTACGCGGCCGATATTACACGAACCTATGCTATTGGTACGCCAACGGCGCGTGAGCGGGCGGTGCATGCGGCGGTTGAAACAGCTCAGCGCAAGATAATTGATCTTATTAAACCTGGCGTAGAGATTTCTGCGTACCTTGATAGTGTTGATGAAATTATGAAAGATGCACTGCAAACGCTTGGTCTGTTGGAGGATCGTGATGACACGGAGACGTATCGGCGGTACTTCCCCCATGCGATTAGCCACGGACTAGGGATTGATGTACACGAGTCACTTGGTGGGTTTACGACCTTTCAACCAGGTATGATTTTGACAGTTGAACCTGGTATTTACATTGCCGAAGAGGGAATTGGTGTGCGTATTGAGGACGATATTCTTGTGACCAAAACAGGGAATCGCAATATGAGTGAAGCGCTACCGACTTCGTTATAACGCTTAGGTTATGCTATACTAAAGAATAATTATGAAACGACAATTATTTGTGTTTATTGTCCGTTGTGCTTTGAATGCGCTGGGGCTATGGATAGCAGTGCGTCTACTTGGGACTGGGTACGACAATGTTGACGTAACAGCCGGTTTTTGGGGCTTTATGTTTGCGGCGCTTGTTTTTTCTGTTGTAAATAGCCTCATTAAGCCGCTTCTTGTGATTATTTCGTTGCCTGCTATTTTGGTGACACTTGGGCTCTTTACGATTGTTGTGAATGGTATGCTTGTTTATATTTCATTGGCACTTTCGCCTGGTATTTCTATGTCATTTGGTAATTCAATTATTACCGGAATTATCCTAAGTCTGGTAAACTATATAGTAAGTGTTGCGATTGAAATTCGCACTGAAAGAAGTAGGAGTTAACACTAAAGTTATGACATTAGATACCGTTTTACAGATTTTTATGGTGGGTTCGGCAGTGCTGATGGTTATATCAATTCTATTGCAGCAACGTGGTGCAACGCTTGGTGCTGGGTTTGGTAGCTCGGGCGAGCTATACACCGCACGCCGTGGTGTCGATAAAAACCTTTTTGAAGTAACTATCGTTTTTGCCGTTATTTTCGTCCTCTCAATTTTTGCAGGGCTATTAATCCCTAGCTAAAGGTACGGCACGTGGCAACATCTGACCCTTCTAAGTGGCGCCGCACTCCTAAGATGAGTTTTAACTCTAAGGAGTTAGCGCGTCGCATGAAAAAAGTTGAGGGCGCAACGGTAAAGCATGCTCGTCGATTTGTGGTGAAACGCTGGGAAAATTTTCGCGATGCTCGCAGACATGTTGCAATTTGGGCGCTAACGGTCGGGGTTGTCATTGGAGCGACGGGGCTACAAATGTGGTGGTACCAAAATAGCTATCGAACAACAGCATATGCTCAGGACGGCACGTATGCCGAAGCCGTGCTCGGTCCAGTTGATACGCTGAACCCTATTTTTGCCAAGTCAAGTGCCGAAGAAGCGGCGAGCGAGCTGCTTTTTTCGCGTTTAATGACCTACGATGAATCTGGTCACCTTAATTATGACCTTGCAGACAGCATGACGCTTAGTAAAGATAAAAAAACCTATACGTTTACTATTCGACCAGACGCCCGCTGGAGTGACGGCTTGTATGTGCGTGCTCAAGATGTGGTATTTACGATTGGGTTATTGCAAGACGCCGCAACTCGTAGTACGCTTACGGGCTGGAATGACGTCAAAGTAGATGCCATCGACGATCATACGGTTACTTTTTCACTGCCTGGTATTTATGCTGCCTTTCCGCACGCGCTGCGATTTTTGCCGATTCTTCCAGAGCATAGCCTGCGAGACGTTGAGCCAAGCCAACTACGCGAAAGTACTTTTAGTACAAAACCAGTAGGGAGCGGGGCGTTTGCGCTGCGCTTGCTGCAAGACGTTGACCCAGCAAGTGGGCGTAAAATTATTCACCTTGCGCGCAACGATAGCTATTACAGAGGAGCTGCAAAATTAAGTCGTATCCAACTTCATGTTTACCAGGATGCCGATAGTATTAAAAGGGCACTGGCGACATCTGAGGTAAATGCTGCGAGTGATTTGTCGGTCGTAGCGGCGAATGGCGTTGACCGTGGTCGCTACACTGTTGAAAATCATCCAGTTAATAGTGGTGTCTACGCACTGCTTAATACAAAGAGCGCACTTCTTCAAGACGTTCGCGTTCGACAGGCCTTGCAGGCTGCAACTGATACGTCGGCGGTGAGGTCTGCAGTTTCACAGGCGCTTCCGGAGCTTTATTTGCCTGTTCTTGCGAGCCAGATAGAGGGTACGCTGCCAGCGGCGCCACAGTATTCTATGGTGCGAGCCGCTCAGTTACTAGATAAAGCTGGCTGGAAACTTGATGGTGAGGTTCGCAAAAAGGGCGGGCAGCCGTTAGCACTTTCAATTGTCACCACTAAAAATAACGATTTTGAGAAGGCGCTTGAATCACTTTCTGCACAGTGGCGTGCGTTAGGCGTAACAATTACAACAAATATTGTTGACCCGAGCGACCCATCGCAGAATGTGGCGCAAGATATCTTGCAACCACGTAATTACGACGTGCTGCTGTATCAGCTCACAATTGGTGGTGACCCAGATGTGTACGCCTATTGGCATAGTTCGCAGGCGAGCGCAAATGGCTTTAACCTGTCGAATTACAACAATGCGGTTGCAGACGAGGCACTTTTAAGTGCGCGTTCACGTGTTGAGCCTGCGCTTCGTAGCGCAAAATATGGCACATTTGCGCGACAGTGGCTTCAGGACGTTCCTGCGATTGGTTTATATCAGGCAACTGCGCAATATGTGCATACTGGTGCAGTTCACACGATCCCAAGCGATACGGTCATGGTATCGGCTGCTGACCGCTACAGGGGCGTATTGTACTGGACGGTTGGCGAGCGATCTGTCTATTCGACGCCGTAATACGTATATTTTGCTCATAATAAAAAGACACCCATGAGGTGTCTTTTGTAGTCTATATGGTGGGCGCTGAGGGGCTCGAACCCCCGACCCTCTCGGTGTAAACGAGATGCTCTAGCCAACTGAGCTAAGCGCCCGACTAAAAAGATTATACACAATAGGGGTTAAAGAGGCAAGGGGTTTTATGAAGGGTCTTTATTAGTTTGCAAAAAGCTGCTATAATTACCTCTAATGCGCGCGTGCTGAAATTGGTAGACAGGCTAGCTTGAGGTGCTAGTGTTCGCAAGGACGTGGAGGTTCAAGTCCTCTCGCGCGCACCACGATGTATATATGACGATCTTTCTTGAAGGGTCGTCTTTTATTTTAGGCACTTGTGGTGGCCATGTTGATAGTTATGGCCGTGTAAGGCTAAATGTCGACCAATCAGAGTGGGCGTCTTGGAATCTTGTTGACCATAGGCGAATGCGATATTGAAATGTTTGACCACTCGATGGTATGCGTCGAGTCCATGAAATGTTTGTGGTGGTTATTGGGACGGCGCCCGTACGACTTGACCCTGTTTGGGGCGGCGTGTAGGTGTACGAGCCGTTACTTTCGTGTTCGTACCATTCGGTATCGGTTGGCCCTTTTGTTTGTAGTTCATAGGCGGCATTTGGTATGTAGCTTGTATCGCCCGGCTTGGTCCATGAAATAGCGATCGAAGACCAGTTAGCTGCGGGGGTGACAGTGAAGTTTTGTATAGCGGGTATAGACATTTCCTCGCCTGGCCCTGTCAGCGTGACGTAAGTCCAGGCACTTTCAACGTCGTAGAAGCGGCTATCGGTCACCCCGATACGATATTGGTAAGACTGACCACTCGCGGTTGGAATACGCCTTGTCCAGGAAAGCCCCGTCGTTGTAATGGGTATTCCTCCTGTTCGGCCGCTCGTTCTTTGAGGGGGTGTATAGGTATAGGCGCCGTTACTTATTTCGTGTTCATACCACTCTGTTTCGCCAGGCCCTTTTGTTTGAAGGTGGACGATTGGTCGCGGAACAGATGTGAGTGACGGTAGTTGCCAGGTAATCGATGTCGAACTCCAAGTGCTGTCGGGGGTCACCTTAAAGTTTTTAATTGCAGGAACATAGGTATGTGCACCAGGTGCGGTCAGCTCTGAACTGGTATGCCATTCGCCTGGGTTTTTGCCACTTCCTTCGTGTGACCGAATACGGTATATATAGCTCACGCCCGATGCTGTAGGGAATGCTTTCGTCCAGGTAACTGCAAGCTTGGTTGACGGAATACTACCTGATCGACCATTGGAATAGGCAGGTGCGTAATCGTATGACCCGTCAGTCGTTTGATGTATGTACCAGGTGTCATCAATTGAGTTTTTAGTCTGAAGCTCGTAGAAGGGTTTGTTATCGAAATCTGACCAGCTGATAGTCACCGACGACCAATCGTTAGTCGTATGGACTTGTAGTAGGCCGTCGCTTGATTGGGCATTACCAGACGGGTCGCTAGGGAGCGTGGGCGTGTGCGTGGTGTAGTTGCCAATAATGCTCGCCACAATAACATCACCTTCACAAAGACCCTTACGTAGATCGCCGTTGTGATCAACGTGCCACTGAATGTCTGCGTAGTTTGCGTTGACTGCATTTATACAAAAAGTTGTTTCAGAGGTTGTTTCGGTTAGGGCGAGTCCAACCCCCTCTGGAACAGGCGCCGATAATGGGATAGATGATGGGTATGAGTCGTATTCGGCTTTGTATTCAAGTACGGCGGTTGACGCTTTGCGTAGTGTGTCTTGCGTGAGGCTGTTTGAGGTGTTTTTCTTTATACCTCCGTAAGAAACGATAGCGATACCAGCAAGAATCGCAATAACTATCACGACGATCAGCAGCTCAACAATAGTAAAGCCACCCTGTTGGCGGTGGCGTTGGCGAGGTGATGTGGTGGACCGCTTCATATAACCATAAGTATAACACGGGCACCGTGGCGGCGGTGTGTATAGGCGGAGGTAAATTGCTTGTGTTTTGCTGAGCGGAGTTCTATACTACGTTACATAATAAGGCAGACAATATGAGTAGCAAAGGTTTTACCATCGTCGAGTTATTGATTGTTGTTGTTGTGATCGCTATTCTTGCTGCCATTACCGTTGTTTCATACAATGGTATTAAATCTCAGGCCGAACGTGCCGCAACACAGTCGGCAATTGAACAGGCGACTAAGAAAATCCTTACCTATAAGGTGATGTCTGGGTCGCTTCCGTCATCGCTTGATCAGCTGAATGACGGTAATGGTTTAGCTACGGGTGGTAGTACAAGGTACGCCTACACGGTCGAGGATGATCAATTTTGCTTAACTGCCGCAACACCAGACTTGCGTTACACCTACTATATTGAACATGAAGGTGCACCAGTCAAAGAGGGTGCCTGTGAGGGGCATTTGGCGATACTCACGGGCTTTCCTTCGCGGGGTGGTTCTACGAATATTACCTACCTAACCGCGTCTGGCGGCGGTGATTTTATGCGCGCACCAATTGGGGATATTCCTGTTGGAGCGTGGATGATGGTGATTATGGCCTATACAAACCCTGCTGACCCTATTCCACCGGCTGGGTGGACGACCATTGTGCCGCGCCATACCGCAGGAACTCTTGGGGCGAGTATTTATGCAAAGATTAAACAAGCAGGCGATAGCGACGACCAACTTTTTGATGGTCCTGGTACGTCTGGTTCTGGTACCTCAAACGGTGCATTGCTTTGGGGTCGCAATGCAGCAGCCGTTGGTACGTGGACAATTGGAACTTTTGGAGATAGAGCAGCGAATGCAACTACCACGACTGTTGTTGCGCCACCGTTAACAGTAAGCGGCTCGGGGGCCTTGGTGCTGTCTATTGCATTGGAACGAACAATTCTTGACGAAGCAAACTATACCTCTATGACTGGCGCAACCCCATGGGTGTGGGTACCACAAGCGGGCGATACAAATAAACTGCAGAGTATCGCTGTTGGGTATAACGAGCAAACGGCGCCTGGTGTATCGCAGGCAATGACCGTCACGTACCCTAACCCACACGCAAGCAACGGCATTGGTCTACAGATAGCAATTCCCCCTGCTTCGTAGTGGTACTTTAGCAACACTTTTAGCGACACTTTGACCGAGCGCGACACTTATGCTATAATTATAACTAAGGAAGCCCTCGTAATAAGGGCATATTTTATTGATGAAAGAGCCAGCAAACATTCGAAACGTTGCGATTATTGCGCACGTTGACCACGGAAAGACCACACTTCTTGATGGTCTATTAAAGCAAAGTAACACATTTCGTGCGAACCAGGCCGAAATGGAGCAGTCGCTGATTATGGACAGCGGCGATCAAGAGCACGAGCGTGGTATTACTATTACCGCCAAGCAAACCTCTGTTTATTACGGCGATTATAAAATTAACGTCATCGACACCCCTGGTCACGCCGACTTTTCTGGTGAGGTAGAGCGAACGCTCAACATGGCTGATGGTGTTTTGTTGGTGGTTGACTCTCAGGAAGGCCCGATGCCACAAACCAAGTTTGTGCTTTCGAAGGCACTTGAACTTGGGCTGAAGCCAGTTGTTATTATTAATAAAATTGATAAACCCTCACGCCGTATCGATGAAGTACTCGACGAAGTTTCGGAACTCTTCTTGGAGCTTGCGATTGACGACAGTCAGCTGCACTACCCGGTTTACTATGCGATTGGTCGCGAAGGTAAAGCGTGGGCTGAGCTGCCAAGTAACCCGGCCGAGCAAGCCGACTTTACGCCAATTTTTGAGGCTATTATTAACGACATTCCTGCACCAACCGTTGAGATCGACAAGCCATTTCAAATGCTCGTTACGTCGCTTGCGTACGATTCTTTCTTAGGTAAATATGCGATTGGTCGCATTAGTCGCGGTACCGTCAAGCGCGGGCAGCAAATCGTTCTGATTAAACGCGACGGTGTAGCGGTGAACGCAAAAATCGATAAACTTTTTGGATACCGTGGCTTAACTCGTGAAGAGATTGACGAGGCAGGTGCGGGCGATATTATTGCGATTACTGGCGTGTCTGAGGCGCATATTGGTGAAACGCTTGCCGACAAAGACACCCCCGAAGCCCTTCCGGTGATTGATATTGAAGCGCCAACAATTAGCATGTACCTTGGTCCAAACACGAGCCCACTGAAGGGCAAAGAGGCGAAGTACAACACCAGTCGTCAAATTGGTGACCGCCTTAAGCAAGAGCTCGAAACAAACGTTTCGTTACGTGTTCACGAAGAGGGTATTGGTTTTGTTGTATCTGGTCGTGGTGAGTTGCACCTTTCGGTACTTATTGAAACGCTTCGTCGTGAAGACTTTGAATTTGAAGTTGGTCGGCCACAAGTGGTGACGATTGAGGAAGATGGTGTTGTTAAAGAGCCGGTTGAGGAACTCCTTATTGAAGTATCGGCCGAATTTCTTGGTGCTGTTAGCCAAGAATTGGGTGCGCGCCGTGCAGTAACACTCAAGCAAGAACAAACTAGCAGCGGTACAACGCGCGTTACCTATATTATTCCAACGCGCGCAATGATTGGACTGCGTAACCTGCTCCTCACCGCTACTAAGGGTACGGTGATTATGAACAGCCTTCCGCACGGTTACCAACCACTTGGTCCAAAATTGCAGCAACTACGCAACGGAGCGCTCGTCGCCTTTGAAGCGGGGCAAACAACGGCATATGCCCTCGATACTGCCGCGGCTCGTGGCGAACTATTTGTTGGCCCAGGCACAACAGTATACCAAGGTATGATTGTCGGACTTTACAACCGCTCAGGCGACCTTGATATTAACGTGTGTAAAGGCAAGCAACTTACTAACATGCGTAGCTCATCAAGTGATGGTACGATTCAGCTGACGCCGTTTACCGACCTGAGCCTTGAGCAGTGTATTGATTTCATCGAAGACGATGAGCTGCTTGAAGTAACGCCACAAAGCCTTCGCCTGCGTAAGCGGTTCCTCGATCCAACACAGCGTAAGCGTGCTAATAAGTAGCTTTTTGAAATAATTATTAAAAATAATTATTAAAAAATAGTTTCGTTTTTTAGTTCGTCTGGTAGGTACCCCTTGCTGTGCTTAAAATCGGCTTCCCATTTGTAATCTTTGGCATAGCCGAGGTCCTTCATGAGTTTGGTCGGCGCGTTACGTAAGTGAAGTGGCACGGGTGCGTCAGGGTATTGCTTGGCAAGTGCCTGTGCGCGGTGCATAGCGTCGGTGGTGCGGCGTGATTTTTCAGACTTTGCGAGTGCTGTAGCCACGTGAAATAGCACATAGCTTGATTCGGGCATGCCAATGCGCTCGACTGCCTGAAACGCAGTCAGGGCAAGGCCAAGCGCACCGTTACCTGCGAGGCCAATATCTTCAGATGCAAAAATAACCATGCGACGAGCAATAAATTTGGGGTCTTCGCCCGCGTCAATCATACGGGCGAGGTAGTAGAGTGTCGCATCAACATTACTGCCGCGCATGCTTTTTATAAAGGCTGAAATAACGTTATAGTGCATGTCGCCCTTTTTGTCGTAGCCTGGTAGGCGCTTTTGAGCGGCTGTTTTAACGGTGTCGATGGTTACTTTTTTCGCAAGGTTGAGTGCTAATTCAAGATTACCGAGTGCAACGCGCGCATCGCCGCCTGATAGCTCGGCAATGTAATCGAGGGCGTCGTTCGCAATGCGCTTTTCGGCTTTTTCGGCAGCCACGGCGTGCTGCAAGATGGTAAGCATGTCGTCTTTAGCGAGTGGTTCTAAAACAAGGACACGACTACGGCTAAGGAGTGGGGTAATAACCTCAAAACTTGGATTTTCGGTCGTGGCGCCAATGAGTGTAATGAGGCCGGATTCGACATGCGGCAAAAAGGCATCTTGCTGCGCTTTATTAAAGCGGTGAATTTCGTCAACGAACAAAATAGTGCGAAGCTTTAAGTTCCAGTTTTGGCGCGCATGTTCAATTACTTTTTCAACATCTTTTTTACCACTCGTAACAGCCGAGAGCTCAACAAATTCGGCATCGACTTCTTTGGCAATCACTCGTGCAAGCGTTGTTTTGCCGCTGCCTGGTGGCCCCCATAAAATGAGGCTAACAGGTTCGCGACTTTTAACGATTTGGCGAAGGATTTCTTTGTCGCCCAGCAGGTGTGTTTGACCGATCACTTCGTCGAGTGTTTGTGGCCGCATGCGTTCTGCTAGGGGTATTCGTCTTTCACCTTCCATACATCCTATTATACCTGCTATACTAGGTATATATAAAGAAGGAGGAATTGTGGTTACATTATTTTGGCTTGGTGTTATTGTTGCTATCTTTATTTTGAGTGGGTTGAAGGTCGTTAACCAATACCAGCGCGGTGTTGTTTTGACACTCGGTAAGTTTACGGGCGTTCGCGAGCCAGGGCTTCGTGTTGTTGTGCCGATTTTTCAGCGTATTATTTTAGTTGATATCCGCTCAACACCAATCGATGTTCCAAAGCAGGAGGTTATTACAAAAGATAACGTTACCGCTGGTGTTGATGCGGTTGTTTATTTCCGCGTGCTTGAGGCGCCAAAGGCGGTCCTTGAAACAACTAACTATGTATACGCAACAAGCCAGTTTGCTCAGGCGGCACTACGTGATATTACTGGTAACTTCGAGCTCGATGAGCTACTTTCGAAGCGTGAAGAAATTAGTGAAAAAATCAAAGAAATTGTCGATGCTCAAACATCGCAGTGGGGTATTGATGTCGAGAACGTAAAAATTCAAAATATTGAACTTCCAGCCGATATGAAACGTGCCATGGCAAAGCAGGCCGAGGCCGAGCGTGAGCGTCGTAGTAACATTATTAACGCTGAAGGTGAAAAAGCAGCAGCGCAAACATTGGCTGAGGCTGCGCAAATTATCTCTTCAACCCCAGGTGCACTTAACCTTCGTACGCTTAATACAATTGAGCGCATTAGTACTGAACCAAGCCAAAAGACGACGATGCTTTTCCCAATCGAGCTCATTGACGCCGTGCGTAACATTGGTACCGGCCTTAATAAAAGGTAGTTTTTGGACGAAAATGTAGAAAATGGGCCCTCGAGTTGTATCGTGGGCCCATAGTTAACAACATTATAGCATAAGTTGTTTATAAAGTCAAGTTTTCGTAATACCACTTGAAAAACTACCTCTGTTCAGATAGAATAAGCAAGTGTTACCGGTGCGGCTCTTTAGCTCAGTTGGTAGAGCAGAGGCCTGAAGAGCCTTGTGTCCCCAGTTCGAGTCTGGGAGGAGCCACCACATCGACTTAGGAACATCCCGTTTTTGCGGGGTGTTTTTATATGTCATAATAAAGATATGAAATTATCAGACGGCGCGTTCCACACACTACCAGCAGACCTAAAAAAGGCGCTACTTGCAAGCCCTAAAGCAGTGGCCGCCTGGGAGTCTATTACGCCGCTTGCGCGTAATGAATGGATTTGTTGGGTGGTAAGTGTAAAACTCGCCGATACACGCGCGCAACACGTTAAGCGGTCGGTGAATGAGCTAAAAGGGGGTAAGCGGCGCCCGTGTTGCTGGATGGGGTGTGTGCACCGAACCGACAAGCCTATGAGTGCATCGCAAAAGTATGTTTTAGGTCGCAAAACAGCCACAAAAGCCAAGTAGCAGCAAGAATGGTACGTTTCAAATAAAAGACATACACAACAGAGGTTGCAAAGCGCCGCCAAACCATATATAATACCTGAAGTACGCGGGTGTAGCTCAGCTGTTAGAGCGCTTCCTTGCCATGGAAGAGGCCCAGGGTTAGAGTCCCTGTACCCGCACCAATTAAAACAGTCCAGTCAATCTGGACTTTTTTAATTGTCGAAAAACGTCATATTTTTATTGAAAAACGATAAATTCGGGCATATACTAAATACTGAACAAGAAAGACAGGAGGTGGTATGAAACCACGTGGTTCGACAATTTTCTTACGCATTGCGCTTGCTGCTATGGGGTTAGCAGTAGCGGCGTTTTGTTTAGTGGCGCTACCGCTATGGTGGGTGCATATTCCAAACGAATTTCCCCGCGATACGTATGCGGTGTATGCAGTTGTCATTGCTATGAGTATGGCGGCGGTGCCTTTTTTTGCTGGCGTTGTAAAGGGCTGGTCTGTACTGCGGTTGATTGATAAAGGTGAGGCGTTTTCGTTAAAAGCTGCAAAGGCGCTGCGATTTATTGCTATTTGTGCGGCAATCGTAAGTGGCGTATATTTTGTGAGCCTGCCGTTCTTTTATATATGGGCACAGAACGTTGATGCGCCTGGTCTTATGCTGATCGGCACAATTATGGCTGGCGTGTCGCTGGTGGTAGCGGTATTTAGTGCGGTTTTGCAGCGGCTCCTTGGCGAAGCGGTTGCAATAAAGTCAGAAAATGATTTAACGGTATAGGGGGTGGTATGGCAATAGTTATTACCCTCGATGTGATGCTTGCAAAGCGCAAAATGAGCATGACAGAGTTATCGGAAAAGGTTGGTGTGACAATAGCTAATTTGTCGATTTTGAAGAACGGCAAGGCTCGCGCCATTCGTTTTTCAACACTCGAGGCAATTTGTGAAGTACTTAAATGTCAGCCTGGTGATATTTTAGAATATCGGGAGTGATATAATAAAGAGTTGATAAAGCTAAAAAGTTAGGTAGCAAACAAGAGAGGGGTATTAATGGGTTCAGGATTACAAAAATTAGGTGAGGTAATGTTCCGACTAAAATGGTGGGTGGTTGGATTTTGGGTCATTGCGCTAGCAGTTTTAGGCGTTGTGGCGACAAATGTTGGGTTTCATACTACAAGTGAGCTATCTATTCCTGGAACCCAGGCGCAGCAAACGCTTACCCGCTTTAATGAACTATTCCCAGATACTGGTGCGCAATCGGCAAAGATCGTCGTTGAGGTACCGCAGGGAAAGAAAATTATTGATTATAAAGACGACATTGCAAGCCTTGCCAAAGATGTTGGGTCTGTAAACGAGGTAACAGCGGCTCTTACGCCGTTTGATGTACCTGGTGCGATTTCAGAAGACGGAACGATCGGTTTTATTACCGTTCAAATGAAGGGCGAGGGCGACAGTGGGCGACTGAGCGATGATACAATTGCTGCCGTTCAAAAGCGTGTAAGCGAAGCACGCGTTGATGGGCTCACCGTTGCGGCGGGTGGCGATTTATATAAACAAGAACTCGGTGAAATTATTGGGGTGAGTGAAGTCTTCGGGCTTATTATTGCGCTGGTTGTGCTATTAGTGACGCTGGGGTCGCTCATTGCTGCTGGCATGCCACTCGTCACAGCACTTGTAGCGGTTGGCGTGAGTATGCTTGCACTTTTCTCGCTCAGCTCAACGATTGACTTAACAAATACGGCGCCAGTGCTTGCGGTAATGCTTGGGCTTGCAGTTGGTATTGATTACTCACTCTTTATTATTAACCGTTATCGCACCTATGTTGTTGATGGGTATGACGTTAAAACAGCGGCGGCTCGCTCGATTGCAACAGCTGGTAACGCAGTGATTTTTGCGGCTGCTACAGTTGTTATTGCATTGGCTGCATTATCGGTTGTACAAATTCCGTTTATGACCGTCATGGGGCTTGCAGCTGCTGGAACGGTTGCTATAGCTGCACTTGTTGCTGTAACACTTATTCCTGCGCTGCTCGGTATTTTTAAATTGTATCTTTTTGGGCCAAAAACCCGCAGGGCTATTCGTGCGCAAAAGGCCAAGGGTATAGTTCACCACGAGGAAGTAAGTCATAAAACAATATGGTACAAGTTAGGTGAGCGCATTACGAAATATCGTAAAACATTCTTAGTGGCGGCGCTTGCTGTTGTAGCGCTCCTTGCTTGGCCAGCGGCGCATCTGCAACTAGGGCTACCGACAGATGAGACTGCTGCGCCTGGTTCGTCGCGTCGCGAAGCCTACGACCTACTTGCGAAAGGTTTTGGTGATGGTTACAATGCCCCACTTTTGGTTCTTGTTGAGGGTATAGATAAGCCAACCGAGGCTCAAATTCAGGTGGTTCGCGATAAGGTAACAAACGAGGCAATGGCACAACTAAAGGCGACGCTGGCAGACAAGGGTGTGCCGCCTAGCCTTATGGACGCTGCGGTTTCGCCAGAACAAAAAGCCCAAATGCAGGCTCAAATTGAAAAGCAGGTTGCGACGTATGCGCCATATGCGCCGCTTCAAGCAATTGCTGATCGCATGAAATCAGTAGAAGGTGTTGCGGCAGCACAAGCCGCTCTTGTGTCAGAAGGTGGGGTAAAGGGCGTTATTCAGGTAACACCAACATCGGGCCCGTCAGACGAAGACACAAAAGACCTGGTGGCCTACTTGAGGGAAGGCGACAACGTGCGGGCGCTTACTAAAAGCGATCACGTCTCACTTGGTGTGACTGGTACAACGGCAATGCAGATTGATATTAACAAAAAACTTGCCGATGCAATGCCTGTGTATCTAAGTGTTGTCGTTGGGTTGTCGTTTGTAATCTTGCTTATTGCGTTCCGTTCGGTGCTTATTCCACTTAAGGCGACGCTCGGATTTTTGCTGTCTGTTTTTGCAATGTTTGGGGCAGTGGTGGCTGTATTCCAGTGGGGCTGGCTTGGTATTACCGACGCCCCAGGGCCAATTGTGAGCTTCATTCCAATCATTGCAATTGGTATTTTGTTTGGTCTTGCAATGGACTACGAGTTCTTCCTTGTGTCGGGTATCCAGGAAGCGTATCACTACTCGGGTAAAGCAAAGCGCGCTGTTGTTGACGGCTTTGCTATCGGTAGTCGTGTTGTTGTTGCAGCGGCGCTTATTATGGTGTCAGTGTTTGCTGGGTTTATCGGTAACCATGACGCAACAATTCAATCGATTGGGTTTGCCTTAGCGCTAGGTGTATTTGTTGACGCCTTTGTTGTGCGGTTGGTGCTTGTGCCGATTGTTATGTCGTACCTCGACAAAGCGGCATGGTGGCTACCAAAGTGGCTTGATCGGGCGCTCCCTCATGTGTCTATTGAAGGATCAGAAGAAAAGTAGTGGAAATAAAAGCCATAATAAATACCGCCCGATCACTGCGACCGGGCGGTATTTAGCGTAAGGAACTATTTTTTGTACGCACCGAGTGTGACTTGCGCCGAGCTCTGTTTGCCGCCACGAACGTAGGTGATAGTGAGTTTGTCGCCTGGGCGGTACTCACCAAGGATACTTGAAAGGCTACCTTGGGTGCCAACGGTTTCATTGTTAATTTTAATGATAACGTCACCGTTTTTGAAACCAGCAGTTGCTGCAGGACTGCCTGCTACAACAGCTGAGCCACCACCGCCGCTATAAACGTAGGCACCGTTTTTAACGCTAAGCTTGTATTCACGGGCGACATCGGGCGTGACGGTAAGGTAACTGACGCCAAGGTAAGCACGGCTTACCGTGCCGGTTTCAAGAACACCCGCCAAAAGACCCTTGGTTGAATTAATTGGAATTGCAAAACCAATACCGTTGGCATCTTCAACGATAGCGGTGTTAATACCGATCACTTGCCCTGCCATATTAACGAGCGGACCGCCAGAGTTACCTGGATTAATCGAAGCGTCGGTTTGAATAAGGTCGGTCAGCGATTCGGCCGAACCACTCCCCGAGCTTGCAGTAATAGGACGACCAGTGCCCGAAATGATGCCGCTTGTAACAGTATTGCTATATTGACCTAGTGCATTCCCAATTGCGACCACTTGTTGACCTGTGCGAATGGTTGAGCTGCTGCCTAGTTCGGCCGGGGTAAATGTTTTGTCGGTCTTCACTTTTAGAAAGGCGACGTCGTTTAATGGGTCGCGGCCAATAACCGTTACGTCATCGTACTGGTTGCCGTCGCTGTCTATGACTGTTGCACTTGTTGCGCTATCTACGACGTGATTATTAGTCATAATATAGCCATCTTTACTAATGACAATGCCAGTCCCCGCGGCCTGACCCGAGCTTGTACCAAAGTAGGAGCGCGTGCGAGTTTGTGTCATGATTGAAACAACGCTTGGTCCGACCTTCTCAGCAACCGATGCAATAGAGCTTTCTGTTTGCGTGACGGTTGAATTACCGTCGTGTGCAGGCGAAAGCGAAGGGGTAGAGACGGGTGCCAATTGGTGACTAATGAGCATGCCACCACCCACGCCAAGTCCAAGCAGAAGCAGCGAACCAATAACAATAGCCGTAATAAGAAGCGGTCGTCGAGACCGTGGCGCATTTTGAATTGCCTCATAAGATGTATGCCCAAGGACTGAACGATGTGGCGTTTCTTTGTGAGGTTGCGCTGGTGGCGCATCGTGATGTACCGGAGGCGTAACGTGAGGTACTGGCGACGTGACGTTATTTGGTTTTTCGTTATCTTTTTCTGGTGTCATGAATACCCTTCTTATTAGACATTGTGCTAATTGCTTTTAGTAAAACACATACATGCTAAAAAATAGCTGAGAATTTTACTCGCGCTTATGTTTATTTTACCATTTCGGTTGACTAGGAGTCTGCTATAATAGGTCAACAGATGGAGATGGCGCCTTGGCCGAGAAGTTAGGCAACGGTCTGCAAAACCGTGTAGACGGGAGCGTTACCCGTAGGTGCCTCCATATCTGTATGCGCGGATGGTGGAATCGGTAGACACGAGAGACTTAAAATCTCTTGACCATTACGGTCGTGCGGGTTCAAGTCCCGCTCTGCGCACCAGTTTTTATTTTGAAAGTAGTGTTCGTACTTGCTGTTGCAATGCGGGCACTACTTTTTGTTGAAACCAAGGGTTTTTTGCTTGCCACCTAAAATTGAGTGGTGATGAATGGACGAGCGGAAAGAACTCCGGGAGGTATTCAGCATACGCCGAAACTGTTTCGGTAAGGGTCTTTTTTGCACGTGCGCCTAAGTAATATGCCTGAGAATATGCCCCGACAAGAATGATAAGCTCAACGCTCGGCATGGCGGCCAGTAATCGAGGGTGCCATTTTGGTGCAAAGTCCTTGCGGGGTGGCTTATCGCCGTGGGCGGCTTTACCTGGGTAGAAAAAATCCATCGGGATAAGGGCAAAAGAGTCAGGGTTATAAAATGTTTCGCGGTCGACGCCAAGCCAGGCGCGTAGTTTATCGCCACTAGCATCGTCCCATGGCGTCATGCTTTCTTGTGCCTTACGCCCTGGTGCTTGACCAATAACAACAATACGCGCCTTTTCTGACGCGGTGTAGAGCGGCAACCACCCTTGATCGATCATTTCTGCGTTAGCTGGATCGTTAATAATTTCTTGATGAATTTGCGAAAGTATACTAGCCATATCTTCACTATAACACCGGATTGTATTATACTAAGGGTACTAGAAATAAGGAGTGAGGAACGTAAGATATGGTTGCAGTTTGGATAATTCTTGGAATTGTTGTCGTTGTTGGTATTTTTCTGTGGGTAACATACAACGGTCTTGTAAGGCTACGTGTACGCGTTGATGAAGCATGGAGTGATATTAACATTCAATTAAAACGACGCCTCGACCTTATTCCAAACCTTGTCGAGACGGTAAAGGGGTACGCAAAGCATGAGTCTGCTGTGTTTGAGCAGGTTACTGAAGCACGCGCAAGCGTGATGAATGCAAAGGGCGTTAAGGAAACAGCCGCTGCTGAAAACCAGTTTGAAGGTGCTCTTAAGAGCCTATTTGCGGTCTCTGAAGCTTACCCCGACCTTAAGGCAAACCAAAACTTCGCCGATTTGCAACGTGAACTTGTTGATACGGAAGACAAAATCCAGGGCTCACGCCGTTTCTACAACTCAGGCGTTACAAGTTTGAACACTAAAATCCAAACCTTCCCTGTAAATATTGTTGCTGGTATGTTTGGGTTTAAAACCCGCGACTTCTTCGATGTTGACGAGTCTGAGCGCGCCGCTGCTAATAAGCCAACCGAAGTTAAATTCTAGCTTTAGGTAGGCCACTCCATGTATAAAGCAATTGCTGCCAATAAGCGCAACACCGTCTTAATCATGGCGGTGTTTGTTGGCATCATAACCGCAATCGGGTGGGCAGTGAGTTATTTCTACGGCGACACATCTATTACCTTGTGGGTACTTGTAGGTGCAATGATTTACGCACTTATTCAGTACTTTGCGGCTGGGTCGTTGGCTGTTTCGATGACTGGTGCCCGAGAAATTGCCAAGGCAGATAACCCGCGACTGTATCGCACCGTCGAAAACCTATCGATTACCTTGGGTATTCCGATGCCAAAGGTGTATATTATTGATGACCAGGCGCCCAATGCGTTTGCAACTGGCCGTAACCCGCAGCATGCAATCGTTGCTGCAACCACCGGGCTCCTCGATATCATGGACGACCGTGAGCTTACTGCTGTTATGGCGCACGAAATGGGGCACGTCCAAAACTACGATATACGCGTCAGTATGATTGCCTTTGGGCTGGTGAGCGCCATTGGTATTCTTTCTGATGTTATTCTTCGTATGTTTATTTACGGTGATCGACGCGAGAGCAATAACGTTAACCCACTCATGCTCGTTGTAGGTATAATTGTTGTGATTTTAGCGCCTATTATTGCCGCGGTTGTGCAAATGGCGGTGAGTCGTCAGCGGGAATACTTAGCCGACGCCACGGGTGCAATGACAACTCGCGATTCAGCTGGTATGGCGAGTGCGCTTGGTAAGTTATTGCAGTATGGTCGCCCGATGAAGAAGCAAGACTCTGCGTCGGCGCAGCTGTTTATTAGCAATCCACTAAAGCCTGGCTTTATGTCAAAACTTTTTAGTACCCACCCGCCACTTGAAGACCGTATACAAAGGCTGACTAATAATGCCGACCGTTTCTAAAAGCAAAACAGCGCCGACCAAAAAGGGCAGCAACAAACGCACGCATATTCAGACTCTAAAAAAACGATACCGCGCATTTATGAATCGACGCCCGCATCGTAGCTTTAGGTTAACTCGTCGCCGTGATTACGTGCGCCCTGTTGAATTGCCTGGTAATATTGCATTTACGGCAGATGTTACTAGGCTTCTCTGGAAGCACAAAGGTGTATTTTTAGGGCTGGTGGCTGTTTACATTGCTCTTTATGGAGCCTTAGTGGGGTTGCAGTCGCAGGAGCTTTTCATAAATCTTAGTGACACGCTGAAAACGGTCGGTGGTGATTTGTTTAGTGGCAACTGGGGGGCCGTGGGGCGGGCGGGCTTGCTGTTTGTGTCATTTTTATCACCTAATGCGAGTGCGGGCATTACCGATACGCAGCAGCTTTTTGCTGTCTTGCTCTTTTTAATGGCGTGGCTAACGACGGTGTGGCTGCTACGCAATTTACTCGCTGGGCATAGAGTAAAGTTACGTGATGGGCTTTATAATTCGGGTGCACCTCTTTTTTCGACGATACTTATTGCGCTACTTGTTGCGGTGCAGCTTATACCCGTGGCGCTGGCTGTCATTGGCTATAATGCGGCGAGTGCGACTGGCTTGCTCGGCGGTGGGGTGGCAACAATGCTATTTTGGTTGGCGGTGCTGCTACTCGGTGCGCTATCACTTTATTGGGTAACAAGTAGCCTTTTTGCAATGATTATCGTTACGCTACCGGGCATGTACCCGTACCAGGCAATTCGGACGGCGGGCGATATGGTGCTGGGCCGCCGCGTCAAGGTGCTTTTGCGCTGGCTGTGGATGGCGCTTATGATTGTGATTTCTGGATTTGTATTAATTGTACCGATTATTTTACTCGACATGGGGCTGACCCATCTGTGGCCATCGCTTGAGTGGGTGCCAATTGTGCCAATTGCTGTGCTTATTTGGTCGGCTTGTGTAGCGGTGTGGTCGGGTGCGTATGTATATATGTTGTATCGAAGGATTGTAGATTATGCACCAGAATCATAAACGCGCCGAAGAATTAAAAGAGCTACTGTTGAAGTACAGTTATGAATACCATGCGCTCGATGCGCCGACTGTGAGTGATGCAGTGTACGATAGCCTGATGGCTGAGCTAAAATCACTTGAGGCGGCCGACCCGTCGCTTGTTACGCCAGATAGTCCAACCCAGCGAGTAGGCAACGAACTACTCGGCGGTTTTAAAAAAGTGCAACACCGTAGCCGTATGCTGAGTCTGAATGATGTTTTTGATGTTTCGGAGGTTGAGGCATGGGTAGTGCGTATGGAAAAGCTTTTGCCTGGCGTAAAGCACGAATTTTTTGCCGATATTAAAATGGACGGCTTGGCGTGCGCTTTGATTTATGAAGATGGTGTTTTGGTGCAAGCGGTTACTCGAGGCGATAGTTTTATTGGCGAAGATGTCACTAATAATGTGCGAACAATCGCAACAGTGCCACTTCGGCTGCGGCGCGACGCTATGACTGAGCCGCTCTTAAAGGGGCGTACTGAAATTCGCGGTGAAATTGTTATGCTCAAAAAAGATTTTGCAGCATTAAACGAACGCCAACAAAAAGCCGGTAAGCCTCTTTTTGCAAACCCTCGAAATTTGGCGGCGGGAACGATTCGTCAACTTGACCCACGCCTTGTTGCTGAGCGTCCGCTGACGTTTATTGCGTATGACCTTATTCGTGACGACCCGACAGAAATAGTAACCAATATGCAGGCCTACGAACTTTTAAGTGCACTTGGGATTCGGCGTAATCGCGAGGTGGGTGTGTTTGATTCGCTTACGGGCGTTATGGAGTTTGTTCACACCTGGGACACAAAGCGAAATGATTTACCATTTAATACTGACGGGTTGGTAATTAAAGTGAACGACCGCGCACTATTTGCGCAGCTTGGTGTGGTGGGGAAGCAGCCGCGTGCAGCAGTGGCGTATAAGTATGCGGCCGAGCAAGCGACGACAATAGTTCGAGATATTGTTATTAGTATTGGTCGGACTGGGGCAGCGACGCCAGTGGCGGTGTTTGATCCAGTTGTTGTAGCGGGCACAACAGTTAAGCACGCAAGCCTTCATAATGCCGACGAGATTGCTCGTAAGGATATTCGCATCGGCGATACGGTTGTTATTTTTAAAGCTGGTGATATTATTCCGCAGGTCGAAAGCGTTGTGACGGAGTTGCGACCAGCTTCGTCCGAAGCGTTTGACTACGAAGCGGCCTTGCGTTCGCAGTACCCTGAGCTTGAATTTGAGCGCCAAGGTGACGATGTTGTGTATCGGGTAAAAGGATCGTCTGGCGACCTCATTTTGCGGCGAGCGGTTGAATATTATTCGAGTAGGGGTGCGCTTGATATTGATACTCTTGGCGAGAAAAACGTCGCTGCTTTAGTAGAAGCTGGGTTGATTCGGGATACAGCCGATATTTATGCGCTAACCGTCGCTGACTTACTAAAGCTTGATCGTTTTGCGGAGGTCTCGGCTCAAAAGCTTGTTCATGCGATTCAGGCTAAAAAAACGCCGCCACTTGAGAAGTTTATTTTAGGGCTCGGTATTCGTCATGTGGGGAGCCAAACTGCGATTGATCTTGCTAATAAATTTCATTCAATTGAGGCGCTAGCCCAGGCGGGTCTGGAGGCACTCGAAGAAGTTGATGGCATAGGTAAGGTTGTTGCTGAGTCGATTGTGGCATGGTTCGCAGACGACGATAACGTGGCACTTCTGCGTAAGTTTGCATCGCTAGGGGTGAAGCCGCACTACGAAAAGAAAACAGGTAAGCTCAGCGGGAAACGATTCGTTGTAACGGGTACACTTGAGGCGATGTCACGCGATGAGGCAGCGGAACTCATTCGACAAAAAGGCGGTATTTTTCAGACGTCGGTTGGCAAAGATACCGACTACCTTGTAGCTGGCGGCAAGGTTGGCGCCAGTAAGCGCGCAAAGGCAGAAGCCTACGGAACGACGATTATTAACGAGGCTGATTTCGTTAAATTAGTACAGTAACGGTATAATAAGGGTGTGGACAAAGTTATTACCCATAGTCGGAAGGTACTGATCGGCGTTGCTGGTGGTATTGTGACGCTTATCGGGCTTGTCCTTGTGCCGTACCCGGGGCCGGGGTGGCTGGTAGTTTTTGCAGGTTTAGCTATTTTGGCGACAGAATTTACCTTTGCCGAACGCATTTTAGCGTATGGAAGGCATAAATATGAAGCCTGGAAGGTGTGGCTTAAGCAGCAAACGCTTCCCGTACGCTTTTGCGCGCTCCTTATGACGGGCATCGTCGTGGTTGTGTCGTTGTGGCTTTTTAACGCATTCGGTATTGTGATAGGTATATTTAACCTTCCGTTCGACTGGTTGGTATCGCCGCTATTTCGTTAATAAAAAATAACCCCTCTTTCGAAGGGTTATTTTTATAAAGCGGGTAATTACCAGCTACGTTGGCGGAATGCACCACCACCGTTACCACCGCGGTCGTTGTTGAAATCGCGGCGAGGACGGTCTTCCTTAGGGCGAGCAAGGCTCACGTTAATAGGACGACCATCAAGTTCCTTACCGTTAAGTTCGTCAACGGCTTTTTGGTTGTTAGCTTCGTCGCTAAATTCAACGAAACCAAAGCCCTTTGAACGACCAGTGTCGCGGTCGGTAACAACGCGCGCGCTAGCTACTTCGCCGATAGTCTCAAAGAAAGCCTTAAGACCGTCGTCGGTAGTCGCGTATGCGAGGCTTCCGATAAACAAGTTTTGTGACATGTATATACTCTCAGTTCTACTTATAATAAGTTGTCAGATCGACCTGCTGGCAATCGCTTCGGCGAACGTGAGAGTATCTTCGTGGTGAGAGGATACACTGTGCATGCTTTCTGCTACGCGTGTGCTTCTGAACACGCTTATCTAACCATAGAATGAATAAAAATACTAGAGCGGTTTTTTACAGATGTATATCGAGAAATTTGACTAGGGTCACCCACGAAACTGCTTGCGTTTTTAAACTACCTGTTGCATAATTTAACTATGCTGATGCGCATGGGGTGACCCGTGCTAAAACAAACATATCAGAAAGCAAGCCGCCCCGGGTGGGCGCGCAGCAGCGAGAACCGCCTCAAAAGGGCGGTTTTCTTTTAAGAGGTGGCAGTATTTTGTGGGCTCGGCTATAATAGCTCTAATGTTTAAAAAATATATTCAACATAGGCTTGAAAAAGCAGTTCAAAAATATTTCAAAAAGCACCCCGAGGTAAAACTTGTGGTTGTTGCCGGGAGTGTTGGTAAAACGAGCACAAAAATTGCAATTGGTACGGTGTTAAGCCAGAAGCTCCGCGTGCGTTTACACGAGGGCAATCATAATTCAGAAATTAGCGCTCCGCTAGCAATACTTGGTATAGAGTTTCCAAGCTCTCTGCGGAGTGTTGGTCAGTGGCGAGAGGTGTTTCGGGCGGTAAAACAGCGTATTCAGCAGCCGGCCGATGTTGATGTGATTGTGCAGGAGCTTGGAACGGACGGTCCTGGTCAAATCCCGCATTTTGGTACGTATTTAACGCCCGACATTGCGGTTGTGACGGCCGTTTCGCCGGAGCATATGGAGTATTTTCAGACGCTTGATGCAGTGGCGGCCGAGGAGCTGTCTATTGTGAACGTCAGTAAGATGGCGTTAATTAACCGCGACGATATTGACGGCGAGTATGCAAGTAATATTACCAATCCAAATATTACTACTTATGGAACAACCGATAGCGCCGAAAATTACTTTATTACCGACGATTATAGTTTTAATGATGGGTTTTCGGGGCAGTTTTTTGCGACTGGTTTTGTTGATGGTGTGGCGACAACGGTGCACCTTGTAGGTGACCATAGCATTCGTGCAGCGGTTGCAGCGGGCGCGGTTGCGGTACGCCTTGGCTTTTCGTTAGAAGAAGCTGCTGCTGGTATGCAGCGTATTCGGGCAGTGAATGGTCGCATGAATATTCTACGTGGTGTAAATAATACAACAATTATTGATGATAGTTATAATTCAAGCCCACTTGCTGCTGCATCGGCTCTACGGGTGTTGTATCAGCTAAGTGCTCCGCAAAAAATTGCCGTTCTTGGGAGCATGAACGAACTTGGGGAGGTTTCGGCCAGCGAACATGAGGCGGTAGGATTGCTGTGCGACCCGGCCGACCTTGCGCATGTCGTGACCGTTGGTGAAGAGGCCGAAAAATACCTTGCTCCTGCGGCTCGTTCGCGAGGGTGCCATACTGTAAGTTTTAAGACCGCACTTGAGGCGGGCGCGTATGTTAATAAATTCCTTGAACCTGGCGCGGCAATATTATTTAAGGGGTCCGAGGGCGGCATTTACCTCGAAGAGGCGGTAAAAATCGTACTTCATTCAACCGACGACGAAAAACAGCTCGTGCGACAGTCTGCGGAATGGTTAGATAAAAAGAGGGAATTTTTCTCGGCACTATCATAATGCTTATGTTATGCTTAAGTAAATATATTGCTTAAGTAGAGAACAGCTATGCAGCCCCAATTTTTTACACCACCAAATCCAGAGCACGAGCCAGCTCCAGTGCCAACACCAGAGCAGGAACCAGCGTCAGTACTAACACCAACACCAGAGACAACTCCAGCTTCGGAGCAAGCACCAACACCTGAGCCAGTTTTGGCGGCTGCTGGGGTGCCTGAGCTGGCGTCAACTCCAGCGCAAGAGCTAAATCCAACATCAGTACCAACTCCTGCAGAGGAGGTGAATCCAGCAATGGGTTCTATTGATACTATGTCGAACGCGTCGCAAAACACGGTAGACCCTACTGCCGCGCCGATGGCAACTTTTGGTGGCGCACCTGTGCCGCCAAAGCGTAAAAAAGGAGTCTTAGTTGCTTCGATTGTTGCGGGAGTTGCCGCGGTGCTGATTGGTGGTTCGGCATTTGCTTATAACGGGTGGTATCAGGATCCGCAAAAAGTCATTGGTGATGCGATTGGGCGTGCGGTAACCGCCGAGACGATTGATGCACAGCTGGTTGTTGATGTAACGCAGACAATTCGCGATGACTCTGGTCATGTGACCTTTGATGTGGGCATCAAAATGGACGGCTCGCAGGTGCAGTTAGACCTTGGGTATGATGTCGAGCAAGGTGGGCGGACGGCGTCGATGAGTGGTTCGGCTATTCTCGCCGATGACGGTGCAATGTACGGAAAAATTAATAATCCACGTGAACTTGTGACCGAACTATTATTTAACGGGAACGGTTCAACTTTAGGGCCATTTGAGGGGCTTGTTCAAAAAATTGACGGCTCATGGATTGTTGTCGAAAAGGGCGACCTAGCAGAAGTGAGTGGTGATCTTGAAAAATCTCGAACCTGTTACCAAGAATTCGGCGCTAGTCTCAGTGAGAACAAAGCCTGGGCAAAAGAGGTAGGCGACATATATAAAAAGAATACGTTCTTTGTGGTTAAAGAGAAACTCGGTGCGCAAACAATTAATGGCGTCAGTAGTTTGGGGTACCGCATAGGAATGGACGCCGCAAAAATACGGAGTTTTGTAACCAGTTTCGGGCAAACGGAGGCTGGCAAAAAGCTACAGTCTTGTGACGAAACGCTTAATTACGACGAGGCAGCCGAAGCATTTTCTGATGACCTTTCTCTTTCTGACGATACCAATCTGCATATTTGGGTGAGCCGTTTTGCACACGAGTTAACACAAATTGATGTGTCGCGTGACGACGAGGATATGAGCGGTAAGATTGTTTTGCAAACGAAATTTAACAAAGATATCACAATTACAAAGCCAACAAAAACAATTTCAATTGATGAATTGAAGGCCGAAATTGAGAAAATATCGACGCCGTATTATACCAGTTCATTCCAGGCGTCTACGTCAATTTAACCACAAGGCTCAGTTACTTTTATTGAACCACCTCTTACAAACAAGGGGTGGTTCTGTTATACTAACGCTGTTATGAGGCGATATAATCCTGCAGAAATAGAACCCAAATGGCAACGTATTTGGGAAGAACAGCGCGCCAGTGCGGCGTTCGATAATGACTCTCGACCAAAAACATACGTGTCGGCTATGTTTCCGTATCCGAGTGGTGCGGGTATGCACACGGGCCACGCGTTCGAGCATTCGATAGTTGATGCAATCGCCCGTTTCCATCGCCAGCATGGCCATAATGTTTTAAACCCTATGGGTTGGGATGCATTTGGTCTACCAACTGAAAACTACGCAATTAAGACGGGCATTTCGCCAGTTGAGGCAACCGAAACATTTATCGCAAACTTCAAGCGCCAAATTAAGCGCATCGGCTCAAGTATTGATTGGGACCGCGAAATTAACACCAGCTCACCCGAATATTACAAATGGACGCAGTGGGTTTTTACTGAATTTTACAAGCGTGGCCTTGCGTATCAAAAAGAAGCTCTGCAGTGGTGGTGTCCAGTCGACAAAACGGTACTTGCCAACGAGCAGGTTGAGGCGGGGCATTGTTGGCGTTGCGGCACGGCCGTTGAAAAGAAGTCAATGAAGCAATGGTTCTTCAAGATTACTGAATACGCCGATGAGTTACTCGATGAAATTGACGACCTTGACTGGCCGCAAAAGATTAAAACGGCACAAACCAACTGGATCGGGCGTAGTGTTGGGGCTGAAATTTCTTTTGCATCTGAAAATGCAGACGATATTACCGTTTTTTCAACTCGCCCAGATACAATTTTTGGGGCTGCGTTTATTGTTTTAGCGCCCGAACACCCGCTTGCTCGTAATATTGCTACTAGCGAGCACCAGGAATCGGTTGCGTCATATATCAAAAACGCTGTTAAAAAGTCTGAAATTGAACGCACCAATGACACAAAAGAGAAAACAGGCGTATTTACTGGTGCATATGTTACAAACCCTGTTTCTGGCGCTAAGGTTCCCGTGTGGGTGGCCGACTACGTACTTGGTGGGTATGGAACGGGTGCGGTTATGGGTGTGCCTGCGCACGACGAACGTGACTTTGCCTTTGCAGAAAAATACTCGCTGCCGATTATTGAAGTGATCGAAAAGCCTGAAAATAGCGACGAAATGGTATACCACGGCGAGGGTGTACTGATTAACTCGGGCGATTTTACGGGAACTAACTCAAGTGATGCGCGCGAAGCGATTGTTGCATGGCTTGAAGAGAATGGCCGAGGGGCTGCAAAAACAACGTACAAGATGCGCGACTGGTTGATTAGCCGGCAGCGCTATTGGGGCGCGCCGATCCCTATTGTTCACTGTGATGAGCACGGGGCTGTGCCGGTTCCAGCTGACCAATTGCCCGTAGTACTACCGGAGGTGGAAGATTTTGCACCAAAGGGCGATGGTCAGTCGACGCTTGCTCATGCTGAAGATTGGGTAAAAACAACGTGTCCTGAATGTGGTAAGCCGGCACTGCGCGAGACCGACACGATGGACGGCTACGCATGTTCAAGTTGGTACCTCCTTCGTTATAGTGACCCGCACAATGCGGCAATGGCGTGGGATCCAGAAAAAAGTAACTATTGGAACCCGGTTGACTTTTATGTTGGCGGTGACCACGCAGTGGCGCACCTGTTGTACGTACGTTTTTGGGCGCATGTCTTTAATGATATGGGACTGGTTAATTTTAAAGAACCCGTTAAGAAACTCGTCTACCACGGCTACATTAATGCCGAGGATGGCACGAAGATGAGCAAAAGCAAGGGCAATGTGATTGATCCACTTGAGGTTATTGACCAAGGGTATGGTGCCGATGCACTCCGTACGTACCTGCTATTTATGGGCCCAATTGAGCTCGATGCAAACTGGGACGCGCGCGGCATTGCGGGTATTTATCGATTCTTAAATCGCGTGTGGACACTTGTACAGCATTACGATGCATCTGACAAAACGGTCACTAAAAATGACGATGCGCTTCGGACGGCGCAACACAAAGCGGTTCGCAAGGTAACGAATGATATTCGTCGACTTAACTTTAATACTGCAATTGCTGGCTTGATGGAATTTGTAAATGACCTTTACAAATTCAAGATTGATGGCTATTCGCAGGATGTATGGCACGAGGCGCTCAGTGCTTTGGTGCAAATGATTGAGCCGTTTGCGCCACACATTGCCAACGAACTATGGCAGCAGCTAGGCCATGAGGGTCTTGTACAGGCCGCTGAGTGGCCAGCTTGGGACGAATCGTTAACCGTTGAGGCAACAATTACTATTGCCGTACAAGTAAACGGCAAGGTGCGTGGTGAAGTTAGTGTTGCCAAAAATGCTGATCCAGAAGAGATTAAGCGCTTGGCATTAGCGCACGACAATGTAGCAAAGTTTGTGCCGAGCGAGCCTAAGAAGGTAATTTACGTTCCTGGCCGACTTGTTAGTATCGTTGTTTAGCCCTTTTTAGGGGCTAAGGCTGTGCGTTTTCTTCAGGGGTGGTGTGTTCAACCGAGGCTTTTTGCTCGTTAACCCAAACAATACCATCGGCGTCTTTTGTGCCGTCGAAGTTTGGAATTTGATTGGCCTCTACGCCGTACCAGTCACCGTTAGCGGTGTCTGTTTTAACGCGCACACCGTCTGGGGTGTCGATGGTGATTTGTGTGTCGGTAACATCAGCAAGGGTGTCATCGACATCGGTATGACCAACGTATGGATCGAAGCGAACACGAGCGTCTTCGTCGAGAGTAATTGAAGTAACGGTAGTATCAAGGTCGCCCTGCTCGGGGTTGTGTGAGCCACCTTCGGTAGCGTTGAGTGCTGCTGCACCACCAGCAAGGGCTGCGGTTAGTGCAGCACCTACCGCAACGCGCTTACCTAAAGACATTCGGTCGGGCTGGTCTAGGTCTCGTTCTGGGGCCAGAGCTGGCGCACGTTCTGGCGCCGGCCTTACTGCCGGTGCTGGTGCTGGGGTGCGTTCTACAACCTGTGTTTCTTGGTAGTTGGCAGGCGTTCGGTTCGGAACTTGTTCGGTAGGGCGGGGTTCGTTAACGATGCGAAGCGCTGCATCGGCCCAGTCCTCAGTAGCAAGAGGCGCTGTTTGTGGCTGCTCCCCGGTCGCTTGTAATGGTTGGTTTTCTGATGAGAATGTTTGTTTTTCTGTCATATTACCTATACATTACCATAATTAGTATAAAAACCATAGCGGCTCCCTCTTGAGGAACTGGCGTAAAAATAGTATAATGGCACATAAGAGTTTAATAACACCTATGAAAAGGAGCACTTTGAATGGCACAACCAAAGAAGCAGAGTAGCCCGCGAAAGACGGGTCTCCGTCGTAGTCATTTGCGCCTGGAACTAGCTCGTCGTGTAAACGGCAAGTCACCAGTGAAGGTCAAAACTACCCGTCGTGAAACAGGCAAGGCGCTTGCTGAATAAGCAGGCGTTTTTCGCATTTATTTTATAAAGCTACATTTACAATAACAAAAGAGAACCTTACGTATTATGGCATCTAATCGTCATCTCGGTCGCATTGTCGCACTTCAAACACTTTACGAATATGAATTCCGTAAAGAGTCTGCCGACGACTCTGCTGATGTGAAAGAAATCTTGTCTCGCAACCTTGAGCGATACGAGACGGCCATTGATGATACCCAGTTTGTGGAGACGCTTGTTAATGGTGTTTTGCAAGAGCAAAAGGCGATTGACGAGAAGATTCAACCGATTGCACCCGACTGGCCAATTGAGCAAATTGCTCGAGTCGACCGCAATATTCTACGACTTGGTGTATACGAGTTGCTTCATCAAGCTGAAGTTGTACCGCCAAAAGTTGCAATTAACGAAGCAGTTGAGCTTGCTAAAGCGTTTGGTTCCGATAACTCGAGCAAGTTTGTGAATGGAGTACTTGGTACTGCCTATCGCACTCTTGTAGAGGGAGCCGAAAATGGCGACACCACAGTTCGATAAGTTTAAAAAATACTTTTCTCGTCGCAAACCATCTATTCAAGAAATCGTACGTGAACCCACCGCTGGTGGCATTGTATTCCGTCATGGTGAAAAAGGTGTCGAAATACTCCTTATTCAAGACGCCAAAGACCGCTGGACTATTCCAAAGGGGCATATTGAAGAGGGTGAAACTGCACAGCAAACAGCCCGCCGTGAAATTGGCGAAGAGGCCGGCCTTAAAGAGGTTGATATTTTAGGGTGGCTCGGAAAAATTCACTTCCGCTACCGCCGTGTTGATAAACTCGTTTTAATGACGACGCAAATTTACTTAGTACGCGCTAAAGGTGATACTAACGCGATTCAAAAAGAAGAGTGGATGAACGGCATTAAGTGGTTTCCGTTTCATGATGCGCTTGACGCCATTGAATATGAAGATATTGGAAAACTAATGTTACTAGCTATGAAACGTATTCGTCAGGAGAATTTGTAATGAGTGGTATGCAAACCGCACCGTACCAGGAATTCGCACGAGAAAAGCTTGGGTTTGAGTTTAAGAATATCGATCTTTTGGTGACAGCATTAACACACCGAAGCTACGTTAACGAGCACCGTAAAAGCGTTTCCGAGCACAACGAACGGCTTGAGTTTTTGGGCGACGCCGTATTAGAGCTTGTTGTCACTGATTTTTTGTTTCGCGGGTATGGCGAAGCTGAAGGTATTTTGACAAGTTGGCGAGCTGCTTTAGTGCGTACTGAAAGTATTGGCGCGGCGGGGCAGCTACTAGGTTATGAGCCGCTCGTTCGTATGAGTCGTGGCGAAAAGCAGGGTGGTGAGCGCGCTCGCTTGCAAATTCTAGCGAACGCCTTTGAGGCGCTGATTGGTGCTATCTACCTGGAGCGTGGGTATGACGACGCGGCGGCGTTTATTACCAAGCATATTTCTTCAAAGCTTGAGGCTATTTTGGAAGAAGGTTCATGGCGCGACCCTAAATCTCACTTGCAAGAGGTGATGCAAAAAGTAGACGGCGTTACGCCGCGCTATGTTGTGCTTGAAGAAGTCGGTCCTGACCACGATAAGGTATTTACCCTTGGTGTTTACGCTGGTGAGCGCCTCGTAAGTAAGGGTGTAGGCCCAAGCAAGCAGGCGGCACAGCAGGCGGCGGCTAAGGCGGCTTTGAAGACGTACGAGAAATAAGACGTTTTATTTGCCGAACAGATTGACTCAAACGCTAAACTAGTGTAAAATAAACAAGATTGAAACAACAAAGTTTAATTGTTTAAAAGGAAGTAATTGTTTTTATGCTCGCAATTCGTTTGCAACGCGTTGGACGCGCCGGTTACCCAACCTACCGCCTCGCAGTACAAGAATCACAACGCCACCCGTCAAGCGGTCGTGTTGTTGCTTATGTAGGTAGCTACAACCCACACACTAAAGTTAGCAACGTTCAGGTTGAAGTTGCGCAGAAGTACCTCGACAACGGTGCACAGCCAACTCCACGCGTAGCTAAGCTCCTAAAAGAAGCTGGCGTAACGCTGCCTAAGTGGGTAAAAGAAGCTTCAAGCGACAAGCAAAAAGCACTTCGTAACCCAGAAAAGCTTCGCAAGAACCAACCAAAAGAAGAAGTGGTTGAAGAAGCTCCAGCTGAAGAGTCAGCTGAATAGTATTCACCTCTTGTGAATAAAAAACACTCCTTATAAGGGAGTGTTTTTTGATTGGCTACGACACTGTAATGCGGTTATGCTTATTGGCATACGATATTGCTTATTCATGCTACAATAAGGTTACGATACTTTGACAGAGACCGGAGGAGGGCATATGTCGACCATAGACCAGCAGTTCATAGAATATATCGTAAAATCAGTCGTGGGGCACCCAGACGACGTCGTCGTTGAGCGTGTTATTGATGAGAAGGGGGTGCTTTTAACCCTGACAGTCAACCCGGACGATTTAGGAAGGGTAATCGGTAAGCGTGGTGTTACGGCGCAAAGTTTGCGTACACTACTTCGTGCGCTTGGTACAAAAAATGACGCACGCTACAACCTAAAAATTGTAAACAATGATGGCCAGACCGGTGCGACGCTTTCGAGCGATGATACTACTCCATCTTCTAGCGAATCTGTCGAGGCTGTGGAAACTGTAACAGATGAAACTGTGGACAACACCTCGGACTATACAAAAAAGACTCGCCAAGAGCTTGCAGAACTCGACGATCTCGATATATAATCATAAACAAGTTCAACACATACTTGAACTGCGAGAAAGCTCGATTGCGAGCAACAAATCACCACATATTTGTTGAGAGCTTATGTGTATAAAAAGTGCCCCAAAAAATGGGCACTTTTTTATTATAGCATATATTTACAAAAAATGCAATATGCCGTACACTAGAACAGATGAAGAAGATTCAAGTCATTACGCTTTTTCCGGAAATGTTTGAAGGTGTTTTGAGCAGCTCAATGATGTGGAAAGCCCAAAAAGAGGGTGCTGTAACGTTTGAGCTTATTAACTTGCGCGATTATGGCATTGGCCCACGTAAGCAGGTGGACGACACGCCGTATGGTGGTGGTGATGGTATGCTCTTAAAGCCGGAGCCATTGTTCGAGGCCGTAAAAGTAGCAAAAGCCAACGATCCAACAGCCAAGGTGCTCCTTATGACGCCACGTGGGCGCCGTTGGAAGCAGGCGGTGGCTCAATCTTATGCGGATGCACCGCACGGGTATATTTTTATTTGTGGGCGCTACGAAGGCTACGATGAACGCATTGTAACGCTTGTTGACGAACAGCTGAGCGTTGGTGACTATGTTTTGACAGGCGGTGAGCTGCCGGCAATGACAATTATTGATAGTATTGTGCGTCTGATACCTGGTGTTTTAGGGGGTGAGTCGAGTGCTGAAATAGAAAGTTTTGCCGATGGCGAGACGCTCGAGTTCCCTCAATACACGAAACCAGCCGAATACGCAGGCCTAGCAGTTCCAGATGTGTTGCTTAGCGGCAACCACGCTGCAATTGCACAGTGGCGCGCTGACCATTCGTTTAAAGCCGAGCTGTAGTCGAGCCAAAGAAAAACCCGCCAAGCGGCGGGAATTCCCTGTTGTGGTGGATATCGTATAGCTAGGCTACAACAAAGAAAAAATTGTTTAGATTTTTTTGGAGTTTTTGTTTTTGTAACTTCGCTTATAGCTAATGTAACTGATTACGAGATAAAGCGCAAGCATATTGTCTAAAATTGTTAAAAATAACAACAGTTTGTCAAAATGTGAGCGGCGGACGTATACTAAGAGCATGACATTTTTTGTAAAAGCCGAAGCAGCGCCAGCGCCACGAACACCCACTTCACGTATGATCGCACTTTTTTATGCGGGCGTACTGACTGTCATGGCAGTGGCTCAACTATTTACGCTTGATGAGTTTGTTGAGCTGTTTTTCCGGTTTGATTTACCTGTTGGTACGGCTATTGCTTGTGCGCTTGCGCCAATTATTATTGCATCAGAAATTTTTGCGTTGCCATTTTTGCTGGGTATGAAGGTCAGTCCGTTGTTTCGGTGGCTTAGCATGGCGCTTGGGTGGCTTGTGGCATTTTTGTGGCTTTTTGTGAGTATCAGCGTAGTCGTTCTGCGCCCTTTGGTTGATACGGTTGGCTTTTTGGGAACCGCACTTATGATGCCGATTGGGTACTGGGCGATTGGGTTTTCACTTCTTTTTGCCATTATGACGGTGTGGGCAAGTTGGGGTTTATGGCCAGGGCAGCTTAAACTGCCTAAAAGGAGGTAGCTATGGAACTTCTTATGAAAATCGAGCGTATGCTAGAAAAGTGGTACAAGCCGCTACCGCATATAGATTCGTCGGCACGAGCATGGTTGGTCGATAATATTTGGTGGATGACGATCGTTTTAGCTGTTGCAAGTATTGTTGGTGCGCTGGGCAGCTTAGTTGGTTTGTTGAATAATCTTTCGGTTATGAATAGTCCGTTTGGCGGCTATTACGCTTCGTCAACATTTTTAGCGTGGGTGACTCTGCGCGCGGCTGTCACACTTGTTTTTAATGGTGTAGTTGGGTTTTTGCTCGTAAAAGCAGTAACACCCCTAAAGGAAAAGCAGCAGCAGGGGTGGTACCTTGCTTTTGCGTCGGTATTGATTGCAGCAGTAAGCGTGGCGATCAGTGCGTTTATGACACTAAATGCGTTAAGTTTTATAACAGATGTCATTTTTGGCGGACTTTTCTTGGCGGCGGTGACGTATTTCCTTTTTGAGGTGCGAGGCTCTTACGCGCGCGTTGAGCGGTCGAAGGGTGTTAAAAAAGCGCGCTAGGCGCTTGAGCATTACCCCTTTTTAGGGTATAATACGTCGGTACCTCGTAAGGGGCATTAGGGTGTCGCCAAGTGGTAAGGCACCAGGTTTTGGTCCTGGCATTCGGGGGTTCGAATCCCTCCACCCTAGCCAAAATAAGAGCAGGCTTTATGCCTGTTTTTATTTTTAGAATGGTATAGTAAGTGCATTATGCGTATGCAACAAACAGTATCAGACGTCCTGCATAAATTATTACGACTTCCATACACATTACACGTACACGAGTTTCGTTCGCCAAAAAGGCCGCGCGCAACCTATGTCTTTATTCATGGCATTGGCAACACGCTGCACTCGTGGGATGAGGTGGTTGCGGGTATGCCTAAAGACGTACGCATTATTGGTATTGATCTACTAGGCTTTGGCGCTTCACCGCGCCCAAATTGGGTGGTATATAACGCAAGAACACAGGCGCGTTCGGTTGGCGCAACGCTTTTAAAACTGCGGCTGACACAGCGTCCTGTGATTGTTGGGCATTCGCTGGGTGCACTTGTAGCGGTTGAAGTGGCGCGTCGTTATAAACTTTTGCCTAAAGAATTGGTGCTTTGTAGTCCGCCATTTTACAGCCCTGTATCTGATGAGCTGCGACCCTCATCTCCTGACGCGCTGCTTCGTAAAATCTATATGATTGCGAAAAAACATCCCGAACAGTTGCAACAGTGGTCGCCAATTGCCGTCAAGCTGGGCCTTGCCAATAAGGCACTCAATATTACGCGTGACAACGTGACGTCGTACACTGCGGCACTCGAATCGAGTATTATAAACCAGACATCGCTTCATGATGTAGCAACGATACGCCTGCCAATCACCATATTTTATGGTGCGTTTGACCCGGTGGTGATTAAAAAATATATTACCGCACTCGCCAAAAACAACTCTAACATTACGGCTAAATTACTGTCGGCTGGGCATGAGGTTGTTGGCCGCTACGCAAAAACACTTACACGGTTTTTGAGTACGCATAGCTTACGGCGCTGACGCTTTTGGAAGAAGAATAACAAACTGCGCACCATCAGGGTTGGGAACAGACTCAATAGTCCCGTGGAATAGGTTGGTAACCAACTGGTGCGCAATGTATAGCCCGATACCCATACCGCCAGGTTTATCGCTATGGATTGGTTCAAAAAGAGAATGCTCGAGCGCCTTGCTGACGCCTGGGCCGTTGTCGGTAACAGTAATTTTTAAGTGAGTGTGGGTTCGCCGCACGTCGAGGGCTACCTTTGGGGCTGTATTTTGCGCACTGGCATCGATGGCGTTATTAAGGAGCACGGTAATAACCTGCATGAGCGCCAGGGCATTGCCGCTTAGGACGTACTTTGTTTTGATGGTACGAGTAAAAATTGGTTCAATCTCATGTTTTTTGTATTTTTCTTGATTGTCTTTGAATGCCTGCTCAATAACAGGTATAGCATTAAACGGCTCCTCTTGTTCGTATGAAACAAGCAGCTGCTTTGCTTGATGTACCATTTTACTGATATGGGCAATACTTTCTTCGGCGTTTTCGATAGCCTGCGAATTATGGTTTTGCTGTTTAATGTCGTCGATATCTAAGTTAAGTACGCTTAGGTGGTTTGATAATTCATGGAGCGTAGCGGCTGTTGATTGACCGAGCGTTGCGAATTTGTGCAGCTCCTTAATTTGACTCAGCTGGGCAAGACGAAGCCGTGTTGATTCTTTGGCGAGTGTTGTGCGTAGGAGGCTCTTTTGTTCTTTTAGATTAGCTTCGGCCCGTAGTGCGCGTGCAAGTGCTTGTTCTTGTTGACGCCCCGACAACCATGCGATAAGCGAAAATATGGAAATAATTGTTGTATATGTTAGTACGTCCCAAAATGTCGACGGGTCGGAATGGTAGCTAAAATCTGGCGTAATAATACCGAGGCTATGAATAGTTTGGACAAAAAAGAGCTTTATAATGGTAAAAATACTCGCGGGTATAATTGCCCGAGCGCCCGCTAAAATTCCGGGGAGTATGATGGTGAGTATGATTGAAAAGAGCCCAGCGGGCGAATTAAGCCCCCATGCAAGCAGTGCATAGAGCGATACGACTTCATAAAATATAAGAAGCATCCAGTTTGCAAGGGTGTGTTTTTTGCGAAACAGTGCAATGCGAGCAATCGAAAAATAGGCGAGTGAGCCAACGAAAAGCCCAAGAATACTCCATTCGTAGCCTGTAAAAGGTGCATGCGAAAAACTATAGGATAAAAGTAAAAAGAGTAGTAAACATGCCGCGATCATAGAGCCATGAATCATTGAGAGCGTTGTAATGTATGATGGTGGATTATTTTTCATTTTCTTGACTCCTTATAACTGAATTTACTTGTGATGACTGCAGTGTATTGTTGGCTTCAAAAATATACCCTGTTCCGTAAGACGTTTTAATGAGTGGGTACGCAAATGGTTTATCGATTTTGTCGCGGAGCTGTTTAATATGAACATCAACCGAACCGGGCCAGGTAGTTGAAGTAGACTTCCAGGCATGGTCAATAATGTTTTCACGCGACATAACTCGCCCCTGGTTAATGGCGAGGCATTCAAGAATGTCGAATTCTTTACGACGAAGGAAGATTGGTTGCCCTTGCCTAATGACGGTGCGACGGTTGGGATCTATTGTTACGTCGCCAACCTCAATAACAGACTGGCATTCGCCTCGTTGTCGACGACGAAGTAGCGCAGAGATACGTGCGTATAGCTCGGCAGGCTCGAATGGCTTTGTGACATAATCGTCGGCACCAAGCTCAAAGAGAGTGAGGCGACTCTCTGTAGAATCGACACCCGTAACAATAAGGATTGGGATATCTTTTGAGTAGGTGCGGATTTGTTGACAGATTGCCGACCCGTCCATGTCGGGTAGCCCAAGGTCTAGAAGTACAATATCAAATGAATGATCATATATAAGTCGCAGTGCAGCGTCGCCACTAGGGGCTATTTCGGTGCTATACCACCTTTTTAACTGGTTTTTAATACGGTTTGCTAATGTTTGATTATCCTCAACGATAAGTACTTTCATGTCCACCCTCCTTTAATCGCCTACATTACATGGTACTCGGCAGATATTAAATAATTATTAAATCTTAGAATAAAATTAGGAAAAGTAATAAAAAATGATTACGGTCATGTTTTTTGAATTTTGGGGGTATACTTGCTATATGGCAGGCGAACTATTAATACGACTTTTTGCCGATGTGGCAGTAATACCTGTAATTCTTATTGGTGCTTGGGCGCTTTTATTTAAAGTTCCAAAAAAAGAGCGTTACGAGGCATATTGTAGGGTTTTACTTGCGGGCCTAACGGCATATATGATTGCTAAATTTGCAGGTATGATTTACCAGCCTGAAGCAATGCGACCATTTGAGATACTTGGTGTCGACCCCGGGGCGCTCTATTTGAACAATCCAGGGTTTCCTTCTGACCACGCATTGTTTGTGACGGCAATTACGTGTGCCGTGTGGTTTGAGACTCGCATGAAACGAACAAGCCTAGTACTTGCTGTGCTCGTGCTTCTGATTTGTGCAGGTCGCGTACTGGCGTTAGTGCATACACCGCTCGATGTTCTTGGTGGTGTAGGAATTGCGCTTATTGGTGCTTTATGGTACAGTAACGTACCAAGAAAGCAGGAGGTGCACGGGCATGGCAAAGGTCATTCAAAACGAGCAGAACGTCGTCGTTGAACCGTGGTGGGCAAAACAAAAAAGTCTTTATATTGGTATTGGTGCGGGGGTTGTCTGGTGGGTGTTAACCGCCATGATGCGCCAGTATATTGTTGAGCCATTGGCGTGCCGTGATCTATCGAGTGCAACGGCGTGCGTTAATTCGCTCGACGTCAGCGGTAATATTGCCGCCGTGCTTGTTGCAGCCCTTGGGGTGGCGGCGCTTATTCGCTATAGCCAGCCACGCCCTATTATTGTGGCGCTCGCTCCACTCGTTCTTTTGTGGGGGCTTGGTGGCATGATGAATGGATTGGCATGGTACTGGACGCTTCTTTGGGTGGTTGTTTTGTATGGCGCAAGCTACGGCCTTTTCCTTATGGTGGCTCGCATTAAAAATATGCCGCTGGCACTTACCGCGGCAATTGTTATTGTCGTTGGCGTTCGTCTTTTGCTCGCCGCCTAAGGCTGTTATACTGAGAGTATGGAAATGGTGGTAATTATTATTCTTGTTTTTGTGCTCGGTGGGCTTGGTGTGCTTATTTTTAATATGTCGCAGCGCCTCCGTGATTTACAACGTAGTGGCGGCGTTGAGCTTCTTAAGGCCGATGTAACCGAGCTGAACCGCACAATCGCAACACTACAAACAAATTTAGGCGACAAGCTCGAACGCAACAGCGCACATATGCAAACCTCAATGCAAAAGCAGCTGAGCGAAAGTATGAAGCTCGTAAGTGACGTATCGCAGCGCCTGACAAAGCTTGACGAAACAAACCGTCGAGTTGTTGATGTTGCCGACGAACTAAAAACACTGCAAAATGTTTTACAAAACCCAAAGCAGCGTGGAGTGTTTGGCGAGTATTATCTCGAATCGGTACTGTCAAATATCCTCCCGACAAAAAACTACAAAATGCAGTACGGCTTTAAAGATGGTGTTATTGCTGATGCGGTGGTGATTTTAGACAAAGGAATGATTCTTCCTATTGACAGTAAGTTTAGCCTTGAAAACTATAATCGCATGGTTGCAAGCCAAACAAAGTCAGAGCGTGAAGATTGGCTCAAGAAGGTTCGTAACGACCTTAAGGGGCGTATAGACGAAACGAGTAAATATATTCGACCAGCCGAGGGGACAATGGACTTTGCATTTATGTTTATTCCAAGTGAGTCGCTGTACTACGACCTTTTAATTGGTGATGTCGGAACAGGCTCGAGCGCGCGCGACCTTATTGAGTATGCCTTCCGTGAAAAGAAGGTTGTGATTGTAAGCCCAACAAGCTTTATGGCTTATTTGCAAACGGTTCTGCAGGGGCTACGGAGCTTACAAATCGAAGAGCAGGCGAAAGACATTCAAGTGCAGGTTGGTAAGCTCGGGCGTCATATTGCCTCCTTTGATACCTATATGGAAAAGCTTGGTAAGTCACTTGGCACAACGGTTAATCATTACAACAATGCCCACAAGGAGCTCGCGAAAGTTGATACCGATGTAATAAAAATCGCTGGTGGTGAAAAATCTATCGAGCCGTTATTGATTGACAAACCACAAGACGATTAAAGTAAGACAAATAAAAACCCCGCTTCGTACAGCGGGATTTTTATTAACGAACCAGCTAGCTTACTAGCCTATACTTCGCTTTTGCCACGAAGAAGATCGTGAACAAGGTACCCAAGAACACCACCAATAACTGGCGCGAGTAGGTAGACGATGTATGTCCATGCGTTTGGTGCGTAAGCTTGAAGCGATAGAGCGACTGCAGGGTTGAGGATACTACTTGCTGAAACGTAACCAGCAGCAGTAATACCAACCATCAATGCAATAAAGATACCGAAACCAGCTGCAGATGCGGCGTGGAGTGTATTTTTAGCACGTGTTGCAGTTGCAATAGCAATACCAAGAATAGCAGTACCAAGAACCTCGGCGAAGAACACATACCATTCTTTACCAGACAGTGTGCTTACGTCGACTGCCTTGAAGAGGCTAGCGGCGGTTTGGCCGTACATTTGCTGTTCTGCAGTAGGTTGTGCAGCACCACCAATGAAGGCGCTTAATGCGAAGTACGCAGCGGCAGCACCAAGGAATTGTACGAAGACATACCCTAGAGCGCGGAGCCAGCCGATACGACGCGTTGCCCATGCGGCAGCGGTAATTGCTGGGTTAACATGTGCACCCGAAATAGACCCAATAAGTAGTACGATACCTACAAGTCCGAAGAGTACGAAAATTGGTTGACCCTGACCTGCGATCACAACGGCTGCAAGTAGGAATGTACCAAGAAATTCTGCGCCAAGTGCACGCCATAACGAGCGTGAAAGTAGCGAACTCTCAAGGTGTTGGCCAAGACTGTGCTTCTTCGCAGTAGCAGGAACGGTCTTGACGGTCGTTTTAGTCGCTGCAGATGAAACTACCTTTGCAGGAGCTTTCTTTGCAGGAGCTTTCTTTTTTGTAGCAACGGCTTTCTTAGTAGCCATATGTTTCCCTCCTTATAGTAAACATGGTATCAGTATACCATAAACACAAAGCGTCAAACTGCGAAGTGCTATAGTAATAGTATGAGTTTATATTTAAAGCAAAACGAAAGTCGCTCACAACTGCAAGATAAGCTTGCTAGGGAACTACAGGAGCGTGCCAAACAGAAGGCACTCGAAACCGAACAGCCCGATGGAGTCACTGATTCGGCGTATATTCAGGGCACTAAGCAAACATCGAGTCTTGCTTGGGCATGGGTAATAATTATTATCGCAATTGTCGTTTTAGTTGTATGGCTTATTAGCGCTACAATGTAGTGTTTTGCTCTCGCTTCGACGCTACTTGTAGCGTATAATAAGAGTAATTATGACTACATATGATGTTGAGGGAGTGAAGCAGTCCTTACTTGAGAAAGTTGCCTCAAGTACTACTCCTCGTGACATTCTGAAAGCACCAGAACTTCGCGAGCTATACGGTGGTATCGGTTCACTTCCGCCCGAAGAGCGCGGTGCTTTTGGCAAGCAAATAAACGAAGTCAAACTTGCCGTTGAGGCTGCCGTTGAACAGCGCGAGGCACTTCTTGAATCAGCCGATGTCTTACCGCTTGATATTACCGCTCCATGGGATATCAACGGCACGACACCGGTATTGCTTCCTGCTCAAAATGGAACACGACACCCGCTCACTAAAGAACTTGAGCGAGTAGTAGAAATCTTTACCCGCATGGGCTTTGAGGCGGTTGAGTCACGGCAAATCGACGACGATTATCACATGTTTGGTGCGCTTAACTTTCCTAAAGATCACCCAGCGCGTGATGGCTACGATACGTTCCGTACCGAAGAGGGCTATATTCCTCCTGCGCATACCTCAACAATGCAAAACCGTATCTTAAAGGACGGAAAAGCAAAGCTTGAAGCCGGCGGCCATATTGCAGCAATTAGTTACGGGCGTGTGTTTCGTAACGAAGATGTTGACGCTACGCACGAACACACATTTTATCAATGCGAAGGTGTTTATGTGAGCGATGACGCAACGCTGGGCCAAATGCTCGGTACGTTACGCCGCTTTTTCGAGGCCTACTACGGGCAGGCACTGCGCGTTAAAACACAACCAGCCTATTTCCCATTTGTTGAGCCAGGTCTAGAATTTGCTATTGAAAAACCAGCAGCTATTGGTGGTAAGCCTGGTGAGTGGCTCGAAATGCTTGGGTGTGGAATGATTCACCCTAATGTTTTAAAAGAGGCAGGTATTGACCCAACGAAGTACCGTGGGTTTGCGTGGGGTGGTGGTGTTGAACGCCTTGTTATGCTCAAGTATGGTATTGAAGATTTGCGTCACTTTGAATCGGCTAAGTTGGCGTTTTTAAGGAAGTTTGACTCATGATTATTTCTGTAAATTGGTTGAAAAAATTCGTCGATATTAACAGCTCGATTGATGAGCTCGCAACGCTTATTGGCGCGCGTTTGGTTGAAATTGAAAGTGTTGAGAACATTGGCGAAAAGTACAAAGATGTTATTGTTGCGAAGGTTATTGAGTGTGCACCGCTTGAGGGTTCAGATCACTTAAATGTTGCGAAGATTGACGATGGCGGCGTAGTGCGGGGTATTGAGCGCGATGAAAATGGTCTTGTGCAGGTTGTATGTGGCGCACCAAATGTGCGGGCGGGCATTCTTGTTGCGTGGTTGCCGCCACAAAGCATTGTGCCCGAAACATTTAGTAGCGATGCCCCGTTTGTGTTAAGTACCAAGCCACTCCGTGGCGTAATGAGTAACGGTATGCTCGCAAGTGCCCGTGAACTTGATCTATACGACGATCACGACGGCATTCTTGAGGTTGATAAAAATGCCGAACCTGGCGCGTCATTTGCAGCACTCTACGAATTAGACGACTACCTTCTCGATATTGAAAATAAATCGTTAACTCACCGCCCTGATACATTTGGAGTGATTGGGTTTGCTCGCGAGATTGCGGGTATTCAGGGTTTGCCGTTTACAACCCCCGAGTGGCTCACGCAATTAGAGCCGGGTATTGACAGTACCAGCGAGCTAGCGGCGCCAAACGTTGTGATTGAAGACGAGGGTTTGTCGGCGCGTTTTATGGCGGTTGTTTTGTCTGGTGTTAACGAGGCGGCTTCGTCGCCAATTCAACTACAAACGTACTTAGCGCGTAGTGGCGTTCGTCCTGTAAACGCGGCGGTCGATGTAACTAATTACTTGATGCTTTTGACGGGGCAGCCAGCGCATACCTACGATTACGACAAGCTAAAGGCACTTGCGGGTGACGACGTAACGATTCGCGTACGTTCTGCGCGCGAAGGCGAAAAACTCACGCTGCTTGACGGCAAAGAAATTTCGCTTGATTCATCTGATATTGTTATTGCGGCCGGCGACACGGCGGTTGGGCTTGCGGGCATTATGGGCGGGCAATCAACCGCCGTTGATGCTTCGACTAAGATAGTCTTACTAGAGGTGGCAACCTTCGACCTTTACCGAATGCGTTCGAGTCAAATGCGTCATGGTATTTTCTCTGAGGCGGTGACGCGGTTTACTAAAGGTATTCCTGCACCACTCGCGGCACCTGTTTTAGCAGAGGCTACAACGCTCCTCCGGCAGTATGCTGGTGCGCAGGTGGCGAGTCAAGTGGCCGAGGCATATCCTGGCAAGGCGAGCCCTACTATTGTTACCGTGAACGAATCGCGCATTAATGATGTACTAGGTACTGCTTTTGCTGCTGAGGACATTACTGAGCTTCTGAATAATGTTGGCTTTAGCGTCACCTTTGATGGTCTGGAGGCTCAGGTTACGGTGCCGTACTGGCGTCAGGATATTCATATTGCCGAAGATGTGATTGAAGAGATTGGCCGTCTATATGGCTACGACACAATTAACCAGTCGGTGCCTCGTCGTGATTTTGAGGCAGTTGAGCCAAGCCACTTTGACGTACTGCGAACTCAGCTAAAACAGCGCCTCGTGCGAGCAGGTGCAAATGAAGTATTGACGTACAGTTTTGTGCACGGTGATTTGCTAAAAAAAGCAGGCCAAACGCCAAGCAACGCGTATCGGATTGTGAATAGTATCAGTCCAGACCTACAGTATTACCGACAAAGCCTGACGCCAAGTTTGCTATCGCATATTTTTGCTAATGTAAAAGCTGGGTATTCGTCGTTTGCATTATTTGAGGCTAATAAGGTGCATCGCAAGAGTGACGGCGTCACCAGTGAAGACGTGCCAATTGAAAAAGATAGTATTGCCCTGGTTATAGCCGATGCTAAAGCGAGCGGCGCCGCTTACTATGACGCTAAAAATATGCTTGAATACGTTGTGGCGACGAGTGGCCGGGAGCTGCAATACGCTGCACTTTCAGAAGATACCGCCGATCCGCTGTATGCACCATTTGAACCAAAACGGAGTGCAGTCGTTGTAGATAAAACAACAGGAGTAATCCTTGGAGTTGTTGGTGAATTGAAAAAGTCTGTTCAAAAGGCGTTTAAGTTGCCTGAATACACTGCGGCCTTCGAAATTGATCCGCGGGCACTGCTTGAATCGTCGCTAGGTGGGGTGTCGAACTACCAGCCGTTAAGTCGGTTCCCTGGGGTTGAGCGTGATATTTGCTTCCAGGTGGCAAGTAGTGTGCCATACGCACACGTGAGCGAGGCGGCGCATAGTGTACTAAGTACTTCGGGGCTCATTACCACTATCGAGCCGCTCGATATATACCAAGCAGAGGCGAGCGAGACGAAGAACATAACCATTCGTATTCGCTATACCTCATACGAAAAAACAATGACCAACGAAGATGCGGCGGCTGTACTCGCAGATGTTACTGTGGCGGTTATTGAAGCAACAGATGGAAAGGTGATATAACATGGCAACAACAAAAGCACAACGAATCGGTATTTGGATTATCGCTGCGTTTATGGCAATTGGAACAATTGGCTCGTTCGCCATTATTGTCCTTGCTAACTCCAACGCACAACGCGACCAAGCTCGTATCCAAGAACTACAGGCAAACTACCAAAAGGCGCAAGCAGATCAAGCGAAACAGCTATCAGAAAAATATTTTGACACCCTAAGTTCGTTTGCGTCACGCGCGACTAAGTTTGATAAATCAAGTGTAACAAAGTTAAAAACGACCGATCTAAAGGTGGGTGACGGTGAGGCTATTACGTCTGACTCGACCTTCTCTGCCTATTACATTGGCTGGGGACCAGACGGCACCATTTTCGACAGCTCGCTTAGTGGAGATACCTTGAAGGCGCCGTTGTCGGTTCAGCCTGGCGGGGTAATTGAGGGTTGGACAAAGGGTGTCGATGGCATGAAGACGGGTGGTGTGCGTGAACTAACAATTCCATCTGACTTGGCTTACGGCGAGAGCGGTCAAGGCGACTCGATTCCACCAAACACGCCATTAAAGTTTGTCGTTATGATTATCCCAACCCCAACACCAGTAGAGGTGCCACAGGAGCTTCTTGATTACTATACAAAAGGGAGGTTTTAAGCCATGAGTACGCCCAGTGTTCGCGATGTTGTAATGATTGGGGCGGGCCCAAGTGCATTAACGGCAGCAATTTATACAACCCGCGAGGATATTGACACAGTTTTGTACGAAAAGGCAACAATTGGCGGACTGGCGGCGATTACCGACATGGTCGACAACTACCCGGGGTTTCCAAACGGCATTGAGGGTATGAAACTGGCAGGTGAATTAGAGCAGCAAGCGGAGCGCTTTGGTGCGCATATTGAATTTGGCGACGTAACGGCCATTCGTGAAGACGGAAGCTTCAAAGTGCTGACTGTTGACGGCGAGGAAGTCCGAGCAAAGAGTGTTCTTATCGCAACCGGTAGCGATTATAAAAAAATCGATGTTCCTGGCGAAAAAGAATTTTATGGCCGCGGCGTACATTACTGCGCAACCTGCGACGGTGCTTTTTACCGCGACAAAAAGCTAGCCGTTGTGGGTGGCGGTAACTCTGCTGTGCAGGAGACCATTTTCCTTACGCGATATGCCTCGCACATTGACCTTTTGGTGCGTAGTACGGTAAAGGCGAGCGATGTATTGCAGCGTGACCTACAAAAATATATCGATGAAGGAAAAATCACACTCCACCTCGAAACAACGACTGATGAAATTGAGGCAACTGACGGTCGCGTATCTGGCGTCAAAGTGACTGAAAAAGGCGAAGCCAAGACGCTCGCAGTTGATGGTGTGTTCGTGTTTGTTGGACTAAAGCCAAATACTGATTTTTTGGCGGGCACGACAATTGAATGTGACGAGATTGGGCTTATTAAGACAAATCAACACCTCGAAACAAGCATGCCTGGCGTGTTTGCAAGCGGCGACGTACGTAGCGGTGCGACGATGCAGATTGCGAGCGCGGTTGGCGAAGGTGCTGCTGCCGCACTTGCGATTCGTGAATATCTTGCAGATTTTGACAGGAGCTAGGCTATAAATAGCTAGGGTGCGCGACCCTAGGGCGACACACCAGGTAGTTAGGCGACGTCGTTTTTGACGAACGCCTCAAGCTGTTCAATAATCATAGGGTCGTGCGTTTCAAGTGCTATTTCGCGGGTACCCAGCAGTACGCCCGTGTGTGCAAAATTATGCGACCCGCTAATAGCTGCCTTCGAGCCATCTTTTAACGTAAAGATAATGAGTTTTGCATGGAGGTAGCGAGGCTTATTGTAGGTTGTTTTAAGGCCGCTAAAAAACTGAGCGATACGAATAACAATTTGGTTAAGACCTTCTGCTTGTGCGGGGTGGTTGAAGTAAATTGTAGACGGAACTTTTTTTAGGGCGCGGGATAATTTTCCGGTTGGGCAATACTGTGAAACGAATGTAATATGGCGTGATTGTGCTGCTAGTTCGAGGGCGCGGCGGTAAATAACCGACTGGCCGATAATACCGCCATCAATGAGGACGGTCATGTCATCGTGTTCGTAGATAGAGCTGTGGTAATTGGTTGATTTTTTTTCGGCCCGTTGGACTCGTTCTTGTTCTAGCACAAGTCGGTCTGCTAGTTTGGCGTCGGTTGTTGTGAGCATGTAGTCGTTGTTCCTAATGCCGCCTTCGTAAAGGTTGACGCCACCAAATGTGAAAAGCGTGTCATCAACAACACACCATTTACTATGGGTTCGTCCATGGTACATAGTAATGCGACCACGTCCAAGCCAGTGAAATTGAACACCAGCCTTTTTGAGCACTTTTACCATGCGGTTGGTGTCACGGGCGCCGTGGCTGTAATAGCGAAATGGTAAAAATCCGCCACTCACTTCGCCGTAGGTAAAAATATCGGCGGCGACTACAACTTTTATGCCTCGCTTGGCGGCGTTTTCGAGCGCCTCCACAAGCGGGTGTGTTGCTGGGTGATCGGCAATAACCATTGAAGTAAGGTAAACGCGGGATGTTGCCGCCTCGACTGCCTCTGTTGCTTCACGTATATATTGGGTGGGGGAAAGGAGTTTCACTACCAGGTATTATATACGTGAATATGAAAAACTGCTAAAATAACAGCAGTAGAAGCAAAAGGAGATTATTTTTCGTGGCAGATTTTAACAAAATTCTTACCCCTGGCGATATCGATGGTGGTGTTATTAACGTTGTTGTTGAAATTCCAACAGGTAGTTCACACAAGATTGAATGGAACCGTGAACTAGCAGTATTTCAACTTGACCGCGTTGAGCCGGCTATTTTTGCAAAGCCAACAAACTACGGCTTTATTCCTCAAACCCTCGATGAAGATGGTGATGAGCTTGATGCGCTGATTATTACGAACGAGCCGCTCACAACTGGTATTTTTCTTGAGGCAAAAGTTATTGGTGTGATGAAGTTTGAAGACGATGGTGAAATTGACGATAAGGTAATTGTTGTACCAGCCGACGACCGCAGTACGGGCAATGCCATTAATTCACTCGAAGATCTTCCAAAGCAATTATTGGCGCAAATCGAGCACCACTTCACTCACTATAAAGACCTCAAAAAGCCAGGCAGTACGATTGTGAAGGGCTTTGGCGACGCAGCTGAAGCAAAGGCTATTATTCACGAGTCGGTTACGCGCTGGAACAACCGCTAATTTCGTTGGCTTACAAGAATACGCTGTTCGCTCATTGGGGGCGAGCAGCTATTTTTTTCGTCGCGTTTTTTCGCGGATAATACCCGCAGCATGGCTAATGCTTTCGATTGCACCATTTTTGCGAAGTTGGGCGCGAAGCTTTGCGCGTGCGTGCGTGGTGGTGACCATATCAAGCCAGGCGGCTTTTGGCGTAACGGTTTTTCGCGTCATTACTTCAACAACATCGCCATTTTGAATGGGTTTATCAAACGGGTGGATCGAGCCATTTACTCGAAAGCCGTAGGTGTGTTTTCCGATGTCACTGTGCACTAAGTACGCAAAGTCGAGTGGTAAGGCGCCTTCGGGAAGATTGTAAATATCACCTTTGGGCGAATAGACGAACATGCGGTTGCCAAAAAGGTCGATTGAAAGCTGCGATTCGGGAATATCTTCGCCGCTACGAAGTTTCGTGGCGATTTCTTGCAGTTGGGTAATCCACTGCATTTGAGCAGGCAGTACCGACGCGCTTTTGGTTTTGCGGTGTGTGTATTCTTTTGAGCTTTTTTGTTCATGGTAATGAAAGCTTGCAGCAAGCCCCCGCTCGGCGTATTCATGCATGTCGTAGGTGCGAATTTGGAATTCAACAATTTGCTTTGATGGGGTGATGACGGTGGTGTGGAGACTTTGGTAGCCGTTGGGTTTTGGTACGGCAACGTAATCCTTAATACGCGCAATCATTGGTTGGTAAAGTGTATGGAGGACGCCAAGTACGCGGTAGCAATCCTCTTTTGTTTCAACGATAATACGAAGCGCCATAAGGTCGTAAATGTCATCCATATTGCCGTTGACCTTTTGGAGCTTTTTGTGAAGGCTGTAAATACTTTTAACGCGGCCGTTGATTTCGTGATCAATATGTTGCTTTTCGAGTTCAGCTTGCACTTCACCACGTACAATTCCTAGTTTGCGGGTACTTTTACCAAGACGCCTTTTTAGTTGTATTTGCAGCTTTTTAAATTCGGATGGATCGAGGTAGCTAAAGGCAATCTCTTCAATTTGCATACGTACGCGGCCCATACCAAGGCGGTCTGCCATGGGGGCAAAAACTTCAAGACTTTCGCGAGCAATTTTAATTTGCTTATGACGCGGCATGTGTTGGAGCGTGCTGAGGTTATGGAGGCGGTCGGCAAGCTTAATAATAATTACGCGTACATCTTGACCGACAGCGATGAGCAGTTTCGAAAGGTTGTCTTTTGTTTGCGGAAGGTATTCGGTCAAGTCTTGCATGCCAGCGCGCGCTTTCGATACTTTGGTGACACCGTCAACTAAAAAGGCGACGTCTTTGCCGAACTTCGACTCGAGCTCGCTCAGCGTCATCGAAGTATCTTCGACGGTGTCATGAAGGATGCCAGCAAGAACGCTATCGATATCCATACCCCAGTCAACGAGAATCGCAGCAACTGACAGTGGGTGAATGATGTACGGTTCACCACTTTTACGTTTTTGGCCTTTATGCGCTTCGGTGGCGAGTATAATAGCGTGCTCAAGCTCGAGCATATCGTTTTCTTCGTAAAACGGTCGGGCGTGGGCTAGTAACTCGCTCTTTTTCATAGAGGTAGTATACGATATTACTTAATAATTGTGTAGACAGAGCAATGCCATGGTGTGTGGAGTGCGGTGTTGATTGAAAAAAATAGAACAGTTGCTTGGTAATTGGTATATAATAAAATCAGATAAGCAGAAGCTTTATTTTTAAGGAGGGTAGGGTTTTCTATGGCAAAAACGAAAATCGGTATTAATGGCTTTGGTCGTATTGGGCGTAATGCGTTTAAGCTCGCGTTTGATCGTGATGATCTTGATGTGGTGGCTATTAACGACCTAACAGATACCAAAACACTGGCGTATCTTTTAAAGCACGACAGTAACTACGGTACATACAGGTATGATGTGTCATACGATGACAGCGGCATTATTGTTAATGGTCAGCACATTAAAGTTACCGCCGAAAAAGATCCAGCGGCACTGCCGTGGGGTCAGCTCGAAGTTGCAATGGTGATTGAGTCGACGGGCCGCTTTACCGACAAAGAATCTGCCGAACTGCACATTGCGGCTGGTGCAAAGCGCGTCATTATTAGTGGCCCTTCAAAAAGCGACGGTGTCGACACTATTGTTCTTGGCGCCAACGAAGACAAGGTCGAGGGTGCAAGCCACGTTATTAGCAATGCAAGCTGTACAACTAACTCATTAGGTGTTGTTATGGCTGTGCTCGATGCCGAATTTGGTGTTCAAAAATCACTACTTACAACAGTGCACAGCTATACGGCTAGCCAGGCTATTCAGGATGCGCCCGCTAAAGACCTTCGTGAGGGTCGTAACGCGGCCGAGAATATCGTACCAACAACAACTGGGGCGGCGATTGCGGTAACAAAGACATTACCACAACTCGAAGGTAAGTTTGATGGTTTAAGTATTCGCGTTCCAACCCCTGTCGTGTCGATTAGCGACGTTACCGTATTGCTAGAACGAGATGTTACTGTTGAGCAAATTAACGATGCATTTAAAAAGGCGGCATCTGAGCCATACTACCAGGGCATTCTTGGTGTTAGCGAGGAACCACTTGTAAGCCGCGATTACATCGGCAATAGTCACTCAGGCGTCGTTGATCTTTTGCTTACAAAAGTAGTTGGCGGCAACCTAGCAAAGGTTATGGTGTGGTATGACAACGAGTGGGGGTATTCAAACCGTCTTGTTGAATTAGTCGCAGATGTCGCCAAGACCTTGCGTTAGAAGGGCTAAACCGCTTATACTTGGAGTAATATGAAGATTTATTTGGGTGCTGATCATCAGGGGTTTCATTTAAAGGAAGATGTTTTTGCCTACCTTTCGAAGCATGGCTATGAAGTAGAAGACGTTGGCGGAGCGGTACTTGACCCGTCAGATGATTTTCCTCTTTTTGCGCAAGCTGTTGCACTTAAGGTACTCGGTAGTGACGAAAAAGACCCTCGCGGCATTTTGATTTGTGGCGGTGGGCAGGGTGTTGCTATGGCAGCAAATCGCTTTAGGGGTATTCGCGCCAGTGTTATCTGGGACGCCTTTGAAGCTAAAATGACTCGTTATGATAACGATAGCAATGTTCTATGCCTTCCTGCACGTGTTGTCGGTGATAACGATGCCGAGTGGAAGGGGATTATCGAGACGTGGCTCAACACTGATTTTGCGAATGCAGTTCGCTTCAAGCGTCGTAACGCAGAATTGGATCAACTAGGCTAATGAGTAGTATTGTGCCTACGGTTATGGCCGAAACAATAGACCAGCTTCGCGATTCGGTAAATCGCTTACAGCCGTTTGCACGTAGGGTACATATTGATATTAGCGATGGCGAGTTTGCACCAACCTTTCTGCTTAACGAATCGCAACTTTTTTGGCCAGAGGGCTGGGAAGTAGATATTCACGCTATGGTCGCGCGTCCGTCAGAGCATATTGCCCAACTCATTCAACTTAAACCGAGTCTTGTTATTCTTCATGCCGAAGCCCAGGAAGACATCGTTCCTCACCTTCAGGCGTTAAAAGCTGCGGGTATTAAGGCGGGTGTTGGCGTTCTTAAGACGACAGTACCCGCGACTGTCGAGGCTGCTATTAAAGAGGCTGATCACGTTATGATTTTTTCAGGCGACCTGGGTAAATTTGGCGGCACAGCCAGTATGATGCAGCTCGAAAAAATACGGTTAATCAAAAAAATCAAACCCGATGTTGAGATTGGCTGGGATGGCGGTGTGAAGCTTGAAAATGCCTACACGCTAGCGCAGGGGAGTGTGGATATTCTGAATGTTGGTGGTGCTATTGCGCAGTCAGACAACCCGGCCGAGACGTACAACGATTTAGTGAAGGAAATTAATAAACACGGAGTGATTTAGGGTGGGTAAGTTAACAATTACACAACTTGAGCAGAAAGCGAACGATATCCGTAAAGATATCATTAGAATGCTTGAAAAAGCGGGTAGCGGGCATAGTGCTGGGCCGCTTGGTCTGGCTGATATATTTGCGGCACTTTATTTTGATATTTTACGTGTTCGGCCGGAAGAACCAGAATGGGCCGACCGTGACCTTCTGTTTTTAAGTAATGGTCACTGCGTACCAGTTCAGTATGCTGCAATGGCCGAAGCTGGGTACTTTAGCAAAACCGAGCTTTCAACGTTACGGCAGTTTGGAAGCCGTTTACAGGGTCACCCAGAACGCGAAAAGCTCCCCGGCCTTGAGAACACAAGTGGTCCGCTTGGGAGCGGCTTGTCGCAAGCGGCGGGGTATGCCTATACATTACAGCGTATCGAAGAAAATCCACACCGTTTTGTATATGTTGTTATGGGTGATGGTGAGCTCGATGAGGGTAATATCTGGGAAGCTGCCATGTTTGCTGGTAAAAATAAACTATCGCAACTCATTGGTATTGTCGACCGTAATAATATTCAAATCGACGGCACCACCGAAGACGTTATGCCGCTTGAAGACCTAAGAGGTAAGTGGGAATCGTTTGGTTGGCACGTACTTGAGATTGACGGTCACAATATTGAAAGTGTTATTGATGCTGCAAGTCAAGCGCGCGCCGTAAGTAATCGCCCGACGGTCATTATTGCCCATACTATTCCAGGCAAGGGTGTTGATTTTATGGAATACAACTATAAATGGCACGGGATTCCACCAAACGCCGAGCAGGCGAAAGAGGCATTGCACGATTTACGAACACTTGGTGGCAAAATTACGCACGAGGGGGTAGGTGTATGAAATATCCATTAAATCCATTGCTGTTTAATAAAGACGTTGAGCGTGAGCCAATTCGTGCTGGTTTTGGGCGTGGACTCAAGGCCGCGGGTGAAAAGAACGAGAACGTTGTTGCGCTTTGTGCCGATCTTACCGAAAGTACACAGATGCATCTATTCCGCGACGCGTTCCCTAAACGTTTTGTTGAAATTGGTATAGCCGAGCAAAACCTTGTGACCGTTGCAAGTGGTATGGCGCGGGCGGGTAAAATTCCGTTTACAAGTAGCTATGCTGCGTTTAGCCCTGGTCGTAACTGGGAGCAAATTCGTACAACGGCTGCGTTAAATAACCAACCAGTCAAAATTGTTGGTTCGCATGCGGGTGTTAGTGTTGGTCCAGATGGCGCAACGCACCAGATGCTCGAAGACATCGCATTAATGCGGGTCTTGCCAAATATGGTTGTTGTAGCGCCTGGCGATAGCATTGAAGCCGAGAAGGCAACGCTTGCCTTGGCTGAGAACGGTAAGCCAAGCTACCTTCGACTAGCACGCGAAAAAAGCCCTATTATCAGTACGAGCGATTCACCGTTTGAGCTAGGTAAGGCGTATGTACTTAAAGAGGGGACTGACGTCTCGCTTATGAGTACGGGGTCAATGACCTATCATTTTCTTATTGCAGCGCAACTACTCGAAGCTAAGGGTATTAGCGCCGAGGTTGTGCACGTTCCAACCATTAAGCCGCTTGATCACGAAACAATTCTTGCAAGTGCGCATAAAACAGGGCGAGTAGTTACGGGTGAAGAGGCTCAGGCTGCAGGCGGTTTTGGGAGCGCTATTACCGAATACCTCAGTACGGTACTACCAATGCCTGTTAAGCGCATCGGTATTAATGACCGCTTTGGTGAATCGGGTGTGCCCGACGAGCTAATGGAATACTTTGGCCTTACTGGCGACAAGGTAGCCGAGACGGTTGAGGCATTTATAGGCGAGATGCCACAATACCACCGTTAAACCGTTAACAAGACGCTTAGGTGTTATTACCATAAGTGGTATACTAGTCGAAAGAATAACTGACGAGGGAGCATTATTACAATGAGTCTTACTATAGCTGAAATTCGCGATAACACTTTGCGTGCGCGACATTTAATGCAGCGCAGCCGACAGCAGGGCTTTGCTGTTGGTGCGTTTAATATCGATAACCAAGAGACGCTCATTGCGATTGCGCGTGCAGCTCAAAAGCTTAATGCTCCTGTGCTTGTTGAAGTAAGTCAGGGCGAGGTTGAAGCGATGGGTATTGAAAATGTACGCGACCTCGTTGATAACTACAAAAAGGAATACGGTATTGAAATGTACCTCAACCTTGATCACAGTCCAACAGTCGAGGCATGTAAAAAGGCGATCGACGCAGGCTACGAGTTTATTCACATTGATATTTCTCAGGCTAACCACGATGCGCCAGAAGACGAAATTATCGCAAAAACCAAAGAGGTTGTTGAGTATGCGAAATTTACGGGCGCCTTGGTTGAGAGCGAGCCGCACTATTTCGGTGGCAGCAGCAATGTCCACGCCGAAGCTATTGATTATGAAGAGATTAAGAAAACATTTTCAACTCCAGAAGGTGCACGGGCTTTTGTAGAGGCAACGGGCATTGATACGTTTGCTGCGGCTATTGGTAACCTTCATGGTAAGTATCCTGTCCCTAAGGAGCTTGACCTTGAGCTACTTGGGCGTATCCGCGAGGCGATTAACTGTCAAATTAGCCTTCATGGCGGGTCTGGTACGCCACTTCACTTCTTCCAAGATGCTGCAAAAATTGGCGTGAGTAAAATCAATATTAACAGCGATATGCGTTACGCCTTCCGTACCGTTATGGAAGAAGAATTGAAGGCTAACCCAGATGAATTTGCCGTCGTAAAACTTATGGATAGGGTTAAAGATGCCGTTCAGGCGGTTGTTGAAGAAAAGATTCAGGCCTTTGGTAGCGCTGGAAAGGCAATTGTGTAAGCATGGCGAAAGTTCCAACGATTGTAACAATTGGTAAGGCTACCCAAGATGTTTTTCTTAAAAGCGCCCACCCGTTCACGCAGCTTGTTCACAAGGGTGTTACCTATGAACAACTCCCTGTTGGACAAAAGCTTGACCTAGATGAAGTTATTTTTTCAACCGGTGGTAATGTGACGAACGCAGCGGTGACGTTTGCGCGCCAGGGGCTAAACAGTAAATACACATGGTGCATTGGCGACGACACCCCTAGTGAAGTGATTTTGCAGGAGCTCGACAAAGAAGGTGTCGATACCTCTAGTGTATTTCAGGGTGGCCGCTTTAAGGCGAGCTATTCAGTTATTTTGATGCTTTCTGGCGGCGAGCGTACTATTTTAAACTATCGCGGCTCTATGCCCGACGCTGCTTCGCGTAGCCTTGATTTATCGCCGATTGACGATAGTGATTGGCTCTATGTTTCGTCGCTCGGTGATATGGATCTTCTTGAAAAGATTATTACGCGCGCAGCAAAAAATGGCGTGAAGGTCATGCTAAACCCTGCGGGTGTTGAACTGCAGTACACCGACAAATTAAAGGGGCTCCTTGAAGATGTCGATATTCTTACTGTCAACAAAGAAGAAGCGCAAATGATCGTGCACGGTGAGACAATCCAAGAGCTTGCCCGCCACGCACAGCACTACTGTCCCGTGGTTATTGTGTCCGACGGTCCAAACGGCGCCGCCGCAACCGATGGCAAAACGATGATTACGGCCGGTATGTACGAAGACGTGCCTGTTGTTGACCGTACGGGTGGTGGGGATGCCTTCGGTTCTGGCTTCTTGAGTCAGTATGCCCAAGGCAAGTCGCTAAAAGAAGCGATTATTTTTGCAAGCGCTAACTCAACTTCTGTGGTGCAATTTATTGGTGCGAAAAAAGGAATTTTACGAAAAGGCGTCAAGTTACATGACATGCCGTTGAAAGAGGAGGATTTTTAGATTATGGCGCGATTTTTAAGCGATTTACTTGATGCTGAAGAGCCGGTATTTACTCAAGCGATTCATCAACTCGAAGAAGTGAGTGGCCGTCACGGGGCCGATGTTAAGCTGATCGGTGATATTACCGCAATGGCGCACGAGAACTTGCGTGAGCTTGGTTTAAACCCTGCCGCATCGACTGGCGAAGAAGTCTATAGGGCACTCCTTAGTCGTGTTGAAAGTGATATTAAACGGCTGGTAAAAATTATTGGCGCCGACGAAACACGTTCCGAAGAGGTGCAGTACCTTGTTCCGTTCATGATTGATGCTGCTAATAAAGTGAAATTTAATCGTCGGGTGTTTGTTCTAAAGCGCGAAAAAGCGAAAGACCTACTTCGCAAAATGCCACCAGTTAACCTTATGAAAAAACTCGGCTACGACGATATCGAGAAGCTTTTTGAGGGTGAAGATTTTGATGAAATTTATACCGCACTACGTTTTTCAGAAGGCCCTGAATGGCTCAACGAGTACGATGAGTTATTTAAGCACGTTACTCCGGCCGACTACGAAGAGCGCGACCTGCGTATTATCCAAATGGATCACGATAAGTATGTCGACCTAGCAGAACATTTTGTGCAAAAGAAGCTCCACAACGTCACCCACACAAAAGAAATGGGGACGATTGTCGTCGTGCCTATGCACGTACGTAAAATGCGTGGGCTTGCCCTTAAGACCTTGCCGCTCCTTCTTCACTACATGAACGAGGTGAAACTATACTCAACCTTCTTTAAGCTGAAGAGCAAACAGCCAAACTTTGGTAAAACGGTGGTCGAAACCCTTATTGCTGACCCGGGAACGGGTAGTCAAATGGCGGGCAGGCGTGTTCACTGGCGTGTTATTCAGCGGTACCTTGGCAAGCATAAAGAAGACGCGATTGATAAGGTTGCATTTGAGCCGCACGTTCAGCCCGAAGATCTCCACTGGCGACGCGCCGAAGACTTATTATTTGAGATCGACCCAGAACTGAAGTTTTGGAAAGATCGTGACTACGTTGGCCTGAATTACGACGGGTTCCCGGTAGCCTTTAACTTATTTGATGTAAGTTTTGCCTATTCGAATAAAGAACCGTACTCGGGCCGTTACGCCTACCATTTCCGCGAGAGTCTTTGGAATGAAATTTTTGTTCGCTATATGGGATTCAAAAACCTTTCCGACCAAGTGCTTGCGCAGCTCGATAACGACATGATTGCCCCTGAAAAGCTTCCCGTTGTAAAACCGCGACAGAAAGTCTCGAAGATTCGTAAAGATAGCACGCATAAAAACCTGCTTGTGCGTGGACGTCTGATTGATTCGGCCGAGGGTCGCCTCGAAACGGTGGTTGATGAATTCGAACAAGTATTTGATATTTTGTCTCGATACGAAAAAACGGTGACGATTTTTGGTTCTGCTCGTAAGCCGCAAGACGATTCTATCACCATGGGTGCGTACGACTTGGCTGCTCGTTTGAGCCGCGAAGGCTACGCCGTTATTACGGGTGGCGGTCATGGTGTGATGGAAGCAGCTAACCGCGGTGCCTACGAAGCCGGCGGTGCATCGATTGGGTTTAACATTATGCTGCCGCACGAGCAAACACTCAACCAGTACACAACCGAGAACTTTAAATTTAACCATTTCTTTGGGCGTAAGGTTGCAATGACGCTCGACTCGAGTGCATTCATCTACTTCCCGGGTGGCTTCGGTACATTTGACGAATTATTTGAAATCTTAGCGTTGATGCAAACTGGAAAAATCGAGAAGACGCCAATTGTACTAGTTGGAAGTGACTTTTGGCGCTCGTGGGATGCGGCAATTCGCGAGGTCATGCTTGATAGGTATAAGACGATTACCTATGAAGATACCGAGCTTTACCGTATTTACGACAACTACGATGATATTTTGGCATATATTAATACTGCATATAAAGAGTCGGGTCGATAGGGTGCTTTACAAGTGCGCGATAAGTGGCTATGCTTATACTAACTAACGTGGCGAGGTACTATGGCGAAACAACGGCGTAAAAAACTGATGCTAATAGGAGTAGCTATTGGAGTTGTACTACTTGCTTTGATTGCGACAGTGCTTATAATCTCGGCGCTCGATGGTAAAGAGAAAGACCCATACAAACAAGAGATTGAAACAAGTCAATCTACATCGAGTACCTCCGATGAAAAAACCCAGGTTAGTCCAAGTCCTGCGCAAAACGACGCGGACAATTCGCAAGGCACATCAGCCGATTCTGATAACCCGCCAAAAAAGAATACCCTTGACCCAAGTACGGTGGGAACTATTGATGTCGAGCCGCTTGGTGTTACCGTTTCATACGTGAAAGGTGTTGGGGCTTTTGAATACGAAGTGTTGCGCCGACCAAATGGCACTGAATATGTTGAGTTTAGAAGTAGCAGCCTGGTTGGTACTAAGTGTACAGATGACGAGGGTGCGTTCGCATCAATCTTGGCCAGCCCGCAAGCGGACGAAACTGCGACGCTCGCAAAAACTGTTGAGGTCGAAGGCACTAAGTATGGGCTTTCTCTCGCTTCAGACTCGTGTACGTCAAACGTTAAAGAGCTTCGTGCATACCAGACGTCGTTTGGTGATGCCTTTGACCTGCTTAAAGTAATAAAGTAGCGTATACTAAAAAGGATGGAGCAGCGTTTCGTCCTATCGTCAAAGTATGAGCCAACCGGTGACCAGCCGACGGCTATTGCTCAGTTGGTGAAGGGTCTTGAAGCTGGCGAACGCGAGCAAACACTTCTTGGTGTGACTGGTTCAGGAAAAACCTTCACTATGGCAAATATTATCGCCCAGCGTCAGGCGCCAACACTCGTGCTGGCTCACAATAAAACGCTTGCCGCCCAACTTTATAGTGAGTTTAAGGCGTTCTTTCCAGATAACGAAGTGCACTATTTCGTTAGCTACTTTGATTACTACCAGCCAGAAGCCTACATCGCAAGTAGTGATACCTATGTTGAGAAAGACAGTAAAATCAACGATGAAATTGACAGGCTCCGTCATGCAGCGACTACCGCGCTTTTAACACGTCGCGATACGATTATTGTCGCAAGTGTAAGTTGTATTTATGGTATTGGCTCACCTGAGGATTACGCGGACATGTCCATTATCGTTAAGCGTGGTGAACGCCGCCAGCAAGATAAGTTTGTGCGTCTTTTAACCGATATTCAGTACCAACGTAATGATATTGATTTTCATCGCGGTACGTTTCGGGTTAAGGGTGATATTGTTGATGTTTTCCCTGCGGGCAGTGACGTTGCGTACCGCATAGAATTCTTTGGGGATGAAGTTGAGCGTGTGACGCGGATTGACCCACTAACGGGCGAAATTTTAGGTGAGCCTGCTGAAATTAGCATTTTTCCAAGTAGTCACTATGTTACTCCAAAGCAAAAAGTAGCGCGCGCAATCGAACTGATTAAGCAAGAATTCGAAGAACGTATGGAGTTTTTTGAAAAACACGATAAGTTGCTAGAGGCTCAGCGGCTCGCCCAGCGTACGAAGTACGATATCGAAATGCTCGAGGAAACGGGCTTTGTGAAGGGGATTGAAAACTACAGCCGTTACCTTACAAACCGTGAACCAGGTGAGCAGCCAGCGACACTGCTTGACTATTTCCCTGACGACTTTCTGTTGTTCGTAGACGAAAGCCACATGACATTACCGCAAGTTCGGGGTATGTATAACGGCGACCGCGCCCGAAAAGAAGTGCTTGTTGAATACGGATTTCGTTTACCAAGTGCGCTCGATAACCGCCCGCTGACCTTCGATGAGTTTGATCGCCATTTGCATCAGGCGATTTACGTGTCGGCCACGCCATCTGACTATGAACTTTCGCATAGTCCAGAACCGGCACAGCAAATTATTCGTCCGACTGGACTTATTGACCCTGAAATTATTGTCCGTCCAACCGAAGGTCAAGTTGATGATCTTATTGCCGAAATAAGAGAACGCGTTAAAAAGCAGCAGCGTGTCCTCGTGACAACGCTTACAAAACGTATGGCCGAAGACCTCTCGACCTACTTGCAGGAGCTCGACATTAAAACGGCATATATTCACAGTGAGGTTGATACGCTTGAGCGCGGAGACATTCTACGAGATTTGCGTACGGGTGTCTACGACGTACTGGTTGGTATTAACCTGCTGCGTGAAGGACTCGACCTCCCAGAGGTGAGTTTGGTGGCAATTATCGATGCCGACAAAGAAGGTTTTTTGCGTAGTGCGAGTGCGCTGATTCAAATTATCGGTCGTGCCGCGCGCCACGTTGAAGGTAAAGTGCTGATGTATGCCGATACGATTACTCGGTCTATGCAGCAGGCGATCGAAGAGACGAATCGTCGCCGCGATATTCAACAGTCTTACAATAAAGAGCATGGCATTACGCCAACAAGTGTTGCCAAGGCTATCGATGAGGGTCTTCGGGCAATCATTCCAAAGAAGGAAGACGATAAACCGAAACTCGACCTTCGCAAAATTCCAAAGGATGAGTACGCGGGGCTTATCAAGGACCTTTCGGCGCAAATGGATCTTGCTAGTGCAAACCTCGAATTTGAGAAGGCGGCCGAGCTGCGTGACCTTATTGCCGATATTCGCTCTAAACTGTAGAATAGACTCATGACACATATTACTCGCGAGGACGTGCAACATCTTGCACAGCTGAGTAGCTTGCAGCTCGATGATACCGAAGCTGATGCACTTGGCGCTGATATTGAAAACATTCTTAGTTATATTGAACAGTTGTCGGAGCTTGATACGACTGGTGTGGAGCCAACATATCAAGTGACAGACCTTCAGAATGTGTGGCGTGACGATACGGTTGATGATTATGGTGTAAATCGTGATGCGCTTCTTGCTCTTGCTCCCGACGCAGAGGCTCAACAAATTAAAGTTCCAAAGGTGTTATAGATTATGACTGTTATTGCTGATTTTATTGGAAAGTCTGCGCGCGAAAATGTTGCCACAGCACTTGCTGCTGCAAAAAAGAATGAATCGTTCCATGCACTTTTGTCGTTATCGGAAGAGCGCGCTCTTGAGATTGCTGAAAAGGTTGACGCTGGTGAGGTGACTGGGCGCCTCGCGGGTGTTCCGTTTATTGCAAAAGATAACTTCCTGACATTGGGCGGTACAACAACGGCTGCAAGTAATTTTCTGGAAACATTCGAGGCCCCACTGCAGGCAACAGCTATAGAAAAACTTGAAGCCGAAGGTGCGATTTGTATTGGTAAAGCCAACCTCGATGCGTTTGCGCATGGTGGAAGTACTGAAAACTCTGCCTTTGGCCCAACGAAGAATGCCTACGACGCCGAGCGTGTTGCTGGTGGAAGTAGCGGTGGCTCGGCAGTTGTTGTAGCGCTTAATATTGTTCCCTTTGCTTTGGGTACTGACACGGGTGGCTCGATACGTCAGCCAGCCAGTTTTAATAATGTCGTGGGCGTGAAGCCAACATACGGAACAGTGAGTCGCTACGGCGTTGTAGCCATGGCAAGCAGTACAGATACAATTGGCGTGCTGAGCCAATCGGTTGCAGACGCCGAAACAGTAATGGATATTTTAAGTGGCCGCGACCAAAAAGACATGACGACACTCCCGGATTTCTTTGCGCCAGTTGATACAGTTAAGCCACAGCGAATCGGTGTCGTAAAAGAATTTATGACCGAAGATGTTGATCCTGAGGTACGCGCTCGTGTACGAGACTATATCGAAAAGATGAAGGCAAACGGCCACAAGGTCGAAGAAGTCAGCCTGCCGCTTGTGAAATACGCGCTCGCTGTGTATTACATTGTTGTACCGGCCGAGGTAAGCAGTAACCTTGGTCGTTACGATGGTATTCGTTACGGAACGCGCGCTAGTGATGCTCGGACGCTTAGCGAGGTATATGGACTCTCGCGCGATCGTGGCTTTATGCCAGAAAATAAGCGACGTATTATGATTGGCAGTTATGTACTATCGAGCGGCTTTTTTGACGCATATTACTTGCAGGCGCAAAAAGCGCGCACGCTGCTTATTAACGACTTCAATAAAGTATTCGAGAACTTCGATGTGCTGGTTGGTCCAGTGACACCAACGCCAGCATTCAAGCTTGGCGAAAATACTGACGACCCAATTAAAATGTACCTCTCCGACATCATGACGGTACCAGCAAGCCTAGCTGGATTGCCAGCTATTTCTGTGCCGGCTGGTATGACAAGCGACGGTTTACCAGTAGGCGCGCAGCTGATTGGCCCTCGTCGATCTGACGCACTCTTGCTTGGGCTGGCACGCGAAGGAGAGAAGTAGTGGATAGTACCCTATCAATTTTATTCTTCTTTTCGGCTGTATTTATTTTTGGCGGCCTTTTATTTGTTATTATTTCAATGACAAAACGTGGCCCACGCGCGCTTGACCAAGATAAATATCGTAGTCGCTGGATGACTATTGAGGCGACACTTAAGCGCGATGAAACCAACAGTTACACAGTTTGTATTTTAGAGGCCGACAAACTACTTGACCAAGCACTACGTGACCGTGGACTTGAGGGCAAAACGATGGGCGAACGAATGAAACAGTGTCAGGGTAAGTGGACAAACGGTAACGGCGTGTGGGCTGCTCATAAGTTGCGCAACCGTATTGCACACGAGACCGACGTAAAAGTCGACTATACTCGTACTAAGCAGGCACTTATAGCTTACAAACAAGGACTGAAAGATTTAGGAGCAATATAATGGCAACTGTTGAAGTATTAAATAATTATGAAATGACGATTGGTATTGAATGCCACGTACAGCTTGCAACAGACAGTAAGCTATTTAGCGGGGCCGACAATGATGCCCGTGATAAGGCGCCAAACAGTGCAATTAATCCAATAGACTTTGGCCTACCTGGTATGCTTCCTGTTTTGAACCGTCGTGCGATTGAGCTTGCTGTCAAAGCAGGTAAAGCGCTTAATGCTGAAATTGCTGAAGTGAGTCGGTTTGACCGAAAACACTATTTCTACCCAGACCTTCCAAAAGGGTACCAAATTAGCCAAATGTACCAACCTATTATTTTGGCTGGCTATATTGATGCTCCACTAGAGAATGGTGATGCAGTAAAGGTGCGCATTCACCATGCACATATCGAGGAGGATGCAGGTAAATTAACGCACCACGGCTCATACAGTCTTGTTGATCTAAACAGGGCAGGAACACCACTAATCGAGATTGTCTCTGAGCCAGATATTCATTCGGCAGCTGCAGCAAAAGCATATGCCACTGAGCTACATCGTCTTATGACATACGCCGGTGTAACGCTTGGTAATTTGTTCCACGGTAATATGCGGTTTGACGTAAATATTTCGGTTGCACCAAAGGGAGCTACCGAACTTGGTACGCGCGCTGAAGTAAAAAACTTAAATTCATTTAAGAGCGTTGAGCGTGCTGCTCAATATGAATTCGAGCGTCAAGTTGATCTTCTCGAGAAGGGAGAGAAGGTTGTTCAGGAAACTCGTGGCTGGGATGACGCTTCGGGCAGGACGAGCTCTCAGCGCAGCAAAGAAGACGCGCAGGACTACCGTTATATGCCAGATGCTGACATTCCGCCAGTGGTACTAACTCAGGAGGAAATTGCCGCAATTCAAGCAACTGTGCCAAACCTTCCCCCGTACTATCGAAGCAATTGGGCGAGCCTAGGGCTTGATAGTAGTGTTATTAACACAATCTTAAATACGCGTGAAGTAGCTATGCTGCTTGGTGACATATATCCGCTCGCTGCCAATAAAGAGACCGTGTTGAGTGAGCTGAACGTGACGGACGAAGCATATACTGCGCTAGTAAAGAAAGTGTTTAACTGGTTTGCTTCGACACCGGAAGATCTCATTGACGTCTCTGCTGTTGAGAGCGGCCTAGTTGGTCCAGCTCGCCTGCTTGAACTAGCTAAGCTTGTAGCCGACAATAAACTAAGTTCAACAAACGCAAAAATTGTATTCCTCGATTTGTTTAGCGCAGAGTTTACGGGTAAAACAGCTCGCGAAATAGCCGAGGCAAAAAGTCTCATTCAAGAAAGCGATGAGGGGGCGATTGATGCAATTGTTGACGAAGTGCTAGCTGACCCGTCGAGCGCAAAATCGATCGAAGATATAAAAGCGGGCCAAGAAAAAGCGATTGGATTTTTGGTTGGTCAGGTTATGAAAAAGTCACAAGGAAAAGCCAATCCAGCCATGGCGCAGCAGGTTATTCGAACTAAATTGGGGGTGTAAAATCATGAAACAGCCAACCAAGGCAATTATTTGTGCCGCTGGACTCGGAACTCGCTTTTTGCCGCAAACTAAGGCAATGCCAAAAGAAATGCTACCACTTATTGACCGCCCTGTTATTCAGGTAATTGTAGAGCAGGCGGTGGCGGCTGGTGTGACGGACATTATTATCGTAACGGGTAGTACTAAGCGTGCTATTGAAGACCACTTTGACCGTAGCGATGAGCTTGAGGCGGAGCTGCGCGAAAAAGGCAAACACGATAAAGCAGATGAGATTAAGCGCATCGCTGAGCTTGCTAACTTTGTGTATGTTCGTCAAAAAGGTAGCCCAAAGGGCAATGCACGCCCTATCTTAAACGCACAGCATCTTATTGATGACGATGAGCCGTTTTTTGTGTTTTTCGCGGACGATTTCTTCCGTAGCAAAACACCGTGGCCGCAGCAGCTAAAGGATGCATATATTCAAACAGGCAAGTCGGTTATTTCATTGATTGAGGTTGAGAAAAGCGATGCCGATAAGTATGGCATGGCAAGCTTAAGCCAACAAAAGAGCGATCGACTTTTCCAGATTAATGGACTCCTTGAGAAGCCGGGCGCAGACGCGGCGCCATCAACCTTTGCGTCGGTCGGTAGTTACTTACTTACGCCTGAGATTTGGCCATTCCTTGAAAAAGAAATAGTCGGCAAAGGTGGTGAAATTAGCTTGGCTGATAGCTTAAATGCTTTGGCGACAGCTGGCGAGGTATACGGCTACTTTATTGATGGCGTTTGGCATGACACGGGCGATCAATTGAAGTATATGAAAGCGGTGATAGATCTTGCGCTAGAAAGTAATGAATATGGTGCAGAACTTTCAGACTACTTAAAAAGCAGGCTTAACAATTAACTTGCCCATTACGCAAACGTAAGCGTATAATATAAATAAATATAAACATAATTAATTATAAAGGAGCGCTACATGGACCAGGCTACTGAAATTTTGGTGATAATTGTATCGAGTGTATTGTTTATTTTTCTTCTTGTAGGTATTGTTCTTGGAGTGTATCTCATTAAGCTAACAGCTGAAATTAGGCGGTTGGCTCGTTCGGCTCAAGACACCGTATCTCATATAGAAACTGCTGTGGTTGGTGTGAGTCGTATTACTTCACCATTGTTTGTTGCAGAGATGGTGAATCGGTATATTAAGAAGTTCATGAAGAAAAAAGGAGGAAAGTCATAATGTCTAAGGGGAAGATTGCATTCGGAGCATTACTAGGTGCAGCTGGTGGTTTTATCGCAGGTATCCTGTCGGCACCTAAGAGCGGTAAAGAAACACGTGAAGATCTAAAAGAAGCGGCGCGTAAAACGGGCGAGGATATCGCTACAGGGGCTGAAAAACTCAAGAAGACAGCAGTAGAAAAGGCGAAAGTAGCAAAAGAAAAAGCCGAAGCGGTTGCAAGCGATGTAAAAAGTAAGGCCGAAGAAGTAGCTAGCGATGCTAAGACTAAGGCTGGCGAAGTCGTAGAAGATGCCACAAACCGCGCCGCTGACCTTAAAGCTCGCACTGAACAGGCGGTAGAGGGCGCAAAGCAAGGTTTCTCTAAAAACCCTAAAAAGTCAGCTTCCAAAGCTAAGAAGTAGCCGTGGTTAAAAAGGTAGCCCAAAAAGTAAAGCGCGATAATGAGCAGGGTGCTCGTCGCGCTATTCTTGAAGACTTGTTTTATGATTTTCATAGCTCGCGTCGGCAAGTGTATGTAATGAACTTTGTGCGTGGTATGTTTTTTGGCGTAGGAAGCGTGATTGGTGGTACGATTGTCGTTGCACTACTTGTAGGTATTTTGTCGCTTTTGACGGATATCCCTGGCGGCATTGGTGACTTTATTCAATATATTGTTGATATTGTCGAGAGCGCTCGTCGAAAATAATAAAAAGAACATATTTACAACAGACGACCTAGATTTTTTTAGGTATACTAAAGAGAGCAATGGGGGTTGAAGTGTCATCTACACCATCGACGGGGGCGTCATTAGCCACGTCTCAGTACGTTCACCTGCACAACCATACGCACCATAGTCTTCTTGATGGCTTGAGTAAAATTCCAAAGCTCATCGCCAAAGTACAAGACATGGGAATGGAAGCAGTTGCCATTACCGACCACGGAACGATGTCGGGTGTTCTTGATTTTTATAAATCTGCGCAAGCTGCTGGCGTTAAGCCGATTCTTGGCATGGAGGCGTACGTCGCCGCTCGTAGTCGTCACGACCGCGACCCACAGAAAGATAAAGCCCGCTATCACTTAACAATTCTTGCCATGAATAATACGGGCTACCAAAACTTAATGAAGCTTAGTACTACTGCTAACCTAGAAGGAATGTACTACAAGCCACGTGTTGACCATGACTTGCTTGAACAGTACAACGAGGGGCTTATTATCCTATCTGGCTGTGCGAGTGGAGAGCTCGGCGAGAATTTGCGGGTTGATAATTATGAAGAGGCAAAAAGTATTGCCAAGTGGTATAAACAAGTTTTCGGAGATCGTTATTATCTAGAGCTGCAAGATCATGGTCACCCCGAATCAAAAACGGCCTGGGATGTACAAATAAAAATTAACGGCTATCTAGAGAAACTCTCTGAAGAGCTCGATATCCCCGTTGTCGTAACAAGTGACGGTCACTATCTATCGCACGATGACCAAGATACACACGAAATCCTGCTGTGTGTTGGAACGGGGTCGTTTTTAAGTGATGAAAAACGCATGTCACTAAAAGATTTTGAACTGCACGTTACAGACCCTGCGGAAATTATTGAACGATGGGGTAAAACTCGTCCAGACGCGGTTGCGAATACTAAAGTTATTGCCGACCGCTGCCATGTTGAGATTGAGCTCGGTAAAATCCTCATTCCGACTTTTCCTACACCAGAAGGTCACGACGAAAAGAGCTACCTTGACGAGCTCGTATTTCAAGGTCTTGCCTGGCGCTACGGAGACGTTTCGCAAGCCGAGGCCGAGTCGCTAACAATCGAGGAGGCGCGTAGTCATACGCCGTCAGAGGCGCTTGAGCGGGCCGATTATGAGCTTGGTGTGATTGACCGCATGGGGTTCAACGGGTACTTCCTTATTGTGCAGGACTTTATTAACTGGGGTAAAAACCAGGGTATTATTTTTGGTCCTGGTCGTGGTTCGGCTGCGGGTTCAATTGTGTCGTATGCGATTCGTATTACCGAGTTAGACCCACTTAAATACGACCTGCTGTTTGAGCGTTTCTTGAATCCTGATCGTATCTCAATGCCCGATGTTGATATCGACATTCAAGATACGCGTCGCAATGAAGTTATCCAGTATTGTACGGATAAATACGGCGCCGAGCGCGTTGCTAATATTGTAACGTTTGGCACCATGGCTGCACGTGCGGCTGTACGCGATGTGGCCCGTGTGCTACAGGTGCCATACGGTGAAAGTGACCGCATTGCTAAGCTTGTTCCGCAGCCTGTACAAGGTCGCCACATTCCACTTGAGCGCAGTATTGTTGAGGATGCTGATTTTAAGCATGAATACGAGACAAATGAAACCGCAAAACGGGTGATTGATTTTGCTATGCGGCTCGAAGGAACGATTCGTAGCCATGGGGTGCACGCCGCGGGAGTGGTGATTGCCCCAGACGATATTGTGAAGTTTGTGCCAGTCGAAATGTCACAAAAAGGCGTTCCTGCAACTCAATTCCCAATGGGTCAAGTTGAGGAGCTAGGGCTTCTTAAGATGGACTTTTTGGGTCTTTCGAACCTTACGATTATTAACAATGCACTACGTATTATTAAAAAAGTATACAAAACTAACATTGAACTTAATGAAATTCCGCTTGATGATGCTCCGACGTTTGAGCTATTCCAGCGTGGCGATACAACTGGTGTGTTCCAGCTTGAGTCGGCAGGTATGAAGCGATACTTGCGCGAACTTAAGCCAACTGTTTTTGAAGATATTGTTGCGATGGTAGCGTTGTACCGCCCAGGGCCAATGCAGTTTATCGATGACTTCATTAAGCGTAAACACGGTGAAAGCGCCATCACCTATATGCATCCAAAAATGGAAAATTCGCTACAAAATACGTACGGTGTCTTGGTGTATCAAGAGCAGGTGATGCAGATTTCGCGCGAACTCTCAGGCTTTACTGGTGGTGAGGCCGATACCTTGCGTAAAGCAATTGGTAAGAAGAACATCGAAATGATGGGCAAAATGAAAACCAAGTTTATTGACGGAGCAGTTGAGCTGTCGGGCGCAAAACGCGACGACATGGAAGTGTTCTGGAAGCAACTCGAAGACTTTGCGGCCTACTGTTTTAACAAGTCTCACGCGGCGTGTTATGGCCTGATTGCATATTGGACGGCATATTTGAAGGCGCACTACCCAGACGCGTTTATGGCGGCACTTATGACGAGTGACGCCGACGATACCGAGCGCCTTGCGATTGAGATTACCGAGTGTAAGCACATGGGTATTAAGGTCCTATCGCCTGATGTCAATGAGTCGTTCGTTGAGTTTGCGGTTGTGCCCGGTGAAAATGAAATACGTTTTGGTATGTCGGCAATTAAGGGTGTTGGTGTTGGTGTTGTTGAAGAAATTTTGCGCGCTCGAAAAGAGGGTAAATTTGCTAGCGTTGAAGATTTTGCGAAACGTGTCTCAACACAAAAGGTGAATAAAAAGGCCTGGGATTCACTCATTAAAACTGGTGCATTCGATGAACTAGCTGACAGGTCGGACTTGCTTTTCAACCTTGAAACCATTCAGGCATTTGCATCTAAGCTGCAAAAAGAAGCCTTAAGTGGTCAAACGGATTTATTTGGTGGCATGGCAAATATGGCGACGATTCAGCCAACTATCACACTTACAACTGCGCCCGTTAAACATACCGATAAAGAGCGTCTTACCTGGGAGCGTGAGCTATTAGGGCTATATATTAGCGCCCATCCACTTGACAACTACGACGCTTACTTTAGTGAGCAAACTGTACCAGTCGTCGAGATGACACAAGATATTGATAATAAACCGCTCACTATTGGCGGGCTTGTGTCGGCTGTGCGTACAATTGTGACAAAAAGTGGCACAAAAATGGCATTTGTGAAGCTTGAAGACAAAACTGGTGAAGCTGAGGTTATTGTTTTCCCAAATTTGTATGAGCAGGTTGGTGCAAAATTAGTACAGGACGCGGTTATTCGGGCATCGGGTAAGGTCTCGGCGCGCGACCGTGACGGCAATTTAACAAGCGACGTAAAGCTTATTGCCGATGAGGTGCAGCTTGTTGATGATGAGGAGCTGCGCACGTACGAATCTACCGGAAGGTCGATGGTGAAACCAAAAGCCGGCAAGCTTGTGGCGGTACGCAAAAAACCAGGCGGTGGCTCTTGGGGCGGGGCTAAAGGCGGGGGTGGAGCTTCGTCGGGCGGTTCTTCATCGGGTCAAGCTAGTGGTCCTGGTGCTACCGCGCCTTCACGCCCAAGCGGTCCGCCCCCTGTTGCCGAGGTGTTAAAAACACTTTATATTCATGTGAAAGATCCCGACGACCAGGCTGTACTAATGAGTATTCGTCAAGAATGTGCTAAATCGCCTGGACTAGGTGATACGGTTCTAGTGCTCGGCCCGGATAAACAATCTGCTATTAAAATGCCGTTTCGTGTTGATAATAGCGACGAGCTGATTGGCCGCCTTGTTAGGATCTTAGGCGAAGACGCCGTCGCACTGAAGTAACGCGATGAGTCGATACCTTTGCTAGGGGTGCGGCAGGGTATTCGAGAATAAAAGACCATACAGAGCTATGCCGGTTGCTACGCTTACGTTAAACGATTCTTTTTTGCCGCGCATTGGAATTTCGATCGTTTCATCACACTCGTCAAGTAACCCCTCGGCAATGCCATCAACCTCTTCTCCAAGAAGAAGTGCGATCTTATGAGGGGCTGTGTAGTCATTGAGCATATGGCTCGTTGCTACTTGTTCAAGGCCAACAATCGTAAAGCCTCTTGCGCGTAGGGCAGAGAAATTGGGCTGCTCGGTAACGGTAAAAGATACCATTGTTTCAGCTCCAAGGGCGGTTTTATGAATCTGCTTGGTTAGCTTGTCTGCAATATGCGGCAAGCGAGTTTCTTTTTGTGGGTTATTGGCTCCACCACAAATAGGAAAGGGAGTGTAGCCGCTAATGATAATTTCATTTATTCCGAACCCCTCGGCGGTACGAAAAATTGCTCCAATATTGTGGGTTGAGCGAATATTATGAGCAATAACAATTATTTCGGGCATACTTTTAGGCATATTGGCTAGTATATCACTATAAAATGCTTATGTTTTTTGATACCATAGAAGTAATGGATGAAGACAGGGTTCAGCAACAGGCTCGTGTAGCCGATGAAGAGAGTACTCAACGCCGGGCGGCTATTTTAGGGCTGCCATACCTCGACCTGCGTCCGCTCGAGAGCGAGCTAGGGCTTGTTGAAGATATACTTGATATCGACGTCATGCACAAAAACCGCATCGTTCCCCTTGTTGCTGGCAGCGATTCTACGCCGTGGCAGTTTGGTATTACTACGCAAACTCCGCAATCTCTGTTAAAAGAGCTCACCGAGAAATACGCAGCGCAAGCGCAGAATGTTCAGTTCTATCTTATAAGTCAGGGTGGTTTTCGTGCTCTTATGGAGCGGTACGACCCGCCGGTAAAAGTTGTCTATGACGATATTCGTATTGCTAACGAGGGTGACAGCGAAACTCTAGACCAAGTAAGTCAAACACTCAACTCGGTTGGTAGTGATGAAATCTTCCACTTTATTATTGCCCAGGCCGATAAACTTGGTGCAAGTGATATTCACATTGAAAATCAGCGCGACAGTATTCGGGTTCGTATGCGTGTTGATGGTGCACTGCACCCAGTCGCAACGCTTGATCAAGATAGATACAGGGTTATTTTAGGCGCACTTGCCTCGAGGGCTAACCTTTCGACCGCCTCTAACGAGCCTCAGTCTGGGCATATGCAGCAAGAGGTTGGCGAGGGCGAGAGTCAGCACATCTTGAATATGCGCATCGAAATGGTACCAACAATGTACGGGCAAGATGCGGTAATTCGTCTGTTCAACTATGACGAGTCAATGCTTAATCTCGACCGGCTCCACATTGGCCCAACAGAGCGTGCTGAAATTGATGAGGTCGTTAGTCACCCGCGTGGCATGGTGTTGATGGTCGGGCCAACGGGTTCGGGTAAGTCAACAACCTTGTATAGCATGATTAACGCCCTCAATACGGTTGACCGTAAAATTATCACACTCGAAGACCCAATTGAGTTTAGTGTTCCTGGTATATCGCAGGTTCCTGTTGATACCACGAGTGGGCAGAGCTTTGCCGATCATTTGCGCTCGGTGCTGCGTCTTGACCCCGATGTCGTAATGGTTGGCGAGATTCGTGACGCCGACACCGCCAAAACGGCCATTCAGGCATCTATCACGGGGCACCTGGTGCTATCAACCTTCCACGCTACCGACACTGCAGCTGCATTTAGTCGAATTATTGACCTTATTGGGCAAAACCCTATTTTTAGCACGGCTATTCGCCTTGTTATTGCGCAGCGGCTCGTGCGTCGCCTCGACGAGGAAACCAAAGAGGCATATACGCCAGACGAAGCTACACAGCAATGGGTCAAAGATGTATTAAAAGATTTACCCGAACACGTCACAAAGCCGTCGCTTGATGACTTTCAGTTGTATCGCCCTGTTGTAACCGAATCGTCGCCATTTGGTTACAGTGGACGCATGGTTATTATGGAGCAGCTTGTTGTTAATGAAGAAATCCAGAAATTCCTTCGTGGCGACGTGAATGATGTTCATGCTGAAATTATTGCAAAAACGGCTCGTGAAAATGGTATGGTTACGCTGCTACAACAGGGGGTTTTAGCGGCACTACGGGGTGAAACTACCATTGAAGAAATAAATCGTGTCATTTAGGTAGCAAAACGCACTTCCAAAAACGTCAAAAAACTGCTATAATTACCAACTGATTGTATATAGTAACTACCGGAGTGCCCCAACCAGAGCCGTATTGTACAACTACGTGGCTGGTTGCCGCAAGCACCTGGCTAATAAAGAGGTTATCCTAAAATGAGTTTTGCATTAATTCAAAAAGTTAACGACGAGCAGCGCAAGCCTGCTATTGTTGATGTAAAAAGCGGTGACACCGTACGTGTTCACCAAAAAATTAAAGAAGGCAACAAAGAGCGTATTCAGGTGTTTGAAGGCGTTGTAATTCGTATCGATCGTGCGAAGTCACACACAGCTCGTATCACTGTTCGCAAAATTGCCAGCGGTGTTGGTGTAGAGAAGAGCTTCCTACTTCACAACCCACTTGTAGAAAAGGTTGAAGTAGTACGTCGTTCAAAGGTTCGCCGTAACTACCTTTCATACCTACGTAACCGTAGCGGTAAAAGTGCGCGCCTTAAGGGTGTTAACTTTGACCGTGAGGCAATTAACAATGTTCACGATGCACACGCTGAAGCCGAAGAGGCACGCCTAAAAGAAGAAGCTAAAGCTGCTGCCGAAGCGAAGGCTGCTGAAAAAGCCGCTGAAGAAGCTGAACTTGAAGCAAAGCAAGCAGAAGTTGAAGCTCGTCACGCCGAGCAATAAACAACATCTTATTAATACCCCATCAATTCGGTGGGGTATTTTTTGTTGCGTAAGTTAATAGTTAGTTCATGATGACCAGGTATAATGAGGTGATGATACTTGGTGTTGATGAGGTAGGGCGTGGTCCATGGGCGGGGCCGCTAGTAGTTGGGGCGGTCGTTTTACCTGACGGGGTTGCCTTGGAGGGTCTGAACGACAGCAAAAAACTAACCTCTAAAAAACGTGTGGCACTAGACGCACTTATTCGTGAGCAAGCCTTGGGCTGGGGGCTTGGGTGGGTGCATGCCGAAGAACTCGACGAGCTAGGGCTTTCAAATGCATTAAGGGTGGCAACAATTCGGGCAGTTGAGGCTGTAAAAACACCGTATCACGAAATTATTATCGACGGTACTATTAACTTTTTAAGTGAAACAACTAAAGGTCGATATGTAACAACTTTGCCAAAGGCCGATGCTCTTATTCCGGCTGTTTCGGCGGCCTCGATTATTGCCAAAGTAGCTCGTGATACATATATGGAACAGCAAGGAGCGCTCTATCCCGAGTATGGATTCGCATCACATGTAGGCTATGGTACGGCAAAGCATCTGGCCGCGCTTCAGACGCACGGGGTTACTGTTTTACACCGAAGGTCTTTTGCCCCAATTGCTAAGCTTTTAGATACAAAGATGGACGGGACTGCGACGCATGGTGACGGCGTATCAACCAAGTTACTTGGCGATAAAGCAGAGCAGGTTGTGAGTGAGTGGCTTGAAAAACAAGGCTTTGCAGTAAAAGCCCGTAACTGGAAAACAAAATTTTGCGAAATAGACATAGTTGCCGAAAAATCGGACACTCGTTACTTTATTGAGGTAAAATATCGCTCATCTAAAAACCAAGGCGGTGGTATCGCGGCAATTACCCCAAAAAAAGTACAACAGATGCGTTTTGCGGCCGAACTTTTTAACGCTCAGCATGCGTATGCTGGGAGCGCAACCCTGGCTGCTATTGCAGTGGGGACTAATAACGAACCATTCGAATTAATTTTGGTCGAGTAGTGCCCTTCGAACCATGGGTCCGTCTGACTCGAGCAGAGAGACTGTGCCTTCAATTTCGGTATAACCGAGCGTGATATTACGCGCTAGCGCAATTTCTGCCTCAAGCGGAGCAAAGAAGGCCTTGTATTCTTCGAGTTGTCGCTGCGTAACAAGAGCCGAGGCGATATAGCGCGGGAGCATGTCGTAGTGCGAATCGTTTTTAAACGTCGCAACCATCCATTGCCAGTTATCTTGAGCCCACTGCCACATATACTCGCGGGCATAACGGTTGCGAATCAGCCATACAAACCAGTGAATGAAATCCTGAGGGCGGATAGTAGACGTGTCTTTCATAAGTTCGCCAAGGCGTTCAATGGTTGGCTGGTGGCGAGTGGCAGTGAGGGCGGCAGCGATATCGTCGCGAAGTTCGCTGTTGGTGGCCTTTGTATATGCATCAATAAGGGTGTTAACAAGTGTTTCGTCCTCGCCGTAGGTGCGTACCATGTGTGCCATAATCGAGCCACGAAGCTCGGGGTCGAGTTTGTCAACACTTACTGCTTCAAAGCGACGCTTCGCTTCGTTAGATGCGTCAACCGCGCCAGCGTATAGACTAAGGCTGATGATAATACTGCGTAGTTTTGTATCGTTTTCGTCTTCGTCCTTTATAGCATCCCAGCCTAGGCGGGTATAGTGCGAAGCTGCAACGTCAGCTGCGAGGGCTTTAAGCTGTTTTTCGGCTGCCTCATCGGTTTCAACAAAACGCTTGAGCTCATTGATCGCCAACGAAACAATACTCCAAACAGATTCATTCGTTTCTTCTTTAAAATGACGAATAAGGGGGATGATAGCCGCATACGATTGCAAGCCGGCCTTTGCGAGCAAAAGTTGCTCGTGGAGGAAATTGAGCTTATCGACTGACGAGAGGGTGTGAAGGTTTTGGATGATATCGCTAAGTAGCGGCGCGTCGTACTGGGCGATATAATGCGCTGTACCTGCAACGTTAAGGCGAAACGGTGTTGCGTCGGTGTAGCTAAACGACATTTCCTTACCCTGAAGCGTATCGGGAATTTGTGACGATGCGCCATGTAGTGGGATCGGCCAGCTACGCTCGGCGTCGGTGTGTGGACCTATAAAGAATTGTTTTTGCCTTAAGGTAATGGTATCGGCATTTTTTGTGGCAACTACAACAGGAAAGCCGGGCTGGGTCATCCAGGAGTGCATAAAGCCGGCGATATCCTTACCGGAAGCCTTGCTAAGCGCGACCCATAGATCATCGGCCTCTGTATTTGTGTAGCGGTGCTTTTCGAAGTAGGCTTTTAGGCCGCGCCGCATGGCGTCATTACCAATATACGCTTGTAGCATACGGAGAAGGCGACCACCCTTGGCGTACACGATAGATGGATCAAAGATAGTGTTGATTTCGTCGGGGTGGTTAACGTCGGTTTGAATTGCTTGAACGCCATCAAGGCTATCGCGACGAAGTGCGCCTAGTACTTCATTGGTGGCAAAGTCGAGCCAAATATTCCATGATGGCTCAAGACCGTCGACGGCAACATATTCCATCATGTCGGCGAAGCTTTCGTTAAGCCAAAGGTCGTTCCACCACTTCATTGTGACAAGATTACCGAACCATTGGTGGCTTAGCTCGTGCGTAATAACGGTAGCTGCGTACTGCTTGGTCGAGAGGGTGGTTTTTTCTGGATCTACAAGCAGAGCGATCTCGCGATACGTAATAAGACCCCAGTTTTCCATTGCGCCAGCTGAAAAGTCAGGCAGCGCAACGTGATCGGCCTTGGGAAGAGGGTAGGGAACTCCAAAATAATCGTCAAAGAAGTCGATCGTACGAGTTGCGATATCAAGTGCAAAATCGAGCGATGAAAGACTATGTGCTTTAGTTGACCAAACCGAGACCTCTACGCCACTTGCTGTTTTTGCTGTTTTCTTTTGTAAATCACCCGCCACCCAAGCAACAAGGTATGTGCTCATGCGAGGGGTTGTTTGAAAGGTGGTCACGAGCCAGTCGTCTTCGGTGTACTGGTGAGACACGGGCATATTACCAAGAACGACGATACCTTGCTCTGTTGTAATTGTTACATCAAAGGTCGCTTTAGCTTCAGGTTCATCAACGCACGGAAAGGCTTGTCGGGCATAGTGACTTTCGAATTGAGTCGCTAGAAGTTCCTGCTTTACGCCGTCAACTTCAAAATAGCATGGGTAAATCCCGTTCATGTCGTCGGTAATGACACCCTCGTACCCTACAACGAGAGTATGAATACCTTCTGAAATATCGCTGTGCTGGATAACAAGTTCGTCATAGTCATCTTCATGAAAAGATGCTGCCTTGCCATCGTAGGTCGCTGACGTGATGGTGAGGTCTTTGGCGTGAAGGCGGATTTCGCTTGCTGTAGGCGAAACTACACCGCGGATGGTAACAACCCCGCTAAAGGTTCGTTCAGTTCTAAATAATTTTGTAGATAGCGTGTAGTGTTCAGGTGTAAAGGTTTGAATAAGTCGAGATACAGATTTCATATATATAATTGTACCAAAGTTAAGAATGTCCTGTCATAGTAGATATATGCGTAGACGAAGAGCGATTACTATTTTTGTTACGGCAGTGACGGCGATTTGCCTGCTAGCCGGTGCAATGCCTGCTATGATTGAGCAAACCGTGCCGCCAAATCAGCAGGTGGATTCGTCTGACTCAACTACACCCAAGCCAAACACGTCGTTGGCTACTCAGGCGCTTGAAAAGCTCCCTATAAAAGGTCGGGCGCCAAAAACGGGGTATGAGCGGGCGCAGTTTGGGAATGGCTGGGCGCAAGTTAACGGCTGTAGTAGTCGTGATATTATTCTTTATCGGGATCTTGAGCAGGTTGAAATGAGTGGAGAATGCAAAGTGGTGAAAGGCGTATTGCGCGACCCGTACACTGCGAAGACGATTACTTTTACTAAAGATAATGCCAGTAGTGTGCAAATTGACCACGTTGTTGCATTATCGGATGCTTGGCAAAAAGGTGCCCAACAGCTAACCGCCGAGCAGCGCAAGCAGCTAGCAAATGACCCGCTTGAACTTATTGCCGTTGATGGCCCTGCGAACCAGCAAAAAAGTGATGGCGATGCTGCAACTTGGCTGCCAAAAAATAAGGCCTTTCGTTGTGAGTATGTTGCACGCCAGATAGCGATCAAAATAAAATACCTTTTGTGGGTTACAAGAGCCGAGTACGATGCTATGCAATCAGTACTTCGCGACTGCCCATTGCAAGTGCTTCCGTAATAAACCTTGCATATACGGCGCTACTGCGCTATAATTTAGGTAGTACATTCCGGCCGCCAGGTCGGATTTTTTACTAGCAAACCCTAAGAAAGGATACAATATCCATGGATGAATTAAATCTAAAACAATTAACACTTGCAGTACGCACTATTGCAGACGAAAAAAACCTTCCCGAAGAGACAGTTCTTTCTGTTATTGAGCAGGCTATTGCTGCCGCTTGGCGTCGTGATAATGGTGAGCGCGATCAAGAAGTTCGTGCCGAACTAAACACCCAGGACGGAACGGCTATTGTGTACGTTGCTCGTGAAGTTGTTGAAGTAGTTGGAAGTGAAGCTCACGAAATTAGCCTTGAAGATGCGCGCAAAGTAAAAAGCGATGCTGAAATTGGCGACCTCATTGAGGATAAATACGAAGTAACAAGCTTTGGTCGTGTTGCAGCGCAAACCGCAAAGCAGGTGGTATTGCAACGTCTTCGCGAAGCAGAGCGCGAAGTTGTACTTGATGAATACGAGGATAAAATTGGTACTGTTGTTACAGGTACCGTACAACGCGTTGAACCACGTGTGGTTCGTGTTGAAATCGGCAAAGCGAGTGGTATTATTCCACAAAGCGAGCAAATTCAAGGTGAGTTTTATAGCGTAGGTAGCCGTATTAAGGTATTTATCAAAGATATCGAGCGTGAAAACCGTGGCCCGCAACTTATTTTGAGTCGCGGTAACGAAGCCTTTGTTGAATACCTCTTCCGTCAAGAAGTTCCTGAACTTGAAACTGGTGCGGTGGAAATTAAGGCGATTGTTCGTGAAGCGGGTCGCCGCACAAAGCTCGCAGTAACGAGTTCTGTTCCTGGCGTTGACCCAGTGGGTACATTTGTTGGTGGTCACGGAACGCGCGTGCAGGCTGTTATGAACGAAATTGGTGACCAAGAAAAAATCGACATCATTACCTTTGATGCCGACACCGAACAGTTTATTAAAAACGCCCTTAGTCCAGCAGAAGTATTAAAGGTTGAAATCAACGAGACCGACAAGCGTGCCAAGGTGTTTGTGACTGAAGATCAGCAATCGATTGCAATTGGCCGTGGTGGTCAAAATGTACGCCTCGCTAGTCGCCTAACTGGTTATGAGCTTGATATCGAGCAAGGTGTTGCAGCGGCTGCAAAGCCAGTCGAAAAGCCACGTAAGAATATCGAAGACAGCCTTCTTAGTGCTGTTGAAGAAGCTGCCGAAGAATAATCCATAAGCACACAGAAAATAATTAGCACTCTATTGCATGGAGTGCTAATTTTGCTATACTAGATATATGAACAGATAGGGAAAATACCCCTTGCGCTTCATACACTGGAGGATAGATAATAGTAATATGTCCGATGATTTTGCAGAATTCATCTCTCACTTAACCGACAATGCTCGGACAAGCTTGCATCATGCAACGCTTATTGCTCAGGGCTACGGTAGTTCGTATGTTGGTACCGAGCACCTACTCCTTGGCATGATGGCACAGGGTGCATCGGTTGGTGCTAAAATCTTGGCCGACGCCGGTGTAACACTTGATAGGGCGCAATCTGCTTTGAGCGAAGTCCCTGTTGGCGGTAACTTTACGGCTGGCATTATGACAAAAAGCCTTAGCGAAACGGCAAAATTAACGCTCAAAATGAGCTGGGATATCGCCCAGGAATTTCGCCAAGATTACCTCGGCACTGAACATATTTTGTACAGTATTTTGTCGCAAAAGAATGCTCGCGCTACCGTTTTACTACGCGATATGAATGTTGATATTCCTGAAATCATTTCAGAATTAGAAGAATACCTTGATCGTAACGGCGAGGCTAGCTCGAATACCACCGAGGGCACTTCGCGTACAACCAGGCAGCCACGTGAGCGCGGTATGCTTGGTGCTTTTGGTATTGACCTGACGGCGCGCGCAAAAGCGGGCATGCTTGACCCTGTAATTGGTCGCCAAGAGCAGGAAGAGCGAATGGTCACTATTTTAAGCCGTCGTACGAAAAACAACCCTGTTCTTATTGGTGAGCCTGGCGTTGGTAAGACTGCGATTGTTGAGGGCCTCGCTCAGCGTATTGCCAGCGAAGACGTGCCAGAACACCTCCTTGATAAACGTATTATTCAGCTTGACCTTGCTGGTATGATCGCAGGGACAAAATACCGAGGTGAGTTTGAAGAGCGCCTTAAGAAGGTTATTGTCGAACTACAAGAGCAGAAAAACATCATTGTATTTATTGATGAGCTACACCTTTTGGTTGGCGCTGGGGCTGCCGAGGGTGCACTCGACGCCGCAAATATGCTAAAGCCAGCACTTGCGCGCGGTGAAATTCGTCTTATTGGAGCGACAACCCTCGAAGAATACCGAAAGCACATTGAAAAAGACACTGCGCTAGAGCGACGTCTGCAATCAATCGTTGTGCCTGAGCCAAAAATGAAAGACACAATTGCGATCTTGAAGGGCCTTAAACCCTACTACGAAAAACACCATGGCGTTGCGATTAGTGATGCAATTATCGAAGATGCTGTTTATATGGCCGATCGCTATATTAGTGAACGTTTCATGCCTGACAAAGCGATTGACGTCCTTGATGAAGCGGCGGCTCGCGTGCGTGTTAAAACGGGGCACAAGCCAAGTAAGGTGCGTGACTACATGAAGCAGCTCCGTAACTTAAACGAAAAAATGGAAGAAGCTGTCGCCGCCGAAGAATACGAACGAGCAGCACTTTACAAAACACGCATTAGCCAGCTGAACGAAAAGCTCGACGAATCGCGTGAAGAATCCGAAAAGAAAACGCCAATTCAGCTCAGTGATGATGATATTGCGCACGCGATTGCTCAAATGACAGGCATTCCTGTAAAGCGGGTTCAAAAATCAGAAGCGCGTATGCTACGGACGCTCGAAAAACACCTAGGTAAATACGTTATTGGGCAAGAAGAAGCTGTCGAAAAAGTGGCCCGCGCTATTCGTCGTAGCCGCAGCGGTGTGGCGAGTAGTCGTCGCCCAATTGGGTCATTCGTGTTTATGGGGCCTACGGGTGTTGGTAAGACCGAACTTGCTCGTGTGCTTGCGCGCGAGGTATTTGGTAGTGAAGATTCGCTGATAAAAATCGACATGAGTGAATTTAGTGAGCGACACAATACGAGTCGCTTACTCGGTGCGCCTGCGGGGTACGTTGGCTACGACGATGGCGGTCAGTTAACCGATAAAATTCGTCGTCAGCCGTACAGTGTTGTATTGTTTGACGAAATCGAGAAGGCGAATAGTGAAGTCTTTAACCTGCTGCTCCAACTACTTGAGGATGGAACACTTACCGACGCAAAGGGTCGTTCGGTCGACTTTACGAATACTATCATTATTCTTACCAGTAACTTAGGGGCCGAGCAACTCATGAAGGAATCGAGTCTTGGGTTTCATGCTGTATCGCGCAGCGACGAGCAGCGCCTCGAAGAGCTCCATGCCGAAAATGCTGAGGCGGCACTGAATGCCTTGCAGCGACTTATGCGACCAGAGCTTATTAACAGGTTTGATGCAATTGTTACCTTTAAGGCGCTGACGCGCAAGCAGATTGGTAAAATCTTTGACGGGCTTCTTAGTGAACTGCAAGACCGTTTGCTCCGCAAGGGCATTCACCTTGTGGTGGGGGCTTCGGCAAAACGGCTGATTATTTCTAAGGGGCACGACGAAAAGTACGGCGCCCGTCCGTTGCGCCGCGCTATGCAAGACTTGTTAGAGCACGAAATAGCCGAGGGTATACTGAGTGGTGAATATGAAAAGGGAACAGTCTTAAGGGCGGTCGCTCAAAAAGGGAAGGTTCGTCTCCATGTCGAACAAGAAAGCTAGCCGCTTACAGTCAAGTATTGCGTTTTTTGTAAGCAGTATTCTTGTGATTGCGGCAGCCTTGTTGTTTATGAATAAACAATATATTGCCGACCAATTGTCGGTATGGTCGTATGAGCCATCGTCGAGTATACAGGCGATTGAAAAGCGTGCCGAATTTAGCAATAAGGGCCGATTTATTTTTTACGCAACGCAGCCTTCGGTTCAGCAGCAACAACATTTCAACGAAAATTGTCCACGCCAAGAGGCTTCGAGTCCTATTTTGGGGTGCTATACAACCAACGATCGTATATATATTTACGACCTCACTAACGACAAGCTCGACGGCATCGAAGAAGTGACGGCAGCACACGAATTATTGCACGCCGTATGGAGCCGAACAGGCCAGAAGGAGCGAGAAGCCTTAGAGGTACAATTGCATCAAGCGTACGATGCGCTGACAGATACGGAACTTAAAGATCGCATGGCGTACTACGAACGTAACGAGCCAGGCGAACTCACTAACGAACTCCATTCTATATTGGGTACCGAGGTCGCCACGCTGGACGAATCGCTTGAGTCGTACTATAGCCAGTATTTTAATAGGAAGGCGGTAGTAAAGCTTCATGCGCAGTACAATGACATTTATACATCACTTTATTCACAGGCCGAGGCGCTTTATAAAAAAATGACAGATCTTGCAGCCTCAATTACTTCGCAAAGTAGCGCGTATGACGCCGACGTAAAACGCTTTAGTGCTGACGCCCAGGCGTTTAATGCTCGAGCGAGAAACGGCGGCTTTTCATCGCAGGCGCAGTTTAATAGCGAACGTGCAGTCTTGATTGCTCGTCAGGATGCACTCGACGCTCAGCGTAACAAAATTAATGCCGATATTACAGCATACAATAAGTACGGTGTTACCTATCAAAAAATCGCAGATCAGATTCAGGTCTTAAACGATAGTCTCGATAGCTTTAAGCAAATTGACGAAGCGCCGTCGGTTTAGCGAGTGCTATACTAAAAGTAATGGTGAAAGTTAAAACACAATTTGTCTGCCAGCAGTGCGGCGCATCGTACAGCAAGTGGGCTGGGCGCTGTGAGAACTGTGGTGAATGGAATACGCTCGTTGAGCAAGAAGCGGCATCAAGTGCACAATCTTCGGTTGCTAAAGCTGGGTATAGCGGTAAAAAACTTGCCGTTCAGCCAATTAAGGCAGCAAAGGCCGATAAAGGGCGAGAGCGCATTAAGAGTGGCGTTGCTGACCTTGATATAGTGCTGGGAGGCGGGTTCGTGCAGGGCTCGGTGACACTTTTAGCTGGGCAACCGGGCATTGGTAAGAGTACGTTATTGCTACAGCTTGCAGCCTTTGTTGCAAGGGGTGAGTCGGTTTTATATATAAGCGGCGAGGAATCGGCGCACCAAGTGGCGCTTCGCGCTTCACGGCTGGGCGCCAATACGAGTGAGCGTCTTGATTTTGCCGCTTCAACGAGTGCAAACGATATCGCTGCGACAATTCAGGACGCAGGGTATTCGCTTGTAATTGTTGACTCGATTCAAACCATGTCGGTTGACGAAATGACAAGCGCGCCCGGTACGGTGAGCCAAATCACTAACAGTAGTAATGTACTGATTCGTGCAGCCAAAGCGGCAGGGTCGGCGGTTATTTTGGTCGGTCATGTGACAAAAGAGGGAAGTATTGCTGGCCCGAAGGTTCTTGAGCACCTTGTAGATGTAGTGCTTCAGTTTGAAGGCGACCGTTATGGTGGTTTTAAGGTGGTGCGGGCTGTCAAAAACCGCTTTGGATCAACGAGCGAAGCAGCGATATTTGAAATGTATGAACAGGGACTTAGGGTGGTCGAAAACCCTTCGGCGGCGCTGCTTGCTGAACGTCAATCAGCCGATGGGTCGGTGGTGCTTGCAACCCTTGAGGGTACTCGTCCGCTACTGGTAGAAATTCAGGCGCTTGTCAATCCAACCAGTTTCGGGTATCCTAAGCGTACTGCTAGCGGGTTTGATTTAAACCGTCTTAACCTACTCATTGCGGTGCTTGAGCGCCGTACCAAGTTGAATTTATCAGACAAAGATATTTATATAAATGTCGTCGGTGGTTTGAAGCTAGTAGACCAAGCGGCTGACCTTGCGATTTGTATGGCAATTGCCAGTGCCGCAGCAGGAAAGCGGATTGACGATGAAACGGTCGTCTTTGGCGAGGTCGGTTTGGGTGGCGAGATTCGTTCGGTTATTGCGGCCGATAAGCGGATCGCCGAGGCAAAGAAGCTTGGGTTTAAGCGAGCCGTTGCTCCTAAACAAGCGCAAAAAAATGAATTTATTACGCCCGTAGGCGATGTGCGTGCCGCCCTCATTGACTACCTACGGCAATAAGGAGAATATGGAACTACTTATAATTATTACGCTCTTGGTCATTGCGACCGAGACAACCTATTTGGTATGGCAGGCGTTGAGAAAAGACAGGCGTATGGCGCTAGCACCGGTGTTTGTCGACACGTCAGTTTTAATTGACGGGCGAATTATTGCAATTGCCGAGTCGGGGTTTATAACAAGGCCGCTTTATATTCCACGAAGTGTGGTAGGCGAGCTACAGTTTTTGGCCGACAACGCCGATACCGAAAAGCGCACACGTGCTCGTCACGGGCTTGATGTTATTAACCAGCTTCAGTCAATTACTGGAGTTGTAACACATATTTTTCCCGATGGCGTTAAGGCTGACGAGGGGGTTGATAACCGCTTGCTTACGCTCGCCAAAAAGCATAGCGGCGCGCTGTGTACTATTGATTATAATCTCAACAAAGTAGCTGTAGTTGAGGGCATTGAAGTGCTTAATGTGAATGAGCTCGCTAAGTCGCTTCGTATGGCGTACCTACCCGGTGAGCGGATGCTGATTGAACTCACCCAAAAGGGGAACGACCAACACCAGGCTGTGGGGCACCTGCAAGACGGCACGATGGTTGTTGTAGAGCACGCTCATAAATTCATTGGCTCAACGGTGGAAGTCGAGTTTATTCGTAGCTTACAAACAGCTGCGGGAAAGATGATGTTTGCTAAATTAACGCATTCAGTAGCGCGACCCACCAAGCCAGCGACTACACGAACCCCCAAGTTGGTAGTGGCGCGAGCTACTAAGTCGGCGGCTGTGCGCACCGCTAAACCAACAGCAGAAACAACGCGCGCTACACAGAAAGATGCCGCATCGCACACACCTCGTGTGCCTCGCGCCCAAAAGGGTACTCAGCGCCAAGGCGCTCAGCGTCGAACGACACCTGCACCAGTTCGTAAAGGGCCAAAATCAGCTGAAGACAGTCTTGTTCGGCTTGCTAACGGCGACAAATAGGATAGCTTCAATAGTGTAGCTTTATAGGGTTGGTATTAAATAGCGCGGTCGTAATGGACCGCGCTATTTTTAACCGCGCTTTGTATCTGAGTAGTAGCCGCTATCGGTTGCTGTAACGGTGATAGCACCTGTTGGATCGTCATCACCTGAATAGGTGGCGCTAAACTCGTTACCGCGCTTCGTCACCTGAAGGCGTGTACCGTCAACAGTTACTGATACGCCGCTCGCATCAATCGAGAACGATCGAGCAGGGCTGACTGAAACGGTGATCGTCCAGTTACCGTTATGACCCGACGTACTAATACCGTTAATAGAGAGCGACTCGCCACACTTGTGAACGTTATCTTCGGCGGTGGCATTGTAGCCATCGGGAACATTAGCGTATGAATCTTTTTTGGTTACAGGGTCGGTTGTCTTGAGGACGTCAAGCGTGACCTTTGCGCCAGCTGGTGTACACTTTGTTGCCTTGCGCCTTGAAACACGGTCAAATTCAAGCTTGGCGTTTGTTTGGCCTTGTGATTTACTCCACCATGATGGGAACGCCTCTTTACCAATACGTTGAATACCTTTAGGCTGTGCGTACCAGTCGTTTGTCTTCCATTTACCTTCTTTGGCGTATACCTGTTTGTGGGCGTACTCCATAACCTTAGCAACAACAGGGCTTCCGAGCGATGACGTACCATTTTTAAGGATGGTTGTGTCTGGGTTACCAAGCCACACGCCCATAGTAAGGGCTGGGCTGTAGCTCATCATCCAAAGGTCCTTAGCGCTACCGCCTTTGTCCGAGGTACCAGTTTTAGTAGCGGTTTTAACACCTGGTATGTTTTTCGCTTCGTAGTACCCAAGGGCTGCGCTTGCGTTAACGTCGCTTAGGATATCGGCAATAATGTACGCAGATTGTTGGTCGATAATTTGCTTACCTTCGCTATCAGACCATTTTTTAAGCGTTTCACCTGAGCTATTTTTCACTTCGAGTACCGACGATTGGTCTTTATATACACCGAGACGGCCAAGTGAGGCGTAGGCGTTTACCAAGTCGACCTGTTCGATACCACACCCACCAATTGCCGCTGCTAACCCGGCCTGTTTGTCAGCACCAACCGTACAGTAGCTTTTACCACCCATGTCGCGGATTGTTTTAATGGTTGATCCAGGTGCGGCCTGCTCGTTAATGTACATTGCTTTTACCGCAGGAACGTTTCGAGATGTAGCTAGGCTTGAGCGAATAGTCAGCGCGCCGCGGTAGCTACGGTCGGCGTTTTGTAGGCGTGCTCCGTAAATGCCGTCGATTGGTTCATCAACAAGGATACTACCGCTTCCGTAGTTTTGCTGCCCCTCTGGTTTTTGTTGGAACAACTCGGAATAAACAAGACCCTTAACAGTTGAACCCGGCTGAATATACGCCGTTGCAGCGTTATCTTGCCCGTAGCCTTCGTAGTTGAAGTCGCGACTACCCATCATGGCGATGATTTGGCCAGTTTGCGTATCTTCGACGGTTGCAGCACCGTTTGTGAAGCCTGCATATGCTGGGATGTACGACTTAAACATGTCGCGCATGGCCTCTTCGAGTTTTTTCTGGATACGAATATCAAGCGTGGTTTTAACGGTAAGGCCACCACGGCCAACGGTAGCCTTGCCAAGTTCTCGCTCAAGCTGTGACCGAACCATGAGTACAAAGTGTGGTGCTTTGATGTCTTCGTACTGATTTACTTGTGGAAGAAGACTGTCGAGGATGGGTACTTTAATGGCTTCGTCGTACTGCGCCTGCGTAATGTAGCCAACGTCCTTCATGGCGTTAAGTACGCGGTGTTGACGGGAAATGAGCGCTTCGTGGCCATCAACATTATATGGGTCGTAGAGTGACGGGTTGTTTGGTATGGCGGCGAGCAGTGCTGCCTCGGCTAATGTTAGGTTTTTTGCTGGTTTACCAAAGTATGTTTGCGCACCAGATTCAGCACCGTTACGACGCCCACCGTATGGGGACTCGTTCAAGTAGAGCGTAAGAATTTGATCTTTATCGTACATGCGCTCGATTTCAATTGCCAAGATGAGCTCTTTAATTTTACGTGGAATACCACCAAGGCTGCGGTCGCCGGCCTCGGCTGCAAAGAAGACTTGTTTTACAAGCTGTTGTGTAAGGGTAGAGCCACCCTGTACAACGCCACCCGAGAAGTTATTAACTGCCGCGCGAACCGTACCGCTAACACTCACGCCACTGTGCTTGAAGAAGTCTTTGTCTTCAATGGCAACGGTTGCTTTTTTAAGGTTATCGCTTAGTTCGTCGCTTTTAACAACGAGCTTGTAGTCGCCGTCACCTTTGTCTTCCCAGAGGAGGTTGCCGTTACGGTCGAGGTATTTGGTGACGGTTGTTTGGACGCGTTTATCAATTTCGCCTGGACGAATTTGATCAAGGTCTTTGCGGAAGTAGGCAAAAAGACCACCAACGAATAAAGCAAGTAGTAATACACCAATACCAGCAATTTTAAGGGCCATAATACCGCCCTGTTTACTAAACCAGTACCCCCAGAAGCGCTTTGGATGCAAACGGTAAAAGAAGCGCTTGACGGGGTGTTTAGGAAGCGTTGCTAAGTATTCGGCGCGTCGCCGTGCTTCGGCGTCTTTTTTGACTTTACGCTTTTGCGACAAATTCGAATACAGACTAATCTTGCGGGTTGGTTTTTTCTTACTCACCTTAACTCAATTCTCATAAGCAATTTACTACTTCTATTATACCACTCATTTACAATCCGCAAGCTGCAATTATACGGTAGAATAAGAGTATGAATCTCGTTACTTCGTTAGAAAAAGTAAAGGGGGTAGGAGTAAAAACGGCCGAACAGCTCGCTGCTGCGGGCCTATATACTGTAGGGGACTTAATTACGTTTTTGCCGCGTACCTATGAAGATTACTCGCAGGTAACGAGTATTGCTGCTATTTCCCCAGGAAAAGTAACTGTTCGGGCGCGGTGTGAAAAGGTCGAGACGCGCCCTGTACGGCGTGGGATGAAGGTCACGACAGCAACGTTGGCCGACGAAACCGGTAAAATACAGGCGGTTTGGTTTAACCAACCGTACCGTGCCGCACAACTTGCGGGCGGTGCCGAGTTTATGTTTTCGGGCGAGTTTGAGTTTAGCTACAATCGTTACCAGCTCACCAACCCTAGTGCCGAAAAAGTATCTGATGTTAAAAACACAACGGGAGCAATCGTGCCTGTGTATCGTGCGATTGCTGGGTTAAAAACCGCCTTAGTACGAAAACTCTTACTAGAACTGCGACCGCTCATTACAATGATTCCAGAAACACTGCCCGAAAGCGTCGTAAAGCACGAAAAGCTTTTGGCGTATAGCGACGCACTTTTGGGTGTACATTTTCCTGAAGATCACCAGCAGGTTGAAGCTGCGCGCGAACGGCTCGCTTTTGAAGAGTTATTTCAGCTACTACTTGCGAGCCAGCTCAATAAGCAGGAAAATGCTCAGCTTGAAGGGTGGCACATTCCATTTAATCAAAACGTGGTTAAGGATTTTGTTGCGGCGTTGCCGTTTCAGTTAACAAACGCACAGCGGCGAGCGGCGTGGGATATTTTGCAAGATTTTGAGCAAGCGGTACCTATGAACCGCTTACTTCAGGGTGATGTAGGGTCGGGCAAGACAGTGGTGGCTGGTCTTGCCGCACGACAGGCGGCGCATGAAGGCTTTCAAACTGCGCTTATGGCGCCAACCGAAATTCTCGCCAACCAACACGCCGAAACGCTTAACTCGCTCCTTACGCCGTTTGGGGTGAGAGTAGGGTTGTTAACAGGGAGTGTTAAGGGCAAAGCTCGTCAGGCGCTGTACGATGCGATTAAAAACGGCGATGTTGACGTGGTTGTGGGGACTCACGCGCTGATTCAGGCGGGGGTTGATTTTCATAAGCTTGGGTTCGTAGTGATAGATGAGCAGCACCGCTTTGGAGTGGCGCAGCGCCAAGAGCTACTTAAAAAGTCGGCACACATGCCACACTTACTAGCAATGACCGCAACCCCTATTCCGCGCAGTTTGGCGCTCACTGTGTACGGCGAACTAGATATTTCAATTGTGAACGAAAAACCAGCTAATCGTAAAGAAATTATGACAAAGATATGGTCGCCCAATAGTCGACCGCAGCTTTATACGCTTATTGATAGCGAGCTTGCGAATGGTCGCCAGGCCTATGTTATTTGTAATTTAATTGACAATAACCCGACTAACGACCTTAAAAGCGTTGAAGCTGAATATAAACGCTTGCGCCAATCGGTGTTTTCACATCGCACTATCGGACTACTGCATGGGCGTATGCCGGCTGCGGAAAAAGACGATGTAATGCAACAATTTAGTCGCGGCGAAATCGACATACTCGTGAGCACCACCGTTGTTGAAGTGGGCGTTGATGTTCCAAACGCCACCGTTATGCTTATTGAGGACGGCGATCGGTTTGGGTTGGCACAACTTCACCAGCTCCGTGGTCGAGTGGGGCGTAGCGAACATCAGAGCTATTGTTATATTGTGCCAAGCGATTCAAAGGCACCGTCGCAGCGCCTTAAGGAGATTGAAAAAAGTAACGACGGCTTTTATTTAGCCGAGGTTGACTTAAAGCTGAGGGGTCCTGGCGAGATTTACGGTCGCGCACAGCACGGGGCACTCAATTTGCAAGTTGCGACGCTCGGTGACACTAAAGCAATCGCACGGGCGCAAGCTGCAGCCAAACGGTTCATCGCATCGGGCGAAAATCTGTTACACTATACACAGTTAGCTCGTCGCGTCGAAACCTATCAGCGTTTGACGACATTAAATTAAACATATATGTACGCAGGAACAACTCTTAGTCACAAATCGGGCAATATGATTGGCGCGCATCAGCGTATTGATCGGGTTGCAAAAAAACACCTCGTTCACCACATTGGGCGGAGTGTCTTTTTCCCATCAATTACGACCATTCTTCATTTTGAAGGGCGCAATGGCCCAGACGGCATTAAAAGTAAAAGCCCAACTATTGATGAGCCATGGCACTTTATTAACCCAGCCGCCGGGGCCGACGACCCGCTTGTTACAACAATTAAAGACCATATGTATAACTTATCAGCTGCGCTAGAAGCAAAAGATGAGGTGCGAGCAGGCTTTGAAGCTGCCTGGTTGGCGCACGCTGTTGTTGACGGACTGACACCACCACATCACTATCCGCTTGCTGAAAAGATTGAGGAGCTTTGGGGTAAGCCTCATTACGAACGCTCATCGACGCTGGATAAAAACCTTATCATTGGTCATAACACTCGTGATACGTTGTCTAAAAATTGGCAGTATTGGGGTAAGGGCGGTACGTTTACGGCCCACTGGGGGTACGAGTGGGGATTTTCGTCGGCAATTGCGATTGGTAGTTTTAAAGATATTGGCATTACTCAAAAAGATTTGCGGCGGGTTGAGGCGGAAGGGTATATTCCTTTTTTCCTTGAGTCAGTAAAGGCAGTTGACGAACTTGGGACGTACCAAGAATACGTAAAAACAGATTGGTCGGCGTACCTTGGCCGTGTGGCGCGCAAAAAACTTGCCCCACTTATTATGAAGAATGTCGTTTTGGCGTGGTACGCCGCGACAAAAGGCATGAGCAAATAATGAACGTTCGTATTATTGCTGGTCGCTTTGGAAAACGTATTATTGAAGGGTCTGGTACAAACCGTACGCACCCCATGAGTGAGCGTATTAAGGGGTCTCTATTTAATATTATTGGTAGCGAGGTAGAAGGTGCGGCTGTCCTTGATGCGTTTGCGGGGAGCGGTGCGTTAGGGCTTGAGGCGATCAGTCGCGGGGCGGCTTCGGCAACGTTTGTTGAGCGCGATAGGGTAGCTCAGCGCGTTATTGATAAAAATATTACAACACTTGGGCTAACAGATGAGACGAAGCTTATAAAAGCACCGGTTGCAAGTTGGCTTGAAACGACCGACCAGAGGTTTGATATCATTTTTGCCGACCCGCCATTTCATGATCCGCAGTTTTCCACAGCCATGAAATTAACAAAACTATTGAAACCCAATGGGCTTATGGTATTATCGTATTTAGGTAGAGGTGAGGTTCCCACCGAATTAGGAGTTGTTGTGGTGGACAATCGTAGTTACGGAGATGCGGTGCTAAGCTTTTACCGGAAAAAGGACGCGTAAGCGTTCTTTTTCTTATGGTCGCGCGAATTGTAGTGCGGGCAGGGCAGTTTGTTGTCGTGACACGACGTCGCGGCTGCGGCTAGTTACAGCCGGCTTGAGCGGCTACTTGACCCGATGTGACGTAATCCCTATACTTAGTAAAGTTGTTTCCCCGTAAAAGAATTACGGGCTGTCTAAAAGAAAAGGAATATATGGCAAACATTTTTAAGAAAATAGGGCATGCTGTGTCTAAAAAACTGCACGAACACAGCACGCCGCATCATCAACTTGAGGGTATTGACCCCGTCACCTACAGCCGCCGCTGGTGGATTTTGGGCACGCTTTGTTTGACACTGCTTGGCGTGATGCTCGCCAATAGTAGCCTTAACATGGCGCTACCGATGATGTCGATGGACTTGAGCCTTACGCAGCTTGAGCTCACCTGGATTGTCAACGTGTACACCCTGGTGTTTGCGAGCCTTCTCTTTATTGCTGGTGCTGTCGGTGACCGTTATGGTCGTAAAATTGCCATGCAGATTGGTTTAGCTATTTTTACTGCGGGTTCGCTATACGCTGGCTTTTTGGCGCAAAATGGTACCGAGCTCCTTATTTCGCGTATTGTTATGGGTATTGGTGGCGCCTTTGTGATGCCGACAACTCTTTCGATTATTAACAATACCTTCCCTAAAAAAGAGCGCGCTCGGGCGGTAGCAATTTGGGGTGCTGTAGCTGGTGTCGGTATGATGTTCGGCTCAATTATTAGTGGTATTTTACTCGAACACTTTACCTGGCACTCGCTATTTTACTTCAGTGCGATTATTGCCATTATTGGCCTGGTTTCAAACCAGTACCTTGCACACGAATCAAAGGACGAAGACGAATCGCCTGTTGACTGGCTGGGCGGTTTATTCTCGTCGGTTGCCATTTTCGGCATCGTGTATGGTATTACCGAGGCGCCATCGTCTGGGATTACCGACGGGCCTGTCATGGCAAGCCTTGTAGGTGGTATTATTGCGCTAGCCGCCTTTATTCTGTGGGAGTTGCGTTCAAAATCACCAATGCTCTCAATGGATCTGTTTAAAAACCGCGCCTTTGCCGTGTCGAGCCTTACGCTGACGCTTGTGTTCCTAGCGATGAGCGGAGTGTTCTTCTCTATGAGCCAACTCATGCAGCTCGTACTTGGCTACTCGGCACTTCAGGCTTCACTGCTGATGATTCCATTAATGGTCCCAATGATGTTCCTTTCGCCATTTATTCCAAACGTTGTAAAGAAATTTGGCGCCCGACTTACCATTGCCATCGGCTTAACGCTTACGTCAATTGCCTTTGTTGTTATGTCAACCTGGACGAAAGATATGACCTACTGGCACCTATTCGGCACGATGATTGTGATGATGCTTGGTATTTCGGCGGCAATGACGCCAGGTACAAACATTTTGATGGCATCGGTGCCACGTAACCGTTCGGGAATGGGGTCGGCAATGAACGACACCGTACGTGAACTTGGTGGTGCGCTTGGTGTGGCGGTGCTCGGTGCAATTATTAGCGCAACCTATGAAGATAAAATTCGTGAAACGGCCAGCGCCTTTATTGGGCCAGTGCGCGAAGGGCTCGAAAGCTCGCTTGCCGTGGCGCTCAATGTGGCCGAAAAACTTGGCCCTGCGGCTCAAAAGGTGAGCGACGCAGCAATGGACGCCTTTATGGGCGGTATTTCACAGGCAGCCTTAATTGCGGCCATCGTCATTTTTGTAGCTGCGGTTATTGCGTTTATTGGCCTACCAAAACACACAGCTAAAGACGACGATACGATTTAGTAGGCATACAAAAAGCCCCACCAGGGGATAGCTTGACAAAACGCAAGCAGTATGCTATGATAAAAAGATAGACCCCACTCATTTGAGTGGGGTTTTCTTATCATTTCGTGGTGCGGATGAAAGGACTTGAACCTTCACGCCTTGCGGCACTAGCTCCTAAGGCTAGCGTGTCTACCAATTCCACCACATCCGCATAGATTGTTGTTTGTTGGTAACTTCAAAATTATAACAGACATGTCACAAAAAATCACCCCTGAATTTTCAGTAAATAATCATGAGAATTTGTTCTGCTTGTGCTATTATAAAATCAAGCAGAAAAAGGATGAGGGGAAATGAATAAGATAGCACTGTATTTGAATCAGCACCTGCTTGGTGAAGTGAGTAGCGCCAAGCCGTTACGAAAACTGTATTCAACCGACGGCAGCATTTTAAGTATTGACCCAGAAATCATCGCTTTTCCTAGGGTAACAAACGACATTCGTAAAATTACTCGCTTTACATGGCAGCTTGCCGAGAAGGGCCATAACGTAGGTGTGACAGTGCGTGGGTACGGCGGGGACGTCACTGGTGCAGCAATCGGAAAGGGTATTATTGTTGATACCTCGAAGCAGCTTAATGCTGTTATTGAAGTAGCAGCCAAAGATAAGCTCGTTCATGTTCAGCCTGGTGTAGCCCTGCTTCAGGTTGAAGAAGCACTGCGTTGGCAAGGGCTTACTGTCCCTGGAGCATTTTACAGGGGCATGCAGCGTATTTCTGTTGGCGGTGCTATTGCTAATGACAGCCTTGGTGTTAACGGCAGCATTGCCGATTCAATCAAGCGCCTTGAAGTAGTGCTTGCTAATGGCGACATTATTGAAACCGGCCGCCTTAGTCGCCGTGATGTGAACAAAAAGTTGGGCCTCCAAACCTTTGAAGGCGAGATTTACCGAAAACTCGAGGGCCTCCTCGAAGACAACGATGCACTTATAAAGAAAATCTCTGATAACGCAATCCGCAATAATACTGGCTACAAACGTATTGCCGAAATTAAAGACAAAGACGGCTCAATTGACCTCACACCACTCTTTATTGGTAGCCAAGGTACCTTAGGTATTATTTCTGAGGTTGTACTAAAGGCTGACTTTTTAGCGCTTAACGAAACACATGCCGTCATTACAACGTCGTCAACCAAAGCGGCGCGCGACCTTGGCGAACAGCTGATTGAACTTCAACCAGCCGAACTGACTGTTATTGACGGTGACCTACTGCGACGTGCTGTTAAACATGGCTCACAGTTCCCGCTACTTGGATCGGTCGAGCAAACAGGCGCGGTGGTATATATTCGTTTCAATGATTTTAACGACCGTCAGCAACAAAAGAAGTTCAAAAAAATGCAAAAAATGCTGACCAAAATGAACCTTGGCTTTGTTGATTCAACCAACCACCCAGCCGAAGATTTTCGGGCAATTACCGTTATTGGGCAAGTATTACAACTGAGTGCAAGCGACGACGGAGTGGCGCTGCCAATTATTAACGGCTCGTCGGTGCCAAGTACGCGCTGCGACGAATTCGAACAATCACTCAAAGAACTTGCAGCAAAACACCATGTTGATCTGCCGACTGAATTTAACGTTCAAACGTGCACTTACACCGTATACCCACTCCTAAAGCTTGATTCAGTCAGCGACAAGCAAAAACTCTTCAAGCTTATGGCCGATTACGCCGCGCTTATTACCCGTTGCGGGGGCGCCTTTACTGCCGACGGTGCCGAAGGTAGGGTAAAAACCCCAGCCGCTTGGGCCGTGCTGGACGAAGACGAAGCCGCCCTCTACGAAGAAATCCGTACCATTTTTGACCCATTCAATACCCTCAACCCAGGTGTAAAGCAAAAAGTCGACCTCCGCACCGTCGTTGCCGCACTTCGCTCAAGCTACGACAGCACAAGTGTGCTATAATTTAGCCTGGCTGCAATAATATGCGGATATGGCGCTGCGTGAACGTAACTATGCGTAGACGCGCCGCGCGTAGTCGTAAGTATGCGGATATGGCGCTGCGTGAACGCAACTATGCGTAGACGCGCTGCGCGGTAGTTGCAATATGCGGATATGGCGAAATTGGTAGACGCGCTAGCTTCAGGTGCTAGTGTTCGCAAGAACGTGGAGGTTCAAGTCCTCTTATCCGCACCAATGAATCTATCTCAGGACTAGTGAGTGTAAAATCTCATTTACCCCTGGGATTTTTTCATTTTTTGGCGCGCAGCTGTTTGGAAACTGCTTTGCAAGCGAAAAGCAATACCGCGAAGATGACTACAGCGAGCACGCTAACAACAAGCAAGTTGCTACCTTCTGGGTCACCGGGGTTAAGTAGCCAAAGTGCGAGTTTTGACAATAAGAAAGACACCAGCGCCAGCATGGGGTAGGTTGCGTAGTTCATGTATTTATTTTATCATATGTGAAGTGTGAAAAGTGAGGGCGGTACTGCCGACAATTAATCATGACAAGTAGTAAAAAAGAACTTATCTGCCCAAAATGCGAGTCTAAAAATGTCGCTCGCGTTATGATGGGTATGCCCATATTTACAAAGCGGCTCGAACGGGATATTGAAGACGGCAAAATTATTTTAGGTGGCTGTTCTGTGTCGGACGGCGGCGATCCGCAGCTGGTTTGTAACGCCTGCAAGCATCAGTGGCGCTGGGACGGGAAGAAGGTGCAATATCCAGTTGAAACAGACACGAGCTGGCTTCGAGAGGTGGATGACTTAATTCAAAAAGAGCTATAGTCCTGAAGAGTATTGAGTCTGTTTATTAGAAAAACACGGTATAATAAGACTATCAGTTGAGAGGGAAGCACACGTAATGAGAATAACACTGCAGCAAGTTCAGGCTAATATTAGTAGCATCGCCAACCGGCACGAATACACGGCCGATGTTATTTATGAACTGCTTGCGGCGTATGGTCGGTCGAAATCGGCAATTACACAGCTTCGCGAGGGGCATATTAATAAGGCCGAAAAGCCCGGTGCGGTACTACAAAAAGACGTCGTATACTTTAATACCTTTGCCAAGGGTACGTCGCTCGAGCAGGCGGTCACCGAAATGTTCGAAGATCCGCTGGTTGGTCGCTACAATCCTCGCTACATCATTGCGACAGATCTTGAAAGTCTTGCCGCTAAGGATAAGCTCAAAGACACCTCGCTCGTTATTAAACTTGCCGATATAGACAACCACCTCGACTTCTTTTATGGCTGGACGGGCGATGAAGTTGTCGATACGAAGACCGAGGCCGTTGCCGACCGTCGTGCAGCCGACAAAATGAATGAGCTGTATGTCGAAATCGAAAAGACAAACCGCCAAGCATTTATCGATAACCCGAACTTTAGGCACGAACTCAACGTATTCTTTACACGCCTGCTATTTTGCTTTTTTGCCGAAGACACCGGTATTTACCCCAAAGAAGGGCAGTTCACCCAGGCTATTAAGCAATATACTCAAACCGATGGTAGCGACTTATCGTGGTTTTTTAGCGAGCTGTTTGCCGCGCTCGATACCAAAGACGAACAAAAGGCCAACCTAAAGCCGCCATTTAATGAGTTCCCGTATGTCAACGGTAGCATTTTTAATACAGCTAAGCACGCCATTGCGATACCGCAGTTTAGCCCGCAGGCGCGCCATTTAATCCTCGAGTGCGGGAGCCAAAATTGGGGCGAAATTAACCCAGATATTTTTGGTGTAATGTTCCAGGGCATAGTTGACCCTGATCACCGCGACGAAAACGGCATGGACTACACCAGCGTGCCAAACATCATGAAGGTGATTCAGCCACTATTTTTAGACGGCCTGCATGAAGAATTCGACAAGCACTACGACAACGAAAAGAAGCTCTGGGCGCTACTCACGCGTATTCAAAAGATTAAGATTTTCGACCCAGCCTGTGGTAGTGGCAACTTCCTCATTATTGCCTATAAAGAGCTGCGCGACTTGCAGCATAAAATCATCGCGCGTATTGACCAACTGCGCCCAGCTGGGCTGATGGGTGGCCTACCGGACAACCAGCTGATTAACATCAATAACTTTTACGGCATTGAAATTGACGACTTTGCCCACGAACTCGCCGTACTTTCAATGTTCCTCGCAAAGCACCAAATGAACCAAGAGTTCACGCAGCAGTTCGGCAAGGCGCTGAGTATCATCCCACTTATCGATATCCCTACCATAGTACACGGCAATGCAGCGCGCCTGGACTGGCAAACGGTTTGTGCGAACGTTGGCCACACAGTCACGCAAGCCGAGCAATCTGCATTGTTTGAGCTGACTGGTGACCAAGCTGAGCTAAAGCTAGGTGCAACAACCTACGATGAACTTTATTTGATTGGTAATCCGCCGTACAAGGGCTTCTCACAACAGTCGCCGGACCAAAAGACAGACCTACAACTCATACTTGGCTCCTCGACCAAACTTGACTACATCAGTTGCTGGTTCATTAAGGCATCAAGATACATAAAAGGTACTGCAGCAAAATACGCATTTGTATCAACCAACTCAATCACTCAAGGCGAGCAAGTGGCCTTGCTTTGGCCACTCATACTCCTTGAAGATAACAGTCTAGAATTCGCTTACAACTCATTCAAATGGCAGAATAACGCTCGCGACAATGCAGGAGTCACCGTTGTGATAATTGGGATATCAGCCAAAATTCCCAGGACACGCACACTTTATGCAGATGGACTGCAGCGAATAGTTGATTTTATAAACCCATACCTTACTGACGTTCGCGTGCCGTATGTTACAAAAAGGTCAAAAGCATTGTCTAGCATCTTGCCGCCTATGGTTCTAGGGGATATGCCTAATGACTTTGGTGGACTGCAATTCACATCTGACGAATATCGAACCATCGTCGATAAATATCCCGAAACTCGTCAATACTTCAAGAGAGTGTTGGGCTCCGCAGAGTTTATACGCGGCGTTGATAAGTGGACTCTCTGGCTAGATGATGGAGGCTACGCAGAGCTAGATAAGTTGCCTGAATTCCACGACAGGTTTGAATTAGTACGGTCAAAACGTGCGGAGAGCAAAAAGGCATCCTACAACAAATATGCGAGCAAGCCGCACAAGTTCATTGAAATCAGGCGCAAAGAAACTAATGCAATTCTCGTGCCAGGTACGTCATCTGAGCGGCGCGAATATGTGCCGGTTGGATTTGTAGAAAAAGACTACGTGATTAATAACCTAGCCTTCGCTATCTACGATGCGGAGCCGTGGTTATTTTCTATCCTTACCTCAAGAATTCACAACCAGTGGATACGCACCGTATGTGGCAGTCTTGAAACACGAGTGCGTTATTCATCGGTCCTAGGGTATAACACCTTTCCAGTTAATGTGCTGACTGAAGCTGAAAAGGATGCTCTCAACAAATCTGCTCGCCGCATTTTGCTTGCGCGCGCCGCTCACCCCGAAAAGACCCTCGCGCAGATGTACGACCCCGACACCATGCCAGCTAACCTCCGCGAAGCCCACGAACAAAACGACCGCCTGGTAGATAGCCTCTACAAAAAGGGTGGCTTTGTAAATGACGAAGACCGCCTGGCCGCATTGTTTGATTTGTACGAGCATATGACCGCAAAGGAGGCGAAATAATGGCTAGTATATCGACCATCGACCCCATCGCAACAATTGATTATCTCTGCAATACCAAGGAGCACCAGTATCTAGAGAGGAAGGGGATAGACGAGCAGGGGCTGAAACCGTCGAAGCTCGCGAATGAGCTCATAGGAATGCTCAATGCCGATGGTGGCATTGTCGCGCTAGGTATCTCCGACGATGGCGTCATTCAAGATTTGAGCACCTTGGATGATGATTTATTGTCTCGATACGAGAAGGTTGCGCAGGATTTCATACAGCCCCCGGCGCGTATAAAACTAGAAAAGGCCACCGGTCCTGACGGCGAGTTAATTTTCCTGTATCACGTAGCTCAAGACTATGAGAATCTCTACGAGAGGGCTGATAACCATAATGTATTTAAGCGAACCTCCGACTCGAACTACGGACCGCTCAATAATGACGAGATCGAACACTTACGGCATGATAAGAATTTGCGCAAGTTTGAGGAGCTTGAATGCGCAGACTTTGACCTAGAGAATGATCTCGATAGAGAGCTCCTTGAGTCGTATCGAAAAAAGATAGGCTACGAGGGCAGTATAGAAGATCTTCTCGTCAAAAGGAATTTGGCATTTCGTAATAAATACGACGGTCTAGTTCTTCGTAATTCCACCGTTCTACTATTTAGTAATGATCCTGATAAATACATCCCTTCGGCATACGTCAGATACGTCCGTTATGATGGCTCCGTGGCTGGTGCGGGCCAGGACTTTAATGCAACAAAAGATCTTCGGATTGAAGGCCCTATTCCGCGCGTAATCGATGAGGTGCGCAAACTTTTAAAGACCTCCCTTGACGACTACTTCTTTCTTGATATAAATACGGGGATATTCAGGGCGGTTCCCGAGTACCCTGAGGGCGCATGGCTTGAAGCTATTGTCAACGCGTTATTCCATCGATCATACAACCTGCAGGGTAACTGTACATACATTAAGCATTTCGATGACCGCCTAGAAATATCTAATAGCGGGCCTCTGCCAGCTCAAGTGACTGTAGATAACATCAGACAGCAGAGATTTTCAAGGAATCCTCGAATCGGACGTGTGCTGTCGGAAATGGGATATGTGCGAGAGCTCAATGAAGGCGTGAATCGTATCTATCAATACATGGAAGAGTCTATGCTATCCGAGCCGGTGTATAGTGATATAGATAACACTGTAAAATTAGTGCTCGAGAATAAAATATCCAACCACAAGAAGGCAATTCCGGATGACATCATGCGGACCATTTCTAGTCGTTGGGAGCAGTACACTAAGACAGAAAAGCTTATATTTGAGAAGCTCTTCTCTGATCATGAGGCTACTGTCGCGGAGTTGGCTATATTCTGCGGTGTAACCGAGAAGGCCGTACGAGGCTATCTTAATAAGTTTATAGATATTAAGATGATCGTACGTGATTCAGATAAGATACGCGACAAAGATGCAAAATACCGGTTTAGGAAAAAGGATGATATATAAGGGAAGTCGTCTCCGAGGACTCCTACCTCTGTAAAATAGTCGGTAAGGGAAGCCATAAGCGAAATAAGGGAAGTTATGACAAACGAAAATACACTCAATATAGTCAACGTCGAATACAAGAACGACGGCAGTAGTACGAAGCTAGATAATTACGGTATGCGCGAGATGCAAAAACGCGCCTACGCTAAGCGTGATAGCCAGCATTTGCTTATTAAGGCGCCGCCAGCATCTGGTAAGTCGCGTGCACTTATGTTTTTGGCGCTTGATAAGCTTATAAACCAAGGGCGTCGAAAGGTTATTATTGCCGTGCCGGAACGCTCAATTGGCGCATCATTTGCCGATACCAACCTAACCGAACACGGCTTTTACACTGACTGGCGTATTGACGACCGCAATAACCTGACGAGCGATGACGGCCTTGATGACCGTAGCAAGGTGGCGGCATTTAAGCGCTTTATGCAGGGCGACGATCAAATCCTCCTCTGTACTCATGCCACACTTCGCTTTGCCTTTAAAGAAATCACCGCCGATCAGTTTAACGGCTGTGTACTCGCGATCGACGAATTTCACCATGCCAGTACCGGCGAAGCTTCACAGCTTGGGCAACTTTTACACGATGTTATGAATGGCTCCGACGTGCAGATTATCGCTATGACCGGTTCGTACTTCCGCGGCGACGCCGTACCTATTTTGACTGCCGAAGACGAGGCGAACTTCGATAAAGTTACCTATACCTACTACGAACAGCTCAACGGCTACACCTACCTAAAAACACTTGGCATTGGCTATCATTTTTATACCGGTAACTATCTCGACGAGGGTGCGCTCAGCGAGGTACTCGATACACATAAAAAGACGATCATTCACATTCCAAACGTCAATAGCAAAGAATCAACCCGTGTTGGTAAGCTCGAAGAAGTACAGCGTATTTACGACATTATTGGCACTTGGGTACGTAAGGATGAAAACGAAGTGGATATTATCCGCACCGACGATGGGCGAGAGCTGCGCATTGCTAACCTTGTTAACGACGAAAAGACGCATCGCGACACGCTATCACGCTATCTTGCCGAAAAAGCTCGTAACGACATCGCGGCTATTGATATTATTATTGCCCTCGGTATGGCCAAAGAAGGCTTTGACTGGCCATACTGCGAACACGCCCTGACTATTGGCTACCGCAGCAGCCTGACTGAAATCGTGCAGATTATCGGCCGCGCCACACGTGATAGCTACAATAAAACGCATGCCCAGTTTACCAACCTAATTGTGCAGCCAAACGGCACGAACGACGACATAACGGTGAGTGTAAACAATATGCTGAAGGCGATTACCGTTTCGCTGTTGATGGAACAAGTGCTGGCGCCAAACTTCACCTTTACGCCAAAGCCAGCCGTGCCACGCGAAGCCAAGCCAGGCGAGATATTCGTCAAAGGCCTAAAGCAGCCACCAACCGAAAAGGTGAAGAAGGTGCTACAAAGTGAGCTTGAAGACCTTACCGCAGCAGTACTGCAAAACGATCAAATGCAAAAGCTCGCTGCCAAGGGCGTCACGGGCGAGGCGGTAAAACAGCTACAGTCTAAAATTATTCGCGAACGCCACCCCGACTTAAACGACGAAGAGATCGAAGCGACTCGCCAATACCTTGCTGCTAATATTGCTATGAAAACCGCAGTTATCACCAAGGGCGAAGATGGCACTGATAAATTCATCAAAGTTGCCAATAAGTTTGTAAAGATTGATGAACTCGACATCAACCTGATTGATTCGATCAACCCATTCCACCATGCCTTTGAAGTGATTTCAAAGCGTGTTGGCGCTGACACGTTTAAGATTATTCAGGATACTGTGGCTGGTAGCCGAATCGAAATGAAGGTTGAAGACGCGCTAGCACTTGTACCGCAAATCAAGGCGTTTGTTGTTGCACATAATGGCCAGTTCCCGTCGCTTCATTCAGACGACGCCAACGAAAAGCACCTTGCTCAAGTGCAAGCCTTCTTAACCGCACAACGTGCTAAGTGGGAACGCGAAAAACTACGGCGGCAAAGTGAAGAGGGGTAGCAATGGAGTATTTTGATGAATTATCTCGCCTATTTGAAAGTGAAGACGCTGACCTTTTTAAGCCTGCACCTAAAAAGCATGTCGCCACAGCCGACGATCACCTTATCGCATCGTTTAACAAAATAACGCTCTTTGTGCGTGACTTTGGCCGCTTGCCAAGCGCCGAGGCTGACGATATGAATGAGGCCGTACTCGGAACACAGCTTAATACAATTAAAGCTGACAAGAAAAAAACCGAATCGCTTGAAGAATACGACGAGCTTGGGCTACTTGAGCTCGATAAGGCGCCAGACAGTCTGGACGAATTATTTTCAGACGATTCAGGATTGTTCAGTAATACAGCGGGTATTTTTGACTTAGGCAAGCTGCCGGAGACAAAGCGCACCGTCGAAAACCACAGCGATAGTGCTCAGCGCGAAAAAGTAGAGGATTTTGACAACCTTTACAAAGCGCAATTCATTGATCAGCAAAACCTACTAGCAAGCGGAGAACGAAAGCTTACGCCATTTCATACCGTTAGTCAGCTACAGCCCGGGAATTACTATGTATACGACGGCATGATGTGTTATGTCGTGTCATTTGGCGAGCACGAGCAAAAAGCGGGCGGTTATTCACAGCAGCGTATACATGTTGTGTTTGAAAACGGGACAGAATCTAACATGTACCGTCGATCTCTCGCGCAGCGGCTATACGAAGGCGGCACGGTAGTTGTCGATGCTAATTATGAATACACCGAAGCTGACGACGATGTTGCTGGGCGTGTGTACATATTGCAATCACTTAGCACCGACCCTAGCATTACATCAATCAAAGACTTATATAAAATCGGCGTCACCACCGGTAGCGTTGAAAACCGTATTAAAGATGCCGAAAAAGACCCGACCTACCTCATGGCGCCAGTAAAGATTGTTGAAGACTATCGCTTAACCGGAGACTACCGACCTCAAAAAGTAGAAGATTTAATCCATCAATTTTTACGAGCAGGTAAAATAGACCTTACCATAACCGCACCTAACGGGATGACCTACACACCGCAAGAATGGTACTCGGTGCCAATTGGGGTGGTTATAGAAACTGTAGATTTAATTGCGAGTGGCGAAATCGTTAATTATCACTACGACGCCGCGACGCAAACGATTATGGCCAACATAGAATAGTTATAATCAAAACTGAACTTCGCACCGGACTCTGTCTTAAAATGCTACCATATAAACTATGAACCACCCCGACCCCACCCAAAGCCCTGACCTCACCCCCGACACCCGCAACGTCCTCGACAAATACCGCCATCAATCGGTCGAGGCGATTGTAAGTGACCTCGATACGTCGCGTAGTAAGTTAGAGGTTGCGGTCGAAAACTTGGAGCGTGATTTTAATATGGGCACGATTGTGCGTAATGCTAATGCGTTTAATGTAAGTAAGGTGCATATTATTGGGCGTCGGCAGTGGAACAAGCGCGGTGCTATGAAGACCGATGCGTACTTGCACGTGGTGTATCATGCCACAGTTAATGATTTTATGGCCGATGCGACGGCGCGCGGTAAAGAGGTGATAGCGATTGACATCGTTAAGGGTGCTCGCGACCTACATAATACTTCCTTGCCACGAAACGCCATTCTTGTATTTGGTGCCGAAGGTCCTGGTATTTCCGCCGAACTACTAGAGCGGGCGCAGCAGGTTGTAAAAATTGAACAATTTGGCTCAACGCGGTCTATTAATGTTGGCGTGGCGTCGGGAATTGCGATGTACGCCTGGATGCAACAGCACAGGTTGGGTTAGTTGCCTCATTGACACACCATATCTAGCGCGTCATACTATAAACATGGAAAACCTCTTCGTGCAGCCAACCGCAGGAAGGGTGCACGTACTGCGGCACCATTTTGAACCAAGTGCCCAGTTATCACAGGCAATCAGCGAATCAATCGGGTCCAGTGTGCGGCCCGGTTTTTTGTTGCGCTCTACAAAAGAGGTATACGTCGATAGCGTAGCCTACGTAAAAGGTGAATACCGTGAACAAGATGCTGAAGCTCGGGACGCGTTACGAACCCTTGGTCGCGCAGCTTTTGTCATCGCAAATGCTGCCTTGAAACCCTTGTATGGCGGTCACGATAAAGTCCAGCAGGGGTATTTACACCCTGCCGCCTATCGCTTGGCACTATTGCCCGAGGACGAAGAGCGGTTTTCGCAACTTGTTACTTCACTTGACGCATACCCGCAAGTAACATCGGCGCCTAAAGTTCAGCGCCATTACTTATACATGAATATTGGCGGTGGCGCATTCCTTGGGGAAACCGAAGTGCGTAATGCCCAGGAGCACATACGAACTGCGCTCGCTAAAGGGCATGAAGGGCGGTTACTTTCTGCCGCTGTAGCGGGTATTAGAGCAATTGAATCGCCAGCGCACCAGCAAGCCGCAAGGCCCGACGCAAGTCTAAATACATAAAGTAGCTTGCCTCTACCCCTTAAGCATGCGAAAATAGAGCTATATGACAGCACTATCATCTCAGCCATACAAAGGTACACGCGACTATTATCCCGAAGAGAAACGGGTGCAAAATTATATTTTTGAAACATGGAAGCGAGTTGTTGAGCGGTTTGGCTATGAAGAATACGGTGCGCCACTGCTTGAAAATCTTGAAGTGTACGCCGCAAAAAGTGGGCAAGAACTTGTTAACGAGCAAACGTACACATTTACCGACCGCGGCGATCGCACGGTAGCGATTCGCCCTGAAATGACGCCATCAATTAGTCGTATGGTGGCGGCGCGTCGCCAAGAGCTTGCGTACCCAGCCCGCCTTTTCTCGATCGCTAACTTTATGCGCTATGAACGCCCGCAGCGTGGTCGTGAACGTGAATTTTGGCAGCTAAACGTTGACGTATTTGGGGTCGATGCTTTGGCGGCTGATGTTGAAATTATCACCATTGCCGATGCAATCTTAAAAGAATTTGGTGCGACTGCGGGCGACTATATCATTCGCGTTAACAACCGAAAACTCATTCACTACATGATGGCCGAATACCTTGGGCTCGATGTAACCGCGGCTCACGCAATGACCAAGCTGTTTGACCGCCGCAATAAAATTTCTGAAGCCGACTTTGAATCGCAGGCGCTTGCTATTCTTGGCGACAATCAGGCGGGTGACATTGAAAAAATTAAGCAAATTCTTGCTGCTCGTACGATCGAGGAACTTCCAGAGGAGCTACAAAACGCTTCTGCGATCGATGAAATACAAGAAGTATTCGCTGGTCTTAGGGCGGCAGGTGTTGATGGCGCTATCTTCGACGCAACGCTTATGCGCGGCCTTGATTACTACACGGGTACCGTTTTTGAAGTGTTTGACACCCACCCAAACAACAACCGTTCGCTTTTTGGCGGTGGTCGCTACGACGGGCTGGTTGGGTTGTTTGGTGCCGAGCCAATTAGCGCTGTTGGTATGGCGCCCGGTAATACCATGATTGAAAACTTCCTCGACGTTCACGGGTTGCTGCCAGCTAACGCCTCAAAAACCCATGTATATGTTGTTGTCATCAATGACGCTCTTGACGGCGCACGACGCGTTGCTTACCAGCTACGCCAAGGTGGACTGAACGTCGAACTCGATATTACAGGTCGTAAACTCGACAAGCAAATTAAAACAGCCGTCAAAAAAGCTATTCCATACCTACTATTTATTGGTGCGCAGGATATTGAAAAAGGTGAATACTCTCTTAAAAATGTTGACGACGAAACAGAAGAAACACTCACTCCCGAGCAGATTATCGAACGGCTCGCTGCCTAAGTTGCCACAACGTCTCACCTCTGTTATACTAAAAGGTAATGAAGACGACTGTAAAAAACCTATCCGAGACAAAAGTACAACTAACTATTACGCTTGATGCGAGTGCACTTGCCGATGCCGAAAAGGTGGCAATTGTAAAACTAAGCAAAAACGCCAAAGTACCAGGCTTCCGTAAGGGGAAGGTACCAGCCAGTGTTGCTGCAAAGCACATCGACCCTCAGCAAATTCAAGAACAACTCCTTGACGACGCAATTAGCAAGGCTATTGCCGAAGCATTCCTAGCCGAAAAAATCCAAGCTCTTGACCGCCCAATGGTTGACGTTAAAAAGTACGTTCCCGAAGACCTGCTTGAATTTACCGCCGAGGTTGAAGTACTACCTCCTGTAAAACTTGGCGATTACAAAAAGCTTGGCAAAAAAGCTGAAAAGGTCACTGTAGCTGCGAGCGACGTCGACGATGTAATTGAGCGTATGCGCCAAGGCTTTGCAGAAAAGAAAGAAGTCGAACGCGCTGCCAAGGATGGCGACGAAACCGTTATCGACTTTGTAGGTAAAAAAGATGGCATTGCCTTTGACGGTGGTACGGGTACCGATTACACCCTTAAGCTCGGCTCTAACCAGTTTATTCCTGGCTTCGAAGAAGGTATTGTTGGTCACAAAGCGGGCGAAACCTTCGACCTTGAGCTTTCGTTCCCTAAAGATTACCATGCAAAAGACCTTGCTGGTGAAAGTGTAGTATTTACCGCAACACTCAAAAAAGTTGTTGAACTTGAGCTGCCAAAGGTAGATGACGAGCTTGCGAAGAAGGCAGGTGACTTCAAAACACTCAAAGAACTCAAAGACGACATTACCCGCGAAATTACCACTCAAAAAGAAGCCGAAGCGGCTGATAAACTCAAAGACGCACTCATTAACGCGCTGATTGAAAAAAGCACCGTTACCGCACCCGAGGTACTGGTTGCCGACCAGATGCGTTCAATCGAGCAAGACTTTACGCAAAACCTTATGTATCGCGGCGTCGACCTTCACACCTACCTTGAAGCAAATAACTTCAAAGACGAAGCTGATTGGCGTGAAAAAGAAGTTAAGCCAGCTGCGACCAAGCGCGTTCAAGCGAGCCTTGTATTAAACGAACTTACTAAGGTTGAAAATATTACCGCAACCGACGCCGAAATTGACGAACACGTCGAACTCCACAAGCGCCAGTACGCTAATAACCCAGAAGTTCTTAAGCAGTTCGAAACCCCTGAGGTTCGTAACGATATTGCAAACCACTTTGTTACCGAAAAGGCGATTGCACGTTTGGTCGAGCTTAATGGCGGCACGCCAACTCCGCACAACTAGCCTTTAAAGTGAGGTATATATAAATGAGTAGTCCTAAAAATTACTTAGTTCCAACAGTCATTGAAAAGTCACACGATGGCGAGCGTGCGTTCGATATTTACTCGCGCCTATTAAAAGACCGCATTATTTTCTTAGGCGAAGAAGTCAACGAGCACACGGCTAATATTGTTATTGCACAGCTACTATACCTGGCCTACGAAGACCCAAAGAAAGACATCAAGCTATATATTAATAGCCCTGGCGGTAGTGTCTACGACGGCCTTGGTATCTACGATACAATTCAGTTTATTTCCCCAGACGTACAAACAATTGGTATTGGCTTGCAGGCGAGTATGGGTGCGTTTTTGCTCTCTAGCGGCACAAAAGGTAAACGATTCGCCTTACCAAATAGCCGTATTATGATTCACCAGCCATCGAGTGGCACGCAGGGTAAAATTAGTGATCAGGAAATTACACTTCGCGAAGGTCTATTCTTAAAGCAAAAGCTGAACGAAATCTTGGCTAAAAACACTGGTCAAAAGCTTGCTAAAATTGAAAAAGACGCCGATCGTGACTTTTGGATGAGCGCCGAAGAGGCTAAACAGTACGGTCTTATTGACGAAATTATCAAAAAAGCGTAAGGTGGTGCCCATATATGGAGCGCCGCATTGAATACAAACCGGTAACAACAAGCTATGCATCAGCGAAAGCCATTGAGCAGCTTGCGCAGGATGACCTTGTAATGCGTGGTCGTGCACGACCAATGCAAACAAATCACGCCAAAGAATTTGCTGTTCTGTCTAAGCGATACGCCGACCTTCGCCTCCAATCGTCAGATTACCTAGGTGCTTATGACCGCGATGATTTACAGGGTTTCGTCCACACTGAACCATGGTCGGTGTACCAACAAATTCCATACGAGACGGGCGAAGCGTACGAGGCGCTACGACGCAAAGCGCGTATTGAAGAGACCGAGATATACCCGAGTAGTCTTGGTATTGTTGAGCTACGTACAAATGTGTTTCTTGACGCCGTCACGCACGGAGAAATAGTTGAACGATTTCTTGACCATGCGACCGATCGAGCGCTTGCTTTAGGGCACCGAGCGCTGTTTCTTGAGGTAGGGCGACACGATGCCTTAGAGCCGTTCCTTGACGAACATAACTTCGTTTTTACAGGTAAATATCACCAGACGCCAATGGGTAAGGCCGAGCCGCGTAAATTATACACAAAAACCCTTGACTTATAGTCGCAAAACTCGCACAATGGGTACTAAGAAGTAGTGTAGCCCTGGGTATCTATGCCGTGAAAACGGTCGATATATCGCTTGAATGGATGTGGCAGTCCCGCTTGAGCGTCAGAGGTTAAGGGAATCTTCGGCGCCAAAGAAACCCCCAATATCAACCCCATTTAAATGCGAGAGGTCCATTTACATATGGCAAGTACTAAAAGTACGAACACAAAGCGTGTGTTTTTCACGAGTGATGACACAGCGCTTCCACTACCAAACTTAATTCAGCACCAACGCGACAGCTGGAAAGAATTTGTCGAAACTGGGCTCGGTGAGATTTTCGCTGAACTGAACCCAATTGACGATTACACAGGCCAAAAGCTTGCGCTTCGTTTTGGCAAGTACGCGTTCCAAGAGCCTAAAAACTCTGAAAGCTACGCTAAGGAAAACAACGTTACCTTTGATGCACCGCTCCACGCAATTGTTGAGCTTACAAACAAAGTAACAGGTGAAGTAAAAGAACAAGAGATTTACCTTGGTGACTACCCATGGATGACCGACCGTGGTACATTCATCATTAACGGTACTGAGCGCGTAGTTGTTTCACAGCTTATTCGTTCGGCTGGTGTCTTCTTTACTGCTGACCGCGCTGCAGCTCGTAACTACTACGGTGCAAAGCTTATTCCTGGCCGTGGTGCATGGCTCGAATTCGAGACCGCTTCAAATGGCGCCATCTACGTAAAAATCGACCGTCGTCGCAAACTGCCCGTTACAACACTTTTCCGTGCCCTTGGCTACAACAAGACCAGCGAAATTAAAGACCTCTTTGCTGATGTAGACACTGGTGAAGTAAAATACCTCGACGCAACCCTCGATAAAGACCCAGCTCGTGGTACCAACGAAGCACTCATTGAGGTATACCGCCGCCTCCGCCCAGGTGACCTTGCTACCGTTGATAACGCCCGTTCAATGATTGAGCGTATGTTCTTCGACTTCAAGCGCTTTGACTACTCTCGCGTCGGTCGTTACAAGCTTAACCAGCGCCTTGGACTTGAACTGCCAAACGTTACCGAAAACCGTGTGTTCCAAGTGTCTGACCTCATTGCTATCGTTAAGGAAGTAATTCGCCTTAACAACACCCAAGAAGCACCAGACGACATCGACGCACTTTCAAACCGTCGTGTGAAATTGGTTGGTGAGCTTGTGGCTCGTCAGTTCCGCGTTGGTATGCTTCGTATGCAACGTAACGCCATGGACCGCATGTCTATGTCTGACCTCGAAACGGTCACGCCAAGCCAACTTATTAACGCCCGCCCAGTAGTTGCTGCTGTTCGTGAATTCTTCGCTAGTTCTCAGCTTTCACAGCTTATGGACGAAACCAACCCACTGGCTGAACTTGCTCACAAGCGCCGTTTGTCATCAATGGGTCCTGGTGGTCTAAGCCGTGAGCGTGCTGGGTTTGATGTTCGTGACGCCCACCCAACTCACTACGGTCGTCTTTGTGCCGTTGAAACACCTGAAGGTGCCAACATTGGACTCGTGCTTAACCTTGGTGCGTACGCTCGTGTTAACGAATACGGCTTCATCGAAACACCATACTTAAAGGTCAAAGACGGTAAGGTAACAAACGAAGTTGTCTACCTTGACGCTTCACAAGAAGCCGTTGAAGTGATTGCCGACGCTGGTGTTATCTTGAACGACGACGGCAGCTTCGCCGAAGAGCGTGTGTCAGCGCGTAACGGACTCCTTCCGGAGCAAGTTGACGCTGTTGATGTGACCTACATGGACGCAGCGCACAAGCAAATCCTTGGTGCAACCGCATCACTCGTGCCATTCGTTGAGAAAAACCGTGTTGACCGTTCACTTATGGCGGCAAGCATGCAGAAGCAAGCAGTGCCACTACTTCAGCCAGAATCTCCAATCGTTGGTACTGGTATTGAGGAAGAAATTGCTCGTAACACCAGTCAATTGGTTGTTGCTGAAGGCGATGGCGAAGTTGTTCGTGCCGACGGTAACGTTGTTGAAGTGAAATACAAAGAAGGCGTAAAGACCTACGAACCTGTTCACTTTGTAAAATCAAACGACGACCGTTCAATCAACCAAAAAGTGATTGTTACTCGTGGTCAAAAGGTAAAGCAAGGCGATATTCTTATCGAAGGTGCCTCGGTTGCCGACGGCGAGATTGCACTTGGTAAAGACCTTCTTGTGGCCTTTATGCCATGGAACGGTTACAACATGGACGACGCGATCGTTCTTTCGCGCAAGCTTGTTGAAGACGACACCCTCACAAGTGTAAACATTAAAGACTACACCGTTGAAGTTCGTGAAACCAAGCTTGGCCCAGAAATCGTTACCCGTGATATTCCAAACGTGAGCGAAGAATCACTTCGTCACCTTGACGAAAACGGTATTGTTCAACTTGGTTCTGAAGTTAAGGCTGGTGACGTACTCGTTGGTAAGATTACTCCAAAGGGTGAGCAAGAGCTCAGTTCTGAAGAGCGCCTCCTTCGTGCCATCTTTGGTGAAAAGGCCAAGGACGTTCGCGACACTTCACAGCGCATGAACAACGCTGGTGGCGGTAAGGTTGTTGGTGTTAAAATCTTTAGCCGCGAAAACGGTCACGAACTTAAGGCCGGTGTGCTGATGCAAATCCAAATCTTTGTGGCTCAGTTCCGCAAAATCTCGGTAGGTGACAAGCTTGCTGGTCGTCACGGTAACAAGGGTGTGGTTGCGCGTATTCTGCCTGCAGAAGACATGCCATTCCTTGAAGACGGTACTCCAGTTGATGTTGTGCTTAACCCACTTGGTGTGCCAAGTCGTATGAACATTGGTCAGCTGTTTGAAACACACCTTGGTATGGCGGCTCGTGCTCTTGGTTACAAGGTTGCAACCCCTCCATTTAACGGTATTTCAGACGAAACTATTTCAAACGAACTCGAAAAAGCTGGTCTTGCCCGCGACGGTAAGAGCCAACTATTTGACGGCCGTACTGGTGAAGCCTTTGAAGAGCGTACAACGGTTGGTGTGATGCACATGCTGAAGCTTCACCACATGGTGAGCGACAAGATTCACGCCCGTTCAACTGGTCCATACACTATGGTGACCCAGCAGCCACTTGGTGGTAAGGCACAAAACGGTGGTCAGCGCTTTGGTGAGATGGAGGTGTGGGCACTAGAAGCATACGGTGCAGCTGCGACCCTCCAAGAAATGCTTACTATTAAGTCTGACGACGTGTATGGTCGCGCAAAGGCCTACGAGTCAATCATTAAGGACGAGGCAATTGTTGGTCCAAAGCTTCCAGAATCGTTTAACGTGCTGGTTAAGGAACTTCAGGGTCTTGGTCTTCGTGTTGACCTGATGGACGAAAGCGAAGATGCAATCGTTGACGCTGAACACGTGATTGGAAGTGTCATTAACGGTCAGCCTGTAGCTGCGGCTGATGTTGACCTTGGTGAAGACGTCGAGTTAGTACTTGACGAAGCCGATGCTGAAATGGACGACCTTGTAGAAGACGGTCTGAGCATTCAGGACATTGATGAAATTGACGAAGTAAAGGAGGAGGCGTAATATGTCGCGCGTCGTAACAAACAGCAACAATGGCATTGCCGACTTTGACGCAATTCGCCTTAGTGTTGCAAGCCCCGAAGATGTTCTTAAATGGAGCTACGGAGAGGTTACAAAACCTGAAACAATTAACTACCGTACCCAAAAGCCAGAGCGTGACGGTCTTTTCTGTGAACGAATCTTCGGTCCAGTAAAAGACATCAACCCGCACGACTCGAAGCTAAAGGGTGTTCGCTCACGCGAAGCTGCCGTTGATAAAAACGGTGACCTCGTGACGAAGTCTATCGTTCGTCGCGAACGCATGGGTCACATTAGCCTTGCTGCACCAGTTGCGCACATTTGGTTTATGCGCGGTACTCCAAGTGCAATGTCATTGCTTCTTGGTATTACCGTTCGTAACCTTGAGCGTATTGCGTACTTCGCAACCTACGTAGTGCTTAAAGCCGACGAAGAAACTCGCGACAAGCTTTTGGCTGACCTTGAAGCCGAAACAGACGCTGGTCGCATGGCAATTAAAATGCGCTACGAAAAAGAAGCTGAGGCTGAAAACGCCGATGTGAAGGCACTCGCTGAAGCACAAACTCGTGAAATCAACGACCTTGACGAAAGCTACACTCTTAAAAAGACGCAGCTTGAAAGTCTTGTAAAGAACTCGCTCATGAGCGAAGTTGATTACCGTAACCTCCCTGAAGAATACCAAGACCTCATTGAAGTTGGTATGGGTGGTCAAGCACTCAAGGCACTTCTTGACGATATCGACCTCGAAACACTCATTGTTGATCTTAGCGAAGAAGCTGAAGGTGCAAAGGGTCAACGCGAGAAGAAGCTTCTCAAGCGCCTTAAGGTACTTGAAGGTATGCACGCGGCTGGGATTCAGCCAAGTAGCCTAACGCTCACGGTTCTTCCTGTTATTCCTCCGGATCTTCGTCCAATGGTGCAACTTACTGGTGGCCGTTTTGCAACCTCAGACCTTAACGACCTTTACCGTCGTGTGATTAACCGTAACAACCGTCTTAAGAAGCTCATTGAGCTTAACGCCCCTGAAGTGATTCGCCGCAACGAAATGCGTATGCTCCAGGAAGCAGTTGACGCCCTTGTTGATAACAGCGCTGCTCGTGGTGGCCGTGCCGTTAATGCAACCGGTGGTCGCCGCCGTCTGAAGTCAATTAGCGACATGCTTAAGGGTAAGCAGGGTCGTTTCCGCCAAAACCTTCTTGGTAAGCGTGTTGACTACTCAGGACGCTCAGTGATTGTGGTTGGTCCTAAGCTCAAAATTAATGAGTGTGGTCTGCCAAAGCAAATGGCGCTCGAGCTCTTTAAGCCATTCGTTATTAGTTGGCTTATTCGTAACGAGTACGCACACAACATTCGTTCAGCAACTCGCCTGATCGAAGCTGGCGAAGCAGTTGTGTGGGACGCCCTTGATGCAGTGATTGAAGGTAAGTACGTTCTTTTGAACCGTGCACCATCACTTCACCGTCTGTCTATTCAGGCCTTCCAGCCACGCTTGGTTGAAGGTAAAGCTATCCAACTTCACCCGCTCGTGTCTAACGGTTTTAACGCCGACTACGACGGTGACCAGATGGCCGTTCACCTTCCTTTGAGCCGTCAAGCACAAGAAGAAGCACGCACACTTATGAGCGCAACTGCCAACCTTCTTAAGCCAGCTGATGGTGCGCCAGTGCTTTCAATTGCACAGGACGTTGTGCTTGGTAACTACTACCTTACGTACAACAAGCCAAGTGCACAAAGTGATAGCGTGAAACCATTTAGCTCGGTGTACGAAGCTGAAATGGCCTACGACAATGGTGTCATTCAACTACAAACTCCAATTCGTGTGTTTGCAAAGGGTGAAATCCGTAACACAACCCTAGGACGCGTGTTCTTTAACGAAATTCTCCCAGAAGATTTCCCATACGATGACAACGTTCAAAGCAAGAAGCAGCTTAAAAAGGTACTTAGCCAAATCTTTAATAAGTATGGCGCTGAAGCAACCGCTCAAACTGCTGACCGCATGAAGGGTCTTGCTTTCCGTTTTGCAACTGTTTCGGCTGTTTCAACAGGTAAGGACGATTACATCCAGTTCCCACAAACCGACGAGTTTATCGCCGAAGGTGACGCAAAGGTTGCGCTGATTTCTGAACAATACGACCAAGGTCTTATTACCGAAGAAGAGCGTTACAACCTCACCGTTTCAACCTGGCGTGGTGTGGTTCGTCAAATTACCGACTTCCTCCAGAAGGAACTCAAAGACATGGACACCAGCGTCTCTGTGATGGTTAACTCTGGTGCGCGTGGTGATATTTCGAACGTTCAGCTTGCAAGTGCCATGATTGGTATTATGGTTGACGCAACAAACCGTGAAATTGAGCTGCCAATTCGTTCAAGCTATAAGAAGGGTCTTTCAAGCCTTGAGCAGTTCGTGGCAACCCGTGGTTCGCGTAAGGGTCTGATTGACACCGCGCTTAAGACGGCCGACTCAGGGTACCTTACCCGTCGTTTGGTAGACGTGTCGCAAGACGTGTTTACTGTTGAGGACGAAGAGGGTGACGACGAAGGCTTCACTATTTACCGAAACGAAACCGAACTCACTATGATTGACTTTGGTAACCGCCTTTACGGTCGTTACGCCGCTGAAGACATCGCTGGTCACGTTAAGAAGAACGAGCTCATTACTCGTGAAATTGCAAACGCCATTGAAGCCGACGCTGAAGTTACTGAAGCGAAGATTCAATCAGTTCTTTCAACTAAAAACCTTCGTGGTGTGCCACGCCGTAGCTACGGTATCGACATGTCGACCAACGAGCTTGTTGCCGACGCACAGCCAGTTGGTGTGATTGCTGCTCAATCTGTCGGTGAGCCTGGTACGCAGCTAACCCTTCGTACCTTCCACCAAGGTGGTGTGCAGGAAAGCGACATCACCCAGGGTCTTCCTCGTGTTGAAGAGCTCTTTGAGGCTCGTTCACCTAAGGGTCAGGCCTACATTACCGAGGTAACTGGTGTAGTTGAAGCCTGGGAAGACGGTAAGAAGTACGTTGTACAAGTAACCCCTGAGGCTGGACACGTTGAGCGTATCGCACTTGAAGGTCGTACCTCAAACGTTAAGAACGGTGCTAACGTGAAGGCTGGTGATGTTCTTGCAAGTGGCGAGAGCGAAAGCAAGCCAATTGTTTCGCCATTCGACGGTGTTGTTGAAGTAACCGATGAGTTCGTTGTTATTGCAGCAAACGCTGGTGCGCCGGTTCGCTACGAAATTCCTGGCACAATGCAGTTGCTCGTAAAGAGTGGTGACGTTGTTGCAGCAGGTGATCGCCTCACTGGTGGTTCGCTCAACCTTCACGACCTCATGCGCCTTCAGGGTGTAGAGGCAACGCAGCGCTACATCATCAACGAAGTGCTCCGTATTTACGCAGCGCAAGGTCAAGATGTGGCCGACAAGCACCTTGAGATCATCGTACGCCAAATGTTCAGCCGTGTTCAGGTTGAAGACCCAGGTGACGGTGACTTCGTAACCGGTGATATTGTATCTCGTGCCGCTGTTGTTGAAGCAAACGCCGAGCTTGCTGCCGAAGGTAAGGATCAAATCGCTTACACCCAACTACTGCTTGGTATTACCAAGGTTTCAATCTGGTCTGATAGCTGGCTTTCGGCTGCATCATTCCAAGATACTACCCGCGTGCTTATCAACGCAGCTGTAAGTGGACGCAGCGACAACTTACACGGTCTTAAGGAAAACGTTATCATCGGGCGTAAAATCCCTGTTGGTACCGGTGTTCACAGCGCGACTGCGCTTGACACCCTTGAGGGCGACGAGGATGTTGCAGCTGATATCGTTGACGATATCGACGCAATTGCCTAAGGCTCGCATCCATAAAAATACCCCGCTATATTGGCGGGGTATTTTGTTGCTCATTGCTAAAAACTAAAAAATGTGCTATAATAATAAGATAGGCATTTGCATTTGCATTTGCCTTGGTCTTTGTCAGCGAGAATTCACAAGAAACAGAGGACAGATATGTCTGCTAAGAAAGAAGTACCTCCCGACGATATACCGTGGGAGCAATCACCCGAGTCAAAGTACCTCGTTGCCATGGTGGTGGTTATGCTGCTTATTGGTGGCTGGTACCTAAGTGGTGGCATTGCGGTGAGTGAAGTGGCGGTTGCTAAAAAAGTGGCAGCTGCAGGGTACGTCGATGCTATTATTCACCCCGCACAACCAAACTTCCTGTTTGGATCACCATGTCGGAGTATCGATACAGCACGGCGAGCAATCGTCGCCCACACCAAAACAGGTGAAGAGGTGACGATTGTTGCCTGTGGAAGATTCTTTACCTCGCTTTCCATTCGCCAGCCATAAGCTCGGCGATGCTAAAAGGCACGGCGGTTTAGATGTAGCGCACTACGCTCGCATCTAAGCCGCCGCTTTACATTTTTGCCCCTATCTGCTATAGTTAATGACGAGTTTCCATTCATTCTCATCTGAAACGTGTACAAGACGGGTGAGCGAGATGAATATCGTTTATGCGGCGTGCTGGCCAAGTAAACAACCTTTAACTAGAAGGTGTAAATCTATAAATTTTTAAGAGGAAATTAATTGTTCTATGCCAACAATCAATCAACTCGTGCGTAAGCCGCGTCAGACTGCAGCGAAGAAATCAAAATCTCCTGCGCTCGGCCGCATTCACAACGCACTTAAAACCCGTTACTACGACCAAAATGCTCCACTTAAGCGTGGTGTATGTATTAAGGTAACAACTAAAACACCTAAAAAGCCTAACTCAGCGCTTCGTAAGGTTGCACGTGTGCGCCTTACTAACGGTCACGAAGTATGGGCTTATATCGGTGGTGAAGGTCACAACCTCCAAGAACACGCCGTTGTGCTCGTTCGCGGTGGTCGTGTGCCAGACCTTCCAGGTGTGCGCTACCACATTGTTCGTGGTGCCCTCGACCTCCAAGGTGTTGCTAAGCGTCAACAAGGCCGTTCAAAGTACGGTGCGAAGAAGGAGAAAAACTAGTCATGCCACGTAAGAAAACCGTTAGCCTGCAGCGTATTCCAACTCCAGACCGCAAGTACCAAAGCCAAATGGTGCAACGCCTTATTAATAAGTCAATGCTTGACGGCAAAAAGCTTGTTGCTGAACGTGCAGTTTACACTGCGCTCGAAGTAGCTGCTAAAAAGCTCGACAGCGAAAACCCACTCGAAGTATTTGAAAAAGCACTTAAAAACGTTTCGCCAAACTTCGAAGTTAAGTCACGCCGTGTTGGTGGTGCTAACTACCAAATTCCATTCCCAGTTGCTGGTCACCGCCAATTGCACTATGCCTTTACATGGCTTGTGCAAAGCGCGCGCGCTCGCTCTGGAATGCCTTACAGCCAGCGTCTTGCACTTGAAATCGTTGATGCGTACAACGAAACCGGTGCTGCTTTCAAAAAGAAGGAAGACACCCACAAGATGGCCGAAGCAAACCGCGCGTTTGCACACTTTGCCCGCGGCTAGTCACTACGACACTCGCACCACTAAAATACCCGTCGCTTATGGCGGGTATTTTTATATGAAAACGTTCAATACACTTCACAGCCATGCCGCTTATGGTGTATAACATAAGTAAATGAGTATGACGGTAGTAATGCGAAACGGGCTGGGGGACTAAGTAGTGGAACGGCCTGGATTCGCGTCTGATGCGAAACTGCCAGGCTTTGACACTCTTCAATATGCGCTTAATGAGTCGGTCGCCGTGCCGATTGACGCGGACAGTCTTGCGACTTTTGTTTTTGAGGGCGCCACACACCGAACCTACCTTGAAAACGAGGCTTTTCATCGTTACTTGCGAATGCATAAAGTCATGCCTGGCATTTCGGGCGCCAAGGAGCTGCACGAATTAGGTCGAGCACTCGAGTCTGCTTCTTTGCCTGTGCATATCGATGCGGCCGCTTGGGCGTATGCTGAATCTGGACTCGTTGACACATCGCTTGCGAGCCTTGAACGTATTCGTCGCGTTGCAAGGGCGGAAGAGTTATGGCAAACAGCACTCCACACCGAACTCACCCTCGAAGCAAGTGAATACCGCGATGTGTTTAATGAGCCGTCGGCCGCCTATCGCTACGCACTCCCGCTAGCGTTTACGCCCCTCATGAAGTCGGTTATTGTTGGCAATGTCACAAAATCTATTCGCAAGCAGGCGCTCACCGACACCGTCGCCTTTGCCTCGGCTGCGTCCCAGGAGGTATGTAGGTACGAAGAAGCGGGGCTTACTCATGAGCGCAGTATGTTTAATGGGCTACTCCATGAGCTGAATGCTCTTACGACGTTACTATATATTGATGACCCTCGGTATGTTCCAATGCCATCAACGGCCCGCGCCGATACGGGCTATTACCACCCCGCTCAAACGCACGACATTATGATCATTAACCATCATTGGGGTGTGATGAAAAAGGTCATACCGATTGAAATTAAAGCTAAGGCATCGGCTCGCGACCGACGAAGGTACCAGTCACTCCTTATCCGCGGAAAAATGCATTTAGCGACCGACGGTACCGACCCTCGCGAAACAACAGCGCTCTTTGAACGCATTTTAGGGGGTGAGGCGACGGCCCACGACGAGGTAAGTGTTGAGCGCATTACGACCGATGTGCGTGAGTTGTTACGTCTATATCAACAGGGTATAACGCCTGAAAATTTGGCCGTCCGTAGTTTAACGCGTTTTCAGCAATCAGCTAGCCTGGCGAAGGCCCACCCCGAGATCGCCCCATAATGGCCTAAAAAGGTTATGCTTGCCGAATCATGATGGGCGGTGTTCAATGGGTCTATGTCGGAGAAATCAGAACGCAAACAGAATGCGGCTTACGAACAAGCCTTTTTGGAAATAGTTGACGCAAGTGAAACCCGTGACTTTGGAATTGAGCAATTTAGCTTACAAATACAACGGGTTCAAGATGAGCTTAATGAGATGCTGGTCGGAGTCGCGTACCCAGGCGACCCTCGCATAGACAGTGCGATAGAGGAACTTAACGATCAATGGCTATACGGAGATGATGTAGCGCAAATCAGTGGTCGGCTTTTTGTTGACGAAGATTACGAAGAACTTGTTGATACATTTGCTGATAAATGGGGTGAGGTGGGTCGTACAGATGAAGATGCCCTATATTTTTACCTCGACGAGCCGAGCGCTCTTGTTTCTGAAGGGATCGGTGTCGTTACTAAGACTGATGAAAAAGGGCACATACGGGACATTAAAATCGTGTACGTCTTTTCTGAAGGTGATGAAGACGAGGACGAGGCGATGTTTTATGCCTTACCGGGCGAATTATCGCACCATGAATACGATACCCCTACTCCTGATGAGGTCGAGCAGCGACTGATGCGCCTGTGGCCAGCTGAATACGCTGACATTATTAAATTCATAAAACCTGATCTCCAGTCTCAATTACCAAAGCGCCTAGACGTATTAACGCGTCATTTACAGGGTACATTGCAAGAATCAGAACGATTCCGCGAGCTACTTGCAATCATGGTGAATAGCCGCCTAGCGCTTGACCAGCAACTTCCGTATGCGCTGACGGTATCGACAGGCGGGATGCTTCATGTGTTCGATAGTATGGGTGACCCATATGATGAGCGTGAAGATGCAGCGTGGCTTCCGCTTCGAGCAAGGTCTCCGCTGTCGTTACTTGCTCACCAACCAACGGTACACTTTTTGGATCGTGGCGACGGGACGTTTGTGCCTCATTTTATGCTTTATACCTACAATAATGAAGACGGCAATGAGCCAGAGTTTATTAGTATTGAAGCCGGTAGTGTGGCCGAGTTCCGTAGTACGCGTGCTATGCGGTCACTTGCTAGTTTGGCGCTTGAAAGTATGCAGGCGGACAACGGCTTATTAACTGATTTTGTTAGTCATATTCAGCAGGCGACACTTGAACTGGAGGCGAGCCAAGAGAAGATTCGTGTGCCTGAGCGTATTGCGGATATGATGCGCCTTGAAAGTGCATTGAAGCACCTTATTGAGCGTGCCGCTAAGCAGGCAATACACCCAACGCAGAGTGCAGCCAAAGAGAGGTCGCACGAAATCATTGCAGCATTCCATGACGATCTCAGCGAAGACACGAAGAGGCTTTTAACTGAGTACGCATTGACGTTTTCTGGACGCGGTGTTTATTGGCCAAATGCACACATCGAAGAAGGCACAGACGAAGCGTCGCTTAAGGCAGTTCTAGATAATAAAAAAGAGTTTGTAACGCAGCAAGATGGTGAAACGCACACGGCAATGGTTGACTACCTAGTGAGCTCGGTGCTCCCTGCTGTTGGTGAAGATGGCAGCGTGATTGGGTACAAGCCGGTGCCGTGCTTTTATGTACGAGGCAGGAACGAAAAACGCACAGTCACAGAGGAGGCCGATATTGAACTTGTCACAATGTCGCTGACAACACGAGCTATTATTCGTATGGACGGAACTGCCGAGGTATCGATACCCGCGCTAGATCACTACCGTGAAACACAAGCCTTGCTACAAAAGGTGAGCTCAGAATACCGCGGTGCGCCGCTCGTAACGCACTTGAAGAAATTTAGCGCGGCGCTATTTGGTGCCGACCAGCAGGACTTTGACGTGCTGCGCAATCGTTCGCTATTCACAAAAATTGATGCAGAGGTAAAGCGTATAGCCGCAAGCGGCGTGTCGGTCAAGTCGGCTATTGATTTACTGGGTACGCTACTTGTTAAACGCCCTGTTCATATACAAGGCGGCGTGGCGCAGGTTGCTGAACAGGGGAAGCTTACGTATAGCGAAGATGGTCACCAGGTTATAGAGGCGTATGGTCAAGTTATTGATGTGCGCAACGATCTACTTGATGGCGATATTGTTATCGCACTACAATCGAACGAGGGCGACGAAAGTGTCGTGCGTTATGTGCCGCTGCAAGCAATCACGCAATTTATGTTCTAGTCATCATTGGTGAAATCTGGTATAATTGACGTAAAGCGCTATTTTCTATGGCAAAAAATAATTAACCCCGATGCGGCGCGCGTCGGTGTACGAAAGAGAGACGAGACACATGGCTCAAAAAGACGTCCCGCTAAAGGACTACCGAAACATTGGTATTATCGCCCACATTGATGCAGGTAAAACCACTACAACCGAAGGTATTTTGTACCGTACGGGTATTAACCACAAAATTGGTTTAGTGAAGGGTGACGACCCAGCTGGTGCAACCACCGACTGGATGGCGCAGGAAAAAGAGCGTGGTATTACTATTACCTCTGCTGCCGTAACCGCTTTCTGGAAGGGTCACAAGATTAACATCATCGACACCCCAGGTCACATCGACTTTACCGCCGAAGTGGAGCGTTCTCTTCGTGTGCTCGACGGCGCCGTAACTGTTTTTGACGGTAAAATGGGTGTTGAAGCTCAAACCGAAACCGTGTGGCGTCAGGCTAACAAGTACGGCGTGCCTCGTATTTGTTTCATTAACAAGATTAACCAAATTGGTGGTGACTACTGGAAGAGTCTCGAGTCTATTCACAAGCGCCTTTCAAAGCAGGCCTTTCCAATTCACATTCCAATTGGTTTTGAAAAGGACATCAACGGTGTGGTTGACCTTATCGACATGAAAGCCTACACCTACACTGACTACGCTGACCACGAGCTTGTTCCTGGTGAAATTCCTGCCGACATGCTTGAGCGTGCTAAAAACGCCCGCAGCCTCCTTGTTGAAAACGCGGTCGAAGCTGACGACGAACTTATGATGAAGTTCCTCGACGAAGGTGAAGAAGCGATTACGATTGACGAGCTTAAGGCTGCACTTCGTAAGCGTGTACTTGACGGTGACTTCTTCCTCGTTACTGGTGGTGACGGTCGTGGTGTGATCGTTGAAAAGGTGCTTGACCTTGTAGCTGACTACCTTCCATCACCACTTGATGTTGAAGCAATCCAGGGTACCGACCCTAAGAGTGGCGACGTTATTGAACGCAAGCCAAGTGCCGAAGAGCCACTTTCAGCGCTTGCCTTTAAGATTGCAACCGACCCATTTGTTGGTAAGCTGATCTTCATTCGCGTCTACTCTGGTGTACTTAAGGCTGGTAGCTACGTGCTTAACACGACAACTGGAAACAAAGAACGCGTTGGTCGTATTGTTCGTATGCACGCCGACAAGCGTGAAGATATCGACTCGATTGGTGCCGGCGACATCGCTGCGGTGGTAGGTCTTAAGGACACCTTTACTGGTGCAACTCTCGCTGACCCTGCACACCCAATCCAACTCGAAGGTATCGAATTCCAAGAACCGCCAGTATCGATTGCGGTTGAGCCAAAGACTAAAGCCGACCAAGAAAAAATGGGTATCGCGTTGCAGCGCCTTGCTGAAGAAGACCCAACCTTCCGCGTACACACTGACGAAGAAACTGGCCAAACAATTATGTCTGGTATGGGTGAGCTACACCTCGACATTCTTATCGACCGTATGAAGCGTGAATTTAACGTTGAAGCAAACATTGGTGAGCCACAAGTTGCCTTCCGTGAGACTATTCGTGGTATGGCTGAAGCACAAGGTAAGCACGCCAAGCAATCTGGTGGTCGTGGTCAGTTTGGTGACGTTTGGGTTCGCTTTGAACCAACCGAATCAGGCGAAGGCTTCGAATGGGGCGACGAAATTAAGGGTGGTGTTGTGCCAGCCGAATATCGTCCAGCTGTGCAAAAGGGTATTAAAGACACCCTCGAAAGTGGCGTGATCGCTGGCTACCCAATGATTGGCGTTAAGGCAACTCTTTACGATGGTTCATACCACGACGTCGACTCAAGCGAACTTGCCTTTAACCTTGCTGGTGTACTCGCAGTTAAGGCTGGTATTCCAAAGGCACGGCCAGTTATTCTTGAGCCTGTTATGAAGGTTGAAGTATCGACCCCAGAAGATTTCATGGGTGATATCATCGGTGACCTTAACTCTCGCCGTGGTCGTATTGACGCCATGGAAGATATTCCTGGTGGCGCAAAGCTCGTTAAGGCCTACGTTCCACTTGCAAACCTGTTTGGTTACACAAACGACATTCGCTCAATGAGCCAAGGTCGTGCTGCATCAACTATGGAGCTTGCTCAGTACGAAGAAGTACCACCAAACGTTGCTCAGGAAATCATCGAGAAGCGTACGAATAAGTAGTCATTAGACTTTTGTTCCAAATGAAAAACCCCGTGCTTTGCGCCATAAACGCATTGCACGGGGCTTTGCTTATGTGGCGTAATTACTTACGCTGCATAAGCTGGCCGCTTAGGGCCTAGTCGTCCTCGGACTCCTCGATCTCCTCCGGCTCGTTGAGCTCGAAGAGTTCGGGCATCAGCATGAGGCTCTCGGGCTCGCCGTCGTAACGTACGAGCACCTCGCTGAAGGTCAACACCGGGGTGAAGGCCTCGGTGTTGTACCGGAAGAGGATGTACCACTCCTCGTTGTCCAGCAGGGTCATGCCGAGCGCGACGGGGGTGCCGACCGCGATGGTGGTGCCGGGCTCAAGCGCGGCGAGGAGCTCCAGCAGCCGGTTTACCACGACGGTGGCGTTGAACTCCTCGTAGGTGCCTTCGTCGTTGTCGTGGATGTACAGCTCGAAGTCGGGCCGCGTGTACTGCGACGCTCCGCGCGTGCGCAGCGGGGCGGTCGGGTCCAGGCCGACGAATCGCTCGATCTTCTTGAGCTCCGTCGTGTTGACGCTCGCTCCCTGGATCGTTCGGATGTTGCTGGGGTTGATCGTGGTGGTGGTCATAGTGACTCACTTCCTCTAGGTGTTGTAGGTGCGTCATTCGGTACATCTGTACTAAATGACATTCAGCGAATCTGCACTGAACAACTACATTATAGCATAAAATAATTAATAAGTCAATATACGCACTGGGGTGACGTTATTTCTTGCTGCGGATCGCCATATTTAATAAACAAAATTAATAGCAAGTAAATAATTGATTGGTACGCTAAGCCTATGAGTATAGGTACTAGTAATCGCAATACAAGCAAAGATAGCTACGAACGGCCGCGCGAAAAGGTGCAGCGCCGCGGTATGGCGGCCCTTACGTTAAGTGAGCTTTTACAGCTTATTATAGGATCTGGTGGGAGCCGAGTGTCGGGTGCTAAGCTGGCTCGAATTGTCGCTCGGCTGTTACTCAGTGGCAAGAAGGTGACGTTTGCTCGTTTGCTGCTTATTCGTGGTATTGGTCCTGCAAAGGCCAGTCAAATTATGGCGGCGCTTGAGCTCGGCAAGCGCCTCGCTGATAGCCCAGTGGGTAGCAGTGCAGCCGCTATACTGCCCAGCCTAGTGGCGGCCGCCCGTGATGGTCCCGAAGGGCTGCTTTGTGTATGGCTTAATGGCACGTACGGCGAAATTGATCGCAAGCGGTACGCCTATAGTAACCAAGAATCGCCCTCGCTTTTGGTGCGGCGTATATTTACCGACGCATTAGCTGCCTCGGCGCATGGCATTGCTATCGCGTATTATGTAAAGCGCGGTAGCCTGGTGCCAACAATTCCCCAGCTCGACCTTATAAAGCTTCTATATGATAACGCTGCGCTACTAGCTGTTGTGGTCCACGATATCGTTGCTGTTAATCAGCAGGGGTATCGGTCTTGGAAAGGCGAGGTGTGATTGTATGTTAGATTCTCTTCATGAGCCAATCGATGGTATTGCGACTATCCTTCAGTGGGTCGATAAGGCGCAAATTGACTACGTCGATTGTTACCTTCGCATTTATATTGCCTATAACGCGTGGTACCGGCGAGCAACAGGTACGGCAAACGACCGCCAGGCGATCGATACGCTCAAAAAGCGCTATATAATTTGGGATGATTACAGGCTTGGCTACGCTATGGTACATATGCGCCCACTCTTGCAGCGGCTCGTCGAATTAACTCAGCGAGACCCACTTAGTTCACATAATACCTATTGGAATGGGGAGGTGCAGGCTATAGACGATTGGCGGTCCCTGATTGAGTATTGGTACCAGGTGAGGTGCTTACTGGTTCATGGCGACACAGTACCAGAGGTGCACGTTATGATGGCCTACGAAACGCTCAACGTATTTATGTACGAAATTGTTGTGCGTATGAAATCGTGCTTACGGGCGGTTAAAACTGATAATATTCGTGAGCTTGCTAAACAGAGGCAACATGAACTGCAGGGGAGTGATAAATTTATACAATTGCAGCAAAAACTGTATCAAAAATACGTCGCAATGCCCGATATATGGCAAGTTGACATGCAACGGGCGCCGCGCGGCGCGTAGCTTCACGGGTACTACCTTACAAACTACCCTAAAACTACTTTACTAACTCTATAAAACAAGCTATAATTAGCTTCATACGTCGTGGGGTATATTATCCTATGCGAAATTATAAATTAAAGGAGAACTAACTAAAATGGCAGATTTCGATCGAAGTAAGCCTCACGTGAACGTCGGTACTATGGGCCACGTTGACCACGGTAAAACAACTCTAACTGCTGCGATTTCACACGTGCTTGCAAAGCGCCTTCCTAGCGAAGTTAACCAGCCACGCGACTACGACCAAATCGACAACGCACCTGAAGAAAAGGCTCGTGGTATTACCATCGCTTCTTCACACGTTGAATACGAATCAGCAAACCGCCACTACGCGCACGTCGACATGCCAGGGCACGCCGACTACGTTAAGAACATGATTACTGGTGCTGCTCAGGTTGACGGTGCAATCCTCGTGGTTGCTGCAACTGACGGTCCATTGCCACAAACCCGCGAGCACGTACTTCTTGCAAAGCAGGTTGGTGTGCCAAAGATTGTTGTATTCCTCAACAAGATGGACATCGCAGACCCAGAACTCGTTGAGCTCGTTGAAATGGACATTCGCGAACTTCTTGCAAAGAACGGCTTCGACGAAGACGCTCCAATCATCAAGGGTTCAGCTGCTAAGGCCCTCGAAGGCGACGCCGCTTACGAAGACGCAATCATGGAACTCGTTGACGCAATCGACGCATACATTCCAGAACCAACCCGCGACATGGACAAGCCATTCCTTATGCCAATTGAGGACGTATTCTCAATTAAGGGTCGTGGTACCGTTGCAACTGGTCGTATCGAACAAGGTGTTATTAACCTAAACGACGAAGTTGAAATTGTTGGTCTTAAGGAAACTCAAAAGTCAGTTGTAACTGGTATTGAGGCCTTCAAGAAGAACCTCGACAAGGGTCAAGCTGGTGACAACGCTGGTCTGCTTCTTCGTGGTATCGAACGCGAACAAATCGAACGCGGTCAGGTTATTGTTAAGCCAGGCTCACTAACTCCACACACCGAGTTTGAAGCTGAAGTATACATCCTAAAGAAGGAAGAAGGCGGTCGCCACACTCCATTCTCAAAGGGTTACAAGCCACAGTTCTACTTCCGTACAACTGACGTTACTGGTGAAGTTGAGCTTCCTGCAGACAAGGAACTCGTTATCCCTGGTGACACCCTAACCTTTAAGGTTACACTGCTCGCTCCAATTGCTATGGAGCAAGGTCTTAACTTCGCTATCCGCGAAGGTGGTAAGACTGTTGGTGCAGGTGTTGTTACAAAGATCGTCAAGTAGTTCTCCTACCAAACGAAAAAATACCCCCAGTATTTGGGGGTATTTTTGTATGCTCGGGCCATAGAGCTTGTGTTTTACGGTATTTTTTTGCATACTTTAAGTAGTAAGAGTTAATGTATTGAAAAAGGGCATCATCATGGCAACAGCAAAACCAGCGGCAAAAAGGGCAACTGCAACACGCAAAACAACGAGTAGGGCCGCAGCCGCTAAAAGGCCTACAGCGGTAAAGGCGACGGCAAAAAAAGCACCAGTAAGGAAGATGGCGGCTAAAAATGCGCCAGTGAAAAAGGCAACGACACGTCGTGCGTCTGCTAAAAAATCTACCAGGAGCTCGTCGGCAAATCAAATGCGTTCATTCCACATTGCGCGTAACCAGCCGCCATTTACAACCTTCCGTATAACTCGCCAAACCCTCTACTGGACGATTCTCGTTGCCTTTATTGTGTTTGCACAGCTTTGGATCATTAATTTACAGGTCGAAGTTGCGAGCCTCCTTGACGCACAGCAGGCGCAGCTGCAAAACTTTTAAGTACTCCTAGCCGATTAAATTGGCAGATAAAATAAATAACCCCTCGCAAAAGGGGTTATTTTATAAAACGCTACCGAAGCGGTAATTACATACGGATTTCTGCGTCTACGCCAGCTGGAAGGCTGAGGTTTTGCAGGCTGTCGATTGTTTTAGGTGTTGCACCTGTGATGTCGATAAGACGCTTGTGAATACGCATTTCGAAGGTTTCACCACCCTTTTTGTACACGTGTGGTGACTTAACAACCGTAAATGTACTGCGACGGGTAGGGAGTGGCACTGGGCCGGCGATAGTTGCACCGGTGCGAAGTGCGGTGTCGATAATTTGCTTTGCTGATTGGTCGATTACCTTGTGATCGTATGCCTTAAGGCGAATACGAATACGAAGACCTTCTTGTTCTGCCATGAGAACTCCTTATAAACTTGTGCATTGTAACCTCTGCTCGAATCGGTGATGTTCGCGTCTGGCCGAGTTCTCAATGCGATTAATATACCCACTTATTATAGCACCTTACCTCTGGTATGTAAAGTAGCACCCACTTTGCGGGGGCGCTCAACCACCAGGGTTGACTCTTGAGGTAAACTGTGCTATAGTCAAGCAGGTAACTTTACTACAAGAAATAACAGACGATTCTTGGTGAATTGGTAAGTCCAGCAGAGGTGTTCTGGTGCTGCGCCGTAAGGCAAGGCAACGGGGTGAATCGACGGATACTGCCTTCCACCAAGAATTTTAAGTGGGAGAATGAAGAGCATGAAAGCACTTCTCGGTACCAAAATTGGTATGACCCAAATCATCAGCGAAGATGGACGTGCAGTTCCTGTAACGTTAATTCAAGCTGGCCCTGTGACTGTGACTCAGGTAAAAACCGTCGACACCGATGGTTACAACGCAGTGCAAGTGGCATATGGTGAGGGTAAGAACCTGAGCAAGGCCGTGGCTGGACACCTTAAGGCAGCCAATGTAACTCCGAAGCATATTCGCGAGTTCCGCGTTGAAGACACGTCAGAAGAACTGACTGTCGGCAACACAATCGACGTAACCACCTTCGAGCTAGGCGATGTTGTTGACGCAACTGGCATTAGCAAAGGTAAGGGTTTCGCCGGAAACATCAAACGACACAACTTCGAACGTCACCGTAAAACGCACGGTGGTAAGGGTAACACTCGTCGCCCAGGTTCAATTGGGTCTATGTATCCTCAAAAAGTCTTTAAGGGTAAGCGCATGGCGGGCCGCATGGGACACGAACAAGTGACTGTTAAGAACTTGGTTGTGAGCTACATCGACGCCGAGAACAACCTTATTGGCCTTAAGGGTGCAGTGCCTGGCCCTAAGAAGGGGTTGATTCAAATCAACGTAACTGCTGGAGGTAAGGCATAATGGCTGACGCTGCAAAAACTCAAGCAACAACCACGCTTCCTAAGGAAGTCTTTGCGGTTGAAGTGGCTAACCACGAACTCCTCAAGCTTGCTTACGATGCATACCTTGCTAATAACCGCACAAGCGCTGCGCGTACAAAAACTCGTGGCGAAGTAAGTGGTGGTGGTAAAAAGCCATGGAAGCAAAAGGGTACTGGTCGCGCACGTTTCGGCTCAAGCCGTAACCCAATTTGGCGTGGTGGTGGTATCGTATTTGGTCCACGTGGCAACGAAAATTACTCAAAGAAGATTTCAACACAGGCAAAGCGTCAAGCTATTAAGCAAGCTCTTACACTTGCAAGCAAGGCGAAGAAGGTTCACGTCTTCGACGTAAAGACGACCGGTAAGACTGCCGAAGTTGTAAAGTTCCTTGAATCTAACAAATTTGACCGTAAGGCGCTGATTGTTGTTGACGAAAAAACACCTGCGCTTATTCGTGCAACGAATAACTTGCAAAACGTGTTGCTCGTAAGTACAAAGTACCTTAGCGTGTATCACATTTTGAATGCGGATCACATCGTGCTTTCAACCGCATCTCTCCCAACTCTTAAGAGCTGGTTAGTAAAGGAGGAGGCGTAATATGGCTAAGAACCTATCAACCATCCTCGTGACTCCTGTCACAACTGAGAAAGCCTATGGTCTTTCACAGAAAAACGTATACGTCTTCGAAGTTCCACTTCAGGCGAACAAAAACGAAATCACCGACGCTGTTAAAGCGCAGTACGGTGTTGAAGTGAAAGCTATCAAAACACTAGTTCAATCTGGTAAGGCTGTACGATTCAGCCGTGGTAAAAACCGTTACCCAGGTACAACCAACCGTGCTGATAGCAAAAAAGCATACGTGACACTCGCCGAAGGTAGCAGCCTTGCTATTTTTGAGCAGCCAGAAGAACCTAAGACAAGTGAGGAGAAGAAGTAATGGCTATTAAGCAGTACAACCCAACAACTCCTGCTCGTCGCGGGATGACTTCACAGGACTTAAGTGACATTACAACTCGTAAGCCACTTAAAAGCCTGACCAAGAGCAAAAAGCAAAACGCTGGTCGCAACAACAGCGGTCGCATTACTGTCCGTCACCGCGGTGGTGGTGTAAAGCGTCACTACCGTTTGATGAACCACAACCTGCCTGCTGGTATGGTTGTTACCGTTGAACACATCGAATACGACCCAAACCGTTCTGCACGTATTGCTCGTGTTAAAGACCAAAACGGCCTTTACCACTACATTCTTGCCGATACCTCAATGACCGTAGGCAAGGTAATCCGTAGCGGCGAAGATGCTCCAATCGAGCAATCAAACCGCATGCCACTGGCTAACATTCCAGTTGGTACCCAAATTTACGCAATTGAACTCCACCCAGGTAAGGGCGCGCAAATTGTTCGCTCAGCTGGTACAAAAGCTCAGTTGATGGCAAAAGAAGGTGACTACGCACAAGTACGTCTTCCTTCGGGCGAAGTTCGCAAGTTCCGACTTGAGGCTACCGCTGCCATTGGTGTTGTTGGTAACGTTCAGCACCAAAACATTAAGATTGGTTCAGCAGGTCGTAACCGCCGTAAGGGTATTCGCCCAGGTGTGCGTGGTGTTGTTATGAACGCCGCAGATCACCCACACGGCGGTGGTGACGGTGGACGTCACGGTTCTGGTAAGGCGCCTCGTACGCCTTGGGGTCAACTCACCCTCGGGTACCGTACTCGTCGTCGCAAGGATGTTGCTGGTCATATCGTAAGGACGCGCCACGACGCGAAGAGGAAGAAGTAATATGAGTCGATCACTTAAGAAAGGTCCATTCGTCGACTTCAAGCTCGCTAAGAAAGTGGCGGCCTTGGGTCTCGAAGACCGAACAATCATCAAAACCTGGGCTCGCGCAAGCACCATTAGCCCAGACATGGTAGGTCGTACTATCGCCGTTCACAACGGTAAGGTACACGTACCAGTGCTTATTACGGAAAACATGGTTGGTCACAAGCTCGGTGAGTTTAGCCCAACTCGTAAGTTCCGTAAGCACGGAGGAAAGGCGAAGTAGTATGGCTGAAGTATCTATTGTACGCGCCTACATCAAGGGTGTTGACCTTGCTCCACGTAAAGTGGGTCTGGTTGCCAGCCTTGTCCGTGGCCGCTCGGTAGCCGACGCTATCGTTATCCTTAACCACGTGCCAAAGCGCGCCGCAAAGCCTGTTCTTAAGGCTATTGAAAGCGCTCAAGCTAACGCTGTTAACAACCACGGGTTTGACGGCAAGACGCTTGTTATCAAGACACTCTCAGTTACTGTTGGTACTCGCATGAAGCGCTTCAATCCTGCAAGCCGCGGTCGTGCACTGCCATACCAAAAGAAGTCTTCGAACATCTTGGTAGAGGTAACTGGTGAATTGAAACCAAAGAAGGCGCCAGCAAAGGCTGCTGAGGTTGCTGCCAAGGAAGTCACTGCTAAGGCAGAGGCCCCTAAAGCTGCTGCTAAGAAGCCAGCTGCGAAGCCAGCGAAGAAAGAGGAGAAGAAGTAATGGGACAGAAGGTTAATCCAACCAGTTTCCGTCTCCAGGTTCACAAGAACTGGGATTCACGCTGGTTTGCCCACAAAAAAGACTTTTCTCGTTTGCTTATCGAAGACATTAAGATTCGTGAGCACGTTGAAAAGCGCTTCGCGAGCCGTCCAACCATTGCTCGTGTTGAAATCGAACGTTCAGCAAACCTCGTTACTGTTACCATTCACACTGCAAAAGCAGGTGTTGTGATTGGTCGCGGTGGCGCTGGTGTTACCGAACTTAAAAAGGAACTCGAAAAGCTTGCAAGCCTTCCAGTTCGTATTAACATCGAAGAAGTGAAGCGCCCAGACCTAAGTGCAAAGCTTGTTGCCGAAAACATCGCTCACCAACTTGAGCGTCGTGGTAACTTCCGCCGCGCCCTAAAAATGTCTGCGCAAAACGTGATGGCTGCTGGTGCTAAGGGTGTTCGCATCCAGGTATCTGGTCGTTTGAACTCAGCTGAAATGGCTCGTAAAGAGAAAATCAGCGAAGGTTCTGTGCCACTACACACACTTCGTGCTGATGTTGACTTCCACACTGCACGTGCTGCACTTCCTGGTGCTGGTATCGTCGGTGTAAAGGTTTGGATTTACAAGGGTGAAAGGAGCTAATCGGTATGTTACTTCCTAAAAAAATGAAGCACCGTAAAGTTCGTAAAGGCCGCAACGACGGCGTAGCTACTTCTGGTAACTACATTGCTTTCGGCGACTACGCTCTTCAATCTCAAGAAAACAACGACATTACAAGTCGCCAAATCGAGTCAGCTCGTCAGGCGATGACCCGCTACATTAAGCGTGGTGGTAAAATCTGGATTCGTATCTTCCCACACCTTCCACGAACCCGTAAACCACAAGACGTGAAAATGGGTGGTGGTAAAGGTAACCCAGAGTTCTTTGTTGCACGTGTGAAAGCTGGTACTGTCCTCTTCGAAATGAAGGGTGTTGACGAATCAGTTGCACGTGAAGCAATGCGCCTTGCTGCTCATAAGCTTCCAGTAAAGACTAAGTTTATTGTGAAGGAGCAAGCATAATGGCTGACTCAAAGAAAACAACCAAAGCAACAAAGGCAGTCGAAGTGAAGACGCTTGCACAGCTTAAAGAAGAGCTTGTAACACTTCAAAACGACTACCGCGAATCACGCCGCAGTCACCGTATGGGCGAACTTGTGAACCCACACGTTTTGACCGTACAGCGTAAAGCAGTTGCTCGTGCACTTACTGCTATTCGTAGCACCGAGCGCGCCGAAGCACAGGCTGTAGCCCTAAAGGAGGAAAACTAATATGGCAAAGACATTGACCGGTATTGTCACCTCTGATAAGGCTGACAAAACAATCGTCATTACGGTAACAAGCCGTGAAACACACCCACTCTACGGTAAGCAGTACACTGTCACCCGTAAGTACACTGCTCACGACGAGCAAAACGAGGCTCACCAAGGTGACCGCGTAACTATTGCAGAAACTCGACCAATCTCGAAGAACAAGTCATTTACTCTTGTAAGTATTGACGAGCGTTCACACGGATCAATCGAGCTAAAGGCTGACGTTGATGGCGTAGAAACTGAGGAGGAGAAGTAATGATCCAGCAAGAATCTCGTCTTAAGGTTGCTGACAACAGCGGTGCAAAGGAAATCCTTTGTATTCGTGTACTTGGTGGCACCGGACGTCGTTATGCAAACGTTGGTGACGTTATCGTCGCTACCGTTAAAGACGCCAACCCAACTGGTAACGTAAAAAAGAAGTCAGTCGTAAAGGCTGTAGTTGTACGTACTAAGAACCAAATTAAGCGTAAAGACGGTAGCACCATTGCTTTCGACGAAAACGCTGCGGTGATTATTAACGACGACAAAACCCCTAAAGCAACTCGTGTTTTTGGTCCTGTGCCACGTGAACTTCGTGACCTAGGCTACACCAAGATCATCAGCCTTGCGCCGGAGGTACTATAATATGCCAGCTGTAAAGCGAATCAAAAAAGGTGACCTCGTAAAAGTTATTGCGGGTGCCGACAAGGGTACAACTGCTAAGGTGCTTGCTGTCTTAACTGGCAAGAACGCCGTTCTTCTTGAAGGAATCGGCCAAAAGCACCGTCACGTTAAACCAAACCAACTCAACCCACGTGGTGGCAGCAAGGACATTCATGTTCCAACGCCACTTGCCAAAGTTGCATTGGTAATCGATGAAAAATCTGGCAAGACAAGTCGCGTCGGATACGTTAAAAATGTTGATGGCACTACCACTCGTGTGGCACGACAAGCAAATAGTAAGGAGATTAAGTAATGGCAAAAGCTACTACATCTACCGCTCCTCGCCTGAAAGCCTTGTACCGCGAAACATTCGCTAAGGAACTTCAAGCCGAACTCGGTCTTTCAAACATTAACGAAGTACCAAAGCTTGAAAAGATTATTGTCAGCGTAGGAATCGGTAAAAACAAAGACGACAAGCACCACTACGAAGTAGTGCGCAACACCGTCACGAAGATTACAGGTCAATCACCAATTGACCGTATGGCTAAAAAGTCAATTGCTGGCTTTAAGATTCGTGCTGGTATGAACCGTGTTGGTCTTTCAGTTACCCTTCGCGGCGCTCGTATGTACGAGTTCCTCGACCGCCTTGTGAACATTGACCTTCCTCGCGTTCGTGACTTCCACGGCGTTTCAGGTAAGGCATTTGACAAGGGTGGTAACTACAACCTTGGTATTACCGACCAATCAATCTTCCCAGAACTTACGTTCGAGGAAACACAGCACATTCACGGTCTGCAAGTAACATTTGTTATCAAAAACGGTAACAAAGACGCAAGCAAGGCCCTTCTTGTGAAGTTTGGTATGCCGTTTGAGAAAGAAGGAGGCGCACGCTAATGGCTAAAACATCAGCAGTTTATCGCGACCTAAAGCGACAAAAAATGATTGAAAAGTATGCTGCAAAGCGTGCTGAACTAAAGGAACTTGGCGACCAAGACGGTTTGCAAAAGCTCCCTAAGAACAGCTCTCCAACTCGTTGGAAGAACCGCGACGCCCTTCACGGCCGTCCACGTGGCTACATGCGCCGTTTTGGCCTCAGCCGTATTAACTTCCGCGAAAAAGCAAGCAAGGGTGAAATCCCTGGTGTCACCAAGAGTAGCTGGTAGAGAAAGGAGAGAATTGATATGTCACTACAATCTACAGACCCAATCGCCGACCTCCTGACTCGTATTCGTAACGCTGTTATGGTTGGCAAAAACGAAATTACCGTTCCCTCAAGCAAGTTAAAGGTAGTTGTTGCTGAACAACTTAAGCAAGCTGGTTATGTAGCAGCTGTGAAGGTTGAATCGGCAAAGCCACGCGACATTCTTGTTGTTACCATTAATAAGCCTGGTGAGAACGCAACAATCAACGAAATTAAGCGCCTTTCAAAGCCTGGACGCCGCGTGTACGTAAGTGCAAACGACATTCCAAAGGTGAAGAGTGGCCGTGGTATCGTTTTGGTAAGCACCTCTAAGGGTGTTGTTACAGGCCAAGAAGCTGTGAAGCAGCGTCTTGGTGGTGAACTACTCCTGAGTGTTTACTAGAAACCCCATTCGTTTGTCAAAGAGCCCTACCTACGTGGGGCTTTTTGATTTTTAGCCGTGATATACTACTAAGTAGTAGACAGAGCGACAGATACCAAAAAGATAGGTAAGTAATATGACGAGTACAAAAACACCAAAGCGTAATAACGCACAGCAAACATGGAATATCCGAAAGGCTACATCCGACGAGGCTCATCAGTGGAATGATGTTAATAAAACAACAATATTTACACAAACGCCTGCATTTGCGGCGGTAAAGGGGCGTTTTGGGTGGACGCCGCACCTTTTGCTTGCAACGTGTGGCGACGAAACGCTCCTGATTGTAGCACTCCAAAAGAATATCCCATTATTAGGTGCGCTATGGTACGTACCGTGCGGACCGACGCCTCGTAGCATTGACCAGTACGATGCGCTCCTTGCGAGCCTTTCGGCGTACGCGGCAAAGAGCAAGGTGTTTCTTGTAAAAGTGGAGCCGCGTTATAAAAAGCTGGAACAATCGACCTCGCCGGATCTATCGGATGCGCCTGAGTCGTCAGTCCTTTCGGCGCTACGCGCGATTAAATCACTGCAGCCGCAGCCGCCCGTTCAGCCGCCAAGTACGCTATACGTTGAGGTGTCGTCGGATGAAGATTACCATTTGCTTGGTCGGCGTGCGCGGCGCTATGCCCGTAAGGGTAAAGCTGAAGGGGTGCTTGTGAAGGAAGTCCCCGTTACCCCTGATCATTGCAAAACAATGTACGGCCTTATGCAAACCGCCAACGGCGGTAAAGGAGTGCCAGGCCAGCAAACCTATCATTATTACGAAACATTTTGGCGTGAATTTGCCGAAGCTGGCCTGGGGTCACTCTTTTTTGCCTACGAAGATGACGCTGTTGTCGCCGGTGCCTATGTTATTAAAAATGGCGACGTCGCGCTATATAAAGACGGCGGGTCAACCGCAAAACGGTCATCACAAGGGGCTGCGTACTATCTTCATGCTGAAATTATGCGTACCTATGCTAAGCGGGGCTGCACGCAGTACGACATGTGGGGTATGCCGCCAGCTGATCAAATAGATGATAAATCGCACCCATTTTATGGCATTGGTCAGTTTAAGTTAGCGTTCGCTAAAGATATTACAGACTACGTCGGCTGTTATGACTACATAATTGACGCAAAGCGCGCCAAAGTGTGGCACCGTATTGGCTATAGCTTAGCGGTACGCGCCAATCACTGGTTGGGTCGAGGTAATTTTTGGTAAATAAAAAACCGGTCTCACTACAATACTGGAAAGCCGCGTCAAACGGTTTGATTGCTCATGTCTATGAACATATAGCTTCAACATACCTCCTTGACTATATGGTGAAGCGCTCTTTATACCCTGTCGTAGATTTTGACTTGTGGGGTAAAACATACGGAAATGTGCTCTATATAGATGTACGAATGAATTCATCGCGCGCCCATCGAACACTCAGAAAGGCTTTGCGTTGCTTCGATCACCTACAAATTACCAATGAGCTTACCAAACGAGCAGTAAACCAGGTGGGTATAGAATATCAAAGGCCATTAGTCTCCTTCGGCGATGAACTGACACAAGCTCTGAACGTACTTCACGGTGATTCGTGGAAGGATATTGAGCTGCTTGATGTTAATCGGGCGACAGAGAGCACATCGGTTAATACAGTTTTTTCGACTACTGGCTTAAAGTATGGCAGCCATACCCCAGCGCACTTTAGTGAGGTATATTTCCATTTTGAGGTTGACGAAACACTATATAGGGATAACCCCGCCATGAAAGTTCTCGCGGTTTTGGTTGTGCAGGCTGTTGCACTGAGTGTTCACCAGGAGCTATCTCAAACTTACACCTTCTACGACTGCGGCGATGAATGGGACGTGGGTGCTGAGACCGTTGCATACCGAACGCATTTGCAGTTTGTTCGAGAGGGCGCGCCCACTGTTGCTGATCTTTCGGTTCTGGTTGGCCGCCTGGTCTGTGAATTAAGTAAGAGCAGAATAGCTGCGGGGGTTGAGTCGCTCATCAAAAAACTTTACAACGTAGAATCTCACTGGTATTTCAGCCTAGAAAAGATTAATGAAATAACAGGCGGTGTAACCCTGGGGCATAAGGGGTGGTTGACCGTCTCGCGACGAAAATATATTCAGAATCTTTTGGAGTCTGTAACAGTTTCTGTACACAAGGTGTAGCACGCGCCTGAGCCTTGCATTATCGCCCCCGTTATGCTACAATTAACCAGATAATAAATTGCGAGTGAAATCAGGGAGATTTTGCGAGAGATTGTCGAATTCTAAAGCCGGCGCAAGGCACTGGTGGTCTAGCCAAGAACGACAGTCCGAAGCCACGAAATAAAAATCCCTTACCTCACTTGCCGTAACGAAAGGTAAGACATGAGTCGAATCGGAAAACTACCAATTGACATTCCATCGGGTGTGACAATTACGGTTGGCGAAAGTGAAATTACCGTCGAGGGTGCCAAAGGCAAGCTCGTCGTACCTCACCTTAGCGATGTAACTGTTACTGTAGATGGTGGTCAAGCAAAGGTAACCCGTAACAATGACGAGCGCATTGCTCGTGCACAACACGGTTTGCAACGCGCACTTCTTAATAACGCCGTTGTAGGTATTACAACGGGCTACGAGAAGAAGCTTGAAGTAAACGGTGTTGGGTTCCGCGTAGAAGGCGGTGGCCAAGAAATTAAAATGGCACTTGGGTTTTCACACCCAGTTACTTACAAGGCACGCCAGGGCGTTCAACTTGAAGTAAACAAAATGGAAATCACCGTAAAGGGTATCGACAAGCAAATGGTCGGTCAAACTGCGGCTGAAATTCGTGCACTTAAAAAGCCTGAGCCATACAAGGGTAAGGGTATTAAATATGCTGACGAAGTTATTCTTCGCAAGGCAGGAAAGGCAGGTAAGTAATCATGAGCGCTCTCGATAAGAAACTCGTTAACCGTAGCCTTCGTGCCGCACGTGTTCGTGCTAAGGTGTCTGGTACTGCTGAACGCCCACGCCTTACTGTGACTATTTCTAACAAGCACATTAGCGCCCAGCTTATTGACGACGTGAAGCAGCACACCATCGCTGCAGCAACAACCGTTGGCGCAAAGCAAACTGGCACCATGACCGAGCAAGCTGCTTTTATTGGTGCTGAAATTGCTAAGAAAGCTAAAAAGGCTAAAATTACTGCGATTGTATTTGACCGTAACGGCCGTAAGTACGCACAGCGTCTTGCCGCACTTGCAGATGCAGCCCGCAAGGAAGGACTAGAGTTCTAATATGGCAGAAGCACAAACAAACGCTGCTCCAGCAGCTGCACAAACTGGCGCTCCTCGTGGTGGTCAGGGTCAAAACCGTGGCGGACAACGTGGTGGTAACCGCGGTCCACGTCGCGATCAAGCTCCACAAGAGCCAAAGCAATTTGAAGAACTTGTTATTAACATCGACCGTGTCTCACGTGTTGTAAAGGGTGGACGTCGTTTCCGCTTTAAGGCACTTGTTGTTGTGGGTGACCGCAAAAACAAGGTTGGTGTAGGTGTTGCAAAGGGTGCTGACGTACAGGTAGCTGTACAAAAGGCAACCGACGTAGCAAAGAAGAACCTCATCGTTATTCCAATCGTGAACGAAACAATTCCTCACGAAAACGAAGTAAAATACAGCGGCGCACGCGTGCTACTTAAGCCTGCTGCACCTGGTACCGGTATTATTGCCGGCGGTGTTGTCCGTTCGATTATCGGTGTAACTGGTATTCGTAACCTTCTTTCTAAGTCGCTTAACTCGACAAACAAGGTGAACATCGCTTACGCAACAATCGAAGCACTTCGTGGTCTAGTACCAAAGGAAGAATGGCTGAACGCTGAAAAGACCACCAAGAAGCCCGCTGTAAAGAAGGCTGACAAGGAGGCTAAATAATGACTAAGTATAACGAACTCCTCGCTGACGCAAACAAAGACAAGAAGCGCGTTGGTCGTGGTATTTCTGCTGGTGGTGGTAAAACTGCTGGTCGTGGTACAAAGGGTCAGGGCTCTCGTACTGGTAAGAAGCTCGGCGCTACCTTCCAAGGTGGTCAACGTACGCTTGTTCGTGCAGTGCCTAAGGCGCGTGGCTTCAAAAGCCTTCGTACACCTGCTCAGGTTGTGTACCTCGATACACTTAACGATTTTGATGGTAAGGTTGTCGACAACGCTGCGCTTTTTGAGCAGGGTTACGTTGGTACACCATTCCACACCGTTAAGGTAATCACCCGTGGCGAACTTACAAAAGCCCTCACCGTAAAGGTTGCCGGTGCAAGTAAGAGCTCGCAAGAAGCAATTGCTAAGGCCGGTGGCTCTTTCGAAAAGACCGCTGTGCCTTTGAAGCAAAGCACTAAAACTGCTGAAGCAAACGACAAGTAAGCGACGGTAGAGTAAAAACGTCCCTTTTCTAGAGGGGCGTTTTTGTTTTATAGGCCTTGGCCGCCCGCTGGAGCTTGTGAAATCTTCCGTATCATCAAAGGTAATATTCTAATATGAAAATTTCTATAGTATAATGAAACGTGAATTTGAATATAAACGTCGGAGATTCTGCAGCCAGAGAGGGTAAGTAAAGTCTGATGAATTGGAAAATAATTTTTAAATCGCTTAAAAACCGCGACATGCAAAAGCGGCTATTGGTAGTATTAGGGTTGATTGTGGTGTATCGCTTGTTGGCACATATTCCCGTGCCACTTGCTGAGCCAACACAACTCCGTGAAGTAATTAACAGTGTTATCGGCGGCACCGACTTTGGCGGGTTCCTTAACCTACTTTCTGGTGGTGCACTGGCAAGCTTTTCGATTGTTTTGGTAGGGCTAACGCCGTTTATTACCGCCTCAGTTATTACGCAGCTGCTTACTAAAGCGATTCCTCGCCTCGAAGAGCTCCATAAAGACGGCGAATCTGGGCGCCGTAAAATTAACCAATGGACGCGTATTGTTACAATTCCTCTTGCGATTGTGCAGTCTATTGCGTTCATCTTTATTCTTCGTCAAACAGTTCTTGCGGGCAACTCAACAGTGCTCGCCGATCCAACCGCTATGGAGTGGACAGTTGCCATTACGGCGATGACAGCCGGTTCGGTGCTACTTATGTGGCTTGGAGAGCTTATTACTGAGCAGGGTATTGGTAACGGTATTAGTCTGCTAATTTTCGCAGGTATTATTAGTCAGCTGCCAACAACTTTGGCAACCCTTGGCGCGTCGTTGTTCGACACCACTAACGGGTCGTTGGCTGTGTTTAACTGGTTCACCCTACCTGTAAATCCGCTACTATTCTGGGTGGTACTGTCGATTGGTGCAGTTTCGCTATTCTTGTTGTACTTCTTGGTCAAAATCAACGAGGCGCAACGTGTTATTACGATTAACTACGCTAAGCGCGTGCAGGGTAACAGTAGCTATGGTGGCGTAAAGAGCATTTTGCCGATTAAACTTATTGCTGCCGGTGTTATTCCTGTGATTTTTGCAGTTGCCTTCTTGTCACTACCCGCATTTGTTGGGCAAATCTTGAAAGCAACCGGTAACGCCGATTACGCAACACTTGCTAATAACCTTATTGTTTGGTTCCAAGCGCCACAACCAGGTGCCTTCACTGGCTCGCAGTGGGAAGCATTTATTTACCCGGGCGCGTACCTACTGCTCGTGATTTTCTTCACCTATTTCTACACAGGCATTGTGTTTAACTCTAATGAAATCGCCGAAAACCTTCAAAAGCAGGGTGGCTTCATTGAGGGTGTCCGACCTGGTAAAACAACTGAAAAATACCTTAATACAACTATGAATCGCCTCGTACTGTTCGGTTCGTTGGTGCTTGGACTGATTGCTATTACGCCGTTTGCAGTAGAGTATCTAATGTACCAGTTTGCAGGCATTAGTGGTACAAACCTATCAATCGGCGGTACAGGGCTTCTGATTGTTGTGTCGGTAGGGCTTGAAACGCTACGTCAAATCAACTCGCGCGCGCTTATGGTCACCTACGACGATTACGACCAGTAGGGAGTAACCCACGGGCGTGTTAACCCCGTAGTATTACGACCAGTAGGGAGTAACCCACGGGCGCTGGTAAAATCACCCTATTTGTGCTATAATAAAAGTATGACTCCGCGACAACCGTTGCGGGGCGTATTTTTTGACAGGAGGAGGCAACGTGGAAGCGTTGACCGAAAAAGAAGCAGAAGCCATGACGCTCGTCACGGCTGGGTACTACAGGGTTCGCAGTGCGTTCATGTCTGCAAAGCAGTGGGGCGCAGCCCCGAGGGGTAAGCTCATGGCTGAGGTGATCGACGCAGGTGAGTGGACGCCCCCGCACTTGCTCGATGACGTTCGGCTTGAGAAGCTGACTGCTCTGCTGCCAAGCGGGGACAGCCACAGCATGCTGGCGTTCATCTGGCACGTGCTTGAAACCGAGTGTGATGAGAACCGACTCGTACCCGCGCTGGTCATCGACCGTGAAACCGGCCACCTCGTGGCACGCCTCATGCTACTCTAACGAGTAGGTATAGGGGCAGCGCGCGGCCACCGTGCCACCTCCTGTCCCTATCCCTACGTTATTAATGAGTTAATGATGTATGTATGGGAGCTTGACGCACTGTATTGGTTTGTTACAATAAGAGTAACCAACCAGAGGGCCGAATTATTCGGCAGTATAATACTGGAAAACACTTTACGGGGGCACATTTTTGGTGTATAATACACTACTGTAACTTATGGCTAGTTCTAAAGAGGTAATCAAAATGCGAGGCAAGGTAGTGGAAGCACTGCCTAATACTCAATTTAAGGTTGAACTTGAGAACGGCCTGAGCATCATCGCGCACATTAGCGGAAAAATGCGTAAAAACTATATTCGCTTGGTGCCTGGTGATATGGTGGACGTCGAGATGACCCCTTACGACCTTACTAAGGGACGAATCACGTACCGCCACAAAGATAATATTTAACTGGAGGATTCTTGAACTCATGAAAGTTCGTGCGAGTGTAAAGAAAATCAGTCCAGATGACCAATTGGTGCGCCGTAAAGGGCGCCTCCGTGTCATCAACAAGAAAAAACCTAAGAATAAGCAAAGGCAGGGTTAAGCATGGCTCGAATTGCTGGGGTAGTAATACCCGCAGAAAAGCAAGTTCAGATCGCTTTGACGTACATTTACGGCATCGGTCCGAAGTTTGCACGAGACATCCTTGCGGCGGCTAAAGTTGAGCCGACCACTCGGGTGAAAGATCTCACCGAGGCTGAAGAACAACGTCTACGTGATGTAATCGATAACGACTACACCGTAGAAGGCGACCTCCAGCGTCTCGTAACAAACAATATTAAGCGTTTGAAGGACGTCAACGCGTATCGCGGCCTCCGACACAAGTCAGGCCTACCAGTACATGGTCAGCGTACACGCACGAATGCACGAACTCGTAAGGGTCGCGCGATCGCCGTTGGTGGAGCTCAACCTAAAGCAGCAAGTAAGACCTAGAAAGGAACCGATTAGATGGCAGATTCTACAAAGAAAAAGCAAAAGCGATCAGTTCCAGCTGGTCAGCTTCACGTACAAGCAACATTTAATAACACTATCATTAGCTTCTCAGACAAGAAGGGCAACGTTCTGTCTCAAAGTAGCGCTGGTGCTGTTGGGTTCCGCGGAAGCAAAAAGGGTACTGCATATGCAGCCCAAGTTGCTGCTGAAAAAGCAGCTGAAGCCGCTAAGGGCTATGGCCTTAAGTCGGTAGACGTATTTGTAAAGGGTGTTGGTCAAGGCCGAGACTCAGCCATTCGTGCGCTGAACGGTTTCGACATTAACATCGAAAGCATCAAAGAAGTGACTGGCGTACCTCACGGTGGCGTTCGTCCACGAAAGGTGCGTAGGGGATAGTTTATGGCTCGAGATAACTCACCAATTGTTAAACAGAGCCGTCGTGAAGGCTACGCGCTTCACCCTAAAGCTCACAAAATCATGGCTCGTAAGAGCGGTATTCCAGGCGAGCACGCCCACGGACGCCAAGGTAAGCCAAGTCTTTACTTGACCCAACTTCGTGAAAAGCAAAAGGTTCGTCGTTTGTACGGTCTTTTGGAAAAGCAGTTCGCTAAGCTTATGAACGAAGCAACTCGTCAGCCAGGTTTGACCGGCGAAAACCTTCTTCGCATGCTTGAGCAACGTATCGACAACGCTGTATACCGTGCAGGTTTTGCAACTAGCCGCCGTGCTGCTCGTCAGCTCGTTGGTCATGGGCACTTCCTTCTTAACGGTCGTCGCGTTGACATTCCATCAATTCGTTTGAAGCCAGGTGATGAACTTGAAGTTCGCCCAAAGAGCAAGAAGTCTGGTTACTTTACCGAACTTGACGAAATTGTTAAGGCAAGCACTCAGGGTAGCCTTGGTTGGCTCAAGAGTGACGCTAAAAAGATGACCATTTCGATTACAGGTACTCCAAGTCGCGCCGAAGCTGAAGCTGATATTAACGAACAATTAATCGTTGAGTACTACTCACGATAGGGTAAGAGGAGATATAAGAAATATGTCAAAAGTTATTCACAACCCAGCACTCGCTTCAGTTGAAGAAACTGGCGCAAATAGTGCATCGTTCGTTATTGAACCGCTTCAAGCGGGCTACGGTAACACACTTGGTAACAGCCTTCGTCGTGTACTCCTTTCAAGCGTAAAAGGTGGCGCAATCGTTGCCTTTCGTATCGAAGGTGCAAGCCACGAATTTACCACCGTTGAAGGTATCAAAGAAGATGTCGTTGACATCATGCTTAACCTTAAGAACGTTCGCGTAAAGGTTTCGACCGACGAGCCAGTTGAACTTCGTATCGAAAAGAAGGGCGCTGGTGCAATCACTGCAGCCGACATCAAGGCATCAGCTGATGTTGAAGTTATCAACCCAGAGCAAGTGATTGCGACTGTTGATGACCCAAAGAAGTCAGTTGTTATTGACCTCGTTGTTGAAGCTGGTCGTGGCTACCAAACGATTGAAGATTCAAGCGCAAACCGCCTACACAGCGACATGATTGCTCTTGATGCAATGTTTAGCCCAGTGCTTCGTGTACGTTACAAGGTTGACAACACTCGTGTTGGTCAAGAAACCAACCTCGACAAGCTACAACTTAACGTTGAAACCGACGGCTCAGTAAGCCCGCGTGAAGCGTTTGAAGAAGCAGCAGCAATTTTAGTTAACCAATACACTGCACTTGCTGGTAGCACCACCGTTGAAGCCGCACCTGCACTTGGTCAAGAATTGGCCGACGAAGGGAGCGAACTTAACACTCCTATTGAAGAATTAAACCTTAGCGCTCGTACTGCGAACGCCCTTATCAACAACGAAATCCGCACTGTCCGTGACCTCGTGACACTTTCAGAGCAAGACCTTCGTGAGCTTAAGGGCTTCGGTAGCAAGGCGCTTGATGAAGTCAAAGATAAATTGGCAGAATTGGACGTCTAAACATGCACCGACACGGATACAAAGGACGTAAGTTTGGCCGCGAACGCGATCAACGCCGCGCGCTCATGAAGGGTTTGGCAACAAGCCTCGTTGAGCATGGTAAGATCGAGACCACCCTTCCAAAGGCCAAAGAACTCGTTCGTTACATTGAAAAACTCATTACCAAAGCTAAAAAGGGTGACCTCGCAAACCGCCGCGCCGTTATCGCTGGCCTTTCGACTCAAGCTGCCGCATTCCGTCTTGTTGACGTCATTGCACCGCAACTTGCTGGTCGTACTAGTGGACACGTTCGTGTAGAGCGTACTCGCCTCCGCGTTGGTGACGGTGCCCAAATGGCAACCATCGCTTTCGTTGACGAGATTAGCGACACCCCAGCCGCAGCAAAGGAGACTAAGTAATGGTAAACGCTAAAACTTTTAGTCAAAAACCAGCCGACGTTTCTCGCGAATGGTTCCTTGTGGACGCCGCAGAGCTTCCACTCGGCCGTCTTGCTACCATTATCGCCGACAAGCTTATTGGTAAGAACAAGCCAACCTACACCCCACACGTTGACGGTGGCGACTACGTTGTTGTTATCAACGCCGCAAACCTCGTGGTCACAGGTGACAAAGAGACTGGTAAGATTTACTACCGTCACTCTGGATTCCCTGGTGGTATTAAGGACGCAACCCTTGCTGAAGTTCGTGAAAAGTTCCCAGAACGAATCATCGAAAAAGCAGTACAAGGTATGCTTCCTAAGAATAAGCTTTCAGCTGACCGCATGGGACGCTTGAAGATTTTTGCCGGTGCCGAGCACGCTCACACCGCACAAACCCCTAAGAAAGTTGAGGTAAAGTAATATGGCTGACGCTACTTACTTTTACGGCCTCGGACGCCGCAAAGCTGCAACTGCACGCGCACGTCTTTACAAGGGTAAGGGAACAGTAACAATTAACGACAAGCCAGCGGCTGACTACCTTAACGGTAACAAAACCCTCCTTGCCGAAATCACTGACCCACTTGCACTTGTAAACAAGCAAAAAGAATTTGACGTTACTATCCGCGTACAAGGTGGTGGTGTAGCTGGTCAAGTTGATGCGATCAAGCTTGCAATTGCAAAGGCACTGACAACTGCGCATTCTGACCTTCGTTCAACCCTGAAGAAGGCAGAGTTCCTTAAGCGTGACTCACGCGAGAAAGAGCGCAAGAAGTACGGCCTCCGTTCAGCTCGTAAGCGCGAACAATTCTCGAAGCGTTAATCGCCTCGCAAGAGATGGCTGCCAATATGGTGGCTGGAAGAAAAAGAACTCCTATTACGGGAGTTCTTTTTTGTTGTGAGTACTTACTGGGATATAGTGTGCTGCTTATGGTATAATTTAAACAACGCAAATGAGATAAATGGGCATCACTGACGCAATGAGTAGTACTACATTTTTTTTCACTAGGCTTCGTTCTGGTTCTTTTGCTGAGCGTGGCTTTACTATCGTCGAACTTCTTGTCGTCGTGGTAGTTATTGCTATTTTAGCTTCAGTGACGGTTGTTGCGTACGGAAATATTAGCAATAAGGCTAAAGACTCAGTAGTTAAACAGGAAGTGTCAACCATTGTAAAGGCCCTTCAGATGTATTCTATTCGTACTGAAGACACTCAATTTATTGGAGATGGCAGTAATTGTGGATACCATGGAACTGGCTACATAGGCGGTGAGTATTTAGGAAACCCAACAATCAAAGAATGTCTTGTGAGTGTTAGTTCTCCAGATTTAGTCAAAATGGGTCGAACTAATTCAATCATGAAAATTAATTGTATGTTTAACGGTGAGTACAGGGTATACATATTAGCTCAAATGCGTACCGAGCCGCAAAACCCAAATATGATAGAATCCATATGCAACCCTGCTACTAGCCCCTATTGGACCACGCTTGCCGATTGGGATGTTACCTACGGTATGAATTATTACGTTCAGGTGAATTAGGTAGGAAGTGTCGTTACAAGGTAAAAATAGAAGAATGAAAGCTGTGCTACGCAGATTTAAAAGTGGGTTTACTATTGTAGAGCTATTGATCGTGGTGGTGGTTATTGCCATTTTGGCGGCAATAACGGTCGTTGGCTACAACGGTATATCGAGGCAGGCACAAGATGCTTCGCTTAAGTCGGAGCTCTCAACTATAGCAAAGCAGTTAAACATGCTGCAGATAGAGGCTGGTAATTATCCATTATCACTTGATAGCGTTAAGGTTGGCGGTAACTACAATTTTAATTACGTATCGAACGGTACTGTTTTTTGCCTTAGCGGTACTTCTGGTGCAGTGGCTGGTAAGACGCTGAGGATTACTAACTCAGGTGTAATTGAAGACGGGGCATGCGCCGTTGAACTTGCTGATACGATGAAAGATTTTACCTCAGTTATGTGTAAAAGCCTTGATACGTACACTGGGGTAAATAGTGGTGCCATAGTAACACTAAGCGATGACCGGGGCGGTGTCGAAAGGCAGTACGACGTCGCGAAGCTTGCTGATGGAAAATGTTGGATGCTAGAAAATCTTAAATTAGGAAGCGCGGACCACTCGATTGTGTTAACGCCTGGCGATTCTAATGTAGGTGATGATTTTATATTGCCGCAAATGGTGGGTGCGGGTAGTACGACACTTTATGATGACGCGCAGGTAGCAGGGCCGGTGCCTGGTGATACGGGTGAGGGTTCGACAAACTATGGTTATCTGTATAATTTTGCAGCTGCAACAGCCGGAGAAACCCGCACAAGCCTAGCCGGAGGGGCTGCCGAGGCACCGTATTCTGTATGCCCAAGAGGTTGGCGTCTTCCGTCCGGCGGGTATGGTATTAGCGCGAATGATTTTGCTATACTCGATCAAGCATTTGGTGGCGCGGGGGTTACTAATATTGATAATCCAGCCTGGCTCACTACAGGATGGTTAAGTGGCGGCATATTTAGGGGAGTGCTTTCGGGTTATTATTCTGGATCTTTTTCTTATCAGCAGAATCGTGGTCAGTTTTGGTCGCGAACCGTTACAACATCCACCCCAACACTTGCGATGATATTAAACCTCGGAGAGACCTATATGTATATTGGTGCTAGTGGCGACAGGGTGCTCGGGCGCTCTATCAGGTGCATAATGTATTAATGGTGCGAGCCTCCAAATAAGTGCATGGTATAATCAAAAGAAGTTATGAAGTGGGCGCAAAAATTTACTGACAAAAGGGGCTTTACTATTGTGGAGCTCCTCATTGTCATTGTCGTTATCGCGATCCTTGCCGCCATCACCATCGTTAGCTACAACGGCATTTCTAGCCAAGCTCGCGAATCAACACTTAAATCAGAACTTTCGACCGCCGCGCAGCAACTCCAAATCACAAAGCTCGATACGGGGAGCTACCCAGGCTCGCTCGACGATATTAAAATAAGTGACGCTTTTAGTTTTACGTACGCCGCCGAGGGCGGCACATTTTGCTTAAGCGGTACGCACGATTCGATGGGTGGAAAATCACTTAAAGTCACCGAAGGCGGTGCAATTGAGGAGGGTGCGTGTGGTGTGGCGCTGGCTACAACGATGCAAACTTTTACACCTACTATGTGCAGCTCCCTTAGTACTTTCACCGGTACCAACAGCACTGCTGTTATAACACTTACTGATAACCGTGGCGGTTCCGAGCAAACCTACGAAGTCGCGAAGCTCGCCGATAATAATTGCTGGATGCTTAGCAACCTACGCCTTGGCAGCGAGACAAGCTCGATTACATTAACCCCGGCCGACAGTGACGTAACGAGTGATTTTATATTGCCGCAAGTTACAGTTCCTAGTGCCGTAGACTTCGATATGCCACAGGCCATAGGTCCACTACCTGGTGATACTCAATCGGGTAGCAGTGCCTATGGATATCTATATAATTTTCCAGCCGCCACTGCAGGTGAAACGCGCGTTAGTCTCCCTGCAAGCAACGACGACGCCAGCTACTCAATTTGTCCAGCTGGCTGGAGGCTCCCGACGGGCAGCGTAATTGCGGGCGCTGGTGACTTTTCTAACCTTGACCAAGTGTTTGGTGGGACGGGGTTGTCTCAGCCTGATAGTCCAACCCATCTTGCTACGGGCTGGCTGTATTCAGGTGCATTCAAAGGCGTATTTTCGGGTTACTGGTATGGATCATTTAGTAGGCAGGGTTCAATTGGGTACTGGTGGACGCGTTCATCGACTGAATCCAGTAGCGAAAACGCGTTCCGTGCGCTATTTAGCGATAGTAACGCTAACCCTGGCGTGAGTCATGCCAGTAGGTATAACGGCTTTGCCGTCCGTTGCATACTACGTAACTAACATTTTACATATTGTGACGGGTGTAGTGTTTGGGGTGAACGAATAGTTCTACGGGCTCAAAAATGCTACAATAAAAACAGTTATGACGAAAAAAACAATTCTTACTGGTGTGCGATCGAACGAGGAACCGACTCTTGGTAATTATTTGGGTGCGTTTGTACCAATGGTTGAGATGCAGCGAAAGTACGCGGGCGAGTACCAAATCAACATGTTTGTGCCCGACCTTCACAGTTTTACGACGCCCATTGACCACGCGTCGCTGTACCAAAACACGCTCACTAACCTAAAATACTTTATTGCAGCGGGGCTCGACATGACCAACCCCGACACCTTTATTTACCGCCAGAGTTACATTCCAGCGCACAGCGAATTAACCTGGATTTTAGATTGTTTTACCTACATGGGCGAGATGAGTCGCATGACTCAATTTAAAGAAAAATCGAATGAGCATAACGAAAGTGTCACCGTCGGGCTCTTTAATTACCCTGTACTGATGGCGGCCGATATTTTGCTTTACAATGCCGAATACGTTCCTGTTGGCGAAGACCAGTTCCAGCACCTCGAAATAGCCCGCGATATCGCGACGCGCTTTAATAACAAGTTTGGCGAGGTTTTTACTGTGCCTGTTGCTACTAAAGCGCAAACGCAGTTTATCCAGCGCGACACTGGATTACGGATTCGAAGCCTCACCGACCCAACGAAAAAAATGAGCAAAAGTTCAGCCGACGAAAAGTCTAAAATTTTACTACACGACGCGCCCGATGTTGCTGCTAAAAAAATCATGTCAGCTACGACTGATAGCATTGGTGAGATTCATTTTGATTTCGACACACAGCCCGGCATAAGTAGCCTATTGCAAATCCTCGCACTCTTGACGGGGCGCCCACAGGTAGACGTCAATAGCGAATGGGAAGGCAAAACGCAGTACGGCGAATTTAAACGAGTCGTTGCAAACGAAGTGTCACGCTTTTTGACTGATTTTCAGGCTCGATTTAACGCTATTTCTGATGAAGATTTGCTTCAAAAACTACAAGCATCTGAATCTGCAATGGCAGTTACCGCAAACGAAACCTTACTTCGCGCTCAAAAGGCCGTTGGGCTGCGACCAAAGGAATAAGCAATGGCTACAAAAAATATAAAGCGCGAGGCGTTAAAAATCTTAAAAGATTTTGAAATCGCTGGCGAACTTTCTACCACTGCCGATGTAAGTTTTTTTAAAGAATTCACACCACGGCTGGCGACTCGCCTGATTCACGTTGTTTTTTTGAAAACACCATACGTTATTGTGATTGATAATAGCGCCGAGGACGACACCGAATTTTTACAGGATCTTATTCATACGGCAATTCCTAACGCGACCGGTAAGTTTATTGCTAATCCGCATGAAGATTCATTTACGACATACGGTATTCGTCATAAATTCCGCGACACCTACGTGCTGGAAATAACGCCAACGACAACGCGCCTTGATAAAGAACTCACGCGCCGCCACCCAGATTATTCGCGCGCAACGATTCAAAAGTATATTAAGGCCGGGTATGTAACAGTTAACGGGTCGTCTGACGTTACAACAAAAACTGAGGTTACCGAATATAGCGATATTGCGCTGACACCACCGCAAAAAGCCGACACGTCAAGTAAAGAACTACCAATTATCTACATTGACGACGAAGTAATTGTCGTTAATAAGCCCGCAGGCGTTTTAACACACAGCAAGGGCGCGTTAAATGATGAATTTACCGTTGCTGATTTTTTCCGACGCTACACGACTCATGCGCTTGACACAAACCGCCCTGGAATTGTTCACAGGCTCGACCGCGATACAAGCGGTGTTATTATTGGCGCTCGTAGCGATGAAGCGGCGGCTCTGCTTAAAAAGCAGTTTGCCGATAGAACGGTTAAAAAGCAGTACGCGGCTGTTGTTGACGGCGTGCCAAAGTTACGCGAAGCGCTGATCGACCTTCCGATTGGGCGAAATCCAGCGGCCCCAAGTACATTCCGAGTGGACGCTAAGGGTAAGCCGGCCGTTACCGCTTACGAAGTTTTAGAAACCAACGGGCAGCGATCACTGGTTGAACTGCGCCCAAAAACCGGACGTACACACCAGCTGCGTGTCCACATGCAATATATTAATACGCCGATTGCAGGCGATAGAGTATATGGGTCGGACAAAAACACTGCGCGATTGTATCTTCACGCGCACCAACTCGAAATAACGATTCCGCATTCTGAGCGAAAGGTCTTTACCGCACCCGTTCCACCCGAGTTTAATGAAATGGTACAGTAGTGACGCTCGTTATTAATGATCACAGTAAAACACTGCTCGATGCAGCCATGCGCCATCAGGCTCACGCGCTCCTTTTAACTGGGCCCGTGGGTGTAGGCCTCGCAACAATCGCCCAGCACGCCGCTAAAGCAACAAACGCGCACATTATAACGGTACTGCCCGAAAAAGATGAAAAGGTAAACCTCGAAAAGGGGACAATCACCGTTCAGAGCATAAGGCGCCTCTATGACCTTACTCGTACAACTGAACCAGCTGGTCGCATTATTATTATTGATTACGCCGAGCGCATGGCTGTACCTGCCCAGAATGCCTTTTTAAAACTGCTCGAAGAACCAACTGTTGGTACGAGGTTTATGCTGCTGTCTCATGACCCGAGCGTATTGCTACCGACGATTATTTCTCGCTCGCAGCAAGTTGACATCCGACCTGTAACCGCGCAGCAGTCGGACGAACTACTGGCGCGCGAGGGTGTAACCGACCCAGTAAAGCGTTCGCAGTTACTTTTTATCGCAGCTGGCCTACCTGCTGAACTGTTGCGCCTTATCCGTGACGACGCTTATTTTGCAGCGCGTGCTGAACTTGTGAAAGATGCACGTGTCTTTATTTCCGGTTCACTTTACGAAAGGCTGTTGATTGCAAAAAAATATAAAGACTCACGCCCGCAAGCGCTCATATTACTTGAAGATGCCATGAAGCAGCTACGCAAGGCAATTGCTACAAACGGTGACGCCGCGCCGATGCGGCTACTGCGTCGTTTTGAGCAGCTTCACAAACGCATCAGCGAGCAGGGGAATGTGCGTCTGCAGCTTAGCGCCGCGGTTGTGGTATACTAAAGCATATGTTAGGGCTTATTGTTATTGCCATTTTGGGCGCCTGGGCGCTTTATCAACGACAAACTGTTGGTGAAGTCAGTAGCGACCTTTCTTCGAAGTTATCTGGTAAACTCGATCAGCTATGGTCGATTGCGCAAACCTCACTGCAAGACCGCAAGTACTTACGGGCCGAAAAAGCGCTCCTAACGATTCTGCGCGTTGATGAGCGTAACGCAAGCGCCTATAACCGCCTCGGTATTTTGTATGCCAAGCAGCAGCAATTTAAGGAAGCGATCGAATGTTTTGAAATTGCCCAAAGCCTTGAGCCAAGCGCAAGTAGCCTTCATAACGTTGGGCTTATTTACTTTGAAACCGGTAATTACGATAAAGCGGCGCTTGCCTTTGAACAGGCCCTTGCCATGGATAGCGACCACCCCGCACGACACATTGCCTACGCAAAAGTCCAAGAAAAGCTTGGCAATAACAAGCGTATGGTCGAAGCGCTCGAGCGCGCCGTTGAACTTGACCCTATCCCGCAAACGTTAACGCTCCTAGCTGACGCATATGAACGCGTTGGTGACACCGACCTAGCGCTTGAGCTTCGTGAGCGTGCCGCAAAGCTTATTGCGCCACAAAGCCAGGCTCGTATAAAGCAAACTCGTCGCGTCATTATGTAGCCGCGCAGCGCCGATGTTCGTTACGTACTAAAATGTATTGCAAATAAAAAAATAGTCTACTCACGGTAGGCTATTTTTTATGGTACAGGGGGCAGGATTCGAACCTGCGAAACCGAAGGTGGCAGATTTACAGTCTGCTGTGTTTGACCGCTCCACAACCCCTGCACGGCGTGGATTATTTGGAGCCGCTTCAGGGATTCGAACCCAGGACCCCCTCTTTACAAAAGAGGTGCTCTAACCAGCTGAGCTAAAGCGGCAACTTAGTCTATTTTAGCATATTTTTTGTCTTATGCTAGAGGTACTGACCGAAAAAGTATATACTTATACAGATGACTAAAAAACCACTCCCTATAGTTGAAGTAAGACTCGAAAAAATCGTCGGTGGCGGCCAGGCTCTTGGCACACTCGATGACGGCCGTAAGCTCTTTGTTTGGGGTGGACTTCCTGGTGAAACCGTTCGTGTCCAAATGACAAAAAAGAAATCGTCATACGCCGAGGGCTTTGTTGTAGACGTTACAACACCAAGCGCTGACCGAATTGTACCTAAAGACCCGGAGAGCTATCTTTCAACTAGCCCATGGCAGCTTATGCCGCTTGCTGTCGAAAATCATTACAAAGCAGCGCTGATTGAGGAAGCGTTTGAACTACACAATATGGTACTACCAAACCCTATCGAGGTGTATTCGGATGGTGTTGAGTATGGCTACCGTAATAAAGTAGAATTTAGTTTTTGGTTCGAAACCGAAACCCAGCAATTGTCGCTCGCGTTTTTTAAACGTGGCGGGCATGGTAAGGTGACGGTGAATGGAACAAGCCTTGCGTCTGATGCAATTAATGCCAAGGGTCGCCAGGTACTCGATGCGCTTAATGCGCTCCATGTGGTTGGGCGTCAGCTCAAAACCTTGCTTATACGAAGTGACGCTGCCGGCAACACTGCTTGGCAACTCTACGTAAAAGAGGAAGATTTTGCCGCAGCTTCGCTGTTTGACTTATTGCCGAGCGATGAAAATGGTGAAGTAATTTACTCAAACCCTAAAAGCCCTGCGAGTGTTATTACAAAGCGCCTTGCGGGTAACGGGCGTCCTCTGACCGATACTATCCTTGGCGTTCCGTTTCGCTATGCGACTGAAGGGTTCTTTCAGATTAATTTGCCTGTGTACGAACAAGCGTTGCGCGATATGCAGGAGTGGGTGGTTGAAGGTAGGCCGGTTGTTGACCTATATAGCGGCGTTGGTTCGATTGGACTTACGATTGGCGGCGAAGGGGTAACGCTTGTTGAGCTTAACGAGCACGCCGTTCGTGAAATGGAACGTAATATTTCTGAGCTGCACAAGCCCGCGACTGCTGTTTTAGCGGCAAGCGAACGAGCACTCGATTATATTGTGAACGACAAGACGATTATTGTTGACCCGCCGCGCGCTGGCCTCCACGAAGCGGTTATTGAGCGCTTGCTTGATCAAAAACCTGCCCGCATTATTTATTTATCATGTAACCCCGTGACTCAAGCTCGTGATGTCGAACGCCTCGCAGCTGTATATGGCATTAAAACGCACCGTGGGTATAACTTCTTCCCGCATACGCCACATATTGAGCATTTGGTAGTACTCGATTTAATAGCAAGTTAATATTCATTGCCTATAATAGGGCTATGGATGAGGCACTAATTCGTAGCTATTATTTAGACTATCGTATGTCAGTTAAGGATATAGCACTGCTATTGAACTGTTCGACTGGCCGTGTTGATTATTGGCTTGCAAAGTATCATATTGAAAAGCGTTCACTTAGTGACGCGGCATTTGCTAAGAAGCACGGTGCTACTGACGGGTTCGCGATAAAAACAAACCTTACTCTGGCGGATGCATACCTGTTTGGACAAGGTGTTGGAATATATTGGGGTGAAGGCAATAGGCGCAACAAACACGCCGTTAGGGTGGGTAACACCGACCCCGGTCTATTACGAACTTTTGTTAAGTTCTTAAAGGAAATCTGCGGGGTTGATGAATACTCAATTCGGTATGGATTACAGATTTTTAGTGATATATCGCCCAATCTAGCGCTAGTGTACTGGCAAAAACAACTTAATATTACAAGAAAACAAATAATGCCTACTGTAAATTTAATAAAAAGTGGTAAAATAGGAACATACAAGGTGAAAAATCAGTACGGTGTTATGACGGTGTACGTTTTTAACATGAAGTTAAGAAACTGGCTGGTTGGACAACTTGATATGCCGCGATAGCTCAGTTGGTAGAGCGCATCCATGGTGGGACGCAAGATCCCTGCCCACTAGTAAAGAAATGCACTAGTGAATCCCGAATAACGGTTAAAGCCCACGCAGGGTAAGACCGTGGCGAGTTGCATAGGCTATTCGCCCGAACGACTGACAAGGGAGGCTACGTTACAAAGTAATATGCCTAAGATACAGTCTAGCCCTCTTTGTGCGCTACGAAGAAGAGGTGTAAGCGAAGGATGAGGTCTCGGGTTCAAGCCCCGATCGTGGCTCCAGGTTTGAAAAAGCAAAAAAATCCGCTCTAGGGCGGGTTTTTCTATGGCGAGAGTTAGTTGAACGAGGCTACCCCCTTGTCATCTTGTTAACTTTTTGCTATAATTACCTCTTGAAAGTCATAGAATATCTAAGTAGTTCAAACAAGGGAAGCCATGGCAAAGAAGAATACAAAGCGAAAGTTGATTGGTTTGGTGAGTGAGCTTAGTGGCCACCGTACCTACTACACAACCAAGAACACGCAAAACACGACTGAAAAAATTAGCTTGAAGAAGTACGACCCAGTTGCACGTAAGCACGCGGTTTACACCGAAACCAAGAAGAACCTCGGTCGAAACGAAGTAAAAGCCCGCAAGAGCTAATACGATACAACCCCTCACAGCGAGGGGTTTTCTTTTGCCTTTTATGAGCCAGTGGTACTGAAGGTGCTGTATGAGCAGCTAGCGTTCATGCCGATATTACTGCTATTACTGCTATTGTCGCTCTTGAAGCTAATCAATAACGTCAGTGTGCGCCGCTCGAAGTGCATTGGCAAGCCAGAGCGCCGAATGAAGCGCTTGTTCAAGCTTTGGCTTTGTTAGGGTGCGATCAGGAATGTAGACGTATAAGCGCCCATGCTCGATTTCAATGCCGTGTGGCCAAAATTTCATACCGATACCCACGCTAATTGGCGAGGTAATGAGTGCCTCAATATCGTGAATGCGGGTAGCGCGCCCTAAAATTTGGTAACGACCATGAAACTCAGGGCTGTAGTGGGTCGACGAAGAATAGCTGTTAATAGGCTGCATGTAAGGCTGTTCGGCAAAAAGCTTGGCGTAGGTTGCACTCGTTTGCCCTGTTGGCATAAAGAAGATATGTGGCATACTACGCACACGAAGCTCAATTTCGATAATCGTCCAAAGCTGTAGCGTCCCGCGTTTAGCGCCCTTAGGCTTGTCGGCACGGTTAACAATGCGAATATCAAACCCTTCGTATGATCCAACGCCGTACTGCTCGTCGCGGTGAGTCAGCGAGGCGGTAAAGCCGCGGATCGCGTCGAATTCGTCATCGTGTTGGCTGACGTTGCCAAACGAAACAAAGCCGAGGGTATTATAAAAGTTACGTAGCACCCGCGCTTGCTTACGTTCCAAGGGGCTGAGTTTACGAATAATATGTCGAAGGGACCCACCAGCCATGAGGCTACCTTTCCTGACCAAGTAGGTCTATGAGCGTTCCGAGGTATTCGGCGTGTGACCACGTGAGCGGTGCGGGTGCAATCACTTCTTCGGTGATTGGGTCGATCTGTTCGCCCATCATGCCGGTTGACATCATGTGGTCGTGCACCCAATTAAGCGTAGCTTTGGCATCATCGAGGTTACCAACTTCGATATTATATTGCGCCATCCAAAGGGTTGTAATGTACCACCAGTTGCCGCTGATTTCCGGGTGAGCGCGACGGTAATAGTCGTTTTCGTAGCGTGGCAAACCTGGGCGTTCTTTGGTTGCGCCAAAGACGCGAGCGGTAGTTTCGATCGATGCTTTTATTTCGTGACTATCGGGTGCGAAAAGCCCAAACATAAAGGCGCTAAACACGGCGGCGTTATCAATCGTTTCATCGTAGGTAATAGTGCCGTTCTCAACTGATATACCGCGGTACACAACCTGACGCTCAGTGTTAAAGAGGTATTTTTGGGCCGCTGTCTGAATATCATCAGCTGCGCTGCGCCACTTAACGGCATTTTCGTCATCACCAACAACACTCGCGAGCTCAGAGGCCGCCAAAAGCGCCGCATACGTTACTGATGTCGTGTGCGTGTTAATCATAAAACGCTCTTCCCATAGGTCGTAGCTTGGCTTAGGCAGGCCTGTTGTTTCGTCAATAAATTCAGCCATGAAGTTTGCCATTGGCTTAATCATCGAGTGGTAGAAGTCTTTAATGAGAGTGCTGTCTTTTGATAGGTTGTAAAATTGCACAAACACAAAGACAACCAGCGCCGTTTCATCTTCTTGGATAGGTGGCGCAACGGTGTTGCCGTGAACGTAAGGGTGCCAACTGCTTCCAAGTGCGCCGTCGGCACGGTATTTATGCATAAGGTAGCCACCGGGGTGTAGCCCGCGCTGACAAAACTCAAAGAACCTGTAGGCTTCTTGGTAATAGCCAAGGCGCACCAGTGGCCACACGACATTAGCGCCGTCACGTGGCCATGAGTAGGCGTAGCCATCTTTTGAATAGTTCAAAAGGGTGCTGTCGGTACTGGCAATAACGGCACCGCGTTTATCAAGTTGCGATTTAATAATCATGACGCTTTGAATGAAGCGCTCTTGATATTCCTTTGGAAGGTGTTTTGCTGAATCAAGGGCTGGCGCAAGCCACTCTTGCCACCACTGCGCGGTTTTATGGAGCCGTTCGTGCAGGCCGCGCTCTTGAATTTGTCGGTGAATATATAGCGCTTCGCGGTTACTCATGCCGGCGGCAATCCAGTAGTGGACGCGCACTGACGAGCGTGCTTCGACTTGTAGTGTAAATCCAAGAATCGAGTCAACACGCCCGTGTTCAACAACGTTACCCGTGAGTTGACCGTCTTCGGCGTCGCGGTATGATCCGTCGTGCTCTTCATCACCAAAAAGGCCAATGGTAAATTGGTCAAATGGGTTACTGTCGGTTGCGCCACCTACAACAAAGGCACGCCGCCCACGATAGTGAAGAATAGCGTCGCTGTCGGGTAGGTACTGTGCGGTATCGGTGTTACTTCGGGAGTCGCCAATAGCAAACGCTTGGTGCATATATAGCTTAATTTCACGCGATTCATCACGTTGGTTGATAACGTGAATATTACGCATGAAAACGCTCATTTCAGTATCAACGGCGTCGTCAAACTCGAGCATAATGCCGAGCGCTTCATTTTTCGCAATAGTATGCCCAATTAAGGCTGTGTGCGGGTAGCTAAAATCAAACGTCCAAGTGTCGTCATCGATCCAGCGTACCTTGCCATTAACATACACACCCACCTTGTGACGGAGCCCGCCACCTGCTGAGTGATTTTCAAATCCAACGTAAGGGTAGTAGAAATCGTGCACCACCCCATATTTGTTTAAGCCAACATGCAGTTCGCCGTTCGACAAAATAACCGGTCTAGCCACCCAATCCTCCTGTTTTATGATGTTCGTGTAGTCGCCATCTAACGTCACGAATAGCGTTTATATAGTAAAGGAACGCGTCATACGGAGAGTTGTATGGGCTAAAGTAGGCGTGAACGTCGCCGTCGGTGAACCATTTAGTACACATGTAGTAGGCATGGTCGGACGTTTGCAGCTTGCGCCAGTCAGAAATGAGTTCTAGGTCACCCGAGCGCATAACATCGTCTTCAAGGCTATAAAGGTGTCGCATTGCTTCTTGCTGCATGCTATTGCCAAGCCAAGCGGTAAGGTCGCGTTCAGAATCAGCCCAGGTAACAGTTTGTGGCATGCTGATGGTGTCGACTGGCTTATTAGCGTCGATAGCTTCCGAAACGGTGTAGAATGTGTTGTCGGGGTTTTGTAGCCAACGGTTTACAAATTCCTCAAAGAAGGTAAAAATACCGGTGTCTTCCCATTGGTGTTCACCAAAGGTTTCGTAGTCCATGAATAAGTTCACGAGTGGTTGGTCGTAGATTGACGATTCGACCCATGAATTGTACTTATCAACGGTAAGTGGCCATTCTTGCCATGCGCGGTTACTAAAGCGAAAGGCAAGGTCGTCAGAAAGCTTGTAGTTCTTAAGGAGCAGTGCAATATTTTGTGTGCCCTCTGGCTGGTAAACAAAGTTAGGGCTACGCCACCCGAGGATTGGATCCCAGCCTTCAGCTAAAATACCCTTAAAGCCGTAGGCATCGGCCCACTGAGCAAGTTCGTCATTGTATGAAAGCTCAGTATTACGGAAAACGTTTGTTTCAACCCCAAATATTTCACGAATTTTTGCTTTATGAGCTTCAACTTGGCGTTCAAATTCAGTGCGACTATAGAAGAAGGCGAGTGAGTGATAGTATGTTTCGGCGACAATTTCAACTTGGCCCGTTGCGACAAGGCGCTTAAAGCTTTCGAGTACGTCTGGCGCCCACGCCTGCGCCTGGTCGATAAAGGTACCTGTAATACTAAGAGAAATCTTAAATTCGGGGTGCTTTTTTAGGAGCTTCTCGAGAAGCGCGTTCATTGGTCGGTATGATTTGTCGGCAACCTTGTTAAGAATTTTTTCATTATTGTGATTGCTGAGTGAATCAGGGTCGTTGAAGTAGTTATGGTCGATAGAGGTGTCGAACACACTGTAGTCGCGCACACGGTATGGCTGGTGTACGTGCATGTAAAGAGTTATGCCGCGCTTATTGCTCATGCGAACACTCCTGCTGGCACGCACGAAACGCGGTCGTACGCCTTTACACACTGCGCAGCAACATCATGCCACGAAATACGAGCGTATTCATGGGTAATATTTTTGCGGAGTGATTCTTTAAGAGCGGGTGACGTTGCGATGCCAACAAGTTGATCGGCAAGGCGATTTACATCCCAGAAATCATAGCGGAAAATACTGTGAAGTACTTCGCCAACACCAGATTGATTAGTAATAATAAGTGCATTATCGTGGTGAGCGGCCTCGAGGGCGGTCAGGCCAAACGGTTCGCTAATGGAACTGAGTACAAACACGTCAGAAACACTGTAGGCGTCGCGCCACTGCTTGCCGCGAACAAAGCCCGTAAAGAATACCTTATCAGCAATGCCCAAGTCGGCGGCAAGACGAATGAGCTCATCGCGCTGTTCGCCGTCGCCAGCTAGCAAAAGAACCAAACGGTCATATTTTGCAATTGCCTTTGCCATGGCACGCACTAAGTTGCCAAGGCCCTTTTGGACAGTAAGGCGAGTAATGGCGCTCACAACCGTGTAGCCTTCGGCTTTAAGCCCCTCGAGGTAGCGGTAGGTGTGATCGTCGTATTCATAGCCATCGTTAAGGCTTAATGTGTCGATAGCGTTATAGACGACTTCTACCTTTTCGGCTGGAATACCATATTTACTGACGATAATTTGCTTTGTAATTTCGCTGACGGCAAAAATACGGTCCGCCATAATAAGCCCTTGGTATTCAATTTCATGAACAACAGGGTTGCCTGAGTTACCACCAGCGCGGTCAAACTCGGTAGCATGAACGTGAACAATGAGTGGTTTGTTGGTGAGCTCTTTGGCTCGCATGCCGGCTTCCATAGTGAGCCAGTCGTGTGCATGAATAGCATCAAAGTCGGTGTTATTAGCGCAAAAGTCTTCAACAAAGCGGCCGTATTGCGCCTGAATCTCGCGAATGCTTACCGTACTTTTTGCGCCTGGCTGTTGAATAGTCGCCTCGAGGAATTTGCTGTCGTAAGCGCCCATGCCAAATTTATGAAGCGGCGACAGGTTAGTGGCGTGATGAATGCGCATAAAATCAATATCGTCGTGAGGAGCTGCATAGGGGACAACGAATTCAATGGCCGTACCCGTTGAGGCAATAGCCTTAGAAAGGTGGTAGCATGCTACTCCCAAACCACCACTGTTGTGCGGCGGGAGTTCCCATCCCAGCATTAATATTTTCATATCCCCTTACACGATGTGCTCTGCGTAGCGCGTCGCTTTCTCCTTTTATTTTGGCACTTCTGTTACATCGATTATAGTTCTAAGCGTAGGCATTTACAACAGCCTAAAGACCTAAAGTTGGCGTAAATCTTCAAGTAATCCACAGAAATAGGTGATACGGCTCACATTTTTAGGTAAAAAGTGCTCATTTATTAGTGCAGGAGGCTATGCGGCGCCGATTGAGTGGGGTATACTGCTTATGTATTATGTTGCATTACTATGCTAAGAAATCTTTTAACGAAGATCCGCAGCTCATTAAAGAGCCGCCAATGGAGCGTGCCTGGATTTATGGAGCCTCAGTTTCGGACGCTGAACTTGCGCACGTCGCCGAACAGTACGGTCTCGATAGCGGAATCTTAAAAGACGTTCACGACAAGCATGAGCTACCGCGTGTTGAATATAGCCAAGGCTCGGCCTATGTTTTTATTCGTGCAGCTCGTCAAACGACACGCGGCAATATCGTTACGACACCGTTCCTGGCCGTTTTAAAGGGGACGCTACTTATTACGCTTTCTAGTAAAGATTATATTAAGCCTACCGACCTATTTAAGGCGACAAGTGTTGACATGAAAAGTACAAAGCATGTCTTTTTGCAGCTTGTGAGTCAAGTAATTCTTGAATACCAGGATTTTATTCGTCAAACAGGGCGCTATATCCGCAATACCGAGCAGCGCCTACGCACGCGTGAAGTTGGAAATAAAGATTTTATTAACTTTGTGACCGTCGAGCACGACCTTAACGAATACAGTACAAACCTGACGGCGCTTCAGGGGCTTTTAGAGCGTTTGCACGAAAATAGGCACGACCTTTTTGTTGAAAAGGACTGCGAGTTTATTGATGACATGATCCTTCACACGCAGCAATTATTGGTTGCGACCGGAAGTCACCTGCGTACTGTTGATAGTATTCGCAACGCCTACACTACAATTGGTAATAATATTTTGAACGAACGCATGAAAAAGCTCACCCTTTTGACGCTACTGGTGGCGCTACCGAATGTGTTCTTTGGTATGTACGGCATGAACGTGATGTTACCATTTGCCGACCAACCATGGGCATATTGGGCGGTGACTGGCTTTAGCTTGTCGCTCGTTGCGGTAAGTGCGCTATTTGTGCGCAAAATTCGCTTCTAATTTTTAGCTACCCGATCGACGAGCGGTTGTCGATGAGCAGTTGCTACGCTGGGTTGTAAGCTAAAAAATGTCATCAACATCGGTAACGTCGTGTGATCGCCAAATAGGCAGCGCTTCGCGAAACGGTAGCAGCTGACAGTAGCTATATAGTTCCATCCAGCGGCGTAATACCTTACCGACACTACCCGTAGCGTGTAATCCAAACCACTCAACGTACCCCCATTTTGAACCAACAGGTAGCCCTAGTGGCACCGACGATGGTCGAAAGGCGAGTTGTGGACGCTTGGTAATCAGGCGAGTGATATTTTTCGCGACGTGCGTCGCCTGCTTAAGGGCTGGAAGTGACATACCGCTATAACGAACATCATTGTTGTCACCAATAACATATACGTCGTCGAGCGCCTCAAGGTACGGGTTGACCCTTACTTTGCCACTTTTGGTAAATGTAAAGTACCCACGATTTGCCTGGTAAAATGGATTATTAGCAACTCCCGACGTCCAAATGGCGGTGCTCGTTGAATGGATTTGCCCATTGATTGTAATCGTATCGCCGCTCAGTTCGGTTACTGTGCAGTTAGTCAGCTGACGAATACCCATGTGTTTTAGGTGCTTGGCGATCGTTCGTGCTGCTCGCGCCGAGTGGTGTGGTAAAATTCGCGATTCACGTTCTACTAGTGTGACACGCGGTGTGGTTTGGCGTAAGCGATACAGTGACACAAGTGATGCTAGGTGGTCACGCAGCGCCGCAGCGATTTCAACACCCGTGAGCCCTGCGCCAATGACAAAAAACTCCTTATCGAGCTTTTGACGAACGAGGCTGTCTTGAATATGGTCTTGGAACTCACGGATTTCGGCCAGTGTTGTTACCCCAAACGCGTGACGCGACAGCCCTTTTACGCCCTTGAATGAGGTTGTTGAACCGAGTGCTAGCACTAATTTATCGTAATGGTAGTCGCGCGCGTCACCACGCAAGAGCTTACGGTGAGGATCGAGCGACTGGGCAGTATCTTCAATAATTTCGATTGAGGGGTGGTCGGCAATAATAGTCGCCAAAGGGATAACTGATTCCTCGGTGCTTTTGCCCATTGCTGTTGCATAAAGAGTTGCATGATGCAAAAAGTAGGGCTTGTCGGATATAAGCGTAATTTTACCAACATGCCGCTTGCTTAGTTCAAGCGCTGTTTTAAGCCCAGCAAATCCGCCACCAACAATTACTACGTGCATGTTATTTGTCACCCTCCTGTATTACGTTTATGGTAGCAAGATGCTTCGCTCGAGTAAAGTCTGCTATTATAAATATCTATGAATGACGAAACGACCTTTCAGCTTCTTGCTACCGCGCTTCGAGGTGACGGTATTGCCGTTGTGCGCACCGATACGATTTATGGGCTTTTAGCGCGTGTCGATAGCGAAGCGGCGGTCGCAAAGGTGTATGATACAAAGCATCGCGATCCGTCAAAGCAGTGTATTATCCTTATTTCAACCGCAGCCGAGGCGGGTGAGTACGCAGATGTCGTGAGGATATACAGCGAACAAGCCTCTGAACCTACCTCTGTTATTGTGCCCGTTCAGAACGAGCCCGCATGGGTAACGCGTGGCGGCGACACTATTGCGTATCGTGTTGTTCGCTCGCCGTTATTAAAGCGACTGATTGATGAAGTCGGCCCCGTGATTGCCCCAAGTGCTAACCCCGAAGGGCTTCCTCCCGCTAGTACCATTGCCGAAGCGGCTGATTATTTTGGTGACGCCGTTGATTATTACTGTGACGGTGGGGAAGTGGCCCCTAATAGCGCACCATCACATGTGATACGCGTAGAACTCGACGGCTCAGTGGTTGTTGTTCGCGACTAGTTGACAATTAGCCCAAAATACGCTATTATATATTAATAATGGATCGGACGTACAACGAGTGTGCCCTTGAATTTATGCAAGAGGCCGTAAACGAAGGTGGCGACGAGGCGCTTTTGCGAGCTCGCCGCTTTGCGTATGAACACGATACGGTTGAGTTTGCTTCTACTAAGGAAGTATTCGTGCAGTGCCGACTTGCGAACTGTGCTATACGGCTTTGCAATAGTACCGGTACAACAGAGGTGACTGGTGCCTGTCAGCGCCTTAATACCTTGACTAAATAGCATATTTATGCTAATATAGAATTTAGCACACGTATCAAGCAGTCGCAGTGATGCACGTGCTTGTACGTATCCCACCTCAACTCAACTCAACAGAAGGGTCAACTCATGGACATCCTCCTTGTTGTTGGTCATGTGACCTTCGACCTGTACTACCCCGTCATGAAAAAGATGGCGGAGCAGGGCATGCAGCCCGAAATCGTTCGCATCAACACCAGCGACAAGACGGTAGCCAGCATCATGGAGGGCCTGATGAGGGCCTCCCGCATGACCGACGATCAGCGAACGCTGTTCAGCGATTCCAACATCGGTCGACGCATGCAGACCATCGTTGACGATGCGTTCGGCGAATGGATCCCCGAGATGGTTCGTGCCGTTATTCGCTACGAGCCCGAGGACACCTACGAAGGGCGCCTCCACATGCTGTGGCTGGACGACTTCCTGCCCGAGGAGTGCGATGACTTCATTGTCCGTGTTGGCAACAACGGTGAGCCATGGGTGCAGAGCGCCCGCTACGGCACAATCGAGTCGAACCTTCCGTGGTGAACGTGAGCCTGTCTCACATCAGCGTGCCCGAGCGCTTAATCTCGGGCTTTTTAATACTCGTTTCATCTGGTACAATAAACAAGCTTAGGGGCGTAGTACAATGGTTAGTATACGGGTCTCCAAAACCTGCGATCACAGTTCGATCCTGTGCGCCCCTGCCAAACCAGATAGATCTCATTTTCGAGGTCTTTTTTGTTTGTTTCACCTCTGTTATTTTTGCTATTTGTAACAGTTCTATCGTTTGAACTTACACTTTTGTAAATATCGCGAGACATAGAACTATATTTAGCTATTGCATATTCTTTCAATTCATGCTATAATAACTATAGAACCTTAACAGTTTAGCACTCCCTCTTGAGAGCGGCGTTTTTGGCACAAAGATTGCGCCTGGTACGCCGTTCTCAAACAAACGATAAGCTCGTCGCATCGATATGCGAGCCAACGAGTAAGTCTACGGCGATCAATAGGAAGGAAGTGAGCCATCATGGCTAGCTTCTACAACACCACCGTCGGTCAGCAGGTCGAGTTCCAGCGTGTGCTCGCCTCGGCAGGCTTCACGGACAGCGACATCGCTCGCATCATCAAGGAGCCGAGCCTGGCCTCCACGATGTACGCGTCGATTCGACACGTGTCGAGCATTCCGTCCTGGTATGTCTCTCCCGAGCAGCAGCTCGCACGCGCCCGTCAGCTCTGGCCGAGCCTGAGCCTGCCCGAGCCGCCCAAGGAGTTCACTCCCCGGACGATGTCCGAAGTGCTGCTCCTGCACGTGCCGGACACGTTCGATAACCTGTGGAACTTGGTCAACGCCCCCGAGGGCTACACCAAGCACCGGTGGGACAGCGTCCAGTCCGACGAGCAGAATCTGCGTCTCTCGCCCGCCAAGCGTGAGTTCACGGAGCCTGTCTGGCTGGCCTTCGACCCCGAGCACGGCAAGGGTAAGCGCCCCAGCTCCCTCTGGGGTAATGACGACCTCGCTGCCAGCGAAGTGTTCTCGGCGCTGATCCAGTTCCCTGAGTGGCCACTCGCGTGGTTCAAGGGTGCTTCGGCTCCGATGCTCACGGGCTACCACCTCAAGTACGACGGGGACTGGGCATACGCTCCATCCCTCAACCGATGGGGTGGCGTCCGCCAGCTGGAGCTGCGCGAAGGCTGGACCGGCCGCAAGATTGACCGCTGGGCGTCGCCGTCGGTCAGGGAGTGCTAGTACTGGAACTTTGGTTCCTTGGTACCCGGAGAGGATTTGATTTCTTGGATTAAATATCCTTGAAAACTCCCTCTCCGGGTACCTGCACTAACTTTTTGAAATTATTTCCTGACTACCACCATGCTAACAGAAGCGACATACTGTCAACGGTATGTCTTTTTTATTTACTATACTAACCGCATGAACATATCCGCGCTGCTTAAGAATCATCTAGAGCGCAACGAGTAGGGTGTAAGACTCGCTACTTTACTGCTCTCCAGTTGGCACGCGGTTGCCTGACAAGAAGAAGTAGTGTACCGTGTCGTTGTCGTCGTCTTGCTCGATGGTAAAGTGGGTGAGGTACATGTTTAGGCCTGCACGAGCTATATCGGTAGGGGCGCCAGAGGCGACGGTTGTATTAGATTCTAAATCAACGAGGTCATAGGCTTCGCCTGTGTTCTTGAAGAACCTAGCTTTAATTGGGTTGTACACATCAGAAACGTCGTTGATGGCCGCTATATCGAGGGGGCCGGTAGCAATAGCAAATGCTTTGTCCGATTCTACTAATTTAGTCGAGAAGTCGCTTGAATATATTGCTGCCGAATGTGACGACGTATTATTTGTATTACGATCAGATACAGGATTAGATACGTACACAATTTTGCCTTGGCTTTCGTAGAATTTACCTAAGCCAAAAGGCCCTTTTTGAACCTCGAGCGATGTGTTTACTAAGTAACCTTCGTCGATCGCTCCGCGCTTAACTTTTTTAGTCGCAATGCCGTAGCCGTTTTTGTCAAAAATGGTCGACCCAAGGTCCCATTCGTTGCCACCGTCTTTTATAAGGTCACCGCTTGTGTTGTAAACCCCATACGACAAAGTATTACCACAAACAGATTCAATGACATATGCCTCAACCGCGGTGTATGGTTGGCTCAAGAGCCGCGCCCATGATCGACAGGTGTCGATAGTTTTTACTTTATTACCATCTTTATAAAATGTGACTTTTTTATCAGCATAGGCGACGTATGTTTTTAGGTTATAAAATATGCTACCTTCGGCAATTGTGGTGCCGTCGGTTGCGATGAGTCGTGAGCCCAAGCCTGCGCTCGACAGTTTACAGCGTATGACGGTAGAATCATCACTTGGCATTTTTTCAACGAGCACATATGAGCAGCCGGTTGCAACAAATTCGCCCGTAATTTTGTCGCCCTTTGCGATAATGTATTTTGTTGCGTTTTTATCATACCCCTTTGGCTCTAACGGAAATACGGTGATATCGCCATACGACTGCATAACGCCTATGTCTGCATATTCGCCAATTACTTTTTGCGAAATATTGTTAACAATGTAATCTTTTGTTTTACCAGAAATGACTGTATGTACACCGGTGGTTGAACGAACTTCATTGAGGCTCTCGCTTTCATCGGCCGAGAGGAGTTCCTCGCCGTTATATTTGAGTACGTGTTCTGATTCCGTCTTGGCGCTACCTTCACCAGAAAAGACCGTTACGATAGGGTAAAGGTCGTCACGTTGTTGGTAGTACGTACCAAAGCTCGAACCTGTCGCTAGTGTGCCGCTCATGCTCGATAACCACGAAGATCCACCGCCAGGAATTTTTACCTGCTTACCTTCGGCATTGATGAGTTGGTGTGTGTCGTCTCGAAGTGAACCAAGCTCATAAAGCGTGCCGACACGTGAAATAGTTTTATGGACACCAAAGTCAACAAGCATTGTTCCGTCATCTTTAATAATGCCGTATTCGCGATTAGCCGTCGATACGATAGCGGTATTATTAACGAACGTTGTCCCTGACCTAAATATATAATCGGTTAACTTCTTTTCGTTTTTGCCGTCAAAAAGGGCGAAAAGGCTGCCATCTTTGTTTGGTACAAAAAAGCTATCTGTCTTAAACAGCGTTGCGACGCTATTTTTAGATTCGGTACCGCCATTACTAAGTTGGTTAGTAATCATCGGAATAACGACCGCAGCAACAATAGCGATAACGATAATTATCGATGCGATGATGATGTTCCTTTTAGTGGCAAGTTTTTTCATGAAGCCTAGGCCCTTAGGACTTTGAGGTTGCTGAGGAGTTGGCTGAGCAGGGAAGGGCTGCATTGGTTGTATTGGCTGAGGCGGTTGAGGTGGCTGATTAACCTGAGCGGGCTGCGGCGCATTACTGTTTGGATTAAAACCATTATTACTATCATTAGGGTACATACGTTACCATCCTCCACTCAAAACTTCGTGCTTATACTCTCATTATAATATATTAAACTTGCTATACTAAACGTAATGACAACATATATTGCAATTGACGGTGGTGGCGGGGCTGGTAAAACATATCTGTCAGAAAAGCTCGCCCATGCGCTTGGCGCTGAACTATTTCATTTAGATAAATACGGCAGCGACTTTGTGCCATTTGTTGGGCTACCTGTTCTAAGGCGACTTGTTGGCGAATCAACGAGCGCCATTGTCGTCTATGAAGGTGTCGGTGTCTTTGATGAGCGCTTCGACGATTTAAAGCCGTATAAAATTTTCGTGGACACCCCAGAACCTATTCGCGCAAAACGTGCAGCAGCGCTCGACGTACCTCGTGACGACAGAACGGCAGCCGACTGGGTGCTGATTAACGAAATCTGGTCAAAAGCCACGCAAGAGTATCCGCGAAGCGCCGCCAAGCAAAAGGCTGATCTTATTGTTGGGTCGGAAGACGGTGAGTTCGATGTTGATGCAATTGTAAACCAAATTTCGTAAGCTACGCATAACCCTTGCCAGCTAAGGCGCCAAACCAGGTAGCTCCGCCATTTATCGATTCAAAAACAAGAATATCAACGGCACCGGGCGCGGTTGAAAGAGTAGGAATACTACCACCTGGCCACTTAACGCTCGATGGCCACGAAATAGTGCGACCACCAATAGTGTCTTGGGTAATATATAAACTAAACGAGCATCCACGACCACTCATGGCATCTGTGATAGTAAGGCCTGTAATGTTGCCCGTAAGACGTAGTGAAAAAATATTACCACTTGCCAAACTAAGTGTCACCGATCCCGTCGCAGTGTTGTTAATAACAACGCTCTCTTGGCCACCAAGTGTACTCGATACCTTATCGTCAAGGGCTGCTTGTGTAGCAGCCGAAACGGGTTTGTTGACATCTGCGGTGTTGTCAACATTTGCGAGACCAACATCCGCCCTAGAGAGTGTGATATCGCCAGTTTTACCAGCGACGCTCGTGACGGGGTATTCTACATCAGGTATAGCGTCCGGTGTGCGCCAAGCAAGACCAGTTTGAGCATTGCTATCGCGGACAAGTACTTGACCATCCGCCCCTGCGGTTGGGCCAAGAGTTGTTACCTCGACCGAATGAAGCCCAAGCATCTCATTGGTGATGCTCTGCTGTTTGAGTTGCCCATCGGGTCGATGAGCCTGATTTAAGAAGTCATTGAGGATATCGCCCCAGTTACCAGAGTCTCCGCCGGGTTGTGGTAGTCGTGCCATATTTGCAAAACTCGCTTATTACCTTTAGCGTTACGTATACCAGCAGATTACCATATTTGGACTATTATGTATAGCTTTTATGCATAAACGGGTTGTGGTATTGTTTTAGTAGCATGAGTGTTGCGGCTAGACGACATTTGAGAGGGATTGTTTCGGCGCAGGATACAACGCTTTACTCACTATGGCCATCTAACCCAACACCACAAATTACTTCAAATGACGACTCCGCATCTGTTGAGCTGGGTGTTCGTTTTAAAACAAGTGCTCCCGCCGAAGTGATTGCAGTTCGCTTTTATAAGAGTGCTCAAAATATAGGTACGCATGTCGTCTCGCTATGGCGTAGTAATGGCGAAAATATAGTAAGCGTCACTGTCACAGACGAAACCGCAAGTGGCTGGCAAACAATGTATTTACCGACACCAGTCCAGATAAGCGCCAATACCCCTTATGTGGCATCGTATCTTGCGCCAAACGGCCACTATCCGTCTAATGATGTCTATTTTGTTAATAACGACGTCATTAACGGTATTATTTCCGCCCCTAAGAGTACAGCCGGTAATTTAAATGGTCTATATAAATATACAAGTATCCCCGCTTGTCCAACGGAGAGTTTTAACGATACGAACTACTGGGTTGACGTTATTGTACGCACTACCCAAGATAGCGAGGCGCCAAGTGCTCCAGTTGGACTAACGGGCAGTGCTCAGGGACAATGGGCGTCCCTTACCTGGACGCCATCAAACGATAATACGGGTGTAGAACGCTATATTATTTATCGTGACGGAAGTGAGGTGGGCGCAAGCACCGCAGCATCCTTTGTTGATGAGACAACTGCCGCATCAACAGCTTATACCTATACAGTCCGAGCGGTCGATTTTACCGGTAACCAAAGCCTTCTTTCAAATAGTGCCGTTGTTACAACAGGCACTAATGCCGCCCCGATCGCTGCATTTATTACGCAAGTAGTCGGTCGACTTGTCTTTGTTGACGGCACACTTTCAAGTGATACGGACGGTGCGCATGTGAACTATAGTTGGGACTTTGGTGATGGCACAACAAGCACTCAATCCGTCGCCGACCATACGTATCTTACAAACGGCACATACACTATTCAACTGACTGTAACAGACGAGCAGGGAGCGGCCGATACGACCCTGCGCGATGTAACTGTCGACGATGACGACTTTATTGCCAACGTTATTAATAATCCGTCGCTTGCAGGATACCCCGACCAAACTAACACGGGCGTTCCAGTTGGCGCAGTGCTCACCAACATGGGGCAAACAACGGTCGAGCAAGATGGCCAAGTTATTCAAAATCGCCTCATTACCGGCGGGCTTGTCATTGACGCCGATAACGTTATTATTCGCAACTGCCATATTATTTGCCCAAGTTACTACCCAATTATTAATTACGGTACAAACTTACTGATTGAAGATTGTGAAATTGAAGCAACAACACTAGACGGTACGAGCTGTGTTGCCTTTGGCAACTATACGATTCGACGCTCAAACTTACATGGAGCGGTCGATGGCACTAAGTCAAATGAGAACGTTATAATTGAAGATTGCTTTATTCACGACCTAGGGACCGGCCCCGATACTCATAGTGATGGCACGCAAACAACAAGTGGCAATAACGTCATTATTCGTCATAATACCTATCGCCTCGGCAACATAGAAGGGGTAAATGCGTGTATTCAATTTGGCAATGAAGGCGGCATGAACACTAACTGGATAATTGAAGATAATATTTTCGATGGTGGTGCAACAACATTTAACGGCAGTGCCGATCCGGGTAATTCAAGTAATATCATAATCCGTAACAACCGTTTCACAACACGCAATATGTGGGGAATTGGCGGGCTTGGTGGTGCTTACTGGTTTGCAAACTACTACGACGAAGATGGAACTGTTGCGCAAAACGGTCGCTAGGCATTTACGCTCGAAAATGCTATAATACCCCTATATAACAACTGAAGTGGATACATAACACATGGCAAAACACCGCAGCTGGCATAGCGCCGACATCAAGCGTGCCCGTCGTAAAAAGCTTCGTGCTTTGAAGCGAAAAATGCAAAAACGCTCAATTTAAAATAAAGCCTCCTTATTGGGGGCCTTTATTTATTTCGTTATGTAGTTCTTGTTCACAGTTGTGTACTCTAAAGTAAAACACCCGCGCTAAAATTCTAGCGCGGGTCACCTTCTTGGTGAGCGAGCCCTGAGCGGGCGGGTGATGCTACACAAGGCGAGCAGTTGCCGTCATGAGATCACGCAACAGCCACCACCGGGGTGAGAGCAGCGGAGTACGCCGCCACCAGCCCTTCGACAGTATCGTTGCTGCGTCGATGGGTGAAACGCCCGCCGTGTTACCCTTGACGCGGTCGAGTCGCTCCATGTGGATCGCCCTGTCTTCCAGGGTGATGATTATCGAGGCGCTGGTCAGGATAACATCGCACCAGTGGCGACGACCAAACCGACGACGGAGTAGGGCGAACATGACGTACTCATTGATCGTCAGTAGCAACATGATCGCCATCACTGCGGCGAGCACGTCAACAACAGTCGTCATGACGAGCGGCATCATCTTGGGAACGGTGTCGCCTACTGGTGCACTGTGGGCGCTGATGGGCAATGCGATCAGGCCCACAAGCCCAAGAGCCGCCAGGCACGCGAACTGGGTGTTGCTTCGAAATGTGAAGTGCATCGTCCTTCCTTTCGTCGTGTGAGCGAGGAGGTTCTTAATACTCTATACTGTTCTTTATAACCTGTCAATGTAGTGTATACTGCATACAGAAACACGGGGGAGTATGGCTGAATTACAGTTTAAATATGGGGCAATGAACAGCGGTAAAAGCACAGCGCTTATTAATCGTGCGTATAGCTTGCGCGAAAAGGGATTACCGTTTCTTGTAACAAAACCAAGCATTGATACAAAAGGTGATTCGCAAATTGTTTCACGCGCAGGGCTCAGCGTTGAAGTTGATTTTCTTACCACCCCAGAAATGAACCTACGCAAACATATTTATGAGTTAGGTGGGCTGGCGCTTAAAACGAATCAACTGCGTTGCCTGCTGGTTGATGAGGCTCAATTTTTACAACCCGACCAAGTTGATCAGCTGCTTGAAATCTCTAAGCTTGATGACATTCCTGTTATTACGTATGGGCTACGTACCGACTTTTTGCGGCGAACATTCCCTGGCAGTAGGCGTCTGATTGAGTTGGCCGACACCTTTGAAAACATCCCCGCTATTTGCGATTGTGGCGAAAATGCCGAATTTAACACCCGCATGACAAACGGCGTATACGTCTTTGAAGGCGACCAAGTAGCAATAGATGGTACAGGTGATACAACATACAACTCGCTATGCGGCAAATGCTACCTTGAAGCTATGCAAGCGAGCCGTGGGTAGTTGTATTTTTTAGCAAAATATGCTATAATATAATTATACCCTATTCACAGGGGTAGACGTCCTTTCATATCGGAATTCCTACCGAAGGGGGAATGATGCAACGAGGCACTTTCTCTGAGAGCATGCGGCGCTACTCTGTTGCGCTGCCCAACCGACTGCTGTACTCGACCCTGTCGTCCATCGGTACCGTGATCCTGTGGTGGACGCCGGTTCTGGCGATGCTCGTCCTGATCATCAAGACGTTCCACGTCGAGTCCGCGTTCGAGCGTCTGGGTTGGAACCTGCCGGAAAGCTACATGGGGTTCCTCCTCGTGTACCTGGCGGGCATCGTCCTGCGCCTCGGCCCCGGTCGTATCTACAGGCGCTACTACGAGCACGTCTACCAGGGCAAGGTGGTCAACATGACCGTCGTTGGCAACAACAGGCACCAGGTACTACTGCTCGAGATCCGCGGCTACACGTACGCGAACGTCATGAAGCGTGACACCCACGAGGTGAGCGTCAAGGAGTGGCACGACGTGCGACCGGGTGACATCATCCAGCTCCCCGAGCCCATCAAGTCATCCCGCTAGGACTTCCCGTCTATGCGCCTGCCCGAGAGCGTTTAATCTCGGGCATTTTTATTTATTTCACTGTATGCTTAAATTATGGCCATTACGCACGAAAAATTCTTACAAAAACAAGCGACACTACTTGAACGTACTGCTCGCGCCCTCAACCTTCAGCCAACCGAAGCCGAGGCTTTACTGAGGATACCTCGTCAACAAAGCCTTCGCCTTAATACGCTCATTGCGCCGAGCAGTAACACGTTAGCTGAACTTGCAGCGCTCAACCTCAACATAGTACCTGCACCGTGGTGTGATAACGGCTATTTTTGTGACGAAACAATAGGCGCCCTGCGCGATAGCCCATTACCCGAGCAGGGGAGTGTCTACATTCAAAATGCCGCTAGCTGGCTGCCTGTTCTTGCACTTGCCCCGCAGCCGCACGAAGAGATTCTAGATATGTGCGCCGCCCCTGGCGGGAAAACAAGCCACCTTGCACAAATGACCAATAATCAAGCAATAATTACCGCTAATGACAACTCTCGACCGCGCCTACACAAGCTCCAGCGTAACCTAGAGCGCCTAGGTGTGGCTAACGTCACGTATGCACTACACGATGCAAGCCGCCTTGCTGGCCGCCTACCAGTTGAGTCCTTTGACAAAATCTTACTCGACGCCCCGTGTAGTGGCGAAGGTATGATGACACTCGATGATAAAAAGGCGTTTGAATCATGGTCGCCGGCGCATATTAAACGCTTACAAGCGCTACAAAAACGGCTGATTGTACAGGCATGGCAACTATTAAAGCCTGGCGGAACGCTTGTCTATAGCACCTGTACTATGGCGCCTGAAGAAAACGAAGCAGTGGTCGACTATTTACTGCGACACAACAATGATTGCCAACTCGAATCGTTGCAGCATTTTAAAGAACAGCTCCCTAATGTGGCCTTGGCTGTAAGCTCCTGGAATAACCGCGAGTTCCAGTCAAGCATTGGTAATTGTCTACGACTTACACCAAGTCAAACTATCGAAGCCTTCTTTGTTGCTAAGCTTACTAAGCAGCCTAGCGCGGCTTTGTGACATAAGCATAATAATGTATACTAAGCCTCGAATACATATATACGTCAATGCACGCGCGCATAAGGAGACAGTATGAACGAAGATCCACAAAATCAAGACCAGCAAGTTCCACCGGTAGCACCGACTCCATCATTTACACCAGAGTCGTCACAACCGTCAGAGGCCGATGCAGCCGCCTTGCAGGCAATCGACGCTCTTGAGTCTGAAAGCGAAGCCCCCCTTACACCTGAGACACCCGTTTCTGAAGCGGTTGCAACTTCTGTTGAGCAAGCCGCAATAACACCAGAGCCAAGCACAAGCACCGACTTCTCGGCCGCGCCCGCCGAAACTCCAGCGGCACCAGCTACACCTGTCGCATCGACTACCGACTCAGCGGCGCCATCTTCAGCCGCTCCAGTTGACCTAAGCGCTACCGCCCCAGTTGAGGGTACTGACTCGGTCGACCCAGCAGCCACCCCGTCAGCCGAGCCAACCGCTCCAGCTGCCGCGCCAGTGCCAGCAACGGCACCTCAATCAGCCACTAATAAAAAAGCTGTTAACATGATGCTCATCGTTGTGGGCATTATTGTTATTGGCATTGGTATTGGCTTGATTGCATGGCAATTATTGTCGGCAAACTAGCCCGCTAGTGTATATTGCGAGCATTACCCTCCCCAGTCATTGTGACTAGGGGAGGGATTTTGCTATACTGTGTTATATGAAACCGCTCAATTCTGCGAGTCCGCACGCCATATTAATGGTGGGCATCCCTGGGTCTGGTAAAAGTACGTTCGCCGAACGCTTTGCTGAGACGTTTCAAGCGCTGATTATTAGCCAAACTAAATTGCAGCAAGAATACGACCTACCGCTTACCTCTGCTGAATCGCTTCGTGACTTTGTTCTTACGCAGTACATGAAAACAAAACGCACTATTTTGGTTGACGGAGGTATTAATAGCAAGCTGGCGCGCGAAGAGCTTACCAAACAACTTAAGAAGGCTGGGTATCAAACACTGGTTGTGTGGGTGCAAACCGATACCAGCGAGGCACTGCGCCGTGCGTCAAAACCATATCCGCGTGGCTCGGGTTTGTCGACCGAATCATTTGACCTACTTGTTGACCAATTTGACCCTCCTCACGAAAAAGAGAAAACAATCGTGATTAGCGGCAAGCATACGTATGCGTCACAACTAAAAATTGTCCTGCGGCAGCTGGCGTCGGAGCCAGCCAAGGCGGCAGCGAGGCCTATTACACCTACAGCTCCGGTCGCAACTTCGCCTGCCGCGCCGCAAGTGGCACCAACTACTGTACCACCCGCGTCACCAGCCGCGCCGCCTGCTTCGCCCCCACACGCTACTACGCCGCCCACCCAATCATCACCAACGCCAGCGCAAATCGCTGAGCGCGCTCGATCACAGGCACGACGCTTGTTTATACGGTAAGGAGTAAAAGAGCATGCCAACAATCACCGATGAAGAGTTTGGCACCATTGTTGTACGACGCAGTACGCGTGCAACGCAAGTGCGTATTCGAGTTGCACCTGATGGCACGCTGCGAGCTTCGCTGCCCGTGTATGCGCCCTTATTTTTACTCAAAAAACTCGTAAAAAGCTCCCGCCCGCAACTTCGTGCGATGCTTCAGCAGGCGCAGCCTACAGTGACCTATGAAAATGGCCAGCAAATTGGCAAAAGCCACACACTTATCGTGCGAACTGGGGCGCGTTCGCTTTCGGTAACACGGTCTAAGCAGCAGATTATTGTTTCGCTTCCACCAACCAAAACCTTACGTGACGCCGATGTTGTTCGTGAAATTCGTGATGCTAGTAGGGCAGCGCTTCGTATTGAGGCAAAAAGTTACCTTCCAAAGCGCCTGGCGTACCTCGCAGATATGCACGGGTTTTCTTATAACAAAGTTCGTTTTTCGCACGCCAGTAGTCGGTGGGGAAGTTGTAGTAGCACGCAAACAATTAGCCTTAATATAGCTCTGATGAAATTACCATTTGAACTCATTGATTACGTCCTGATTCACGAACTTGCCCACACCGTTGAAATGAATCACAGTACAGATTTTTGGAACCTTGTCGCCGAGGGCGACCCTAGTTATAAACTTCATCGCAAACGCCTAAAGCAAGAGGCGCCGTCAATTTAACCGTAGCGCACCGCTCATAAATACAGTATAATCATAAGCAATTATGGGAAAGGGTGGTAACTACAACCAAGAGGCGGCTCGAGCGGTTAGGATTATTAGCGTCCTTATCACCCCTGTTATCGCCCTCTACGCGGTACTTATTATGCTTGGCGTTATTCCAAGCACACACTACCTTAACGAGCCAGTAACAATAAGTATTTCGGTATTGTGGGTGCTGCTTAGTATTTTCTATTATCTTAAGCCAACGAAGTCGCTGGTCGACGAAGCAATTCGCCTGACGCTTATACACGTTTTTGCGCTCAGTATGTTCGTATTTGTAATGGGCTTCAGCCAGCCTTTTGCGCCGCTCTTTGTTTTGCTATTTATCGCAAGCCACCTATATTTCAATCGGACGGGGCTTGCGTTCAGTGCAACGTCGCTGTTTTTAACAGCAGTACTTGACGCGCTCTTCCATTACAACACCCACCCCGAGGTAGTGGTCGAAAACGGCTTGACCGTTTTTGCTGTCATCTTCCTAGGCTTTTCGGTGGTGAGTGTTATTAATGCTCAAGAAACAAAACGTCGGGCACTGATTCATAGCCAGCGCCGTGAACGGCTTCAGTACGACCGTATTCTGACCATTATGAACAACCTGTCCGATGCCGCCTTTACAACCGACGAAAAAGGCTCAATCCTTATGTATAACGCGGCCAGCCTTGACCTGCTTGACACCAACGATAGCCTTAAAGGTAAAAATATTGGTGATCTATTTAAGCTGACCGATACGCAGCAAAAGCGCACCTCACTGCTAAAGCTCTTAAAAAATGCCACAAAAACAACGCGCCGCGACGACCTTAACCACACCTATGGCGACGGCGAGGCAATTCGCCTTGAAATTACGTACTCTCCAATTCGAAGTAGCTACAGCCTCAGCAAGCGCCGTGACGAACTAGGTGGGTACATTGTGATTATGCGTGACGTTACCAAGCAAAAAAGCCTTGAAGATGAGCGCGATGAATTTATTAGCGTGGTGAGCCACGAACTACGCACCCCCATTACCATTGTCGAAGGGACGCTTTCTAACCTCGATGTATTGATGCGCCGCCCAACTATGCCCGATAAAGATACGCTTAAAAACACCGTTACCACTGCCCATGATCAAGTGCTCTACCTGGCAAAAATGGTCAACGACCTAAGCACCCTTTCGCGTGCCGAGCGTGGCGTTGCCGATGAACCGGAAAAAATCGACGTTGCAGAGCTTTTGCAAACCTTGCACCGTCAATACGAAGGCGACGCGACCGCACACGGGCTACACTTAAATCTTGACCTTGCCCCAAAGCTTGGGTCGGTCAATGTGAGCCGCTTGTACCTAGAGGAGCTTTTGCAAAACTTTATTACCAATGCCATTAAGTACACCCATGAGGGGAGCGTTACTATTATTGCCACGCGCACCCAAGATACCGTCACGTTTGCCGTCAAAGACAGCGGTATTGGTATTAGCCGTACCGACCAAAACAATATTTTCAATAAGTTTTATCGTAGCGAAGATTATCGTATTCGTGAAACAAACGGCACGGGGCTTGGCTTGTATGTATCGACTAAGCTTGCGCGCAAACTCCACACACGCATTACGCTAAAAAGCCGCCTTAACTATGGCTCGACCTTTAGTTTTGACCTGCCTGTCGAATAAGCTATATTGACCATTTACCCCAAGTGCGCTACAATAACCTTGACAGTCTGCAACAGCAGACTTATTTATTTGGGAGGAAACCGTGGCAACACCGACAAAAGTAACTCGCATTACCGCCAAAGACGATGCTTCAAAAGCACCTGTTAAAGCTGTAAAGAGTACCAAAAAGGCAGTAAAAGCCGAAAAACCAGCACGTGTTCGCAAAGCTGGTAAGCGTTCTATTTTTGGCCGCATTTGGGGCTACTTTAAAGGTGCTTGGCAAGAACTTCGTTTAGTTCGTTGGCCAAATCGCCGCGCAACCTGGGGCTTAACGCTCGCAGTGATTGTATTTAGCCTGTTCTTTGTGCTAATCATCCTCCTGCTCGACGCGCTATTTAAATACTTATTTGAACTTATCATCGCCTAAGGTAAAAGGAGCATCTATACAATTATGGCAAAAAATCGATACGACTCATCACGACAATGGTACGCCATTCACACCTACAGTGGCTACGAAGAAAAGGTTGCCGAAAGCATTCGTCAGCGTATTAATGCTGTCGACATGGCCGACAAAATTTTCGACGTTATGGTGCCAAAAGAAAAGCAAATTCAAATTAAAAATGGTAAGCGCAAGGTAGTTGAAAGCAAAATCTTCCAAGGCTACGCTCTTGTTGAAATGAAGCTCACCGACGAAACCTGGTACATTGTGCGCAACACGCCTGGCGTCACCGGCTTTGTGGGTACAAGTACTCAACCAACACCAGTTTCTGACCAAGAAATTACTAAGATCAAAAAGCGAATGGGTGTTGAAGACCCTAAGCACAACATTGACTTTACCGAAGGCGAAGTGGTTAACATTACCGACGGTCCATTTAAAGGCTTTGACGGAGCTATTTCTGAAATCGATACCCAAAAGGGTAAGGTGAAGGTAATGGTCAGCATGTTTGGCCGTGACACATCGGTTGAGCTTGACGCTTTGCAAGTAAAAAAGGTTTCGTAACAACAAGCGCCCCGTAATTGGGGCGTTTTTATTAGGGTTTAATAAGGGGTATTAATGGAGCAATCTTTTACATTAGGGGTGTACATACCAACAAGTGAACAGCCACCACGGCATGTCGTTTTAGCCGACACTGGCGAGTTACCAACGATAGAATTTACACCAGGGCATCACGAAACATGCGAAACGACGATTGATAAGCTCACGCGCCATGTTCTTCGTCGCCTGGTAGGGGTCAGCGCTTGCCACGGACGACAAGAAAACGGCGTATTGTTATACCGAACAAAAGAAGTCAACCCTACTACCGTTCAGCTTCACGAAGGCTACGACTTTTCATACTAGTTGTTATAATTATTACAACATCACATAGCGACCTCCTTAACGGGGGTCGTTATTTTGTAGTGATTTATATCACAGTATAAGAACTAGTTGAACGTAGGCACGCGGTGGCAGGTTGTCTTGACACCCAAAAATATAAGCGCTACGCTTGTCGTAACATAAGCAAAAGCTGTATGGAGGTTCAAAATGGTAGCACGTCTTCCAAGTCCAGGTGGCGATACAGGCGCGTGGGGTGGCATTCTTAACGACTTTCTTCTTGTGAGTCATAACAGCGACGGGACGCTAAAAGATGCAGGCTTAATTGCCGCAAAATACACCAAACCACCAAGCGGCATTCCAAAATCAGACCTCGACAGCGCGACACAAACAATTCTTGATAACGCCCTGAGCGGCACACTACCAGAGGCAAGCCCTACTACCAGGGGTATTGTACGTCTAAGTGGTGACCTTACAGGTGATTCACTCGCGCCATTAATTGCCCCTGGCAAGGTAACAGGTGGTACTGGCGGCTCAATCGCCACGGGTACCATTACGAATGACAATATCCACGCAAGCGCAGCCATTGCTAAAAGTAAGCTTAGTCCACTTGCTATTGTTGATGCCGATATAAGTGTTGGCGCGGCAATCGTACAAAGTAAGATTGCTAACCTTACAAGTGATCTTGCAGGTAAGGCGGCATTAAATCATACACACTCGATTAGTGATATTGCCGACCTCCAGGCCGAGCTTAACTCTAAGGCGGTCGCCTCACACCACCACGAAATTTCTGATATTACCGACCTCCAGTCAACCCTTAACGGCAAGGCTGCCGTTACTCACACGCATGGCGCTGGCGACATTACCAACCTTACAAGTACCGTTTCGTCAATAATTGGCGACTCGTTGCAGGCGGGGAGTAATGTAACGATTGATTACGATTCGGGATCGGGCATTACGACCATTTCATCGGCTGGTGGTGGCGGGTCGGGCGAGCCAAGCGAGACCGTTACAACAGTTGCAGGGCGCACGGGTGACGTTGTTCTTAGTGCGGGCGATATTACCAGCGGCACCTTTACGAGTAGCCGAATCCCTAACCTTGATGCTGCGAAAATTACGAGTGGTACATTTGATGTGTCGCGGCTTCCGACTGGCACGAGCGGCACCACAGTCGCGCTTGGCAATCACACCCACTCGGGCTATGCGGCGACGAACCATGACCACACGGCTGCCGATATTACCTCTGGAACATTGGATATTAGCAGGCTTCCGACTGGTACGAACGGCACTACAGTAGCGCTTGGCAACCACACGCACGCAAACTATGCCACCACGACACACACGCACGACGACCGCTACTACACCGAAACAGAAATCGATAACGCACTATCGGCAAAACTAAATAGTAGCGAAAAAGGGTCGAACAATGGCGTTGCTTCGCTTGGGAGTGACGGTAAGATTCCCGCTAGTCAGCTCCCCGCAATTGCTATTAAAGATGTGTTTACAGTTGCATCGCAAGCTGCCATGCTTGCACTGACTGCGCAGCGAGGCGATATGGCAATTCGCACCGATAGCGGACGTACCTATGTTCTTGCGAGCGACACCCCGGCGACACTTGGTGACTGGAAAGAGATATCAAGTACTGCTCCAGTATCGTCGGTTGCAGGTAAAACCGGGGCAGTAACTCTTACCAGTAGCGACGTTGGGCTTGGCAATGTTAATAATACAAGCGACCTCGCAAAACCAATATCAACCGCAACGCAAACTGCACTTGATGCCAAGCTTGCTGTTACTGCCGTAAAACACGAAATTTACTGGGACAATGCAGCAGGCGCCTGGCCAAACCGTAGCGTTCCTGCGGGCTATTCAAGCTGGGTTGTTTGGGACTCGGCGCCGTATCCAGACGCACCCGAGCCACCAACAGCCATTAACGGTGACCGCTGGAGAAGGTACTATACAGTATGAGCCCCGTTCGAGAGCTTCGCAGGGTTAATTCCAGCTGGGAGCCACTTCATGGCGGCGTAGGAGTTGATAGTGGCGGTGAGTCATCGTTTATTGTTGGCGAAACAAAGCCAACCGCCGAAAACACCGGACTCAATGCCGCGGGGCTTAGCTCGGCCGATTTAACCGTTGTGGCGGGTAATCACACTCATACAACGAATGATGCCGTCTATGAAAACACTCGCTTTACGGGCTTTATCGACATTCGTGCCAAGCGCGTTACCTATCGGAATTGCTGGTTTAACGGGCCAGGAACGGTTGGTACTGCTCTTGTGATGTGTATGAATAGCGTCTGCGAAGAGATTGTTTTTGAGAATTGCCTATTTAGAGCATCTTCGTTTGGGGCGACGGTCGATGGTGCGCCAGACAACTGCCTATTTGGTCACGATTTTACGCTTTACCGCTGTGACCTATCGGGCGGTATCGATATCATTGGTCTTTATTCGGGCGTGGCACTGACAACACCTGCACGTAATATTAATATTATTGGGTCGTATATCCATGGCATGACCTATTACAGCCCCGACCCGTCGCATACCAACAACCAAACACATAATGACGCTATTCAAATGCACGGCGGTGCCGAAAACTTCCTCATGCGCGGCACTAATGTGGAGGCCTTTTACGATCCTACAATTGGTGACGCAGCCGACCCAGCCGTGGTTGACGGAGACCAACTTGTTTCAGGGAACCCGTACTATCCGTCGCTTGCTGCGTCGTGTGTTATCATCGCCTCGCCTGTTAATGCTACGGCAGGTGTTGATAATTTCCTTATGGATAAAAACTGGCTCGGTGGGGGAGTTGTTGTTATTAACTGGCCTCGCAGCGATGCTACGAACCTAGCAATTACGAATAACCGTTGGACGCGCGGCACGTATTACGGCGATGATTTCACTATTCTTATTAAGCCCGCTCAAACCGCAACTATTACAGGAAACTACTATGAGGATACGGGAACACCGTGGAATGGAAGGAAAAACGGATGACATACTATTCAAATAGACCTGCAAAATTGTCACTTGCCAATGACACCGCCGCCACCAGTGGAAATACTGGCGGGGCTGCAGGTGACGCCCTTACGCCTGTTGTTACGGCCGGCGGTACTATTACGTATCAATCTGAGCGCTGGCGCTTTCGTCGCGGCGCTACGTCGTCGGCGTCACGTTTACAGCTTGCGCTCGAATCATCGCCACGCTACTCGGTTGACGTCACCTTTGAGCTACTTGACCCAATAGCACTTGAAACGCGTATTTTAATGCTCATGAGCAGTCCATCAACCTATGCGGCACTCATTACTATGACCACAGCGGGTATAGTGCGCGTGCATAACAGTTCTAACCAAATTGTGTATCAAACACCAAGCGCGGTTACTGGGAAGTTTCGTGTACATTTTGGTGTTGAATATGCCGAAGTGCCTGGCGTCGATGATGGTAAAATACGACTCGATGTGTTTACGGGCGCCAACCTACTTGGCTCGACGCCAAATCACACGTTTAGCTCTGATGCAATGGCAACGGGTACGGCGCTTATTAACTCACTATGGGTTGGCCACGCAAACAACGGTAATGGCGGCCACGACTTTTACCTCGTTAATCTTCAGGCGGATTCAACAACGGTCGAGGCTTTACCGCCACTTCAAGAGGGTGAGCCAAAAGCGTACGCAACCGCCAGTTCACAGGAGTACGTGCTGGTTGATGCTCGCTCGTCGCAAGACGGTGGCGGGGTGCTTTCTTACAGTATTTCACCTTCAACCGATACTACACAGCTGGTAGAGGGTTACTGGGCGGTACCACGAGCGGTCACCGATGTTGAGTACACCATTACCGTTACCGACTCGGTTTCTTCACTGCAAGATAGCACTACGGTGACGGTGGACGCGGCGGTAGAAATAACCCCGCCTGCCGACTATACGGGCTACACCCAAACGCTTGTAAAGAGCGGCGGGTCGTGGCAGTAGTCGCCCGCGCGGATGCCCCCATTCTAGACAAAAGCACCAAAATTTGCTATAATAAGAGGGTTACGCACTAAATTACGTGCGCAGTGCTTCAACTAATGCGCATGCTCAATATTTAGTACCTCCTAGTAAGAGGAAAAGGAAACAACAAATTATGGCTAAAAAAGTTATTGGTAACTTGAAACTTCGTATTCCTGCTGGCCGTGCAACCGCTGGTCCTCCAGTTGGTTCAACACTTGGTCAATGGGGTCTTAATATGATGGATTTCATCAACCCATTCAACGACGCGACTAAAGAGCTTAACGGCAAAGACGTCATCGTTCACATTCAAGTGTTCGAAGACCGTACCTTCGCCTGGAAGTCACTTGGTCAACCAGTTGACGACCTCATTCGCGAGAAGGCAGGTATTCAAAAGGGAAGTGCCAAGCCACACACCGACAAGGTTGGTAAAATCTCTCGTGCTCAGCTTGAAGAAATTGCTGAAATCAAGAAAGACCAACTCAACGCAATCGACGTTGAAGGTGCTGTAAAGGTTATTGCAGGAACTGCACGCTCAATGGGCGTTGAAGTTACCGAGTAATCACTCATTTACTACAAAAAAAGAACGCTTCGTTATGAGGCGTTCTTTTTGCGTGGGCTTATATTGCGGCGCGGGTTGGCGTGGGTGGCGCTAACAATGAACTAGGGCTAGCGAGCAAGGCGCAGGCCAACAACGCACGCGATAATCACGAGTAGCAGAACGATTTTTATCAGCGATACCGGCTCGGCACCTGTGAGCATACCATATAGAACGGTCAGGCTGGCGCCAATGCCAACCCAAATAGCGTACGACGTCCCCACTGGGAGTGTACGCATGGCGTAGGCTAGCCCAAGCATACTGGTAATAAGGGCGACGACAAAAACAAGTGATGGGACTAATTTTGTCAGTCCATCAGCCTTACTCAGTGCCGTTGCCCATACCGCCTCTAGGACGCCCGATACAACAAGAACGAGCCACGCCATTATCTAAAAACGGTCGCGAATGTGCGAGAAGGTGTAGTCCCAAGTCGCATTCGCTTTCTTTCGTGGGTTAAAAATGTGTTCTGGGTCAAAAATGTCTTTCGTCTTTTTGAAAATGCGCAGCATTTCAGGGCCATACATTTCTTTGAGCCATGGGCCACGTACCAGGCCGTCGTTGTGCTCGCCGCTTAGAGACCCCTTGTACTTCAGCACAAGGTTGTTTACTTCTTTCATGGCAGGCTCAAGCTTGGCGCGGTCTTTAGGGTCTTCGAGCTGCATCAATGGGATAATGTGGAAGTTGCCGTCACCCATGTGCCCCGCAATAGTCGCAAACAATTTGTACTTCTTGATGATTTTGCGGATCTTCGGAAGGAACTCAGGCAGGTGTTCAGGATTAACAATAAAGTCGTCAATAAACGGCGCCGTGTGCTTATCTTTCACCTTACTACGGAGCAGTTGGAAGCTGTAACGACGCATAATCCAAAACTTTTCGCTTGCGCCCTCGGTTGGAGTCTCTTCAAAGCCGTTAATTTCGTACTTTGCTTTACGTGGCCCAAGCTCGTGGTGAAGTGCACGAATTTTAGTCCGTACTTCATCTTCAGATTCGCCCGTAAATTCGACCATAAGCACAAGTTTTGGAATACCGCGAAGAAGCTGCAAGCCATCGGGAATAAGCGTCAGCAAAAGGTGAATAAACTTCACTGGCCCGAGCATCTTAAGGAAGCTTGGCATAAATTTAATACTGAGCCACAAGGTTGCGTCATCAAAGCCCTCGAAGGTTGCAGGCTTGTGTTTTACAACAGTAGCAATCAGGTCGCCAAGGTTATTAATATCGCGTAGGAACAGCACCAATAGCCCCGAGTGTTTTGGTCGCGGCACAAGCTTAAATGTCGCCTCGGTGGTAAGCCCTAAGGTTCCTTGAGCGCCAATAATTGCTTTACCGAGGTCAAAAATCTCAGTTTCACGGTTCCAGACGTTCCAGAGATGGTAGCCGGTTGAGTCTTTGCTCACGTTCGGGCGCGCTGCTTGGATTTTGTCGTAATTTGCCTCAATGAGCTCATACAGCTCTTTATAGACACGGCCTTCAAAATCAGTTTGACCCATTTTTGCAGCCAGTTGCGCCTTATTAAGCGGCTTTACAATGCGCTCGATACCGTCTGCAAATACAAACTTCATTTGCGTCACGTACAGATCGGTTTTGCCAAACTCAAGCGACTTTTCGCCACCAGAGTTATTATTGACCATACCACCAACCGTACAAAGGTCGCGGCTTGCTGGGTACGATGGAAGGAGCGCATCAAACTTAATACTTTCGGCATCAAAATCGCGGAAAAACATACCAGGTTGTGCCGTGGCACTTTTTGCATCCATTTTAATCAGCTTTGTAAGGTGCGCGTTAAAGTCGACGACAATCGAATCGTTAATTGCCGCACCTGACATGTCGGTACCCGCGCTGCGGGCAGTAATAGATAGTTCAGGATTGGCCTTTTTATTGTCGGCCACAAATTTAACTAGACGCGTTACATCTTCGGCCGTTTTTGGCTTTGCCACCACCTCGGGAACAATTTCAAACATCGACGCATCGTGCGAGTAAAACTCTTTTGCCTCGGCGCTGTCGTCCAATTCCCCTGTAAAACCTGTATTCTGTAGTTTTTCTTTCAACTCTTTCATACTGTAATCATAAGCCGTATGTAATGTAAGTGCAAGAGGCGAAGCGGTCGGCCTACTAGACAAAACACCCAAAAGTATGCTATAATAAAAAGATACAAATCAATGCTGGGAGGCATATAGCGCTTGCATCAATGCAGCACTGCCGCTTGTACCACAGAAAGGGTTATACCATTTATGGCTAAAAAGGCCGATTTACTCGCCGAGGCAGCAAAGCTTAACCTCGACGTTACCGAAAAGAACACAATTGCAGAAATTGAAGCTGCAATTGCAAACGCCGCACCAGCAGAGGTAGCGAGCGAAGCTAGCGCTGAAGCAGACACAGCAGAAGAAGCACCTGAAGAGGCTCACCTTGCTAAGGCTGGTAAGCGTTCAGCAAAGGCAATCGCCGAAACTGAAGCAAAGCTCGAAAAAGAAGCTCGTAAAGAAGCTGGCGACACGTCACCACTTGATGGTTCAGAAGAAGTTGTTAAGAAGGGTCCAAAGCCAGTAACTCGCCCAGTGCTCGAACGCCGTGGCAAGAACTACCGTAAGGCTGCTGAAAAAGTTGATGCCAAAAAGCTTTACACCCTTGAAGAGGCTGTTAAACTAGCTGCCGAAACAAGTCCTGTAAAATTTGACGCTAGTGTTGAAATGCACGTTCGCCTTAACGTTGACCCACGCCAGGCTGACCAAAACATTCGTGCAACCGTAAGCTTGCCTCACGGTACTGGTAAGACTATCCGCGTTGCCGTATTTGCACCTGAAGCTGACCACAAGGCTGCTAAAGACGCTGGCGCTGATGTTATCGGTGACGACACCTTCCTCGCACAGCTCGACAAAGAAGTGATCGACTTCGACATTCTTGTAGCAACCCCACAGTACATGCCAAAGCTTGGTAAGTACGCGCGTCTGCTTGGTCCACGTGGCCTTATGCCTAACCCTAAGAGCGGCACCGTTGCAACTGATGTTGCTAAGGCTGTATCTGAAGCTAAGGCTGGTAAGGTTGAATACCGCGTTGACAAGCAAGCCATTGTTCACCTTGGCGTTGGTAAAGTAAGCTTTGGCGCCGACAAGCTCGTTGAAAACGCAAAGGCGTTCTTTGACAGCCTCCAAAGCCAGAAGCCATCAAGTCTTAAGGGTGGCTATGTTAAGACCATTACCGTTAGTACCACTATGGGGCCTGGCGTAAAGGTTGAAAACTTCGTTAACTAAGCCAATAACGCGCTAACGACGCCTTAACGACCCTTATACAAAAATCGCCTCGCAATGGGGCGATTTTTGTGTCATAATAAATGCGGTGGCGCATCAAAAGGGTGCGCTTTGTTCATTGGAGTGACATGAGTGCTACGGCATACGAGGATCTTCTGCGTAACGTCTTCACCGAGGGCACGCAGAAGGGAGACCGCACTGGCACCGGCACGCTGAGCGTGTTTGGGCGCCAGATCCGCTACGACCTGTCCGAGGGCTTCCCCCTCATCACCTCCAAGACGGTGGCGTTCCGCCTGGTCGCAGAGGAGCTGCTTTGGTTCCTGCGCGGCGAGTCGAACATCAAGCCCCTGCTGGAGAAGGACGTCCACATCTGGGATCAGTGGGCCGACGAGAACGGCGACCTGGGGCCGGTGTACGGCGTTCAGTGGCGCAGCTGGGCTACGCCCGATGGCGAGACGATCGATCAGATCAGCCGAGCGGTCGAGCTCATCAAGACGAGCCCCGACTCGCGACGCATCATCGTGTCGGCCTGGAACGTGGCCGACCTGCCGAAGATGAAGCTGGAGCCGTGCCACGCGTTCTTCCAGTTCTACGTGGCAGATGGGCGGCTTTCGTGCCAGCTGTACCAGCGCAGTGCTGACATGTTCCTGGGCGTGCCCTTCAACATCGCCAGCTACGCGCTGCTGACCCACATGATGGCGCAGCAGTGCGATCTGGAAGTCGGAGAGTTCATCTGGACGGGTGGTGATGTGCACATCTACAGCAACCACTTCGACCAGGTCGAGCAGCAGCTCTCTCGGGAGCCGCGCAGCCTGCCGCAGCTGATCATCGAGCGGAAGCCTGCATCCATCTTCGACTACACGATCGAGGACTTCAAGATCGTGAACTACGATCCGCACCCGGCAATCAAGGGTGCCGTGGCGGTGTGATGGGCTCGGCTCTATCACCTCCATGTCACCACACCCATGAGTCGGCTCGATGAACCAGTAGGTTCTCGCCGGCTCATTGGGCCGACTCATTAGGCTCACTCACTAGACTAGACCAGCCCACTAGACCACTCACTAGACCGACTCACCCCGCACGAGTCTTTTTTTATTTTTATGGTATTATAACTATCAAGTGGGTGCTTAAAACAACAAAAACGGGGAAGTGTCATGAGGAATTTAGAGACGTCTGGCGTATATAGCAATACGCAAATTAACGAGGCTATTGAGCGTGGGCATATTATTCAATACCCGTCAGCACCAGAACTTATTAATGCCAGTAGTATTGACGTACGACTTGGGCATCATTTTTATCGCACCGATATTCATGACGGCGAACGCATCTACAATCCATTTGACGAGGACGATATTGCACGCTACTTTGGCGAAGCGCTCGAAGCGCAACCACTGCGTGACCTTGGCAAACTCCGAGATATCATGGGCTACACGGCTCTAAAAAACATCAACCCTGACCAACCTGTTATTCTTATGCGTCCCCACGAGCGCATTTTGGCTCATACTCACGAATTTATTGGTATTAAAGCACCGGGCACGAGTAGCATGCAGGCAAAAAGCACCACTGGACGCAACGGTATTGTGGTATGTAAAGACGCCGGTTGGGGCGACCCGGGGTACATTAACCGTTGGACAATGGAAATCCAAAACGACAACGACGAATACTTACCGCTCCAGGTTGGCATGCCAATTGCGCAAATTGTTTTTTACCACACAGGCGAGGTTGAAGGCGACTACACCACGCTAACAGGCAACTACCAAGCGTCGACTAATCTTGAAGAACTCGTTAAAAACTGGCGCCCCAGCCAAATGCTGCCAAAATCAAACCGCATGCGCGTGAGTATGCCACCTGTTGTTGATGGACTCGCCGAAGGGTTGAAATAGTATATGAGTGAGCGCGGTAAATATATTGTCATTGAGGGTGGCGACGGTACGGGTAAGTCAACGCAGGTCAATATGCTTAACGCACGTTTAAATAAGCTAGGCATCGAAACGCTTGTTACCCCCAATGCCGATAGCGGCGAGCTTGAGCCAATTCAAGAACCCGGCGGCACCGACGTTGCCAACGAACTACGCCGACGCATTAAAGACGCATCAATTCCTCGTACGCCATGGCAAAACGTTGAATGGTTTACCGAAGCACGGCGCTCAAACTAGCACGAGCTCATCGAACCTGCACTTGAACAGGGCATTTGGGTGCCAACTGCCCGTAACTACTACTCAACCATTGCGTACCAAGGGTATGGCGAGGGTATTTCTATTGAAAAAATCGAACAGTACACCAAAGATCACGTTAGTCCGCGCTATATGGATCCTGACTTTATTTGCGTACTCGCGCTCAAAAACGAGGCAGTTCGCATGCAGCGTATTGAGCAGCGCTCAAACGATTCACACCTTGATACGTTCGAGTCAAAACCAGAGCAGTTTCAAACATCTATGCAACAGGGCTACATTCGGTATGCCGAAGCAAAAGGTGTTCCCGTTATTGATGCCAGTCGCCCCAAAGATGAAGTATTTGCCGCTATTTGGCGTCATATCGAAAAGCTGCTTTAGGATGTCACTTTAGGCGCGACTTTAAGGCGTGACTTTACGACTCGACCTTAAAACTCGTCGTCAGGGCCAATATAAAGCATGCCGTCAATATCTTTGACAGATCCACCGCGGGCACGAATTGCCGCTGCGCGGTTCAGTGCTGCAAGTAGGTGAGGAGTTTCTTGCTCCATGTGCTGCTGTAGTTCGGCACGTCGTAACTCACGTTCGTGGGCTTCTTTTGCTGCAATTTCAGCGGCGGTTTGCTCATTAAAGGCATAAATCGTTGACGAAACAGGCACGACAATGTCAAAGGCGTCGTTAGCAAGGAGCGGCCCAACCATACCATCAAGGTCTAAGGTATCAAGAATATTAGCATACCAACGCTCGTCATAAGGGTCGAGTTTACTCAGCTGAGCCATTTGCTCGGGCGACGCAACCTGATCAACACGCAAAATAAACGATGTGCGCTCACGAATAACCGTGCCGTCTGGCATTGCACCAAGTGTACGCTTACGGGTCATAAAAAGGCCTTTTGTGTAGTCGGGGATCCACTGTTTTTCACGTGGCGCCACGCCCAGCATAAATGGGATATCGCGGGTTATTTCGGGTATAAGGTGCGATTCAGCAAGGCTTGTTTCGTCAATCACACCCTTAACGCGGTAACGAACATCTGGCGTAGCTGTATACACACCGCCAAGCGTTTCAACACTTTGGCGCACCACATCACGCATTGTTTGCAGTACTTCGATTTTGTCACCATACGGGTGAGTAAGGCAGGCAAGCTCGGCACTACGAATACCAAGCGCGCTCCGTACTAGCAAGATTTCTGCTGGCGAAGCATGCCCCGTTTCGGCGCGCGCAATCATATCACTCAAAAGTTCGTTTTGCTTAAACTCATCTGGCGAACGAAGCGACGACAGGTAGTTTTCGTGGTTAGCAACACCGCGCTTATAAAAACGTATAGTAAACGTATCGCGTATAGAGGCCGCGATATCGTCCGGAATACCCACTGGTACATGTTCCTCGGCAAGTTCAAGTAGTCCCGCGAGCACAGTCTGCTGCTGCTCATGCACGATTGCATGGTTAAGAGGCGTTGCACCAAAGGTGTCTGGCTCGCCACGGGGAATAAGAAAAGCTTGCTCAAGTAAATCTAACGAGGGAATTTCGGGGGTGGGGCAGTCGAAACTGCTGGTGAGTTGTCTTTCAACAGACATAACCATCTTATTATATCACGTTTTTTAAAAAAAGTCCATATCTGGGGTTTGGCGGGGTGCTATATTGACTTTTTTAGCCAAAACGCATATAATAAAGCCCGACATACCAGAGACAGTAGCCGTGAGGTGCTTGAAAGGGTTCGCCCTGTTAGCCGCGTCACTTAATCCGCTACCGAGGAACATGTAACACATACATTTTCTATAGTCTTTGGTAGTGCGAGAACCCGAGACTATTTTTTATTCTTGGCCCGCGCTTCATCTGAGGCACGGGAGCGCTCGATACCACTACCATATGTCGGCACATTGACAATTAGGCCGAATACTTAAAAACCAAGGAGATTTTTATGGCAATTAGTCGCGATAAAAAGAACGAATTGGTTGCTGAATTTACCGAGCTTCTAACCAACGCAAAAACAACTGCGTTTGCTACCTACCAAGGGCTTACTGTAGCTGATATTCAAGTACTCCGTGCCGCTGCACGCGAGAACGGCGTCACCATTAAGGTTGTTAAAAACCGCTTGGTTCGCGTTGTACTTGCGTCAATCGACACCTACAAGGATATCGACACCTCGTCACTAAACGGTCAATTGCTTTACGCAATGAGCGCCGAAGACGAAGTTGCCCCTGCAAAGGTACTCAGCGAATTTGCAAAGACTCACGATGCTTTGGCAATTGCTGGTGGACTTTCACTCGAAGGTGGACTTTTGTCTGCTGACGACGTTAAAGCGCTCGCCGCACTTCCAAGCAAGTCACAGCTCATTGCAGAAGTTATTGCTCAACTGCTTTCACCTGTTCACGACGTTACCAACGCGCTTTCGGGCAACTTGCACGCGCTCTTGGATGGTGTTGAAGCTAAGGCAACCAGTTAATTTTGCCCCTCGGGGCACCCGTACGAGTTTTCGTACACCCGCGTCACATGACGCATTAATAATTGTATTTTGAAGGAGGCTATCATGGCTGATCTAAAGAAATTTGCAGAGACCCTCGTTGGTCTTACTGTTCTTGAAGTTAACGAACTCAAGACAATCCTCAAGGACGAATACGGCATTGAGCCAGCTGCTGCAGCTGTTGCTGTTGCTGGTCCTGCTGCTGAAGCTGCACCTGCAGAAGAAGCAAAGTCTGACTACACTATCGTTCTTAAGGACGCTGGTGCTCAAAAAGTAGCAGTTATCAAGGCTGTTAAGGACATTACCGGTCTTGGTCTTGGTGAAGCTAAGGCTATCGTTGACGGTGCACCTGCAACCGTTAAGGAAAAGGTTCCTACCGAAGAAGCTGAAGCTGCAAAGAAGACTCTTGAAGAAGCTGGCGCAAGCGTAGAACTTCAGTAATTTCAAACGCGGTGGCAATGCCCCGCATGTTCGGCCTAATTTGTAACAAAGTACCCCTCGCTTGAGGGGTACTTTTTGTTATATACATTTTTGACAACGTTTCGCCCGCCACTACTGTAAATCATGTGGATAACATAAATTACACAAGCCAAATGAAAAAGCCGCACCTAGTAATTAGGTACGGCTGTTCCACCCCCTCGGTTCTAGTGGTGCCTAAAAAGGCAACTGGATTCAACCAAGGGGTGCTGCGTAACTCTGCGTTATGCTTCATGGCGGCTAGCGGATCGTGCAGTGCTTGCAGCGTTCGTGGTAGCCGGTGTCGCACACGGCGCAGTCGTCACACTCCCGCTCCTGGTCGGTCTGGTCGATCTGGTCGGACTGGTTGAGCTGGCTGGCAACGCGTGACTGAAGATTGTCGTTCGGCAATCTAGTCACCTCCCTTAGGAATCTAGAACTGGATGGGTGAAATAACAATCACACAGGCTGGCTGGCTTGCTTGATGATTGAGGGTATTATAACATATTTTTGTTTAAAAGTATATAGGCAAAACATTACCAAGGTTAGGGTAATCACCCGTACACTACGTGCTATACTTTAGTAAAGAATAAAATCTGGAGATACCTTATGGCTACAGAATACCAAATTAAGCAGTTAGAAAAATCATTGCGTGAATACCGGAAGAAGTATCTTACACGAAAACAAAATTTAGAGCTTGATGAATCTGCAACACGCCTGATGGTAAATTCTTTCCTTACCGACGTACTAGGCTACACGGAACTCGAAGACATAAAGACAGAATATAATATCAGAGGTGAATATGCGGATTATGTTATTCAACTCGCTCGAAAAAAGCACATCGTAATTGAAGTAAAGTCTATACAAATAGACCTAAACGACCGCCACTTACGCCAGAGTCTTAACTATGCTGCAAACGAGGGTATTGACTGGACTCTCCTGTTTAACGGTAGGCAGATAAAACTATACAAAGTAATCTTCGGTAAGCCAATTTCTCACCACGAGGTTTTTAGCCACGACTTCACAAACCTAAGTACTATCGTTAAAGCTTCACAGGACATCATAAATATTAGCAAGAAGTGTGTAGAAAAAGGCGAGCTTGAGGTTTACTGGAAGAGGTTCGACGCACTTACACCATCAAGTCTAATTAAAACTATCTACACAGAAGATGTAATTAAAGCCGTAAGACTAAAGGTTAAAAAAGTTAGCGGTATAAACTTTGACCTGAGCGACGTCTACGAAGCCGTGCACGAACTTATCAGCAGAGAGCAACCCAATATTACTAAACCTAAAAACTTGAAATAGCACTTAAATCCTCACGAATTTCATCGAAAATTACACGCTTTTCGGCTGAGGTGAGGGGGTTCATGGGTTTATTATACGCCCATCTACCAATAATCATCGGCCATAGGGCTTGTCAGCTCTGTTATAATAAAGAAAAGTTTAACAGGGGACGTGTTTTGGAAATACAAGACATTCAAGCAAAATTATGGCAAGCCGCCGACAAACTGCGCGGTAATATTAGTTCGTCAGACTATAAATACGTTGTTTTGGGGCTGATTTTTCTTAAATATATTTCCGATGCGTTCGACGTACAGTACAAAAAGGCCGAAAGCGAAGGCTACGACACAGAAGACAAAGACTATTACGCCGCCGATAACGTGTTTTGGGTCCCAAAAGAGGCGCGCTGGGAGCACCTAGTTGCAAATGCCAAGCAGCCAACCATTGGCGTACTGATTGACGAAGCTATGGACGCCGTTGAGCGCGACAACCCAACACTTAAAGGGGTGTTGCCTAAAAACTACGCCCGCGAAGCCCTCGACAAGCGCCGCCTTGGTGAGCTCATCGACCTGTTCACTAACACCACTTTTACCTCTAGTAATGCCAAAGACCTTTTAGGACAGGTATACGAGTACTTTATGGGAATGTTCGCCGACAGCGAAGGCAAGCACGGTGGCGAATTTTACACCCCTCGGTCAATAGTTAAGCTATTAGTTGAAATGCTTGAGCCATACAAAGGCCGCGTTTACGACCCAACTTGCGGGAGCGGCGGTATGTTTGTATGGAGTGAAAAGTTCGTCGAAGAACACGCAGGGCGCGTTGACGATATTGCCATTTACGGCCAAGAGCTTAACGAAACCACCTGGCGCCTTGGTAAAATGAACATGGCGATTCGTGGCATTGATGCCGACCTACGTCGCGGCGATACCCTGCACGATGACAAATTCCCCGACCTAAAGGCCGATTACATCATTGCCAACCCGCCATTTAACATTAGCGACTGGGGCCAAGACCAGCTTGTAAACGACATCCGCTGGAAGTACGGCGTGCCGCCAAAGGGCAACGCCAACTACGCCTGGATTCAGCACTTTGCTCACCACCTCGCGCCAACTGGCGTGGCTGGGTTTGTACTGGCAAACGGTAGCATGAGTAGCCAAAGTGGCGGCGAAGGCGAAATACGCAAAAAACTCCTTGAGGCAAATTTAGTCGACGCCATCGTCACACTCCCTGGGCAACTCTTCTTTAATACTGGTATTCCGGCATGTTTATGGTTTATTGCCCGTGAACGCACCAACCGTAGCGGTAAAACACTCTTTATCGACGGCCGCAACCTTGGCCACATGGTAACGCGCCGCAACCGCGAACTTTCCGACGAAGACATTAAACGTGTTGCCGAAGCATACCACAACTTCAAAACTCAAAACGGCGAGTACGAAGACGTTGCTGGGTTTGCTAAAGCCGCTACGCTTGATGAAATTAAAGAGCACGATTACGTGCTGACACCAGGCCGTTACGTAGGCAGCGAAGAAGTGGAGGAGGACGACGAGGCTTTTGCCGAAAAGATGAGTCGCCTTACCGCCGAGCTTGACGCACAGTTTGCTAGGAGTCGTGAACTAGAGGCAAAGATTAAGGCGAACTTGGAGAAGACTAAATGACGATTGAGTGGTCTGTGAAAAATATGCACATCACCCCTTAGGAACGATATGCCGTCTGCAGCTATTGACTTTGTCGGGTGCGATGCATATAATATTTACCACTATGGTGAACATGAATATTGACACTAGACTAGAATTGGGAGTATAATGAAAATAGATTTTGCTAACGCAAAGCTAGAAGCTGTTGCAAATGATTATACTAAGCTTTCTAAGTTATGTAAGAAGCAAAGAGCACATTGTACCGCTGACGACGTTATGGATGTGTTAAACGATCTACAAGCAGCAGACAGCATGGCAGATATCCCTCCGGCTTTGCGACCACATCCATTACAAGGCAACCTAAAAGGAAAGTTTGCTGTCGATGTTAGCAAAACACATAGAATAATTTTCCGCCCTAATCATGATGGTGATCCATCGTTTAGGATAGGCAACCGTAATACAATAAAGCGTATCGTGGTAGAAGAATTATGCAAGGACTACCACTAGATGCAAAGGAGCAAAGATGAGTTACCAACCAAACAAAGCAATTCATCCCGGGTCAGCGGTGGGGCGCACTCTGGACAAGCTTGGCATGTCTCAAAAAAGCCTCTCTGAACGTACGGGAATCACAGAAAAGCACATCAGTGCTATCATTAACGGCGATGCGTCGATTACTCCAGGAACAGCAGCATTATTCGCTAATGCACTAGGCGGCAAACCGTCATTTTGGAATAACCTACAAAAAAATTACGAGGAAACAAAAGTAAGGCTGGAAAATCAAGAGCTTGCAGCAAAAGAGGCTGAGTTGGTTCAGAGTTTTCCATACCTTGAGCTAAAGAAGAGGGGCTACGTCAAGGATACACGTATTGCGACCGAGAAAGTACTTGAACTCTGGCGCTTCTTTGGTGTCAACTCGCTAGCATCGGTGAAATTAGTAGAGTCAACTGCTTGGAGGCGCGGAGCCACAGAGCAAGTAAAGGCAGAGAGTCTTGCTGCTTGGTTACGATGTGGAGAGTTGGGATTGAAAGAACTTACAGAAAATCTAGGTCTGAAAAATTATGACGAGACAGGATTAAAGCAACTGTTACCAAAATTGAGAGGCTACACAACGCCAAAGTCGCCAACTTTTTGGAGAAACCTTCAAGAAGAGCTAGCCAACGTCGGCGTGGCACTTATCGCTATAGAGCATTTCTCTGGCACGCGAGCAAATGGTGCTACTCGGTGGATTAGAGGTATACCTGTTATCCAGCTCAGTGCATACGGAAGAGATGCTGATAAGGTTTGGTTTACACTTTTTCACGAGATTGGGCATGTTCTCAAACATGGTAAACGCGACAAGTTCATAAGCTTTAATAATGGAAAAGAAAAGAGCGTTGTAGAGTTGGAGGCCGACAGTTTCGCTGCCAACACTCTGATACCAGAAAGCGCTTATGATAGTTTTGTAATAGGAGGTGATTACTCACAGGAGGCAATCATCAAGTTTGCAAATGATCAAGGTATACATCCTGGGATAGTCGTAGGTAGACTCAAAAACCATAGATTAATAAGCTATGGAGCATATCAGAAGCTACATGGAAAATTGATCGTAGAAGAAGCTAAGGCGGGTGCTTAATAACTATGCGGCTGCTTGAAAAGAAAATTCTACTAGATAGCTTACTGGCTGGTGGGCAGTTAGCTATTGACGAGGAAACTCTATTTAGTGGTTATGGACATCAAATCAATAATAGTTCCAACTTATTTACCGCACTGCAATTTTTATCTGAAGAGGCATGGAATACATCAGATTTTGGCCCAATTCAGACAATTATAGATAAGCGTAGCGCACTGCAAGTCAAAACAATAACCATTGATCAATCGGAATATGGTACGCTGGCAACTTATATAAAAGAATTGAATCAGAAACTCCCCATTTTTATGGGAATCATTGATACAATCACAAACGATCAAGATAGCCAAGATATTAATATTAAACTATCTAATTCAATACAGACTCCTATCGAGCTGGAGAGGCTAACTAAGCAAATAGTTGATTTATGTAAGGTAGCGAAGATTGATGGCGATGATATTCGATTTCGAGGATTCGATAAGGGCTCAGACTGGATTACTATTGGTATAATAGGCTATGGTACGTACTTTCTAGTCATGAGGTGTCTCAGGCTTGCACAGGAGATACAAAAAACGAAGCAAGAATACTTCAAGTCAAAGACTGCTGAGCTGGACTATAAGGCTAGTCTCGCCCAGCAAGGAGAATATACATCGCAAGGACAAACTGCCTATGAAAAAAGACGCATTAAGATTCAGCAAGATGAGGCTGTAGATGAACTGGCAAAGCAGATTGGTGAAACTAATGGATTTAAGGAAAATGAAGTCCGTGAACACGCTCAAAAAACTACTGAAGCACTTATAAATATTATTGGCGATGGTAACGAAGTTCATCTATCGTTAAATCCACCAAAAGAGGCTACCGAAACTGGCGATGGCTTAGTTGACATTGACTATTCATTCTTGAAAAAACTTGAGCCAAAAAAACAAATCCAAGAGCTTACCTCAGGGCAGAATGACGATAAGGAGAAGGGAAGTGATTAACTCCCTGAGGCGTATATTCTACTTTACAAAATCTCCAACGTTCCTACTCTGGGCTCTTATAGTGATCGTCGTGGTCGCTATTATTACTATCTCTTGTTCGTGGCATCTAGCAATCGACAAGATTTTGAGCATCTCTGTTGCGGCTTCGGCATTTCCGCTAGCTTTTCTTACTCAGCAAGCGATCTTACGTGAAGACAAAAGACAAAAACTACGTCTTGAGGCCTATGAGAAATTTCAGACTACCACAAAATTACTGTCAAGCGCACTCACAACACTGTCGGTATCATCTCTAGATGAGTGGAATAAAGTAACCGAAAGACTCATGAATATTTTAAGTGCAACTGCAAGCTTCACAGATAGCTATCATGCTTACGAAATGGTATTTAAGCCACTTGAGAGAGAATTTAGGTATATCCACTTTTCCTCACAAAAACTAACTAGTATATTGTCAACCGTAAGTGTAAAAATCGACCAGCAGAGAAATAGTGTTTACGGCTACACAGCAGACGACGCAGACGACCCATTGAAATATCAAACTTGTAAAAAATTGGCCGACGATATTTTGATGTATTTATATGACCTAAAAAAGGATTGTATAAAAGAATTGCATTTTGATAGTTTATTCAGCGTTATTATTGAAGATCGGAAGCCCTTAGATAAAAAATATAGAATGCTCAGGCAGGTAGCCACTAAAAGGGTCGTGAGAAATTTGGAGAAGGAAGCGCTAGCGGGGAGCAAGAAATGACTCAGACTGTTTTGCTTGTTGCCGTAGACCAGGGCGCAGACCTTAAGAAGCTCAGGCCCCTGCAAAAAACTGGAAAAATATCCCTACGGCAAGTTAGAGATATCGAGCAGTCGTGGCCCGACATTCAAGATCATGGACAGCCGTTCCGACTCGATCATTCACACCTAGACGGCTCTGATATGCTTGCTGGCGATAATGTTTATGAAGTTGAAGCTATGTTTCGCAAAGATCAGCGAAACGACTTCACGCACGTATACTCTGCGCATCAAATTGGTGCAGATTATTTCATCACAAACAATCCCAGAGATTTTATAAAAGACGGTCGCCGTGAAAAACTAGAGTCATTAATGCCAGGTTTAAAAATTCGCACTACAGAAGAATTTCTAGAAGAGATTGAGGAGAAAGCATGACCAATACTTTTATATTTGAAGACTTAGTTGATGTGAAGATCGATAATCGCGGTAAGACCCCGCCGCTAGTCGAGGCGGGCTATCCACTTCTTGAGGTTAATGCTATTTCCAAAGATAGGCTATATCCAGACCTGACTAAAGTAAGTAAGTTTGTTGACCAAGAAACTTATGACTCATGGTTTCGGCAGCACTTAACAAAAGACGATGTTTTATTTACGACAGTCGGTACGATTGCGGAGTCTGCCATAATACCCGACAAATCGGATGCTACAGTTGCGCAAAATATTCTCGGCTTTCGCTTCAAGCCCGACCTAATAAATCCGTTATTTGCCCTGTATTTAATGCGCTCTAGGTGGTTCTTAAATCAAGTCAGCGGCAGAACTATCGAAACCGTCCAGAAAAGTATTAAATGGACGGACATGCGCAAAATCAAGATTACACTCCCGGATCTTGAAACACAAAAGAAAATCGCTAACATTCTCGGCACGATTGATGAAAAAATCGAACTAAACCGACAAATGAACGAAACGCTCGAGCAGATGGGGCAGGCGCTCTTTCGTCATTATTTTATTGATAATCCAGAGGCGGAGAAGTGGGAAAGTGGTAGCTTTTCGAATGTCGCCGACGTCCTGACGGGCAAGGGGTCTACGAAATCTCAACTTTCAGATAGTGGTACAGTGCCACTTTATGGTGCAAATGGCGTAATGGGGACCTCAGAAGACTATCTCTACGACGAACCACTTGTAATTACTGGGCGTGTAGGGACATTAGGCAAAGTACGTGCAGTCACTGGTAAGGCGTGGTTTTCAGACAATGTTTTAATTATGAAACCTAATGTAGAAAGCTTTGGCTTTATTTATCATTTAGCCCAAACTTTTGATTACATATCGATGAATCGAGGAAGTACTCAGCCCTTAGTTACGCAAACAGACTTAAAAAATAGAAAAATTCGCATACCCGATAGTAAAACTTTGGAAACATTCGAACACAAGTTTTCGGGACTATTTGAGGCGCAGGAAAATAATACTCAACAAATCCAAACCCTCACCACCCTCCGCGACACGCTTTTGCCACGATTGATAAACGGTAAAGTGAAAATCACTTAGAATACTGTAAATAACTTGACATATTAAATATCAGTGTATATACTTGATGTTATATTAAGTACACGGAGGGTCTATGGCGCAGATTACGGTTTCAATCAGCGACGAACTCGAACAAGAGCTAAGGAAATTTGCAGATAAAAACGGATACGCGACATTAAGCGCACTGGTGTCTGAATCGATTCGAGATAGAATTCAGGGGAATAGCCCAAGCTACTGGCAGCGTGTACAGATGGTAATACAGCTACGCAACAACCAACTACTCGAAACACTGGCTGATGGTAAGAGTTTACTAGAGGGTGAAGATTGGCATCTTAGCAATATGCACAATGTTCTGATGAATGGGTATAAAATTGAATACCCGAGTGAATTTGAATTTATAAATCGAGACGAGCTCTCAGACGATGTAGCGCGGTCTGTTTACGACATTTTAGATATGTATCGAGATCTACAGTCGGCGGCACGTAAGCTTAATGACAAAGAACTAGCTAAAAAGCTGGTGTTTCCGGGGTTCGATGGAAACAACGACCATATACGCTTAGGGTATGCACGCCATCTCGTTATGGATGGGCGATGGGAGGACGTTGCGGTACATGGGTCTATCCCTAATTCCCATGGCGCAGAGCCTGACTACAAAGGCATGGTAGGGCGCCACAAAGAGATGCGTCGCCACGGAAACAACGACTACCATAATTTTAGAACACTAACTCGCGATGAGATTGATTACATCATCGGCTAAGGGTGACGAGCATGGCTAGTTTTGAACCATTTGACCAAGAATTTAAGTTTGATAAGACAATCCTAACAGAGGAATTTACGGAGTATATGCTCCCTAGTATAATTCTTTGGATTAAAAAAATACTTATCTCTCACAGCTTCCTAAACTCACGATATCTAGATAAGGTTAGCGACGATGGACTAGTGATGCCCCTCAATCGTGCGTTACGTAAAACTATTCGGTCTCACTGGAGCCATTTTTTAGTAGACATACAGGTCGACCTCCCAACTTTTAGAAATGTCTTAACATATCTCTTGCAGAATGTAGCTAGTCGAGCAGAAGGTGAAAATCTTGAGGCTATTTTATCAGAAACAAGCTCTGCATACACGGTAGACTTTAAAGAAGAAGAGGTTATGGTTCACGGTGTCGGCTGGAAAACAACCAGCATGAAACTGGTATACCGAGTCGCACCAATCGCAAAAGTACAAGCGCTAAATGTGATGCAAGATGAGAATCTTCTCACCGAAGCTTGGGATTTTCACTACGGCATTAACTCTGATGACGAAAAGACGGTAACACGATGCACAGATGCGCTAGCCGGTATGCTGAGAGATACCTACTTTCCAGGACAGCAGCGCTCACAACTCGGCACAATACTAGGCTTGATGCGCAAAGATCCGCAAAAATATCCCTTGCCCGCAAGCAGCTTATATGACACCGATAAGTTCCTAGAACTAATGAGAGACTTCTCAAAAATTCGAGGCAATCACAAAACCGGAACTGGGCGTACACCGACTCATGAAGAGGCGTCGTTCGTCTTACATTTTACAATCATGTTGTTCCAGATTCTAAGAAGTAGAGAGTCTTAATTCAGACATCCTCTTTAGCACTTACGCTTGCCTCATCACCTCCGTTGAAGTATGGTGTCTAAAAGGGAGAACTTATGGAAAAATACGAGCCGTCGTTTGAAATTGCCACCGAACCAAAAGATCATTATGCCTACCTTGTAAATATTCTGCTTGAGGCATACAACAGCAATAAACTGCCCGAGGTCGAGAGTGTTCTTGTTGAGCCCGATTACGGCTATATCGCTGCCATTCAATACAAGAGCGGCGAGCGTCGTATTATTTATGGCCACGACCCAGGGCTAAACCCAGGAAGTTCTGAAGAACTCGTAAAAGATAAGGGGTATACGAAATTTATATTACGCCAAAATGGCATTCAGTGCCCTGCTGGTGATGAGTTTCTTTTGCCATGGTGGGCAGATACGCTTCGCTCGTCTGATAGGCACAAATACAACGAAGTAATCAAAGATACCTCACAAGCTCAAGATTATATTGGCAGTAAAATGTCGTACCCTGTATACGTTAAACCGAGTCGCGGCTCACAAGGCGTCGGTGTTACGAAGGTCTATAACGACAGCGAACTGGCGGAAACATTCGATTCGTTCAACGAAGAGCGCATAAAAGTCGCCTTGGTGGAGGAGGGGTTAAAAATGCCCGACTACAGGCTACTTGTATTCGATGGCGAACTTGTTAACGCCTACGAACGCCAGCCATTGAGTGTCGTTGGTGATGGTATTAGTACAATCGATGAGTTGATCAACGCTCGTCACGAACGCCTTCTTGAACAAGGTCGGGATATACACATGGAACGCCAGCGACCACTCATAGAAAAGTGCCTTGGCCGACACGGTTTACAGCTGTGTGATGTAGTGGCACAGAACCAAGCGGTACAGCTTCTTGATATATCTAATTTATCTGCGGGTGGCACACCAAAAGATGTCATGCAGACGATTCACCCTCACTGGGAGGCGCTAGCAAAAGAGATCTCTTCGCTATTTAACCTTCGAGTTTGCGGCGTCGACCTTGCTTGTGAGGATATTTCCTCACCAGACAGCAATTATAGCGTTATTGAAGTAAACGCTACGCCTGGTGCTAAGCAGTTCATGGCTACTGGTGAAGGTGAGCAAGAACGGCTTAAGCAACTCTTTACTCGTTTCTTTGCTGCCCCATAGCTAAAAGCGGGTATACGTTATCAAGCAAATAAAACGACCCCGTCACCACAACGTATGTGTTTTGTTGCGCCGCAAGCTCAACAGCCTTCAAAAGCGCTTTTTGTAATGACGGCTCTACGATACACGCAGGGCCCGCCATATTCGCTAGCTCTTTAGCAGGGATTGCCCCATGTCCAGCGCTAAAATCTAAATGAAACTGGGTCGTTATACACTTACTCGCAATGGGCGTAAGAAGCGCAAGTGACTCCCCAGCGGAGCTTCGCTTATTCTCTCCAAAAGCAACAACAAAAACAGGTTTTTTATCAGGCTGATCCTGCGAAAGCGACGCCACAAGCGCGGTCATTTTTTGCGGGTTATGTGCGGCGTCAAGCACAAATAGCGTGTCGTTATAGAGTACCTTTTCAAACCTACCTGGCACAACGGCTTCAAGTGACGTACGCACCGCTTGTTCGCTCAGCGGTACACGCCCATCAATAGCAAGCCTTTGAGCCACCGCTTCGTAGGCAAGGCTCCAGTTACGTCGTTGAAATAGTGGTAACCGCAAAATAGCAGGCTGCTTGCTTTGACGTGCCTCCGTAAGGGCTGCTTGGCTCTTTTCGGCTGTCTGTTTAATAACGTCTGTAATCTCTGGCGCTTGCTGGTTCATAACGACAATGTCCGCATTATGAATAATCCCTGCCTTTTGTGAAGTAATTTCAGCAAGAGTCGAACCAAGCAGCTCTACGTGATCATAGCCAATATCGGTGATTACCCGCACTGTTTGTGGGCGTGAAATAACATTCGTAGGATCTAACAGCCCGCCAAGCCCTACTTCAATGACCGCGTAATCAACGGGTACTTTTGCAAATAACCAATAGGCAAAAATAGTTAAAAATTCAATATAGCTTAGCTTTGTACCCGCCACTACACCAAGAAACTGATTGAAGTGGGCAATATATTCATTGTCTGAAAGTGGTTTTCCATTTATTTGTGCCCGTTCTTTCACGCTATGAACGTGTGGTGACACCATGAGCCCGACTGTATATCCTGCGCCCACTAAAAGTGACGACGCGTAATAGGCAGTTGAGCCCTTTCCGGAAGTACCCGCAATATGAATAGCAGGCATACAATTTTGAGGATCACCTAGTTTTTTTAGAACAGTCTTAACATACTTCAAGCGAGCTGTCGGGTCTTTTTGTTGCGCGGGCAATGCATATAAGTAATCTTCAATATCGTCAAGTGACAAGAGGCTAGCTTGTGCATCATTACTGTAATGCGAATCTGTCATGGTAATACCATTGTACTCTTTCCTTGGTACACAATCAGCAGCTAATCCACCAAACCAATAGCGAGATTCTTAAATTTGCGTATAATAATATCCAATGACCGAAGATCAAATCGAACAATCGCTTCTTGATACCTTAGCGCAGCTGGACTGGGAAATCGTCAACGGGCCAACAATTGGCCCCGACGGGACAATGGAGCGCGAATATAGTGACGTTGTACTACACCGCAGGCTGTCGATTGCCCTAAGGCGGCTCAATCCCGACGCCTCAGTGCAAGCGCTCGACGAAGCCGCAAAGCGCGTGACACGTTCAGTATCGGCCGACCTTTTAACAGACAATCAAGATTTTCATGCGCTTCTTACCGAAGGTGTGAATGTCGAGCAGCGCACCGACGATGGCTCACTCCGCACCACTCCAATCCGCCTTATCGACACGACAACTCCAAGCAATAACGATTTTGTTGCTGTTAACCAATTAACGGTTATTCAAAACGATATCAATCGCCGCCCCGACGTCGTACTGTACGTTAACGGACTGCCACTAGTAGTAATTGAGCTTAAAAACGCCACCGACAGCAAGGCTGATTTAACCGCTGCGTATAACCAAATTCAAACGTACAAAAAACAGATTAGTAGTTTATTTCGATTTAATGAGCTCTGTGTTATTAGCGACGGGCTTGATGCCCGCGTCGGCACGATAACAGCACCCGAAGAACGATTTATGGCATGGAAAACGGTCGAAGGTGAGCGCCGTGACGGTATTATCCCTGAACTCGAAATTATGACTATGGGTATGTTTGATAAAGCTCGTCTGCTTGATATTGTTTCGAGTTTTATTGTTTTTGAGCGCGACAGTAAAGATGACGCCAAGGTAATTAAAAAAGTTGCCGCCTACCACCAATACTGGGCAGTTAATAAAGCGCTGGCGCGCACTATCGATGCAGCGCAACCAGACGGCGATCACCGCGCAGGTGTTGTGTGGCACACACAAGGCTCTGGCAAGTCGCTAAGCATGATGTTTTACTCGGGTAAACTTATTAGCGAACCAGCTTTAGGCAACCCTACAATTGTTGTTATTACCGACCGCAACGACCTTGATGGTCAACTTTTTGACACTTTTAGTGCCTGTAAAGATTTGCTGCGTCAAACACCAGTGCGCGCCGAAACTCGAGCTGACCTTCGCCAGCTATTAACACGCGAGTCTGGTGGCGTTATTTTTACCACCATCCAAAAGTTCTTCCCAGAAGACGGCGGCGATACCTTCCCGACGCTCAGCGAACGCACCAACATTGTTGTTATGGCCGATGAAGCCCACCGCAGCCAGTACGGCCTTAAAGCACGCATTCGTGAAAGCGACGCCCAAATGGTATACGGCAACGCCAAATACATGCGCGACGCCCTACCAAATGCCAGCTATATCGGCTTTACAGGCACACCAATTGAACTCGACGACAAAAGCACCTCGGCTGTGTTTGGTGATTACATTGATATTTACGACGTCCAACGCGCCGTCGAAGACAAAGCAACCGTACCAATTTACTACGAAAGTCGCCTAATCGACCTTGGTATGGACGAATCCACTAAGCAATGGCTCGACAAAGAGGTAGACGAGTTACTTGAGGGCGAAGAAATGACCCGCCAAGACCGTCTTAAGGCCGAATACGCCCAAAAAGAGGCGATTGTGGGCAACAGCGAGCGGTTAAGGCTTGTTGCTAAAGATATTATCAATCATTTCGAGCAGCGCCTTAGTGTGATTGAAGGCAAGGGTATGATTGTCACCATGAGTCGCCACATCGCCGCCGCTCTTTACGACAAAATCGTTGCGCTAAAACCCGAATGGGGAAGTGACGACGATGGCAAGGGATCTATTAAGGTAATTATAACCGGCAGTGCGTCCGACCCAGAAACACTACAGCCACATATTCGTGGAAAGCAGCGCATTCAAACGATTGAAAAGCGCATAAAAGATCCTCGCTCAGACCTAAAGCTCGTTATCGTTTGCGACATGTGGCTAACGGGCTTTGACGTACCGAGTATGCATACAATGTACCTCGACAAGCCGTTAAAGGGGCATAACTTAATGCAGGCAATTGCTCGTGTTAACCGTGTCTACCCAGGTAAAGAGGGTGGTCTTGTTGTCGACTACTTAGGTGTAGCAGGTGCACTCCGCAGTGCCCTTGAAACGTACACCCAGAGCGGCGGTAAGGGCGAGCCAACTCTCGACATGAACGAGGCGGTTGCCGAGATGAAACGTCGCTATGAAATTGTGCGCGACCTATTTTACGGCTTTGATTACCTGCGCTATTTTGGCGGCGAAACACGAGCTCAATTGCAAACAATTCTTGATGCCCAGGAGCATGTTTTAAGCATCGACGACGGCGAAAAGCGCCTACGCCAACACGTTACCGAACTAAGTAAGGCCTTTGCACTCGCAATGCCACACCCCGACGCTGTTGCACTTCGCGAAGAAGTCGCCTTCTTCCAGGCCATTAAGGCTCGGCTTGAAAAAATTAGCAACACAATTCACGGCGGCCCAACCGATGCCGAATACCGCATGGCACTTAAGCAAATAGTCGATAAAGCCATTGCGCCGCTTGGGGTTGTTGATGTCTTTTCGGCTGCGGGCCTTGAAAAACCCGAACTATCTATTTTATCCGATGAATTCTTGGCCGAAGTGCGCAATATGGAGCGTAAAAACCTAGCCGTTGAAGCGCTACAAAAGCTCCTCAACGATGAAGTTCGAGTACGCTTTAGTCGTAACGCAATTAAGTCCGACGATTTTTCTACAATGCTCGAGGCAGCACTAGCAAGTTATCGCAACGGAACCATTGAGGCAGCTCAGGTTATTGAAGAGCTCATTGAAATTGCTCTAAAAATGAAGGCCGTGCTTGAAGATAGTCATATTGAAGGGCTCGAAGAAGATGAGATCGCTTTTTACGATGCACTGCTCGCTAATGGTGGCGCCCAAGAAGTAATGCAAGATACCCAGCTGCGCGAGCTTGCTCGTATACTAGTCGAAAAAGTCCGAAGCAGCGCAGGTGTCGACTGGACACTTCGTGCCAACGCTCAGGCACGACTTCGCGTTGAGGTTAAAAAGTTACTAAGTAAGTATAGCTATCCACCAAACGAGCAAGCTATTGCTACCGACAACGTCCTCAAGCAAGCCGAGCTATTCGCACACGAGTGGTCGCACACTAGTAAATAGCCCTGCCTAGTAATGCTCCATCCCGCTCAAGCTTGCCAAAAAGCACGTTTAATTCTATAGTTTATGCATGCCAACTGGCAATTTCGTTCCTCGACAAGAAGGGTGATGAAATGTGAGCAGCGAAAGTCTGATCGAGCAGCTCTGTAGCGCGCTCGACCATGTGTACGTCGATCTGCTTGCAGCACGACACGCACGCGATCAAACGGCCGCCAGGTGCGCTCGCACCAGCAAGGACTACGAGTCCATCTTTCCGCAAGAACACAAGCTGGGAAGATCGCGTCGCGGAATTGTACGCGATGGCCGGCTCGTTACCGACGATCGTCGTATTCGTCAGCGTTACAAGCAGGCGAAGCGCGTCGCCAAGCAGGCTGAACGTCGATTCAAAGCGGCGAGCCGCCGCTACGACGAGGCCTACGCCAAGTTCGAAGTATCGTGCGCCTACCTGATGGGAGTGCCAACACCATTCCTGACAAACGTCAGGGTCGTCCAAAAATACCAGGACGGTCAGTACACGCATCACGTGTACTTCGGCGGCCAAGGTGGTCCACTTGGGCCACAACACGGGCATTACGTCATGGCAGCAAATGGGCAAATGCTGTACCGTCGTAATCCGCTCGACCCACACGGGGCGCAGAACCACTGCGAACCATCGCAAGCGGCACACAGCGCCGTCGTCTCAAGCTAGGAGTTATACCTGCTGCCCACCCACTAAATAGGAGCGAATTTCCCGTCACAGCCAGTGGCGGGATTTTCCTTTCTTGATTACTTCTCAAAAAATAGATTAAAAATAAAACGCCCGCGCTAGTATCCCAGCGCGGGCAACCTTCTTGGTCAGCGAGTCTTTCGACGAGTCACCCCTAGTGACATGTTACGCACGCGGCGTCTTGGGCGTGATCACGGGCTTGGGGGCCGGATAGGGCACCGTCTCCTCGCGCACCACCACCTTCACGGTGGTCTCGTAGTTGCGCGGCTTGACCGTGAGGATGGTCTGCTTCGGCTGCACCAGCAGGTGCGACACACGGCGGTAGAACCTGGGGAAGTTCTCGATGGCACCCTTGAGTGCGGTCTTGTTGATGACACGCGGCTTCAGCGTGGACACGCGGGTGACCATGCGGTGCAAACGAGCCAGTCGCATGAACTCCGACGCGTCGGTCACCTCCAGGGCGGTCCCCGAGGTGGCCAGCGTAACCTCGCCGCTGGGCAGCTTGACGTTCACGCGCTCTCCGCGCTTACCGCCCGACTCGAGCATCGCCACGATGTGGGCGACGACATCACGACGCTCCTCGCCGATCGTACGCAGCGCACTGTCGCGCTCCGTCTCGAACGCCTTGATGCTTTCGGCGAACTCTGCGTTCGCTCGTGCCTCAGCCGCGTCCAGCTCGCCCATGCGGGCAATAGCACGCGTCAGCAGCATGTCCCGGTCGTGCTTCTCTTGCCTCTTTGCTCGTCCGCTCATTGCGAACTCCTTCGGTAGTAGGGGTGAATGGGCAAGGCGCCATACGGAGCCTATCTTTATATTATATCACATTTTCTATGTTTTGTTAAGTGCTCGGCAAAATTATTTTTCTTGACATTTACCTAGTACATTGCTATAAGTAAAGCTAATATTACTTTGAAAACACATACAGATAAGGAAACTGCGAGAACCATGTCTGAACTACCGGAGAAACAAGCAAAACGTCTCCACGCGCTTATTCAAGAAGCAGAGACAAATCTTGCTGCCGCTAAAGAGCTACTTATTAGCATTATTGGCGACGACGGAGCAATTATTACCCCTAAAAGCAGCCCCAACGAAGAAGTTGGCGGTAAGGTTATTGAAGGTGTCTTTGATGGTCAAAAAATGGCCGGCCCAGATGGTAAAGAATACCCCGTACCCGCAAACTACGCCAGCAAATCGAAGCTGGTTGAAGGTGATATCCTCAAGCTCACCATCGCCGACGACGGCAGCTTTATTTACAAGCAAATTGGCCCAGTTGACCGCACCCAAGTGATTGGTACACTTGTACAACACGACGGCGCTTACTACGTTGAAGCAAACGGCCGCGAATACCGCATTTTGCTTGCCAGCGTAACATATTTCCGCATTAATGTTGGCGACCAAGTCACCATTATCGTCCCTACCGACAGCCCCGACGCTACCTGGGCCGCTGTTGAAGCTGCGCTGTAACTACAGGCTCAAGCAAGAGGTCACTAAACGAGGCGGTCATAACGATCGCCTCGTTCTCTTATAAAAGTGTAAAAAGTACGTCACTATTTTAGTGCTCCGTTAGCTATAATAGAAAGAAATAGGGGAAACTAGAGGAGTCTAGAGGGATCTAGGGGAGACAAAAACGCCATGGCGCACGCACTATACCGTAAATACCGAAGCATGTCTTTGGCCGATGTAAAAGGTCAGAACCATATTACCAGCCTGTTGTCGCGTGCACTCGAATCGGGACGCATTGCTCATGCCTACCTTTTTACGGGGCCACGTGGCGTTGGTAAAACGTCTGTGGCGCGTATTTTAGCGCACGAAATAAACAAGTTGCCGTACGACGAATCGTCACGCCACCTCGACATTATCGAAATTGACGCCGCCAGCAATAACGGCGTCGAAGACGTCCGCGACCTCCGCGAAAAGGTGCAAATTGCCCCTGTTTCTGCCCAAAAGAAGGTCTACATCATCGACGAAGTCCACATGCTCTCAAAGCCAGCCTTTAATGCACTCCTAAAAACCCTCGAAGAACCCCCTGAGCACGTGGTATTTATTTTGGCCACAACCGACATCGACAAACTCCCCGCAACCATCATTAGCCGCACCCAGCGTTACGGCTTTCGTGCTATCACCCCCGACGACGCCGTGCAACACCTGGCACACATTGCCAAGGAAGAGTCTATTACCATTACCGACGACGCCCTGCGGCTTATTGCCGAACGTGGCGACGGTAGTTTCCGCGACAGTATTAGCTTACTCGACCAACTATCGAGCCTAGCTAGCAAAAAAGAAGGTATTACCGCCGAGCTTGTTGAAACTTCCTTAGGGTTAGCGCCAGCAGGTATCGTCACAAGCCTTTTACAGGCAGTCGAAAAGCACGACGTTGCGGCAGTAGCACGCGTTATTGAACAAACCGAAGCCGATGGCATTAGCCCCGTTGTTTTAACTCAGCAGGTGACGCGCAGCCTTCGCGCCGAAGTCACAAAAAAACCCCAGCTTTTACCGCTCCTCGATGCCCTGCTTGATGTTCCTAAATCAACGCAACCATCAATGAAGCTCCTAAGTGTTCTTGGTACCGCCGCGCTTGATCACAAGCCAAAAACAGCCGCCCTATCAACCCCCGTTCTAGAGGTTTCGGCCTCGGTTGAAGAACTTTCTAAGCCAGCAAAGGTGAGTGTCGCGCCAAAAACAACTGTCGAACCCAAGCCAACTGCCACTATGGCGCCCGCGCCGACCCCTACAGCAGTACCGACGCCAAAAGCTGCACCCGCAGCAGCCGCGCCAAAAGCACCTGCCACGCCCGTCGAACCAGCCGATTTTGATTGGCCGGCGCTTATCGAGTACACCCGAGAACACTTCGTGGCACTCTTTAGCGTGCTAACAAAATGTGGCCACGAACTACAGGGGAGCGACCTTACAATTTACTGCGTTAACGCCTTTTACAAGAAAAAGCTCGACGACCCCAAATACCACACGTCGCTCTACGATTCACTCACTGCACTTGGCGTTCAGGGGCTCACCATTACCACCATTCCAACGCGCCCACCTATGAAAAATAGCCAAGCTGCGGCAATTGCTGATATTATGGGAGGTGGAATAGAGGTTTCACCCGAAGCTGTTTAGCAAAAAGCTAGCAGTATTTCGAAATAAGAGGAGTTATGGCCGATAAAACCGTCCCCGCTGGGAAAGTACCACCGCAAAACGTCGATGCCGAGATGAGCCTGCTTGGTGCTATTTTAATTGACGAAGAAGTATTGGCCGATATTACCGAACACGTAAAGCCAAAAGATTTTTACGACAAGCGCCATTCGCTGATTTTTGACGCTATTATGCGTCTGTACGAAAAAAATAAACCGGTTGACCTACTTACTCTTACCGACGAACTCAAGCGCAAAAGCGAACTCGATGAGGTTGGTGGTTCGGCATATTTAACAGAGCTGACTAACTATGTCCCAACTGCCGCCCACGCCGAAAGCTACGCCGAAATCGTTGCCCAAAAAGCAGTGCGCCGTCGGCTTATTAAGGCTAGTGGTGAAATTTCTGAACTTGGCTACAACGAAGAAACCACCACTCAAGAGCTTTTGCAGCAGGCCGAGGCCGAGCTTTTTGCCGTTAGCGACCAATCGCTTAAGCAAGACCTTACCAGCCTCGAAAGTATTCTTACCGACAGTTTCGACCGTCTTGAAGAGCTTCACCGCAATAAAGGTGCCCTGCGCGGTGTACGCACGGGCTACCGCGACCTCGACAACATGACGGCCGGCCTACAGCGAAGCGACCTGATTATTCTGGCGGCCCGCCCTGCAATGGGCAAAACGACCCTCGTGACAAACCTCGCCTATAACGTTGCGACCATCGCTAAGCAGCCGGTACTCTTTTTCAGCCTCGAGATGAGTAAAGAGCAGCTGGTTGACCGTATGCTCGCCGACGCATCGGGTGTTGATAGCTGGAATATTCGCACGGGTAATCTTTCTGACGAAGACTTTAGCAAGCTATCTGAAGCAATGGGCGAAATGAGCGAAGCACCAATTTTCATCGACGACACCCCAGGCCTTAGTGTGCTCGAAATGCGTACCAAAGCACGCCGCGCCGCGCATGATCAGCCGCTTGGCCTCATTATCATCGACTACTTGCAGCTGATGCAGGGAAGTGGTCGGCATGACGGCAACCGCGTGCAAGAGGTGAGCGAGATTTCGCGTGGACTCAAGTTGATCGCCCGTGAACTTAACGTGCCTGTGATTGCCCTTAGTCAGTTATCGCGTACCGTCGAAAACCGTTCGCCACAAATTCCACAACTTGCCGACCTGCGTGAATCTGGGTCAATCGAGCAGGACGCCGACATTGTGATGTTTATTTACCGCGAAGCGTACTACAACCCCGAAACCGAGCGCGAAAATATTACCGACCTCATTATCGCTAAGCACCGTAACGGGCCTGTTGGTAAGGTAGAGCTGTACTTCCACCCAGAGCGCCTACGCTTTATGTCGCTCGACCGTCAACACGAATAAGCACGAGTAAGCCCAAGGGGCACAACGGGGCACGAATAGCCCACAGTTAGCCCTGAGCCGTGGTATACTAATAACATTGTCATGGCTACACGTGATTTTTCACATTATTTTCTATACAGATGGCGGTATGTTATTGGATATACCGCTATTGGACTTCTTTTAGCTGGTGTTTTACTTTTTGCAGGACTTTATTTACCGGGCGGACTCTCGGCTGCCGAGCAAGAATCGGTTGTAAGAAGCGCCTCGCTATCGCTGCAAACGCCAAGCACGCTTGCCATTCCCAATATGCCGTATTACGCGCTGCAATCCCTATTTTTGTCTGTTTTTGGCATTTCGACCTTCACTATTAAACTTCCGTCACTCATACTAGCCCTCGCCTCGGCAGTTGGTCTGATTTTACTTCTGCGTCGCTGGTTTAAGCCAAACATTGCCGTTTTGGCGTCGCTTATTGCCATTTCAACGGGGCAATTCTTGTTTATTGCACAGCTGGGCACGCCAAGCGTGCTGTACATTTTTTGGCCAATTACGCTCCTTCTTTTAGGAACACAAATTACCCGCGCCGAACGTCACCGCTTTATATATAAAATTATGTTTGCGATTTGTGCGGCCCTTAGCCTGTACACGCCACTTGGCATGTACCCACTTATTGCCGTTGCCTTGGCTGTCGTTTTTCACCCACATTTGCGTGCCATTATTCGTCGGCTTAAACGCCATCGCCTGATTATTGTTTCGAGTATCTTTCTGCTCTTAGTGGCGCCACTTGTTTGGTTTATGGTACTTTCGCCCGAACTTCTTGGTACGCTCCTAATTGGCACGCCACCAAGTTGGCCGCCCGACTTTATAGCCAACGGGCACACGCTTTTGCAGCAATACTTCTTCTTTTGGCGGCCAACATCTTCAGAGTTTATGTCGCCAGTCTTTGGGCTTGGGTCGGCACTCCTTATCGCCATTGGGCTTTACAGGTTAATTCTGACACGCGACACCACCCGTAGTTATTTAATTATTTTTTGGATGGCCTGTATTGTGCCAGTACTCCTTATTAACCCTGCCTTTACGAGCGTTACCTTTGCGCCATCGGTGCTGATGATGGCCGCAGGGCTTACATCACTTATTGGCTATTGGTATCGGTTGTTTCCGCTCAATCCATATGCACGTGTTACGGGGCTTATTCCAATTATCATATTAGTGGGTGCGCTCATTAGCACAGGGCTTGTACGCTACGTGTATGGCTACCACTACAATCCGCAGGTCGCGCCGCTATTTAGTAAGGACCTTCATCTGCTGCCAAGCGATACCGCCCAGTTGGTCGTCACAAAAGACGAAAAGCCGTTTTATGCCGCTGTAGCCTCATTCCGCCAAGGGCTTGACGTTGTCACGCAACCAACTATCGACACGCCAACCGTGACGCGCGCCGCACGTGGCGATATTTCGGGGTACAGTATAAAAGAAATTATTACCAATGAACGCTCCAGCGAAGCTGACCGGTTCTATGTAATGCAACGCTCGTCATAACGTGCTATACTAACCTTAGTAGAAATTGACGGAGGAACCCATGGCGTTTGACCAAATGAAGATGCTGAACCAATTGCGTAAGGCACAGTCTGACCTAAAAAAAGAAATCATCGAAGTTGAAGCCGGTGAAGGTGCAGTTGTTGTACAAGTTACCGGTGAACTTAAAGTTAAGAAAATTTCAATCGACCCAGAGCGCGTTGACCTTGACGACATCGCCGAGCTTGAACACTGGCTCGAGATTTCAATCCGCGATGGTCTTGCAAAGGCTCAAGAAGTAGCTGCCGAAAAAATGAAGCCACTTATGGGTGGCCTAGGCAACCTTGGGCTGTAATCGCCTAATGTAAGGTTACAAGCGTGGCGCGTTTATTACCAATTGCACTAGAAAAGCTGATCGATGAAATCGGTCGGCTTCCTGGTGTTGGCCAACGAACCGCCGAACGCTACGCCTATTTTTTACTGCGCGCCGATCAACGTATTAACGATGGCATGGCAACGGCTATTCACGATATTCATGCCCGCGTTAAAACCTGCCCTGTCACCTTTGCCTTAATTGACGCCGACGAAGAAGTATCGGCGCTCTATAGCGACCCTGAGCGCGATAAATCAGTCATTGCCGTGGTTGAAGAGCCACTTGATATCGTCGCCCTTGAGCGCACAGGGCAGTTTAAGGGCACGTATCATGTACTTGGTGGCGCCATGAGCCCAATCGACGGCATTGGACCCGAGCAACTTCATATTCCTGAACTTATCAACAGGCTCACCGCTGACGAAGTGCAAGAGGTTATCATCGCAACAAACGCCAGTGTCGAAGGCGAGTCAACCGCACTCTTTTTGCAAAAAAATATTAAAGACGCAGGCCTTGATGTTCGCGTGAGCCGCCTGGCGCGCGGTATTCCAGTTGGCGTTGACCTTGAATATGCCGACCAAATCACCCTTAGCCATGCACTTGAGGGGCGTCGGATTCTTTCATAGCAACCCCGCGCGTCCTCCTATGCTAAAATAAGAACAATGTTTACCCCAGCTCTCGATATACTTAATTCAGCAAACCGTATTGTTATTATTCAGGCCGAAAACCCTGACGGCGATAGCCTTGGCAGTGCACTAGCGCTCGAAGAGCTCCTTATCGAGGCAGGCAAAGAGGTTACGCTGTACTGCGCGATCGATATTCCAAAATATATGCATTACATTCCGGGGTGGGATAGAGTGCAAAAAGACTGGCCAACCAATTGCGACGTGGCGGTGATTGTTGATACCTCGGCCGAAGCACTGCTTTTACAGGCGCTTGCCACGCCTGGTGTTCGTCATTTCCTCGAAACGCACGACGTCGTTGTGATTGACCATCACCAAAGCGACGAAGGTGATTTGCCGTTTAAACATACCTTTATTAACGATTCAACGGCTGTTGCAACCAGCGAAATTATCTACAATATGGCAAAAGAAGCCGGCTGGGCAATTACCCCCACTGCTGCCGAAAGCATGTTTATTTCTATCCAGGCCGACAGTTTAGGACTTACGACACAATCGACTACCGTACGCAGTTACCAAGTTGCCGCCGATCTTGTTGCGTTAGGTGCTGTTCCTGCAACAATCGAAGCGCGTCGTCGCGAGTACATGAAAAAGCCCGCCGACATCTTAGAATACAAAGGGCAACTTATTAGCCGCATCGAATACTACCTCGATGGCAAACTAGCAGTCGTGCATATTCCATGGGAAGACATTCAAGAATATAGCGACCGCTACAACCCGAGCGTACTAGTACTAGAAGAAATGCGCATGGTTGAGGGGGTTGAAGTAGCTGTGGCGCTCAAAACCTACCCAGATGGCAAGGTAACAGGTAAGATACGCGTGAACGCCCCAATTGCTCACGCCGTAGCGGGGTATTTTGGTGGCGGTGGACACGAATACGCCGCAGGGTTTAAGGTGTTTGAACAATACGACGTTGTAATGTCAGAATTATTAACTGCAACAAATAAGGCGCTAACCGACTATGAGTCTTCAGTTTCATAACCAACTCACCAAAACTATCGACCCCTTTACACCACTTGTAGAAGGAAAGGTCACACTCTACACCTGTGGGCCAACAGTTTATAACTATTTAACAATTGGTAACTGGGCGGCGTATATTTACTGGGATACGCTTGTTCGTGTACTTCAGGCGCACTCGCTTGAGGTAACGCGCGTTATGAACATTACCGATGTTGGTCACCTAGTGAGCGACGCCGACGATGGCGAAGATAAGCTCGAAAAAGGCGCCAAGCGCGAAGGCAAAACCGCCTGGGATATCGCCAACTACTATGCCGATGACTTTTTGGCTGGCATGAAGGCCCTCAACATTATTACACCGACGTTTATGCCACGCGCCACCGAGTATATCGACCAACAACTTGACCTTGTTCGCACCCTTAAAACCAAGGGCTATACCTACCAGATTAGCGACGGCATTTACTACGATACATCGAAGTTCCCAGCCTATGCCCAATTTGCAGGCCTTGCTATTTCTGCCCAAAAAGCAGGTGCTCGCGTTGAGTTTAACCCCGAAAAGCGCAGTGCAAGTGACTTTGCCCTCTGGAAGTTCACCCCCGAAGGCGAAACACGTGACATGCAGTGGCCAACCCCAAGCGATCTGCTTGATGATTCTCGCAGCGTAAACACAAACGGCACAACAGACGAGCGTCCAGGCTTCCCGGGCTGGCACCTTGAGTGTTCGGCTATGGCAATGACCCTTTTAGGATCAACTATCGACATTCACACTGGCGGCATTGACCACATTCCAGTGCACCACACCAACGAAATCGCGCAGAGCGAGGCCGCAAGTGGTGTTCGGTTTGCAAATTATTGGCTTCATAACAACCACCTTAAGGTGAACGGCACGAAAATCAGCAAGTCGCTTGGTAACGGCTATACGCTGCAAGACATTGAACGCGAAGGCTTTAGCCCACTTGATGTACGTTTATTTATCCTTCAAAGCCATTACCGCAGCGAGGGTAACTTTACTTTTGAAAACCTAACTGCTGCGCACAACAGGCGTCTTAACTGGCGTAATATTGCCGCACTTCGTCACCAAACACACGACACGCTGCAATCGCACACAGCGGCCGAAACCGACAGCAAGAGCGTTTCACTATACGCCGCTAACAAGGCGCTTACCGAAGCCCTGGCAGACGACCTAAATGCCCCTGAAGCTATGGCGATTATTGACGAGGCTTTTGCTGCTATTGCCACAAGTCGCCTTGATACGATTCATCGCCATGCACTTATTACGTTCCTTGAGACCATCGACCAACTCCTTGGTCTTCAGCTAATTGAAACATCGCCAGATATTTCTGATGACGCCAAGCGCCTTCTTCTTGAGCGAGCCCGTGCCCGCGATGCAAAAGACTACGAAAAGTCAGACGATTTGCGTGATACACTCGCCAGCCACGGTATTACCGTCCGCGACACGCCATCGGGGCAGGTTTGGGAATACAGCGCGTAAAGCACATCAAGCGCTTAAAAAGAGGCCCTTAGGCCTCTTCTTTTTTCTTGGTTGCCGCCACACGGACGCGCGGATCATTGTCACTTACCGTGCCACGTCGGGCTGTGAGGTATTCTTCAATCAAAACCCGAACACTACCCGCAATTGGAATAGCGATAATACCACCAACCACTCCAAACATGTACAATCCTACTGTTACGGCGGCAAGCACCATAAGCGCCGAAAGGTCAATGCGTTTTGCCTGAATATGCGGTGCAATGAAATTATTTTCAATCTGCTGGTAAATCACAAAGAACACGATGTAAATAACCGCTGCCGCCAGACTGTTAAGTGCCAAAAGCGTCGCGATCATAACGCCACCAATTGTGGCGCCAAACATTGGAATAAGCGATAGAACAAAGGTGATAGCAGCAGTTGGCATAGCAAGACCACTTGGTACTTCAGGGAAGAAGAAGCTGAGGCCAAATACGAACAGTCCAGCGGCGGTTGCACCAATCGATGAAACAGTTAGCTGCCCCGTTACATAGCCGCCAATCACTCCGTAAATACGGCGGGCAATACGGCGGTGGTGCTGCATTTTTTCTTTGTCTGGATAGAGTCGCCAAATGCGGTTCATCCATTCGGGGCCTTCAATCAGCATAAGGAAGGTAAGCACCAACACAAGAATAAGCGCCGCAATAAACGAAAAGAACGAGCCAATACCCTTGATAACATTTTGACCAACATCACCAGCCCAGTTGCCAGCGGTTGTTTTTAATGAGTTAAGTGCTGAATCGAGCTGTTCCTGTAGGTTGTACTGCTCAACAAAATGGTGCACCGCACTCCATTGGCCAGTGGCACTATCAACCAAGCTTGGAACGTTTTGAGCAAACTTAGCCGTTTGCTGCACCATTGGTGGAATCACCAAAGTCACAATAACACCTAAGAAGATAATCACCGCCACGTACGCAAGTGCTGTTGCACCAACGCGGCTCCGACCAGGCAATTTATTTGCCAGTAACGACACTGGCGCATTAAGCGCGAGCGCTAAGAAGAGGGAAATACCAATGATAATTAGCCCAAGCTGCGCCTTATATAATAATGCTGCCGCAATGCCTATGCCAAACACTACAAGCCAAAAACGAACGAATGTGCGTGTATCAATATCTATCTTGGTCTTCATACGCTGTATTATACACACTTTCAAGGACTTTTTCCTACTTTACACCTCGACAAAACGCTTACGGTAAGGCTAAAATAAGACTACATATGGAAAAGGTGGTGCGCGAACTAACAAAATTACTTGAGGGCGAGGTAAGTACGCACCCGGCCACGCGTTACAGCGTACGTCACGACGCCAGCATGTACGAACTAACCCCCGACGTTGTCATTGCCCCTCAGCACTCTGCCGACGTCGAGGCGCTCGTATCATACGTTGCCAAAAACAAACCTGCCTACCCAAAGCTCGCTATTACACCACGTGGCGCTGGCACCGACATGTCGGGTGGGGCAATAGGCTCTTCAATCGTCCTTGATATGACCGCCCACTTCACAGCCATTGAACCGCCAAAAGGCTCAATACTACACGCGCAACCTGGCGCCTTGCTGCGCACTATCGATCCATTACTTGCCGCCAAAGGTCAGCAACTTGGCTGCGCGCCAACCAGCCGCGGCCTGTGTACCCTAGGTGGTGTTATTGCTAATAACGCCGCTGGTGAACAATCACTCCGCTTTGGGTCTGCTCACCAATCGGTGCGTGAGCTAACAGCCGTTCTTGCCGACGGTAAGTCGTATACGTTTGCGCCCATTACAAAACGCCAGCTTGACCGTAAAATGGCACAAACAGGTGCCGAGGCCGATTTGTACCGCAAGGTCTACAATCTTATTGAGCGCCACTACGATACGATTCGCAACGCACGCCCGCGTGCACCACGCAACTCAATGGGGTATGGGCTATGGAACGTCTGGGACCGCGACACGGGCATTTTTGACATGACACAGCTTTTTACAGGCAGCCAAGGTACGCTCGGTATCATAACCGATGTAAAAATTGCAACAGTCCCTAAAGCTGCCCATTCAGGGCTACTGCTAGTGTACCTTTCGTCTCATTCAAAGCTGGGCGACGTCATCTCAACTATCATGCGCCACAATCCGGCCACCTTTGAGGGCTTCGACGACATTACGTTCTCGCTTGGACTGCGTCAGTTCAAAACCCTCCGCCGACAGCTTGGCACAAAGGAATACATACGCCAGCAGGCGCACCTTAGTAAGTCGGTCGCACGTTTTAAAGGGCACTTACCAAACACAATAATGATGGTCGGCTTTGAAGGCGATACACCCCAAGCCGTCTATAATGCCATCGAGGCCACCGCTAGAGACCTTGGGCGCTTTAGACTTCGTATGGATATAGAAGACAATGAGGCGGCTAGTGCACCGTTCCGAAATATACGTCGCGCCTCACTTGCGCTTCTTCGGCATAATTTACACTCAAGCCACGCGTCGCCATTTATCGACGACATGACAATTCAGCCGCGCTTTATACCAGAATTCCTCAAAGACCTCCGCAAGGTCATTCGCAAACATAAACTACCCGCAACAATTCAAGGGCATTTTGGCGACGGCACGTTTCATGTCGTGCCACTCGTTGACGGCACCAGCCCTAAATATCGAACAAAGCTAGAGCCAATAATGCGCGAACTTATCCCAATCGTCCTAAAATACGGTGGCACGATGGCCGGTGAGCATAACGACGGCATGGTACGCGGGCCATGGCTTCCAGCGGTGTTCGGGCAGCACATGTACAACATTTTTCGCGATGTAAAAGAGATCTTCGATCCAAATTATATATTTAACCCATACAAAAAGACGGATGCCTCGTGGGAATACAGCATGAGTCACCTCAGGCAAACCCCAAATAACACATTGCGCCGATAGCGCTACATATTGTATAGTAACTACATATGAATCAGACGACCATTGGCTGCGTTAAAGCGGCGACTCGAATTTTGGGCGACAAGTGGACACCGCAACTGCTGCGTTTTTTTGTTAACGAAGAATCGGTGCGCTTTTGCCAAATACAAGATCTCGTTGACGGTATTAACCCACGCACACTGTCGGCCCGCCTTGATTCACTCGAAAAAGAGGGGATAATCGAAAAAGTCACCACCACTGACACGAATCGGTGCGAATACCGACTCACCCAAAAGGGTCATGAACTAACACCTATTTTGCGCGATATGCAAGTTTGGAGCGACCGTTACGCATCAGCAGCCAACAATGCAGCGTAATTGCGTTATAAGACTAAGCGTTTTTTAAGCTAGAACACGGTATAATGAAGGTATGAGGATATTAATCGTAGAGGACGAACACAAAATAGCACGAGCGCTAGCAAAAGCACTCGAGCAAGAAACCTACGCGGTTGATATTGCCTATGACGGCGACGAGGGGTATGCTATGGCGACCACCGAGCCGTACGATGTTGCTATTATTGACCGCATGCTCCCTGGTGACTACGACGGCATTGCCATCGTGAAAGCTATGCGCGAGGCTAAAATTCACACACCCGTGCTGTTTTTAAGCGCGCTTGATAGTATTAATGAGCGCACCATTGGGCTTGACGCAGGCGCCGACGATTACCTTGTAAAACCGTTTGCTCTTGAAGAACTTTTAGCGCGTGTCCGTGCACTTTTACGTCGACCATCAGAGCAACAACCTAATATTTTAAGCGCTGGCGACCTTACCCTCGACACAGTCACGTACTTGGTTGAGCGTGGTGGTCAGTCAATCCACCTCACTAGCAAAGAATTCGCCCTGCTTGAATACATGTTGCGCAACCAGGGGCGTCCACTTAGCAAAGAAACAATCATTAGCCACGTCTGGGACTACGACGCCGATATTCTACCAAATACAGTCGAGGTGTACGTAAAATACCTGCGCACAAAAATTGACGTGCCGTTTAAAACGCCGCTTATTCATACCGTTCGCGGCTTTGGCTATAAACTCGAAGCATAAAGGAGCACCACACCATGCAAGCCGTGCAAAAAATGTTTCAATCGGCAACATTGAAACTCACCGCTTGGTATTTAGCCATTTTGATGGCCATTAGTATTACTTTTAGTGTTGTGATTTATCAGCTTAATTATCGCGAAGTAAGTTTTCGCCTTGAAAATCTACAGCACAGTATTATTGATGACGTTACGGTAACAGGGCCGCTTAGTTCGTACTTTACAAATTACATTACGGGGCCAAATGGTCCAGTGCTTAACGAATCACGCAAGGCGTCAAACCAAATGATTCTTTCCTTGGTATATATTAACCTTGGTGTTTTTTTAGCCGGTGGGCTAGGGGCGTACTTTTTAGCCCTACGCACCCTGCGTCCAATTGAAGAGGCGCACGAATCGCAAAGTCGTTTTACCAGTGACGCAAGCCACGAGTTGCGCACACCGCTTGCCGCCATGAAAGCCGAGCTCGAAGTAAACCTGCGCGATAAAAATCTATCAATTACAGAGGCGCGCGAATTACTCAAAAGTAATCTTGAAGAGGTTGATAAGCTCATTCAGTTATCCCGTATGTTGCTTCATTTGTCGCGACTTGACCACGACAAGCTTGAAATCGACTCGGTTGATGTTCCCGCGCTCCTTGATGACACGCTAAAACGCCACCCGGCCGCCGCCAAGCGGTTTGTTATTACAAGTCGTAAAAAAGCCGTGACTGCCGCTAACGAACCAGCTATTAGCGAGCTTATGAGCATTTTAGTTGATAACGCTCTAAAATATAGCCCGCCTGGCACCCCAATAAATATTCGTATCTTTACACAGCGTGGGCAGGTAGGGTTTGAGATTAAAAATCACGGTAAAAAAATCCCCGACGAAATACTCCCAAAGCTATTTGAGCGATTTTTTAGAGCCGACACGTCGCGCACAAATGGCGCAAAAAATGGCTATGGCCTTGGCCTCTCGATTGCCAAAAAGATTGTTGACCTGCATGGTGGCGACCTGACCGTTTCAAGCACCGACGAAGAAACAACGTTTAGCTTTTATCTGCCTATCGTAAAGCGTAGCTCATTTCGTGAAGGTAAAATTACAACATAATTGACCTCCGATTTAAGATTTATTTCAGAATAAATTGCCATAATAAAGATAGTAGCATCGCTACAAAAAATACCGACCCGTTACGGGCCTAAAACAGGAAGGGAGTGAACACTATGAACACAACCACCACCAACTATCACGAACAAAAAACAATCTTGCTCAGCAAGAAAGGCATGAAAGAGCTTCGTCGGTCAATTGCCCAACTCGAACACGACCGCCAAGCTTTATACCGCAGCCTCCGCGAAAGCGACAAAGGCTCAAGTCACGATAACCGTTTTGAACGCAACGAACGCCTTCAACGCCTCGAGGCAATCGAGGCTGAGCTGTTCGACAAGCAACATGTGCTATCCAAGGCAAAGCTCGTGCCGTCAAAGCGCACTCGCATGAAGGTTGCAATTGGGTCAGTCGTCGACCTCATCGACCAACAAGGCAAACTCATTCGCTACACACTAGTCGATAGCATCGAAGCCAACCCAAGCGACGGCCGTATCTCTGCCGTTAGCCCACTTGGTAGCACGCTTCTTGGTAAAACCGTTCAAGATATTGTTGAATGGGGCAATGGTATGCACAAAAACACCTTTCAGCTAGTAAAAATTACTTAGCATTCGCGTGCTATGTTGACGTGACACCGCCCTTCATGACGACGTCCGCCACAACACACTAAACCCACCTTAAAAGCAGCCCTGTTGTGGCTGCTTTTCTTATGAAAAATTGTTACAATGAAGCTAATGCTTTTCTATCAACAGTCAGCCGAAGAAACCATTCGAGAACTTGGGTCGTCTCAAGAGGGCCTGTCTCGACATCAGGCGTCACAAAGACTTGCAAAATACGGCCCGAACGAGCTTCAGCTAAAGGGGGAGCCTCTATGGAAAAAAATTGTTGAACCATTTGCTAACGTCTTTATGGCCGTTCTGTTTGTTGCGGTTATCATTAGCTTCGTTCATAACGCCATTGTTGATGCGATTATTATTTTGGTTATTATGCTCACCAGTGGCACCATTTATTACGTACAACAGTTCTCAACCGAGCGCATTTTACGCTCACTCCAAAAAAAGAGCACCCAACCCGTACGCGTCACTCGCGGTGGCGACACCTTTTTAGTTGACGCCAGCCAGCTTGTGCCGGGCGATATTGTCCACGTCAGCGAAGGTGACAAAATTCCAGCCGACCTACGCCTCCTCGAACTCAGCGCCTTCCGTACCGATGAATCACTCTTAACAGGTGAGTCTGTGCCAGTGACAAAACAAGCCGCTGCACTTTCTGGCAAAAAAGAGGTGTACGAACAAACAAATACCGCCTTTCAGGGGTCGTTTGTTGTGGCGGGTGTGGCGCGGGGCATTGTGACCGCCACGGGTAACACTACCGAGTTTGGGCGCATTGCAGCGCTTGCCAACCAACGCAACGGCGGTAGTGTAAGTCCTGTTCAAAAAAAGATCGACGTCCTTATTAGCTATATTATTGCAGGGGTTGGCGGAATTGCCCTGGTTGCCTTTGGGCTTGCTTTGTACCGCGGGGTTGAAGTGACCGAAGCATTGCGCTACGTTATTGCGCTATCGGTTTCAGCGGTACCCGAAAGTCTCCCGATTGCCATTTCCATTGTGCTTGTTCTTGGTATGCGCCGTATGGCGGCTAAAAAGGCGCTGGTTCGTAGTATGCAGGCTATTGAAACAATCGGCGTTATTACCAGTATCGCCACCGATAAAACCGGCACTCTAACAAAAAATGAGCTGTCCGTTCAAGAAACCTGGCAGCCGGATTGGAGCGATCACCACTTACCAACGGTTGTTCATAAAACAATTAACCACCATAACGAGGCAGCTAAAGACCCGCTTGATATAGCCTTAATTGGCTTTACCGCCGCTAAAGAACTCGTAAAGCTAAAGGGCGAGCCAATCACAAAACTGCCGTTTGACCAAGCGCTCTCGATGAGCGGAAATATTTGGCACCACCGCGGTAAACACGAGCTTGTGGTAAAGGGCGCCCCTGAGCAAATCATGATGCGCAGCCGCCTGACGCGTTCGCAAATGAGTGAGGTTAATAAAGCCGTCATGCAGTTTACGAGTCAGGGGTATCGCGTTATTGCCGTCGCCACAACACCGCTCGACAAACCTTTTGCAACGTTCCAAGATTTTAACAAAAAAACAATCCTTGAATTTACTGGGCTTGTAGCCGTGGCCGACACCTTACGACCGTCTGCTCGCACCGCCATAGCCGCAGCGCACCGCGCGGGCGTTACTGTGCGCATGATTACTGGTGACCACTTTGAAACCGCCTATAACATTGGCTATAAACTTGGGCTGGTCGATTCGCGCAACCAAGTATTTGATAGTCGGCTTATGATTGATATGACCGACCGTCAACTCGCCAAGGTTGCGAGTACAGTTCGCGTTTTCTCTCGCGTGACGCCCGAAAATAAATTTCGTATTTTAAAGGTCTTAAAAATTAAAGAGGTGACCGCCATGACGGGTGATGGCGTCAATGACGTTCCAGCACTGGCAAGCGCACACGTTGGTGTAGCCATGGGAAGTGGCTCGCAGATTGCCAAAGACGCGGGTGATATTATCCTTCTTAACAACGACTTTGCCAGTATTGTGCGCGCCATGCGCGAAGGGCGAATTATCTTCTCAAATATTCGTCGCATGCTTTTTTACCTTCTTTCAACCAATATTGGCGAGGTAGTGACAACCGTTGGTGCCTTAGCAATCGGACTCCCAATGCCGCTCGCACCCGTACAAATCCTGTGGATCAACCTTGTCACCGATACAACTATGGTCATTCCAATTGGGCTTGAGCCGGGCGAAAAAAGTGTCATGAAACAGCGCCCCGTACCGCCCAAGGCACCAATTTTGGGCAAGTACATGATTTCACGAATTATCCTTGTCGCCCTCCTTATGGGAGTTATGGCGCTCGGTCTGTATATGTTCTACGGTAACCGTTACGACACCGCCTACGGGCAAACCGTTGTGTTTGTCGCACTGGTTGTTATGCAGTGGGCGAATGCGCTTAACGCGCGCAGCACCTACGAATCGCTGTTTAGTCGCCTTCGTGTGTGGCACGCACCGTTTTGGGGTGCGCTTGTTATAGCCATAGCGCTGCAGGCGTTGGCATTATTCGGCCCGTTACAAAGCGCCCTGCACGTTAATACCGTGGCGATTGGTGATATTTTTGTCGTGAGCCTCATAGCATTTATTGCAACAATCTTAACTGTTGAACTCCATAAACTCTACGGTCGTCGCATCATTCTGAGGCGCGCTATTGATGAATAAGTAAAGTTTGACTATAATTCAGGGCTATAGATGGAACGGCCCTTGTCTGTTGAGGTTTTACGCGATGCCGATGCGCCGCAACTTGATATCACACCGGTTATAGAAGGTGTTGAATATTTTAATGATGTCACTGACGGCTTACTGACTATTTCAAATACATCTCGACGTATGCGCATCGCTCACGCCGACTCGTCGACCGTTCATGGATCGCTACTCAACTTTAAAACGCCCGAAACAGATATACAGCTCGTTTTAACCGACAGGAATCTTCGTATCGACTCATCGCCCCGAGCAGTTGGCTACGCGGTACAGAACACTAAATCTAGCGGTGGCGTTGCGGTTATCAGTACCAATAGCAGTGTCACGCCCGCAGAACTCACTACTGCCCACGAACTTGGTCACCTCGTGCGGCTGCGCTATGGCGCCACGTACACTGAACACCACTGCACCGACGACCAGTGTCTAATGCATGCACATACGAACACAATTAACGTCCCTATACCAACGCAGCGCCCATTATTTCGCCATTTTATTCCGTTTGCGGATCAGCTCTTTCCAATGTATGTACCAGACTTTACTACCGAAGAGGTTATGGTGAATACATCGTTCTGCGACACATGTATTCACCAGCTTGGACGCCGAGCATTTTTTATCACCGAGGCACGAAAGGGCCGTTATATCCCACCTGAATGGCGCTAATATTGCGCTAAAGGCAGCCTAAGAAAGAATACTGACGAGCGTCCAGTTGCCACCATGGTTATCACTTCGCAACTGAAACTGGTGTGTACCATCGGTCATGGTGAGAATTTCGGCGACGTGCGACCCAGTTTGCACGAGGCAGCGTAGTCCAGCGTCAAGAAACTCGTAAATTGTTCCGCGAAATTCCATACGACGAGGGTAGGCGGCAAGATTCTTTTTAAAGCCCATTTGAGTAATAGCGACTTGTTCGTTAATTGTTACACGATTCATAGTTTTCTCCTAAAGGTTCATACGTTTTTATGACCTGCGCCACACACTGATGTAACGCAAAAAGGCTGAACAAAAAGTTGGTCAGCAAACGGATTTAGGAGGAGTGATTTGGAGAGGGGAGTTTGGACCGTTCGACCGGACGCCCTTTTTACCAAATATCACATGAGAATTGTGTCGACCGCTAGGGGCGCTTGGCTTCCCGTGAGGGCTCGCAGGCCAGTATGCATAGCGTCGTTGGTGGCTTCTACTTTTGGTATTCCTTGATAATCCGAGGAATAGCCATAGTTATACGCCTGTAAGTGGAAATTCCAACCTCTACAAGTAGGGGAGAAAAGTACCTACATGACTATTACTAGTATACATCGCCTATTAGGTGCGGCGTCAATACTTATTAAAAAACTTATGCTTAAAACTAGTTGAGAATAAGTTTACATTTTCAATTTTTATGCTATAGTTTGCTTAGTGCGTATACCCAATTGATTTTGGGTTAACGCCCTTAACAATTTGGCCTACACACCAAGCAGTTCCCAGTCCAACCACACCTCGAGGAAGGTATCAATGACCACTCAGAACAGCCGGTTGCGCTTGCGCCGGCTCACGTCACAGCGCCCCGTGGGGCGCGTCAAGCGGGCGAGCTTCGCCATCCTGAGCATCAGCCTGGCTGGTGCACTTACCCTGGGCGGTGCCTCGGCAACCATGGCCAGCGATGGCACGGGTAGCCAGGGCGACAGCCACGTCACGACCACGACGGACTCCCCGGAGACGCCGAGGACGGTCACGACGAAGACGACCAAGACGAACAAGCAGGACAAGACCCCCAAGAAGGTCTTCGTCTGCAAGTACGTCGGCACCCCCGGTACCAACGAGCGGCTCCAGACGGGTAACAACCCGATCTCGGTGTCGATCAACGCCATCAGCCACAACACGTGGGACGGCTCGGTCCCGGGCTGGTTCTCGGACAGGCACGACCGTTCGTTCGTGCTGGCCTACGACACCGGTCAGCCGAAGCCCAACGTCTCGTCCTGCCCGACCCCGATGCCGGACGACCCGCCCATCACCCCGCCGCCGTTCAACTGGGACTGGACCTACCCGACCCCGACCTGCACGGCGCTGACGGTCACGTACCCCAGCGACATCCCGGCAGGGCAGGCCAACGATGCCAACATCCGCATCGTCAACCTGGCCTCGGGTGACAACGAGGAGGTGACGCTCAACTTCCACAACAACAACGGAACGTGGAGCGGCACCAAGTCGTTCGTCTATGCCGACCACGCCCAGTGGCCGGGATGGACGTACTACAAGGTCGTCTGGACGCAGGTCGGTGGTACGAACTACCACTGGTCCGGTGAGGTGACGTGCGGTACGCCGCCGCCCCCGCCGGCCAAGACGGACGCTTCGGCGACCGTTAAGGTCAAGCACCAGCCGTCCTGCACCAGCACCAGCACGGTGAAGTTCTTCATCAAGAACGCTCACTGGGATGGTGACGCCGACCTGAGCGTCGGTACGCACACCCGCACGGCAACAGCCGACAACGGACACCTGTTCGCTGACGGCTCGTCCACGGCATCGGTGACCTACACCATCGATGACGCACTGCCCGAGCAGTCGGCGGATCCGTCCGCCCCCTGCTACGTGCCGCCGCCCGTCGTGGTGGTCGACAACAACCCGGCATGGCAGGTTCAGCAGACCTGCGGTGCTATCACGTTCACCTTCACCAACGAGGTTGAGCTGACGGACAACCAGTCCACCAGCGACGCCGAGTTCACCTACACCGATGCCGATGGAGCGATCCAGACGGTGGTGGTGCCGGCGAACACCGAGGTGACGCGGACGGTAAGCTTCACGGAGGACTCCGGGGAGCAGACCGTTACGGCGGGCGTGAAGGGCAAGGAGCAGACCGAGTACGTGGTCCTGACGGACTGCGTGCCCAACGTGGTGACCATCGTCCCGAACGCGCCGACCTACGTGGAGGCTTGCGGGCTGGACAACGACCGTGTTGAGGTGCCGGGCCGCCTGCTCTCCTCGAACGACGAGAGCAACCCGGAGACGGGAACCGTCGTGACGACCGCCGTGTACATGACCGACAACGGCCTGTACTCGGTGTTCACCACCAAGTCGGCCGACAGCCTGTCGGTCGAGGTGTGGTTCCGCCCGCTCGACGTTGACGCCATCGTGGCGTTGCCGATCGACGGGAGTGGCTACACCATGACGGATGGTGCTGCTGTTTGGTACCACACCTTCACCAACGAGGCCTGCCCCACGCCGGACCCGGAGCCGACGGACACGCCGACGGACACGCCCAGCGTGACGCCGGAGCCGACCCCCGAGCCGACGGAGACCCCCGTGGTCACCCCGAAGCCGGAGCCGGAGCCGACCGACACGCCCAGCGTGACCCCGGAGCCGGAGCCGACGGACACGCCCAGCGTGACCCCGGAGCCGGAGCCGACGGACACGCCCAGCGTGACCCCGAAGCCGGAGCCGACGGACACGCCGACGACCCCCGCGGTGAAGCCGACGCCCAAGCCGACGACGACCGACAAGTTGCCCCAGACCGGGGCCAACAGCGGGCAGCTGACCGCACTCGGACTCGGGGCGGGTACGATGCTGCTGGCGGGGCTGACCCTGCTGGTGCTGCGGCGTCGCCGGTTCAACCAGGGCGAGTAGGCCAATCCTCATCGTAAGGTGAGCACCGTCTCCTCCTAAAGCCATTAGGAGTGAGCATCGGGCGCTTTCAACGTGACATCCAGTTACGTTGAAAGCGCCCTTTTTAATTGCAAAATAATTTTTTTGTGGTATAATTTTTTTAAGTGTCTTGAGAGTGTGCTGTAATGCCCCTTAAGACTCGTACTGAGTGGGGCGCCCGTAAGGGCGCGCTACTCTTTTTGACAGTTCACATCAGCAGATAGTCCCACCTCTCGGCTACAAACCCGTAGCCCCAACAGAAAGAGTGACCATGCACCAGACCAAGAGCAAGCACCCCGTGCGGCTGATGGCCGTCGGTTCCCTCGTCGCGCTCAGCTCCACCTGCCTGACCCTCCCGGCCAGCGCGGCCCCCGAGTCGTCGACCCCGACGGACTCGTTCGGTCAGTGCCTCAAGGAGCCGGCCAAGACGGTTCACCACAAGGCCGCCTCCCACAAGGAGCAGCGCTGGCGCCAGGACGTTCCGCCGACCATCATCGACACCCTGTACGACACGCTGCAGTACATGCGTACCGTACCCGGTGTCGAGGCCGTCACCCACGACGAGTGGAAGTTCTTCCAGTTCATCGAGGGCCACGACGAGATCTCGCACAGCGAGTACCAGTTCTCGCGCCAGAACCCTGGCGTCGAGGAGGTCTCCCACGAGGAGTACCAGTACTCGAAGGTCAAGTCCGGCCAGCAGGAGATCCGCCACAGCGAGTACCAGTTCTCGCGCCAGAACCCTGGCGTCGAGGAGGTCTCGCACAAGGAGTACCAGTTCTCGAAGGTCAAGTCCGGCCAGCGCGAGGTCTCCCACCAGGAGTACAAGTACCAGAAGTCCGAGACCCAGTACCGCTTCCGCACCCGCGTGGAGCGGCCCGACAACACCGTCGAGCGCAAGTACATCAAGGGGTACGACTTCGTCGACGGCGGCACCACCAGGGTCGACGGCAAGACCGTCGCCGGCCACTGGGTGCAGTCCTCGGGCTGGCACGCCATCCCCGACGTCATCATCAACGTCGTCTGGGGTAGCGGCGGTGTCCCGAGCAACCTGCTCGGTGGCAGCGAGGCCCACCCCAAGGGCAACGTGCCGCTGAGCACCTACGGAGGCCCGAACGTCTCCGTGCCGTACTACGCCTCGCTCATCACGATCGACGGCGGCTACACCGACTGGGGCCCGTGGTCCAACTGGACGACGACCAACCCCGGCGGCGACACCGCCACGCGCGACGTCGAGTCGCAGAGCGTGACCGTCAAGTACAACGACGGCAACTGGACCACCGACACCCCCGGCTCGCCGTGGACCAAGGTGGACGAGCGCAAGGTCATCGACCAGGCCGCCACGCCCGACGTGACGGTCTACCGGGGCCAGGACGGCTCGGAGGTCAACAGCGCCGACGACGCCGGCTGGTTCAACGACAGCTCATTCCAGGGCTGGACCCAGTTCAAGCACAAGAAGGTCGTCGACACCGAGTACGTCGCTCCCTACCAGGAGTGGCGCGCCCAGGACGGCACCGCGACCACCGACGTCAACAACGCCGGCTGGTTCACGGAGTCGACCTTCGCTGACTGGGACCAGTTCGGTGACGCCAAGTCGGTCATCGACGAGGCCGCCACGCCCGACGTGACGGTCTACCGGGGCCAGGACGGCTCGGAGGTCAGCAGTGCCGACGACGCCGGCTGGTTCTCGCTCGCGACCTTCGACGGCTGGGACCAGTTCGGTGACGCCAAGAAGGTCGTCGACACCGAGTACGTCGCTCCCTACCAGGAGTGGCGCGCCCAGGACGGCACCGCGACCACCGACGTCAACAACGCCGGCTGGTTCACGGAGTCGACCTTCGACGGCTGGGACCAGTTCGGTGACACCAAGACGGTCGTCGACGAGATGGCCGTGGCGGACGTCACCAACTACCTGGTGCGCGACGAGCAGGGCAACCTGTCGTCGTCCACCAACCCGGCGGACGCCACCGTCTTCCGCTCCGACCAGGGCGGCAACGAGGGCGTCGACACGACGGGTTGGACCCAGTTCGGGCTCAACACGGTCACGGACCAGGAGGCCACGCCCAGCGTGACCTTCTACCTGACCCAGGACGAGGACGGGAACTTCGGCGAGACCGAGGACCCCGAGCTCGCGACCTGGATCCTGGCTGACGACTACAACGGCGTCGACACGACCATCTGGGCCCCCGCTCTGGACGAGCAGGGGAACCCCGTGGTGTACACCTTCACGGAGTCGGAGACCATCCCCGGCTACACGGTGTACTACGTGTCGGACGGCGAGCCCACCCTGGAGCTCGGCGAGTCCAACTGGACCACCGACGAGCCCGAGGGCTGGACCTTCGTCGACAAGCGCAACGTCGTCGACAAGGACGCCTGGGACGAGAAGATCCCCGCCGAGTACGGCCCGTGCGAGCTGCCCAAGACCGGTAGCGACCCCATGGGCGCCGCTGGCATCGGGCTGCTGGCCATGGCTGGCGGCGCTGGCCTGGTGCTCATGGCCCGTCGGCGTGGTCGTCACATCGACTACAGCAAGCCGATCGACGGGGGCACGACCGTCAGCTGATGTGAACTCCGGGAGGACCTGGTGATACGCCTCGACAGCCAGTCGAGAAACGGTCACCGGGCCCCCGGTATCACCCAAGTGATTTTCTCTATTTGAGGAAGTTAGTTGCCTGATACCGCTGTATAATAGGGGAGTTAGTGTAAAACTAGTTATTATGAAACGACTCGCAACCTATTCTCAAAATTTTCTACGCTCGCCAAAACTTGTTGAGTCACTCCTCGACCGTAGCACGATCACCAAAAACGACGTCGTCTATGATATTGGCGCCGGGAGCGGGGTAATCACCTCGGTGCTAGCAAAGCACGCCAAGCAAGTTGTTGCGGTTGAATACGACCAGCGGGTCGCCAAAACGCTCATTCATAATATGCGTGACGTCCCGAATGTATCGGTCAAAATTGGCGATATTATGCAAATGAACCTTCCGACAACACCGTACAAGATTTTTGCAAATATACCGTTTCATTTAAGTTCGCCGATTATACAACGGTTTATTAATTCCCCTATGGCACCCGAAGCGGCGTATTTAATTGTACAAAAACAATTCGGCCGCAAGCTTATTGCGACCGATACGTCTCATTTTACTGCCCAACTCGGCATGCTGATTGGCGCCGAATATCGTGTAAAAATTATTAAAAGTTTACGAAAAACAGATTTTTGGCCGCACCCGGCGGTTGATACGGTATGCATTGAACTGATTAAGCGCCCTCAGTCGCTCATTCCAACAAAACGCCTTAGTGCGTACACGCAGTTTACGATTCAGTGTTTTTCGGATCCGAAAAAGCTCGCACGCATGCCGCTACATGTCATCGGGCAAACAGCCGGCACGTCTCCGTCCCGACTGTCACTTGACCAATGGATTATTCTGTTTAACGCGCAGAAGATCTACTAACTAGCGACGGTCGATAAAGGTCAACGCCTTACCCGTAGCGCCACCACGACCTGTTCGGCCAATACGGTGCACGTAATCTTCGTACGTTGCTGGCTGGTCAAAGTTAATCACGTGGCTCACATTTGGAATATCGAGGCCACGAGCCGCGACGTCAGTTGCTACCATGACGCGAACTTTATTGTCTTTAAAGGCCTTAAGGGCGCGCTGACGTTGTGATTGTGATTTATTACCATGAATAGCCGTCGACGGCACACCACTTTTATCGAGGTGATCCGATAGGCGCTGCACACCAAACTTTGTTTCACCAAACACGAGCACCTTTTCGAATTCTTCGTTACTGAGGAGGTTAAGGAGCGTATCGAGCTTTTCGTCTTTGCTGCCCGCTTCGACAACGTCTTGGTCAACGTGCTCGCTTGTATCAGCAGTACGCACCGAAACAGTCTGAGGGTTACGCAGGAACCCTTGCACAAGCTTTTCGATTTCAGGGGTAATAGTGGCGCTAAAGAAGAGGGTCTGGCGGTCAGCGGGGGTTTGATCAACAATCGCCTGAATGTCGTTAATGAAGCCCATATCGAGCATACGGTCAGCTTCGTCAAGAACAAGCGCGCGAATGTAGGTAAGTTTTAGTTCGTTTCGCTTCATGAGGTCGCGAATACGGCCGGGCGTTCCAATAATAACGTGTGGGCCGCGGCGAAGTTGCTGAATTTGGCGGTCAATATTTGCACCACCAACCAGGAGGGTAGAGTAGAGCTTCATGCCGTACGAAAAGGCACGGAACTGCTCGTCGATTTGCTGCGCAAGCTCGCGAGTTGGCGCAATAATAAGCACCGAATTACGCTCTGGCTGAGCAGCAAGGCGTTCAATAATTGGCAGCGCAAAAGCCGCCGTCTTACCAGTACCAGTGTTAGCCAGTCCAATAACATCGTCGCCAGCCAAAATAAACGGAATCGCTTGGTCTTGAATCGCACTTGGCGTAATGTAGCCTTTATATTCGATGTTGTGCTGCAAACGGCTAGTAAAATTGAAATCGGTAAATTGGTGAGTTGCCTCGTACGGTACTTCTTCAGCCTTTGGTGTTGCGCGGTTAATAAACTTACTTGGGTGAATGTACGCACCACGGCGCTGTTTATTGCCACCACTGCGCGAGCCGCCCTTACCAGGACGGAACGAGCGAACGCCAGGGCGGTTGCCGCTTGGGCGCGCTGAACGTGATTGATGTGAACGTGATTGATTTCGATAAGCCATACGGCAGTAGCCCCTTTCTTTGGGGTATAAGTAGATATATGTGTCGCTGCAGACGAACAGCGAGAACCTTTTCATATCTATAGTTCTTGTCGTGAGATATCCCAACCCGTAAACGACTATAGCGGTATCCATTCGGATGCAATATATCTATTATAGCACAAGCCGCTTAAAATGTCCAGTACCAATCCAGAAACGCCTTGCCAAAAGAGGCTCATCAGCATATCATACAAGTATAATTCATAACATAAACAGGATAGACTTATGCAAATTACGGTTGTTGGTGGTGGCTTTGGAGGGGTAAAAACGGCGCTTGAACTTTCAAAGAATAAAAAGGCGCGCATTACCCTTATTAGTGATAGGACCGACTTTCAATACTATCCCGCTCTTTACAGCACCGCGACTGGTGGGAGTAATTTCCAGTCTTGGGTACCACTTGGTGAGATTTTTGCCGAAAAAGACAACGTAAATGTTATTATCGACACCGTTACAAAGCTCGACAAGGCCACTAAAACGATTACCACCGCCTCGGGCGAAACACACAAGTACCAAACCCTCGTTTTGGCCCTTGGGTCTGTCACGACGTATTTCGGCATCAAGGGGCTCGACGAATATGCCTACGGCATTAAATCACACGAAGAAATCGAACGCCTCAAGCACCACCTCGTACACGACTTTTCGCAACCGCACCAGGCGGATTCGCACTTTTTGGTGATTGGCGCTGGCCCAACAGGTGTCGAACTGGCGTCATCTTTGGGAGCATTTTTAAAGCAGCTCAAAAAGAAGTACGGTCAGCCACAGGCGCGTATGTCGATTAGTCTTATCGAGGCTGCACCACGTGTGTTACCGCGCATGTCTGAAAAGGCGAGTGCTAAAGTCACAAAACGCCTTAAAAAACTTGGCGTCCATGTTGAAACGAATAAAAAAGTCGAAGAGCAAACTGCCGACAGCCTTATTGTAAATGGCGTACCAATTAAAAGTCAGACTGTCGTTTGGACGTCGGGCGTTGCAACTAATCCATTTTACGCAGCCAACGCCGACCAATTTGAATTTGCCAAAAACGGCAAAATTATTGTTGATTCGCACATGCGGGCTGGCGACCGTGTCTATGTCATTGGCGACAATGCCTTTACCCCATATAGCGGATTGGCACAAATCGCCGTTCATGACGCCCATTTTGTAAGCCGTCACATTTTGCGGCACTCAAACAAGAAATACAGCGCCAGTTTACCTGCGGTTGTTGTGCCCGTTGGTGAAAAGTGGGCAATTTTTGAATGGCGCCACATTGTATTTGGCGGACGGCTCGGTGCGTATATTCGTATTGCTGCCGACTTTATTGGCTATCGCGACGTTTTATCACTGCGCCACGCCCTACGCGCTTGGGGAGCGCAGTCGCTCAAATCATCGGCCTACTATTACCCAGAACTAGATAACCCTCGCTCGTGAGCGGAGTCGCACGTGTGACGCGATAGTGACGATTGTAACAACTGTTACGTAAAGTAGTCCTGAAATGCAGGCCTTGAGCATGGCGCCTGGCGTCTCAATAAGAAGGTACGTACCACTAGCGATGGTAGCAAGTATAAACCCGTAGCTCACAAGCAGCTTTTTTATAGTTGGCGCACGAAACACAATCGTTGCAACGGCAACGCTACTAATGGCTATAAGAATATGCATAAGAACTATCATAGTACCAGTATACACTACGGCAAAAAACCGCCAACGGCAATCAGCGCACAGATCGCCATAAGGACAAGCAGCGAAATGCCAAACATTGTTTTAGCCCATGTTACATCGTCAATACGCCTATAGAGCACTGCGCCTTTGTAAATCCAATACACCGATAGAACCGACGAAACCACTAGGTAAATGATGCCCGTGTAGCCATACAGTGTAAGGAGTGCTGCCGAAATCGCATATAGTACTACTGAAATGAAAATCTGCACCTTTGTGCTTTTCATACCATACCGCACCGCCCAAACTGGCACATCAACAGCGGCGTAGTCTTTTTGACGGAACATTGAAATTGCGTAAAAGTGGGGGAGTTGCCAAAAGAACAAAATAGCAAATAAAATAATGGCGGCCGCGTCAAATTGCCCCGTAAGAGCCGTGTACCCGGCCGCTGGTGGCAATGCGCCTGCTACACCACCTATAAGGGTACTGTAGGGGGTGGTGCGCTTGGCAATACCGTAAATGACAACGTACCAAATATAGGCAACAACCCCAAGCAAAAGGGTGAGCATATTCGTCCAAATAAACAAAAGCGTAAAACCAACAAGCCCCAGCAACACCGAAAATAGCACCGCACGCGGCACACTAATTACACCAGCCGCAACATCGCGTGTGGCGGTACGCTTCATTTTTTTGTCCATATTGCGGTCAAGAATATTATTCGCCACACATGCCGATGCAATAATCAGCATAATACCGCCTATAGCGCCAACAAAAGCAGTCCAGCTCCACGCTACCGCACTTGCCGCCAAGCAAAAGCCCGCAACACCGCTAATAGTATTGCTTGTTGTAATACCAGGCTTAATAAGCCGTAAGTAAGACCGCGTGTGCTGCTCCATTACAACCCTTCGTGCTGTTCCATGTACTGATGCATTTCGTCAGGCGACATGTCCATCATATTGTAGTTGAGGTTGTCCATTACCCAAATTGTTCCCACGACCAAAATAAGCACCATTAGCACGGTGAATAGGAACGTGATGAGCTTCCAACTGCTGCCGCGCCCGAGGTGCAAAAAGAACACCATCTGAACAATGAGCTGCACAACGGCTATACCCATCACCGTGTAAATGAGTGCGTCTTTTGGTAGTATCTGCTCGCTCACAAAGAAGTAGGCCGTAAATGTTGCCAAAATCGATAACACGAAACCAACAATGTACGAAGTATATGCCGCTGGTGAGTGGCGTTGTTCTAGTTGAGGTTTTTTCATGCCATACCTCCAATTAAGTAAACGATGGTGAAAATAAAGATCCAAATGATATCGAGGAAGTGCCAGAATAGCCCAAGGAGCGAAAGTCTATGTATGTCGGTGTGTTTAAAGTTGAATCGTAGCAAGCGAATCACGACAATAGTCAGCCACAGCAACCCGACAGCAATGTGAAAGCCGTGCGTTCCAACAAGCACAAAGTATGCCGACAAAAATGCACTACGTTGCCAGCCGTTACCCTCGGCAATCAGCTGGTTGAATTCCCACAGCTCAAGCCCCAAAAAGGCTGCACCAAGCAGGAATGTAATTACAAGCCACGTAATCGCTTGCTTTTTATAGCCACGCTGGGCACCCAAAACCGCAAGGCCAACGGTGAGGCTGCTCGCAAGCAAGATCATCGTTTCAACCATCACAAATTGCAGGTTGAATATATCCGCCCCGGTTGGGCCGCCGGCCGTTCCAATACGCAGCGACACAAAAACGGCAAACAGACTGGCAAACAGAATACAGTCGGTCATGAGGTAAATCCAAAAACCAAGTGTCTTACGGCTCATTACAGCGTGTTCTTCTTCAGCACGGGTCATACGCGAGCCTCCTTTGCTACCTTGCCTGCCATCGCAGCAACCTGTGCCGCCGTTAGCTTGCGGTCTGGTTCGTCGTTAGTAAGTTTGATAATCAGCGTTACAATTGTGGCTACAAAACTAAGTGCTACAAGCCACCACATATGCCATACAACCGCCAGGCCAAATACAAGCGCAAGTGCACCCACAATGACACCGGCACCCGTATTTTTAGGTAGCCAAATCGTTTCGTATTCTTCTTTTGGAATCGTTTTGTGCTTTTTCATGTCCCAGTATGCATCGCGGGTTGAAACGGTTGGAATAGTCGCAAAGGTATATTCAGGCGGCGGCGATGTTGTCATCCATTCAAGCGTTCGTGCGTCCCACGGGTCATTGCCAACACGATTTTCGTTGCGCTTAATGTAACTGACGACCACCTGTAAGACCTGGAAGAACACACCAAGGCCAATTATGACAACGCCGACACCCGCAACAGCAAACAAACCTTGCCAGCCAAGTGATGGGTCGTAATGGTCGAGTCGTCGAATTGCACCCATAAAGCCAAGAATATAGAGCGGCACAAAGGCAACAATAAAGCCAATCAGCCAGCACCAAAAGGCATAGCGCCCAAGCCGTTCATTAAGCGTAAAGCCTGCAAACTTAGGGAACCAATAGGTAAAGCCTGCAAAAGCACCAAATAGCACGCCGCCGATAATCATATTATGGAAGTGCGCCACTAGGAACAGACTGTTATGGAACTGGAAGTCGGCGGCAGGAACCGAAAGCATCACCCCCGTTAGCCCACCTATTGTAAATGTTACAACAAACCCCATGAACCATAGCATTGGTGTTGTAAAGCGCACGCGCCCGCGGTACATTGTGAAAATCCAGTTAAATACTTTTACGCCAGTTGGTATAGCAATAATCATCGTCATAATACCAAAGAACGTATTAACATCGGCGCCCGCGCCCATCGTAAAGAAGTGGTGTAGCCAGACAATAAACGAAAGCACCGTAATCGACATGAGGGCAATGACCATTGATGTGTAGCCAAAGATCTTCTTCTTTGAAAAAGTTGCGACAATTTCTGAAAAAATACCAAACGCGGGCAGCACCAAAATATACACCTCGGGGTGACCCCAGGCCCAGATGAGGTTAATGTATAGCATCGGGTTACCGCCCGCCATGCTGGTAAAGAAGTGCGTGTCAACAAGGCGGTCAAGCGAGAGCAGACCAAGTGTTACCGTTAAAATCGGGAAGGCGGCCATAATCAGCGCGGTACTACCGACCACACTCCATACAAAAATCGGCATCTTCATAAGCGTCATACCTGGCGCGCGCATTTTTATAATAGTCGTAAAAAAGTTAATACCTGTCAGTAAGCTACCGATTCCAGCGATTTGCAGGCTCCATATCCAGTAATCAACCCCGACACCAGGGCTATATTCGAGGCCAGACAGTGGTGGGTACGCCAGCCAACCAGCGTTTGAAAACTCACCAACAACAAGCGGCGCGTTCATAATAATCATACCCGCCACAAAAAGCCAAAAACTAATCGAGTTCATTAGTGGGAAGGCTACGTCGCGCGAGCCAATTTGCTGTGGCACAATTAAGTTAAACAGCGCCGCAATGACACCCATCGCAACAAAGAAAATCATAATTGAGCCATGAGCACTAAAAATTTGCTGGAAGTGGTCAGAATTTAAAAGCCCCATCGAGTCGTTGGTTGCCTGTTGCGCGCGCATCAGTAACGCGTCGGCAAAGCCGCGTAGCAACATGACCACCGAAACAATCACATACATTAAACCGATCTTCTTAGGGTCAAGCGCCGTCAGCCAGTTGCGCCATAGCCACTTCCATTTTTTGAAGTAAAATAGCGCCCCAACAATGGCAAGCAGCCCCAGCACCATGCCGTAGCCAGCACCCGCCATGATTGGCTCGTGCACAAAGTCTTCCCAGGTGAGGCGACCAAAAACTGCCTCTACTATACTTGCCATTACTCGCTCATTCCTTTCTCACTGTCCTTTTTCACAATACGCTCGCTTTTTACGCCGTTCGTTGGCGTCCCTTCGGAATGCATATATTTCATCACAATGTCATCAAAGAGAGTTGGTGTCGCCAGCGAGAATGTTTTTTCGGCATCTTTAACGCTTTGTTTTGCCAGCTCTTCGTATGTGTTTGTATCAAGAACATTTGGCGAAAGCGCCGCTTGGAGCGCCCAGGCCTCAAAGTCAAATGCTGTTTTTGAATACACTTTGAACGTCATATCGGAAAAACCGGTGCCGCTAATATTTGCCGACGATCCGTTAAACGTACCGACTTTATCGGCCATAAAATGGAGCTTCGTTGTCATGCCCGACATCGTGTAAATTTGCCCCGCTATTGCCGGTACCCAAAACGAGTTCATTGGTGCGTCCGATGTGAGCGACAAGTTAATTGGTGTATTTTCTGGGATTGGCATAAAATTCACCGTCGCCACGTTATAATCTGGGTAAATAAAGAGCCACTTCCATTCAAGCGACACAACCTGAACATTCACGGGCGCCACGTCGGACTTAAGTGGGCGGTACGGGTCGAGCGTATGGGTCGACACCCACGTAATAATTGCCAAAACCGTAATAATAAGGACTGGAATGCCCCACCAAAGTGCCTCAAACCCAAGGTGATGGTCAAACTCGGGGTCGTACTTTGCCTTTTTGTTAGTATCACGGTAGCGCCAGGCAATACTAAACAGCAAAATAAACACCGGTACAACCACAAAAATACCAAGGCAAACAGTAATAGCAATAAGGGTAAATTGTTGACTCGCAATCGTTCCACTTGGGTGAATAACCGGGAAGTCGCGGCCATCAGTCGCGTAAAAAAGCAGTGCCACAATAGCAAGCGTAATACCGCTTGCAAGTGCCGCACGAGTGACCCTCCGCCTCAACTGCTTTGTGTCTTTTCGCATATGCTTCCCATGATAGCGCGCTTTTTAGAATTGAACAACTTTTATCGTTTTAAGCCACTCACGCGCGCACAACCACCAGCGCCAGCATTCGCAAAAGCCCACGCCATGTTTGCTGTTTTGGGCTGCTTACATGAACCTGGTGTGCGTAAAAACTAGCCAGCCGCTCCGGTGTTACGGCGCTCATTTTGTTTGCGGCGCCGACGGTCGGAGGTGTAAAGGCAAGTGGATCATCGACAAGAGACTCATCGGCGATGGGTACATCAGCTTGAAGTGCATCTATCAGAGGCGTGTCAACGGGACGCGCATCAACCAAATTCTCAGCGGTGGCCTCAACGTCTTTCAATGGCGTGAGCGGGGCAAGTGGGGTAAGTGGGGTGGCGGCTTGCACGGCTGCTTGTGAAATAAAAGTTGTGACAATCGGCACGGTATCGTCAAACAAAAGTTCGCGGACTGTGCGCTCACGAGGACGTTCAACAACAGGCGCCTCAACAATGGGCGCCTCAATAATGGGCGCTTCGACAACAGGCGCTTCAATAGCGGGCGCTTCGGCGACGGAAAGTTCGATAACGGCCGGCTCAAGTATAACTGTTTCAGCCACTTCGACCACCTCGACCGTCTCAGCTACCTCAGGCACCTTGGCTGCCTCAAACACCTCGACTATTGTAACCGTAGGAAGGGCTTTTTCTGAATGGGATAGAGGAGCCCTCTCGACAGACTGTACCACTATTGCAGCCTCAGGCGCAGCAAGGTGTTCTATAGGGTGTTCGACGGGGTGTTCTATAGGTTTTTCTATAGGTTGTTCTGCAGGTTGTTCCGTGGGCTTTTCCGGAGATTCTAAAGTTCTTAGAGGGTTTGAGGGCACCAAGGGCCCTGGGAATACTGGGTCTTTCGGGGGTTTCGGGATTTTCGGATTTTTTAAGATTTTGGGGATTTTTCTAGCTAGCTTAGGCGCCTTCTTTTCATTCGGCTTGGCTTTGGCTGCTGGTATTTTAGGTAGTATCTCAGCCCTTACTGGTTCTGCCGACTCCAATGCGGCGCGCTCTATTTTGGTCGATTCAGTTGCAACAGGCACTATTTCGGACGGCAACGCAGCCTCGGCGTCAACGGCGGTAACCTCGGCAGCGGTAACCTCGGCAGCAGCGGTAGCGGCGGCTCGCTCGGCAATACCCTTAGGGCACTCGCCAAATAACCGTAGCAGCGGGCAACTCGCACACAGTGCAATCGCGCCTAGGTCGGTTTCGCACGATGGGCGACGGTCGTCGTATTGCTCCACACTCACGTCTGTACCTATCTCTACTCCCGCATCTACGCCCACATCCATGTCTACTTCTGCGTCCGACCGCACCTCCGCGCTCACATATTCGCCGTTCATAGTGTCGTCTCAAAAAATGTTTCAGTCACAATGCGCTGCTCGTCAACGCCAGCTTCCATAAGCTGCCGCCACATATCGTGCACAAAGGCCTGCGCTCCGCACACATAAAACTGAGCCCTAGCAAGTAACATAATGGAAATATCATTTTTTACCACAAAGCGACGCGTTTGTAGCTCGGGCGCACAGGCCGATTCGCGCGTTACAAAATACGTCGCCGCCGCGTTTAGATGCGACGCAAAAAGATCATCAATTCTATGACGAAATACGAGCTCATTTGTGGTTGGTGCCGTCAAAAATAATTCCACCGAACGCATCTGCGCCTGCGCAAGTTCGTCACGAATAATACTCCAAATTGGCGCAATCCCAACACCCGCAGCGATACCGACAATCGGCGAATCATCCTGTACATTAAAGAACCCATACGGCGAGCTGACCGTTAGTGTGTCGCCTGGTTTTAGAGCGCACAACCGCTCCGAAAATTCACCGATACGCTTGACGGTAATCGAAAGCTCATCATCACCAGGTGCACTCGATAAACTATACGCCTTACCAGTTTTTACCGCCGTTTCATCAAAATAAACGGTAATATATTGCCCCGCAGTAAACGGCAACGTAGCGCCATTAACAGTGAAGTAAAGCGTTACAATGTTCGGCGCTTCTTGATCAACGCGAGTAATAATTGCGGTGTGTTTCATACTAGTGCACCACACATTCTTGGACGTACTGTGCCATATTTTTTTGTAGTACCAGCAGTTCATCGTCACTGTATGTCGTTTCGTTGGCAAATTGCGGGCTGAGCGTACGACCAGGACGAAACCGCTGCAAGGCAAAGCGGGGCGAGCCTTTAACAAGTTGACCAATTTCATCAAGGTCGCTAGGACTCACTTGGCTCTTAACAAGCGTCGTTCGAAATTCGTGGTCAACGCCGCTTGCTTTAATAAGCGCAATACATTCTTTGATATCGTCGGTATCAATTGGTCGCGCCACAACTTCCTGGTAACGAGCCATTGATGCCTTAATATCCATAGCAACGAAATCAAGCAAGTTCTCAGCAAAAAGCTCGCGCAACATACTAGGGTTTGTGCCATTTGTATCAAGCTTCACCAAAAAACCAAGCTGCTTTACTCGCCGTATAAAGTCTGGTAAATCATTATGTATTGTTGGCTCGCCACCACTAATTGCCACGCCTTCAACGCGCCCAACTCGGCTTGCCAGAAAGAGGAGTATATCCTCTTCTGGCAGCACGTCGGCATACCGTTCTGGTAAAACCAACTCGGGGTTGTGACAGTACCCGCAGCGCATATTACAGCCGATGGTAAAAAGCGCAACGGCAGTGTGATGAGGGTAGTCAACTAACGAAAGTTTTTGAATACCCCCAATTTTCATGACGTTGCGGCAGCCTCAACACTAAACTTGTTACGCATACCAAATTCAGACTGCTTGCCATTATTCCAGCGGTGCGTCGGCGTTAAGAACCCAACCACACGCGAGTAAATTTCGCAGGTCTCGCCACATTGCTCGCACGTTTCACACTCGCCGCGCAGATACCCGTGATTTTTACAAATACTAAAGCTTGGACTAAACGTAAAGTACGGCAACTCGTGATTTTCGCAAATGATTTTAACGAGTTTTTTAACAAGTTCGGGGTCGTCAACGCGTTCACCAAGGAAGAAGTGAATGACCGTTCCGCCTGTGTATTTTGTTTGCAGTGTATCTTGCAAATCAAGCAGTTCAAACACGTCGTTCGTGTAGTTGACGGGCACGTGCGTTGAGTTTGTATAAAATGGGTGCTCGACCGCAGCGCCAATACCATTTGCAAAGTGGGCAGTTTTTGGAAAATCTTTTTTGTCGATTTGCGCTAGACGGTAGGTTGTACCTTCGGCAGGAGTTGCCTCAAGGTTGTAATTATTGCCCGTTTCTTCCTGAAAGTCGGCTAGGCGACTACGCATGTAATCAAGTACTTGTTCGGCAAATTCGCGACCTTCTTTTGTGGTAATGTCTTTGCCAAAAAGATTAAGCAGCGCTTCGTTCATGCCAATCACGCCAATAGTCGAGAAGTGGTTTTTCCAGTACACACCAAATCCTTGCTTAATATTACGAAGATAATACTTTGTGTATGGGTAAAGGTTAGCGTCGGTTAGTTTTTCAAGTGCTTTGCGCTTAATTTCAAGGCTCGCTTTAGCAAGCTGCATGAGCTCTTCGACACCAGCCATAAACTCATCTTTGGTGCTTGTTTTAAGGGCAAGGCGCGGCAAGTTGAGCGTCACCACACCAATCGAACCTGTCATTGGGCTCGAACCAAACAGCCCACCACCGCGGTATTCGAGTTGGCGGTTATCAATACGAAGGCGGCAGCACATTGAACGGGCGTCTTCGGGTTTCATATCTGAGTTTACGAAGTTTGAGAAGTAAGGAATGCCATACTTTGCGCTCGCTTCCCATAGGTTTTCGATGACAGGGTTGTCCCAGTCAAAGTCGGGGGTAATGTTATAGGTTGGAATAGGGAAGGTGAAGACTCGACCCATTGCGTCGCCCGCGCTGAGCACTTCAAGAAAGGCGCGGTTGAAGGTGTTCATTTCTTCCTGAAAGTCGCCGTAGTTTTCTTCTTGCATTTCACCACCAATTAAGACTGGGTTGCCCGCCATGTATGACGGCGCTTGAAGGTCGAGCGTTACATTAGTAAATGGCGTTTGAAACCCAACGCGCGTTGGCACGTTTACGTTAAAGACAAATTCTTGTAGCGCCTGTTTTACTTCGTCGTAGCTTAAGTTATCGTAACGAATAAATGGCGCGAGCAGTGTGTCAAAATTGCTAAAGGCCTGCGCACCTGCCGCTTCGCCCTGCAAAGTATAGAAAAAGTTAACAATTTGACCAAGCGCCGAGCGAAGGTGCTTGGCTGGCTTTGACGACACCTTGCCAGGAACACCCGTAAAGCCTTCGCGCAACAGATCCATCAAATCCCAGCCAACACAGTACACCGAAACCTGCCCCAAATCATGAACGTGCATATCGCCGCTACGGTGCGCGTCGCCAATTTCGCGTGGGTAAATTTTATTTAGCCAGTAGGTCTTACTGACCTCAGAGGCAATGTAATTGTTAAGGCCTTGCAGCGAGTAGCCCATATTACTGTTTTCTTTAATGCGCCAGTCTAGGTCGCCAATATAACTATCGACCAGGTCAACATGGGCCGCATTTTGTAAGTCACGAATTTGCTTGTGTTGGTCGCGATACAGAATATACGCCTTGGCCGTTTGTTTGTACGACGAAGTGAGCAGTACATTTTCGGCAATATCTTGAATCTGCTCAACTGTTGGCACTTTATTCTTAAGCTCATCTTCGGCATGCTCAACAACACGGCGCGCCAGGCGTTTGGCAACAGCATGATCAAATTCACCCGTTGCGTGCCCAGCTTTTTCAATTGCTGAAACAATTTTTTCCATGTCGAAACGAGCGGTCTTGCCGCTTCTTTTTCGTATTGTACTGTACATACACCCTCCAGTTGTATTGTGATAGTGTTTTTGTTATATACGCTAAATATAGCGTCTGCCCTTAGATTATTACCACACATATAGCGTTGTCAAGCTTATGGCTGTTGTATATTTTTCGTGACTAAAATCAAGTTTTGCGCAGCGTGATGCGTGTCACAATCACGCAAGAAATGGGCGGAATTCTCATAATAATTGCCTGTTTCGTTTCCGCTCGTGCTATAATTTTTGCATGAGAGGGAAACGTGGGTTTACGCTTGTTGAACTGATCGTTGTTATTGCCGTTTTAGCGGTTCTATCAACCCTGATCGCTTTTGGTGTCACGCGCACGCTTGCCAATACCCGCGACGAACAGCGCACAGCCTCGTCGACCGCACTAGTAGAAAAACTTGAAGCCTATTACATGGACAAGGGTGAGTACCCGTCGATTCCTGCCATTGCCGCCGACAAGGGCGCAACTGCGTCGACCGTTGCTTCGCTTTTAAAAATTGATAGCGCGATGCTGCAAATGCCACAATCAAATAGTCCACTGTCGATTGTTTCGCCGCAAAGTGAAAGTGATGATGCAGACACGATTGTATACGACGCTTCAAGCACTGTTAACAGCACCGCCTGTACCGACTCGCCAGCTGGCGGGTGTGACTTATACACACTGCGTTATTTTAATGAAGACGGCTCAAAGGTAGAGCTGCACAGTCGCCACGATAATACCTTTTTTGCAACCATTGCTATTGCACCACTTAAGCCCGAGGTATCGGTTGGGCAAAACGGCACCCTAGTAGAGGGTGAGGCCAGCAACCCACGCTGTGATGCTAATGCTGAACGACTCGTCCCTAAATACCGCTTCCGTTACCAAATTAATACCCAAGCATGGGTATGGGGACCATGGCAAGCAAGTAACACCTTCAATATCCCAGGTAACGGCATCGAGGGCGCCAGTTATAGTATGCAGGTTATGTCTCGCTGTGACGACGCCACAACCGCCGGTGCCGAATCACCAGTCAGCGACATCGACACATACATCTTCCCTGTAGGTGCTCCTGCGCCGCCAACCACAACGGTTGCACTTAATGGCAACACGAAGGTTCAGGCAACATCGTCAGTTGTTACATGCCCAGCTGGAACGACCACTCAGTATGCATGGCGCACGCGCACAAACGGTGGTACCTGGAGTGCCTATAGCGCCTTTTCGACCACACGTACATCTACCGAAGTAGCGCCCGTTGCTGGGTCAAAATATGGCTACACGTTCCAGGCGCGTTGTTTTAATACGACCACCTCAACCGCAGGCGGCGCTGCGTCAAGCGTGGAGGCAAGCTATACCTACCCAATCACCGCCCCAGCCACCCCAGCAGTCACCGTAGCTCTGGTGAGCGGCAAGGTGCAGGCAACTGTTGCAGCGGCGACGTGTCAATCGGGTACCGTTGCCCAGTACTCATGGCGTACACGCACTAATACTGGCACGTGGGGAGCGTACAGCGCCTTTTCGACTACGCTTACCGCAACGGCTGTCACGCCAGCCATGGGTGTAAAGTACGGGTATACGTTCCAGGCGCGCTGCTACAACACAACTAACTCTGTAGCGAGCTCGGCAGTTGTAAGTAGTGAAGTTACATACACTCACCCAATCACCGCACCGACAACCCCAACCACAACCGTTGCCTTAGTGAGCGCAAAGGTACAGGCGACCGTTTCAGCAGTAACATGCCCTAGCGGCACCACTGCTCAGTACGCCTGGCGTACGCGCACTAATGGTGGAACCTGGGGTGCATACAGCAGCTTTACAACCACACGTACATCAACAGCTATCACACCAGCGGCAGGTGTAAAATATGGCTACAACTTCCAGGCGCGCTGCTACAATACAGCAAGCGCCGTAACGAGTAGTGTGGTCACTACCGGCGAAGCATCGTACACTCATCCAATTCCAACGCCAGCTACGCCAACCCTCACGTTAGCTATTTCAGGGTCAACCATCACCGCAACATCGTCGGCAACCACGTGCCCAAGTGGAACATCGGCGCAATACCAATTTTCGCGCGCATCATCGACAACAAATACAGCAGGCACCTACACCGCATACGCATCGCTGTCCGCCTCGCGTACCTACTCATTAACAGGCACGCTTGGCGGGACAAAGTACTGGTTTAGAGGGCAGACTCGCTGCACAGGCGCCAATAATTCGAGTGCCTTTTCGGCAGCGAGCGCCGCAGTCGCTATCGTTAACCCGTCAAAAGCTCCCGCGTCTTATAGTGTGAGCACAAGCACTGGTGCGTACTTAAAAGCAACTGCTAACGCCACCTGCGCTAGCCCGACTACCGCGTATTATGCCTGGACTGCCAACGGCTCAGCCTGGGTCGAAGGGACCGGCTACAAAACCGTTACCTATAACCTTAGCTACAACCAGACTGTTAAGCTGGCCGTTAAAACACGCTGTCAGACGACTGTTTCGACAAGTGCCTATACTGCAGGTAGTACGTCGCCGTCGTACACGCGACCAGGCATGAACCTCACCCTCACGGCTGGTGCCGACGAGTGTGCGGGTGGATTCTGTGGCCGCCTTGTCAGCTCAAAATGGACGAACGTCTGCGGAACATCGAGTGCGACAATGAGCGCTACGCAAAATGGCGTAAACATCGGAAGCTGGACCTCAGACTCAGCAACAACCGATACGATCCACTTCAAAGGCAACGCCAGTCCCGGCCGAGCTACAACCGTTAAAGCAAATATTGGCTGTACGTCGGAATCAAAAGTCATTAATGTGATTAGTATTTATCACTAGCGTATATAGGAGTTATTTATGCAGAAAAATCGAATGATTATTTTTAGCCTCGTGGCCGTTGTTGCCGTGGCAGGGGCGACTGTAGGAGTGCTTCTTTTCCTCTCTGGTAAGAACGATTCAGTAAAAACAACACCGCCGCCAATTTCGGTTATTGAAGAGACCGCCAAACCACCAGCAACACCCGACACTTGCAACCTAGTTAGTGTAGATATCATTAAGTCCGCTCTAGGTGATGCAGTACGCGACGTAAAACCGGGCGAAAAAAGCGAAGCAAAAGCTGCAAACGGTAATTTAGCAGGCAACTGTACCTTTACATTCAGCACCGAAACATCAGCAGATAACCAGCTTGGTGTATCGGTTTATTTATATAAAGCGGGTGATGGCAGCGAAGGTTCGGGCGAACCAGCGCTTGACACAAGCTGGTCATACGCAAGCGACTTACCATACGATGGCTTTTTCCAAGAAGCGACCAACAACGGTCGACATACCTTTACAGCTCGCGTCGTAAACGGCGCATCGATTTATTTATTTAGCATTTCGCAGCCAGAAGCGACAACAACCTTCGACTATTCGTCGGGGCTTATTGCACTGATTGGCATTTCATCAAAGGCAAACTACAGCGATGTTGTGGCGATTCCTGAAGTAGCGCCTTCAACAGAATTCGCGCCTGGCATGTAGCAATTAATCCAACAAAAGAAAGGCCCGCCGCTTTTGCGACGGGCATGTGGATGGGGTTGGGGAAGGTGCACAACAAGGTGCGACGAGGTTACCCGCGAACGAGCGGCCCTCTGGTAAGCGGTACGTTCCTGACCTGCTGGACATACAGGCGGCGCGCAGCAATAAGCTGCAGGTCGTCGTAGCAATCGCCGGCCGAGCGGTCGAGCTTCAGCTGGAAGCAGTGACCACTCATGTTGGTCGCCTCGCTCACGATGAACCGGTTGGCAGCGTATGCCTCACCGTCCTTCTCGAACCAGACCTTGCGGCACTTCGGGTTCAAGAACTCGTACAGTTCACCGTCCACCAGGACGTACTTGATGTGCGCTGGAATCACCAGCTCGCGCATGGTGCGCCGCTTCGTCAGAACGAAACGATCCCACTCGCGACGAACGAACTCCAGGAGCTCAACAGAGTGGCGAGCGCCCTCCATCCGTGTGTCCTGGTTCGTGCAGTGGGTGACGACGTGCATTGACAATTGACAATGGCTTTCTTGTGAGAGTGTACGCTTCACAACGTACATGAACAGAACCTTTTTATTATAACACGGTTGTGCCTATTTTGTCAATAGGGGTCAACCTGTGTTGACTGTAAATAATCAAAGCTCACTGGCTTATTTGCCGCCACTAACACATAGTTTTGCTCCTCGCCATGCCAGTAGTGAGGATCGGCCTGATAAAGCGAGACATTTTTAAAAGACGCACCAAAATCATCAAGCAGTGTGTGTGCTAACCGCCGACGAGTTGGCTTATATTCAGAAATAAAGTTCATAGCAACAATACCGCCGCGAGTAAGGTGTTTGCGGTATAAGGCAATCGCCGCGTCGTCAATAAGCTGGCCCGGAATAGTATACCCCGAAAAGGCGTCTAAAATAATAGCGTCGTAGCGCTGCTTGGTTTCCATAAGGAAATGCGCGCCATCGTCAACGTGCACTTGTAGCCGTTTACTAGCAGGCAGGTCAAAATAGTCGCGCGCAATCGTTACGAGTAACGGGTCGATCTCAACCACGTCAATTCGCATACGCGAAAAACGGTGAAACGCCGCCGTTGGTAGCATAAAGGCACCGCCGCCAATAATCAGCACCCGCTTAGGCTGTTTACTCATTAAAATCTCTAAAAAGCGCTGATTGTAGTCAAACAAAAGGCCTGGATTATCGTCCTTAGCGACACCCGATTGCGGCGAACGGCCATCACCATAGAGCACGCGGGCCGGGCGACCGTCGTAGACCATATCAACAACTTTATAGCTCCCATAAGGGCTGGATTCGCTATAAAGCACTTTACGCGCAAACGACATACTACTTGCGCTTTTTGCTCTTTGGCTTTGGCTGCCAAGTAAACAGTAAATACACAATAATGCCAAACAAAATAACAATAACAACGCCCGCAGCAATAATCACCGGGAGGCAGTGGTCAATAAAAACCGCAGGGTCGCTCATGTCCATAGTTGAATCCATTGTGTTCATAGTGTGTGCAAATGTTGTAAGCGTATTCATAACCACTATTATGACACACTCCAACATGAGATCGACGGCGGACACTTGCGCTATCTGCTATACTAGTATTTGATATGCGTAAGCATCATAAAAATACACACTCCTATATAAAGCGCCTTAAGCGGTGGTTACGACAATGGTTTATCGCCGGTAAGCACAACCATTTTCACCCCAAAGCCTTGCGTCCCATTGGGCTTACGAGTGTTGCGCTCGTACTCGCATTTATTCCAACGCTCTACAACCTAACAGAGGCCGGTAAAATGCAAGTGCTCGGGTACGCCACTAATGTTACAGTTACCGACTTATTCATACTTGGCAACGACGAACGCTCTAAGGTCGGGGCGAAGTCACTCACGCTTAACCCAACATTGTCGCAAGCGGCCCTCAACAAGGCTAACGACATGCTTGCTCATAACTACTGGGCGCACGATTCGCCCTTAGGCGCAACGCCATGGTCTTTCATTACCGGTGCGGGGTATAGTTACACGTCGGCGGGTGAAAACCTTGCCAAAAATTTTAACTCATCAGCGGGCGTTATATACGGCTGGATGAATAGCCCAACACACCGCGATAACGTTTTGAGTACCAAATATCAAGAAGTTGGCTACGCGGTTGTTAACGGGGTACTACTCGGCGAAGAAACAACGCTTGTCGTAGCGATGTATGGCAGCCCCTATGTCACCCCTGTTGCCGCGGGTAGCACAAAAACTACTAAAACCCCTGCAGCGCAACAGGCGCCAGCCACTACTAAAACGACCGCTCCAACACAAACTACAAGAACGCCAATAGAAGCAGCGCCTGCACCAACGCCTACGCAGGCCAAAAAACCAACAGCTGCCGAGCCTCCAACACCAGCTGCCAACCAAGTAGAGGATTCAGAAAAAGAACACCCGACCGAAGCCGCAACTGTTGGCGTGCAGCGCAAAACAACTGCCGATAAGCCCGCGGGTCCACTTGCGACACCAGTTTCGCACTACACAGGGCTTAACTGGGGGCAAAAAACGTCACTCTTTATATTAAGTGCATTGCTCCTACTATTTGTTATGAAACACACGACTATCTGGCGCAGCCGCAAACGAGGCATTCGCGACATATGGCTACGCGCACACCCAATTGCGCAAGGTGGTATTTTAACACTCGCAATCATTATGACGCTACTGAGCGGCACGGGGTCTATTTTATGAAACAATCTCATAAAAAGTCATTAAAATTTCATACACTTTTTTCAATATTTTTAGCGATTACTTGTGGTGTTATTTTAGCCATACACCCAAGTTGGCTGTTGGCGGTTAGCTGCGCACTACTAGTTACGTACGTTGCAGGAAACGGCATTATTCATAGCCGTAAAAATCAGCTAAGTCGCGACAGCCTCGTTGAATACTGCCTAGTAGCCTTTATTGCCTGTCTTATAATTATTGGCGCATTGCTGCGCTAATCCTAGACGCGCCGCGAACGATAGCAACGCCAAATGCGTAAAGAGGGACTAGCGGTACAAATAGTAGCATATTGACATGATCAATCGGCCTATAGCCTTTACCCTGAAGTAGGCAAATAAATACAGCAAGCTCAACAGCAACAAAAAGTAACCACCCTATAAGGGGCGAGCTCCCCTCAATCGTAAACCTTGCCGCAGCGCCTAGCGCCACCAATAGAAACGCGGTGCACATAATCGAAAGAAGCGCCCGCCACGATGGTGTCGGTACTTCGGAAAGCTCAGTGTCGTCAATATAAAACTGCTGCACTGCAACCATACGCGGTTCAACCTTAGCTGCACTCATCGCTGTTGCTCGCGAAGTAATGACATGCGACCGAGGGAGTGAACCGTTAAGACTCGCTACCTTTGTTGTACGAAGCAGCTCCAAAAGCGACCAAAAAGCGCGCAAAAACGTACGGGTTGGGCGAACCAGCGAACGCACCACAAGTGCATCGGTCGACGTTGCATATAGTACTTGTGAAACGATTTCAAAAAAACGCGGACTTAAACGACTTGTTTGCGAAAGGTTAAGTAGGTATTGCCCCGTCGCGTAGCGACTAGCAATCGCTGCCGTATTCATGCCACGCTGATACTTAACGATGCGCAATAGCCTGCGACGGTGTTTTTTGCGGTACCGCTCAAGGTCGCGCATGGCATTACGACCCGCCGTTTGTCTTACTACGACAATAATTTGGAGCTTCCCGTAGCCGTGTTCATATAAGTGGTCAAGGAGTGGAAATAGCGTTTCAGCACGCCGAGTAAGTGGAATAATAACAGTAAAGCGCCGCAACGCCCGTTGCCGAGCACCTTGCAGCAATTGCCCATAAATATACCGCGTTTGGCGGGCGCCACGAGCACCTAGCGCAAAGGGGAGAAGCGTCAAAGCCGCGCCGACAATACCCACAAGAAGCGCTAGGCTCATAACACAACTCCAGTTAGCGTAAAGTACATGATTCGACGCGTTGCACTTAACACACCTTCGCAGGTCATAAGAACAAGTTGTGGTGTTTTAGGGTGTTCATACAGAATGTCTGTCATATTTGGCGCAATACTCGCATCGTGCATGTAGCTATATGTGAATACATGTCCATTTTGCGTTGTTATTTCTACAACATCACCTGAACGAATTGCATTAAGTGGACCAAATACGCTCGTGCGGTTATGCCCATATATAAAGGTACTGCCACTAAAGTCGTTAGGCGCATCAGTTATGGCGGCGAAATACGCTGCCGAGTCAGAAAGTGTCCACTCGCCAGTTTTAGCATCATACGTGCCGGTTTCTACTGGCAAATCAACCCCAAGACGCTCACTGACGATACGACGAGGTATACCCTGAACAATACGGCGCGCCTGTTGCTGCTTGGGCGAAGGCGCAGCATTAACTGGTGGAGTATAGACTGCAACCTGAACAGGTGCCACCGGGGCCGGTTGCAGCGCTAAGCCTGCACTGCACCACACCCCACCGACAAGAGCGTATATCAATAAGCTCCGTACAATTAATGGCGTACGGCGTAAAAGGCGAGGGGACACTTTTGCGGTAGCCATATTAATAAAGTACTATGCGCTTATTAGAGTCCGTGACTAAGCAGTCGACGTACACCCGCAGCACCCGCGATAAGAGCTACAAAGCCACCCGCAAGCATTACAACAGTTGTTGTTTCACCAGCAGTATATGGAAGTGCAGCGGGCTTTACTGTATTAGATTGAGCCGACACCACTGGTGTGCCCGTATTAGTACCGTCGTCGGTTCCACCAAGCACGTCACCATCTTCACATTCAGGTGCAGTACTTGGACCAGCCAAGTCGCCCTCAAATACAAGCGTCGTTTTATTATCGGCATCGGTAACAAACTCGGCGCCATCGTTAGCCTTAAATGTCACAAGGTAGTGGCCGGTTGCGCCAATTGGCGAACTACCTTCTGCAACGGTTGCGTTCTGCATAACATATGAGAGGGTTTGACCAGTCTTACAGGTTGCTTCAGTAAAGACAACATCTGCAGTCGCAATAAGCGGGTCAGCAACTGGGTGACAGCGAGCAATTTCAGCTTCAGTAAAGTCGCGGGTACGCTCTTCACTCGTCCATTTGTAGCTTGTAGTCTTACTCCACTCGTCGCCATTCCAATGGTAGGCAATATACTGAGTCTTTATTGATCGATTCTGTAGTACGTTTTCTCGCGTACAGGTTGCATCGATATCTCGCCAATGGCTACGGTAAACTACCTTTGAAGAATCATGGCCGGGCTTTTTAACGTAACAATCACCGTTCGGATTAGTAATTTGCTTTGCAAGCTTTCCGGCAAGTGTTCCACTTTTTGTTTGCGCGTTCTTGCCGTCAACAAACAAGTGGTCTGCCATTGCGTCGTAAGTAAAGCTGTACGAACCTGGGCCGGTTACGCCGCTAGGGGTTCCGCTCTTGTAGGTTGCGTTTACGCCACTATGAATGAGCTGTTCGCCCATCTCACACGTTGGCGCAACAGTGCTTACATCGATTTTTGCATCCTTTAGCGCACACGCCGCTCGTCCAGGGCTACGCCCGCCATCATCGTACGCAATAGCAACTGAACGCCCCTGTGCATCAGGAAACGGCCACGGGAATGTACCGTTAAAGCCATTCTTGAGCGTACTAACGCTAACTGAACTTGGTTGGTTGCCGGTACTCAGGCGCTCATTTATACCAGGCGTGCCAACATATTTACACACCCATACCTTTTTATGGTCGTTATTATTATCTTTTTTTGCGGCTTGAACATTTAACGCGAGCGCCATAACGCTCACAATTGCCGCCAAAGCGACAACAACTACGCCACCCGCCCATAGCGAACGCTTAATTGTAGCGATCATAATTCACTCCTTCTGTTAACCTCTGTTAACATTTATGGTTTCTTGTATCGCAGTTTAAGAGATTTGTTTTGTTTGAAGCGAATAATACACTCATTAAAGTTATCTGTCAATTAAGTATTTCACATAACTTTCACAGCTATTTGACCTAGTGTCTATATTATGCTAGAATTCACTACTGTATATCAGCCTAAATTAAGCTGATAAAAAAATAATAATACGGATACAGAGGAGTTGTTTTCGTGACAGGATCAGAAGTAAATACAGGGAGCGTCGCTGGCGCATCAACAGTTGCCGCAGGAGCGGCGGCGGTCGCGGCCGATGGTGGTAACGGCGAAATTTCAGTTCTTGGCTGGATAGCGATTGCTGTTGGCGCGCTTATTCTTATCAGCGCCCTAATTCTTTTTGCACTCAAAAAGCGTAAGAAGCAGGCTTAATATAGGTACGAGGCCCGAGCTATGACAGATATCATCTCGTCTTTTATGTGCATTGTTCTGATTCTCGGAATCATAAACGTGCTACGGCTCGGGCTTTTATCTATTGGTGCAGATATTTATGACGCACGGCATTTACTGAGGCGTTCGTCCAATAAAATGTCGATGCCTCGAATTGCAATTATCATCCCTGCGCACAACGAAGAAGTGTGCATCGAGCGTACAGTTATGTCGGTACTTGCCAATGATTACCGTTATAAAAAAGTTGTTGTCGTCGATGACGGATCTACCGATAAAACCGTCACAATTTTGCGTCGTCTAAAAAAGCGCCTCGCACTTAAAAACCTCACAATCGTCTCCCAGTCAAATGGCGGTAAGGCATCTGCAATCAATAATGCCCTAAAAAATCATGTTAAGGGCTGTAGTTTAGTGATGGTCCTAGATGCCGATTCAATACTTCAAAAGCAAGCCGTCTCTCACATGGTAGCTCACTTCGAACAACCAAATGTTGTAGCTGCGGCCGCAAACGTTAAGGTTATTCACGGTCGCCAACTTCTTACAATCGCGCAGCGTATTGAGTACGTTGTTTCGCACCGTATGAAGCGCGCACTTACGGCGTATAACATGGAGTACATCATCGGAGGAGTTGGCTCAACATTCCGAAAGAGTATTGTAAAAAAGGTGAACTACTTCGACACCGACACCATGACCGAAGATATCGACTTTACGGTTAAAATTATCAACAAGCGCGGCAACCGTGAAAATCGAATTATATTTGCTGCCGATGTCATTGCCTATACAGAAGGTGTCGTCAAGTTCAAGAGTCTTATTCGCCAACGCTTCCGCTGGAAGTATGGCCGTATGCAAACCTTCTACAAAAATCGCAGTATCTTCTTTAGTCGCGATAAAAAACATACCAAGCCGCTCACTTGGGTATATCTTCCTTTTACGCTTTTTAGTGAGTTCCTCTTACTGCTCGATCCGCTTCTTATTGTTGCAGTACTGACAATTGCAGTACTTACAAGCGGCTTGTGGGGATTTTTGTTTGTCTACCTTGCGACAACCTTCTTCTTTACAGTAAACGTGCTTGCCGACGACAGCGAAACAGGCACCGAGAAGCGAAGGCTGCTGCGATACCTACCGTTTGCGTACTTCCTAGTTATGATTATGTCGTTCGTTGACTTTATAGCCTTGATTAAATCGATTCGACAAATTCACCATCTTTCGTCAGGAAAGCCAACGGGCCATTGGCAACACGTCGAACGAGTAGGCGAACACGTTGCACTTGTATAAACGAGCGACAGTGTTAAATAATCACAGCGCACCATAAGCAAAATAACCATGTGCATGTAAGCCGACCTAATATATAATAAAAAGTTAGTATGAATATCAGAAAAATTGGTTTTACAATTGTTGAGCTTATCGTTATCATATCGGTGATTGCGCTCCTTACCGCCGTTGCGACCTTTGCTTTTACGCGAAATCTTGATAAAGCAGCTGATTCGCAGCGCACGGTTAACGCCGAGAGTATTGCCGAAGCCCTCGAAAAATATTACGAGGAAAACGGTGAATACCCTGGTTGCGAGGCAATCACCAGCCCCGCAAGTGTCATTCAATCAAACACACTTAAGGGTATCGACCCTGCTGTACTGTTAACCCCGAGCGACGAAGACACGAGCGCCACTAACTCTATTCGCTGTACCGCCATAGAAGACACCGAAGATGATATTTTTTCATACATTGGCGATGATTCAAGCGTGTGCCAAACAGGTCCAGCCTGCGCCAGCTTTACATTGTCGTACAGGGAAGCTTCGACCGGTGAGATTATATCTATTCACAGCCGCCACACCGCCGAGCTGATTGTTACAACGCTTACACTCAACGCCGAATCAACTGGTACTAACACCGCAACCGCCAGCTGGAACGGGCTTTATAACTCGGTAGATTTCCAGCTTCAAATTAGCACAACAGCAGGCTTTGCGGCACCGACAACAACAACGTACACCGAAAAATCGGTTAATATAACAGGGCTTATACCAGATACAACCTACTTTTTGCGCGTCCGAGCAAGCCTTACGGATGGCGGATATAGTCCATGGTCAAGCGTCGCCGAAATTGCCACCGAAGGTATTGGCGCACCGACGGGCACGATTACCATCGCTGGCAGCGTATCGGGTACAACAATTTCCGCAACCAGTAGTGGCGGCACATGCCCAGCTGGTGCAACGATTGAACGACAAATACGCGTCAACGCAAACAACACAGGCTACCAAGCCTGGGTAAATGGCGCAAGCCGAACAATTGCAGGGCAGCAGGGTGGAACCTACACCCTTCAAGGGCAGGCGCGATGCATAAACTCCGGTGTGGCTGGATCGTGGAAAACAAGCGGCACGACAATCGCAGTTATCGGCGTCACCGCACCAACTGGACTCACGATGACGGCAGCCATGTCGGGCGCAACTGCTATAGGTACAGCAGGTGGTGGAACATGCGCAGCGGGCACAACTAAAGAAGTCCAAATGCGCTACAACTCGTCACCAACTACTACACCTGGAACGTGGTCGGCCTGGACAACGGGCACAACTCGATCGGTTGGTGCGTTGCAAGGTCATAAATACATATTTTCACAGCAAGCACGTTGCGTAGGAGTAGCAGCAAGTAGCGCCTGGGCACTTTCGGGCGAAGCAAATACTGTATATGCAATCGCTAAGCCAGCCGTGCCTGCCGTTACCGCCACGCAGAGCTCTAAAACATTTGCTTGGACGGCCGTCGCTTGTCCGTCGGGTACAACACGTGGCTTCCAATATCAATTTACGTCAAACGTCGCTTCGGCGGGTTCGTGGATTGCCACAACCGCAACATCGGTTGTTAATAGTGGCGCAAGCAGCCAGGGTGTAACGTACGGCGCAAACGTACAAGCACGCTGTTACACTGCCCACTACGACAGCGGTTGGACCGGGACTGGTGCTAAGTCGTTTATTGTACCAATGGCAGCTCACCCACAAGTGGCGCAATGGGCTAGTAAGCACGTTGCTTACGGTGCAAATGCACGCGCCAACGTGCGCCTTAAAACCTACAGCAGGGCATGTGCCTCAGGTCAGGTGAGGGGCGCCCTTATTCAAACATCATGGGAAACAGGTAGCGGAGCAAACAACTGGGTCAACGCAACGTCGTGGGTAGTTGCGACCGACGGCCTGCAGCTTGCGCTGGTTGACAGCGTAACGGGCGGAGTCCTTCGCCCAGGTGAAATGCTCGAAATCATTGCTTATGCACGCTGCCGTAACGACGCCACGGGCTATATGACCGACACGACAGGGGCGGTCCAAAAATTACAAATGTACGATATTGGTAACTTGTATGTTACCAAAGACGGTACGAAATATAAGATTGGCTGTACACCAGTAGGTAGCATGCCGTCATACTGCGCCGGTGGCTATAGCTCAGGTGGCGATGCGGGCAACTCGACCTACCGTTCATGTGCAGTGCGCACCGGTGGTATTGCCGATACAGAAAGCCGCTATACCGCCCTTATAGCGCTTGGAAGTAACCCGCCTTGCTGGTAATGGGTGTGCAAAAGGAGTAATACATGCAGTATAAAAAACGAACCATTATTATAGCTATTTTAGCGACCGTCCTCATTGCCGCAGGAACATATTTTGCACTCACTGCAATTAATAATAACGGCGCCAATACGCCAGCAGCATCGACCGAGGATGCAAAAAAACGCGCCGACAAGCTTGTTGAATCTGGTGCAAAAAACGAAGCCGAAGGCAAAACCGACCAAGCACTAGCCGACTACGAAAACGCTCGGGATTACTTTATTCAAGCAGGCGACGAAGCAGGGCGCGAATCAATGCGTATTCAAATCGAATACATGAAAAAGGCTCAAGCGCTTGAACGCTCACTTGAGGAAGGTACTTACAAGGGCCCCGAGAAAATCGTTCCCCAAAACTAATACCCCTTGATTTCGCTTACACTTTGTCGTATTATGCCTACATAAAAGGTGATATCGGGCTGGAGAGCCGGAGAAAAAGGTGAAATCAATACAAACACACAAAAACTATAGGTCTATTGTACTATTTATTATTTGCGCAACCCTTGGGGTAGCGGTGTCGTCAGGCGTTTACATCGCGGCAACCAGGCTCATGCCATCAATGCTACAGGTGGCGTCGGCCGCCGAGCCAACCGAGGCATCGTATTTTACGTTTGATGAAGCAACGGGCACAATTACAAACTACGATAGTGTTAACGGCCCAAGTGATGTTGTTATTCCAAGCACCATTAACGGCGTTGCCGTCGTGGCAATTGCTGCTTCAACATACGACAGCGGCTCACATACCTTTAGTGGGTCATTTTCGAGCGCAGGCCTTACGTCGGTTGAAATACCAAACTCGGTAACAACAATTGGCGATTTCGCCTTTGAGAACAATCCTTTAGTATCTGTTGTAATTGGTACAACAGACTATTCGGGTGAACCCGAACTGACACTCACGAATAACTTTAGCAACCTACCGACCCTAACGTCGGTTACACTGGGCAATAACATCAATGCTATTTCGGGCTCGTTTGCCGAGACTGGTATTACCGCACTCACCATACCCAGCTCTGTTACTACTATTAACGACGGTTCTTTTTACCAAAACAGTATTGTTGACCTCTCTATCCCAAACACCGTTACAGCCCTCACCGACGGTGCATTTGGTAATAGCCTTAGCCTTGAGACTCTGCGCATTGGAACGAGCGACTTTAGCGGTGAACCGAGCCTTGTAATCAGTGGCGGCACCTTGTATAGCCTACCGAATCTTCAAAGCCTTGTACTTGGCAATAACGTACTATCTATCGAGAGTGGCTTTTACAATATCCCTAGCTTAACCTCGGTTGACCTTGGTGAATCAATCCAAACAATCGGTTCTGGTGCTTTTGGGCAAATAGGCATTACCGAAATCCTTATTCCTAACTCAGTTAAGGAGCTAACTGGCGGCGCATTTAGCAACAACCTAAGCCTTAAAACAGTAACTATTGGCACCGAAGATTATACGGGCACACCAACAGCCGAGCTAAGTAGCGCCTTTTACAATCTACCAGCGCTTGAATCCGTTACTATTAATGGCGTCGTTAAAGGCCTGATAGGTTCATTTGACGACACCCCAAGCCTCACCAGCCTTGACCTTGGCGATACAATCGAAGAAATTACAAACGGCGCGTTTTCAAACAATAAACTCACCAGCTTGTTTATTCCTAACTCAGTGAAAACACTTGATGGCGGTGCGTTTACCGATAGTAGCGAACTAAAATCTATTACCTTTGGTGACGAAACGTACAGCGGCACTCCAACGGTAGAGCTTAACAGCGCATTTTATGGCGACAAGTCAAAGCTTGAAACAATCACCGTCAATGGCGTTGTTCGTGTATTCGGCGCGTCGTTTTACGGCACCCCAGCACTGCACACACTCGATATTCGTGGCTTTGTTGAGCAAATAACCCTATCTGCATTTTGTGACAGCGTCCTGCAAAGCGTGGCTCTTCCAAACTCCGTAACGTACGTTGGCGCGAGTGCATTTTGTAACAACTCGCAATTAAAAACTGTTATCTTTGGTGACGAAACGTACAGCGGCGCACCAAACCTTGTTGTTGGCAGCGGCGCGTTTAATGGAACGACAAGTATAGAAAATGTGGAGTTCCACAACAATCTTAGAACGATAGAATCTGGCGTGTTTTATAACAACAAGCTCACCAAACTTGAACTGCCAGCCACTCTTGAGTCAATTGGTGGTGGTGCATTTTGGAATAACTACATTACCGAAATAACCGTTGCCGGATCAACACCAATTGAGGTCATGTCGTTTTCGGGCAACACCGCCAACACGGGTGAATACGTCCGCCTATACACCAGCGACCCTTCAAACCCATACAGTTACCAAGACCTTGTCGATGACGACTTCTCGTTCATTGTTAACCCAGCCGCAGTCCAAACATACTACGTTGATGCCGACGGTGATGACCTTATGCCTGATGAATTTAGGGTAGGTGAGTCACTCAGAGATTACACCATCGCCGCCAACCCTAGCGCAGACTTTACGCAGTACTACCGTATCGGCAACACAGAATCATTTACGCCAAGCGATGTAGATGGCTACATCACACCTGCAGGGCAAACCCCAACCTTCGCTCCAGGAACAAACGTTGTAACATTCGTATACAACACGCCTTCGGCACCTGGCGGCGACGGCGAAGGTGAAGGTGGCGACGAAGATGATGGCAATGGCGAAGGTGGCGACGATGGCGGCAGCGATAATGACAGCGGCGACGGATCGGGGAGTGACGGAAGTGGCAGCGGCAACCAGGGAGGAAACGGTAGCGGCAACTCGACCAACTCAGGCGCACCTGGCGCACCTAACACGGGTATCGCACGCGTGGCCACAAGTATTAGCCCGTTGATGATTGTTGGAACGGTTGTTGTTATACTTGGCGCGGCGATTTATAGGAAGAATTAATAAAACTTTGTTACTAACGAGCAACTCTAAAGCCAGGCTATTCTCGATATAGCATAGGCGGGATAGGAGGGTTAGCTAGGAGGTTTTGAGGTTTCGGCCAAGAGGACTGTTGACAACAAAGAGTATAATAAGAATACAAACCTAAAGGAGGGTCTGAAGGTGAAAGTAGTAAATGTCATAGCACTTATACTAGTTGTAATTGGAGGCCTCAACTGGGGGCTTGTCGGCCTCTTCGACTATAACCTTGTCGATGCAATTTTCGGCGTCGGCTCGGCAGTATCACGAGTCATCTACGCCGTTGTTGGTGTCGCAGCACTCTACGAGATTGTCGTCATGGTTACCTCTCGCGCAGGTGGTCAAGTCGAGAATTAAATTAACTCGCAACTACAAGAAGCTTACCCCGCGACAACGCGGGGGCTTTTTTGGGTAACGGTATGTGCGAATGCGCTAGTCCGTACAATAAAAAACGCCAGACCAAAAGGTCTGACGATTTTTATTGGCTGGGGATGAGGGATTCGAACCCCCGATCACGGGACCAGAACCCGTTGCCTTACCGCTTGGCCAATCCCCACTGTGTGCTTGTTGGCGTTTACAGGTTGGTATTATAGCGTACCTTGAGGAAAATCTCAAGGTAGCCTTTTTGCTTATGCTTCGCTACAATAGGGTACAGAAGTTGCTTGCCGCAAAAGCTACAGAAAGCTACAAAAGGCGAAGCACAAAAAATATCAACACATCATAATCATGTTTACGACCTACCTTATTTCGACCGCTATTTTGGCCGGGGCTATTGCGCTAGGGTATGTTGCGGTGCGCCTGCCATGGGTGCGTAAGCTGTTTATTCCAACATCGCTGGCGGCGGGGCTTATATTGCTAGTGCTAGGGCCGCAGGTGGCTGGTGTGCATTTTCCGCAGGCGCAAATTCCTAGTGAATTTTATGCATTATGGGCGCAACTACCAAAGCACATGATTGTGCTGGTATTTGCGGGGCTTTTTTTAGGTAAGCCGCTCCTTTCGCTACGCGATATGTGGAAGTTGGCAGGCCCGCAGGTTGCGTTTGGCCAAACACTGGCGTGGGGGCAGTATGTTGTCAGTGGGCTTTTGACACTCCTTATTCTGACGCCGCTCCTTGGTATGCCACATATTACGGCGGCGCTGCTCGAAATTAGCTTCGAAGGTGGTCACGGAACGGTCGCAGGTATGACGCCCGTGTTCAATGATTTGTCGTTTAGCGAAGGGCAGCAAATTGCCACGGGGCTTGCCACGGCAAGTTTAGTAACGGCGCTACTTTCGGGGATTGTTCTTATTAACTGGGCGCGGCGGCGTGGTCATATTTCGGTTGGTAAGCCGTCGCAGGTCGCGCGTAATACCGTATATTACCACACAATTGTGGCCGAACTGCGCAAAAAGGGCGTCAGTCTGCGTAAAGTTGTAACACCTAAGCTACTTGTCACGCACACGCTGCTTTTACTGGCGGGTGTTGGGGTAGGCTGGGCGTTTCACCAGGGGCTCCTTATTATCGAGGCGCACACCTGGGGGCAGCAGGGTCAAAAGTTCTTTGCGTATGTGCCGCTCTTTACCTTTGCGATGTTTGGCGGCATGACGGCGCAATTCGTCGCCCGAAAATGTGGCATGGTGATTGTCCGCGAAGTCGTCGAGCTCATTACCAGCCTCACGCTCACGCTGCTCATTATGGCGGCGGTTGGGACTATGTCGCTTGAGTTCTTAGTAAACGACGCGCTGGTATTTGGGCTATTATACGCAGCTGGTATTGCCTGGATTTTGTTTGTCTTTTTTACCCTCGCGCGCCGCATATTCAAAAAATACTGGTTTCAGAATGCCATTATTAGCTACGGGCAATCAATGGGCATGACGGCAACGGGGCTTTTATTTGCGCAAATGGTCGACCCAAAAAATCGCACCAATGCCGTTGAGGGGTTTGGCTATAAGCAGCTCATGTTCGAGCCGCTTATGGGTGGTGGGCTTGTGACAGCACTTTCAATGCCACTCATTTTAACGCTTGGATTGCCGCTTTTTACTACAATCTGTGCAGGTATTACGCTGTTTTGGATAACTATCGGCCTGCTTGTCTTTGGTCGACGAAAACGCGGGCGTCGCCGCTCACGCTAAGCTAGCGCCGCGTCATATTGCAGGGCAAGTACTCACGCTAACTCGTTAAAATGCGCCGATAGCTAAACTTTACCGACGGTCGCCAACCGCCGCGGGCGTCGCTGTCGTATTGGTATACAACACCATTTTTCACTTCGCGAATAGCAATTAAGGCAGGCGAGTAAGGGGCGAGGGTTTTATAAAACACAATATCTTCGTCGCTAACAGCGTGCCTACTTGGGAATACTTCGCGAAACTTCGCCTCGCCAACTTCATCAAAATAGTGCGGGCGACCTTTTGGCGGCATATATACTTCAGCAACAAGGCCAGCGCGCGACACAATCTTCTTGACGTCCGAAAGCAGTAGCGGCGCCTCGCCATGAATATAAAAATAAAGTTGTTTTTTATGCGTTAAAAATAGGGTAGCGGTTGCACTGCGGTCAACAGGAATACGCCGCGCAATCACCGATTCAACCTCGGCGTCCACACCAAACTGCGCTTTAATTTGACGTTCCAGGGCCACATCATCATACATCTGGTCGTTCATGCCTCAATTGTACCACTGTTCGGTCACTTTAGCGTAGTGTAAAGGGGTGCGCATACCCAGAGCAACGCGCTATAATAAGTACTAATGAATTTCCAAGAACGCTACAACCAACTCAATACGGCGCAAAAACAGGCCGTCGATACTATTGATGGGCCAGTCATGGTTATTGCAGGGCCGGGCACGGGTAAAACAGAGCTACTCAGCGTGCGCGCTGCTAATATTTTGCAAAAAACTGACACACTCCCCGAAAACGTACTCTGTTTAACTTTTACTGAAAGTGGGCAGGTGGCTATGCGCGAGCGCCTGGTCGGCATTATTGGTAAAGATGCCTACAAAGTAGCTATACATACATTTCACAGTTTTGGTAGCGAAATCATGGCGCAAAATCGTGAATATTTTTACCGTGGCGCCGCTTTTGAACCCGCCGACGATATTAAACAGTACGAAATTTTACGCAGTATTTTTGAAGAACTTGATTTTTCGCACCCGCTATCGAGCATGATGAACGGCGAATATACCCACCTTGCCGATGCGAAAAAAATGATTTCTGAACTTAAACGCAGTAGTGCCCTCACCAGCGACGAACTGCTTGCCGTCTTGCAACAAAACGAGGCATCGCTCGATGTAATCGAAAAGCTGCTTGTACCTATCTTAGGTGAGCGCGTCGGTAAAACGACAGCGGCAGCACTGCAAGAGGTACTAGGGCCAATTCACGCACATGCAGACGGTATTGAGCCGCTCTACGAAGTAACGCCACTGGCGCGTATTATTGCCGATTCGCTCGATGCCATGCTTGAAGAAACTATCACCGATCACCCGACTAAGCCCATTTCGGCCTGGAAAGCAAAATGGTTTGAACGCGACGAGGCTAAAAACCTTGTGTTTAAAAACCGCAAACGCCTTACCAAAATGAAGGCACTCTGTTACGTGTACTACCAATATCTAAGCCGCATGGAGCAGGCAAGTGTATACGACTACGACGACATGATTATGCAAGTCGTTCACGCCATTGAAGTGCACGACGACCTTAAGTTTAACCTCCAAGAAAAGTACCTCTACATTATGGTCGACGAGTTTCAAGACACCAACCTTGCCCAGATGCGTATCCTTCACGCCCTCACCGACAACCCCGTTAACGAAGGTGCACCAAATATTCTCGTCGTGGGTGACGACGACCAAGCCGTGTATGGTTTTCAGGGTGCCGATATTAGCAACGTTATTAACTTTTCGTCAACCTATCCAAGCCGCCAACTTGTTGTACTGACCGATAATTACCGGTCGGGGGCAACAATTTTAGCCTCATCACGAAGCGTTATTACGCAGGGTGACGACCGCCTTGAGGATCGCATACCCGAGCTCAACAAGCAGCTTCAGGCTAATAAACCCGAGGCAGGCACCGTAGCCCTATGGAATGCGCCATCAATTCATAGCGAGCGCCAGGCAATCGTAAGCGCAATTCAGCAGGCAATACAAAGCGGTACCGACCCGTCATCGATTGCCGTTCTTGCGCGCCGCCATGCAGATATTCAATCGCTTCTACCATACTTCCGCCGCGCTGGCGTGCCAATTCGCTACGAACGCGAAGAAAGTATTTTAGATACCGCGCCCGTTATGGCGCTCGAGCAAGTTGCTCGAGTTGTTTTGGCCCTAGCTGAAGGCAACCATGACCTTGTTCAATCGCTGCTACCTGAGCTCCTTGCGCATCCAGCATGGGGGATTGAGCCAAAAGACTTATGGCGACTGAGCCTTGACGCCTACACGTCGCGTCAAAACTGGATGGAAATCATGGCAACGACGCCGCGCTTTACGGCAATTCACGAATGGCTTACCGCCTGCGCAGCGCAGTGCCAGTCGACCGCGCTCGAACCAATGATCGACCTTTTGATTGGTCGCGCCGACGAAGGCGAGCCGCACAGCCCATACTTTACATACTTTTTCTCGCCCGAGGCACTAGCCGAAAAGCCAAGCGCCTACATTGAGTGCTTAGGTGCGCTTCGAGCGATTCGCGCCCGCCTACGTGACCACCAACCAGGCATGGCGATTGGTCTTAAAGAGTTCGTTGATTTTATTGAATTGCACCGCAGGCTCGATATTACCATTATGCTTTCGAGTAGCTCGCTCGCGAGCGACATTCCGGCCGTTAACCTCCTCACCGCTCACAAGTCAAAGGGGCTTGAATTTGAAACGGTCTATGTATTTAACGCAGTCGACTCTGTGTGGGGGCAAAGTGCACGCAGCGTCAGTCGGTCACTTAGCTACCCCGAAAACTTGCCACTTGCACCAACGGGCAATACTACCGACGAACGAATGCGCCTGTTTTACGTTGCCATGACCCGCGCTAAAGCCAATTTAATTCTTACCTACAGCAGCGCCAACGACAGCGACAAACAAACTCTTCCGGCTGACTTTTTGCTGCCTGTTAACCTGCCCGCGACCGAACTAGCCGAGCCAACCGCCGACGACATAACACACACCGCCGAACTTGCGTGGTACGAACCCCTCGCCGAGCCAACCGCCGACCTTAAAACACTCCTCGCACCACAGCTCGAAAAGTTTAAGCTCAGTGCAACGTCGCTTAATAATTTCCTCGATGTAACACGCGGTGGTCCTCAGCACTTTTTGCTTAACAACCTGCTTCGCTTTCCGCAAGCAAAAACCGCTTCGGCATCGTACGGTACCGCCGTTCACTGGACGATGCAGCAAGCTCATTTACACATGTCTGCGACGGGCGAACCAAAGCCGCTTGAGGATTCGCTACATGATTTTGAGGTCGCACTTGGTCGTGAACGGCTTACGCCCACTGAATTTCAACACTACTTACAGCAGGGGAGTGAGCATATTCCAGCTTTCTTAAATTCTGGTGTATTACCACTCACACCAACACAGAAGGCCGAGGTAAGTTTTAGCTACCAAGACGTTCGTTGCGGTGAAGCGCGGCTCACAGGGTCGCTTGACGTTATTGATATTAACAAGGAAGATCACACTATTTGCGTCACCGACTATAAAACGGGGCACCCATCGCGCAGCTGGGATAAAGGCGACGATCACACCAAGCTCAAACTTCACCGTTACCGTCAGCAGTTGTTGTTTTATAAAATTTTGGTTGAAAATTCATCAGAATATCATAATTACACCACAAAAGATGGGCAACTTGCCTTTATAGAACCAACTAAGGGAGGCGAAAGCATTGTGCTATCCCTTGACCTTACCCAAGAAGACATCGCCCGCACTGCTAAGCTCATAGAGGCCGTGTGGCGCCACATTATTGCGCTCGACCTCCCCGACACAAGCCACTATAGCCCCGACTTAAAGGGCGTTTTAGCGTTCGAGCAGGACCTTATTGACGAAATAGCATAAAACGTGTTATAATAAGGTAGTAAGCAGATTGAGCTGTGGCGTACAAACCCTTTTTAAAGGTCACTCATAATAGGTGCAAAGAAGTGTTTGTACGCCACAACTCTCTGGTACATTGACAGAGATAGTGTGCCCTAGAGGTACGTGACACTTCCACCCCCACCCAAGGGTGGTGCTTTACCGTCACGTCACCACGGGCCCCGCCAGTCTCCCGCTACAGGGAGCTGGCGGGGGCCCGACCACCCCTCTCTCGTCCCCGACGGGGAAGGCGGAGGCCGCGAAAAGGGTGTGGTTGCATTGAGTGCCCATAGCTAGCCGCTAGGGCATAGTCAGGACAACGGCGTCCTACAGGGAAGGTCCCATTCGATTATTCAACAGGGCCTCATCACCCCTGTTGACCCTGTCGAGTGGGGCCTTCCCACTCTAATCGTCCACAACAACACCGAAAGAGGTGATTAGTTTGGCCAATGACTACAGCGGAAGCCCGACGTACATGACCTCGCGCTGCAAGGGCTGCTGCCCCTACAGCCACAGCGGCATGTTCGGCGAGCTGAACTGCTCGACCTGCCGCAACACGGGCCACCTGCCGAGCTGTGCCTGCCGCTCCTAGCCGCGACAGCACAACACCGAGTGGCGCCCTCATTACGGCGAAAAACAGATGCACTATCTCTGTCCACTCAACAGTTATCACAAGCTGTGTTTTATTTATAAAACCACCCCATCGCTTGCGCTAGCTGTTGAGTGTTTTTTATGTGAGATAATAGAATAATGAATACCTTCTGGAACGACCTACCAAAACCATTTTTCATTCTTGCGCCAATGGAGGCAGTAACGGATGTTGTGTTTCGTCACGTTGTTGCTAAAGCGGGTCGACCCGACGTCTTTTTTACCGAATTTACTAATACCGCTAGCTTTTGTAGCCCCAAAGGTGCGCATAGCACGCGCGGTCGCTTAGCATTCACTAGCGACGAGCACCCAATGGTGGCCCAAATTTGGGGTGCCAAACCCGAGCATTTCCGTGAAATGGCGCGTGGGTTAAAAGACCTTGGGTTTAAAGGGATTGATATTAACATGGGCTGCCCCGATAAATCGGTCGTAAAGGGTGGCGCAGGTAGTGGTCTTATTCGCACCCCACAACTAGCCGCTGAAATTATTGCCGCCACCAAAGAAGCAGGGCTACCTGTTAGTGTTAAAACCCGACTTGGCGACGTGCAAGTAGATGAGTGGCGCGACTGGCTGACACATCTGCTCCAACAAGATATCGTCAACCTTACCATCCACCTGCGCACCCGCAAAGAAATGAGCAAGGTAGCCGCTCACTACGAACTGATTGCCGACATTAAAGCGCTCCGTGACGAAATCGCTCCGCAAACACTACTGACTATTAACGGCGATATCCGCGACCGCACAGAAGGCCTTGAGCTTGCCCGTACCTACGGCGTTGACGGCATTATGATTGGTCGTGGCGTCTTTGCTAACCCATACGCCTTTACAGCTGGCTACACGCCAACTCGCCAAGAAATGCTTGAATTATTTCACTACCACCTCGACCTATTCGACAAATACAACAAAGAACTAGAACCGCGCCCATTCGACCCGCTGAAGCGTTTTTTCAAAATTTACGTACGCGAAATGCCTGGCGCCGCTGAACTACGCGAAAAACTCATGCACACTAAAAGCACCGACGAAGTACGCGACCTACTCGCTGATTTCGTCGCCACTACCCCTGCCGGGTCGTAGCTTACGTAGCACTGCAAACGTACCTGTTTGCTCCATGCCTGTCAGTGCCGCCACACGGTTTTCGACCTCCTGAATCATAGCCTCTGTTTTTAACTTTGTTGGCAAGGCAGCATACGGCCAACGCGAATAATCCTCGGGAGTTAATGGCTCCCCAAATATAATATCGGCATGAGTTTTACGGCCGTTGCTATACGATTCGTACACCAACCCAACAGGTACAATTGGTACCGTCGACATTAATGCAATACGTGCCGCGCCGGCTTTAAACTTATGCAAGCGTCCATCTTCGCTACGCGTCCCTTCTGGATGAAGTGCGACCGCATCACCGCGCTCTAATGCGCGCGCCGAGCTTTGTTGCAACTCCTGAAATGTACGTAGTCCCGTATTCTCGCGATCAACCGAAATCATTCGCCCATGCTCCATCACCCAACGAACTATACGGCCATATTTACCATGGTCGTCAATTCCTTTGCCATCAAAATATTCGCGTTTTGCACCAAAACGAAGCGGCACACCCGTTGCTTCTGTATAGGCTATTGCTACAAGCGGTGAATCGTCAAAATGAATGTGGTTTGGCGCATACACCGCAGGGCCGTCAGGGATATTCTCGCTGCCTACAACCGCTCGATCATATTTATGGTCGTATAGTTCACGCGCAATAGGGTAGAGTGGTTTGTAAAAATCCATTTTTTCACGTGGTAACGGCATTTCTTTTCTCCCTCCCACCCATTTATGCATTTATAGTATCGGCTAATGGTGTCGGCGACGGTGGTGCAACTCGGCAACACGCAGGCGAACAAGATGGCGGTCAATAAGTTGGTGCGCCTTTTCAAGGTCAACACGGTTTTTGGCCTCATCGCGAAGCTTCATGGCGCGCTCAAGCGCTGCCTTTGACTCGGCTTCAACAATGTCATCACCGTAGTCAGCTTCGTCAACTAGTACTCGTATTGCATCTTGAGCAATTTCAATCACCCCGCCACTAATGGCAAAGTAATCAAGCGCGCTGTCGGCGTCGTCTTTTTTATACCGCACTGCGAGCGCCCCGGGCGCCGCCATTGTCACAAGCGGCTCATGCCCAGGAAACACAGCAATTTCGCCCGTTGTTGTTGGGGCTATCAGCTCATACATATCGGTATCAATACTCACCCCGTGGAGTGTGACGAGCTGCAAATGCATGTTACTTCGCTTCCTTTGCTGCGCCGGCTTCCTGAGCAGCCTTGTGCGCAAGAGTTCCGTCTACCATGTAGAACCACTCTTCTGGTTTGTCATCGTATTTGCCAGCTAAAATGTCGCCAAAGTCCTTAACGGTATCTTCGAGCTTAACGTACACACCCTTGTTACCCGTGAACTTTTCGGCCACAAAGAACGCCTGCGAGAGGTAGCGCTGCACACGACGAGCGCGGTTAACCGTTTGCTTTTGCTCGTCTGAAAGCTCTTCCATACCAAGAATGGCAATAATATCTTGCAATTCTTTATATTCTTGGAGCACACGCTGCACTTCACGAGCAACACGGTAGTGCTCATCACCAACAACCTCTGGGTCAAGGCTAGTAGAGGTTGAAGCAAGCACGTCGACCGCTGGGTAAATACCAATTTCGGTAAGTGCACGGCTCATCACGATCGTTGCATCAAGGTGGGCAAACGTTGTTGCAGGAGCAGGGTCAGTAAGGTCGTCGGCAGGCACGTAGACTGCTTGAACAGAGGTAATCGAACCCTTCTTCGTTGACGTAATACGTTCCTGTAAGCCACCCATTTCTTCCTGAAGGTTTGGCTGGTAGCCCACGGCAGACGGAAGGCGACCAAGCAGCGCCGATACCTCGGCACCAGCCTGAGTAAAGCGGAAAATGTTGTCAATAAACAGCAGCACGTCCTTACCTTCGTCACGGAAGGCTTCGGCCATAGTAAGCCCCGAAAGCGCCACACGAAGACGCGCTCCAGGTGGCTCGTTCATCTGACCAAAGACCAGTGAGGTTTTATCAAGCACGCCCGCTTCTTCCATTTCGTAGTAGAGGTCGTTACCTTCACGGGTACGCTCACCAACACCCGCGAACACCGAGTTGCCACTGTGGAACTTAGCAATGTTGTTAATAAGCTCAGTAATAAGCACCGTTTTACCAACACCAGCACCAGCAAAGAGGCCGGCCTTACCACCCTTAATAATAGGAGCGATGAGGTCAACTACCTTAATACCGGTTTCAAGAATTTCCGACTTGCTTGATTGCTCGTCAAGGCTTGGCGCAGCGCGGTGAATCGGTGAGGTTGCACCATCCGTAGCCGGCTTGCCGTCAATTGGGTCGCCCGTAACGTTAAACATACGCCCCTGCGTTGCGTCGCCCACAGGCACGCTAATTGGTGCACCGGTTGCGGTTACTTCTTGACCACGCTTTAGGCCGTCGGTGCTTGAAAGGGCAATAGCCCGCACTGTACGTTCGTCAAGGTGTTGTGCTACCTCAAGGGTAATTGTTTGTTCGCCATGTTTTACTGTAAGCGCATCGTTAATTGCAGGGATATTCCCGTCAAACTCAGCGTCAACAACCACGCCAACGATTTGCGTAATCGTTCCGGTGTTCTTTGCCATGTTAGCTCCTTTTGTCACTTTCTCAATATTACTCATTCAATGCCTCCACACCACCACTAATTTCTGATAACTCTTGCGTAATCGCCGCCTGCCTTGCTTTGTTCATTTCAAGCGTCAGGTCATCTATAAGGTCGCTGGCGTTGTCGGTGGCGTTTTTCATAGCCATCATACGCATGCTATATTCGCTCGCTCGGGCCTCAAGGAGCGCCTGAAAGAGCTGCGCCCGTACAAGACGGTAGGCAACGGCGTCCAAGACCTCTTCGGTACTTGGCTCGTATTTAGCGTCACGCAACTTCGCGGCTGGCTCTGTGTCGAAATTTGCACCAGCAGGTAAGACTCGTTGCACAGTTGCAACTTGCTTAACGGTATTCACATACTCGGTGTAAATAATATCTACCGCATCAACCGCACCGCTGGTAAACTCGCTCTCAATCGTTTCAACAATGGCGTGAATTTCGCTGCCTTCGAGCTTGTCGGGCAATCCTTCGTATGAACCAATCACCTCGGTATCTTTCAGGCGCGCCACAAACTGCGCCGCCTTACGACCAATGGAGATTGTAGTATTTTTTACACCATTCTTATCATCAGCAAGGAGTTCGCTGGCGTACAAACGAGTTAGGTTGCTGTTGTACGCCCCAGCGAGCCCACTATCAGAGGCTATCACCACAAGGAGGCGGCGTTTAACGGGGCGTTTTGCAAACAGTGGATGCTCTTGCACACCAACATGAGTCGCCAGTGCCGCCAGCAGCTCACGAGCGGTAGCAGTATAGGGCGCCGAAGCCTTGGTTGCATCCTGGGCGCGACGCATACGACTGGCAGCCACAAGTTGCATAGCACTCGTAATCTGCTTCGTTTTCGAAACAGAACGAATGCGCCCCTTTAGTGCCTGTGTACTAGCCATTGAACCCCTTCACAACAGATGTTACCACTGATTCAATTGTCTTAAGCATGTCTTCAGTTGGCTTCGCACCGCCATCGAGTGTGGTCATATCCTTTTTGTGGTCAGCCCAAATGCGTGTAAGTACAGCAGCTTGCGCATCTTTAATTTTTGCAACAGGAACAGAGTCAAAATGACCAGCAGTCACACACAAAATACTCACCACTTGCTGCCACACACTAAGTGGTTGGTATTGATGCTGCTTCAAAAGCTCAGTAAGGCGCTGACCGCGCTCAATTTGCTTCTTGGTTGCGTCGTCGAGGTCTGAACCAAACTGCGTAAAGCTTGCAAGTTCGCGGAACTGCGAAAGACCAAGCTTAAGGTGACTCGACACCGACTTAACCGCAGGTGTTTGCGCCGCACCACCAACACGTGACACCGAAAGACCTGCCGAAATCGCTGGGCGAATACCTTGGTAAAATAGGTCGGTTTCAAGGAAGATTTGACCATCGGTAATCGAAATAACGTTGGTTGGAATGTAGGCCGAAATGTCGCCAGCCTGCGTTTCAATGATTGGCAGTGCCGTGAGTGAACCTGCACCAAGCGCGTCCGAAAGCTTTGCTGAACGCTCTAGTAGGCGAGAGTGAAGATAGAATACATCACCTGGGTAGGCTTCGCGTCCTGGTGGGCGACGAAGCAAGAGCGACATTTGACGGTAGGCAACAGCGTGCTTTGTAAGGTCATCGTAAATCATAAGGGCGTGACCAGAATTATCGCGGAAATATTCACCCATGGCTGTCGCTGCATATGGCGCGAGGTACAAAAGTGATGCAGGGTCAGACGGGCTGGTTGCCACAATAATCGTTTGCTCCATCACACCTTCGGCCTTGAGGCGCTCAACCAAGCGCGCCACCTTTGAGCGCTTTTGACCAATCGCAACATATACGTTTACCACACCAGTTTTTTGCTTTGCCTGGTTGATCATGGTGTCAATAGCAATGGCGGTCTTACCAATTTGGCGGTCACCAATAATAAGTTCACGCTGACCACGTCCAATAGGGAACATGGCGTCAATCGAAATGATACCCGTCATAAGTGGTTCGTGCACCGATTTACGATCCATCACACCAGGAGCGGGTCGTTCTACAAGCCCTTGTGTTTTAGTGCTAATCGCAGGGCCGCCATCGAGTGGTCGACCAAGTGGATCAACGACGCGCCCGAGTAGTTCAGGCCCAACGGGTACCGACAATACCGTACCCTTAAGGCGAACCGTTTGCCCAGCCTTTACCGCTGAGTCATCGCCAAGCAGCACGGCACCAATTTCATCTTCAAGCAGGTTAAGCGCAAAGGCTTCAACAATACCGCCATCGGTTTCGATTTGCACAACTTCGCTGTAGCCAGCGCTCCGAAGGCCGTGAATCCAGGCAACACCGTCACCAACGCGAAGGACGATACCAACTTCGTTAAGATCGCCTGTTGTTTCAAGGCTTTCAATCGCTTGCCGAAGTTCTTTTGATAATTCTGTAATTGATAATTCGCTCATAATATCTTCCTATCGTCTTCTCGTTACGCTTTCTTGTATCGTGTTTTAAGTAGTGTCAGTTGGCGGGAAATAGTCGTGTCAAGTTCTTGCCCTGGAAGTTCTAGTCGTACACCACCCAGCACCGACTCATCAACAGTGGTATCAAGCACCACATGCTTCGCGCCCGTTTGCTTTTTTGCAAAGGCTTCGATTGCCGTCTGCGCCGCTTTGCTCAACTCGTGCGCCGTCGTGAGCGTACCTGTTACGTACCCAGCCTCAGCGAGGTACATTGCAATATCACGCACAATGACACTCAGTTCGCTTGTACGACGCGTCTCAATGAGGTACGCCGCCAATTGCTGCGCCAGCTTTTTTTGCGACGCGCCATTTGCTAATTCGCGAGCAACATACTGCGCGACGTCACGACGAGAAAGCTTACGAGCCATAGGTTAGCGCGCCTCCTTAAGGACATCGCTAATAAACGCTTCGTCGGCTTTTTTATTGTGGGTGCCACGCACGACTTTTTCGGTCGCAAGGCTCACGAGTTCGAGCGTTTCGTCGTGGAGTTCACGGCGTGCGCGGTCAATATCTTTGTCGATTTGCGCATGCGCGTCGGCAACAATTGTTTCGGCGGTTGTACGCGCCCTTGTTTCGCTTGTCGAGGCAAGCTCGGCCGCCTCAAGCTTAGCTGTTTCGACGATTTCGGCTGCTTCTTTGCGAGCTTTAGCAAGCAGGTCGGCAGTTTCGTTTTGAACTTCAACCGCAGACTCATGTGCTTTTTTAGCCGCCTTAGCCGCTTCTTCAATGTTATGCTGCCGTTCGTCAACTGATTTCATTAACCATGGGTATACAAACTTCCCAAGCAGCCACACCAAAATCAAAAAGGCGACAATTTGCAAAATCAAAAGACGCCAATCAATACCAAGAGCGGTCATAATGTCGCCCTGCGGCTCGGCAGTTTCAGCAAAAGTACTTAGGAAATTCACGGGTCAAAACTCCTACAAGAACTTCGCAATAATAGCCACGATAATACCGATAATTGCCAATGAGTCGGCAAACACGATCGCGGTAATCATGAGGGTACGAATGTCGCTTAGTTTTTCTGGGTTACGACCAAACGCGTTAAGTGCGCTTGTACCAATAAAACCAATTGCGAGCGCTGCGCCAATTGCCGGAAGGCCGTAAGTTAGTCCAAATGCCATTGCATCCATGTTGTTATTCTCCTTAATTATTACTTTCAATTATACCATGCGGTGCATGCCTCACCCCTTAGCGGGCACCTCTTGTTGAAGGGCATCAGAAGGGGAGTGAGCAGGATGAGTGTCGGAATCGTGGCTTTCATGTGCCACAGCCAGTGCGGTAAAAATCAGCGTTAGCATAAAGAACACGTATGCCTGAATAAAGCCAATAAACAGTTCAAACGCCATAAAGAACGGCAAGACAACCGACGCAAAGTAACTGGTCAGTACGGCGATAATCATCAGCAGCACCTCGCCCGCAAAGGCGTTTCCAAATAAACGAAGCGCCAGGGCGGTCCCGCGTGAAAACTCACCAACAATTTCCAAAATACCTTCGAACGCACCCACTGGATCTTTAAATGGGTTGCGCAGATACTTACCAACATTACCAAGTGCGCCTAAATATTTCACGGCATACATTTGCACAGTCACAATCGTAATCACTGCTAAACCAACAGTAAAGTTAAGGTCGGCGGTCGCACTACGCAGCACAGGCACGCCGTTAAACTTAATCGAATCAAGCCCCGGAATAACACTAAGCCAGTAATTAATAAGGACGGCAAAAAAGATAGTCGCTGCAAGTGGCGTAATGCGACGCGCCAGTTTTTTATCGGGAATAACGTTGTCGATTTGCGTCAGTAGGCCTTCGAACACCCACTGCACCAGGCCTACAAAACGGTTGTATTTACCGCGCTTCAGCCGCGAAGCAATGTAAAAAAACATCACAATCACAATAAGTAAGCCGAGCGCACCAGTCACCAGCGCGTTAGTAATAGGAAAGCCTGCAACTTCAAAAAGTGTATCGGCCGCGATAGAAATGTGTAAGTCGGTTGCTGCAAAAAAATGGTTCACTGTGTTGGCCTCTGGACATCACGGAGTAGCTTCAAAATCAGAAGAAGACTCGCGACAGCTCCAAGAATTAAACAAATAATTGTTGCGACAGGCGCAATATGAAAGAGGTGGTCGAGCCATATACCAATAAACGTTCCGGCAATAGGCGGAATAAATGCCCTCCAGGTAGTATCAAGTGCAGTCACGAGCATGAGCATTGGCCCAGAAAGCGGCGGCTGCGGCTTGGTCGTCCGGCCTGGATTCGGTTTCGGTCGAGGCGACTCCGTCATACCTGACCATCATACCAAAAAAGCACTCGCTTCACTAGACCCCACGCATAAAAAGAGCTGCGATTATGGGTTTACTGCTGTAATCGTAAAACTACACGTACCCGCGGTGAAGGTAATAACCGTATACAGCACGCCGTCAATTGGTGATGTGTTAGAGCTTGAAGTGCACCCGCTACCAATCGTATAAACAACTTTATTCGTTCGGAGTCGCACGGCTACTATACCCGAACCGCCTGCGCCACCTGATGCGCCCATTGGTCGGCCGTTAGCGCCACCACCGCCACCGCCACGATTGGCCGTTCCTGCGTAGCCATTACCACTGTTTGTTGTTGATGACGCTCCCGTACCACCGCTACCAGGGTCAGCTAAGCCACCCGTTGCTACGGCATCATATGTTCCGCCGCCGCCACCGCCGCCGACAACCATACGCGCTCCCGTAATATATGAAATAAAGCCACCGCCGCCGTTACCACCAGATGCCGCTAAACCTAAGGCTGAAATACCTGGGCCGCCAGCGCCACCACCGCCGCCGCCGTTATACGGATTGGCTTGTCCGCCGCCGCCACCGCCAAAGCCCTGCGGGTAGTTAAACGC